>Ga0207420_1000010_pt1 | contig 682187 bp, 558 predicted proteins | sample ThiBio_inoc_biof_FD_183941 | JGI IMG/M metagenome (GOLD analysis project Ga0207420, IMG submission 183941) | Wastewater bioreactor microbial communities from Cape Town, South Africa - Thiocy_inoc_biof (SPAdes) | ecosystem: Engineered > Bioremediation > Thiocyanate > Unclassified | place: South... | reverse complement strand
GTACGACGGTGCGGTTGCTGCCGGCCGTCAGAGCGTGGAGCTCCCGGGCGAGACCCTCGCGAGCGGTACCTACACCGTCATCGTCAGGACCTCCGATGGTATGGCTTCCGTACCCCTCGTCGTCAGACGATAGAAGCGCACGCAGGACAGGACTCTGCGAACAACGGACGTCCGATCTTCCTATGGAAGGTCGGACGTTCGTATTTGTTGGGCAGGCGAATTACTTCCCGATGCGCATGCCGAGTGCACGACTCGCTTCCCATCCGATGAGGGCGAGCTTTCGCGTCTGACCCCATCGGAATCCCGTGATACCGCCATCGCTCGTCACGACGCGATGACATGGGATGATGTAGCCGATGGAATTGCTTCCGTTGGCCGTACCGACGGCGCGTGAAGACGTGTTGCCGAGGCCCAGGCTGCGGGCGAGACCGGAATAGCTCCGCAAGGAGCCCTCCGGAATACGGAGCAGGGCATTCCATACCTTCAACTGGAATGGTGTTCCCTTCACATGCAGTCGTAGGGGTGATCTGCTCTCCGTGCCGTCGTGCAGGAAGGCATCAGCCGCACGATGATGATCGTCGGTCGCGGATTCGAGACGGGCGCTGGGCCAACGCATCCGCAGATCGTGAAGGGCCGTATCCACGTCGTCGCTGAAGTGCAGATGGCAGATACCCCGTTCCGTCGATGCCACGAGGTAGTCGCCGAATCGGGACCTGCCGAAGCAATAACGGATACGGAGGTTCCTTCCATGATCGCGGTAATCGTCGGAGGTCATCACGTCGAGCGTGATGGAATGACTGGTATGCATCGTGGAGGTCCGACGGAGTGGTACCGTCGTTTCATCGAACATGGTTTTCGCATGTCCGGACGTGATGTAGTGGAAGAACGTCTCCGGTTCGACACCCGCCCAGCGTTCGAAGAGATCGTGAAGTCGCCGGGTGGTGATTCCAAGACGTCGTGTCGTTTCATCCAGTACGATCGGTTCTGCGGCATGTGCCCGTACGTCGTCGATGATGGCGGCGACGAGTCGATAGTCCCGATCGTCGGAAGATGTCCTTGTCATGGCAGGCTCCTGTCGTCGACGTCGAAACTATGGACAAGGCCGGGGACGGACAATCCGGAAGTTGCCATCGTGAACCTCCGGAGACACGCGATATCCCGCAGGCGGGATCACATCGTCTTCCGGTAGTTCAGGATAGCCCATGCGTTCAACACGACTCCGATACCGAGAACGACGAAGAAATGCCCGCGAATATCGCCGAAGCTGCTACCCTTCAGCACGACCATCCGCATGACGTCGATGAAGTAACGGATCGGATTGATTCGTGTGAGAATCCCCGCCCAGTCGGGCATACTTTCGATGGACGTGAACAGTCCGCCGAGCATGATGAAGATCATCAGGAAGAAGAAGGCCACGAACATGGCCTGCTGCTGCGTGTCGGAGTAGGTGGATACGAGCAGGCCCAGGCCGAGCACGGCAAGCAGATAGACGGCGACGAAGGCCACGATCAGCAGGACGCTTCCTGCCGGAACGATGCCGTAGACCACGCGTGCGACCGTGAGGCCGATGCCCAGCACGACCAGCCCGAGGATCCAGAATGGAATCAGCTTACCGAGGACGAAATGATACTTCCTGATCGGCGTGACGTTGATCTGTTCGATCGTACCGATTTCCTTTTCCTTGACGATGTTCAGGGCCGACAGGTATGTCGCCACCATCGTCACGAGCAGGGCGAGGATACCCGGTACCATGAACATCCGGTAGTCGAGGTGGGGATTGAACCTGTTCGATGCCGTCACGTCGATCATCGGTGCCGGAGGGTATCGCGATGGTTCGAGCAGCCGCAGCCGGATCGCGGTGTTGTAGTCCGCGATGATCCTGCCGAGATAGGCGCCGCCGAGATTCGCCTTCACACCGTTGATCGCATTGACGGCGATGAAGAGTTTCTGTCCGTTCTCACGGATGAGGTTGCGGTCGAAGCCTGCCGGTATTTCGAGGATGAGGTCGGCCTTGTCCTGTTCGATGAGCGCATAGCCTTCGTCGAACGATGCCGGCCAGGCGGCGAGCCTGAAGTATCCGGATGCCACGATACGACGCGTCAGCTCGCGCGATCCGACGGAGTGGTCGTGATCGACGATGCAGAGCGTGACGTTCTTCACTTCGAAGTTGGCTGCCTGTGGCAGGATGAGCAGTTGCATCACCGGCATGACCATGATCATGGCCAGGATCGTCCTGTTCCGGAATATCTGACGGAACTCCTTCTGCAGCAGGAATTTCAGCGTTCTCATGCGAGGCGTACCTTGAATTTCCGGAGGCTGATGATCGTCAGCACGAGCGTCATACCGGTCAGGACCAACGTCTCCCTCCAGATCGAAGCCAGACCCGTACCCTTGATCATCACCGACTTGACGATGATGTAGTACCACTTCGCCGGCACGGCATTGGAGATGATCTGAAGCGGCAGCGGCATGTTCTCGATCGGGAACATGAAGCCGCTGAACAGTACGGTCGGCAGGAGCATGCCCATCATCGAGAAGAGCATGGCCGTCTGCTGCGTATCGGTCAGCGTCGAGATGAGGAGACCGAGCGACAGCGACGTCACGATGAAGAGCGTGCTTTCGAGGAAGAGCAGGACGATGCTGCCGTTGACAGGGAGGCCCAGGACGAAGATGCTGAGCAGGATGATCGTCGTGACGTTGACCAGTGAGAGAATGAGATAGGGAACGACCTTGGCCACGATGACAAGGAACGGTCTGAACGGAGAGACGAGAAGGATTTCCATGGTGCCGAGTTCTTTCTCCCGGACGATGGAAATGGACGTCATCATCACGCAGACGAGCATGAGGACAAGGGCCATGACACCGGGGACGAAGTTCGGTGCTCCCTTCAACTGCGGATTGTAGAGCATCCGCACCTCCGTCGTGATGCGATAGGGAAGAGCCGTGGATTGTATCATCTGCGTCTGATAGTCCATGACGATGGACGTCAGATAGTTCGTCAGCGTCGTCGCCGTGTTGGGCTCGGAAGCATCGGCGATGATCTGGATGCCGGCCTTGTTGAGGTGGACGAGATCGTCGTTGAATCCTGCGGGGAACACGACGGCGAGTTTGATGCGCCCTTGACGGAATGCCGCATCGATGTCGCCGTGCTTCGGAATCGTGCGTTCGATCCTGAAGTAGCTGCTGGCGGCGATCCTGTCTATGATCTGTCTCGATGCGACGTCGTGCGCTTCGTCCATGACGACGATGGTCGCATTCTTGACTTCGTTCGTGAGGGCGAAGCCGAAGATCATGATCTGGACGACGGGAAGACCGAACAGGATGAGGAGGGTCTTCCTGTCTCGCAGGACATGCAGGAACTCCTTCCTGATGAACGTCAGAAGCTGGTTCATGATCTCAATCTCCCGACCGTTTCGCTCCACGGGCGAGCGTGTAGAAGACGTCGTCCATCGACGTCGCGTCGAACTGCCGTTTCAGATTGGAAGGACTGTCCATAGCCTCGATGGCACCGTCGACCATGATGGAGATGCGATTGCAGTATTCGGCTTCGTCCATATAGTGCGTCGTGACGAAGATGGTCACTCCTCTGTCCGCCGCGGCATAGATGAGATCCCAGAACTGCCTGCGTGTGACCGGGTCCACTCCGCCCGTGGGTTCGTCGAGGAAGACGATGCTCGGTTCGTGCAGGAGGGCGACGGAGAAGGCGAGCTTCTGCTTCCATCCCAGAGGCAGTGAACCGACGAGTTTCTTGACCTCGTGTCCGAGCTCCAGCCTGTCGATCAATTGTTCGCTCTTCGTCTTGAGATCCTTGTCCGACAATCCGTAGATGCCTCCGAAGAACCTGATGTTCTCGGCGACGGTAAGATCCTCGTACAGGGTGAACTTCTGACTCATGTAGCCGATGTTGCGCTTGATGCGTTCAGTGTCGCGATAGATGTCGAAGCCTGCGACCCTGGCTTCGCCGGAGGACGGTCTGGAGAGGCCGCAGAGCATGCGCATGGCGGTCGTCTTGCCCGCGCCGTTGGCACCGAGGAAGCCGAAGATCTCACCACGGCGGACCTCGAAGGTGATCTCGTTCGCGGCGATGAAGTCACCGAATCGCTTCGTGAGCTTGTTCGTCCATATCACCGGATCTTCCATGTCAGGGCTTCATGAGTCGGATGAAACAATCTTCGATGGTCGGCTCGATCGTACGTATCTCGATGTCATCGTGTCCATGATCTGCGAGATAGGTGCGGAGGCGGCTCGTATCGGGGAGGGCCTCGTTGCCGAACGTCACGTGCAGGTATTCGCCGAAGGCGAAGCAGCTCGACGTCGCTTGGTAGCTCTCCATGTCGCGCAGCAGCCGATACATGTCGGCCGATCTCACGGCGAAGAGCGTATCGGGATAGGAGCGTACGATGTCGCCGGGTGTGTCTATCGACAGGATCCGGCCGCCCTGGATGAGAGCGATCCTGTCGCACAGCATCGCTTCGTCCATGTAGGGTGTCGACACCAGGATCGTGATGTCCTGGGCCTTCAGACGCTTGAGCATCTCCCAGAACTCCTTGCGCGATACGGGATCCACACCGGTCGTGGGTTCGTCAAGGAACATCACGGAGGGTTTGTGGATGAGGGCACAGCACAGGGCGAGCTTCTGCTTCATGCCGCCCGACAGCTTACCCGCGCGGCGTGTCCTGAACGGTTCGAGCTGGACGTAGATGTCCTTTACGAGGTCGTAGTTCTCCTCGATCGTCGTTCCGAAGAGCATTGCGAAGAAATTGAGATTCTCCTCGACGGTGAGGTCCTGATAGAGGGAGAAGCGTCCGGGCATATAGCCCACCCTTCCGCGTATCGCCTTGTAGTCGCGTACGACGTCGTATCCTTCGACGCTTGCCGTACCGGCATCGGGGAGCAGGAGCGTGGTCAGCATGCGGAAGATGCTGGTCTTTCCTGCGCCATCGGGGCCGATCAGACCGAACAGCTCACCGCGCCGTACCGAGAAGGATACGTCGCGTACGGCCTGGACGGTTCCATCGTCGTAGGTCTTGCCGATACCGTTCAGGATCACTGCATCCATGCGTGCCTCACTTGAAGCGTACTTCACCGTACATGCCGATCTTCAGACGACCGTCGTTCTTCACGCGGACCTTGACGGCATAGACGAGGTTGGCACGCTCGTCCTTCGTCTGGATGGTCTTCGGTGTGAATTCGGCCTTGTCGCTGATCCATGAAATCGTTCCGGAGTACTCCCGGTATCCGTTCTGTCCGTCGTCGACGAGAACGCGTACGTTCTGGTTCAGGCGGATCGACGAGAACTGGTTACCCGTGACATAGGCGCGCAAGGTGACGGTGGAGAGATCGCCGATCCTGTAGAGCGGCTTGCCGACGGCCGTCACTTCCTGCGCTTGGGCATACTTGGTGAGGACGGTGCCCGGGATGCGATTGACGATCCTGCTCTTCGCGATCTGATCGTCGAGTTGCTCGATCTGCACACGAAGGGGGATGGCTTCCTGCGTGATGCTCTGCGACGAGATGCCGAGCGTGGAGTACTGGGCATCGATCTGCTTCTCCAGCACTGCGACCTGGGCCCGCGCATCGTCGAGCTGTTTCGTCGTCGCAGCTTCGGCCTGTACGAGCTTTGTGACGCGTTGCAGCTCGCGTTCGGCCGTGACGAGCTGTTCCCGCAGTGCTGCGATCTGCGTCGCGATCTGCGGCTTCCTGCTCAGCACTGCGTCGATCTGTGCGACGAGTTGCTTCTTCTTCAGATCGAGCTGCGTCGTATCGACGTAGCCGACGTCCTGGCCGTCGACGAGAGTCTGGCCTTCCTCGATATCCAGACGTTCGATGAGGCCCGTGGCCTGGGACGATACGATGACTTCCTCCGTCTCGAAGGTACCGGCTGCGTCGGCATCGTTGTCGCCGTTGCCGCATGCCACGACGATCGATGCCGTCATGACGATCATGATGAACTTCGTGAACATCGATTCCTCGGATTACTTGCCGGAAGTGGTTTGATGGCCGTACTGGGCCATGAGCAGTTGCATGCCGTGGAGCAGTCGGTCCTGTCGGGCCAGATCCTCCGCATGTACTTCGCGCAGATAGTCGTTGGCCGTGATCGTACCGCCCTCGAGCTGGGCTTCGGCCGTGTTCTTCACCGATGCGCGCAGGACGATGATGTCGTCGTCGAGCTGCATCAGTTCGGCATATTTCTTCATGTCCGTTTCCTGTTGCGTGAGCGTCAGCTTCGTGTTGAAGAGGAAGGTCTCCTGCTGCACATCGACGATGGCGCGGTTCACATCGAGTAGTTCGCGCTCGCTGCCTGACGAATACAGGCCGGTAAGCGACCATGTCAGGCGCAACCCTCCGACATAGTAGGCCTCGAAGGAGTTCTTGAGCATGTTCAGCGCGGGCTTGCCGTATCCACCCTGGAAGAACAGGCCGACACGCGGCATACTGCGTGCGTCGATCGCGTCGTACTGTGCGTCGATGATTCTGCGCTGGGCATCGTAGAGACGGAGCTCAGGTCTGTCGATACCGTTCGAGAGCTGGATCGATGCCGGCTTCACGAGAACGACCTTCTCGTCGAGCGGGCGGTCCATGAGCAGTCCGAGCATGGCGGCATAGGTACGGCGGGCGCTGCCGAGCTCGATGTCCCGTTGGCGGGTTTTCAGCAGTTCGGCCTCGAGGACGTCGACGTTGCTTTTCAATGCCGTCCCGTTGGCCACGGCGGCCTTCATCTTCCGGATGGCCGCATCGAGGTCCTGTTTCAGTACGGCGATCTGTGCGCGTTGTTCGTCGATCAGCAGGATGCCGAAGAAGATCTGGTTGATACGTTCCCTGAGCTTGTACAGCTCGACGTCGATCTTGCGCTCTTCGGCCGTCGTCGAGACGTCCTGGATGCGTTGCTGTCGCGATATCGTCCCGCCATCGTAGAGCGTCTGCGATACTTCTCCGTAGACCTTGTACTGGTCCCTGCTCGGCGCATCGATGTTGATGCCGGGGAAGGAGATCGGAACCTGCGTCACGTCGGACTGATACGTGGCCTGTCCACTGATGCTGACCTGCGGAAGATAGCCCTTCGCCACGTTGTCCATCGAATAGTCGCGGCTGCGTGCAAGGAGTTCGCGTTGTCGTGTGAGCGGATAGTGCTCCGCGGCGCGTTGCTGGCATTCGTCCAGGGTGAGTCCTGCCGGCGTCTGGGCTTGCATCGCCGCGACCGATATCATGATGCCGCAAGCGACGGCGACATAATGCATGACCGTATGTTTCATGACTGCCTCGTCTCCATTGCTGCCTTCACCCATAGTGGAATCAGCGTTCTGCGTTCCTGCATCAGCGCCATGAAATCTTCCTGCTTCATTCCTGTTCCATACTGGAGCAGGGGACGTCCGATGAAGGGAAAGATGGTCAGACCCAGCAGGTTCATGATGAGATGGAGGGGATGGATCGCTGCCGCTCTGCCTGCGGCCACCTCTTCCTTGTATTGCTGCAGGAGAAACGAATTCGTGAGTGCGTTCTTCACGCCGATTTTCGATCCTATGCGTTCGGGATTCGCCTGGATCTCGCTGAAGATGAAGACCGGCATTTCCGGTGCGCGTTCCAGCATGTCGATGTAGCGGTTGACGATGGATGTGAATTTCTCCCCCAGCGTCGTGGACTTGTCGTTGACGACGGCGATGACGCCCTGTCCGAACTCCTGGAGGTTCTCCGTCATGATCAGTTCGAACAGCTTTTCCTTGCTGCGGAAGTAATAGTTCAGGAGGGCGAGGTTGATACCTGCCTGTTCGGCGATGTCGCGCGTCCTCGTTCCCGCATAGCCTTTCTGCAGGAACAGCTTGCGCGCGGCTTCCTTGATCCGTTCTTCCGTCGTTGGGTCCTGTTGTGTTTCTCCGGCAGTCACGTCGGCCCTTCTCGATGTGTGATGCGTTCGACGGACGCGAAACTAGGTTGAAACGGATGATTCAGCAAGAAGATTTAATCAAATGATTAATCACTTCGCATGTGACGTTGTCATAGCGAAGCGTATCGACGAGGGGAAGCTCGGGGAAGGTACGGCGTACGCCGTCGGTCCTGGGCTGGTATGACAGGACCTTGATGGCGGATGGCTCGATAGTCGCAATGGTCGGGACAGGACATCTGATCATGGATCAGAAGGTTTTGGCTGCGAGCCTATACGTCATGCCGGTGACGATATGGATATCGGGCGCGGATCATCAGATCGACAATCCGGGAGTGTCGTCGAGCATCCTGTTCGCTGGAACGGCTTCGTGTGGTGCATCGGGGATATGATATCCGATATCTGGACAGCACGTCGACGTCTATCGCCCCGCAAACAGCCACGATTGCCTGTTCGTATACCGCTACGATACCCTGTCCATCAGCTGCCGCCCGAGCGTTTCCAGGAGCGTCTGAGCATGGGTGAAGGGCAGGGCGTGGAGATGACGGAACGCATCGTCGCTGAGGTCCTGCACCAGCGTACGGGCATCGGCCAGCACTCCGAGCGCCTCCATCATGGCGATGACGTCGGGAATGCGTTCCCGTGACAGTCCGCCGTTGGTGAAGAATTCCTCGATGAGCGCGGCATATGTCACGTTCTCGTGATTCCGTGCACGTTCACGAGCGGTAAGGACGAGCCACGTGCGCTTGCCCTCGACGATGTCGCCGCCGGGAGTCTTGCCGAAGGCTTCACTGCCGATGAGGTCGAGGAGATCGTCCTGGACCTGGAAGGCGATGCCGATCTCGCGTGCGAACGTGCGGAGATGGTCCAACGTCGTCGAGTCGGCGCCGGCCATATGGCCGCCGATAGCTGCCGAGGCTTCGAGAAGCTTGGCCGTCTTCTTCGTGATCATGCCGAAATAGTCGTCGACGGTCACGTCGTCGCGATGCATGAGGGCGAGGTCGAGCGCCTGTCCGTCGCAGACGTCGATGAGACCGGTGCTGAAGGCGGACATGACGTCGAGTGGACGCGGAGAGTGAGCTGCCGATCGTTCGAGGAGACGCATGGCCATGCCGATCATGACGTCGCCCGAAAGGATGGCCGTACCATCGTTCCATTTCACATGGACGGTGGGCCTGCCGCGTCGGATGGGCGAGCTGTCCATGATGTCGTCATGGACGAGCGTGAAGTTGTGGAGCAGCTCTACGGCGACGGCAGCGGACAGGCAATGATGGCGGGAGCCGCCTGCGGCCTCGCAGCAGAGGATGGTGAGGAGTGGGCGTATGCGCTTGCCCCCGCCGTCGAAGAGATAGCGGACGGGTGCATAGAGGGAATCGGGTTCCGGGAACTCGTCGAGGAAGGACGTCAGCGTTTCTTCGATTTCTTCGAGATGCGATGCGAGTGTCGTTTGCGGTATGGACATGGTCGTGATTCGTTGATAGCTCGAAAGATTATGCCGACGATCGCAGCCGTGCGTGGCGCAGGTCTGCGATCGTCGCGCTGCCGGTCAGGAACATCCACTGACGCAGATGCAGTTCCAGGGTCCGGAGCAAGGCGACGGCCCCGGTCACACCCTCGTTCATGATGGCGGAGATGACGGGACGTGCCACACCGCAACAGTCGGCGCCGAGAGCGATGCATTTGGCGACGTCCGTACCGCTCATGATGCCGCCCGAAGCGATGAGGAGTGGACGAGGTACGACGGTGGACAGAACGGAAGCTACCTCCCGTACGCATTCGGCCGTCGGAATGCCTACGTCCCACAGGTGATCCATGCGCTGTCCATCGTCGCGCCGCAGGATTTCGACACCGGCCCAGGACGTACCTCCCGCACCTGCGACGTCGATACCATGAACGCCGACGCCAACGAGGCGTCGAGCCACGGCCCCGCTGATTCCGGCACCGACTTCCTTGACGATGACCGGTCGGTCCGTTCCTCGTACCAACGCTGCGATTCCGTCGAGCACACCGCGGAAGCGTGGTTCGCCTTCGGGCTGGAGGAGTTCCTGCAATGGATTGAGATGCACGGCGACGATGTCCGCACCGAGCGAGTCGAGAACGTGCATCAGACGCGGTTCCGTGTTCTTCCAGTCGGCGATCTGTGCCGCACCGATATTGGCTACGAGGGGGAAGGTCCGTTCTGGACGGGCCGCACTGGCATAGGTGGGAAGCTGGGCTTCATCGACCATTGCCGCACGTATGGAACCGAGGCCCATCGGTATGCGCAGTTCGTCGCATACCTCGCCGAGCATGGTGTTGATGCGTTCTGCATCGGCATATCCTCCCGTCATCCCGGTGATCATGATGGGCATCGAGCACGGATGACCGAAGAAGGAGATGTCGGTCGTTACGTCCGCAAGATCGATTTCGGGCAGGGCATCGTAGTCGAGCTCGTAGCGTTCGAGGCCCGTCGTCTTCGCTCTGAACGTCACATCGTCATTGACGCACAGGTCGACGTGCTGCTGCTTGCGTGATGGGAGGGAATGATCCTGCACGGTGGTCTTCCGATGGAACAACGCCGGCAAGTTACGCAGGTGGGGCGACTGTAGGGGGATCACGGAGTACCGGTATTCTACGGTCGTGTCGTCGAATGACGAGTGCGATACCACGACCGGAACGCTACGGTTGCACGATCGACATCATCCTGTATGTACACTACCGATGTTCGGACCAACAGGGTACGACCCGATCCGGTGTTCAGGGGCATGAACAGGATCCTATCGGTAGGCGAAGACGTGCACCGGCGTCCGTGTACCTGGTTCATCGACGAACGATCACGTCCTCGCTCATTCCATCGCGACGAATCGCTGGCCGGGGAGGCGGCGTACGAAGCCCCTGAATTCGAGATCGAGGAGCGTCTGCAACACGGTATCGACGGAGAGGGCCGTCTCGCGGGCGATGTCGTCGACGTACGTCATGCCGTTGCCGATGGTGTCGATCAACCGTCGTTCGATACCGGAGAGCTCCGGACGTGGTCGTGCGCCGAGCCCGGGCAGCCTGTCGATACCGAGATCCTCGAGAAGCTGTCGCGCATCGCACAACGTACGGGCATGACCACTGGCGAGCAGGGCATTGCATCCGGCACTGCGCTGGGATGTGACGGGACCGGGAACGGCGTAGAGCGGGCGATGATGCTGCCGTGCGAACTCGGCGGTGATGAGCGCCCCACCGGTACGTTTGCTTTCCACGATGACGACGGCATCGCCGAGACCGCTGATGATCCTGTTGCGCTGAGGGAAGTATGGAGGCAAGGCCGCCTGGCCCCGTGCATATTCGCTGACGATGCACCCACCACCGTCGACGATACGTTCGGCAAGTCTCTTCGCATGGGCGGGAGTGATGCGATCGATACCGCATGCGATGACGGCGGCGGTGATACCGCTCATGGCGATTGTGGCTTCGTGAGCGAGTGTGTCGATGCCGTTGGCGAGTCCGCTGACGATGCAGCATCCGGCTTCGACCCATGCCCTGACCAACGACTCGGTGACGGGTCTGCCGTACTGTGCCGTTGCGGCACGTGTACCGACGACGGCGATGGCCGGAACGTCGTCGGGCGGCAGCCGACCGCGCACGTCGAGCACGATGGGTGGATGGGGGATGGCACGGAGCCGTGCAGGGTAGGTATCGCAGAAATACGTGACGATGGTCGAATCCGCGGAGGTATCGACGGGCGGCACGTCGGTATCGTCGAGTCCGAGTGGCAGTCCGATCGTCCTGCCGATCCTGTCCAGTGCTTCATCGATCGTCCCGCATGTCCGCACGAGTGCGATGATATCGGCCGACGTCAGGCCGCGCATGCGGGTGAGGGCTACGATATCGTCGACGGGCCATGGTGACTGCATGTCCTATCGTGCGATGACGCGGTGAATCGTGACGTTCGTCAGAACGCTACGAGTCGTGCACGCACGGCATCGCCCACGGCTTCACGGATGTCGGACGTCGGTAACAGCGCGATCACATCCGTCAATGCATGTTCGAGCGAGCTGCGGAAACGCTGCAGTTGCGGAAGGAGTTCGGCGATGAAGGGCGCGTCCGTCGGGATCTCGACGTGGATCTTGCCGAGTTCGGCGAGCAGGGCGACGATGTCCGCTTCTTCCTGCGACGAGCAGTCGACGATGTCCTCGACACGGTTGCCCCGATAGCACGATACCTGCCAGTTGAACATCGTCCGTGTGGCTTCGGCACGTGTGATACCATCCGGCAGCAGGATCGTCCGCCGATGCTCGTCGGGCAGTTGCTCCAGTGCCGGCGTATACCAGGAAGCGAGAGGACGAAGGCGATGACGTTGTTCGATCTCGTGCAGGAGTGCGAGGGCGAGCTGACGGAGATTGGTACGGTCGCGGCGCCATGCCATCGCGAAGCGATAGATCCAGCGCTGCTCTTCCGCCGTCAATCCGAAGACCTGTTCCATGAAGTAGACGTCGACGCGGCGACGGTCGCGTTCGACGCCATCCGGGCGCACGGCATCGGAGCTGTCCGTACCGTATTCGACGGCGAGGGAATGGACGGGCCGGCGCATGAAGTCACGATGACGTCTGATATCGACGGCGAGGAGCATGGCATCGGTCGGTACGGGGAATGCGGCCACGTCACGTACGGTGATGTCCTGGGCATGATGGTCGCGCCTGAACAGCTCGTAGAGAAAGAGACCCATGGTGGAGTTCATCCACAGTGCGAGAGGATCGGCCAGGCGCTCGTCGGTGAGCGTGATGCCGATGGCGGCATCCGTGATGAAGGCATGGACGGGGTTCGTCGTGACGATCCAGCGTCCGTCCTGCACCTTCGGTACGATGAGATGGGGAACGTCCGTGGTGCCGATCGTCCACCAGGGATCGCGTACACGCACGGTCGCACGAAGATGGATCCCCTCCCGCTCGAAGGCTTCGATACGGGTGAGGACGTTGAGACCTTCCAGTTCCTGGCGTCCGGCATCGATCATGAGAAGCCGATGGTCGGCACGGGGCATGCCCGCGATGCTCTCCAGCTCGTCGGCCGACATGATGGTCGTCGTATCCACCATGTTCCCGTTCGGAAGGGAGCGCTGCCAGAACTGCATTTCGAGATGGGCATCCGCGATGGTATGCATGTCGGGCAGGAAGAAGTCGTTCGCTCCCGTGCGCATGCCACCCGTCGCATGACCGACGTCCGAGAGCGGGCGCAGGCGTCCCGTAACCTTGCGGACGATGCCTGCGACGATGTCCGGCGGTACCAGGAAGTCGAACCACCCCTCTTCACCCAGGCCGGCACTGGCGCGGATGAGGCGTTGCGGTACGACGCGTACGAGGACTTCTTCATTGACCTTGCCTCGCTCGCTCGCGTCGAGATAGCCGAGGAAGGCGTCGATGGCCGCGATCCGTTTGGGTTCCGCCTCGCGTGGTGCGTCGGACGTGGGGAAGAAGTTGGCGAGCGGCTGACGGATGTAGACGAAGCGTGCGGGCATGGTATCGTTCGCCTCCCGCTGACGTGCGATGATGCAGCAGAGTCCGGCATCCGGCGTGGAGAAGGGCTGCGCATCGCTCATGAAGATCCTGTCGATCGAGAAGCGCGAGGCCAGGATACCACGCAGCGTGGCATAGCGCGGGTCGTGCAGGGCTGACATCGGGAGGAAGAGGACGACGGCGCCCTGGGGCGTCATCGACAGTCGCTGCAGGAGCAGGCGCAGGCGATGACGTTCCGTGACGTCGGTCGACGTGAGGCAGACGAGATCCCAGGCGCCCTGGACGTGATCGTGCCTCCGTATGATGCGCACATCGGAAGGATGCTCGAGATGACCGCTGCCACGGAGCAGGACGAGGCGCTCGTCGTCGGGCGTCGGTGCATAGATCCGGGCATCGGGTATCGTGTTTGTGCGCGCGAGGGCGCGAAGCCGTACGGAACAGAGGCCAGTACTCGGACCTATTTCCAATGCGCGGATCGTCGAATCGGGATGGATGTCGGCAAGGATGGAGCGCAGGGCCACGTCGATGACGTCGACGGTAGGCACGGCGCGTTGCTGGCGTGCGAGGCACCATTGGAGGATCGTATCGACGGCGCTATGCAGGTCGCGAGCAGCGAGGCGTTCGCCATCGAAGCGATGGAGGAACTGCGCGAGATCCGCCAGCGTACTCCGGAAGATGTCGGCGCGCTGCTGGACCACGTGCAGGTCGTCCACGCGCGACGGGAACATGGGATAGCCCCGTTCGTGCGCATCCCTGAAGTAGGCGCCCACGATGTCGAGCATGAGGCGTGTGCCGCGCATGCCCCAGGGAATGGACAGACGGTCGAGATCTTCGGCGCGTCGCATCTGAAGGAGCGTGTAGGCCGTGACGGACGTGACGAGACGCAGGACCTTGTCGCGTTGCAACGGACTGCGGTCCGTACATGCGATCATCTCGTCGGCGGCCTGCGTGATACGCGAGGCGAGGAACGTTGCCGGATCGCGTGCGGGATGAGGAGACGTATGGACGACGGTATCGCGGAGGATGGTCCGGAGCGCGTCCGTGACCATGACCGATGCTGCCGATGCGCGGACGTCGTCGAGCGTCACCACGTCGGCTCCGGAGATGGAGCGTACGATCTGCTCTTCGTCGGGCAGGCGGCGCGTGACTGCATCGGTGACGAAGACGACGCACCGGCGGAAATTGACGAGGGCGAACAACGGCGCCTGCATCCGTGCTGCCACGCTCCGGGCACGGTCGCGCGCGAACTCGTCGTATGGACGATCGGAAGGGGACAGGGCCTGAAAAAGACAGAGTGGTTGTGCGCCGTCGCCGCGTACGAGGACGAAGGTCCCTTCCACGCCCGAGATGGCTTCGCACGTCAGATCCAGATCGGCGCGCTCGATGGCATCCTGGAGGCAGAGCATCAGGAGCGAGCGTGCATGTTCTTCCATGAGTCCACTCATGCCGACCGCTCCTGCAGATCGGTGACGCGTGCGATCAGTCGTTGCGCTTCCTCAAATGAAGGCGCTTCGGCGATGATGCGCATGATGGGTTCGGTGTTGGAGGCGCGGACGTGGACCCAGCGGTCGGTCCAGGCTGCGTGCAGACCATCGTCGTCGTGGATGATGGCATCGGCGAATGCCTTCCTGCATTCGTCGAGAAGCGGGCCTATCGCAGCCCTGTGGTCGAGCGTCATCTTCGTCTTGATCATGTCGTACCGCGGCAGTTCGGCCACTGCGGCCGACATCGTGACGGCCTTGAGCCGAAGCAGGGCCGTGACGAGACCGATACCGACCATGGCGTCCCGTCCGTAGTGACATGCCGGATAGATGACGCCGCCCGATCCCTCGCCGCCGATGACGGCACCGACGTTCTGCATCCTGCGTACGACGTTGATCTCACCGACAGGTGCGCGATACGTCGTCTGCTTCGCCGCCGCCGCCACGTCGTCCACGACGCGTGTCGTGGAATAGTTCACCACGACGGGCCCGGTATTGCCGTAGGCCAGGACGGCCGCCGTCGCCAGTGCGATGGTATTCTCCTCGCCGATGGGTTCGCCGTGCTCGTCGTAGAGGACGAGGCGGTCGCCGTCCGGATCGACGGCGATGCCGAAGTCGGCCCGTTGCTCACGGACGGCCTCGCCGAGTCCCGTGAGGTTCTCGGCGGTGGGTTCGGGAACGTGGGGGAAGATGCCGCTGCCGTCGCAATGCAATGGAATGACCGTATAGCCGAAGCGTTCGAGGAGCTTGGGCACGATGAAGGAGCCGCTGCAGTTGACGGCATCGACGACGACGCGCTTGCCGTTGGCATGAGGTGCGCGTTGTACGACGCTGAGGCCGAGGATGGTGCTGATGTGACGTTCGATGGCGTTGTCGACGTGGACGACGTTCCCGCTCTGCTGATCGGCCGACAGGACGAAGAGACGATTGTCCACGTGATGCCATAGAGCATCGTTCTGGGCTGCATCGAGGAAGACGCCGTCGGCGCCGATGAACTTCAGCCCGTTCCATGGGGCCGGGTTGTGCGATGCCGTGATGGCGATGCCTCCGGCCGCATCGCTGTGTTCGGTGAACAACTGGACCGTCGGCGTCGGAACGAGGTCGAGCATGTGCACGGTGCGCCCACAGGCGCGCAGGGTGCCCAGGACGACGTCCGCGATCCACGTACCGGAAGGGCGTCCGTCACGTCCGACGACGATGGGGCCCTGGGGTTGCAGTGCCGAGAACGCTGCCGTGTAGTCTGCCACGATCGATGGGGTGAGCGAGTCGCCGAGCGTGGCACGAAGACCCGAGATGCTGCGGATGAGGGGCATGGAGTGACTGCTGATGATGGTTCAGTTGGAGCGCTGACGTACGAGACCTTCGATGTCGTCAGCACGACGTGGCAATGCGCGCGACATGTTGACGGGATCGCCCGTCGTGATGAGGATGTCGTCCTCGATGCGGATGCCGATGTTCCACCACTTCCTGTCGCACGGACTGCCGTTGGCGATGTAGATGCCGGGCTCGACGGTGATGACGGAGTTGGGTTTGAGCGGTCCGCGCGTTCCCGCATCGTGGACGTCGAGGCCGAGGTAGTGGGACGTGCCGTGCATGAAGTACTTGCGTACGTCGCTATCGCTGTCGATGATGCCGAGTGCGCGCAGTCCCCTGATGATGACCTTGCGTGCGGCTTCGTGCGGTGCGTTGAAGGTATTGCCTGCGCGTGACGCTGCGATGCCGCTGTCCTGCGCCTCGAGTACGATGTCGTAGATCTGACGCTGTTCCTTCGTGAAGCGTCCGTTCACCGGAAACGTGCGTGTGATGTCGGCGGTATAGCCATGATATTCCGCACCGCAGTCGGCGAGGACGAGGTCGTCCGATGTGGTACGGCGGCGGTTGGTGACGTAGTGCAGGATGCAGGCGTTGTAGCGCGAGCCTACGATGGAGGGATATCCGACGTCCTCGGCACCGAGACGCTTGAACGTGTATTCCATCAACGCTTCGAGTTCGTATTCGGTCATGTTCGGCTTCGCGCCCTTCATCATGGCGATATGGCCTTCGATGGAGATGTCGATGGCACGCTGCATGAGACGAAGCTCGGCCGTATCCTTGATTTCGCGCATGGCGGCGAGAAGAGGAAGGGTCGTTGCCAGGACGAGATCCGGGTATCGTTCCTTCAGACCCTTGCGAGTCTCTCCATCCATGTAGACGTTGCGTCCGAGAACGGAGAGCGTCACGGATTTCGTGGGGAAGTTCGGAACGAACAGACTGTCGAGATGCGGCATGAGGCCATCGAGGAAGTCCTTCAATCCGGATGCGGACAGGGCCGTATCGACGCCGAGGATGGTCATGGCCTCCTGCGGTCCCATTTCGACACCCGTCCATTGTTCGCGCGACTGGACACGATCCCGGACGAAGAGGACTTCACGGACGCGTCGTCCGCCGATATCGACACCGGCCGGTACGAGGAGCAGCGCACCCCCGGCGTACGGGAAGCCGGAGAGATAGAGCAGGTCGCTGTTCTGGCGGTATTCGTAGTCGACGTCGTTCTGACGGTTGCGCACGTCGGCGCTCAGCAGCAACACGGCGCTCTTCGGCGACAGATCGCGGAGCAGGCGTTCCCTGCGCTCCTTGTGGACGTGCGGTGGAATACCGTCCGTATCGTAGATCTCGACCGCGAACTGGGCCGGGCAGACGGCGACGGTACAGAAGAGCAGGACGAGGGGCAGGATGGAGTGACGCATGGACAAAAATACGCGTGAAGGAGCGTCCGCATGGCATCATATGGCGACGCCGATGGCGGCGGCTTCCACACGTCGGGCGCCGGCCATGAGCAGGGCCATGGCGGCACCGTTCGCGGTGGCGCCCGTCGTGAGCACATCGTCCACGACCAGCAGACGCAGATTACGGACGCGGTCGGGTCTGCGGACCACGATGGCATTCCTCACGTTCTTCAGACGCTGCCCTGCGTCGAGCCTCGTCTGGCTGCCCGTATAGTGCGTACGGACGAGGGCGTCGTCGATCATCGGAATCTCCATGGTACGGGCCACGCCACGGGCGATGAAGTCGGCCTGGTTGTAGCCCCGTTCGCGGCGCCGTGCGGGATGGATCGGCACTGGAAGCACGGCATCGACGTGAATGCCGGCGACGGTGGTAAGCATGGTACCCAGCTCCTCGCCGAAGGCGACTGCGAGCTTCGTTCTGCCGTCGTACTTGACGGCATGGATGGCGTGCTGGATGGTCGTGCCCGTGCCGACGGGATAGAGGGCATGGACGTCGGAGAGTGCCAGGTCGTCGGGATGGAAGTGCGTCGCGATGCGGGGAAACAGTTCGTACGATGGCGGGGCGATCCGGTGGGTATCGAGGGCCGTATCATCGATGCCCGGCATGCGGGTCGTACGTGTGCCGAGATATCGGCCGGTCATCAGGCAACGCCGGGGAAAGACGACGTCGTCGAAGGCACGGAACCAGGTGACCAGACTCCGTACCATGACGGTACGGAGTCCGGTCATGGCATCATACTCGTGCTTCGTTCACGAACTGGAGACGTTCTGCGAGATCACCGGGCAGGGCCGGGGTATGCGTCCGCGGGATGAGGAAGCTGCTCATGGCCGTGATGTCGTCGAAGACGCGCTGTTTCAGCGTCGTCATCATCAGGTAGTCATGGCCGCTCGACCCGCCCGTGCCGACGCGCATGCCGATCATGCGGCTGACCATCATCGTATGACGATAGCGCCAGAGCGAGACCAGACGATCCAGCTCGATGACGGCGTCCAGGAAGCGATAGGGGATCTGGAGCAGGGGATACTCGCGATACGTCGAGATGAAGAGTACTGCGAGTGTGGCGCGCTGTGACAGACGGCGCGCCCCCTGGGCGACGAGGGCATCGTACTGCGTCGTGTCGAAGATGGCCAGGAAGCCTTTCTCGTTGGCGTCCACCTGCGCGAGCGCTTCCGACGGATCGTGCCCTTCGGCTTCGGCCAGGCGGCGGATCTCCACACGATCGTTGTCGAGCATGTTCCGCACGGCAGTACGGTACTCTTCCCAGAACGTATACGATCCCGATTCCATGAAGGGTAGCTTCTCCAGCCATTGCTGGACGACGGAGAAGAGCGTGGGACCGTTCGTCGCCGCTTCGATGGCGGCACGATGTTCTTCGGTCAGGCTGTCCCGATAGCTGCGCAGCACGCGGCGATCGTCCGACAGGCCCAGCGTGCGTTCGAGGACGCGCCACTGCACGGACTGGAAGCCGCTGGCGGGGTTCAGGAAGGCGCGGAAGTCCATGAAGTCCGGAGGCGTCATGGTTTCCAGGATCGTGAACTGGTTGGCGGCATGCTCCATGATGCGGTTGACGCGCTGGAGCCGCGCGTGGCATGTGGCCACGCTGGCCTCCGGAACGTAGTCGCGGTCGAGGTCGTCGATCACCGTCTTCAGTTCGAACAAGACCTGCTTGAACCACAGTTCGAAGGTCTGGTGGGTGATGATGAAGAGCAGTTCGTCGTGGGCATGGGCGCCCTGCTTGTCGCTTTCGGGATGCTGCGAGTCGAGTACCCTGTCGAGTTCGAGGTAATCGCTGTAGTAGATCATTGGATGTCTTCCTTATGGAATACTGCCGTCTGTGCTACGCGGTCATGCAATGCCATACGGGCTTCACCGAGTGCGAAGAAGCAGCCGATGAAGATCACGAAGCTGGCGAAGCCCGCGATATAGTCGAAGAAGGCGAGCGCAGGCAGCAGAGCGATGAAATTGAGAAGTGACGAGATATGTTTCACGGCCCAGCGCTTCGCGAAGAGAGCTACGTTCCCGCGCCTCCCGTCCGCATGGGCGATCTTGAGACCGAAGACGAGCTTGCCCGGAGATGAGCCGATGGCCATTTCGATCATCGAATAGAGCAGTCCGACGATGACGCTCGTGAAGCTCATGCTCTGCACGATCTCGAGGATGTAGTCGATCTGGCTTTCGGGAATGCCGAGCATGGAATAGACGCCGTACAGCTGATCGATCTCCTCGCTGGAGATCATCGACGTCTGTACGCCCATGTTCACGAGGACCATCGCGAGGGCGAAGATGAGGGCGACCATCATGATGCCGTCGAGGATGACAGCCAGGAGGCGTTTGCCGAAGCCGACACGCAGGTATTCTACTGGTGGCCTCATGGACCCGCCCATGGGGTTCTGGGAATAATCAACCGGCTGCACGATTCACCTTGGATGGTTGTACTTGTTCGAGGATACGTACGGCGATGTCGTATTTCTTGAAGGGGGGCATGAGATAGATGCCGTCGATGCGATTCATGACGGACCGGAGGAATTCGACGGTGATGTCGATACCCACGGCAGTGGCGTGTTCGGTGTCGGTACCGGCCGCCCGCATGCGTTCGCGGACCCATACGGGAATCGCCATGCCGGGCACTTCGTAGTGCAGGAATTCCGCATGACGGATCGTCCGGAGCGGAATGACGCCGAGCATGAAGCGGATGTCGATGCCCTGGATACGTTCGAGGAAGGTATGGAGCAGTTCTTCGTCGAAGATGGGCTGGGAGAATGCCACGTGCGCGCCTTCTTCGGCCTTGGCCGCCAGACGGTCGATCTCGCGTTCGAGGTCTTCGGCCGCGGGGTTCACCGCACAGGCGATGCAGAACTGCGTCGGCTCGCCGAGCGGATTGCCCATGAGGTCCTGTCCATGATTCATCCTGCCCATCGCGCGGACGAGGCCGATGGAGTCGACGTCATAGACGCTCGTGGCGGACGGGAAGTCGCCGATATGGGTCGGATCGCCGGTGACGGCGAGGATGTTGCGCAGGCCGAGAGCGTATGCGCCGAGGACTTCGGCCTGGAGGCCGACCATGTTGCGGTCGCGGCAGGCGAGGTGCGTGATGCATTCCATGCCGGTCTGCGTCTGCACCATGTGCGAGATGGCGATGGGACTCATCCGCAGGCGCGCACGCGCTCCATCGGAGATGTTCACGGCGTCGATACCGTGCGCCTTCAGATAGCGTGCGCCGTCGATCACGCTGTGCATGTCGAGGCCCCGGGGAATGTCGAGTTCGACGGTGGCCACGAATCCGTTCCCGAGCGTACGCTGGAACGTCGAGCGTGAATCCTCTGCAGCATCGCGGCCATGTTCCTTCGGAGCGTGCTTGATCACGACGGGTGCCGTGCCTACGCCATGATTGCGTACGGCATCGGCGATGGCCCTGATGTGTTCCACGGTAGCGCCTCCGTCGGCACCGATGATGGCGGCGCCGTGTTCGACCAGACGTGCGGCCGCACTGGCTACGTACTGCGGTTCCGCATTGTAGACGGGAAAACCGTCGATGATGGTGGGGATACCGATGTCCGGTTGGGCGCAGAGCGCCACCGGGCTGACGCGGAGGGACTGGACGATGGCGAGCATGCGCTGCGGGCCTACCGTGCCGTTGCTGCCGAGGGCCGTGATGCCGTGACGCGTGAGCCGCTCGGCGACGTCGCTCGGATAGGAGCTGGCCAGGACGGAACCGTCTTCCGGAAACGACTTCGATGCGACGAGCGGTACGTCCGTACTCAGCGCTCGTACGACGTCGATGGCGATTTCGAGTTCGTCGAGATTGATGAAGGACTTCAGCATCACGATGTCGGCGCCGGCGGCCAGCAGTGCCGTCACCTGTTCCGTGAAGCATGCGCGGAGATCGTCGGGTTCGAGCGGACCGAGCGGACGCAGGAAGCGGCCGGCGGGACCTACGACGCCCGCGACGACGGCACGGTCACCCGCGGCCGTCCGTGCGATCCATACACCTTTACGGTTGAGTTCGTGAACGCGGGCCGACAGCATCGAGGATTCGAGTGCGTACCTGTTGGAGTGCATGGTATTGCTCTGCAACAGCGTAGCGCCGGCGTCGAGGAATTCATGATAGATACGTTCGATCACGACGGGATGAGCCAGGTTGTAGCGGTCGCAGGGACGTTCCGAGAATCCGCGCTTCGCGAGCTCGATGGCCATCGAGCCATCGGTAACGATCGGTTCACGCCCGAGCTTGTCGCGGAACACCACGGCCCCGTTCGTGAGGGTGGTACTCATTCCTTGCGCCCCTTTCTCCATCCGTCGAGAGAGAATGGCGATGCCGGATACTTCCACAGGAAGGCGCAGCCGGCGATCATCATCGTATTCTTGGCCACCTTGATCCAGCTCACTTCTTCACCGCCCTGCGAACCGAAGCAGCCGCAGTCGATCTTGAGTCCTTGCGACACCGCCCATGCGATGGCCCCGGTGAACATCACGAGCATGATGCCGCAGAGCAGGGCGCTCGTTCGTACGCGCAGGCCGGCCAGCAGGGCCACGCCGCAGAGGAGCTCCAGCCACGGGATGACGAGGGCGTAGGCGTGGATGACGAAGGAGGGGAGGAGATGATAGTGATCGATCGACGTTGCAAAGGCCAACGGTTCCATGATCTTCGGTATGGCTGCATAGAGGAAGAAGCCACCGAGATAGCAGCGAAAGATCAGCGAGAGCCAGGGTATCGCATTCATGCCCGCAAGTTACGATGGAAGAACGAAGGATGACTTGCTACCCCTTCGCGGAGATGCTATATTCGACGCGTTACGTTTCCACATTCTCACTGCACGGAGGGGTCAGATGTACGAAGAAGATCTCAGCGCGATGGACGCATCAGGAGCGGCCGGACTCGGTATCGGCTTCTTCCTGTTCATGATCGTTATCTATCTTTTCTATGGCTATTGCATAGGACGGATACTCCAGAAGGCCGGCAAGCCGCTATGGGTCGGCTTCGTGCCGATCTACAACAACATCGTCATGCTGGAGATCATCGGACGTCCGGTATGGTGGATCGTGCTGCTCCTCATCCCGTTCGTGAACTTCATCATCCTCATCATCACCTACATCGATCTGGCCAAGAGCTTCGGCAAGGATACCGTCTACGGCATCCTCCTGATCCTCTTCGGATTCATCATGCTGCCCGTCATGGCGTTCAGCAAGGATATCCAGTATCAGGGCCCTGCGGTAACGCAGCCGGGACCGGTGATCTGACGATTCTCGACCGCGAATCGAATATGAGAAGGGCAGCCCATGGGCTGCCCTTCTTCGTTTGAACGTCATGATCGGGTCATGTCCGTCATTGCCTGTACCTCACGCAAAGGCCAGCCAGGTGGAGATCCAGCTCCAGACGATCAGGATGACGACGATGGAGCTCAGGACGATGCCGATGCGGGCAAGCAGTACGGCACCCTTGACGTCACGCCGCTCGCGCGGATCGATGCTGTCGCCCGCCGGTTGCAGGCGTGCCATACGGAGCACCTGCATACCGCAGACGAGTCCTGGTACGCCCCATACGATGGAGAGGACGATGGAGGCATAGCCGAGCCATACCATTGATGTCGTGCGTTTCACAGTTTCTTCGCGTCCAGTGCCGTTTCGATCTGCAGTGCGAGGTCGGCGAAGTGAGCTTTCGTGGATGCATCGGATGACGATGCGGACTTGAGCTTCTTCAACAGTCCGGTGAGCTGGGCGCGGGAGAGGGCACGGACGTCGGTGTTGTAGACGTCGGGTCCACGGAAGAACGCGGCGAAGGCGTCGCCCGTCGGTGCTGGTGCAGGCTTCTCGGCCTTGGCGATCAATGACTGGACGAAGTTCCGCTGCAGGTTACGGCGATAGAAGTCCACCGGGCCGCGCGACGTCACCTCCTTGAAGAGCATGGTCTCCAGATCCGTGAAGAGCTCCGATACCGAATAGGCCTGCGTGCCGAGACGTGCCTGCTGGTCGATGAGGCGCATGAGCTTGTCGTTGCTCATGGTGGTGCGCATTATGCTCGTCTGGAAGTCGGCCAGTTGCTGTACGCCACCGTTCGGGGCGATCACACCGAGTACGCGATCGTCGAGCAGCCATGTCGGCGTCGTGAAGACCTGTTCGTTGAGGAAGGTGAGGGCCGCCTTCTGACGCTCCTTCGTCACCGGCGTGAACTGCGGTCCGGCCACACCGAAGACCTTGCGTTCGATCTCCACGCCACCGGGGATGTTGGCCACGTGGCCCATCTCGCGGCGCCACTGTCCGAGAACGTCGCCATAGAGTTCGTCGAGCTGACGGAAGTTCTTTCCTTCCTGATACGTGGCATCGTAGAGATACCCCATAATGCGCTTGAGGTTGGCTACACCGTAGGTGCCGGCCTTGATGGCATCGTCGCCGAGATCTTCCATCTGCGACGTCGGATCCATCGTAAGCCATTGCTGCGCACCGAAGCGGAGCATCTTGTCCGTCTCGGACGCCCTTGCCCACTTGTGGAGCGTATCCGTTTCGGCGTCGGAGGTCGTGGCGCCGATGATCGGACGATATCCCCAGCGGATGGAATGCTTGTCGTATGGTCCGATGCCCGGCATCGTATTCACGTTGTCGCCGGGCTGGGCGACGTAGTTGAAGCGCGCATAGTCCATGATGGACGGTGCGGTGTTGTAGAGCCTGGTGAACGTCGACGAGCGCAGCGAATCCACGGGATAGGAGTTCGAGGCCTTCATGTTGTGGGGCAGGCCGAGCGTATGACCCACTTCGTGCGTCGCGACGAAGGAGACGAGCTCACCCATCAGATCGTCGGGATAGGGCAGCTTGCGTGCGCGCGGGTCGGACACCGCCTGTGTGAAGTACCAGCTCGTGAGCAGCTTCATGATGTTGTGGAACCAGCCGATATCGCTTTCGATGATCTCGCCCGTGCGCGGATCGTGGATGTTCGGTCCGTAGGCATTCTCGATATCGGAAGGATAGTAGCGGATCACGGAATAGCGGGCATCTTCCGGCGACCATTCGGGGTCTTCCTGCGGCGTGGGGGGATCGATGCAACGGATGGCGTTGCGGAAGCCTGCGGCTTCGAAGGCCGTGTTCCATGCTTCGACGCCCCGTTTGAGCCACGGACGCCACTGGACTGGCGTCGCGGGGTCGAGGTAGTAGGTGATGGGCTTGATGGGCTCGACCAGTTCACCGCGGAGGAAGGCGGCCGTATCCTTCGGCTCGAGCCTCCAGCGCAGGATGTACTGGCGCGTCAGCGCTTCCGCTTCGGGACGGCCGTAGTCCGTCTGATAGAGCGAGAAGAATCCCACACGAGGATCGGCGAGACGAGGCGTCATCGGCTTCTCGGGCAGGCGCACCATGGAATGGTGCATGGTGAAGCTGACGGTGCGCGACTGCGGATTCTGCGGAGACTGGTCGGCATTGAACGTGATGACGTTCTCGACTTCGATATTGGTCGGGAAGCTGCGGGCGTACTCGACGTAGGAGCGCTCGCGGTCCAGCATCGAGATCTTGAATTCCTGCCGCAGTTCCCGGCCCGGGGTCATGATGCCGACGTCCGTCGTATAGAGATCCGTCACGTCGATCACGATCGTCGACGAATCCTTGTTGAAGGCCTGGATGGGGAAGGCCTTGATGACTTCGTCGAAATTGGAGGCCTTCACTGCCCGGCTGATGGGCAACGAATCGGCGGCCACGTTCTCGTAGCTCACCGTCCGTAGCATGATCTTGTCGAATTTCCGTTCCCAGCGGATCACCTGCGTCGTGTTTTCCTCGCCGCCGTAGCCTATTCTCGGCGTCTTGGCGAGTCTCGATACGAAGAGCAGCTCCCTGCCGAGTTCCTGCTTCGGAATCTCGTAGAAGACCTTGTCGTCGATGCGATGGACGATGAACAGACCCGAGTCGCTCACGGCTTCTTTCGTGATCACCTTGTCGTACGGTTTCGGACCCTTCTTTCCACCGGCCGCGGCCGCATCACCGCCACCGGGTGGCGGCGTGGACGTCTGCTGCGCACTCTGTGACGATCCACAGGCCATGACGAAGGATCCTGCCGCAGCCACCAGGGCCATGCGAGCAAGTTCGAGGGGCTTCGGAAGATGTACCATCATTGGGCTGAACTATGAAGAACGGTAGGAATTGTGCGTCGGAAATTATCACTATTGAAGGCAAGACTTCATTGCCGGAATTGCCAAAAATAAAACAGTGTCCGCTGCGCCGGGTATTGAACCCGCAACGGACACCGTGTGTGTGTGATGCATGAAGACGTCGCAAGCGACGGAGGGTGATCCCCATGCATCGGGGGAAGTCGAGAACCAGTAAAACAACCGAAACGCAAGATAGTTACAATCCGGCCGTGTATTTCTTGCGGCGCGGCGATATTTTTGCACCTATGCCACCATCCGGACTCTGTGTCGGCCTCGACATCGACCTCGCCAAGTTGCCGCGTCATCTTCAGCAGCGTGATGATGCCGTCGTTCTGTTCAACCACGCCGTGATTGAAGCTACGCGCCACGTGGCCGCCAGCTACAAGATCAACCTGGCGTTCTACGAGAAGCTCGGAAGATCCGGCATCGACGCGATGTACGCCACCCGCGAAATGGTGGGCTCTTCCTATCTCATCGCGGACGCCAAGCGTGGCGACATCGGGAATACGTCGAGCGCCTATGCCGCCGCCCTCTTCGAGGATCTCAGGGCCGACGCCGTGACGGTGGCGCCCTATATGGGACGCGACTCGGTCGAGCCGTTCCTGGCCGTGCCCGGACGGATGGTCTACGTACTGGCTCTCACGAGCAACCCCGGATCGCAGGATTTCCAGCGATGCCTGGTGGACGGCGAACCGCTCTACCGCAGGGTGATGCGTCTGGCCCAGTCCTGGGAACGATCCGGCGAGATCGGCTTCGTCGTCGGCGCCACGCATCCGGACGAGCTCGCCGAGATCCGCACATCCTGGCCCGATGTTCCGCTGCTCATCCCCGGTCTCGGTTCGCAGGGGGGAGACGAGGCGGCGACGGTTGCCGCGAACGGCCGTGGTCCAGCCCTCTATAATGTATCGCGGGGCCTTCTCTATCGCAGTGGCGAAGAGAACTTTCACGAGGCGATCCGCACCGAAGCGGAACGTCTTGCAGGGGTCCTGACGTCCTGACCCCGTGGCGCGGAAGCAGGTAGTACCACCGAACACCGGCATCGTTCCGATGTCGACGGGATACCGTCACATTTCCTCCATATGCCGCCACGAGACGGATACAGGAGGATGCGATGTCGTTCACGACGATACCGGAGCGCCTGCTCCAGCGAGCCGTTCATGTCGTTCTGGCCGATCCGGCCAGGCGCCGCATCTGTACGAACGGCGATACGATACAGGTCGTGGCGGGAGGGATGATCAACCCACACGAAGGGCCGGATTTCCGGGACATGGCGATCCTGCACGAAGGTACGGTCCATATCGGAGCGGGGGAGTTCCACAGAAGGGCCTCCGACTGGTATGCACATGGACATGAGAACGACAGGGCGTATGGTTCGTTGCTGCTTCACGTCGTCCTGATAGACGATCTGCCCGTATCGGCCGGTAAGTGGACGGTCGTGCTCGAGAGGGACGAAATCCTTCGTGGCCTCCGTTCCTTCCGTGGTCCCGGAAAGCAGGTGGCCGTCGATCTTCCCGTCGAGGAACTGCAGCATCACGCCTTGTTGCGATTGCTCAGGATGACCGCCGAGGCCGACGTTCTGGTGCAGCGTCTCGGTATCGCCGAGGCCTGCCGTGCCATGACCAGCATATGGTTCGACCGGCTTTCACGGAGGCGACATCGTCCGTTTCCCGAAGGTCTGCTGTATATGCTGAGGCAGCATCTGCCGTATGCGCCCCTTGGCCTTCTGGCCGTGGAGCAGACGATGATCGATCCGGCCATCCTCATCCCGAGCATCGGCCATGCCGAACGGACGTCCATCGCCGGTGAGGGGAGAATGCTCCGTCGCGAACTGTTCGTCAATGCCATCCTGCCCGTATGCTGTGCGACGGCCGACGATATACGACGTATCGTTCTGCTGCAGTGGTACTGGGGAGCGGATAGCGTCCATTCCTACGGCGCGCTGCGGCGCCGCTTCCCCTCGATACCCCAGTCCTACGTCTGGCAGCAGCAGGGCCTCCTCGAATTCATGCGGCATCACGGGACCCGGACATCCGTATGCTCGGACGTCATCAGGGGCTATGGTCTGTCCGATACCCTGGGCTTCCTGCGACTGGTGGAGGGATGAAGAGGCGGTTCGCGCAAGCTGGCCGATATCCGTACCGGCGATCGTATCGCTTCCGGTTCCGTCGGAAGCCCAGTGCATAGCGGTACGGACGTTCCGATCGGGTGGATGGGGTTGCCGAATCGTCGTTCCATTCGATTCAGTCATGCGTCGGCACTATTCACGTTGCGAACCCCGGCATACGTCCAGCCGCCCCTTCCACGTTCTGGAGAACGATCACGGTATCCATGGGGATTCGTTCCGGCTGGTCATGGTATTCTGCACGGACGATCCGCTCAATCCTTCAGTCGTGATTCTCGTGATGCGTCGTGAAGGTCGGCGTAGAACACGTCCCATACCAATAACTCCGTGCTTCCGATCTCGTTCATCGGACTTCCTGCGGCGAGCTCGAGAGCCCGTTCTGGACTCGATGCACGTATCAGAGTGAGGCCGCCGCTGTGATTCTCGAAACCTCCACCTCCGCATGCTACCAGTGAACCTGCGGCATGGAGTTCCTTCAACCATGTCATCAATCGTGGAATCCTCTTCTCGAATTCTTCAGGATCGAATACTTCATCCGTTTGGTGTGATTTCCAGATCAGTGCGTAGATCGTCGGCAATACCGTGTCCGTACCGGGTGCCGGGTGTTCATGTCGTGTATCCATCTCGCATCGTATCGACAGTGGAAGATCGGGTTAATGGCGGAGGGCGTAAGCTACGTTACGGATGCGTTGTCGTCATCATGGCGCCACTACTACATATGGAATACATTGAATTTATGACCGTCCGGATCGGCGAATACGAACCCGTAATACCCTTGACCGAACTCTTCGGGTTCCGAAACGATCGTCCCTCCGGCCTGCCGCACGCTCTCCTCCCACCGATCGACGTCTTCCACGCTGTCGGCGGAAAGCGTGAAGATGATCTCGTTTCCGGCGGTCGGATCGACGATCCGCCCCTTCATGGCAGGCTCGAGCACATCATTCAGGAAGAAATGGATGATGAACTTCTGGTCGCCGAACAGAAAGCTCGTCAGTTGATCCGAAGCTCCATTGTGCTCGAATCCAATGCGTGTATAGAATTCCGTTGTCCGCTCCAGATTGCCGACACCGAAATTGGCCCATATGCGTTTGGTTCTCATAGAGTTCATTGGAATACACCAAATGAATGATCGATGGTGGCATGATCGTGCGGAAAATACCCGTTCCGGCGCTACCATCGCGTTCCCGGTCCGGGCATTGTTACATGTTCGCCTATGGATGGCGGAATTCAAGGATATGTTCCGGTATGGGCGCCGTATCTGTCAGTGGTCGATCCACTCCTGCCGATGGACCACCGCATCGTGCTGTCGACCCGGCACGATGCCGATTCTCATGGAACCAACCCGGGGGCCTTCCGGCACGATGCCGATGACGTCGAGTCCTGTAGTGGGAACCGCGTTGTATTTTTGCGGTTTCATGAATCCAGTCATCAACTTCGGAGTTCGACGTGTCTCGATATACGCTTGTCACCGGTGCCAATGGAGAGATCGGCCACAGTTTGCTTGAAGCGTTCGCCAGGGACGCCGACCGCGCCGTCGTCGCCGTCGATCTTGCACCAATGAGCGCCGAGCTGGCCGCTTCCTGTGCCGCCACGCTTCAAGGCGATATCTCCGATCCCGCCCTGGTCGCACAGCTCGAGAACTACGACTTCGAAGAGATCTATCATCTGGCGGCCCTGCTGTCGACCAGCGCCGAGAAGGCGCCCGAACGCGCCCATAACGTGAACGTGAACGGAACGATGGGCCTCCTGTCGATGGCTCGCCGCATCGGCAAGCGTACGGGACGTCCCGTCACGTTCCTCTTCCCGAGTACGATCGCCGTCTACGGCCTGCCCGGCCTCGCAGCGAAGAATGCCGCCGGACGTGTCACGGAAGACCAGTATCTGACGCCGACGACGATGTACGGTATCAACAAGCTCTACTGCGAGCGCCTGGGCGAATACATGTCGGATCGGTACGGACAGATGACGGATGAAGGCGTCGAAGGTGCCGTCGATTTCCGCGCGCTGCGTTTCCCGGGTCTTATCTCTGCCTTCACCGTGCCGACGGGTGGTACCAGCGACTACGCTCCGGAAATGATCCACGCCGCCGCGCAGAACAAGCCCTACGCCTGCTTCGTGCGGCCCGATGCACGGATTCCATTCATGGCGATGCCCGACGCGGTAAAGGCACTCGTCCAGCTTGCCGGAGCACCTCGCGCGAGTCTGTCGCAGCGCGTCTACAACATCGGCGCCTTCGCTCCTTCCGCTGAAGAGATCGCCGCCAAGGTGAAGCAGGCCTTCCCCGAAGCATCCATTACCTATGTCCCGCACGTCAAGCGTCAGGCCATCGTCGATTCGTGGTGTGCCGACGTCGTCGACGATGCCGCCAGGAAGGACTGGGGATGGAAACCGGACTACGACATGGACAGGGCCTTCGACGAATACCTGATTCCGAACATCGTCGGCGTCTATGCCGGTTGAACGCCGACCAAATGCGCTCGTCCACGAGCAGTCCCCCTACCTGCAGCAGCATGCACATAATCCTGTGCGGTGGCTGCCGTGGACGGACGAAGCGTTCGCCCTGGCGAAGGAACAGGACAGACCGGTCTTCGTCAGCATCGGCTATGCGACGTGCCATTGGTGCCACGTCATGGAGCACGAGTCCTTCGAGGACGAAGACGTCGCCGCTTACCTGAACGAACACTTCATCTGCATCAAGGTCGATCGCGAGGAGCGTCCCGATGTCGACGCCGCCTGCATGGACGTGTGCCAGGCGATGACAGGGCATGGTGGATGGCCGTTGACGATCATGATGGACTCCCTGCGGCGCCCCTTCTTCGCCGGCACCTATTTCCCGCGCGAATCGGGAGCCAACCGTATCGGCTTCATGGACCTCGTCCGGCGCATCCGGGCGGTATGGGATACCGAACGTGAACGTCTCGAGCACTCGGCCGGGGAGATCACGACGATGCTGAAGGATCAGGCCGCGGCCGACCTTCGTGGCGACGTACCCGCCGACGTAGAGGACGTCGTGGTGGACTACCATCGGAGGATGTTCGACGATACCTGGGGAGGCTTCTCCGTCCGTCCGAAATTTCCGAGTCCGCACCATCTGCTCCTGCTCATGCGTCTGGCACGGACGCGGCATGACCCATCGCTGATCGACATGGTCCGTACGACGCTGGATGGCATGCGTTCCGGCGGGTTGTTCGATCACGTCGGCTTCGGCTTCCATCGATACAGCACCGATCGTGAATGGCTCGTGCCGCACTTCGAAAAGATGCTCTACGATCAGGCCATGCTCATGTGGGCCAATACGGAGGCATGGCAGGCGACGGGCGACGATGCCTACCGCACCGTCGTCGGAGAGATCGCCGAGTACCTGCGCCGCGAGATGACGTCGGCCGACGGCGATTTCTTCTGTGCCCAGGATGCCGATTCGGAAGGGGAGGAAGGTCGCTTCTATACGTGGTCTTATGACGAATTCCGGAGTCTGGTCGAGGATGACGCGATCGTGGACCTGATGTCCGTACACCGCGACGGAAATTTCCATGACGAGGCTACCGGTTCGGCGACGGGGTTGAACATCCCGCACGTACGGATGTCACGTCTGCGTGAAGAAGTCACCCATACGACATGGCCCGCCGCCCGGCATCGACTCTATGAACAGCGCAGCCGACGGATATGGCCGCTCACCGACGACAAGGTCCTCGCCGACTGGAACGGTCTGATGATCGCTTCACTGGCCCGGGCCGGGCGTGCCTTCGATGACGAAGGCCTGACGGCCATGGCACGTCGTGCCTATGATGCGGTGGTACGCCACCTCGGTGGACAGGATGGCGGCGAATGGTCGCATCGCTACCGCAACGGACATCGCGCAGTGCGTTCGATGCTCGATGATCATGCGGCCGTCGCCCTCGCGGCCTTCGAACTCTATCAGACGACGTCCGACCGTGGCTATCTCGACGACGTCCGGCTCCATCTCGACACCATCGAACGACGATTCAGTGACGACGGCGTCCTGTACATGACCGACGCCGACGTCCATGACGCCATCGTACGTCAGAAGCAGGGCTTCGACAGTGCCTATCCCAGCGGTAACAGTATCGCAGCCTACGTGATGGCCTGCTATGCCGTCCTTACCGGCGATGCGGACATAGAGCGCAGAGCGATCGAGGCCGTGCGTTCGCACGGTTCGTACCTCGCGCGGATGGCGACGGGCTATTGCATGCTGCTGTGTACGTGGGATCTTCTGAAGCATGGTGGCCGCCAGTTGTCCATCATAGGTGATCCGTCCGATCCCTTCGTGATCGAAGCACGGCGTATCGTCGGAAGGTCCTTCCTCCCGCACGTCGTGCTGAACCACCATCGTGATGCGACGGGCCTGCCCCAGGCGTGCGTCATGGTATGCACGCACGATTCGTGTCTGGCGCCCATCACGTCGATCGCGGAGCTTCGGGCCTGGATCGAAGAAGAGGGCGTGTGATGGGAGTCTACCTCGGTATTCTGCATCTGCTGTCCGTTCTCGGCATCTTCCACGTCCTGGCCATCGGGACGTTCGGGCTGACGCCGCTGGAAGCCGGGATGGGGCTCCTGATGCTGTGGGTGCCGGTCTACGGACTGTGGCTCGGCAAACCCTTCATCGTACCGCGGAGATGGGAGACGACTGCCCTTGTGTCCGTCTGGGCCGTGATGACGGTCGGTTGTCTTGGACCGCTGTTCTCGGCCGACACGACGTTCATCATGCAGTCGGTAAAGACCCATGCCCACTTCACCTACCTGTGGCTCTTCTGCTTCATCATGTACTGCATGCCGGTTTCGGCCGCCGACATCGTGAAAGGATACCGGTTCCATTTCGGCGTATCGATCCTCGTCATGCTCTTCGCCATCTACCAGCTTCCGGCGCGGGCACTCGATCTGCCGGGAGGGTGGCTGGAAATCGTGAACGTTTCCTTCCAGCGCGTCAACGAGGAAACGGAGTTCCAGCAACTCGCCCTCCGATTCGCCGATTTCTATCGGGCGACGTCGATCTTCACGGAACCGTCCTCCCTCGCCATCTACTCCAGCTATTCGCTGGTCATGCTGGTCCTGCCGTACGTCCGCAACAGTCCGCACATCATCCGTCGGGCCTGGCTGCGCATCTTCATCATGATCATCACGCTGCTCGGGCTCTTCCTCGCGTTCTCGCTGACGGGACTCATGCTCGTCGGTGTGGCCTTCATCCTCATCCTGTTCCTGTACAGGGGGATCGCGTGGAAGCGTTTCGGGGCGATTCTCGTCGTCAGTGCCGTCATCCTGTTCTGCACCGACCTGGTCGTCACGCAGTATTCCGGCGTCAGCGTTCTGGGACTCTTCGGTGCCCGGCTCGAATCGATCCTGACCGGTCAGGCTGCCGCGGGAGAGGGCAGTACGATCGTGGGCGAATCGCTGACGCAGCGGACCGGCGACTACGAAGCCTCGTGGGAAGTATGGAAGGAGAACCCCTGGCTGGGTACCGGGCCGGGCAACTTCGGGAACTCGACGTTCGGACGATATCATAACGCCGCATTCCCATCGACGAGCTACGGCAGTGTACTGGCCGAGCTCGGAGTCGTAGGGCTTTTCGTCTTCGTCGTCTTCCTCGTAGGGCTCTTCCTCAGGATGCTGATGGACGAACGGAAATGGACGAAGGGGCATCGCGGAGAGGATTCCGATCTGGAACGCCTCGTCCCATCCCTGCCGTTTCGGGCGCTGCTCCTTATCTTCGTGTGCTTCAACGGCAACAACCTCGTAACGGCGACCTTCTGGTTCGAGGTCATCCTGATGCTGGCAGTACAGAGTGCCCTGCACCGTGCTACCGGAGTCGACCGTACGAGGCAGATTTTTCTGGTCCGGAAGCCGTGGCGGGACATCGTGTTCGCGTCGCATTCCGGCCATGATACAGGCAGAATAGGACAGGCGAATGGCAGTGCGCATCGACGGTAAGGCAATTGCAGCGACGATCCGGGAAGAGATCCGCATCGATGTGGAGCGCATGCGTGCCGAACGGGGCCGCGTCCCCGGATTGAACCTTCTGCTCGTCGGCGACGATCCGGCGTCACAGGTCTACGTCCGCAACAAGGGCAAGGCCTGCGAGGAAGTCGGTATTCGCAGTCTCATCGACCGTCGTCCCTCCGATATCACCGAAGAAGAAGTTCTCGACATCGTCCGGAACTGGAATGCCGATCCTGACGTGGACGGCATTCTGGTTCAGCTTCCGCTTCCGAAGCATATCGATGAACACAAGGTCATCGAAACGATCGATCCCGACAAGGACGTGGACGGCTTCCATCCCGTCAGTGCAGGAAGACTCATGATCGGTCTGCCCGGCTTCGTATCCTGCACGCCGGCCGGTATCCTGGAACTGCTCAAGCGATCGGGAGTGGAAACGTCGGGCAGACATGTCGTGGTGGTCGGACGCAGCAACATCGTCGGCAAGCCGATCGCCATGCTGCTCGCCCAGAAGCGCACGGGAAATGCCACGGTGACGCTCTGCCATACCGGGACGCAGGACCTCGCGTCGTACACGAAGCAGGCCGACATCCTGATCGCCGCCGTCGGTGTGACCCATCTCGTCAAGGCCGACATGGTGAAGCCCGGTGTCGTGATCGTCGACGTCGGTATGAATCGTATCGAACGGCCGGACGGTACGTCCAGGCTGACAGGTGATGTCGACTTCGAGGCCGTGGAGCCCATCGCCGGAGCGATCACTCCGGTGCCCGGTGGCGTAGGTCCGATGACCATCGCCATGCTTCTCAAGAATACGCTCACGGCGGCAAGGGGAGTACGCGGAGAATGAAACGAGATCTGCTCGACGTCATCCACGAGGACGAAGCCGTCGTCGTGGTCAACAAATCGCCGGGGCTCCTGGCCATTCCGGATCGATTCGACAAGTCGCTTCCCGACGTACGGTCGCTCGTACTCGAGCGGTACGGCGAGGCCTTCATCGTCCACCGTATCGACCGCGATACGTCCGGTCTGATGGTCGTGGCCCGTACCGCCGAAGCCCATAAAGCGCTGAACGAACAGTTCGAGCACCAGCAGGTACGGAAACTCTATCATGCCATCCTGTCCGGTGTGCTCGATCGGGACGAAATACCGATCGACATTCCGCTGTCGCCCGACCCGCGGCGCAAGGGACTCATGAAGCCCTCCGCCCGGGGCAAGGAGGCACATACCGTCGTCCGCAGCCTCGAACGGTTCCGTCTAGCCACGCTCGCCGAATGTCGGTTGATCACCGGCCGTCAGCACCAGATCCGTGTCCATTGTGCGGCCATCGGATTTCCGCTGCTCGTGGACAAGGACTACGGCAAGTCGTCGGAGTTCCTGCTCTCTGCCATCAAACGGAAGTACAACCTCGCGCGGAACGCCGAGGAGCGGCCGATCATCGCCCGTCATACCCTCCATGCCTATGAGCTGACCCTCCGACATCCGTCGACAGGGGACAGTGTCTCGTGGCAGGCTCCGTATCCCAAGGACTTCGCCGCCACGCTCCAGGTCCTCCGCAAATATGCCGCGCCCTACGCATCGGCATTCAGTGATGACTTCTTCTAACGTCGTATTTTCGCGTCCATCATCGTTTTCTGAATCTGCGCCCATGATCATCGTTCTCTTCGGAGCGCCGGGTGTCGGCAAAGGCACCCAGGCTGATATTCTCGCCCAAAAGCTCGGTATCGCCCATCTCTCGACGGGAGATGCATTCCGTAGCGCCATCTCCAATCGGACTCCGGTCGGACTCCAGGCCAAGGAATACGTGGACAGCGGTAAGCTCGTACCTGATGAGATCGTTGCCAAGATTGTTGAAGAGGCAATGGCAACTTCTGATTTTTCAAAGGGATGCATACTTGACGGCTTCCCTCGTACACGGACGCAGGCCGATGCGTTGTCGGCACTGCTCGATCATGTAGGACGTGATATCGAGCGTGTCGTGAACATCACGGTCGACGATTCCACGATCGTAACACGTCTGCTCCAGCGTGGCCGTACCGACGACGTGGAAGACGTGATCCAGCATCGCCTCGACGTGTACAACCAGGAAACGGCTCCGTTGCTGGACTACTATGCCGCCAGGGGCAAGCTGGTGTCGATCGATGGCCTCGGTACGGTCGAGGAAGTCAACCAGCGCATCCTCGATGCCCTTCGCGGCACATAATTTGCTACCCACGGTTATCCACACAGCTATCCACAGTCCATCCACTACTGGTGGAAACCGTATGCGATGCAAGATTCTACGATGTCTGGTCCTGCTGGCAAGTGCATTGATTATCAATGGGATGTCTGCGCATTCCCAGATCAGGCAGCATGAGTTCGGCATCGGCCTCGGCGGTGGAGTAAGCAAGTACTACGGTGAGTTCACCGACGATCTGTTCGGGGCAGCGGGTGAGGCATCCTTTACCTACACGCCGTGGCAGTATCTGACACTCGGTCTGAACGCTCACGTCAACCAGCTCCAGTGGCGGGTCACACGCGACCGTATGGCGAGGTATCCGGGGTATTTCGGAGCTAATGCCCGGATCGGCGGACTCTATCCCGGAACGTTCGCTACGATCGAGGACAGGAATCAGTCCCGTTTCAGCGCCTACGAATTCACCGCCGTCGTCAATATCCTGCCCTACGATCGCATCGTGCCGTTCGTCGGAGCCGGTGCAGGTCTCGCGACGTGGTCTCCTACGAATGCCGAAGAACATACCTCCCTGCCCAATAATGCGGCCGGCAGGTATGACAGACTGACCTGGACGTTCCCGGTACTGGCCGGATTCCAGGTCTTCGTGACGGAAGATCTATCCTTCTTTGCCAAAGGGGCTTACCGGTTCACGTTGACGAAATATCTCGATGATGTCCCGTTCTCCGACAGCTACGATAATGTCGGTACGCTGACGGGAGGCTTGATCTTCCACTTCCACGGCAACGACGATCCCGATGGTGACGGCCTGTCGACCGCAGAGGAAAAGGCGCTCGGCACCAACCCCAGAATGGTCGATACGGACGGTGACGGACTGCTCGACGGTGAAGAGGTTCGCGTATACAGGACGAATCCGCTCCATAAGGACACCGACGATGACGGATTGACGGATGGTGAGGAGGCCCTTATCCACCATACCAACCCGCGTGTCGCCGATACCGATGGCGATGGCCTGTCGGATGCTGTGGAAGTGTTGAACCAACGCACTAACCCGTTGAATGTGGATACAGATGGCGATCGTCTGTTCGATGGCGAGGAAGTCATGCGTCACAAGACGAATCCTCTGCGCGCCGATACCGACTACGATGGCGTCGAGGATGCCGACGAGTTGAGCTGCCGCTATCAGACCAACCCGCTGAACCCGGATACCGACGGGGATGGGTTGATCGATTCCAAGGATCCCGAGCCTGCACTGCGCTGTGCAGGCTGTGGAGGAGGGAATGCCGGAACAGGACCGTTCCCGTATGCCACGCCGCCTCAGAAGGAAGCTCCGCCGCCCCCTCCTCCCGCTCCCGAACCGAAGCCTGAACCCAAGCCCGAGCCCGAACCGGCAGCACCGCCGCCTGCGCCCGCTCCGAAGAAGCGGAAGGCTTTCACGAAGGATATCCGGTTCAAGCTCAATACGGACGAGTTCGATTTCGACCAGCCGGAAACGCAGAAGAACCTCCAGGAACTCCTTGCCTATATGCAGGAGAACTGCGACGATCTCCAGGTCATGCTGGAAGGACATGCATCATCGGACGGACCGGCCAAACGGAACAGGGAACTGTCCGACATGCGTGCGAAGAAAGTCAGGCAATGGCTTATAGAACAGGGAGTTATGCCTACCAAGATCCGTGGGGCGGTCGGCTATGGATCGTCCGTGCCGCGCGTCAAGGAGCCTGTCGGACGCGAAGCCGCATCGATGAGCCGTGAGGACCTGGAAGCCATTCGCGGTCAGAACAGGCGCATTGAAGTGGCGATCCTTCGTGACTGCGCGAACGGTCTGTAATGATAAGGGCTTACCAGCGTAGGCCGAACCATGCGACGGATGGAGCGATCCTGACGGCGGGTGCCGGCAGGTGGTAGAGATGCAACGTCCGGAACACCTGCTGCAACCACGCGGGGAGGCCGGGAATCCGTTGAAGATTCCAATCCAATGACAGATAAAGGACATGGCGCCCTCCACCTTTCCCATCCAGTCCTTCCACGGAATGCCCGACGGCCAGATTCAGCCAGGCGGGATACCATCGCTGCCAGGCGGTCGGCAGATAGTCATGGACGCCCACGCTGAGCCAGTGCGTCGTGCTGGTATAGTCGTCGATGATCGCACCGTAGGCTCCATCCCTGAACGCCTGTGACGGCCAGAAGCTGATCTGCATTTCCAGTGGACGCAGGGCCGGGACATAGTGTTTGACGACAGGGAAGGCCGCACCGATGACGTCGGCGCCCATGTCTCCCCACGAGAAGCCATAGTCTTTCGAGAAGCCGTCCCGGATCTCGACGTAGGTCTGATAGGTGAGGCCGAGCCCGGCTGCATACCATATCGACGTCGTGGAGTCCATTCCGCACCAGCGGAAGAGGTCGCCATACACCGTTCCGACGGCATAGGGGAAGTAGGCGTGGCCGACCTTGTCGGCACCCAGTGCATAGGTCCAGTCCTGCTCCCAGTTCACATGGAATGTGGAAAACTCACCCTTCCACCACAGGTTGTTCACAAGACCGTGCCCGACGATGAATCCGCCCAGGGTCACAGCACTCAAGCCCCCTAATTTCCAATAGTTTATCGTGTCCTCTGCTGCCGGCTTCCTACCCTCTTCCGGCGTCGTCGTACTCTGGGCACTCACATATTGTCCACATACGCAAAACCACGTAAGTGTATGGAGCAAAAGCTGTTTCATTATCGCGGTCACGAAAGGGGTGGAGATTACCCGTTGAGGGATATCGGGGCGGGTGCTGCTGGATTTCATGAACAGATTTTCATGGAAGATTCATTGGCGGTCCTGCCGAAAGGTGGTTATTTGGCCGTTCTCCACACGGAGGAAAGGTAATTATGACCCATTCTATCTCGATGAAATCGGTGCTGCGAGCGATCATTTTCGTGATCGTCTTTCTTGCCGTGATGTCGGTAAGCTTCCTCGTCGAAGCCCACGACCTCCCGGCCGGAGTCGCAGCGGCCGAGGTAACGCCGGACGATACGGCCGTTACCATCGAGCGTTCCTTTCCGATGACGGACGTGACGGATGGACTAGCCTCATGGTATGGTCGCCAGTTTCATGGACGTCGTACGGCAAGCGGACGCAAGTTCGATATGCATGCGTATACGGCTGCTCACCGCAGTCTTCCCTTCGGTTCATTGCTGCGTGTCGTCAATCCTTCCAACGGTCGTACGGTCATCGTCGAAGTGACGGACCGCGGTCCGTTCATCCGTCGACGTGTCGTCGATCTTTCCTATGCGGCTGCAAAGGAACTGGGCGTCAGCGTCGCACCCGTCGAAATGGATGCCATCACGCCCGGCGACATTCTCGCTCATTATAACGAGCAGGGAGATTCGATGGTCGTCGTCATCGACGAGGACATGGACATCGTCGTCCTGCCGGCTACGGCGGTGCGCCCGATGGCCGAAGGCACGTCCACGTCGCTGACGGAAGCGTACAAGTCCGTACGGGAATCGTCGTCGTGCATTCTCGTCCTGCCTTCGGAAGACGGCAAGGGCCTCTCCTTCGTCCCGGTTCAGCGGATGCCGTCGGCCCAGTCGAGCACGATGCTCAGGACGGAAGGCCGTATCGTTTCCGCCAGCCGTTCCGATTCTTCGGGTGAGCACTCCGTACAGGACTGAAACTGGTGGTTCACGCCATCGATCGTCAGGACGGTGCCCTGGACTCCTGCCGCATCCAGCACGTTCGACATCGCCGCCGAGTTGATGTCGGCAGGGACGGTGACGTCCTTTTCGGCGTAGAGTGCCAGCACGGGAACCCCTACGCTCCGCAGGATTCCGGGGGCATCCATCTTCATGTACGATAACAGCCAGGGCATGATGACGACGCGCAGGTAGTCGTTACGGTCTGGACCGTAGAGTTCGGAGAACTCGGGCATACCCTTCAGCGAGGGTGTATTCCGGGCGACGGCATCGGCTACCTGTCCCATGGCCTTGACGGCTTCGTCGTCGTCGATCGTATTCTCGAGGATGTGGATCCATTTCGAGATGAGATCGGTATAGGTGTCGACGACGTTCGTCGACGTGCCCCGCTTCGTTTCCATCGCCTCGATCTGCGACGTCAGGAGTTCGGTTCCCGCCACGGCCGGAGTGGCGGCGGCGCAGATGCCGCGTACCTGCGGTCTCATCCTGGATGCCAGAACCGCTGCGAGCCCACCTTCACCATGGGCATAGAGAAAGATCCGGTTCGTATCGACGTTGGGATTCGCCCTCAGATAGTCGATGGCAGCCACGGCATCGTCGGCCACGTCCTCGACGGTCATCGTCGACGGCTTTCCTGTAGAATGCCCCATACCACGATCATCGACGCGCAGTGCGGCGAACCCGCGACGTGCGAAGGCATCGGCGATGACGAGGAAGGGCTTATGCCCGCCGACTTCGCCGTTACGGTCCTGCGGACCTCCGTCGGAGATGAACAGTACGACGGGAAAGCGTCCCGACAACGAGGGCTGGCACAGTGTTCCCTCGAGACGGACACCCGCCCGCCTGTTGATGACCTTGACGTCGGATGTGATGTAGGGGACGTCGGTGGTCGGCTCCTGGAACTTCTGAACGGTGACGATCTTGCGCAGACGCAACGGCTGCTTGTTCCCGTTTTCGGTCCATGTACCGCTGATGGACTTGTCGAAGGGGTCGTAGCTGCCTTCGAAGCGTACGTTCGTCTGTTCGTCGAAGAACAGCAGCTTGTCCGGCATGCAGGACGCGTTACGGAACCGGATGCCGAACAGGGACCTGTCGGGTCTGTCGAAGTAGGCCTCGCAGGGTCCGTTGGGATATGCCGTCACGTGCAGGATGAGGCGCCACCACTGCCGGCTGATGGATGTGATGCTGCCGCCCCATTGTCCGGACAGCGACGTATCCGGCATCGCCGTTCCCAGTGTGAAGCCATCCTGGGCCGAACTACGGTCCGGCAGGAAGCAGATGGACAGGAGGATCAGCAGGAACAGGGCGGGAACAGAACGGGGAATTGCGGAGTTATGCATATCTGAAGGGTAGTTTGAAACCTGTGCTGCAAATTTGCGTAGCCGGACGTCATTCAATCATAGTTTTTTGGACACTGGAGACGACATGAAGGTCTATCGCTCACTACTTGCATTGTTCATGGTCATGGCGAGCGCGGCCGTCGCTCATGCCATCACCGTCGACGAGATCATCGAAAAGAATCTCCAGGCTCGCGGCGGGATCGACAAGATCAAGGCGCTGAAGAGCTTCAAGTCCACCGGAACCATCAGCGCGGGTGGGCAGGAAATCGAGTTCACCCAGTACATGAAGCGCGAACGCAAGATGCGGATGGAAATGGCCATCATGGGCACCAGCATCGTCACGGGCTTCGACGGTACGAACGGCTGGACCGTGAATCCCATGATGGGATCGGACAAGGCCACGGCCCTGCCCGCCGAACAGGCCAAGATGATGTCGGCCCAGGCCGATTTCGACGGTGAGTTCGTGGACTGGAAGAAGAAGGGGACGAAGATCGAGTACGTCGGAACCGTCGACGTCGATGGTGCCTCGGCCTACAAGCTGAAGATCACGGACAAGGATGGCGATGTACGTCACTCGTATATCGACGTCACCAACAACCTCGAGCTCAAGACGGAAATGACGACGGATTACCAGGGACAGAAGATGGTGGTGGAAGTCGTCTTCTCCAACCACAAGCCGATCGGCGGCATCATGGTGCCGTGGTCCATCGACGTGCGCTCGCAGGGTCAGTCGGCTCAGTCGCTCACGATCAAGGACGTGAAGCCGAACATCGACATCCCCGATATGATGTTCATGATGCCCTGATATCCGTACGATATCGACGTATGAACGATGGCTCCGCTGGTCGGGGCCATCGTCGTTTCCGGCCCGCAAGACCCTGTTCCGTACAGGAAGGGATTTTGGTTCATGATGGCAGGAAACGTAGTACCGGCTCGTGTGCGGGAAAAATCCATTTCCGTACCTTTGCTATCCTTCGCCATCATCAACAGATCAGGAATCCACAGTGAAACGCCCGCTCCATCTGGTCGTGTTCGTCTGCGTTGTCGCCGTATTGACGCAAGGTTTCCAGTGCGCCTCGCCGGAAATGTCCACGGCCCGCAATGCATTCAAGCAGAAGGACTATCAGAAGGCCCGGACCGCATTGGAAAAGGTCGTCGCTGCCGAGCCCACGAACTGCGAGGCCTGGATGCTGCTGGGCGATGCCAACCAGAATCTCAACGATACGGACGGTATGGTGGCCGCCTATGCGAAGGCCCGTGCATGCCCCGACGTGCGTCCCGAACAGCAGTCGCGCATGTCGCTGACCCTTTACAACGCATGGGTAGGGGAGTACAACGGGGCCATCGCCAGTTTCAACAAGTACGTCGAAACCAAGGACCGTTCCGAACTCGATGCCGCCACGACGCATCTCGAGCGTGCCCTCGTCTTCAAGCCCGAATTCAGCGAGCCCCTCTATCTTCTCGGACAGGTACAGGAAACGAAGGGTGATACCAATCGCGCATTGACGGCGTACGAGAAGTGGTGGGCGATGGAAGAGCAGGGATTCAACATCCTGAAGCAGAAGGGCGTCCTGCTCGGTATGTCGCGCGGTGACCTACTCAAGAAGCTGGGCACTCCTGCCGCGATGAAGACCGATACCATCGAGAACGGCGTGATCTTCAAGGATCGTTTCGATATCGGTGGTCGTGACATCTACACGTTCAGCACGCGCGAAGGCACGGCCGTCGACGGAACGCTGGAAGGCTTCACCTACAATCCTCCATCCACGCTGACCGATGCCGAGAAGTGGCGGTCGCGCACGACGTCGGTAAGCACTCTCAAGGCCATGGCCTACATCGCCTATCAACGTGGCAAGCTGCAGGAAGCCTATGACTACTGTACGAAGGTCATCGAACTCAAGCCCGCGGATGCTGAACTCGTTCCGCTGCGGACGCAGTTGCTGCAGGAGCTCGGCAAGACCGACGAAGCGATGGTCCAGCTCAAGGGCCTCGTCGAACGCGAACCGAAGAATACCGTTTATCGCCTGCAGTATGCCTCGATTCTCTCCGGTGCCGACCGTACGGACGAAGCCATCGCGGAATACAGGAAGGTGCTGGAAACTGATCCGGGTAACGAAGCGGCTCTGTACAACCTCGCCGCCGCCTACAAGAACCTGGCCGGTACGAAGCAGAAGATCGAGAACGACAAGCTCGACAAGGACAAGAAGTACAAGCCCAATACGGCATATCTTGACGATCTGAGAACGTCGGCCGACTACTTCGAGCGTCTGCGGAAGTCGTTCAAGTACCGTGACGACCTCATCGTCCTGGACCAGCTCGCCAACATCTACGAGGTGAGCAAGGACAAGTCCAAGGTCGCCGCCATCATCATGGAGCTCGAGGCACTCGAGGAGAAGTACAAGACGTCGGCCGAATACTACCGCGTCATGGAGGGGCTCTATGCCCGCAACAAGATGATGGACAAGATGAAGACGGCGGCCGACAAGGGCGCAAGACTCAAGTAAGCGATTCCTCTCATTCCCGACGAGGGAACAACAGTTTCAACACAGTTTTTCGGGTAGGCGACACCTATGGCAAACAATCCCAACGAACAGCAAGGGCAGCAACAGCTCACCATCGAGCTCGGCGACAAGGAGGCGGAAGGCATCTATTCGAACCTTGCCATCATCTCCCATTCGCCGGCCGAATTCGTCATCGACTTCACGCGCGTTCTGCCTGGTGTACCCAAGGCCAGGGTTCACGCCCGCATCGTCATGACGCCCCAGCATGCCAAGCTGCTGCTCCACGCACTCGCGGAGAACGTCGGCAAGTTCGAGCAGCAATACGGCGATATTGCGGTCGACGGACAGCAACTGGCCTTCCCCGTAGGAACGCCGATCAACTAAACCGATGGGAGAGAGCGGTATAACGGAATTTTTCCGTAGATTTGCCGTTCTTCCCAACATGTGAATGCCATTAGGTCAGGTGTATAATGAAGCGTACCTATCAACCGAGCAAGCGTAAGCGTCTGAACGTGCACGGATTCCGCGCCCGTATGGCGACGAAGAACGGCCGCAAGGTCCTTAACCGTCGTCGTGCGAAGGGTCGTTACCGTATCGCCGTCAACTCTTCACGTTAAGATCGAAGCATCATGGTCCTGCGGCCGCTCAAGGGCTATCGGACCTTCTCCACGGCGTTCGAGAAAGGAAACCGGTTCGTTTCGGGTCCGCTCGTTCTCAGCGTGGTATATCATCCAGCAGATACGATGGTGGACGGTCATATCGGATTCGGTGTGACCGTCAGCCGACGCAAGGCACGGACTGCGGTGATGCGCAATCGTATCCGACGTTTATTGAGGGAAGCCATCCGGGCTTCCGTCGCACGGTATGAAGGTCCTTGCCGGGACTGCCGCATCGCGACGATCGTGGCGGTATGGCGTTCCACCCCGGCCGCTCCGATGCTCCTCAGGCTGCACCACGTGCAGCCGATTGTCGACACCTTGCTGCAAAGGGCACTTGCCGCATGCATGGACGTTCCGACGACATCACAGCACCCTCCGTCATGACGCGAGCCGTTACCGCATTGATCCGGTTCTATCAAGTGGCCGTGTCTCCCTTGTTTCCGAAGTCCTGTCGTTTTTCTCCGACCTGCTCCGAGTATACCGTACAAGCCGTACAGCGGTTCGGCGTCATACGCGGACTATGTCTCGGCATGCGCCGCATCGCGAAGTGTCATCCGTTCCATCCGGGCGGATACGATCCGGTGCCGGATGCCGATACGCATCATCATTGTTCCACCCGTTGATAGTTCCTCATGGATCGTAATTCCATCATCGGTATCGTCCTGATCAGCCTTATCGTCGGCGGCTGGGTATTCTGGCAGAGTACCGTCAGCAAGCGCGACGTGACTCCTCAGCAGACGGCCCACAGGACGGAGCGTTTCGATTCGGCCCGCACGGCCATCACGAATCAGCCGGCGTCCGTCACCTCCGTAGCTGCGGATGCAACGGCGGAACGTATGATCACCGTCGAAACGGACCTTCTCCACATACGCCTGAGCAGTTACGGTGGAACGATCCGGAGCTGGAAGTTGAAGAAGTATCAACCCTGGTACAAGGCCGAACAACCCGATGCTCTGGTCGACCTCGTCCAGCCCGGTGCGCGTGAGTTCGGATTCACGTTCCGGACGACGAACGGGCAGAAGATCGAGGCCCGCAACGTGCCCTTCGAGTGGCAGGTACAGAGCGATTCCGTCCGCGTCAGCGGCGATGCCGCCATCACCATCAAGGGCGTGGCCCACACGGTGAACGGTGGCGTCATCGAACGTCTCTATACGTTCCGCGGCAACAAGTACGACGTCAAGACCTCCATCGTCCTCGACAACATGGAAGGCGTGATTCCTCCCACGAACCGCTACGTCAATCTCGAGTGGAGCAAGGGAATCAGGTATCAGGAGGGAAGTACCGTCGACGAGTCGAACAACGCCGTTGCCATCGCTTCCTATAACGGTGAGATCGACGAACTCGATGCCACGACCTACAACGCACCGGAAGAGCGCTCGGCATCGGGCCGTATCGACTATCTCGCGACGCGTTCGAAGTATTTCGCGGTAGCGATGATTCCCCCGGCCGGATTCGACGGTTCGGTCTACTATCGCGGTACCCGCTACGGCGCACCCGAGAACGGCTACGTCGAGCAGTACGGCCTCATGTACAAGCTGCCGTACAGCGGCGGCCGCCAGACGCACGTGATGACGCTCTTCGCCGGTCCCATGGACTACGACGTCCTCAAGGAATACAACCTAACGGGTGTGATGAATTTCGGTCTGAAATGGATCGTAAAGCCCATCGGCGAGTACTTCATGCTTCCGATGCTCAAGCTCATCCACAGTGGTATCGCCAACTATGGCGTTGCCATCATCCTCTTCTCGATCCTGATGAAGCTCCTTCTCTATCCGCTTTCCATTACACAGGTGAAGTCGGCCCAGAAGATGCAACTGCTCGCACCGCTCATGAACGAGATCCGCGAGAAGTACAAGGACGACATGCAGACGCAGCAGCAGGAAACGATGAAGCTCTACAGTCAGTACGGCATCAATCCCGCCGGTGGCTGTCTGCCGCTTCTGCTGCAGATGCCCTTCCTTTATGCACTCTATGCCGTGCTCAATCTCAACATCGAGCTTCGCCAGGCATCCTTCCTGCCGTTCTGGCTCACGGACCTTTCGGTGCCCGACGTCATCCTGCATCTGCCCTTCAAGCTTCCGCTCTTCAACATCGACAAGTTCTCGGGTCTGGCACTTCTCATGGGAGCCACGCTCTTCATCCAGCAGAAGCAGGCCGTGACCGATCCCCGCCAGAAGGGCCTCGTCTACATCATGCCCGTCATGCTCACACTGATGTTCTCGACCCTGCCCGCCGGCCTGAATCTCTACTACTTCATGTTCAACGTCATGGGGATCGGCCAGCAGCTCTACCTCACGAAGTTCAGCAAGAAGAAGCTCACCCTTGCCGATCTGAAGACCATGCCCGTCAAGGAATCCTGGTTGCAGCGCAAGATGCGGGAGGCACAGGAAGTGGCGGCCTCGCAGGGGAGGACCCTGCCGGGACAGTCAGCCCAGCGTCCTGTGAACGGCAACGGCAAAGGCACGAGAAAGAAGAAATAACCCGCTCTCCACACACCCCCTCCGGATATTCCGCAGGGGGTGTTCCATTTCCTGTGTAACTAATTTCCGGTCATCCTGTCACTTGTCCGAATGCCGGGTTCCGCCCATACGGAATATCTCCGTCGCGGTGGTTCGAAAGACGTTGCAAAACCCGGTTCGCAGGCTATTTTTGGTGGTTAGGGACAATCCTCAGAATACACCGTTCCATCTCATTTATTTTACAGTTGAAAGGAGCAGTCTATGAATGCTCGCTCACTCGTTCGCACGTTGGCAGTAGGCGTGTGCACGTTTGCTGTCGGAGCCATGTCGCTGATGGCTCAGAACAGCTTCGACCGCGTGTCCCTGATCGAGCAATTCACGAGTGCCACATGTGGCCCGTGCGTTGCAGCCGGTCCGGTCATGGCCCGTGTCGTCAAGCTTAGCAATGGTGTGGTGTCCATCCGGTACCACATGAGCTTCCCCGCAGAAGGCGATCCGTGGAACGTCTCGAATCCTTCCGAGAATTCCTCGCGTCAGATGCTCTACTCCGTTAATTCCATCCCGACGTCGCAGGTGAACGGCAAGTCGAAGGTCGACCCGCGTGACGAAGCTACGCTCCTGTCGACGATCTCGACCGATGCCGCCGTGAAGAGCCCCGTTCAGATGACGGTAACGCAGTCGGGTGGAAGCGTGGCCGTCAAGATCAAGACGAACATCGATCTCAATGCCCACAAGCTCCAGGTCGCCGTCGTCAGCCGCCGTACGGTGCTGCCGAACCTCCCGTCGACTCTCGCAAACAGCAACGGCGAAAGCGAATTCTTCGATGCCATGGTGAAGATGCTTCCCAATGCATCGGGTACGAGCCTGTCCCAGTCGGCAGGTGGAGAGCAGACCTACAACTTCACGTTCGCACCGGGTACGGGCGAACTCTGGCCCTCCGGTATGCAGTACATCGTCGCCTTCGTCCAGTCCACGGGTTCGACGAAGGAAATCATCCAGGCCGGTACGAACCTCGACGAAGTCATGCCGAACGTCACGATGGCTGGTGCCAAGTGGCAGTACATCACCAAGGGTGGACAGAAGACGGCCGTCCTGACGCTGTCGAATCCCCGTGACAAGGCGATGGACGTCGAAGTATCCATCCCGAACCGTGCCAATCTCCAGCAGATGGGCGTTACGGTTACCGCCGACAAGGATGTCGTCTCCATTCCCGCCAAGGGTTCGGTGACGGTCAACATTTCGGTGACGGCTCCCAACGCCGCGATGTTCATTCCGGTCCAGGTCGAAGCCAAGCCCATCAATCTCACGACGGGCATTCCGGCAACGGCTACGGTCGAATTCGGTTATCTGACCGAAGGTGCACGCTTCGCTTCCTACTATGGTGCCTCGGACGGTGCCGTCGCCTTGCATGCCAGCGCCATCGCATCCGAATACGGTAACGATGCGGTCTTCATGCCCCTCGCTACGGAAATCGTCAACGCCTATCCGCCGACGTCGTTCGACGCAATCGGCTTCTCCGTCGACTACTACAGCCGTGGCGCACTGCTCAACGGTCTGCCCATCGTCCAGGCCGTGATGCAAGCCGGCAAGGGTGCCTGGGTGACCGGTGAAGTCGAGCAAGCCATCGCCTACAACAATGCCGGTTTCGAGTCCGTCAAGACGTTCTTCGAAAACACGCTCCAGCTTCAGCCGTGGGGCCAGGCCAACACGGTCCAGCGCTATACGCAGACGGGGCAGAACATCAGCCTCCAGACGTTCCCCATCAAGGGCATCAACGGCGATCCCATCGGTGAAGGTCTCAACGCTACGGGTAACCAGTACAACCAGCAGACCTGGCCGTTCTGGGTTCGTGTTACGGACCTCCTGAAGCCCAAGGTCGGTGCTACCTCCGTCCTCAGCGCAAGCTTCGATAACAACGTCGCCAACGGTGCAACGGTTCGCGTCGTCGCCAGCAACGGTGCCAAGCTCGTCTACAGCTCCTTCGGTCAGGAAGCCATCGCCGATGCAACGCAACGCAACGGCAATGCCAACCGCACGCTCAAGTGGCTGCTCGCTTCGGCCCTGCCCCAGATCACGGCCAGCGTTCCCCAACTGAACTTCGGCGATGTCAAGGAAAGCACGTCGAAGGACATGACGGTAACGTTCTCCAACTCCGGTCAAGCCGAACTCCGTATCACGGAAATGAACCTGACGGGTGCCGATGCTTCGGCATTCGACATCATCTCCGGCGCTCCGGACAACCAGCCGATCGTTCTGTCCGCAGGTCAGTCGCGCACCGTCAAGGTCCGCTTCTATCCTCTGACGGTCAAGAGCGGCTTCGTCGCTTCGCTCCAGGTCATCTGCAACGCCGCTTCCAATCCGTCCGTCCAGCTTCTCGGCAACGGTACGCCCTCGACGAGCGTCGAAACGGAAGTTGCGAGCGAATCCGGTGCCCTCGGCATGCGTCTCGTCGGTGCCAACCCTGTGTCCGTTTCCTCCGAAGTTGAAGTCAAGAGCACGTCGTCCGACGTCGTGACGGTTTCCGTCGTCGACAACATGGGCCGCACGGTCGCTACGCTCTTCAACGCTCCGGTCGCCGGTTCGCAGCGTGTGGCCCTGTCCTCCGCAGCACTCGCCAACGGCATGTACACGGTCGTCGCCACGAACGGCAACGAACGCGTCGCACTGACGATGGTCGTCGCACGCTAAGACATAGTCGAGCAGTCGAAACGAACGAGCCGGCTCCTTCAGGAGCCGGCTCGTTCTCGTTTACGGGAGAGCAAGAGATGAGCCAAGAGATGAGTACGGGATGGTTATCCCATAGGAAGGAATGACGGATAGCGCGGGTCGGCACATGAGGAACGGGGGATGGACTCCCATTCGTCCATCGCAGGACGGTGGGCGTGGCTGCATCATGGGTATGGGGCGTACATCCATGTCGGATGGTGAGCGAGGGGTACTCCTACGAAACGCAGTACGCCGCATCATACGATCGAATCACGACGCCACGTGAATACCCGGCCGACGGTCCCGGCCTACCTCTTGTACTGATATCTCGCGCCGGGCGGCAGAGCCGAACGCAGGCGATAGTCGCCGAAGCCCGTGTTGTCCTCGAAGGTGAACGTCTGCGAATTGGGATAGGTCCACCGTACGAGCAGGGCGGAACCGGTCTGCGACGTATACCGCTCGATATTCATCGGCTCGCCGTAGATGATGTAGATCATGCCCATGTCGGTGAGCCAGCCTTCGTTATAGCTCTTGTAGACCTTGTTGGCGTATTCGATACGGGCGTAGTAGTCTTCGAAGGCTTCGTTGCGTGTCGTATTCGGTGTGGGGTCCAGCTTCTTCCAGAAGTCCTCGAACAGGGCCTGACGATCAGCCTCCGTCGGTGCGCCGAGGATCTGGTCGATGTCGCTTTGCGACGGCACGACGTAGCGCAGTTGCCGGATCGCCCGGTTGAGATCGCTCAGGATGGCCGTGGTGGCCGTACGGGGGATGATGAAGGGCCGGGTCGTCATCGACACCGTTTCGTTCGTGTCCAGGACGGTCGTGAACGGATGCATCCGCACGGTGAGCGAATACGTGCCGGCCGTCGGACGCGGTGGATAGGTCAGACGCATGAAGTGCTGCTGCGTCTTCTCCTTGAGCGTCTCGGCACTGCCGCTGACGCCGGAGGAGAGGAGTCGTCCGTCCTTCTGCGCGATCTTCCACGAGAACCCGACCTGTTGCGGGACGCGTTCCGCATACGTCTCGAAGAAGATGAAGAGGGGATTCTCGAGATTCCAGATGGCATCGCCGATGAAAGGCGTGATGGAGTAGCGGCTGCCACGCTGCTCGATCTCGCTCACGTAGAGGATGCTGCTCAATGCCGGCAGCTCGTCGTTGAAGTCGGATACCGTAAGCGTCTTCGTCTGGGTATAGTCGCGCCTCGAGAACTGGTCGGTCACCGTCACCTCGATCCGGTAGGTGCCCGGACGCAGTGTGAAGGAGCGCTGGACGATATCGGCCTTGCCCGTCTTGCCACGGCTCGTACCGTAGTCCGCTTCCGCGACTTGACGTGTGAAGGTCGTGTCCAGGAGCTTGCGGCCGACGGTATCGCGGATGGCCATTGTCACGCGATACTGGGCGGCGAACATCTTGTTGTATTCCTGGAACTCCATCGACTGATAGGGGACTGCGAGATAGAGGTCCACCCGTGCCTTGTCGTCGAACAGCGAGCCGCGGAAGGCGAGGGCGTCGACGCGAATGGTCGACGACATGTCGCCCGGTTGTGCCGCCGCGGGCTGGGGAGGCGGAATGCGCTGCGGTTGCTGCGCAATCGCCGACGTCAGGACTCCTGCCGTGAAGAGCCCCGCCAACAATCCTGTCATGGACAGGGTCCGGATGGGAATGCATCGTACCATTATTCTCCAACGAATCGGATGGCGGTCGTACCAGTGAAGCCCGTCGCCACGACGCGGACGGAGTCGATAGCGCCCACGAGTGTCGTTCCGTCAGGAAATGACGGACCGTTCGGCGTAAAGACATGCTTGAAGATGACCGTGTCGGCTCGCATCACGTCGAAGACGGCCGTGCCCTTGGATATGGACGACGATACGAGCGAAAGGTGTTGACGGGACTTGAGCGGGGTGATGACGTTCGGATTCGTGGATCCGTACTTGATGGCGTTCAGGGCCGTTATCGTAATCGTCAGCGTATCGTCGATACGATTGGAACCCAGATTGAACTTGCTTTCGGAGATGACGGTCTCTTCGCTCGAGCAGCCGACGATCGACAGTGAGACGAAGAGGAGGACGACGAAGGACGTGAGTGCCGGGCGCATCAGTACTGTCCGGAATGGTTGGGAAACGTCGGGCAAGTTACGGCTCAGCATCGAACCGCTATCTTCAGAAGATCACGCGCTTCGCGTGCCAGTTGTTCACGGACGTCGGGATGGGCGATGGCGATCAGTGCTTCGGCCCTGTCGCGAAGGGTCTTGCCGTGCAGATAGGACACGCCGTATTCCGTGACGACGTAGTGTACGTGGGCACGGGACGTGACCACACCCGCACCGGGCTTGAGCATGGCGGAGATGCGGCTGATACCCTTGGCTGTACGCGAGGGCAGCGCGATGATCGGCTTCCCGCCCTTGCTCAACGCGGCCCCGCGGATGAAGTCCACCTGACCACCGACGCCGCTGTATGGAGCGGGGCCGATGGAGTCCGCGCAGACCTGGCCGGTGAGATCGACTTCGATGGCGGAGTTGATGGCCGTCATCTTCGGATTACGCATGATGACGGAGGGATTGTTCACGTACGCCACGTCGAGCATGGCCACCATCGGATTGTCGTCGAGGAAGTCGTAGACCTTCCGTGTACCCATCACGAACGTGGCTACGATCTTGTATGGATGGATCGTCTTCTCGCTGCCGTTCACGATGCCCCGTTCCACGAGAGGAATGAGACCGTCGGAGAACATCTCCGTATGGACGCCGAGGTTGCGGTGCGACGTCAGTTCGTGGAGCACGGCATCCGGGATGGCGCCGATGCCCATCTGCAGGGTGGCTCCGTCTTCGACCAGGCTTGCGACGTGTCGTCCGATGGCACGCTCGACGTCTCCGAGCACGGGAGGCGTGACTTCGGGTATGGCATCGTCCACGCTCACGCAATACGTGATCTTGTCGAGATGGATGAGGGCATCGCCATGGGACCGGGGCATGTTCGGATTGACCTGTGCGATCACCGTCCGTGCGGCATGCAGGGCCTCGTGAGCCGCCTCGACGGTGACGCCGAGCGAGCAGAAGCCGTGCTTGTCCGGCGGTGAGACGTGGATCAGTGCCACGTCGATATCGATGATCCGGTCGCGGAAGAGCCGGGGGATGTCGCTCAGGAAGACAGGAGTGTAGTCGGCGCGTCCTTCCCGAACGGCCGTTCTCATGTTCCTGCCGATGAACAGGCAGTTGACGCGGAAGACTCCCTCGTAGCGCGGGTCGGCATAGGGGGCGTCGCCTTCCGTGTGGAGCTGGACGATTTCCACGCCGTGCAGTCTGTCGGCATGGGCCGTGAGGGCATCGACGAGTCGCCTGGGGGCGGCCGCCACACCGTGCAGGAAGATCCGGTCGCCCGGGTTGACGGCCTGGAGCGCCTGATGGGCGCTGACGAATGAGGGCATGGAGTCGAACGGTACTGTGGAGAACGGATCCGAAAATACGATCCGGCGATGCCACGGAGAACAGGCGCCCTTCCGTACTTTTGCAAGGCACAACGAGAGACGTCAATGGAACTTCAGAACTACCTGTTCATCATCGTATTCGTCGGCGCGTTGGTGCTGTTCGGACGCAGCACACGACGCCTCATCTCATGGCTCAGGATAGCCAGGCCCGACGTTCGCTGGGACCGCATCCCCGAACGGATCAGACAGACGCTCATCGTCGGCTTCGGTCAGAGCAAGATCCTGCGCGACAAGGTAGCGGGGCCGATCCACGCCGGTATCTTCTGGGGCTTTCTCGTCCTGCTGGCATCGGCCATCGAAATGGTGCTCGAAGGACTCATTCCCGGCGGCACGCTGAACTTCCTCGGACCGGTCTATTCGGTCATCACGATCCTGACGGACATCTTCTGTCTGCTCATCATCGTCGGTACGATGATGTCGCTGTGGCGCCGCTACGTCAAGAAGGTAAAGCGCCTGCAGGTCGAAGGAGAGAAGGTCGAAGCCGGTCTCATCCTCCTCACGATCTTCTGCATCGTGACCGCACTGCTGGTGCAGAACGCACTGCGCGTGCATGTCGAAGGCGCGGACTTCTCGTGGGCCGTACGCCCCGTCGCACGTCCGCTCGGTAACCTGCTCGCCGCCATGTTCGGTCCGGGGGCACTGTCCTTCCTCTTCCACGCAGGCTGGTGGATCCATGCCGTCTTCATTCTCGCCTTCCTGAACTACCTGCCGTACTCCAAGCACCTTCACGTACTGACGTCGATCCCGAATGTCTTCTTCTCCCACATCGGTCCGAACAACGCGATGGAGAAGATCGACTTCGAAGCCGAAGGAGTGGAGAAGTTCGGTATCGTGGACGTCGAGGACTTCTCGTGGAAGACCCTGTTCGACGGTTATACGTGTACGCACTGCGGTCGCTGTACGAGCGTATGTCCGGCCAATCAGACGGGTAAGGTACTGGATCCACGCGGCGTTATCGTGGCCATCAACGAGCGTACGATCGACAAGGCACCGCTCATCCTGAAGAAGGAACGGGGCGAGGAGCTGACGCAAGCCGAACAGCAGATATGGGACAGGAAGCTCATCGGCGACTACGTTTCGCCGGACGCCCTCTGGGCCTGCACGACGTGCGGCGCCTGCATGCAGGAATGCCCCGTCAACATCGAACACGTACCCGCCATCGTCGGCATGCGCCGTTCGATGGTGATGATGGAATCGTCGTTCAACGACGAAAGCGCACTGCTACCGGACATCTACAGCAACATGGAAACGAATGCCGTGCCGTGGGGCGGCTTCGCGCAAGCCGATCGCGCGAACTGGGCCGAAGGCATGGGAATCAAGACGGCTGCCGAAGACCCTGCCATGGACGTCCTGTTCTGGGTGGGCTGCGCGGGATCATATGACGAACGTGCGAAGAAGATATCCCGATCCTTCGCCGAACTGATGCAGGCCGCCGGTGTGGAATTCCGCATCCTCGGAACCGAAGAACATTGCAACGGCGACGTCGCACGGCGTACAGGTAACGAGTACCTCGCCGACATGCTGACGAAGACGAACATCGAGACGATGCAGCGTTACGACGTAAAGAAGATCGTCGCGACATGTCCCCACTGCTTCAACACGATCAAGAACGAGTATCCGCAGTTCGGCGGCAACTTCGAAGTGGTGCACCATACGCAGTTCATCAAGGAGCTGATCGACACGGGCAAGCTGAAGATCGATCGTGCCTCGGCATCGAAGGAAACGATCACGTATCACGACTCCTGCTATCTCGGACGCTACAACGAGGAGTACGAGGCGCCGCGCGCCACGCTCACGAACGTTCCCGGACTGGAGATCCTCGAAGTGTCGAGGTCGAAGGACCGCGGTCTGTGCTGCGGAGCCGGTGGCGGTCGTATGTTCATGGAAGAGCATGTGGGCGACCGCGTCAACGTCGTGCGTACCGACGAACTGCTGGCCACTGGTGCATCGACGATCGCCGTGAACTGTCCGTTCTGTACGACGATGATCACGGACGGCGTGAAGGCCGCCGATCGTGTCGACGACGTCCAGGTTCGCGACGTTTCCGAAATCCTTCTGGATCACATCGTCCGCTGACGTTCGATACTACCACGAAGAGAACATCATGGATCCCCCGATACCTCGCGTGTCGGGGGATCGTTCGTTTCGGGAGGGGGGATCCCCGCTCAGTGGATACGGAGGGAACGCGACAGCACGCGCGACAGTTCACCCGTGAGCATGCGGCGCTCGAAGCCTTCCACGTATTGTTCGTCGGGATGAGGAAGCGCGTTCTTCTTCCACTTGTCGTACATCTCGATGATGCACGTCGCGATGGCGTCCACATCGTCCGGAGCGGTGATCCAGGCCGCTCCATAGCGTTCGGCATCGCGTCGCAGTGCTCCATCGGGCAGCGAGGCGAGGATCGGCAGCCGTGTGCCGAAGTATTCGTAGAGTTTTCCGCTCGAGACCGTATCGGCGTTCTTGCCGTAGCCTACCATCATCCACAGTGCATCGCTGTCCTGGAGCAGGGTGACGGTATCGGCATGGGACATGTAGCCGTGGTCATGGACGATATCCTGAAGGCCCAGTTTCTTCACCGTCTTCCGGTGTTCGTCGCGCAGCAGGCCGGCGAAGTGAAGATCGAGCGAAATGTCCGGTCGGTCCTTCAGCACCTTCTTCACGGCGCGGAAGAAATAGGACGGCGTGATGAACTCGTAGAAGATCCCTGCATAGGTCAGGCGCATCGCTGCATGTTTCGTATGATTCCGATGCTGCTGCATGTCCTCCGCATCGTAGCCGTGAGGGATGATGACGACGTCGTCGAAGGCCAGTTGCGGATAGGTGGCGATCAGCCGTTCCTTGATGCGTCTGTTCGTGACCACGATCTTCGAGGCATGGGTGAGGACGTCGTACTCGTACTGCTTGTGCAGGTGCGCATGCCAGGGTGTGGGATAGAAACTGAACTGGTTGCCGTACCAGAGATCGCGGTAGTCCAGGATGAGGGGGATGCCGGTCTCCGTGCTCAGCACGGCACCGGCCATCATGGGAGAGAAGGGCGGGCCCGAGACCAGGATGGCGTCGAAGTCCACGTCCTTCACGAGGTCGCGCGCCAACATCAGTGCCTGACGGGACCAGCTCTTCTTGTTGTCGGGTACGAAGATTGTGCTGCTTGCGCGGTTGAGCATCTTGCGCAGCACTTCGCGGGGCATCCTGACGGTGCCCTTGTTCTTGAGGAGGCTGTTCGGATCCTTGCCGCTCGTGCGGTGAATCGTCACGTCGCGTCCTTCCAGTTCATCGAGGAGCGACTGGTCGTGCGCATAGTACGCCGTCGGCCCGGTGGCGATCACATGAGGATGCCAGCCGTAGTCGGGCAGGTACTTGACGAACTTCGTGATACGCTGAACGCCGCTGAGTCCCATCGGTGGGAAGTAGTAGGCGAGGACGAGGACGTTGAGTTGTTCCATGCCCCCTTACACGATCACCAGTTCACGAGGAGCGGAGGTAAGGATGTCCGGGCCATCCTTCGTGATCACGACGTCGTCTTCGATACGCATGCCGAACTTGCCGGGAAGGTAGATGCCGGGTTCGATCGTCACGACGCAACCTTCGGGCAGGACTTCCTTGGTATTGGCATAGGAGACGCGAGGATTCTCGTGCACTTCATAGCCGAGGCCATGACCGAGGGAATGGCGGAAGTAGTCCCCATAGCCTGCCGCCGTGATGAGGTCGCGTGCGGCAGCGTCGAGCTGTGCCGCCGTCACTCCCGTCACCGCAGCGTCGAGTGCCGACAGATGGGCATCGTAGAGTACGGCGAAGACGTCCATCACCTTCTTCGACGGCGTGCCGATGGCGAAGGTACGGGTCATGTCGCTGTAGAAGCCGTGAACGCAGCAGCCGAAGTCGACCGTCACGACGTCGCCCTTCTTGATGACGCTGTCGCTGGCGCGGCCATGCGGCATGGCGCTGCGGGCACCGCTCACGACGATGATGTCGAAGGCATCCTTCTCGGAGCCGAGCTCGCGTGTGGTGTTCGCGAGCATGGTGGCGACCTGGCGTTCCGTCATGCCGGCCTTGACGGAGCCGAGCATCCGTTCGTAGGCCATCGAGACGATATTGGCGGCGTGGGCGAGTTCGTTGATCTCGAACGGAGCCTTCACACGTGTGATGGTCTCGGGAAGGCCGACGGCTTCCATCATCTTCGCGGGAGCCATGGCCTTCTTCATCGCCTTGAAGCCGCTCACCGTATGCCGTGTGGGATCGTAGCCTACGGTCTTCCACTTCGAGGCGAGGCCGGAGGCCGCGCCCCAGAAATCGCGGTCGATGACGACCTTCAGCCCGTCGAGGGGATAGACTTCCTTCTTGACCTGGATATCGTACAGGTCGTTCGTAAAGAAGTGGATAGCCTTGTTCGATACTATTGCCATTGCCATCGAACCGCTGAAGCCGAAGAAGTACCGGAGAGAAGGCGTATGGGACATGACGAGAGCGTCGAGTCCGTGAGCCTTCATGCTTCTGCGCAGCGAGGCGATACGCTCTGCCGCATAGTTGACGTGTGCCTTGCTAGCCATGGTATCAGCGCGTATAGTAGTTGGGAGATTCCTTGGTGATGATGATGTCGTGCGGATGCGACTCGCGGAGTCCCGCTGCCGTCATGCGTACGAACCGTGCATGCTGTTGCATTTCGCCGAGGGTAGTGCAGCCGCAATAGCCCATCGCCGCGCGCAGTCCACCGACGAGTTGATAGATAGTATCGCTTACCGTACCCTTGAACGGAACCCGGCCTTCGATACCTTCGGGAACCAGTTTCGAGATTTCGTCCTCGACGTCCTGGAAGTACCTGTCCGCCGATCCCTGTCCCATGGCACCGAGCGAGCCCATGCCACGATAGATCTTGTAGGCACGACCTTCGAGCAGCACCTTCTCGCCCGGAGATTCTTCATGTCCGGCGAGCATACCGCCGAGCATCACGGTATCGGCACCGGCAGCGATGGCCTTGGCCACGTCGCCGGTCTGCTTGATGCCACCATCCGCGATGACGGGAATACCGAGCGGTCCGGCCACTGCCGCCACGTTCATGATGGCCGTGATCTGCGGAACGCCCACACCGGCCACTACACGCGTGGTACAGATGGAGCCGGGGCCGATGCCCACCTTCACACCGTCCGCACCTGCACCGATGAGGGCCTTCGCAGCTTCACCGGTAGCGATGTTGCCGCCGATGACGTTAAGCGAGGGAAATCGCTCCTTCACACTGCGTACCATGGAGATGACGCCGGCCGTATGACCGTGTGCCGTATCGACGATGACGACGTCGACACCTGCGTCGACGAGGGCCTGCACGCGTTCGAGGGTATCGGCAGCGATGCCGACGGCCGCACCGACGCGGAGACGGCCCTGATCGTCCTTGGCCGCGTTGGGATACTTCTTCTTCTTCTGGATGTCCTTCACCGTCATGAGGCCGACGAGCAGCCCGTCTTCGTCCACGATGGGCAGCTTCTCGATACGGTGCTGCTGAAGGATGCGCTCGGCATCGTCGAGCGTGGTTCCGAGTTTCGCCGTGACGAGTTTCTCGGCCGTCATGATGTTGGCGACGGGTTCGCCACCGTTGCGTGCGAAGCGCATGTCGCGGTTCGTGACGATGCCGACGAGCTTCGTGGAAGCGTCGACGACGGGGAAGCCAGAGACCTTGTACTTGGCCATCAGTTCCTGCGCTTCACGCACGGTGTTCTCGCGTCTGAGCGTGATGGGCTTTCGGATCATACCGCTTTCGGAGCGCTTGACCTTGTCGATCTCTTCGGCTTGTCGCTCGATCGTCATATTCTTGTGGACGATGCCGATTCCGCCTTCACGTGCGATGGCGATGGACATCGCCGAATCGGTGACCGTGTCCATGGCCGCACTGAGGACGGGGATGTTCAGCGTGATCGTCTTCGTCAGTCGTGCGTTGGTCTTCGCGTCGCGCGGAAGTGTTTCGGAATAGCGAGGCACAAGAAGAACATCATCGAATGTGATGCCTTCTCCCAGGATCTTGTTATCGGACATAACGGAGAGGTGGGTCGGTGACGGAATGGGCAAAAATACGAATGGTTGAGGTTTCCAGCTATGGTGATCATTGGTGGCGGTCAGGCCGGACTTGCGATGGCCTATCATCTGAAGCGCAGAGGACGGTCCTGCGTCGTCCTCGACGATCAGCCGGTACCGGGCGGTGCATGGATACACACGTGGCCTTCGCTACAGTTGTTCTCGCCACGTGAAGCGTCGTCGTTGCCGGGGTGGATGATGCCGCCGACGGCGGGAACGTATCCGACGCGCGACGAGACGATCGCCTATCTCACGGACTACGAGCGACGCTACGACATCGCCGTGGAACGTTCCGTATCGGTCGTCGACGTACGGCGCCGTGAGCGTGGCTTCGTGCTATCGACGTCGGCCGGTGATCTCACGACGGACGTCGTGATCAGTGCGACGGGAACGTGGACATGTCCGATGATTCCGGACATCGCCGGACGTTCGTCGTTCGGGGGACGGCAGATACACAGCGGACACTACCACGGTCCTGCCACCTACCATGGCCGACGCGTACTCGTCGTCGGTGGTGGTAATTCCGGTGCGCAGATCGTTGCCGATCTCGCCGCGGTGGCCGATGTGACGTGGTGCGTGCGGGAGATGCCGGTCTTCCTTCCCGACGATGTCGATGGCCGTGTTCTCTTTGCAGAGGCCAGTCGTCGCTATATGGCCATACGACAGGGGCTCGTGGTTCCGGTGACCGGTACGCTTGGGGATATCGTCATGGTGCCGTCCGTCAAGGCGTTGCGCGACCGGGGCCTGCTTCGTCCAGTACCGATGTTCGCATCGATGACGCACGACGGTGTACGATGGCCAGACGGCAGGGAAGAACGTGTCGACGACGTGATATGGGCCACGGGCTTCGGTAGTGCGCTCGGACATCTTGCGTCGCTGGACATCGTCGACGACAGGGGACGGATCGGAATGAAGGGCAATGAGGTCGTGGCCACACCGGGACTGTACTTGCTCGGCTACGGGAACTGGACGGGATATGCCAGTGCGACGCTTGTCGGGGTAGGGCGGGCTGCGAAGTCCATCGCGGAAGCGATCGGCGGTCCGTAGGCGTCCGTCGCGGGTATGCCTGACGACCTTGGCCTGCCCGTAAACGACGAGGACCGGCACATGGCCGGTCCTCGAAAAGCTGACGTTCGTTCGATGGATGACGAGATCAGGCGTGTTCGCGTTGCAGCTTGGCTGCACGGAGGCGTGCTTCGGCCCAGTGCACTTCCTTGCGTGCGAGGTCGCGCTGATGACGGTCGGGCAGCGTGTCGGCCTTCTCGCGGGAGTCGGCATAGTCCGCTTCGGCCGCGGCGACGTCGACGGCCGAGGCGGACATCAGTTCGTTCACCACGATGGAGATCGTATTGTTGAGCACTTCCACGAAGCCTTCGCGCGAAGCGTAATAGGAGACCTGGTTGGATGGATCCTCGATCTTGATCACGCCGGTATCCAGCGATGAGATGATCGGGGCGTGATTGTACAACACCTGGAAGGGACTCTTCGAGCCAGGCACGCTCACGGCCAGCGCAGGGCCCGTATAGGCCGTGGTCTGGGGCGTGACGATGCTGACGTTGAGGATATGGTCGCTCATCGCTGGCCTCAGTTCTTCGACTTGTTGTAGGCTTCCAGAACTTCGTCGAGCGTACCCTTGTAGCTGAAGAGGCCTTCGGGAACGTGGTCGACATCACCGTTCAGGATGGCCTTGAAGCCGGCGATGGTGTCGGCGACCTTCACGTAGCGCCCGGGGAAGCCCGTGAACTGCTCGGCGACGTGGAAGGGCTGGGAGAAGAATCGCTGGATCTTGCGTGCGCGGTAGACGGTTGTCTTGTCCTCGTCCGACAGTTCATCCATACCGAGGATGGAGATGATGTCCTGGAGGTCCTTGTACGACTGGAGGATCTTCTTCACGCGCATGGCCGTATCGTAGTGATCCTGGCCGATGACGAGGGGATCGAGGATCCGCGACGTGGAATCGAGGGGATCGACGGCAGGGTAGATACCGAGCTCGGCGATCTGGCGGCTCAACACCGTCGTGGCGTCAAGGTGGGAGAACGTGTTGGCGGGAGCAGGGTCGGTCAAGTCGTCAGCAGGAACGTAGACGGCCTGTACGGACGTGATGGAGCCGCGGTCCGTGGAAGCGATCCGCTCCTGGAGAGCACCCATTTCCGTTGCGAGGGTCGGCTGGTACCCTACGGCCGAGGGCATACGACCGAGCAGGGCCGATACTTCCGAACCGGCCTGCGTGAAGCGGAAGATGTTGTCGACGAACAGCAGAACGTCACGGCCTTCTTCATCGCGGAAGTATTCGGCCATCGTGAGGGCCGTGAGAGCCACGCGTGCGCGGGCGCCCGGCGGCTCGTTCATCTGGCCGAAGACGAGGGCCGTCTTGTCGATAACGCCTGACTCGGTCATTTCGAGATAAAGGTCGTTCCCTTCGCGCGTACGTTCACCCACACCGGCGAAGACCGAGTAACCGCCGTGCTGCTTGGCGATGTTGTGGATGAGCTCCTGGATGATGACCGTCTTGCCGACGCCGGCACCACCGAAGAGGCCGGTCTTGCCACCCTTCGTGAAGGGCTCGATGAGGTCGATCACCTTGATACCGGTCTCGAACATCTCCTTCTGTGTGGAGAGGTTCTTGAAGTCCGGGGAGGGGCGATGGATGGAATAGGTCTTGTCCGACGTGATGGGGCCCTTGCCGTCGATGGACTCACCGACGACGTTGATCAGGCGCCCGAGGACGGCCGGGCCAACGGGGACGGAGATCGGCTTGCCGGTGTCCACCGCTTCCATTCCACGCACGAGACCGTCCGTGGAATCGATGGCGATGGAACGCACGCGATCCTCACCAAGGTGTTGCTGCACTTCGCAGACGAGCGTTTCGTCGGCGCCGGTTTCTATGTTTTTGCGCTTGATGTACAAGGCATTCAGCACCGGGGGAATCTGACCGTTGGTGAACTCGACGTCCACTACGGGACCGATAACCTGAACAATGCGGCCTGCGTTTGTGCTCATACGTTTTGACAGGTTGGTAGGATTGAAAATGGGCGTGCGAAGATACGAAATCTCCATCCTTTCCATATGGAAGGGTTTCCACAGCACTCCCGACACGTGCCCAAAAGCCGTATCTTTGTAGTCTTGTCATACCAACGCTTTACAGCTTTACATAGGGAAACGCATGTCGTCCTTCATCGTTGCCGCTGCCCGTACGCCGATCGGTGCCTTCATGGGATCGCTCGCCGATCTGTCCGCTCCCCACCTTGGTGCCGTGGCCATCAGGAGTGCCGTGGAGCGCGCCGGTATCGCCCCCGATGCCGTCAGTGAAGTGATCATGGGAAATGTCCTGACCGGTGGAGTAGGGCAGGCGCCGGCCCGCCAGGCCGCCCTGTTCGGCGGACTGCCGAATACGGTTCCCTGCATGACCATCAACAAGGTCTGCGGATCGGGTCTGAAGAGCGTGATGCTGGCCGACCAGGCGATCCGTTGCGGCGATGCCGACGTGGTCGTGGCCGGTGGACAGGAATCGATGACGAATGCACCCTATGCCCTCCCCAAGGCCCGCGGGGGATACAAATACGGTCATGGCGAAATGCTGGACCTGCTGCTGCACGACGGCCTCTGGGACGTCTACAACAAGTATCCGATGGGCAATGCCGCCGAACTGTGCGCCACAGAATGCAACATCTCGCGTGAGGAGCAGGACGCCTTTTCCATCGAAAGCTACAAGCGTGCCCTGGCCGCCCAGGAGCAGGGCTGGTTCAAGGACGAGATCGTTCCCGTCGTGGTAGCCGGCCGCAAGGGCGACGTCACGGTGGACAGCGACGAGGAGCCGGGCCGCAGCAACTTCGACAAGATTCCGCTCCTGAAGCCCTCCTTCAAGAAGGACGGTACGATCACGGCCGCCAACGCTTCCTCCATCAACGACGGCGCCGCCGCCATCGTCGTGGCCGGCGAAGCCGCGCTCAAGTCCCACAACCTCACGCCGATGGCCCGCATCGTGGCCCAGGCGTCCTTCGCCCATGATCCGGCATGGTTCACGACGGCCCCCATCGATGCCATCAAGCGCGTCGCAGGCAAGGCCGGTCTGTCTATCGACGACATCGACCTCTTCGAGATCAACGAAGCCTTTGCCGTCGTGGCGCTGGCCGCACAGAACAAGCTGGGCATTCCGGCGGACAAGCTGAACGTCCACGGCGGCGCCGTGGCTCTCGGTCATCCCATCGGTGCTTCGGGTGCGCGCCTGCTCACGACGCTGGTCCATGCACTCAAGCGCTACAACAGGAAGTACGGTCTGGTCACGCTCTGCATCGGCGGTGGCGAAGCCAGCGCGATGATCGTCGAACGTGTCTGAGGATACTCCCGGCCGACGGCTATGAACTACAAGACATTTACAAGCTTCAAGGAACGGAACGAATGCAACGACGTACGGTAACTTTGATCGAAGGTGATGGAATTGGTCCTGAAATCTGCGCCTCAGTGGTTCGCGTCTTCGAAGCAGCCGGAGTACCTGTAGACTGGGAACGTGCCGAAGCCGGCCTGACCGCCATCGAGCGGACTGGAAGCGGCGTTCCCGACGAAACGCTCGCGTCCATCAAGCGCAACAGGCTCGCCCTGAAAGGCCCCACGACCACGCCGGTCGGTGGTGGACACAAGAGCGTGAACGTCACGATCCGCAAGGCCCTCGACCTCTATGCCAATATCCGTCTGGCACGGACGATGCCGGCGGTCCATACCCGCTTCGACAACGTCAACATCCTCGTCGTGCGCGAAAACATCGAGGACACGTATGCCGGTATCGAGAACTGGCAGACGCCGAACGTCGCCCAATGCCTCAAGCTGATCACGAGGCCCGGTTCGATGGCCGTCATCCGTTATGCGTTCGAAGAAGCCCGCAAGCTCGGTCGCAAGCGCGTGACGTGCGTGCACAAGGCCAACATCCACAAGATCACGGACGGTCTCTTCCTCGAAGTGTTCCGTCAGGTGGCAGCGGAATACACCGATATCGAAGCCAGCGACATCATCGTCGACAACTGCTGCATGCAGCTCGTCACCCGTCCCGATCAATTCGACGTCCTCGTGCTGCCGAATCTTTACGGCGACATCGTCTCCGACCTCTGCGCCGGTATCGTCGGCGGTCTTGGCGTAGCTCCGGGAGGGAACATCGGTCGCGACTGTGCGATCTTCGAAGCCGTGCACGGTTCGGCACCCGACATCGCAGGCAAGGGCCTGGCCAATCCTACGGCTCTGCTTCTGAGCGGTGTGCAGATGCTGCAGTTCATGGGATACGTCGGCTATGCCGACGCCATCCAGGACGCCCTCTCGGCGGCCCTGGCTTCCGGTACCCGCACGCGCGATCTCGGTGGTTCGGCGTCGACGGAAGAATTCACCAACGCCATCATCGACAACCTCCGCCCCGTCACGAGCACGGAACCCGTGTCCGTATCCGCTCCGGGCGTCGCAGGGACTGCCGCGCAGGATGCCATCGACGAAGAATGGACGCTGCAGGGCGTCGATGTCTTCGTCCGTTCCAATGGTCTGCCCGATGTGCCCGATACCGTCGGCCCGTTCACGCTGCAGATGAAGTCCAATCGCGGTACGAAGGTGTGGCCGGGTGCCACGCCGAACATTCTCCTGGTCGATCATTACTGCTGTCGCTATGTTGCGCCGGGAGCCATCACGCGTACGGATGCAGGCAATCTGATCGCCGATCTCACGTCCCGATCCGTCGATTGGGTACACGTGGAACTGCTCCATACCGCCAATGGCCAGGTTCGATATTCCAAAGCTCAGGGTGAATAACCCGCGTCCCCTGTGACGACATCCGAATCACCGACATCCATAGCACCGGCGCGTTCCTTCGTGAAACGCGCCGGTCTCTTCCTGGTTCGCTGGACGTACCGTCTGGTCGGCCTCGTAGTGATCGTCAGTGCCCTCGTCATCGCCTTTGCCCAGACGCAGATCTTTCGCGACTGGTTGCGCACCTATGCGCTGAGTGCGCTGAACGGCGCGCTCGATGGCAAGGTGGCCTGCTCCGATATCCGTATCGACATCTTCCGGGGTATCGTCCTCGACCGGCCACAGCTCTATGCCAACGGCACGACCGTTCTGGACGCCGCAGAGTTGCGCGTTGCCTACGACCTCGCTCCGCTCGCGCGCAGCGTCATCGCCGTCAATGAAATACGGTTGCTGCGGCCACGGATATTCGTCGTGCGTACACCGCGCGACTCCGTCTGGAACGTGTCCAGGATCGCCAAACCTTCGGCCGATACCACGACCTCGGCACCGCCCGACATCTTCATCGCCCTGCGCAGATTCGAAATCGTCGACGGTACGCTTCTCGTCAATGACGCCACGGTGCCGTGGCCCGACGGGAAGCACTTCGATCCGATGCACCTGCATGTCGCCGATCTGCAGTTGCGCCTTTCGGCCTATGCCGCGCTGAAGGACCAAGATATCTCGCTCGCCATCGACCGCCTGGCCTATCGCGATCTTTCCTCGCCGTTCGTGCTGGGAGACTTCGCGCTCGCGGCCCATGTGACGCGCAAGGGTATCGACATTCCGATGCTGCAGATCAGACTGCCGCAGACCGACGTATCGGTACGCGCGGCGATGCAGGACGTGAACATCTTCGAGGGCTTCACCGACAGTACGCTCCGCAAGCATCCCGTCGTCGGACAGGTCACGACCGAGCGTATCCAGGGAGCTGATCTCGCCTTCTTCCTGCCGGACATCGTCCTGCTCGACAGCTACGGCATGACGGCCAACGTCACGTATTCCGGTCAGGCCGTACGTGTGAAGAACCTGGTTCTCACTGCCGGTGACGCGCGGATCAATGGCGACGTCCTGGTGGATCATCTCGATGGAGCCAGGCCGCTGGCGCTTGATATCAAGCTCGAGCGTTCCACGGCACGATACGCCGACATCCGGCGACGTCTGCGCTTCGTTCCTCTGCCGGACCTGCCGTTCCTCGGCACGGCGAAGATGGATCACGTCCACCTCCGAGGTGAACCGTCGGACAGTCTCTGGTTCGAAGTCCATGGCGAGGATCGTCCGGGACGCGTCGACGGTGCGATGACGCTCTATCTGAACAAGCCGAAGCTTGGCTATCAGGTCGACATGAACATCCGTCGCGGTCAGCTCGGCGTCTTCATGCCCGCCGACACCACGATATCGACCGATCTCAACGGTCGTGTGATGATGGTGGGGAGCGGTACGACGCTCACCGATCTGAGAGGGACGACGCAGGTGGAACTGGACGTATCGACCATCCTCGGACGCACCGTGCGTTCCGCGCGGACGATCATCCACGCCGACGGCGAAGGAGAGCTTCGTATCGATACCATGTTCGTCAACCTCACGCCATTCAAACGCGACTCGCTGGACAGCATCCTGGATATCGGCAACCGTCAGCAGATGGCCGCCAGTGGGGTGATGCACCTGGGAGACGTGGCGCATCCGAGATATACGCTCAACGTAACGACCGACGGCCTCGATCTCGCGACCCTGTTCCGCGATCCGTCCCTGCCCTCGAGAATGACGGCCGTCCTCGACATCGACGGCCAAGGCTTCGAACTCGACAGCATGATGGGGAGAGTCGCCATGAGAATGAGCGAGTTCGCTCTCGACGACAGGGCGCTTCTGCCGTTCTCCGCGACCGTGGACCTGCAACACGATGGCGATATGCGATCGTTCACGATGCGTTCGGCCATCGCCGACGTGGATATCAGAGGACGCTTCGTTCCCACGACGCTGATCGGTGCCATTTCGGAGACCATCACGACGGTGGCCGATGTCGTGATGGACCGTGCGCGTCACATCGTCGACAAAACCGTCGACATACGTCGGGCCGAACCACTGAAGAGCCCCGTCGACGTCACGGTTTCCGCCGACATCCGCGATGCGTCGATCTTCAATGCATTCATCCCGGATATGAGCGTCACGTTCACGGGTGTGGTGCGCGGACGTCTCGCAGCGGGCATCGATACGGTGATGGTGGACATGGATACGGTCGACGTCGTCGATCTCGGGATCCAGGCCAAGGGCCTCAATATTTCGAGTGATCCCGCATCGTTGCGCACGAAGGTCCGTCTTGCCGATCTCACCGTACGGCCTCGCGTCGCCGAGTTCTCCATTACGGGTACCTGCGATTCCGTCCTCTACGTCAACGATTTGATGCTTCGCTATCCGTTCGTCGAGATCCGTCTCGTCGGTGATACGGGGGATCTCAGGGTCTCGACCGGCATCAACAGGATGCAGGCATCGCTCGGCGCCCGTCTCGAATTCAGCGAGGGGAGCAGCATCATGCATGTCGATACGGCCGGCTTCGTCCTCGACCGCGATGCAGGCCTGGAATGGCGTACGATACGATTCGCCGACGTCACCGTCGTCAACGGAGTCTATACCGTCCAGGGCCTTTCCTTCCAGCGTGCCTGGGGCGAGACCGTGAGCGTGAACGGATCGTTCTCGCCGACGGTCTTCCGCGATACGAAGATCGAGATCGACAACTTCCCGATGCGCGACATCTCGAGGTTCGTGGCCCTGCCGCAGGGCCACCCTGTACGATTGCTCCAGGGACTCGTGAACAAGGCGACCATCTCGCTCACGGGATCGTGGGAAGAGCCGCTCATCGACGTCGTCATGGACGCGACGAACGTCGCCTACAACCAGGAAGTCATCGGAACGCTGCATACCGAGCTGCGCCACGCCGGCCGGAACGTTTCGGGCAAGGCGACCATCGTGAATCCCAACCTCAAGCAGAAGGTGGAGGCGCTCGTTCTCGACGTCAATGCCGTGCCTCTCGACCTCGGCCTGAAGAACGTCGAATCACGCTGGGTCGATGGCCGTCCGATCGATATCCGCCTGATCGCCAACAAGCTCTCGCTCGCTGCCGTCGAGCCCTTCCTGCCCGCCATCGAACGGGTGAGGGGATCCGCCGACGCCGTGATCACCGTGGAAGGCACCGTGCCGAACGATGTGAAATACGGTGGCAGCGCCCGGTTCAACAACATCTCGTTCGTGGCCGCGCCCACGAACATATCCTATCGTGCCGATGGCGTTCTGCGTCTCCAGGGCAGCGAGCTGATCTTCGATACGCTCGTCGTGCGGAACGTCTCGCGTGACATGCCGGGCGGCATCGCCAATGCCACGGGCACGGTATGGTTCGACGGACTCTCCGTCGACCGTATGGACTTCACGGTCCGTACACCCGGTATCGTCGTACTCAACATGCAGTCCCAGGCAACGAGCCCCGACGTCTACGGAGACCTGCGCATCGCCAGCGGCAGCAGTCCGATACGGTTGCACGGATCGCTGAATGCGCCGAAGCTGGAAGGGGACATCAACGTCCTCTACGGCGACATCATCTTCCCGAAGGAGCGTTCGACGACGAAGCGGCGGTACACGTCGGCCGACTATCTGTCCGCCGATGACGTGGCGCGACAGAAGTACGGAAGCATCGTCGACTATGTACGGCCCGCCACGCGCGTGCCGATCGACACCCTGCAGGACGATACGTCGTCGATGGCGCTGACGACGAAGAACGTCCAGGACGTGGTGGATCGTTCCGTCCGCGTCATGTCGGGATCGTTCGCCGACATTCTCGAATACGACCTCAATATCTCGCTCAATGGCCGTATGCTTCTGACGATGGTACTCGGCATCACGGAAATCCTCATCGCCGATCTCGAGCTCGCCGATTCGCGGAGGCCGCTGACATTCACGGGGTCCTTCGGTACGGCCACGAATCTGCGGGGCAAGGTGCGGGTGAAGGAGGGCACGTCCACGTACAAGTTCTTCAAGTCCTTCTCCGTGAGTGGAATCCTGAGCTTCGACGAAGGGGGAATGACGAATCCATCGCTCGACCTTCTCGCCGTCTACCAGGACAGCCGCTATATGGACAAGAGTCAGGGCGGCGTGAGCCGCGAAACGTTCCGCGTGGAGATCGTCATCACCGGCACGAAGGAGCGGCCCAATACGAAGTTCCGTGTCTATCGCAACGACAGGCAGGTCACGGGGGATTCGGCCAAGATCGCCGGTGACGCCATCATGCTCATCCTCGTCGGCCGTACGCAGGACGAATTGTTCGCCAGTGGCCAGGGCAATCTCGTGAGCGAGGTCAATGCCAGCATGAGTGCAGTGGCGACCAGTGCCCTGGGAGATATTCTCAGTGGCGTAGGGGGAATCGTGCAGAATGCACAGGTGGATCTCGGTTCGGATATCTCGCAATCGCGTCTGACGCTCAGCGGTCAGCTCTTCGGCAACGTCTCCTATCGTGTGTCGGGTGCCATCGCGGATTTCTCGGGGAACAGTACCTTCACCGTCACCGTACCGCTCAGTGTCTTCGGCGATGCCGAAGCGCTCAAGTTCTTCATGCTCGACTTTTCCCGAAGCGTGAACCAGACGGGGAACATCACCCGTCAGCAGCGGGATTGGGAAATCAAGATCGGGGCACGGTTGCCCTGACGGGCCGGAACCCGTCAGGGACGATTCTATCTGTCGTTACAGATCCTTCAGCAGCTCGCGTGCGATCACGATGTGCTGGATCTCGCTCGTGCCTTCGTAGATCTCGGTGATCTTGGCATCGCGGAGATATCGTTCGACGAGGTATTCGCGTACATAGCCGTATCCGCCGTGCGTCTGGATGGCTTCCAGGGCCACTTCCACGGCCGTCTTGGATGCGAGGAGCTTGGCTTGTGCCGCGGCTTTGATGTAGTTCTGATGCTGATCCTTCATGAAGGCGGCGCGATAGACCATCCATCGTGCGGCTTCTACCTTCGTGGCCATTTCGGCGATCTTCATCTGGATGGCTTGCAGCTCGGCGATGGGCTTGCCGAAGGCCGTGCGTTGCGTCGAATAGCGCAGCGCCGCTTCGAAGGCTCCCTTCGCGATACCGAGAGCTTGTGCGGCGATACCGATGCGACCGCCATTGAGCGACTCCATGGCGATCTTGAAGCCCTGGCCTACTTCACCAAGGACGTTCTCGTCGGGCACGAAGACGTTCGTGAGACCGATCGAACACGTGTCGCTCGAGCGGATACCGAGTTTGTCTTCCTTGAGTCCGGGCTCGAAGCCTTCCGTCGCGCGTGGAATGATGAAGCAGGTGATACCGCGATGCTTCTTCTCGTAGTCGGTCTGGGCCATCACGAGATAGGTGCTGGCCGTGGTGCCGTTCGTGATCCAGTTCTTCGTGCCGTTGAGGACCCAGCCGCCGTCCACCTTCGTCGCCGTCGTATGCTGTTTCGTGGCGTCGGAACCGGCTTCCGGTTCGGAAAGACAGAAGGCGCCATGAACCTGTCCACTCGCGAGGGGTTTGAGGAAGCGTTCCTTCTGGTCGTCGTTGCCGTAGGTCTCGAGACCCCAGTTGACGAGGGAGTTGTTGACGGACATGACGACGCCGACGCTCGCATCGACGGCGGAGATTTCCTCCATGGCGATGACGTAGCTGAGCGCGTCGAGACCGGAGCCTCCCCATTCGGGAGATACCATCATGCCGAGAAAGCCCAACTCGCCGAGTTTCTTCACGATGTCCGTGGGAAACGTGCCCTTGATGTCACGTTCGACGGAGGTTGGTGCGATCTCGTCCTGCGCGAACTGGCGTGCGGTCTGACGGATCATTTCATGCGTTTCGGAGAACTGGAGCGAGAACATGGGCTGGACACCTTGGTTCAGGATACTGTGCACGTACTGAAGGGGGGCAAATTTACGGGATTTCCATGTATGTGGTGTGTAGGGCGGGCAGGTGTTCGGCGAGGTCCCGGAGATAGTGTCCTGGCGGGAGAATGGCATATTGCCGAAAACAACATGCGACTCGGAAAGGTCAACCTGATGATATTCTCCACAGGAATCGGTACGAACGTACGGGAGCTCATCGAAGGGCATATCGCCAGCCAGCCTGAATCGAAGCAGCGCGACATGCGGACGCTGCATACGCTCATCCTGCAGGCACTGCCAGGATGCAGGCTATGGTTCGATGATGGCAAGGACGGTGACGACAAGACGATCACCAACCCCACCGCAGGATATGGACTGCATACCATTACCTATGCCGACGGAAGCACCAGGGAGTTCTTCCAGATCGGGATGAGCGCGAACAGCACCGGGATCTCCATCTACATCCTCGGAATCAAGGACAGGACGTATCTGGTCCGGACCTATGGAAAGGGGCTGGGCAAGGCGAAGGTGACGGGGTACTGTATCCGGTTCCGGCATCTGGCCGATATCGACACCGGGGTTCTCGAAGCGGCCATCCGCGACGGAGTCGGGATGACGAGCGGAACGTAACGTACCGTTTGGCGTGGCCTTATCGGGCCGTGCGTGGCGTGGGAGCAGGAGCGATCTGGCCCAGCACGACGGCCCTCGATGCACCCGTGACGGAGGGGATGTTGCCCGGCAATCCCTGCAGCGTGCGCCAGCCGAGATAGGCGAAGCACATCGCTTCTTTCGCATCCGGCGAGATGCCGGCGCCGGCGCTCGACATGATGGAGCACGATGATGGCAGGTGATGGGCGATACGCTCCATCAGGTAGGAGTTGTGGACGCCACCGCCGCTGACGATGACGTCGTCGGTCGTCGGCGCATAGCGTCGGATATGATCAGCGATGGACCAGGCCGTGAGTTCGGTCAGCGTGGTCACGAAGTCTTCGGATGGCGTGGAAGGGTGCATATAGCGCCGATACCACGTGGCCACGAGTTCGTCGTTGAACAGCTCGCGTCCCGTACTCTTCGGCGGTTCTTCGGCGAAATAGGGGAGTGTCTGCAGTTCTTCCAGGACCCTGGTCGCGATCCTGCCTGCGCGGGCGATGGAGCCGTCGTCGTCGTATCGCTTGCCGAAGGTCACACGTGCGGAGGCATCGATCAGGACGTTGCCCGGTCCCGTATCGAAGGCACGGATATGATCGGCTGCCGATGGATCGAGGATCGTGATGTTGGCCATTCCGCCGATGTTCAGGGCCACGCGTCTGCGCGTGGCATGATGGAGCATCGTACGGTCGAACATCGGTACGAGCGGGGCACCTTGTCCGCCGGCCATGACGTCGGCCGTACGGAAATCGCTGATGACGGGAAGGCCGAGGAGGCCTGCGAGGGCCGTGCCGCTTGCCGCCTGGAGCGTCGAGCCCAGCGTGTGCCTGCCGATGGAATGCGGCTGGGGAGCGTGCCACAGCGTCTGACCATGGATCGCCACGGCTTCCACACCATCGAGGTCGAGGCGACGGATGGCATCTGCATAGTCGCAGGCGAGGGCGATGGACAGGTCACACCATTCCTGTGCGGTCAGCGACTCGGTCAGGGCACGTTCCACCAGCTCCTTCGTGGGAGCGGAATAGTCTGCGGTAATGAAGGATTGCAACGTCACGACGTCATGCAGGCCATCGCCTTCGACATGACATCGTGCGACGTCGATACCGTCGAGTGACGTACCGGACATTACGCCGACGATCAGCATCGTTGCAGGTACCGGGCTCAGTAGTCGGTGACGATAAGATCGCTGCGGCGAACGTCGCCGCTGTCCTTACCGAGGTTGATGAGCTGCGGCTTGCTCTGGGCGACCTTGTCCTGGATGAACATCAGGGCCTTGATCAGGGCTTCGGGGCGTGGAGGGCAGCCCGAGACGTAGGCATCGACCGGGAGGAACTGGTCGATGCCCTGTACGACGGGATAGCTGCGGAACATACCGCCCGTGGACGTACAGACGCCCATGGCGATGCACCACTTCGGATCGGGCATCTGATCCCAGATCTTGCGTACGACCCAGGACATCTTGTAGGTTACCGTACCGGCCACGATCATGAGATCGGCCTGGCGCGGAGAGAACGAGAAGCGTTCGGAGCCGAAGCGCGACGAGTCCATGCGGGGGCCGCCGAAGGCCATCATCTCGATGGCGCAGCAGCTGATGCCGAGAGGCATCGGCCACAGCGAATTCTTCTGTGCCCAGGCAATGGCGGCTTCGATGGTGGTCGTGACGAAGCCGTCGCGTTGGATTTGATCGTTCAGTCCCATCGGAGTGCACCCTTTCTGATCACGTAGAGATAGCCGGAGAAGAGCAGAACCATGAAGAGGATCATGGCGCTGAAGCCGTACATTCCGAGCTTCTTGAATTGCACCGCCCACGGATACATGAAGACGATTTCGATGTCGAAGAGGATGAACATCATCGCCACGAGATAGAACTTCACGGAGAAACGTTCACGTGCCGTCTTCACGGGTTCCATCCCGGATTCGTACGTGGACAGTTTCTGGCGTGTGGAACGGCGCGGCCCGAGGTTTTCGCTCAGGAAGATGTTGCTGATGCCGAAGATGACCCCTATCAGGATCATCACCATGAGGGGGATGTAGGTTGCTACCATGCGTGATGCCATCGTTTGGTGATCGTGGCAAATATAGCCCCTTGCAACCAAATGGATGCAAGCGTTCTCGTTGCCGGACGGCTTCGCTGTATCTTCGTGTCCATGACAGAACTATTCTCCGTCGAAGCAGGTCCCGTAGCCACGCTTGGCTACATGATCGTGGATCCGTCCACATCGACGTCGGCCGTCATCGACGTTCCCTACGGCGCGGCGCGGACCTTCCTCGACGAGGCACGGCAACGGGGCTGCCGCATCACGCACATTCTGCTCACGCATACCCACTGGGATCATACTGCCGACGTTTCGGTCCTCGTCGAAGCCACGGGGGCACGCGTCGTCGTCCATGCCGCGGATACCTATCGCCTGACCGATCCGATGGCCCATACCGTCTGGCCATTGCCCTTCGTCATCGGAGCGGTCACTCCCGACGACTTCGTGGATCAGGGTGACGCGATCGATGTCGCCGGATGCCATCTGCGCATCCTGCATACACCCGGTCATACTGAAGGGGGCATCTGCTTCGTCGATGACGAAGCAGGACGGGCCTTCGTGGGTGATACGCTGTTCCGTGAGAGCGTCGGAAGGACCGATCTTCCGGGTGGCGATATGGACACGCTCATCGCCTCCATCCATGATCGGCTCATGCCCCTTCCCGACGCGATGACGGTGTTTCCAGGCCATGGTCCGTCCACTTCCATCGGCCATGAACGACTCATGAATCCATTTCTCTGAAAATGAAAATCTTCTCATCCATCCTTCACCATCTCATCATCGACCGCAGGATATTTTCGCGTGTCGCTCTGATCGGGCTGGCGGCTGCAGCAACCGCCTGTTACTCGTTCCGTGGCGGGTCAGTACCTGACCACCTCAAGACGTTGTCCATCGCCTCGGTGGTGGATAACAGCGGGTACGGCAATCCGGAGTTTCGCGAATTCTGTACGGAAACCCTGGTGCGCCGCTTCCGGAGCGACAACTCCCTACAGTTGGTCGATGACAATGGCGATGCTCGGCTGTCACCCATCATCGTACGTATCCAGGACAGGATCCTGAACGTACAGAACGGTGATCGCGAGAACCAGCGTCGTATCGTGGTGGCGGTGGAGGTCGAATACTTCGACGCGGTCAAGAACAGGCAGGTCTGGAAGCGTACGTTCGAGAACTTCGATGTCTACGACGTGAACGCAGCGACTGCCGACCGCGAACGGGCGGTGCATGAAGCCATACGGCGCATCGTGGACGACATCCTTCTCGCCGTGGTATCCGACTGGTAGGGGATACAGGGACGCTACTACCGGTCACTATCCATCTCACTTCTCCCCGGCGGAGGTTCGGAACCAATTATGGAAGATGTGCTACTCCTTGCCTACTTCCTTTCGCTGTGCGTATTGTTCGCGTTCGGACTGCACGGCCTCGTCATGATCTACTACTACCACAAGACCCAGAGGGTGCGCCACGAGCCGGCCATCGATATGGAACATGTGCCCGTGGTGACGATCCAGCTTCCGGTCTTCAACGAGATGTACGTCGTTGACCGCCTCGTGAAGGCGGTATGCGACATCGACTATCCGAAGGATCATCTCGAGATTCAACTTCTCGACGACTCCACCGACGAAACGGTGGAAGTCTCCCGCAAGCTCGTCGCCGAATACTCGGCCATGGGCTTCGACATCAAGCATATCCACCGCGTGGACCGCACGGGCTTCAAGGCCGGTGCCCTGAAGGAAGGTCTCGACAAGGCCAGGGGTGAGTACGTCGCCATCTTCGATGCCGACTTCGTTCCGAAGTCCGACTTCCTGAAGAAGACGCTGCCGTATTTCCATGACGAGAAGATCGGCATGGTCCAGACGCGCTGGGAACACCTCAACGAAGAGTATTCCTTCCTCACGCGTGCCCAGGCCCTGGCCCTCGACGGTCACTTCGTGATCGAACAGCAGGTGCGCCACAAGGCAGGCTTCTTCATCAACTTCAACGGTACGGCCGGACTCTGGCGCAAGAGCACGATCATCGACGCCGGTAACTGGCATTCCGATACGCTCGCGGAAGATCTCGACCTTTCGTACCGTGCCCAGTTGCGCGGCTGGCGCTTCGTCTTCCTGAACGACGTGACGTCCCCCGCCGAACTTCCTGCCGATATCAATTCGCTCAAGACGCAACAGTTCCGCTGGACGAAGGGCGCCGTGGAAACGGCCAAGAAGCTTCTGCCGAAGGTATGGTCCAGCTCGCTGGCGCTCAAGGTCAAGCTCGAGTGCACGGTCCACCTTACGAGCAACATCGTCTTCCCGTTCATCCTGCTCGTCGCCTTCCTGAACGTACCGCTCGTCATCATCAAGAATGAAGTCGCCGGCTACGACAGGGTCTTCAGCTTCATGTCGATCTTCGTTCTCGCTTCGATCTCGACGTTCCTCTTCTATCTCTACGCCCAGCGCGCCATCCATCTCGACTGGCGCCGCCGCCTGCTGCTGTTCCCGGTCTTCATGGCCGGATCCATGGGCTTCGCGGTGAACAACAGCCGCGCCGTCGTGGAAGCCATCATCGGCAAGAAGAGCGAATTCAAGCGTACGCCGAAGTATCGTATCGTGGAAACGGACGATGACTGGAAGAAGAAGAAGTACGTGCAGAAGAAGATCGGCTGGGCCGTTATCGTCGAACTCCTGCTCGCCTCGTATTTCGTCTTCGGTATCGCGATGTCGATCAGCTATCTCGAAATCGCTGCCATTCCGTTCCAGTTGATGTTCCTGTTCGGCTTCGGTACGGTAGGCATGCTGTCGCTCCGTCACGCCCTGTCGCGATAACGGGTCGTGGTGCTCCGGCAGATGGGTCGGACGATACTGATGGCAGGACTCCTGACGATGCTCTGCATCGCATCGGTGTCCGGGCCGCTGACCGATTCCACACGGATGCAGCTTACGGATCTGCCGACGTTCCAGGCCGCGGCCATCGCCCTGGCTCATGATGAAAATCCATACGATCATGCGGTACTCGTCAAGACCATGACGGTACCGCATGGTCGTTTTCGTATCTACCCGTACGTCTATACGCCGCTGCTGGCCGCGATGCTCGGACCGGTGGCATCTCTCTCCACGGCACATCTGCAGACGGCATGGTTGCTGGCTCTGTGCGCCGCAGCGGGCATGCTCGTGACGTTGTCGTTGCGGCTGCTGCGCGAATCGTCGTTCGCAGGCGCACGCGTCGCAGTCTGGATGGCGTCGCGGCCACCGTGGCAGGAACTACTGCTGGCCGTCGGTATCCTGGTGGTGATGCCATTCCATACGGCCTTCATGAACGGTCAGATCGAAGCCGTCACAGCACTCGGAGTCGTGGGTACGCTGCTTCTGCTGGCGCACGGAAGGACGATTCCTGCGGGCATCCTGTTCGCTGCAGTGCTCGTTACCAAGCATGCTTCGATCGTCCTCGTGCTCTACTTCGTCATCCGCGGTGAATGGCGGTTCATCGGCATCGTAGCGATTGCGGCCGTCGTCATGGTCCTTGGTTCGACCTTCCTCATCGGTGTCCGGCCGTGGCTGGACTTCCTCGCCTTCGTGCGGACGTTCGATGCGGCCACGGCGGCTTCATGGAATCTGCCCGTCGACGGTTCCTACAACCTGTCCATTCCAGGGCTTCTTTCGCGTATGGTGATTCCGGCTTCGACGGCGATGAAGACGCTGCCGCTCGTTCTCGTGCTCGCGCTCGGTACGGTGGTATGGGTATTCCGCAGGACGTTGGCCGGGTTGACGCCTGCGCTCGTCTATGCCGCCGTAGCGCTCTCCGCATCGCTCATCATGCCGTACACGTGGTCCCACCACACCCTGTATGCATTGCCCGGTATCGTCGTTCTGTGCGTTCTTCCCGTCACCGGACGTATGACGAATGCATATCGACTTCTCCTCCCGTGTGCCGTCGCACTGATCTTCTGGTCCATTCCTGGAATGATGATCGATGGCCATCTCCGTGGGTTGCTCGGTCTGACGTCGGCGGCACCCATGGCGACATTCGTCACGACAGGCATGGTAGGTTTGACCGTCCTCTGTATCATTGTCGCTCTCCGTCAACAAACATCTACAATACCCTTACCTTCATGAAGCTCGTAACATGGAATTCGGGTGTCGGCGGTCGTGCCGGCCTCTTGATCGACAACAGGATCATCGACGTCGCGGCGGCATATGCCCTGGCCCACGAACAGGGGACAGGATCGCTGCCGTCATTACCGACGACGGTGATCGACATCCTGCGTCTCGAAGAAGCGGGAATGAACGACCTTCGTGCCCTGCATGCCTGGTGCACGGCCCGCGGTGCCGCTGCACTGGCAGCGGTGGCTGCGCCCGCCGACGCATGGCTCATGGCTCCCGTTCCTCATCCGTCATCGATGCGTGACGGCTATGCATTCCGTCAGCACGTCGAAGCGGCACGCCGCAACCGTGGCCTCGAGATGATTCCGGAATTCGACGAGATTCCCATCTTCTACTTCACCAATCACCAGGCCGTCTATGGTCCGGGCGACGTTCCCGTCCAGACGCTGCACTGCAACCAGCTCGACTTCGAACTGGAATGTGCGATCGTGATCGGGAAGAAGGGGAGGAACATCAAGGCTTCGGAAGCGGACTCCTACGTCGCCGGTTACATGGTGATGAACGACTGGAGCGCTCGCGCACTGCAGATGCAGGAAATGAAGCTCAACCTCGGTCCTGCGAAAGGAAAGGATTTCGCGACGTCGATCGGGCCCTGGCTGGTGACGCGCGAAGAACTCGCACCGCGCCGTATCGAGACGCCGAACGGTGAGACGTATGACCTCGTGATGAAGACCGTGATCAACGGTAAAGACGTCGCCCTGGGCAACCTGAAGGACATGTCGTGGACGTTCGCACAGATCATCGAGCGCGCCAGCTATGGCGTGACGCTTCATCCGGGTGACGTCATCGGATCGGGAACGTGTGGCACGGGCTGCTTCCTGGAACTGAACGGCAGCAAGGTCTACGATCCGGCATGGTGGCTCAAGCCCGGCGACGTCGTGGAATGCTCCATCGACATGCTCGGAACGTTGTCCAACACCGTCGTTCTCGACGAAGGACGCTGATCAGCGCAGAATGGTGAACGGGGCGGTGCGGAAGCGCCGCTCCGCATTCAGCACGATGACGTATCTGCCATTGGCGAGTGCACCGCACGGAATCGTCCGTTCGCCGATGCCCGGCTGCAGCTCGCCGCTCATGGCGAGGCGGCCATCGATACCGAAGATGGACCATGTTCTTTCCTGGTCGTTCGGTGCCGTATCGATGAGGATCAGGGTTCCATCGGCATAGCGTGCCTGGAGCGTGGAAGGTGTCGAGGGCCGTTCATCGACTCCGACGGATTCGTCGAGGACGTAGAGGCCGACGCTCGTGCACATGTAGAGTCTGCGGCCGATGCTGTCCCAGCGTATCGACCATACGTTACGGATCGTATCTCCTACCTCGTTCGTTCCCCAGGGGATTCCTTCGAAGCGTGTCCACGTCTTTCCGCCGTCGGGCGAACGCATGACGATACTGTCGCCCTTGATGATCGTCTCCTGCGTGAACAGGCGGAAGCCGCCAACGATGATGTCGTCGTCCACGCCGTTCGCGGCAGGGCGTACATCCACTGCCCACCAGCTTGTATCCACTCCGGCCGTCTGACGCCACGTGGCGCCACCGTCCGTCGTCTGGAGGATACCGCCGTTACCTGTGATGTTCAGCTCGTTGGCGATGGCCGATACGGCATAGCCACGCCGGGGATCGGTACTCGAGAAGACGATCTTCGGAATCTCCGAGTCGGGGAAGAGAGTCGTTTTTCCCGGTGCCACTTCGGTAGGATGGAAGGTTTGCCCGCCGTCGTCGCTGCGCAGTATCCTGCCGCCGATGCAGCCGAGGAATATGATATTGGTGGAATCGGGGCGGAGGGCCATCGTGCAGATGCGCGTCGTGATGTCCTTGCCTACCGTGCCGATCGAATCCCACGTCGCGCCGTAATCGTCGCTCCGATAGAAGGCGTTCGATCCGGCACCGCGTGCGGCGAACATCCTTCCGGGAGAAGCGGGGTCCTCCACGATGGCTTCGGACACGTACCACATGCGGATGTTGTTGGTGTCGTTCAGTGCGCGTTTCCAGGTCCTGCCACCATCATCGGACCTGCGGATACCATCGAACTGGTAGCCTCCGATGACGATGACGTTCGTATCCGTGGCGCTGACGACCATCGACGTCAGGTAGTTCTCCGCGGCCAGGCTGCCGATCGGGACGATTTCCCAGCTCTTTCCGGCATCGTAGGAACGCAACAACTGATTGGCCCAGTTCCCCACATAGAGATGGTCGGGATTGAGGGCATTGATCTGGATCGTATACGATTGATAGGGGAAGAGGAGCTTCCAGCGTTGCGCCGTCATTGATGTGCATGCGAGAAGCAGGACCAGTGAACGTATGAGCCAGCGCGACATCATGACCATATCCGTAAAAAAGAAACGGGCAACATTGCTGTTGCCCGTAGTTTACAAAATTTTGATCTGCGGCGATCCTTACTTCACGACGACGAGGGGCTTCGTGATACGTGCACCATCGACCGTCAGCGATACGTAGTAGGAACCTGCGCTGATCGTAGCTGCGTTGATCGTCAGACCATGGACACCGGTGTCCATGGAACCGTTGGCCAGCGTGCGGACCTTGTTACCGAGAACGTCGTAGAGTTCGACGGCGACCATACCCGGGCGATCGAGCGTGAACGTCACTTCCGACGCAGACGTCGCGGGGTTCGGCGTTACGCCATTGAACTTGAACGAGTAGTTGATCGGATTCTGTTCTTCGACCGACGTGGGGTTCTCGGCATCGAAGTTCGAATAGCGGATGGTGTTCGGCGTGCGATAGTCCATCTGCGTTTCGAGCAGGATGTCGGGCAGTGCCTGCAGACCAGGAGCGTAGGGCGACTGCGCGTTGATCTGGGCCTTCGTGATACCCTGGCTGTAGATGACCGGAACCTTGTTGATCGACTTGATGACGGCAGGGATACGCGTGCCCTTGTCGTACTTCGTGTCGTTCGTGATGTTGACGGCGGGGCTCCAGCTCGTAGAGCCGGCCTTGCGGTACGAATAGTACATGTCCGTCGTCATCATCGAATCGAGCGTACCCGTGTTCCAGCGGTTGTTCTGCTGATCGAAGGTAGCGATGTTGACGGGCGAAGCGAAGCGGAACATGCCGTGTGCCGGGTTCTCGTCGATCCACTTCACGAGCAGGTTACCTGCGGCGTCGCGAGCGACTTCCACTTCGTGACCTTGAGGATTGCCATCGTAGTTCGACGTCCACGTAGCACGGGCTGCACCGTCCGTACCGCCGGAGATGGAGTCCTGGCGCGACGTGATGATCGGGAAGCCATTGATTTCGGCGATGCGGCGGATACCCCATGCGCCGGACTTGTAGTAGGCTTCGACGATGTGGATGTTGGCCCAGCGGTTGTCCTGGACTTCACCGACACGCATGATGTACGACCATTCGTTCTCACCGGTGACGGTGAAGGCATCCTGTTCGTAGGCACCGACCAGCTGGAGCGTACCCGTCCAGTTGGCTTCCGTACGATAGGCAGTCAGAGCCGAAACGGGGAGGCGGTTCCACGTGGTCCACGACGTACCGCGGTCATCCGAGATGGACACGGCGGGAACGCGGTTTTCCTGATCGTCGGCGAAGATGTTGTTGACGGCTGCATACGTGCGGCCATCGGGATCCGTGCTGATGTGGATCTGTGCGTTGTAGCTCGAGGCCGGATTCGGTGACGGGCGGAAGTTCGAGACGTCCCATTGCGAGGGCATGGACGACGTGACGAAGTCTTCGCTCGAATAATCGAAGGCGAAGACGCCGTAGGCGCCGTACTGGGCATTGCCCGTACCGGTACCGAGTTCGCTGGCGAAGAAGGTGACAGGGTTGGCGCCGCCGGACGTGGCGATCGTGCCGTAGTTCCACGTGTAGCCGGCCGTGTTACCGTTTTCCGGTCCTTCGAGCGGGAATTCGAACGGATCGCCCGTCGTCTTGATCAGCGAAAGCTGTGACGTACGCGACCAGTTCGGGCCCGGATACGTGAAGCCGTAGAGGAACCACATCATCTTCGTGGGATCCGATTCGTCGTTCGGATTGGCGACGGCGAAGGACGGCATGGCGAAGACGACGTTGGACTTGTCGAGGATGCGGCTTTCCGTCCACGATGCACCATCGTTGGTGGAGACGTGGAGTTCTACCTGACCACCGTCGAGAGTGTTGTTCGTGAAGCGGCGATGGTTCTGAACGAGGAACAGGGCGCCGGACTTGGGCTCCTGCACCAGTACCTGGTGGATCGTGAAGGTTTCGAACTGCGGGAAGAAGTCCGTTTGATACATGTCCTTATACGAGAGAGCCTGCGTGGAAGCGGCGTTGTTCTTCTCGAGCGGGACGCGGACGGGGGCTTCCGTCATCTTCACGTTGTTCAGAATCGACTGGGGACTGTTCGTACGCAGCCCGGGATTGACGCGCACTTGTGCCGCCAATGTACCGCATGCGAGCATGGCAGCACTGCCTGCAAGCAGAAGCGATCTCTTCATTAGAGGTCTCCGAAGGTTCAGAAAAAGATACTCAGGATGTTAAGGTTCTGGGTAGGGACTGCAAATGTACGCAGTTCGCGGATTCTCCGCTGAAGAACTCCGAAACGACCGATGGTCGTATTTTTGTCAGTCTATGCCGTTCCTTTCTGCCTGACACGAACGGGCATCTCTTGTTACAGTGGAGCTTGTCGATCATTATGACGCCACAACAGATCATCTCGATTATCGGATCAGTGCTCGATCCGGACTTCGGAACACGTCTCGATGTTTCCAACGCCGTCCACTCGGTGACGGTCGACGGGAACAAGGTTACCGTTTTTCTCGAAATCGTCCAGCCCCTGCACTGGGTCGCCGCGCGGCTCGATCACGACTGCAAGGCGAACATCCTGGCGAATTTTCCCGATGCGGACGTGGAAGTCCTCGTCCGTGAACGGGCGGCCGACGCGATGCGTCCATCCACGCTCGCTGGTGTGAAGAACCTCATCGCCGTGGCCTCCGGCAAGGGCGGTGTGGGCAAGAGCACGGTAGCGTCCAACCTGGCTGCCGCACTCGCACAACGCGGTGCCAGCGTGGGACTGCTCGATGCCGACATCTACGGTCCGAGCCAGCCCACGATGTACGGCATGGCCAATGAACAGATGCGTGCCGAGAAGGGGCCCGATGGCAAGATCATCGGCTATCCGAACGAACAGTACGGCGTCAAGGTCGCCTCCATCGGCTTCGTGATGCAACGCGACCAGGCCGCCATCCTGCGCGGACCGATGCTGGCGGGATACTTCACCACGCTGGTCGAACAGATCCAGTGGGGCGAGCTCGACTTCCTGATCTTCGACCTGCCGCCCGGAACGGGCGATATCCAGTTGACGCTGACGCAGCGCATACCGCTGACCGGCGCCGTGGTCGTGACCACACCCCAGGAGATCGCCCTGGCCGACGTACGGCGTTCGATCCAGATGTTCCGAAAGGTCAACGTCGACGTCCTCGGCGTCATCGAGAACATGAGTTACTTCGTACCTCCCGACATGCCGGAGAAGAAATACTACATCTTCGGTGAAGGCGGGGGAGCCAGGGTGGCTGCCGAGTACGACGTTCCGTTCCTTGGTGGCATACCGATTGATGTACGTGTACGTGAAGGCGGCGACGAAGGATTTCCGTTCGTCCTGGATCCGGAATCGGTCTCGCTCGGTGACACGTTCAGGAGCGTCGCCGCAGCCGTCGTTTCCCAGGTCCGTGTCCACAATGCCCGCACTGCTTCGGCACCTCTGGATATCTCGTTATAGAATGCCTACGGTTGCGACCATCGAAGAACGCATCGAAGCTGCCCTCGTCACGGTACGTCCACATCTTGAACGTGACAACGGCAACGTCGAATTCATCCGGTTCGAAGCGGACACGGGTGTGGCCGTGCTGCGTTTCCAGGGTGCGTGCAGGACGTGCGCCATCAGCGCGCTCACGCTGCGTGCAGGCATCGAACGCGTCCTGCGTACGGCCATTCCGGAGATACGGCGCGTCGAAGCGATTTCGTGAACCGGCCACGAAGTTCTTCCTGGTTCGGAATGAATTCGTATCTTTGCTGCTCTTGGGCGGTTAGCTCAGCTGGTTCAGAGCACCTGCCTTACAAGCAGGGGGTCGGGGGTTCAAATCCCTCACCGCCCACACATCTTCAAGAGAATCCTGCAAGACATCCCTGCAAGAGTGGCGGAATTGGCAGACGCACCGGATTCAAAATCCGGCGGGGTAACACCCGTGCGGGTTCGACTCCCGCCTCTTGTACGCAGTACCCGCCCGCTAGCCTGTCGACTATGCGGGCGTTTTCATTTCTCGTCAGCGATACGATGACGATATGTCGCAGCCGCTTCTTCTGACGAAATGCCATCGACCGCGCCCACGCGCAACGACCCTGCGCCGTGAACGGTTGTTCCGTCGCCTCGATCCCGCCACCACCGTTCCCGTTTCCCTGATCTCCGCACCTGCCGGCTTCGGCAAGAGTACGCTCGTGAGTTCGTGGCTTGACGACAGGGGACTCGCAGCGGCCTGGTTCTCGTGCGATGCCGGCGATACCGATCCTCATCGTCTGCTGCGATATCTCGTCCACGCCATCCGCACCGTCGCCGCCGACGTCCTCGCCGATGTCGCCGATCGCTGCGCCGATACCGTGCCACCTCCCGTCGATCATCTGATCACGCAGATCGCCAACGACCTCGCCATCCACGGCAAGGACGTTCTGCTGGTGATCGACGACGCTCACCTGCTGTCCGACGATCTGATCACGACCGTCATCATGCCGCTGATGGAACAGGTGGGCGAACATCTCAGACAGGTGCTGCTGTGCCGGAGCGATCCGCCGATACCCCTCGCACGCGAACGTACGCGCGGACGCCTCATCGAAGTGCGCGCAGCGGATCTGCGTGTGCAACAGGATGAGGTAGGGGAACTGTTCGCTACCAGTCTCGCCGTACGTCTTACGGATTCGCAGGCCGCGATGCTGCTCGAGAAAACGGAAGGCTGGGTAGCCGGTCTGAAGCTTGCCGCACTGTCGCTGCAGAACCGTACCGATACGGACACCGATGCCTTCCTGCAGGCGTTCGCCGGGACGGATGCCTTCGTGCTGGACTATCTTCTCGAAGAAGTGCTCAACAGCCTCGACGCGCGGCTCCGCGGAGCCATCCTGCGCCTTTCCGTCCTGGAGCAGTTCAATGCCGAAGCGGCGGAACACGTGACCGGACTGGATGGCGAAGATCTCATTACCGAACTCGACCGCCGTAATCTCTTCCTCATACCGCTCGACTCGCAGCGGATATGGTATCGCTTCCATCATCTGTTCGCCGACCTCCTCCAGCGTCGTACACGACATGAGATGGCCGAAGCCGATACGCTGTTCTCGCTTGCGGCCGAGTGGTTCATCCAGCATCGTCTGCCCGCTATCGGATTGCGCACGTTGCGCAACGTCGAGGATGCACAACTGCGCGCCGGTGTGATGCGCAGGGGATGGACGCATTTCATGGCGGAGAACGTCATGGACGCCGTCCTTCGCGAGCTCGCCGGGCTGCCGCGTACCATGGTCGAGAACGATCCGCGTCTGCTGACCGCGGAGTGTAATGCCTTGATGAACCACTATCACTTCGCTCAGGTGACGGACATCTTCGACATGTGGCAGGCCGCACTGGATATGGAGAAGGACCCGGTCGCACACAAGTTCATCGAAGCTCGGTTGACGTTCGTCAAGGGCGTACTGCGTGTGATACGGCATGACTACAGTCAAGACGAAGGGTACCTCGAACGCTCGGCCACGCTGCTGCGCTCGATGTCGCGTGCGGATGCCGCCGAAGCCGGGATGATGCCGGAGGCCGTCGACATCGCTCTGCACGAAACGGAAGTACTGCTCTCGCGCAGCTTCATCGCTCTCGGAAGGATCGACGAAGCGCTCGATCTCCTGCACCGCATGAAGGACCGCCATCGGCTCCATGCCGACCACGCGGAGGAAGTACAGGCCATCGAGGACATCGTTCGTGTGCACGTCCTGATCGGCGATGTACGTGCCGCGCGTCGCATCATGGTGGAACACGACGAACTTGCGGAACGATACGGAATACGCTACGATCCCGCCAATGAAACGGAAGTCATCACTCTCCGTGCCCGCCTCGCCCTCGAACGTTGCGATTTCGACGAAGCCGTCTCATGGTGCAACAAGGCATACGACGTGCAGAAACGGGAACGCTATCTGCGTATCGTACAGGCCTTCAACTGCTATCAGACGGAACAGCGCATCGCCTGCATGCGTGGCGATTACGGCCGGGCCCACGAGATACTGGATGTACTCCGCACCGCATCCTATCCCGGTCTGCAGGACTACTTCACCGAAGCCCTGCTGCTGATGGAGACCTGGATGGCCTTCATGAACGGAGAAGACGAGACGGTGGACCATTGGCTGGTTCGATGCGAACGGGACTATCTGCCCGAGTGGAACAAGCCGAAGCATCAGATATTCGGACGCATCGGTACCATCGGCCTCTATCTCAATGTCCATGCACGACGGTCCGGACGCGAGCGTATCTCCGGTCTCCTCGCCGAAGCACTCGACTTCACGAAGACGCATCAGATGCCGCGCCAGCATGCCGAATTTCTCCTCGTGCGTATGATGATCGCCGTGCATGAGCAGCGTATGGACGAGGCCGTGGATGCATGCATGGATGCCCTGGCCATCTGTGCCCGGTACGATATGACGTCGCCATTCTTCAATGTCTTCGACAGGAAGGATACGGTGACGGATCTGATCAATGCAGGGCTGAATCGTCGTACTCCGTCGGGGGATCTCGTCGCTGCCGCGGAACGGATACTCGGAACGTGGCCGGAAGGCAGCGGCAGGGCGAACGATACGGCCGCCAGACCTTCGCTCAACATCCAGTTGCGACTCAATCCCGATACGCAACGGCTGGATCTCACACCGCGCGAGATCGAGACGCTCGCTCTGCTCGTCCAGGGAAATACGAATCAGCGGATCGCCGACAAGCTCTATGTCTCGCTCGCGACGGTCAAGACCCACCTGTACAATCTGTATCAGAAGCTCGGCGTGGGGAATCGCGCCGAAGCCATCGTCCGCGCACGCGGACTGGGTATCTCCGATCGCTGAGAACGGACCACACCCGCGAATTCAACCCAAGGGTTGAGGTTCCTCATACTCGTAACATGCGAAGTTTGTATCGTCTGATGGACGCATTTCGATATGTGCCCACACGTACGAGACGATCCCTCCAATCCCATGTGTTCAACCGTACGTCGCTGGCGGAGCCGTTCGGCTCCGCCACGGCCATCGGTGTTCATCAATCGACATCGAACCCTATGCTAAACCGCCCACACCGTTCTTCCTCCATCGTCGTCGGTCTGACGTCGTTCCTCGCCATGGCCTGGCCCGCTGCCGCACGAGCGCAGTCGATATGGGTCGAGAAGCCGATGGGCAGCACTGCCAACTACAGGTTCGTCGACGCGACGACGTCATGCGTCTTCGTCGGCGGACTGAATGGGACCAACGATGATGCGAAGTTCTTCCGCCAATGCGATACCACGTTCGAAAGCATCTACGTTTCCGGATGGGTGCCGATGCTGCCCATCGATCTGACCTTGCTATCCGAGCGGAACCTCGTGATGGTTGCCGACGACGTCTTCCACGACGAGCTGGAGGCGACGATCATCAAGAGTACCGATGGTGGACAGACGTGGGTAGCCACATACCGCGCGGACAGTACGCGACCGTCGCTTCGCGACGTCACGTCGAAGGGCGATATGGTCCTGGTCGGTGGTGCCATCGTCAAGGATCACGAGACCGGCCGTACCACGACACCCGTTCTCATGCTGTCGAACGACGCAGGACTCACCTGGTCGCGTGTCGACGGCTCTCTTCCCGATTCCGTCATGGTATTGTCGTCGGCCATCGTCGATGCACGGACGTGGATGGTATCAGGACGGCACGGTGACGCGGGACAGGTCTGGATCACACGTGATTCCGGCGCTACATGGACATCACCGGTGCGTATCGATGGCGAACCGGTCCATACCGTCAAGACCAATGGAATCATTGCCGTTGCCGTGTCGCGTGCCACGATGTTCGTCTCGATCGACGGTGGAACGTCCTGGCGTACGATCAGGGACGGCTTCGGTGGCGTGCCGTCTATCGGTGACGTGGAATTGACGAAGGACGGCGACATCGCATTCGTCTATCGATTGCTCGGAATCGGGTGGCTCTTCGGTACCGCGAAGCCGGACATGTCCGAATGGTCCGCGGAACAGGTCACCTTCGATGAATCCCTGTTCGGTCATCTCTCGTGCGGCGCGAACGGATACGACTGGATGACCGTTGGAGGCAAGGTCTACTATCGGCGCAACGGAACGACGTCCGTCGATGAAGACATGGGTATGGTCGAAGCGTCCGTCATGCCCAACCCGGTTCTTCGGGGGATGACGGTAAGGATAGGATTGAAGGATGCCCGATCCTCCGTGCGCGGGATACGGTTGGTATATCCCGACGGAACGTCGACGCGCGTCGATACCGAGGATGGAGCCATGGGCACGATCGCGGTGCGCATCCCTTCGGAAGCACCTGCCGGCTGTGCGCTGCTCGTCGTGGATACGGGATATGGCGTCGAAACGTCGAAGGTCATGATCCAGCCATGATACGGGCATCCTTCCATATCATCCATCAACCGGCGGCTTGCAGCATGGAATCACGAAGCTATACGATCCGTCTTCGTACGGTACTGAGTACCGACTGGCACGACCGGTTCACGCCGATGAAGATACGTCATCGCGAGCCGGGGATCACGGAACTGTACGGAATCCTGCCGGACCAATCGGCCCTGCATGGCATGCTGCGTCAGATCCAGCGTTTCGGACTGGATATCCTGAGTATGGAGAGCGAGTCGCTGTCCCGATGAAAGGGGAGTGCAGGGATAGCACGGCGCGTGGGCCGTGTGGGGATCAGAGTTTCCGGTGGACGCTCGTCACGATACCGAGGACGCGGAAGTCGTCGTGTTCGGTGATTGTCATCGGCGCGTACTTGCGGTTCTCGGCTACCAGCATCACCCGGCCTTCGGCATCGTGCTGCAGGCGCTTCACCGTCAGTTCGCCGTTCAGCCATGCCACGATGATGTTGCCGTCGATCGTTTCACGACCGGCATCGATGACGAGCATGTCTCCTGCGAAGATGCGTGCATCCTCCATGCTGTCACCGGTGGCGATGACGCTGTAGGAATCGCGGGGATTGGGGACCCAGTATGCCGTGAAGTTGAGATCGGTCCCTTCGTCCTCGGTCATATGCGGAGCACGACCGCAAGGAGCGGCGGACATGAAGAATCGGATCGTCGTTTCGTCCGATGCACCGAGTTTCGTGATCATGGTATCCCCCTTCGAAAATGTAGGTCGGATTACTGCCTGAGGGCCCGGGCCATCAGGGAATCCGCGTTCGATCCGGTATAATCGCTATCGATGATGACACGCTTGATCTCGCCGTTGCGCAGCACGTAGACGGCGGGCAGGGCATTGAGCGTGATATCCTTCATGTAGGGATGCTTGTCACTGCTCGAACGCATGGAGTAGATTTCGACCTTGCGCATCGGAACGTCGGCCTGCATGAGGGATTTCATCACCTGCGGGAACAGCTTTTGCGTACCGCGGCATGCGCAGGAAGGTTTCACGAAGATCAGCAGTTGATGCTGGGTCGTATCGAATTCCGTCCTGATCTCGTTGATCATCGTGGCATCCGGCGTGTAGGTCGACGTTTCGGCCGGGAACCAGGCATAGCCTGCCGTCGTGTTCAACTGTTGCACGGTGATGAGTTCGGCCCTGTACTCGGGATCGGTATTGGAGCATGCCGCCATGATCGCTGCGATGGCGATGCATCCGAAGGAAAGAAGAAGGCGCTTCATCGGAGTCCTCAACAGTGTACGACGGTGATACTTACCACTTCATGATGTTTACTTCGTCGACGTAGACGGTCTGTTTGTTCCGGAAGAGGGCGAGCACGATGGCCAGACCGACGGCCGCTTCCGCGGCGGCGACCGCCATGATGAAGAATACGAACATCTGTCCGGCGACATTCCCGGAATAGGCGGAGAAGGCGACCATCGTCAGGTTCACGGCATTGAGCATCAGCTCGATGGACATGAAGATGATGATGGCGTTACGGCGCGTGATCACACCGATGACGCCGATGACGAACAGGACTGCCGAGAGGATCAGGTAGTAGTCGAGCGGGATGGTCGTAGGCATGATGCTTCCTTACTTCAACGTACGCTTTGCGAGGATGACCGAACCGATCAGGGCTGCCAGCAGCAGAAGCGATACGGCTTCGAAGGGGAACAGGTAATGCGTGAACAGGCTCTGGCCGATGGCCTCCGTCGTGCCGATTTCCACGGCCTTGGGAGAGAGGGCATTGACGCCGGTAGGCTTGGACGTGAGGACGATGCCGATCTGTACGGCGAACAGCGCGGCCACGAGCCACCCGAGGGTGGACCGTAACGACGCCCGTTCCGTGAGCTGCCGTTCACTGCCGAGATTCAGGAGCATGATCACGAAGATCACGAGCACCATGATGGCGCCGGCATAGACCAGTACCTGCACGACGGCCACGAACTGGGCTTCGAGCGTGAGGTACAGACCCGACAGCATGAAGAAGTGAGCGATGAGCGACATGGCCGACGCGACGGGATTACGACGCGTAATGGTCAGAAGGGCCGATGCCACCGCACCGATCGCGAACAGAGCAAAAAGGATGACTTGTAGGTTCACCGCGCAGGTACCCGAATAGGGGACTGATACAACGGGGCAAATATACGCAAAGGACCGTTCCGCGAAGGATCACCCTTCAAAGCGTTCCACGGTACGTACGCCCTTGATCTTGTGGAGCTTGTCGAAGATCCTGTCCAGGTGGGCCGTATCGCGCACGTAGACGGTCAGGATTCCCTCGAAGAGAGAGTCGAAGGCGTCGATGTTCACACCGCGGATGTTGGTGTTGTCCACCGATATCACGGCCGTCGTGATGTCGTTCAGCATACCCGGGCGGTCGTCCCCCGTGATCTTGACGGCGGCCAGGAATTCGCTGCGCTGCTTCTTGCTCCACTGGAGTTCGACGAGGCGCGGACGGAGTTTGTCCTGCAGTTCGGCCATGTTGTGGCAGCTCGTGCGGTGGACCTTGATGCCGCTGCCGATGGTGACGATGCCGACGATGTCGTCTCCCGGTACGGGATTGCAGCACCGTGCGTAGGAAAACATGACCTTCGCGGCCGGGATGTTGTCACCGACGATGTAGATGCCGTCCGACCGTTCCCGCGCCGAATTGCTGAAGTCGTGGAACGTGAACTCTTCCTGCGGCCTGGCCTCGGCGGGTGCTCCCGGAGACAGGCGTTCCATGATCATCGCGGCTGCGGCTTCGGGCGTGAGCGTTCCCGTGCCGAGGGCGGCGTAGAAATCGGTCTTGCTGTCGTACTTGAGATGGGCGATCACCCGTTCCAGATCGTCTTCGTTGATATGGAGGTTGTGCTTCTTCGCCCGCTTCTCCCACAGGTCCTTGCCTTCGGCCACGCGGGCACGACGTTCCTCGTTGAGGATACGTCTGATGTGCGTCTTGGCCTTGTGCGTGATGACGATCCGCTCCCAGTCGCGATTCGGCGTCTGGTTCCGCGAGGTGAGAATTTCGACCTGGTCGCCGGTCGTCAGCTTGTGGTCGAGCGGTACGATGCGCCCGTTGACCTTGGCGCCGATACAGCGGGCTCCGACCTGCGAGTGGATATCGAAGGCGAAGTCGATGGGGGTGGCGCCCTTCGGGAGGATACGCAGATCGCCCTTGGGCGTGAAGACGTAGATCTCGTCCTGATAGAGGTTGAGCTTGAAACTCTCCATCAGTTGCTCGGGGGCTTCATCGCCGGCACTGTCGAAGATGTCGCGTACCCAGTTGGCCCACTCCTCGAGGTCGGAACTGTCCACCCACGTCGCCGTTGCGCCGCTCTGTGCCTTGTAACGGAAGTGGGCGGCAACCCCTCGCTCCGCGAACTCGTGCATGGCGCGTGTACGGATCTGCACTTCCACACGCTTGCCGTCGGCGCTGATGACGGTGGTATGCAGCGATTGATAGCCGTTTTTCTTCGGTACCGAGATGTAGTTCTTGAAACGTTCCGGAACGGGAACGTAGATCTCGCTGACGAGGCCATAGGCCAGGAAGCAGTCGTTGTTCTCGCGGGTTTCGAGAATGATGCGCACGGCGAAGAGATCGTAGAGCTCGTCCAGCGTCTTGCCCTGCGTGACCATCTTCTTGTAGATGGAATAGAGGTGCTTGGGACGCCCGCTGATCTCGAACTTGAGGCCGTTCTCCTTGAGACGGTCGGCGATCGGACGCGAGAACTTCTCGATGAAGTCCTCACGCTCCTCGCGCGTCGTGTTGAGCTGACGCTTGATGTCGTCGTATGCCGACCTGTTGAGAACCTTGAAGGACAGGTCCTCCAGTTCCCACTTGATGTTTCCGAGGCCGAAGCGGTGGGCGAACGGAGCGTAGATCTCCATCGTCTCGCGTGCCAGACGTTCCTGGCGCTCGCGCGGCAGGACGTCGATGGTGCGCATGTTATGGAGACGGTCGGCGAACTTCACGAGGATGACGCGGACGTCGTTGGCCATCGAAAGCAACAGCTTGCGATAGTTTTCGGCCTGCGTGATCTCGCGGCTCTTGAAGACGTCGTTGATCTTCGTCGCACCGTCGACGATGTCGGCCACTTCCGAACCGAAGTCCTCGCGGATGTCCTTCAGCGAATATTCGGTGTCTTCGACCACGTCGTGAAGCAGTGCCGCCACGACGCTGACGTCGTCGAGAGGAATTTCCCGGCAGACGATGATGGCCACCTGCAGGGGATGCGTGTAATACGGCTCGCCGCTCGTGCGGACGTCCTTGCGGTGAGCCTCGACGCAGAAGCGGAATGCCCGTGTTACGAATTCCTCGTTGAACCTCGTGAGGTTCTGTTTGCCTTCATGAAGAAGAACTGCGAGATCGGCCTCGACGTCGAGGCCGAAGATATGTTCCGGTTCCTGGAGTGCCGGTGTCCGTCGTTTTGCTGCCGCTCTGGCCATAGATCATCGTTTTACGAGCGTGACGTGCGATACATCATGTGCTGTGCGCACGATCACGAAATACGTTCCTGCCGCAAGGGTGCTGCCTTCGATGGTGAGGTCGATTCCCTCCGCCGGTATGGCTCCTTCGAAAAGGGCCGCTACGCGCTGTCCCCCTACGGTATACAGACCGACCGTAGCCGGTATATCATTCGACAAGGACGAAGATACACGTACGTGCGTGTTCTCCGAGAAAGGATTTATTCCGGGCTTCAGGACGAAGCCGGCCTTCTGTTGTCCGGTCTCGGCGACGCTCGTCGGTGTGGTCGTATCGGGTACCGGTGCGAAGGCTTCCAGCCAGGCGAGGCCCTTGTCGAGAAGGTCGGTGCGCTGGGATGGACTCATGATGCGGGCGGGATTGATACCGAGCATGATCGTGCGGTAGTCCTGGTTACGCTGATATCGTACGGCGCCGGTGATGGTGCCGCCGTCGCGGACGAGCATGCTGGCCGAGCCCGTGCCCTTGGCACGGAGCTTGACGTTAGGGACGATGACGTCGCCACGATGATGATAGAGGGCCGGAAGCTGGCAATCCATGGTACCGAGTTCACCGGTCACGGGATCGTTCGGAACGCCGGAGAAGAGACGACGTCCGTCGTCACCGAAGCCCGGAGCATCCGCACCCACGAACGAGGCGCCGAAGGATTCGAAGAATCCGATGGAATTCGTGAGGTCGGTACGGAGGATGAGGGGATCGTCTGCGGCCATGAAGATCTCGATGCCTCGCTTCAGGAGCGAGGAGATGATGGCATCGTCCGTCGTGTTGATGTCGCCGAAGCTTCCGGAGAACCAGAGTGTCGTCTGCAGTGAATCGAGATCGTCGGCGACGCGGACGAAGATGTCCCCGTCGATGGAGACGTATCCGGTACGGTCGGTAAGGGCCACGGCTTCGGTGATGTCGAAGCCTTCCGTGGTACCGTCGTTGATGACGACGCGGCGCAGGCCCGACGAGACGAGCGTGGCTTTCGCGCGCAGGAAGTCCGACGTGAAGGCCGTGGCATCGCTTGCCGTCACCATGAGGTCGACGACGGGTGCCGCCGCTTCGGAGCGCGCGACGACGACGGGAATGCGGGCCGTGGATTCGGCATCGATGGTGAGCGTCGTAGCGTTCGAAGGGGACTCGATGGTCCAGGGCGTGGAGTCGGCAGAAAGCCTGGCGCGTACGCTGATGGTCTTCTGTGATGTCGTGGCGTTGTGGTAGTCGAACCAGACGGTATCGACGGCATTGTAGGTATCCACTGCGGCTACCGGCGAGATGCGGTCGCGCAGTGCAGTCTCGAGACGCCCGACGGTACTGGCGCCACGGTCGACGAACCAGATATGATCGTCGGGTCCGAGCGTGATGCCGAGCAGTTCGGTGGCCTTCGTATCGACCGTTCCGAGCTTGCTGGCGGGAAGCGTCGAGATGTCGTAGATATGGACCAGGCCGGTCTTGCGGTCACCGACGATCATGCGGTTGTAGCGTACGTCGATGCCGACGGGTTCCTGAAGGCCGCTTGTGACGACGGTGTCGATGACGGCGCCGGTCACCTCCGAAAATTCCTGCAGCGCTTCCTCGCTTTCGGGCGGAGGCTGGAGCTGGCCTTTCACCGTACCGGTGTTGGTGTGCAGGCGCAGCACGCGTGCCGTACCGGGGTCGATGAAGTAGAGAAGATCGTTGTTACGGTCCATGGCCATGTGAGCAGGGCGGCCGCGTTCGACGGCCGTCAGCTTGACGTCGCTGTAGCGTCTGATGATGCCGTCGCGATGGTCCGTGCCGCCTACTTCGTGCGGATCCTGATAGTCGTAGCGTGTGATGTCCTTGTAGTAGGAATCGGATACCCAGTAGACGTTGTCGTGATCGTGGGCGATACCGAGGCCGTACGGACTCTGGTGCAGCATGTCGAGGTGGCTGGCGAGATATCCGTTGTCGTTCTGGTACTTCGACGCGAAGATGGCCGTATCGCTGGACCACAGCGTCGGGCCCATGAAGAGATACTGATAGTCCTGATCTCCAGGCTCGCCGTTCTCGGCCGTGCCGAAGGTGCCGTTGGTGGCCATGGCGATGGCCTGCGTGCGCCACATGAAGTGGCTGGCGCGCGAGTCCTTCTTGCGGCGTACTACCTGCTGGGGTGTTCCGGCATTGTGGACGAGGGCGATGGCATGACCGTTGCCTTCGCTCGTGACCACCCACAGATCGTTGGCGCTGATGATGCTGCGATTGAAGTCGAGATCGACGGGTTCGCGGATGCCGTCGTCGGGGCCAGCGATGATGTTGACCGTCACCGGACTGCCGTTGAGATAGGAGAGCAGGTAGTTGATCGTGCCGTCCTCGTTGGCGACGACGGGTTCGGCGGCCGCGTTGATCAGTCGCTGCACATCCATGTACGGTTCGTTCGAATAGACGGAGAGTACGACCTTGCCCTTGCTGACCACGATGGCAACGTGGAGATCGAGCGTCGAATCTCCATCCGTCCGGAGGGCGCCGAACCTGCGGGCCATGCTGTTGTCCGGATCGCTGACGACGGACAGCACGTTCGTATCGAAGCCTTCGCGTTCGATCATGCGTCGGCACGTTTCCTCGTCGTCTTCGCTGAAGGCGATGACCCGGATACCGTGGGTGCGGAGCTGCTCGGCATGACGATTCAGATAGGCGATCTGGCGTACGCAATGGGAGCAGCTATAGCCGAGGTATCGGATGAGTATCGTCGGTCGTGCGTCATCGATCGCGACCTTCGTCGCAGGAAGGACGCTGCCCGTCGAGATCGTCGGTGCGTAGAAGCGGGGTCCCGTGTGATCGCCGGCCGCATGTGCAGTGGCCAGAGTGCCGGCAGCGAACAATGTGCAGATGAAAGGGCGGAACAATGGTGTCATGGTGGTATCCGTGCGTGAACGATCGGGCTATGCAGTGCAGAACTACACAGCCCGTCGAAAAGTTACGCAATTCCACCAGCGCGTTCGTGGCTCAGGCAGCGCTCGCCGACAGGGCTTCCTCGAGCTTCGTGAAGTCCTTCGTCGTCATGTTGTTCCGGACGACGTCGAACACGCTGCGCACGAAGGGTTCGGGCGCTACCGTCTGCAATGTCGAGAGCAGGCCGACGCGTTCGGGGTGGCTGAGAGCAGGTACGATGAAGCGCAGTTCCATCAGCAGTTCTTCGGGAGCGTGCTTCGACATGATGATGCCGGCATGTCCGTGCAGCTCTTCGTCCGTGAAGTGCTGCCAGAGCAGGTCCTGCGTGGTGGTTTCCTCGCCGGACATGTGTTCGAGATGTCGGGCGACGAGACGATGGACACCGTCGGCGAAGGTATGTCCCATCGTCGTCACGTCTTCGGCCTTGCGCGAGCGGCCGCGCATGTCGGCCAACAGGGTTTCCAGTTCGTGCTGCAGGACGTGCAGGTCGTCGTGATCGTCGCGGTCATGGGCGGTCGATCCCGGAAGACGTTCCTCGAGCTGTGCCAGGACGACGTCGTTCTCGGCATGCGCATGCAGATGGAGGAATCTGAATACGTCGTCGGCGAGGAAGGCCAGTTCCTCGACGTCGTGACCGTTGGTGTAGTCCGTGGTGCTGCAGCGCACGACGAGTTGGGAGAAGGCGTTGCGCAGTCCCTTGTGAGGGACGTCATAGCTGCGATATCGGTGCGTCATGATTGTTTCGCCAGGAAAAGGTAGAGTGAACGGATTTCATCGTCGGTCATGTTCGCGAAGGCAGGCCAGGGCATGTATTTCGGATCGAGCTTGCGTCCTTCGGGAGTCTTGCCCGTACGGAGCATCTGCAGGAAGGTTGCATCGGAATAGGATTTGATACGACCGGCCGGGGTGATGTCTGCTGCAGGCGGGAAGTCCGGCGGCATGCCGGGCAGGGGACCGCCCTTGAACGTGGACTGGTGGCAGCCCGTACAGGTCTGGGCCATGTACTGGCCGTGTTCGAGTGTGATCCCACGCCGGGGTTCCGTGGGAATGTAGGAGTGGTCGACGACCTCAGCCGGTACGAGATCGGGAACCTGGCCGAACATGTAGAGCGTCCGCATGAGGGGACCGATCGTGACTTCTGCATTCAGGTCAGGTGAATCGACCTTGGGGACGTTCTTCAGGTAGGCGATCATCTTGCCGAGATCCGTGTCCGAGGTACGGAAATAGTCCTTCGCCGGCATGATGATGTAGCAACGGCCTTCGGGGCTGACGCCGTGACGGATGGCACGATCCCAGTCACGCGTGGTGAAGGATCCGGTGCGGCTGCCCTGTCCACCCGTGATGTTGGGCGCCGTGGCGCGGCCGACGATCGGACCCGGGTCCATGAAGGTCCGGCCGGCCAGGTTCGGGCCGTGACAGTCCGTACATGCGCGGAAGCTCACCATCCGCTTGCCTTCGGCGATGGACGCACTGTCCGTGGGAACGGGGATGTCTCTTCCGGGAATATCGTAGTGCTTGTTGAATGCGATGGACGACGTGGTGTATGCCGTCGCGAGAAGAAGTACGACGATACCGACGACTCCGCCCAGCATCCATCCGACGATTTTGAGAAGACGTTTCATGACTGACCGACCTCAGGTAGATGTAATTGTGATGGTGCGAAATTGAGGCCTGACGAGTATGAGAGACTTCAACCGAACGGTTGATTTTGCCGATATTCGCGGTAAATCCACTTCACGATTACGGGTATCCGATGAAACGTATCCTTCTTCTCGCCGTCGCCGGCGGTCTGTTCGTCTCTGCCTGCAGCGACAAGATGAACGAAGCTGCCGAATCGCTCAAGAACGTCCAGTCCATCGCCGAATCGGCCGACGAAGCGCAGAAGACACAAACGGAGCTGGAGAAGCGCCGTGACGAGCGTCGCGCGAAGGGCGATACGATCGCCCTGCCGTATGCCGAGTTGCAGAAATATCTCCCCGGTGAGATCGCCGGCTACAAGGCCGGTGAACTCGAAGGTTCCAATACGGAAGTTCCCGGATATTCCGTCGGCAGCGCAAGTCGCGAGTATACGAAGGACGACGGTTCGTTCATCCGCATCACGTTGTCCGACTACAACAGCTCGGAAATGGGGTGGGCGGCCGCATCCACATGGATGGCCTTGAAGATCAAGACCGACAATTCGGAAGAGTACATGTCCACCTTCCAGACGGACAATCCGTACATCAACGGAATGGAGAAGCTTGGCAAGAAGGACAAATCGGCGACGATCACCTACGGACTCGGTGGCCGCTTCCTCCTCGTCGTCGAAGCGAACAACCAGACAGATCTCACCGCCGTGAAGAAGGTGGCCGAGTCGATCGATCTGAAGAAGCTGGCCGCGTTCTGATCGTACCGTAAGGACGTCCATGGAAAAGGGCAGTCATCATGGTGGTGGCTGCCCTTTCTTCGTTTCATGGAGTTCCGGAACGACGTCCGTTCTCACCCATACATGCTGTTGATGAGCGCGGGATCTCCTACGAGAAGGAGGACGTCGCCGTCGAGAAGTTCGAGCGATGAATCAGGATTGAGGATGCGCTCGCCGGCCCGTTCCACGCCGATGACGAGCGTCTTGGCTTTCTCGCGGATGCCCGACGTCCGTATCGTCTTCGACAGCAGTTGCGACCCGGCGGTGACCGGCAGCTTCAGCATTTTCAGCGTCGGCTGAGCCACATGATCCTGTTCCATGACGGCGGAATCGAAGGCGTCTTTCAGCGAGGCGATCTGCTCGTCCGTTCCCACGACCGTCAGCCGGTCGCCGGGATAGAGGTATTCCTTGCCACCCGGTATCGTGATGATCCTGCTTCCCCGTTCCAGCATGGCGATGTTCACACCGAAGCGTTCGCGGAACTTCAGTTCATCCAGGGTCTGTCCCACGATGGAGAGTTCGGGTGTGACGACGAAGTGCGACATGTCGGCATCCCATGGCGTCGTGCTCGGGAAGAGATCGTTGCCCTGTTCCTGCTCACGTTCGTTCAGGTTGGAGATGAATCGTGCTTCGACCCAGTCGTAGAACGATTGCAGCTTCTTCGACAGGATGAGGATGGCGAGGGAGAAGACGATGGCGATGGCGGCGATGGCGATCCACGTCGAGAAGGACTGGGCGAGGAAGAAGCAGACGAGTATGGCCGCGAGAACGAGTCTGAGAATCTCCATCATCACGATAGGTCCGTGGCTGAACGATCCCTGCTTCCACAGGTCGGACGTCGCCCTGGTCCTGATGTTCCGGACCGCGAGTGCCCACAGGAACGGCGCCATGAGCAGGAGCGATACCGTCGTACCGACGATCGTACCGGCCATGCCTTCGCCGAAGGACCCGACGACGAAGCCGCGCAGATACATGGACGAGAACAGGATGATGGCGACGATGATGACGGAATAGATGGCGATGTTGAAGATGTAGGTTTTTATCAGCGACTTCCATTCCGCCGAGACGGAAACGAGCTGCGCACCCGTACGGTAGTGATTCAGGCGTTCCACCCAGGAGGTGGGAAGCATCCCTTCGATGCGCTGGGACAACGGATCGGAGAGCCGGATCATATAGGGCGTCGTCAGTGTCGTGATGGCCGACACGGCGATGGCCACGGGATAGAGGAAGTCGCTCGTCACACCGAGCGTCAGGCCGAGGCCCGCGATGATGAAGGAGAATTCGCCGATCTGCGATACGCTCATGCCGGACTGGATCGACGTCTTCAGCGACTGTCCCGATATGAGGGCGCCACCGCCCGTACTGATGATCTTGCCGACGATCGTGACGGCCGTGATGATGAGTACCGGACCGATGTGCGCCACGATCATCGCCGGATCGATCAGCATGCCGACGGAGACGAAGAAGACGGCGCCGAACAGGTTCTTGACGGGCTGGACGAGATGTTCGATACGTTCTGCCTGTGTGGTTTCGGCGAGGATCGATCCCATGACGAAGGCACCGAGAGCAGGGGAGAAGCCCACCTTCGTCGCGAGGATCACCATCAGCAGGCAGAAGGCGATGGAAACGACGAGCATCGTCTCGTCGTTCATCAGGTTCTTCGCCTTCTTCAGCCACGTCGGGATCAGGAATATTCCACCGAGGAACCACAGGATCAGGAAGAAGAACAGCTCGGCGACGGACGTCAGCATGGCCCATCCTTCGAACTGCCTGCTCACCGCCAGGGTCGACAGCAGGACCATGAGGACGATGGCGATAAGATCCTCCACGATCAGCACACCGAAGACCAGCTTCGCGAAATGCTTCGACTTCAGTCCCAGTTCTTCGAAGGCCTTGATGATGATCGTCGTCGAGGAGATCGCCAGCAGTCCACCGAGGAAGATGCTGTCCATCGTCGACCATCCCATCAGCATTCCCGTCGCGAAGCCGACGGTCATCATCACGGCGGCTTCCACGATGGCCATCACGGAGGCCGAGCCACCGACCTTCACCAGCTTCTTGAAACTGAATTCCAGACCGAGACTGAAGAGCAGGAAAATGACGCCGATCTCACCCCAGATGTTGATGCTCCCGATGTCGATGACGGTGGGTAGCAGTGAGACGTGCGGTCCTACCAGCAAGCCGGCGACGATATAGCCGAGCACGACGGGTTGTTTGATCTTCTTGAAGACAAGGGTCGTTATTCCCGCCGCAGCCAGGATCAATCCGAGATCGGAAATCAGTGCCGGTAGATGGACCATCGAATGCCATGTATCGTGATGGATGAAGTGTAATCGGGTGCAGGGTCCCCTGCAGTGATCTTCCCGGTTGACGCTATCGAAGATCCGTCCATATCGCGGATCGTTACGCTGGAATACGTCGAGATGGAAGGTGACGTAGAGCGTGGAAACTCTATTGCGAGGAAAGGGTCGGGGTGGCAGGATTCGAACCTGCGGCCTTCTGCTCCCAAAGCAGACGCGCTAACCGGGCTGCGCTACACCCCGAAACAGGGGCGCAAAGATGCTGAAAAAGCCCGAACGATAAAATCGCCGATTGATCAAAAAAAGGGTTGCGTTCGACTATATGGCTGTTGTATCTTCGTACTGTTACCGATTGGTAACCGCTGTCACCGCGGTACGGAACATATCCGAATCGCAGTGAAAGTGAAAGGTGAGAAGGGGAGTGCCCCTAGACGAGTGGTGACGTCTAGGGGTATCTCACATTTAGGGCCTTCCTCACGCCAGAACCCGCCCGTGCCGATCCCCCCTGGACATCGTTCCCGTTATCTTCGAGATTTCATGGCAAGCGTGGTTCATCATGCGGAACCTGACGTTCCCCGTGGCAGAATGTTCCCGCCGCGGTGACACCCGTTCATCGTACGGACCAAATGGGACCATGTCGAATGGTATCCGGATGACCCGTTTCCGGTGGATGGGGGAACCTTCCGTGCGATCATGCCCCGGGGAACGGTGTGGCCTTGACCTATTCTTGACCTGATGCCCTGGCATATCGCCATAAGCTCGAAGGCCCTTCGTATTTTCCGGATTCCCAATCCGGAGAATCGATGCGTCGTTCATGGCTCCCTCTGCTTCTTGCCCTGATCCTGCCCGCTCTGCCCGTCGTTGCCGGCGAAGAGATTCCGGGCGCACCGCAGAAACAACCGATCGCCCTCGTCAATGCCGTCATCCATACCGTCGCCAACGGTACGATCCCGCATGGGACGGTCGTGTTCGACAATGGACGTATCACGGCAGTAGGTGATGCCGTCACGCCACCGTCCAATGCACGCGTGATCGACTGCGAAGGGAAGCATGTCTATCCCGGTTTCATCACGGCAAGTACGATCCTGGGACTATCCGAAATCGATGCCGTGCGCTCCACGCGCGACTTCTCCGAAGTTGGGACCATCAATCCGAACGTCCGTGCGGAAACGGCCTACAATCCCGATTCCGAGATCATACCGACGGTGCGCAGCAACGGCATCCTCATCGCCAACGTGACACCGGGTGGCGGCCTGATCGCCGGCATGGCATCCGTCATGCGTCTCGACGGCTGGACGCGCGAAGACATCGCCATCAAGCCCCGTGCGGCCATGGTGATGAACTGGCCTGCGATGGACGTGGCCACCGGCTGGTGGGTACGCAAGAGCGCGGAAGAACAGCAGAAGGAGATCGACAAGGACTTCCGCGAGGTCTACAGGGTGTTCGATGAAGCACGGGCCTATTCGCAGATGGCGCAGGCACGTGTGGACACCAACCGCCGCGACATCAGGATGGAAGCCATGAGGGCCATCTTCGAGGACTCGCTTCCGGTCATCGTCTACGTCACGACGCGGCGGCAGATCGAGGCCACGCTGGACTTCGCGAAGCACTACGGTCTGCGCCTCATCCTCGCCGGTGCCGAAGACATCGGTCTCGTGCTGCCGCAGCTCCAGCGTGCCGGCGTATCGGTCATCATCCCGCGCGTCCATGCATTGCCGCGACATGACGAGGATGCCTACGACGCACCGTATGCGTTGCCTGCACTGCTCGCACGCAACAACATTCCCTTCGCCTTCTCCGAGTTCGGCACATGGCAGCAGCGCAACCTGCCCTTCCATGCCGGTACCGCGGTAGCCTTCGGGCTCTCCGAAGCCGACGCCGAGCGCTCGCTCACGCTCGTGCCCGCACGCATGCTCGGGATCGACGCATCGTACGGAAGTATCGAAACGGGCAAGTCGGCCACGCTTTTCGTGAGTGCCGGCAATGCGCTCGATGCCCTGACGAACAAGGTCGAACAGGCCTTCATCGATGGCCGCAGCGTCGATCTCTCCAATCGCCATATCCGTTTGTCGAAGAAGTATCGGGAGCGGTACAAGCAGTGATCGCCGACGGTACGCTCCTGGAAGCACGGCAGGTCGAGATACCTGCGAGTGCGTTGTCGATGGCACGGCGTTCGCTCGAGGGCCAGAACCTGGCTCGTTTCGAGCACGTGACGCTGCACGAAATCACCTATGCCAGTCAAGGACTGAAGATCAAGGGGTGGCTGGCGCTGCCGCATGCGGGCCAGGCCTCGTATCCCGCGCTGATCTTCAATCGCGGAGGATCCGGTCCGCGTGGCGCGCTCAGCGCCGAAGGCGCCATGGCCTTCGCCGGACTCTATGCGTCGTGGGGCTACGTCTGCGTTGCCAGTAACTACAGGGGACTCGGTGGTAGTGACGGTACGGAGGAATGGGGCGCCGGTGACGTCGACGACGCCCTGAACCTGCTTCCTCTGCTCGACTCGCTCGGCTACGTGGACCGTTCACGGATCGGCATCATCGGAGGCAGTCGTGGCGGAATGATGGCACTCATGATGCTGGCGAGGACGGACAGATTCCGGGCCGCCGTCACGTTCGGTGCGCCGTCGATGATCCATGCAGTGGATCAGTCGGCCTACATCCGAAAGACAATGCTGAAACATTTATCGCCGGAAGCAGACATACAGTTGGAAGCGGAACGTCGCTCTGCCGTCCTCTGGGCCGACAAGCTGAACAAGGCGACTCCGCTGCTGGTACTGCATGGGACAGGGGACAGAAGGGTGACACCCGAACATGGACTGCATCTTGGAATGGCATTGCAGGAATGTCTGCATCCATACAAACTGGTGATGTACGACAATGCCGATCATGTTCTTGCCGGTCGCAGGGAAGAATCCAACGCCGATATCCGCTGGTGGGTCGACCACTACGTGCGCGATGGAAGCCCGTTGCCCAGAGTCGGTCCGCATGGCGCCTGATCCCGTTTGTCGATTCACCGTTAGGAAAGAGAGAAGAGAATGCCCTTGATTCTGATTGCGATGCTGGTCCTGGTCACGGCGGCATCGGCGCAACATCCCGTCGAAGGCAAGAGTGCCTATCACGATGCCTTCTTCCTCGACCCCCATCTTCGTGAAGCGGTGATGCCAATGCATCCTCCCGCGCTCGTCTCCACCGCATTCCCGCACAAGGAATTGCAGGAACGCATCGACGTCATCTCCTATGACATCAAGCTCGACTGGTACTATGCACTGACGACGCCCTCCGTGTTGCGCGGTCAGCGCAAGGCCACGGGCCACGTCCATGCGCGTATCCGCAGTATGGTGAACGGTCTCGATACGCTCGTGCTCGATGCCATTGCCCTGACCGTGGATAGCGTGTTCGTGGGTGGTGAACGAGTGCCGTTCTCCGGCAGCGTCACGGTATTGCGCATTCCGCTTCCTGTGGCGGTCGCTGCAGACGACACGATCGATGTCGACGTCCATTACGCCATCCGCACGTCGGACAGGGCCTTCTACGCATTCTCCCAGGAGGATGCGAACCAGTTGTCCCTGCCTCATCCCATCGCCTTCACGTTCAACGAACCCGAAGACGCACGACGCTGGCTTCCGTGTCACGACGTACCGTCGGACAAGGCGCTGTTCACCGTCGACGTCCGTGTTCCCGCTGGTTTGACCGTAGTGTCCAATGGTACGCCGCAACGCACGCTGAGCGACGGCGATACGGCGTCGTGGCAGTCATGGCATCATCCGCTGCCGATGCCGACCTATCTCTTCGCCGTCAATGCATCCGACTATGTGTCGTACGATCAGGTCTATCGCCGCATGTTCGGTGGCGAGGTGCCGATCTACAACTATCATTGGGGAATGGACGATAACGGAGTGTTCTTCAATGCGCGCAATGCCCTGCGCAACATTCCCCGCATGTTCGAAGCCTTTGAGGACAAGTACGGCGAATATCCGTTCCCGACCTATGGCCACGTGACAGTGGCGCCGATCCAGTTCGGCGGCATGGAGCACCAGAGCATGTCCACCATCAACCGCCGATGGCTGATGGGCGACGTCGAAACGGGCTATGCCCACGAGCTGGCCCATCAATGGTTCGGAGACATGGTGACGTGCGAAACGTGGGGCGACATCTGGCTGAACGAAGGCGGCGCGTCGTTCTCCGAAGCGGTATGGCTCGGATTCAGCGAAGGACCGGAAGGCTATCGCCGCCTGCTGGCGGATCGCCGCAACGTCTACATGAGGAACGGTCTTGCCGAACCGCCCGTCTACGACATTCCGATGGCGACGCTGTTCAACGAAGCCACGACCTATTGCAAGTCCGGCTGGGTCTACCATATGATGCGTCGTATGGTGGGGGACAACGCGTTCTTCCCGGCGATTCGCATCTATCTCCAACGCCATCGTCTGTCCACCGCCCAGACGGCCGATCTGCTCGAAACCATGCAGGGAAGGATTCCGTCCGCTGTCGTACCGTGGGAAACGTTCTTCGATCAATGGCTGGTGAAGGCCGGCCATCCCGTCTTCGTCGCCGATGCCGTGCAGAACTGGCTGGCGGATGGACAGTACGTCACCATCGTCACGGTGGCCCAGACGCAGCAGGCGGACAACGTGCCGAATCCCTTCATCGTTCCGTTGACGATCCGTCTGTACGGACAAGGACAGACCAAGGACACGACCGTTTTGATGTCGACGTCGAACTTCCAGGTCGATATCGCCTCGGCCTTCGTGATCGATTCCGTCCAGCTCGATCCCGACGACGATCTGCTCTGCGAGAAAACCGTCAATACTGTCTCGTCCGTCGAGGGTGATGATGCGGTAGCCACGGCCACCTTACGACTGACCGGAAGCCATCCTGTCGAACACGGTATGCCCGCGCAGTTCGTCGTCGAAGGGGCTGCGGTCACGCTGCAGGTCGTGGATGCGATGGGACGCCAGGTCTTCGCTCACGATGCGGTGCCGGGTATCGTTACGGTACCGACGTCGACGATGGTACCGGGCCTGTATGTTGCCCGTCTCGTATCCTCGAAGTCCGAACCCGTATCGACCGTCACCTTTATCGTACGCTGACATGAATCCGGATAAGCAGACGTTGCACGCCATCCGCACGGACTACAGCCGTGCGGAACTCGCCGAAGCCTCCGTGGCATCGGACCCGTTCGTCCAGTTCGGACGCTGGATCGACGAAGCCATCGCGGCCCAGGTCGCCGAGCCCACGGCCATGGTACTGTCCACGGTGGACGATGCAGGACGTCCCGCGTCGCGCGTGGTGTTGCTCAAGGGCATCGTGGATGGTGGACTGCGGTTCTATACGAACTATGCGAGCAGGAAGGGGCGGCATCTTCTGACCAACCCTAGTGCGTCGCTCCTGTTCTTCTGGCCCGAGCTGGAGCGGCAGGTCCGCGTCGAGGGAGTCACGCGGCGTCTGTCGGAAGAAGAATCCTTCGACTACTTCTCGAGTCGTCCGCTGGAAAGCAGGATCGGTGCCTGGGCATCGGCACAGAGCACCGTCACGACCCGCGCCGACCTCGAACGTACCTACCGCGAGCTCAGCGAGCGCTTCGCCGATGGCAACGTTCCGCTCCCGCCGACATGGGGCGGATATGCCCTCCATCCCGATAGACTCGAATTCTGGCAGGGGCGTCCCTCACGCATGCACGACCGTATCCAATATCGCCTGGACCACGACGCATGGATCATCGAACGACTATCGCCATAGCGACGGCCGAAGGAGAACGATCGGTCGTCATACGGCCCGTACGTCAGGACGATCCGATATCGGACATCACCGCCCTCCTTCACAGGGCCTATCGTCCGCTTGCCGACATGGGGCTGCGCTTCCTGGCGACCTATCAGGACGACGACACGACGCGCGAACGCCTGTTCGATGGGATGGGATTCGTGGCCATCCTCGACGACGTCATCGTTGGAACCGTCAGTGCCTATGCTGCGAGCAATGCCGAAGAATGCGCCTGGTACCGTAACGCCGGAGTATGGTGCTTCGGGCAGTTCGCCGTCGAACCGGACCTCCAGCAATCGGGCCTCGGTTCGGCCATGCTGCGATTCGTGGAAGATCTGAGCCGCAGGGAAGGCGGGCTCGAGCTGGCCCTCGACACCTCGGAACAGGCGACGCATCTCATCGACTACTATACACGACGCGGCTTCCGCTTCGTCGCATACGTGAAGTGGCCTTCCACGAACTACCGCAGCGTCGTGCTGAGCAAGAACCTCGGCAACGGTGACGTCACGATCTCAGACGCGGATCGGTAGCATCGCGCAATGCATCGCCGATCAGATTGAAGGCGCTCACGGTGATGAAGATCATCAGTCCGGGATAGACGGCGAGCCACCATGAATACGTGCTCGACCGTGCCTTGAAGAGCACGGACCCCCAGGTGACGACGGTGGGCGGTACGCCGAAACCCAGGAAGGACAGGGCGCTTTCGAACAGGATGGCGCTCACGATGCCGAAGGCGGCATAGATGAGAACGGGGGCGATGGCGTTCGGCAGGACGTGACGGAAGATGACGCGGGGTGTCGAATATCCCAATGCCGTTGCCGCGCTGACGTAGTCGAGATTCCGCACGCGCAGGACTTCACCGCGCATGAACCGCGCGATGTTCGTCCATCCCGTGATGCCGATCAGGGCCATGATCAGCCATATCGATCCCTGCTCCACGAGGGCCACGATGGTGATGATCAGGAAGAACCGGGGGAAGGTGATGACGATTTCGATGATACGCGAGATGGCGATATCGATGGTTCCACCGAAATAGCCTGCGATGGCACCCAGGATGACGCCGATGACGAGGGCGATGCCCATCGCGACGAAGCCGATGGACAGGGCATAGCGCGAACCGTGGATGAGACCCGACATCACGTCGCGTCCGATATCGTCCGTACCCAGCCAATGCTTCGCCGATGGCGCGCGTTCCTTCAGGGAGACCAGCATCTTGTCCGTCGTCTCCGGTGAATAGGGTACCGGCGGGAACACGGCCCAGTCGTATTCCAGCCTGCGCCAGTCCACGTTCAGCAGGTGTTTGTCCCACGTGGCGATGCCGAGATCGACGGCATATTCCTTGAAGACGGGGAAGATCGTTTCGCCCTTGTAGCTTGCCACGATCGGCTTCTCGTTGGCGAGGACGTCGGCGAAAACGGCGATGACGAAGATGAAGGAGACGACGTAGAGGCTGATGATGCCGAAGGTGTTCTTGCGGAACTGACGTCGTACGAAGGCTCCATACGATTCACCATCGTGACGTTCCGCGGCGGCTTGCTTGGTTTTTCTGAACAGGGCCATGATGATGCGTTCCTTAGGCGGCCTTCTTGCCGTATGAGATTCGTGGGTCGGCTACGGAATACAGAAGATCGGCCAGCAGCATGCCGATGAGTGTCAGTACGGCCGAGATGGTGAAGACAGCCATGATCATGGGATAGTCGCGTGCGATGAGCGCCCGATAGGAAAGTTCGCCCATGCCGGGAATACTGAAGATCGATTCGATGATGACGGAGCCGCCGATGAGGTTGGGGATCAGGGCGGCGACGATCGTGATCAGGGGAATGAGGGCATTGCGGAAGGCATGGCGGAAGACGACGGCGCGCTCGCCGAGGCCCTTCGCCCGGGCCGTACGGATGAAGTCCATACGGATGACTTCGAGCATGGACGACCGCATCTGCCGCGAGATGAAGGCGAAGTCGGCATAGACGTACACGAACATCGGAAGTGCCAGGTGCCAGGCATAGTCCGAGAACCGTTTCCATATGGACCAGTTCGACGTGAAGCCGGGTGATCGCAGGCCACCGCTCGGAAAGATGGAGAGGAATTCGGGATTGGCGAGGAAGGTCACGGCCAGCGTACCGATCCAGAAGACCGGCAGCGAATAGAGGGCGAAGAGGACGAAGGTCGAGATCCTGTCGGTCAGCGTTCCCGAATGCGTCGCCGAATAGATGCCGAGCGGGACGGCCACGGCATAGGCGATGAAGATTGCGAGGATGTTCATCAGCAGCGTTACCGGTACGCGTTCGAGCATCTTGTCGAAGACCGGTCTGTTATCCTGGAAGGACCTGCCGAAATCCGGACGGCCGGTGAACCTCAAGGCACTCCAGTTCGTGCCCTGATCGGTGAAGACGTTCTGCATATCGAAGGCGAGCAGTCCGCCGGTCCAGATGCAGTACTGTTGCCAGATGGGTTTGTCGAGATGCCATTGCTTGCGGATCATCTCGATGGTCTTCTCGTTGAGGCTCGAACGTCCGCTCATGCCTCCTTCCGCGCCCTGGCCTACCTTCGCGGCTGCAGGATCGCCCGGAGCCAGCCGGCTCACGCCGAAGGAGATCACGGTGATGATGAAGAGCGTAGGGAGGAAGAGCAGCGTGCGCTTCAGAATGTATTGCCACATGGGCGCTAATCTCGTCAATCCTGACGAATCACGCTGCATCGCGGGCCGTTCACGTGAAGGCATCGACGAGGTGGCGCAGACCGCTGTTTCCCGTCATCATCTCGACGGCGATGACGTCGAACCGGCAGGGAACGTCGACGACGTTCCGCATCGACAGCCACATGCCGGCCGTGCGCCGGAGGCGCTCGACCTTGCGTCGTGTGATGGATGCTTCCGGACTGCCGTAGCTCTGATAGGTGCGATACCGTACTTCGACGAAGACGATGGTATCGCCGTGACGTGCCACGATGTCGAGCTCACCCACGCGGGCGAAGCGGAAGTTGCGGTCGAGGATCTCGTAGCCGTTGCGTACGAGATGATCACAGGCGCGTTGTTCGGCGCGCTGACCGAGGTCGGTAGACATACGTGCATGCGGGTGAAATCCACGTCGTCGTGTGACCGGGATTCCGAATCGGCGTAAGTTTGCGCCATGATTGCACAGCTCAGCGGATCACTTGCCGCACGTTCGGGTACCGACGTCGTCATCGACTGCGGTGGCGTTGGGTATGCCGTCAGCGTACCGCTGACGACGGCCGACCGGCTTCCCGGTATCGGTGAACGTGTGTCGTTGCTCACGATCATGGTCGTGCGCGAAGACGCCATGCAGTTGTTCGGCTTCCTTTCCGATGCCGAACGGGAGGCGTTCAAGCTGCTGACGGGAATACAGGGCATCGGCGGCCGTACCGCGCTCGGCATCCTGTCCGCGACGCCCCTGGCCGAGCTCCGGCTGGCCATCGTCAAGAGCAACGTAGTGGCCCTGCAGCGTCTTCCGGGCGTCGGCAAGAAGACGGCTGAACGCATGGTGGTCGAATTACGCGAAAAGATCATCGGAATCGTCCCAAGCGAAGGTGCCGAACCAGCGATCCCGTCCTCTCAGACCACGGAGGAGGCATTGGCCGCGCTGCAATCACTGGGCTATGCGAAGGCGGCCGCCGAAAAGGCGATCAAGGCCGTGCTGGCCGTCGACCCCGATGCCATCGCATCGAGCGAAACACTCATCCGCAAGGCATTGCGCGTATGATACCTTTTCTCGTCATTCCGGCCATCGACCTCGTTCAGGGACGATGCGCACGCTGTATCCTGGGGCAACCCGGGACGGAAACGCTGTATTCGGACATGTCCGATCATCCCGTCGAGCTGGCCCAGCTCTGGCGCCGTGAGAACGCCAAGGCCATCCATGTCACGGACATCGATGCGATAAAGGGACTGGACGACGACTTGACGATGCAGCAGGTCGTGCGGATGCAGAGGGCCGTCGACGTCCCCATCCAGTTCGTGACCGTGCAGAAGGACGTGGAATCGTATCGCCGTCTGCTGGCGGCAGGCGTCTATCGCGTTGCCATCAATCGTGTAGCGTGGACGGATCCGGACGGTGTGCGGGAACTGCTCGACGAATATTCTCCGAGCCGCGTGATCTTCGGTGTCCGTGCTCACAACAGCGACGTCGATCTCGGTCCTGATGTCGGCATGGTGACCGACGAGGAATTCATCCGCCACGTCTACGAACTCGGCGGCAGGCGCCTGATCTATACGGAATGCGACTGGGAGGGAAGTCTCACGGGACAGAATCTCGATACGATCCGGCGTATCGCCGGTCTCACGAACATGCGGATCACGACTGCAGGGGGCATCGCTTCACCCCGGGATCTCTGGGCCATCCAGGAACTCGCACCACTCGGCGTCGATAGTGTCGTCATCGGCCGGGCCATGTACGAGAACACGTTCCCTTGCCAGCGTATCTGGCGCGAGATCGAAGCGGAACTCGAGCCGGAACTGCATGCACGGTTCGACGACGACATGGAACAGTCGAGCATTTCACGACTGTAGCCTCGCCGTCATCAATTCGTCGGTAGAGCATAGACGACGCCGGCATGGATGCCGATCGTCCCGATCGCATCATCGGCGAACGTCCACGTATACCGTCCATACACGTCCACATCCAGCTTCTCGCTGACGGGTATCTGTATGCCGACCAGGCCTGCGACCGCGGGATTGACCTCGCTCACGCCGTCGATGCGGCGGGGGACGTTGGACACGAGCATATCGGCTTCGAGGTACGTCATCCCGGCCTGACCTTCCACCCAGGGCGTCCAGCCGTGCTTGACGAAGCGCCAGCGTGCGTTCGCCATCATCTGATACATCGTGACGGCGAAGTCCGAAAGGTCGTCGTTACCCACCGTGCCGAGCGTCATCCGCGTCCACGTACCGCAGACGCCGATGCGGAGCTGCCGTGTGGCCGCATAGTGGTAGCCGAGCGAGAATCCGAGTGCCGGTTTCGCCGCCAGATCGTCGGAAAGAGCGCCCTGTGGAAAAACATAGCTGATCGTCAACGGCAGGAAGTGGTCGTCCGTCGACGCGAACGTGGAACAGGGCAGGAGGGCGGCGAGGGCGAGGATTACGAGCGAACGTTTCATGGAGCGGCGGAATAAGGGTACGATGACGCAAAGATACGCACACGGGAAGTGTGACATTTGCTCCACGTCGTATCCTGTTCGCTAGCTCGAAAAATTGTATGTTTGCGCGATTTACGACCATTCTGCAGCGCACGAAATGCCACAGATTATCATCGACGGGCAGATCATCGAGGCGGCCTCGGGCAAGACCATCATCGAGGCTGCTCTGGAGAACGGCATCACCATTCCCCACTTTTGCTGGCACCCGGCTCTGTCGGTTGCGGGCAATTGCCGGATGTGTCTGGTGAACGTCGGATCGCACAAGAAGAATGCCGAAGGCGGGCTGATGTTCGACGACGACGGACAGCCGGTCGTGCAATGGATACCGAAGATGCAGATTGCCTGCGCTACGCCCGTTGCCGATGGTATGATCGTCGATACGAGCGGACCCAAGGCCGTCCAGGCGCAGGAATCCGTCATGGAGTTCCTGCTCATCAATCATCCCCTGGATTGTCCGATCTGTGACGAGGCGGGGCAGTGCAAGCTGCAGGAATACGCCTTCGTCCACTCGAAGGGCAAAAGCCGCTTCGATGAGGAAAAGGTCCACAAGCCGAAGCGCGTCGAACTCGGTCCACAGATCATGTTCGACGGCGAGCGTTGCATCTCGTGCTCGCGATGCATCCGCTTCTCGGAGGAAGTGGCCGATCAGCCGGTCCTGTCCTTCGTGCGCCGTGGCGACAAGGTGACGATCGAGACCTTCCCCGGAACGACCTTCGACAGCCCCTATTCGATGAACGTCATCGATATCTGTCCGGTAGGCGCATTGACCAGCATCGACTTCCGTTTCCGTGCCCGCGTATGGGAGATGTCCTTCACGGACAGCGTCTGTACCGGATGCGCGCGCGGCTGCAACATCAAGGTCGGCGTGATGAACAACGAAGTGCTCCGCGTCGAGCCTCGTACGAACATGCACGTCAACACGTACTGGATGTGCGATCACGGACGTCTCACGACGCCTGCGAAGGCCAACGACAATCGCGTCGACGGTCCGCACGTCCGTCGTAACGGCATGCTCGCTCGCGTTTCGTGGGACGAAGCCATCGCCGCCGCCGCCGATGCGCTGAAGGGACTGAAGGGCCAGGAAATCGTCGTTCTCGGTTCGGCCCATGCAACGAACGAAGACAACTATCTGCTGGCACGTCTCGCTCAGAACGTGCTCAAGACGAATAACATCGACTTCATCAAGCACAACGACCAGTCCTTCGGCGATACGAAGCTGAAGATCAACGACGTCTCAGCGAACGCCATCGGCGCTCATGCCGTCGGCATCACGCCCGCCAATGGTGGTCATGGCGTCGATCAGCTCATCGATCGCATCAGGCACAATCACGTCAAGGCACTTATCGTGCTCGAGGATACGCTCGAGTCGCATTCGACGGCCCTGGCCGAAGCGGCCGCAGGCGTAGACGTCCTGATCGTTCTGTCGTCGACGATGTCGGTCACGGCCCGTCAGGCGAGCGTCCTGCTCCCGGCTGCGTCGTTCGCCGAACTCGAAGGCACCTACACGAATACCCTGCATCGCGTCCAGCATGTCCAGCCCGCTCTCGTCACGAAGGAGAACGCCCGGTACATGGGAATGAAGATGAGCCGCTGGGACAAGTTCGGTTCGCCGAACGACCGGTGGACGCATGGTGAACGCCGCGACTGCCGTCAGGCATGGCGGATCGTACAGGACATCGCCAACGCCCTCGGTGCTGGATGGACGTACGCGCATTCGACGGACGTCTTCGCCGACGTGGCGACGCACGTGAAGAGCTTCCATGGCATGAGCTATGAAGTTCTGGATGCATATCAAGGTCTGATTCTTGGCAAGGGCGATCAGCCCGAACCGGTCGGCGTCATCTATGAGTCCCACGTTCTGAAGCCGAATTGATATGGATTTGACCCAACTGCTGATCATTCTCATTCAGGGTGGCATTCTTGTCAATGTCATGCTCATTTCGGCAGCCTTCATGGTGTTGGCCGAGCGGAAGGTCGCTGCCTGGATCCAGAACCGTATCGGCCCGAACCGGGTAGGCCCATGGGGGTTGCTGCAGTCGTTCGCCGACGTGTTCAAGCTCTACATGAAGGAAGACGTCGTACCGGCGGCCGCCGATTATCGTTTTCATGCCCTGGCGCCGGTCATTTCGATCGCCGTCGCCATCACGGTCTATGCCGTGATTCCCTGGAGCGGTCCGTTCGTCGAGATCAACGGCATCCAGTACGGTCTGACGATGGCGCCGAACATGAACGTGGCGCTGCTCGTCATCCTGGCCATGACGTCGGTCGGCGTCTATGGCGTGGCTCTCGCCGGCTGGTCGTCGAACAACAAGTATTCGCTCATGGGCGGTCTGCGCTCCGCGGCGCAGATGATTTCCTATGAACTGTCGATGGGCCTGTCGATCGTCGGCGTTCTCATGCTGGCCGGTTCGCTCAACCTCGTCGAGATCATCATGGCGCAGGTGAAGAGCGGCTGGTTCGTCTTCTATCAGCCCTTCGCCTTCATCATCTTCATCATCACGGCTCTCGCTGAAACGAACCGGGCTCCGTTCGACCTTCCTGAAGCCGAGCCCGAGCTCGTGGGTGGATATCACACGGAATATTCGGGCATGAAGTTCGGTCTGCTCTACCTGGCCGAATACGCCAACATGCTCGCGTCGAGCGCCATCATGGCCACGCTCTTCCTCGGTGGATGGGACCTCATCCCGTTCCTCGACGATTCGGCCATTCTGGGCCTGCCCCAGGGCTCGTTGCCCATGGCCATCCTCGGCTTCCTCGCCTTCGCAGGCAAGGCCGCCCTCATGGTCTTCGTCTTCATGTGGATCCGCTGGTCGCTCCCGCGCTTCCGCTACGATCAGCTCATGAACCTCGGCTGGAAGGTCCTGCTGCCACTCTCGCTGGTGAACATCGCCATTACCGGAGTCGTCCTGCTGCTGTTGCAGTGAGGCCCGGAAACCGTTAACATTCGAACGACACACTCGAAATCCAGACATGGCAAACGTCAATACCAATACCGAAGCACAACGCATGACCTTCTGGGAGCGTATCTACCTCCCTGAAATCGCGCGTGGCCTGGGGCTGACGCTGCGTCAGATGTTCAAGCCCAAATTCACACGCCAGTATCCCGAAGAGCGCTGGGAACCGGAAGGTTCCTACCGTGGCCGGCCGGTACTGGTCATGGAAGAGGATGGGGAACGCTGCGTGGCCTGCGGTCTGTGCTCACGCGTCTGCCCGGCCCTGGCCATCGAAGTCCGTGCCGCCGAGACGACGCAGGACAAGGAACGCTATCCCGAGAAGTTCGAGATCAACATGCTCCGTTGCATCTACTGCGGCTTCTGCGAAGAAGTCTGTCCGGAAGAGGCCATCGTCATGAGCAAGGATTACGAACTCGTCTTCGGATCGCAGGAAGAGGGCGTCTTCGGCAAGGAGAAGCTGCTCATTCCCGTGGCGCAGCTCCAGGATCGACTGGAGTTCCTGCGTCAATGGCGTTGATCGTCCGGCATCGTACATAGACCCTGAACATGAAGGGTGTCCCGTTCATTCCGGGACACCCTTTTTCTTTGCTGCCCTGAATATCCCGCGGTACCGAACCGTCGTGCCATGCATGATCCGTATGACGAGAGCCGCGGGTAGTGCCCTGGTTCGGAGTCGTTGATATGGACAGCCCCGCGATGCAAGTCGCGATCGAGCTACGGAAGGTCGATGAACCACCGGGGATCTTGCATCGAAGCCCCTCCCGCAACGACGCCCATTGCTTTCTCCTTCGGTTATCGGAATTTCGGGACAAACAGGAAGTCACATCGTCCGGCTTCGATTCATCAAGTCAGCCGACGTCTCCGCATCACATCCGCAGATATATCAGGGGCGGCGTTCAATGATCGTACGTCGGGCAACTACCGTCGAAGCGAAGACGCTGAAGGGATTCGATCCCTTCATTGGCGAACGTCGTGTCGACAACTGGCGAGGCGAGCTGTTCGTATGCGAAATAGAGGGTGCTGTCGCCGGGTTCATTTCCTTCAACCCCAACACGTTCTTCAACCGTCCCTTCATATGTGCCATTGCCGTCGAGCCGGCATACCAGCGCAAGGGGGTCGCTTCTGCGTTGGTGCAAGCCGTGCTGAGCCAGTATGATGGCTTGGACGTGTGGACGTCGACCGAAGATTGGAACACGGCCGCGCTCGCACTTTTCGCCAAACATCGCTTCGTCCCGCAAGGTGCAATCACGGGGCTGAATGCCGACGGTGTGACCGAGATCGTGATGAAGCGGGTAGCAGGGTGAGTGGTTGGATTTGTATGTTATCTGCGTGGGCGGTCGAGCTTGTCCCGGTTCTGATCGACAGCGATCCTGCCTCGACATAACAATGATGGACGGAAGCGACGATGGATAACCGTTGCGGTACGTGTTACGACGAGGCATCCGAACGTGAAGACCCGCATTCAATCGTCGAGGAATTCAGGGTACCGCACCTTTGCTTGAAGTGAATGCAGATTCTGACTTCCTAGCCTTCGGGCTAGGGCAACCTGTCATGTTACCTACATCTGAGGGGATAATGAAGAATCTCACGTGCTCATTTCTGTGCCTGCTCACGATGACAGGCTTTGCCGTAGCTGGGGTCTCGGAGGACGTTAAGGCAGCGGCGAAGTCCTCGCTCCAGGGCTCACTGGTGAAGGATGTTCAGGTGAATGGAACAACCGCAACCATTACGTACAAGTCACTTGGAGCCAGTGATTGGAGTGGGGACTCCCGCGAACGAACAGCAGCTCGGTGTATCCCCAAAGTTCTTCAGAAGGTGTCTTCGATAAAGAAGGTTATCATCGTCATAGAGCAGGATTTCAGGGCGGTGATGACCCGATCTGATGCCAACTCCTTCTATGGAGTATTCACTTCTGATGATGACTTCAAGAAGAATGTGTCGGACGGCGTCGTCTACAACAAAGCTCGTCTTGCTCAGTGGAATAGGGAGTTTGTGGTACTGAAGAAGTAGAGATAACAGGGCCCCGAAGTGGCCACGTACGTAGTTGAGTCTCCATAACCCAGGGTATTGGTATCTTATCCGAAGATCCTGACTTCCGATAGCATAACAACAACGACAATTATGGACGATAATCTGCATCATGCCGTGATCGCCGACCGATTGACGGAAGTCTACACCGTGTTCGTAACGAAGGACATCAAGGCATGCAAGGACTTCTATCACGACTGGTTCGGCTTCAAGCCCGTCTTCGAGTCGTCCTGGTTCATCCTGTTGCAGTCGCCCGGTGCACGAGGGGCCTATCTGGCCTTCATGAACGAGGACCATCCCAGTTCACCACCTTCGCCGAAGCCGATGAACGGTGACGGTGCTTTCATCACGTTGCAGGTGGCAGATGCGCGGCAGGTACACGACGCGTTGCGGGCGGCTGGTCTGACGATCGCATATCCGCTTACTACCGAGGATTGGGGGCAACGTCGGTTCGCCGTCCATGACCCGAATGGAATGCATGTGGACGTGGTGGAACAAGTGGAGCCGAAAGCCGGATACTGGGACAGGTATATGCAGTAGGTTCTGTTCTCGGACGCGATCCTGAAGGTAGTGTGGAATCCAGGGGTCGAGGATACGGATAACGATCCGGATTGGGGACACGACATGCCGCATCATGAACCGGCATGCCGTACGGGCGATGCACAGGGAGCCGTCCGGTGAGGGATATCTCATAGTGGAATCAACATCATGAACATCGCGATGGTCGTACGTGACGAGGGTATCGAACGTCATGGATCCGACCGGCGTATCCTACCCGCACTTCACGAAAACGGATTGTGATTCCCTGATGCATCGTGACGGGTGTCGCGTATCGTACATTCCGCATGCGCATCCGAGTATCCTGTGCGTCCTACACGTTCTTCACGAGAGCGTATCGCAGTTCCTACGGATGTACCATCCGTGTGGCGACGGCGATCCTGTTCCATGAGTTGATCGAGACGATCTGCAGGATGAGACGGGCCAGGGTGTGTTCGTCGAAGACCTGCCGCGCTTCGTGATACGTTTCGTCCGTAAGGCCGTTCAGGGAGATGTCGGTGATCTCGTCCGTCATCGCCAGGACGACCCGTTCCTCGGGCGTGAAGAGGGGCGATTCATGCCATGCGCTGAGCGCGTAGATGCGTCGTTCCTCTTCGCCCAGTTCCCTCGCTTCCGTCGTATGGAGCTGGATACAGTATGCGCAGCCGTTGATCTGTGACGCCCTGATCCTGATGAGCTCCCGCAATCCGCGGTCGAGTCCCGTCGATCCGATGTACTTCTCCAGATTCAGGAGCGTATCGTAGGCATCCGGTTCGAGGTTCCTGATGCTCATGCGCGGTTCTATCGTGAAGGCTGCCATGCGGGGAATGGAATGTTCGTGAACGTATATGGACGATGGTGCTACCAGACGATGAAAGGGGCCGCGAAAGTGTCTTCAGAGCCCACATGCCGGCGACTCGTCAACGCACAGTATGACGCTGTGCCCTTCGGAGACTGTTCGTACGGCGCCGGGCACCAAACCGGGGATCACCGGCATGGTCACGCAAGTCTCTCATACCTGTGACACGGCGTCGTGTAGCGGACGATGCGTTCTTCGGCCGTGTTCTGCGTTGCGCCCAACCATTTCAAGGATCACCGGTGCTCTTCAGGTCCTGCGCGCGTGTATACGATGCATGCCTTTCTGCTCACGAGCCATTCGATGAATCAGGTCCTGCGCGCGCGTGCATACGATACCGTACGTCAAGGGGGCGCACGCTTCCTGCATGGCCGATACGGTGAGGACATGCGCCGATAAGGAGAATCACCAGAGTGTCTTCAGACCTCTCATACCCGCGAACACGGCATCGCACGTCACGAGGATGCGCTCTTCGGCCATGGCCTGTACGGCGAGGACACGGTCGAACGGATCGCGATGTTCCCAGTCCATCGTTCCGGCACGCAAGGCGTGGCCGGCATCGATGGAGAGCGTTCCGAAGCCGTAGAGCTTCAGTAATCTCCCGGCATTGTCCAGCAGGGGCGCGGCCTCCGGAATCCCGCCGAGCCGATGCTTGTGAGCGAGCTCGTGCAACGACGCCGACGAGATGCAGATATCGGTGATGCGGCTTCTGAGGATCTTGCGTACGTGTGGAGGCAGCCGTTCCGGCGCGGTATCGTACCACAGGAGTACATGCGTATCGAGCAGGTACCTGGGGACATTCATGCTTCGGCACACAGGACATCGTCTTCGTTCCATGCCGCCAGTTCCTCGGCCGTCATCGGAGTGAACAGTGCGCTGTCCGACGTCTCCGGCGAGATCGCTGCATTGAGTCCTATCGGGCGAAGCCCGGCCGACTCCGCGAGTGGCACGAGCATCGCGACGGGTGTGCCGTTCCGCGCGAGAAAGATACGTTCTCCGTTCATGACCTGCTCTACCAGTTGTGAAAGCGTTGACTTGGCTTCATGCATGTTGACGATCTTCATGACATGTACTACTGCGAGGGTGAAGTGTGACAAGTGACTTCATTCGATCGAGTCGTCGCTGGTCGATCGGGTGCGAACATCGCCGATGCCTTTCGTAGGGAATACCCCCTTTGAAGGGGTCTACGATCCGATTTCGCGGAGCAAGGCCTGGCGCTCGATTTCCAGTTGCCGTATACGACGCTCGAGCGTATCGAGTTCCTCCGGCATCGAATCGATTTCGATGCGGAGTTTCGACGCGGCCTCGTCCATGAGGTCGATCGCCTTGTCCGGAAGGAAGCGATCCGTGATGTACCGGTTGGAAAGCTGCGCTGCGGCGACGATGGCGGCATCGGTAATACGTACTCCATGATGGACTTCGTAGCGTTCCTTGAGACCGCGGAGGATGGAGATGGCGTCGTCGACGGACGGTTCGGGAACGAAGACTTTCTGGAAGCGACGTTCGAGTGCGGGATCCTTCTCGATATGTTTCTGGTATTCGTCGAGCGTCGTGGCACCGATGGCCCGCAGTTCTCCACGCGCCAGTGCAGGCTTGAGGATGTTCGCGGCATCCATCGCGCCTTGCGTCGCTCCGGCGCCGATCAACGTATGCAATTCGTCGATGAAAAGAATGAACTCTCCGTTGGAGTCGGTGACTTCCTTGACGACGGCCTTCAATCGCTCTTCGAACTGGCCGCGGAAACTCGTACCGGCGATGAGGGCACCCATGTCGAGAGAGAAGATGACCTTCGTCTTCAGCATCTCCGGGACGTCTTGCGATACGATGCGCTGGGCGATACCCTCGACGATGGCCGTCTTGCCTACGCCTGGTTCTCCGATCAGGACGGGATTGTTCTTCGTACGGCGCGACAGGACCTGGAGTACGCGACGGATCTCGTCCTCGCGCCCGATGACGGGATCGATCTTTCCTTTCCGCGCTTCGTCGTTGAGATTACGCGCATAGCGCTGCAGCGACTGGTATTTGTCCTCGGGATTCTGATCGGTGACGCGCCTGTTGCCGCGGATGTCCTGGAGAACCTTGAGGATCGCATCGCGCGTAGCGCCCTGGTCCTTGAGCAACTGCGAGGCGGGGGAGCGGTATTCGGCCAGGCCGAGAAGCAGGTGTTCGGTGGAGACGTAGTCGTCCTTCAGGCTCTGCATCTCGTCGAAGGCCTTCTGCAAGGCACCGTTGAGATCCGTACCGAGATGCGTACCCGCGACACCCTGTACCTTCGGCAGGCGCTCCATGGCTTCGTTGACCTTGATCTTCAGATAGTTCATGTTGGCGCCGAGCTTCTGCAGCAACGGCGGCACGATACCTTCGGCGTCCTGAAGCAGTGCCGCCAAAAGGTGGATCGGTTCCAGGGCCTGGTTGTTGTAGCTCGCGGCGATTTCCTGCGCGGTCTGCAGGGCTTCCTGCGATTTCAGGGTGAGCTTGTTGAGATTCATGGTGATGACCTGATCGATGTTGCTGGGGCTGTAGACGAACGAGGGGCCGTTTTCGTAAATCACATGACGTACCGCATCGTTCGCACGGCAACCGTATCTTCGCGCCATGCAAACGTTTACGGTATTGAACCCCGACTTCCGCGAGACGATTCTCGCGCATCTCGAATGCCAGGAATTCATGAAGCACATCAACTGCCGGCTGACGGTGATCGAACCGGGCTACGTCGAAGCCGAGATCGATCTCGACGTCATCCATCGGCAGCAGATAGGCCTCGTCCACGGTGGCGTCACCGCCACGATCGCCGACGTCGCCGCAGGCTTTGCCGGATTCACGCTCGTAGGACCCGATCAGCATACGGTCACGGCCGAGCTGAAGATCAGCTACTTCGCGAAAGGACGCGGACGCCGTCTGCGTGCCGTGGGACGTGTCGTGAAGCCGGGCCGGTCCCTGCATTTCTGCGAGGCCGACGTCTACTGTCATGACGACGACGACCGTGCCGTGCTCATCGCGCGTGCCACGACGACGATGGCCGTGATCACTCCCTGACGACAATAAAACCGGGATGGGCCGTCTCCACAAACGCAATTCCTGCTTCCACTCTCCAAGACAGACGATGGAAAATACCAAGCGGATCCTCTGGGTCGATGACGAAATAGCGCTGCTGAAGCCTCATATCATCCTGCTGCAACAGCGTGGATATGATGTGGCTACGGCCACCAACGGCGAGGACGCCATCGAACTCGTCCAGGACCAGCGGTTCGACCTCGTTTTCCTCGACGAGAGTATGGTCGGTATATCCGGACTCGAGACGCTCGGTATCCTGAAGGACATCGATCCGGGGCTGCCTGTCGTGATGGTGACGAAGAACGAGCAGGAATCCCTGATGGAAGAGGCCATCGGCCGCAAGATCAACGACTACCTCACGAAGCCCGTCAATCCCACGCAGATCCTCGCCGCCTGCAAGAAATTCCTCGAAACGCAGCGTATCACCGAAGCCCGCATCACGCAGGAATTCCACCAGGAATACAGCACGATCACGCGCAAGCTTCTGGACAGGATGTCGTGGAGCGAATGGCTCGACGTCTACATCAAGCTCGTCCAGCGTTCGATCGATCTCGACCAGCATCCGGATGTGGGACTGGAACAATCGTTGCGCGACCAGTGGCGCGAATGCAATGCCGAGTTCTCCAAGTTCATCGAGCACGAGTATCGGGACTGGCTCGTGGACAAGGACAAGCGTGCCGAAGGCACGCCCATGCTTTCGCCCCATATCGTCGACAACTACGTCATTCCACGCCTCGCGAAGAAGAAGCCCACGTTCTTCTTCGTGATCGACTGCATGCGCCTCGACCAGTGGATGGTGATGGAGGAATTCATCCGGCCGTACTTCACGGTACAGCGCGACTACTACTGCTCCATCCTGCCGACCGCCACACCATATGCGCGGAATTCGATCTTCGCCGGACTCTATCCCACGGAGATCAACAAGCATTACCCACAGTTCACGATCGACGAACGGGGCAAGGACGAGCATACCCTGAATCGCAACGAGAAGGAACTGCTGTCCCTGCTGCTCCAGCGCCGGCGCATCAAGCTCGACAACGAACTGCAGTACATCAAGATCATCGACACGGAGTTCGGCAAGCGTATCGAGTCCGACATCATGCGCTATGCCAAGCACCACCTCACGGCCATCGTCATCAATGCCGTGGACATGATCGCGCATTCGCGGTCCGACTATCCGATCCTGAAGGAGATCGCACCCGACGATGCCGCCTACCGGTCGCTGACGAAGTCGTGGTTCCAGCACTCCAGTCTGTTCGGCATTCTCAAGACGCTGAGCACCATTCCCGACGTCCAGATCGTCATCACCACCGACCACGGTAGCGTCCGCTGCATGCGCGGCGTGAAGGTGATCGGCGACAGGGAAACCACCACGAACCTCCGCTACAAGATCGGCAAGAACGTCAAGGCCGACGATCGGGACGCCATGGTGATCCGGAATGCCGAGGAATACAGGATCCCCGCTCCGGGGCTGGCCACGACGTGCGTCATCGCCAAGGAAGATCGCTACTTCGTCTATCCGACCGACTACCATCACTACCTCCAGAAGTACCGAGACAGTTTCCAGCACGGTGGAATCTCCTTGGAGGAAATGATCCTTCCGGTAGTAATTTTGGGTTCCCGTTCCTGAGCGAGCGGAGCACATGTTGCACATCATCGGTTCATCATGGAGCCAGAGCTCCTTCGTTCCTCCAGTGAAGAAGAGACCATCGTCATCGGTGGAGATTTCGCCCAGCGCCTGCGCATCGGCGACGTCGTAGCTCTCTATGGAGATCTCGGTGCGGGGAAGACAGAGTTCGTCAAAGGAATCTGTACATTCTTCGCCGTAGAGGACATCGTAACGAGTCCTACGTTCACCATCATCAATCAATATGCCGGCACCACGCCGGATGGAGTGCCGGTCAAGATCTACCACGTGGATCTCTACCGTATCGAAACGCCCGAAGAGCTGGCAGAAGTGGGATTCGACGACTGCGTCTTCGCCCATGACGCCATCAAACTGGTGGAATGGTCGGAAAAGGCCGAACACCTGCTTCCGCGAGCGCACTATACCGTGCGCATCACGGCCGACCCGGACGACGATAACATCCGTCTCATCGACATCCGCTACCAATCCGTACCGGTCGGAATCGAGCGTCTGTAGCGCGACCGATCCGGCATCCGGGCCCTTCCTGCGTCGTCATCATATACCGGACGATCTTGTCCGTGACACTGCCCGTGAGGGCAGTGTCACGGCCCATCGGCGGCGATCCGGGGCGTCGAAAGAAAGCGTATCTTTGCGGTTGCGCACGTAGTAACCACCGATACAAGGATTGTCTTCATGCATATCGCGGAGCGGATCTCGCGTTTGGGAACGGAAACGGCATTCGAAGTTCTGGTCAAGGCCCGTGCTCTCGAAGCCAAGGGTAAGAGCGTGGTTCACCTGGAGATCGGCGAGCCGGATTTCGATACCCCTCCGAACATCATTCAAGCTGCGAAGGATGCACTCGACAAGGGCTTTACGCATTACGGTCCGGCCGCAGGCCTGCCCGAAACACGTCAAGCCATTGCCGATTACATCAACAGGACGCGCGGCTACGATCTCTGGAAGCCGGAAGAAATCGTCGTCACACCGGGTGGCAAGCCCATCATGTTCTTCGGAATGATGGCCTGCATCGACGAAGGCGATGAGGTGATCTACCCCAATCCGGGCTTCCCGATCTACGAATCGGTCATCAACTTCCTGAAGGCCAAGCCCGTTCCGTTGCCCCTGCGTGAGGAGAAGGAATTCCGCTTTGACGTCGCCGACCTGGAAGCGCGTATCACGCCGAAGACGCGCATGGTGATCCTGAACACACCGCAGAATCCCACGGGCGGTATCCTCACACGCGAGGACCTTGCCCAGATCGCCGAACTGGCCATCAGGCACAACCTGATCGTCCTGAGCGACGAGATCTATTCGCAGGTGACGTACGGCGACTTCAAGCACACGTCGATCTCCGAATTCGACGGCATGAAGGAACGTACGATGATCCTCGACGGCTTCTCGAAGACCTTCGCGATGACGGGTTGGCGTATGGGATACGGCGCCTTCCCCGAGCACATCGCCAAGGTCGTGGCCAAGCTCCAGACCAACGTGACGTCGTGCACGAGCTCGTTCACCCAGATCGCCGGTATCGAAGCCCTGAGCGATCGCACGTTGCCCTATGTGTCCGACTTCCTGAAGGAATTCGAACGTCGCCGTGACATCATTGTGGACGGCCTGAACGCCATCCCCGGATTCCGCTGCCATAAGCCGCATGGCGCCTTCTACGTATTCCCGAACATCACGGGTACGGGAATGACGTCGCAGGAAGCTGCGGACTTCTTCCTCTACGAAGCCGGCGTGGCCTGCCTCAGCGGTACGGCATTCGGCGCTCATGGAGAAGGCTTCATCCGCTTTTCCTATGCCAACAGCGTGGAGAAGATCCAGGAAGCACTCAAGCGTATCGAAGCGGCCGTCGGAGCGAAGGTCGCCTGATGTCGTTCGCCGATACCATCATCCGGACCTTCCGCGATCATGCCGATCCGGAGCAGGCCGCGGAGATGTCGGCGTACATGAAGGACAACTTCCCGTTCTTCGGCATTCCGATGCCGTTGCGCACAGCATTGACGAAGGCTTGCCTGCTCGAGCACGGCAAGCCTTCGTCGTTCCGTACCGAGGTGGCGAAGCTCTGGGCCGTCCCGCAGCGCGAATGTCACTATGTCGCGTGCGCCTTGCTGATCAAGTACGCGAAGCAGTTGAAGCCTGCCGACCTGCCGGTGATCGAGAGCATGATCACGTCGAACAGCTGGTGGGATACCGTCGACATGCTTTCGTCCAAGATCGCCGCCGCCATCGTACGTGCCGATCCGGGGCTGCGGACATCGATCGCATCGAAATGGATCGAAGACGATAATTTCTGGCTGCAACGATCGGCCATCCTCCTGCAACTGCACTACAAGCTCGATACCGATCCAGAGCTGCTCTTCCGGTGCATTATGCGTCGTGCCGACAGCACGGAGTTCTTCGTCCGGAAAGGGGCCGGATGGGCGCTGAGGGAATATTCCAAGATCGATCCGAAGATCGTGCGCACGTTCATCGATGCACACTACGACGAGCTGTCGAGCCTGACGGTCCGCGAGGGATCCAGATACTGCTGACCATCGACATGCTGCGTGCGATCAGATATGATCGTGGGGCAGGGTCGTCGGTTCTAGGTGCGTGAATATTTCCGTCGGGAGGGGAATACGGGCGCGGAGCCGCTCCTCGGCGAGCGTCGCCAGGTTGTGTGCCGAGGCGATGGGCAGCTCATCGTTGAAGGTCATGTGGAAATCGATATGGACGCGTGCGCCCGTTTCACGCAGGCGGAATCGATGGTAACTGGCATCGTGTTCCGAGCAGAATGCATCCAGCTCGGCCTTGGCCACAAGTTCCAGTTGTTCGTTGGTGCGATCCATCAGACCGTTCACGGACGCCTTCATCAGTGAAGAACCTTCGCGGATGATGTTGAGGCCGAACAATAAGGCCAGGATAGGATCGAGAATCAGCCAGCCGGTGAAATGAGCCATGAGCAGCCCGATGACGGCGCCAGCGCTCGTCCATGCATCGGTAAGGATATGCTTGCCGTTGGCCCTGATGACGAGTGAGTTCTCACGGCGTCCGGTACGGACCAGATACCAGCCCAGGCATGCGTTCACCGCGCCGGCTGCGCCGGTGATGGCCGCGCCGGTGCCGATGCGTTCCAGGGTGACGCCGTGGATCAGTTTGTCGATGGCCGTTACGACGATGACGCCTGCGGCAAGGATGATCAGGCCACCTTCCAGACCGGCCGAAAAGAAGCCTATCTTCTCGTGCCCGTAATGATGCTGATCATCGGGTGGGCGATACATGACCCGTAGCGAGTACGAGGCGAAAACCACCGCGATGATATGGACGACGCTTTCGGCTGCATCCGAAAAGATGGCGACCGAGCCGGTCAACATGTATGCCAGCCATTTTGCGCCCAGCATCAACATCCCCACGGTAAGGGAGATGTTCATGGCCCGTGTCTCGACGATCGGTGGCTTCATGCCGATGTCACGAGTTCAGCGATTTCAGAAACTCCTGATTGGACTTCGTCGACTTCATACGGTCGAGCAGCGTTTCCATTGCTTCGATCGGCGTGTCCTCGCTGAGAACCTTGCGCAGTACCCATACCTTGGCCAGTTCGTCGGACGTCATGAGGAGCTCTTCTCGACGCGTACCCGAGCGATTGACATCGATGGCAGGGAAGATGCGGCGCTCGGAGATCTTGCGATCGAGGACGAGTTCCATGTTACCCGTTCCCTTGAACTCCTCGAAGATCACTTCGTCCATGCGGGAATTCGTTTCCACGAGAGCGGTGGCGATGATCGTGAGCGATCCGCCTTCTTCCACGTTCCGTGCGGCACCGAAGAAACGTTTGGGCTTGTGGAGGGCGTTGGCGTCAACACCGCCGGAAAGGAGCTTGCCCGAATGGGGGATGACGGTATTGTGGGCGCGGGCGAGGCGGGTGATGGAGTCGAGCAGAACGACGACGTCCTGCTTGGCTTCGACGAGACGCTTGGCCTTTTCGAGGACCATGTCGGCGACCTGGACGTGGCGTTCGGGCGGTTCGTCGAAGGTCGAGGCGATCACTTCCGCGTTGACCGACCGCTGCATGTCGGTGACTTCCTCGGGGCGTTCGTCGATGAGAAGCACGATGAGCTTCACTTCGGGATGGTTGCGTGCGATGGAGTTGGCGATCTTCTGCAGGAGGATCGTCTTGCCCGCCTTCGGTGGTGATACGATCAGTCCGCGCTGCCCCTTGCCTACGGGCGATACGAGATCGATGATGCGTGTGCTGAATTCGCTGGCCATCGTTTCGAGGCGGATACGTTCGTCCGGATAGAGTGGCGTGAGATTCTCGAACAACGTGCGGTCCCGCATGATCTCCGGCGGAACGTAGTTGATCGTTTCCACCTTCAGCAGGGCGAAGAATCGTTCACCATCCTTCGGGGGGCGAACATAGCCCTTGACCGTGTCGCCAGTGCGAAGTCCGAAGCGCTTGACCTGCGAGGGCGAGACGTAGATATCGTCCGGCGAGGGAAGATAGTTGTAGTCGGCCGAGCGCATGAATCCGTAGCCGTCGGGAAGAACTTCGATCACGCCGTTGGAGACGGTGAGGCCTTCGCGGTGCGATTCCTTCATCTCACGCTGGTTCTCGGCCTCGATGATCTTGAAGATCAGATCCTGCTTGCGCAGATCCTGATAGTCTTCGATTCCGAGTTGGCGAGCGATCTCCGTCAGTTCGGCGATCTTTTTTGACTTGAGTGCTGGGACGTCGATCAACTTGTCCTGCGTCTCTTGAAGACGTTGTGCCATGAAGCTAGGGAGGTAAACGTAAAACAGGCAGGAGAGGGGGTCGGGCGTGGGAGCTGCCCGAGCGATGTCGTACAAACATCGTCGATTGGGGTATTCTCTCCAAACAAAAAAACGAAAATGATAAAATTAGCTGCTGTCCCGCTGTCCGGGACGAGCCGGGAGGCCTACCCGGAACTGGGGATCGTTATCCACAATTATACCTTGACAACGGGGTCCCGGGGGTCGTATTTTAGTGACTCTAGGTGACTTCAGCTATGGTGCAAGACAGGCTGTTGCATCTGAGGAGATGAAAGGGAGGTCGTGACATTAGGGGTCACGACCTTTTTTTTTGTATTTTCGTAGCCCAAACGGCGGATGTAGCTCAGTTGGTAGAGCCCCAGATTGTGACTCTGGTTGTCGCGGGTTCGAGCCCCGTCATTCGCCCCACACGCACGCCACGATACCGACACGGTAGCCGTGGCGTTTCCGTTCGGAGCGGAAGGCACGCGTACGTTCGCCATCTTCAGCGGGGAACGCGATCACAGGTTCATTTGTCGAATCCGGCGGAAGATATGATCTTGTCATCATGACGGACGACGGTTCCATCCACTGAGGCAGGTCGCGATCCATGGTTGTCTTCATCCTGCATACGCACATGCCCTACGTGCTGCACCACGGTGCGTGGCCGCACGGCAGCGATTGGTTGTGCGAGGCCACGGCCGAAAGTTATCTGCCCCTGCTGCGGATGTGCGACAGATTACTGGAAGAAGGGATCAGACCCGGCATCACGCTCGATATCTCACCGGTCCTGTGCGAACAACTGTCCCATCCCGACTTCCCGGTATTGTTCGAAGAATACTGCCGACACCGGATGGAGCTCGCCCATGGAGACAGGCCCGTGCTCGAAGCGGAAGGTGCGGAACCGGAGCGCCTCGGTCTTACGGATTACTGGTACCATTGGTACGAGGACCGGTTGACGGATTTCACGACCTACGGTCGCGACATCGTGGGCACCCTGCGCAGGCTTCAGGATACAGGCGCCATCGAGATCATGACGTGCGGGGTGACGCACGGCTATCTGCCCCTGCTGGCGGAAGACGCTTCCGTCGATCTCCAGATACGTCTCGCAACGGACAACTACGAACGGCACTTCGGACGGCGTGCCAGGGGAATATGGCTTCCCGAATGCGCCTACCGGCCGGCCTATCCATGGAGGACGCTGCTTCCGGTGGCGCCCTATGCCACGACCCGCATGCGCGATTCCGTCGAACAGGTGATGACGCGCCATGACCTGGGCTTCTTCGTGACCGATGCCGACCCCCTGTCCAGGGCACGGCCACTCGGAATTCGGGGTCCGGACGGCCACAGGACGCACTACGACGAGACCTACGGAACCGTCCGCGAGCAACTCGACGAACGGTCGACGTACGATCTGTTCAGGGTCGGTGCGGCCGACCATGACGATGCTCCGTCCGTTGTCGCCTTCGCGCGCAACGTCCAGATCGCATTGCAGGTATGGAGCGGCAAGTCAGGCTATCCCGGCGATCCCGACTATCTCGACTTCCACAAGAAATTCCACCGGTCGTCGCTGCGGTACTGGCGCGTGACGGACGTCAAGGCCGACATGGCCTTCAAGCAGGCCTACATACCCGAATGGGCGGCGTCCAAGGTGCGGGATCATGCCGCGCACTTCGTGAACGTTCTGGAAGTGGCAATAGGGCACAGAAGGAGCACCGTCGATCGCGAGCCTCTGGTCTGTCTGCCCTTCGATACGGAACTGTTCGGTCATTGGTGGTTCGAAGGCATCGACTTCCTCGAACATGTTCTCCGCGGCATCCACGGCTCGGCCTCGCTCGGTACGTCGACGGCATCGGAGGCGATGGACGGTATCGGACCCTCCTGCGAAGTGGCCCTGCCGGAATCGTCGTGGGGGCAGGGCGGCGGTCATGACGTATGGATGAATCCCGATACGCAATGGACGTGGGAAAGGGAATATGCGATCGAGCACAGGATGCGGATGCTGAGCGAAAAGCATCCGATGACGACGTGGGATGCCACCATGCGTCGGATCATGATGAATGCCTTGCGTGAGATGCTGCTGGCCCAGGCCTCGGACTGGCAGTTCCTGATCACGAATTTCTCCGCGCGGGACTATGCCACGATGCGGTTCCACAATCATGCCGATGAAGCCATGCGCTTCTGCGATATGGCCGAACGCTACATGGTGTCGTCGAAGCTGCAGACGGCCGATGTCGAGATGCTGAGAGCGACCGAGGAACGCGACGGTATCCTGGAACCTGAACTTCTGCGCCTTCTGCGTTCGGAGCCGTAACTTCGCTGCATGATGGAAACGTCAGGCATCGCTCCCCAATCGCTCTACGTCGATCTCGACGGAACACTCGTCCGGACGGATACACTGTGGGAGTCGCTGGTCCTGCTTTCCGGTCGCGCACCGTTCAAGGCGCTGTCGGCCCTTACGGCCATCGGCTCGGGCAGGTCGGCATTCAAGCGTCGCGTGGCCGATGGCATCAGCATCGATCCGGCCAGCCTGCCCTATGACGAAACGCTCCTGGTCTATCTTCGCGCCGAACACGAGCGTGGACGGCGGATCGTTCTGGCCACGGCTGCACATGAGACCATAGCCCGGAGCGTCGCCGATCATCTCGGGATGTTCGACGATGTCCTGGCCACCGATGCGCGGGGAAACAACAAGGGCGAGGCGAAGGCCGAACGGATCCGCGAACATGCGGCCGGACGTTCCTGGGCCTATGCCGGTGACCATGCCGTCGATCTCTCCATCTGGAAGCAGGCCGATGCCGCCGTCGTCGTCACGCACGATCGGAATCTCGTCGAGCAGGCTGCCCGACATACGACCATCGAACGAACATTCATGAAGCAATCCTGGACGCTGGCGGACCTTCTCCGGCAATGGCGCGTACATCAGTGGGTGAAGAACATCCTGCTGTTTGGGCCGCTGTTCCTCGCGCATCGCATCACGGACCCCGATGCGCTGCTGAACGTCGTGCTCGCCGTCGTCGTCTTCAACGTCGTGGCCTCGGCCGTCTATGTCGTGAACGATCTGATGGATCTCGCCAGCGACCGGCGGCATCCCACGAAGCGTCATCGTCCACTCGCATCGGGCGTACTACCCATTCCCGTCGCCCTGGCATCCGTTCCCGTGCTGCTCGCAGTGGGTACCGTCATCACCACCGTTCTTCTGCCGTGGTCCTTCGCCCTATGGGTGGCGGGCTATGCGGTGATCACGACGCTCTATACCTTCGTCCTCAAACGCGTCGCCATCGTCGACGTGCTCACGTTGTCGGGACTCTATACATTGAGAATTCTGGCCGGCGGCGCTGCCGCCGGTGTGTCGGTATCGCCGTGGCTACTGATGTTCTCCATGTTCCTCTTCACCAGTCTGGCCTTCCTGAAGCGGTATACGGAACTGGTCGACACGGCGGACCGCGAGGGGACGACGGTCGCAGGACGCGGATACGTACCGGCGGATGCGGACTTCGTGCGGTCCATCGGTCCGGGTGTCGGTCTGATCGCAGTCCTCGTCTTCACGCTCTATCTCAACAGTCGCGACGTCCAGATCCTCTACCTGCATCCGCTGCGTCTCTGGTTGCTGGTGCCGTGCCTCCTGTACTGGATCAGCAGATTGTGGTTCATCGCACACCGACGTGAGATGCACGACGATCCCATCCTCTTCGCCGTGCGCGATCCGATCAGTTATCTCGTCGGCGTCGTGGCCCTGGTCATCATCGTCATGGCCAGCGTATGATGTCGAATGTGACACTGGAATCGTGGGGGCGCTATCCTGCATCCGCACCTGACGGCGTGATGCCCGTGACGTGGAGAGCCGACCAGCCTGCATGGAATGCGGCAGATACGTCCGTACTCCCGTACGGAATGGGACGGAGTTATGGCGATGTCTGCCTCAACAACGGTGGAACCCTCCTGCTCACACGCGGTCTCGACAGGTTCATCGACTTCGACCCGGTGACCGGAATCATCCGCGCGGAAGCCGGGGTGATCATCGAAGAGCTGCTGCGATTCGTCATGCCCCACGGCTGGTTCATCCCCGTTACGCCGGGCACGAAGTACGTCACTCTCGGTGGCGCCGTGGCCAACGACGTACATGGGAAGAACCATCACCGGATGGGAACGATCGGACGTCATGTGCGTTGCTTCGAACTCGTCCGTTCGGACGGACGCCGTCTGCTGTGTTCGTCCGAATCGCATGCGGACTGGTATGCGGCCACTATCGGCGGCATGGGCCTGACCGGCCTCGTCACCTGGGTGGAGCTGCAGTTGATCAGGATCGAGAGTCCGATCGTCGACATGGAGACCATAAAGGTCCGTACGCTCGACGAGATCGTGTACTGGACGATGATCTCCGACAAGGACTGGGACTACACCGTATCGTGGATCGACTGCACGAAGGGTGGGGCACAGACAGGGCGGGGACTGTTCATGCGTGGCAATCACGCACGGTCGGCAGGAGGTATGCGTGTCGATCGCCGTACCGTGGATGGAAGCCTCGTCGACATTCCCGTCGATGCACCGAACTGGCTGTTGAACAGATACAGCGTCACCGTCTTCAATCGCCTCTACTTCCATCGTCAGCTCAGGCGTTTCAAACGTTCACGCGTCGGTATCGATCCGTTCTTCTATCCGCTGGATATCGTCCATGGATGGAACAGACTGTACGGAAAACGCGGAATGCTGCAGTATCAGTGTGTGATTCCCTACAACGGCGATACGCAACTGATGCGCTCCATTCTGTCGGAGTTCCGCAAGGCCGGCATCGCTTCCTTCCTCGCCGTGCTCAAGATGTTCGGTGACATCGAATCGCCGGGCGTCCTCTCGTTCCCGAAGCCGGGCCTGACGTTGGCGCTGGACTTCGGCAACGATGGAACAAGCGTCCATCGTGTACTGGACAGGCTCGACGATATGGTGCTGGAAGCGGGTGGCCGCGTCTACGCAGCCAAGGATGCGCGTATGTCCGCAGCGACCTTCCGTCGTATGTATCCCGAAGCGGAACGCCTCGTTCCCTTCATCGATCCCAAATTCTCGAGTTCATTCTGGCGCCGTGTATGGCAGGAGGCAAGATGAGTCAGGACATGCCACGTATCGTCATCGTCGGCGCTACATCGGCCATCGCTACGCATGTGGCCCGGCGGTTCGCGGAACGCCATGCCCATCTCGTCCTGGTCGCCCGCAACGAGGAGCATCTCCGCGCCGTCGCCGAGGACCTGAAGGTCCGTGGTGCTTCCGCCGTCGATCTCTACGTGGCCGACCTTCGCATGAAGGCAGCGCATCAGGACCTCGTCGACCGCAGCGTGACCATTCTCGGTACCATCGATGCCGTCCTGATCGCACACGGTGTCCTGCCCGATCAGGACGAGTGCGACGAAGACGTGGACAAGGCCATCGATACACTGATGACCAATGCGCTCAGTGCCGTATCCATCATGCAGAGATTCGCCCTCGTGATGAAGAAGCAGGGCCGTGGGGTACTCGCCGTGATCTCGTCCGTGGCCGGCGAACGCGGACGTCCGAGCAACTATACCTACGGAGCGGCCAAGTCACTGGTGACGCAGTATGCGTCGGGTCTGCGTGCCCGCCTCCGGGGTACCGGAGTTCACGTCCTTACCGTGAAACCCGGTTTCGTCGATACGCCGATGACGGCCCATCTTCCAAAGAATATGCTGTTCGCGGCACCGTCACACGTGGCCGATGCCATCGTGCGGGGAATGCGGCAGCGAACGCCGGTGATCTACGTCCCGTGGTTCTGGCGCCCGATCATGGCCATCGTTCGTGCGATTCCCGAACGACTGTTCATGCGGCTCAAGTCGTGACGCCGACCGGGAGACTACTCGTTCCGTAATGCCTTGCGCCATTGACGGTGATGCAGACCGATGACGATCATCGTCATGACCAGCGGTATACCGGTCTCGACGAGTTCGTGCGGACGGTTGTCGAGGAACAGGTGCAGCAGGAAGATCGTGACGATGACGGGCAGCAGCATGAAGGCGCCCACCATACGCGTGCGCGGAAGCAACAGCAGCAGGCCGGATAGAATTTCTAATGCTCCGATGATCTTCAGGAAACCCGACGCGCACAGCGCCGTGATTACCTGCTGATAGTAGACCGGCAGCGTGCTTTCCGGACCGTAGACCTTGCACGGTGAGAGCCAGTGCTTGTCGAGACCCTTGTAGATGAAGAATGCGCCGAGCAGCAGGCCGAGAGCGAGACCGAGATACTTCTGTGTAGTATTCATGGCGCGAAGATATCGATGCCCCGGTCAAGATCAAGGGGAGTCGGGGAATCGATGATGGATCGGACTTCGTCATGAGCGTCCGAACCGGGCCTGTTCCTGAACGGATACCCGTAGGCTGACGAATGCGCCATAGCGTTCTGCGGCTTCGACGACGGCCTGCCGTTCCATCTTGTGCAGTGGTCTGAACGGCATGAGGTCGATCCGGATGGAATCCCTTCCGATCGTCCTCGCCCACGTGCCCATGACCTTGCCATCGATCAGGATGACGGGCTTGAAGATGCCGTTCACGGTGATGACATCGGATGCCTGTTCGGGAGAGAGGAAGGCGCTCCGATCCTTGTAGCCGAGCACGTATTCGTCGAAGCCGGCGAGAAGATGTACGGATCGCTCGGCTGGAGTATCGGTCGGTATATCCGGTGACATCCAGTAGTCCTGTCCATCCCATCGTTCACGATGAAGTCCCGGTGCCGCCAGATCCAGGACCGCTCGTGCCGCACCGGTCTGCATGCCCGACCAGAACATGAAGTCGCCGAGCGTCGCAGGACCGTGCGTACCGAAGTATCGGAGGGCCAGCTCCGTCAGGGCAGCGTCGCGATCGATGTTCGTCGTTCCCGCACACCACTCGTCGAGCAGTGTGTAGGTGGTCTGCTTGCCACGGGGAGCGGCCATGCAGATCAGGCCATCGAGCGCCGCCCGATACAGGATGTGATTGCCATGCTGACCGTTCGTCGCGATGCCCGATGCTTCGAGCGGCGCGAACAGTTCCGGGCGAGTCAGCCGCTTGCCGCCTTCGAGATGGCGTCGTAATGTGTCCGCGACCGGACCGAACCTTTCGTCGTCGAGGCCGAGCTTCCTGTGCAGCGACGCATAGCGTGCATTCACGATCGGCGCAGCAACGGCCAGCATCCATCGGATATCCGAGGCCGCGACCAGATGCAAGGTGCCGCGCAACAGCGAGGTGCGGACGATAGTTCTCTCGCGGATGCACTGATCGAGTGCTTCGTCGGTTACCGACGGACAGCGAAGACCGACGGCCCATTTCGCATGGGCGAACTCCTGGGCCTGCATCGCGCCGAAGCGGGCCACGACGTCGACTGGTCCTGTCGCGACGGGAGTGGACAGAAGATGGTGCCGGAGTCTGAGCGACAGAAGGGACATGATCTGGAGCGATGAATTGATCGATGCAAGATAGTATGAAGGTTTTCGCGGACCCGGTACATTTACGGGAACGGAGGTGATAGACCGGTTCCAGGACGCGTCCTGTTCGTGTAGTTTTGCTGTTCGCGTACCGTAGTGAACGGAACCGACCGAATCCCTGAAGGAGAGCCATCATGACGACGAAGAACGGCGTGGACGTTCCGGCGGAACTTGCCGAGGCATTGAAGGGCAGGCCCGCCCTGAAAGAGACGTTCGAGCGGATGAGCGCGGCATGCCAGCGAGAGTACCTGCAGTGGATCGATGAGGCGAAGCGCGCGGAAACACGTCTCAAGCGGATCGAGGGGACCCTGACGGGTATCGCGGATTGGGGAGAACGGCATCCCTGAGGCGACACTATCGATTCTCGTCGGACCGATCGACGAAGGGACGGTTCGGATGCGGGAACAATCGGCGATATTGGCCGCTCGGCAGTACGGATCCGGATGTGCACTTCATCATCATCACTATTATCCCGACAGGTGATCCATGGCGCGACAGATGTTCGTCAACCTTCCGGTGAAGAACCTCGACAAGTCGGTGGAATTCTTCACGAAGCTCGGCTTCACGTTCAACCCGCAGTATACCGACGAGAACGCCACCTGCATGATCGTGGGCGAAAGCAGCTTCGTGATGCTGCTCATGGAACCGTTCTTCCGGACCTTCATCACGAAGGATATCTGCGATACCTCCAGGCAAGTCGAAGTGATCACCGCCATATCGTCGAACGATCGCGCGGACGTGGACGATATGGTGACCAAGGCCATCGCGGCCGGTGGTGGTACGCCGCGGGAAGCGCTCGACTACGGATTCATGTACAACCGTGCCTTCACCGATCTCGATGGCCATATCTGGGAAGTGTTCTGGATGGACCCGAACGGTATGCCGTGATCGGATACCATAGGTCAGGTCGTTCATATGAAGTCATGGGCCGATGTCGACCATACCCGAATCATATCCGCCGATGGTATACCATCGCGCCCATGTCATGATGCGCGCCGTAGTGTGGACGCATGCGCAGTGGTATACCTCTCATGGTCTCTTCAGTTCGGGAAGACGATGCTCTCGAACGCCTTCTTGAACCGGTCCTCGTACAATGGCCAGTTCTCCATGGGGCATTCCATACTGCACAGGAACAGTTCGTCCTTACGGGCGATGATGGCGCCATACTTCCGCAGCTTGTGAGAGTCGGCGGTGAGCTGGCGGTCTTCCATGACGATCCTGCCCCACCATTCTTCTCCACGCTCTATTGCGATGGTATCCAGTTGCTTGCGATAGAACGGATGGATGGTGTTGGGCATGTTCTCGCTATATCCCGCCCAGAAACCGACGAGGAATGGGGCATCGGTCTGACCATCGAGCTTGAACGACTCGGAGACTTTGCGAATCCAGTGGATGGAGACGCCGGTCGAGAACATGTCCGTTTCCGTCTTTACCGGCTCTAAGGAAATGAACCAGTTCAGGGTCTTTCCGTCATCGATGAGTCTCGTCGACCACGATGCAGGCAGGGATATCCGTACCGTACCGTCCGGAGTCGAAAAGACACTGTCGCGCAGCCCTATGGAGTCCTGCGACAGACCTTGCAGGATATCGACGAGGTTGGCTTCCCGTGCCTTCTCCGGAGAAATCGCCATGACCTTCCGTGCCATGATGGCAAGCGAATCCATGACCTTGCGCTCGTAGTACTCGAGAGCCAGGAAGTACCATCCTTCATAGCGTGCAGGCTCGAGAGCGGAGATATGCTTTCCTGCGTTACCGATCAGCCCGTAGTCCCTGGTCTCCATTCCGACGAAGGCGAGAGCATGCCATGCCTGGGCATTCGTCGCACTATCCTTGACCGCTTTTGTCAGTTCGGTTCTGGCGGTGGCGAAGTCGTTGCGCCGTATGGCTTCAATGCCACGGTTATAGCTCGATTCCGGGTTCTGTAGTACCTGGGCCGTGATATAGGTGATTCCAGACAGGAGGAATACGATGAGTGTCGTAAGCAGGTACATCATATCTATACTTCCGGTAATGTATCGCGCCAAGATAGTCAATGGGCTGAAGGAATGGTTCGTCGAGGATGTGTCTGGCGATGTTTCGTATCAGGGCATAGATAGCATCGATACGATCGTTCATCGAACCGGCTCTGGAAGCGATTGTTGGTAGGCCCTTTGAGAACGTAGTATACCATCCGTTATGCTCGATCTCATTGTTGGGTAGGAACTGCCGATCATTGGATCGGATAGTCTCCCGCTGTATCTTCGGCCTGCCATTAACGGATTGGTCAGGGGAGTCACCGTGAGCGCCGACAAGACAGCATTCCAGGTAGAACGTATCGCCTTCTTCAGCGATGCGGTATTCGCCATCGCAATCACCTTGATGATCATCGAGGTGAAGCCACCGCATCTGCACGGGGCGTATCACGAGCAGTTGATGCAACTGGCCGCACTCACGCCGATGTTCATCGGCGTAGCGCTCAGCTTCGCACTCATCGGGGTGTTCTGGTATCGTCATCATCAATTGTTCCGCAGCATCACGAACTATACCACGGGGTTTATCGTCAGGAATCTCGTCGTTCTCGGAACCATCATCTTCATTCCGTTCTCCACGGCCTTCAATTTCGAGAACGGTCTCGATCACGGCAACGTCGCCATCGTTTTCTACTGTCTGAACTACTTTGCCGCCTCGTTGGCCAATCTGATACTGTTCAGATATGCGCTCGACCCCGCCAATGGTGTCAGTGACGGTGATGTCGGCATCGACCATCGCAGTCTCTTCAGCGAACTCGAGTTTCCCCTCATCGTCTTCGTATTCGCCATCGTCCTCAGCTTCATCCACCCGCAGTTAGCACCCATAGGGTTCGCCCTGTTCGCAATGCAGGGTATGTATACGAAGTTCCGCTCGCCGAAGCCGAGGCTCGCGAGCGAGGCTCGATAGGGTATCGCGACAGGGGATAGTGGATCGGGTAGCTTTTCCGGGCCTCATGCGATGTACCGGTGTTCGTAGGCTGGACAGTGATGGAGCATCGATACGACCCGTCCATCGAATGTACGTTGGGCCGATGACCAGATACCGAAGTCGACAGACGAGACCCCATCTCATGGAACAAGGCTATTTTTGGTCCGTAGTAGCCGTTCCATTTTCCATTCCATCTCAATCAAGGTCGTTTCATGGTACGCTCGTTCGTCGTCATCGTATCGCTGGCCGTCGCTGTCTTCGCCGCGGCATGCACGAAGAATGCCGACAATCCCGCAGGTCCGTTCACCAGCGCCAACAATCGTATGACCGTGAATGGCGGAGGCTATTCCGCTGCGTCGTTCAATGCCTTCAACATCGACACCGCGGCTGTCGCGACGGTCCAGAGCGGCAGGGGCGTCGTCACCATGACGGGGATCACGAGCAAGGTGCTCGAAGGCTTCACGATCGTCATGACGACGCCGGCCGCCACGGCCGGTACCTGGCAGGTCAATGCGTTGACGGGCACCACGATGTCGCTCGTCATCTCCAATGGAGACACGACGCGTACCTACGTCGCGACGTCGGGCTCGGTGCAGATCGACTCCTGGGGCGATCGCGCCAAGGGACAGTTCACGGGATCCTTCGCCCGTACGTCCGATCTCATGACGCCGGAGCTTCAGGTCACTGCCGGGAAGTTCGATGCGGGCGTGATCGTACGATAGGGCGTTTCGGCACGGGGGTATGAACGGTGGTGATCGACGATCGCCATCCCAACAATGCGAAGGGTCTGTCCACATCGTGGACAGACCCTTCTTCGTGCGACCTCGGCAAGACTCGAACTTGCGGCCTACTCTTTAGGAAAGAGTTGCTCTATCCAGCTGAGCTACGAGGCCAGCGATGGCGTTGCCGGCCATCAATACAATCGCCAAAATAGGGACTTTTTGCGCAGTGTCCGACTCGGAAAATGTCGGAGGTACCATGTACGGAGAGCATCGGAACCCGCCGGAAGCCGCATGGATGCTTGCTTCGCGGGAAGCCGTTTCAGTTGATGGTTTCGCTGCCGTTGAGCAGGCTCCGGCTGCCGTTCTGGGGCAGGGGATGCTGATGCATGACGTAGGCGGCGATGAGGTTGCGGACATCGATCTCGCTCACTCCGCCATCCGCACCCATGACGATGGCGCGTTCGAGGATGTTCTCGACATCTTCGTTCGTGAGGAAGCCGAGGTCCCGATAGGTGAGCACCAGGCCCCATGCTTCCGGAGCGATAAGGTCCTGTTCGATGTCGTGGAGAACCCTGAACGATCCGCTGTCGGGGCGGTCCATCTCGGTATCGACGATACGCGTACCCTGGCGTTCCATGATCCATGAAAGCGCTGCCGAGATCTCGCTCTCGGTATAACCGCGTCGATGGAGCTCACTGACGTCAACGGCCTGGAGCGGCGTATCGTGACGCAGCTCGTCGATGACGAATGAGATGATTTCCATGATGCGTTCGACGGTGTAGCGATCTGTCATGTACGTCCATTGATGTATCTGTTTTCGAGCTTGTGCATCCCGGCCCGGTCTTCGTCCGTGGCGTCGTCGTGGCCCATGAGATGCAGGGCACCATGGACGGCCAAGCGCGAGAGTTCGTTTACGAGCGTCACACCGTAGTCGTCGGCCTGCTTGCGGGCCGTGTCGAGCGAGATGTAGATTTCGCCCGTCAGCGGAATGTCCTCGAGCGGGAAGGTGATGACGTCCGTCGCATAGTCATGATCGAGGAAGTCCCGATTCATGCGCCGGATCGACTTGTCGTCGAGGATGATGATGTCGATCCATGCGTTGCGGACCTTCTGACCCTTGCACGCCCTGGCCACGGCATCGATGATGTCCTGGCGTCCGCGATAGCGTCCGCCCGATGCGTTGGTGATCTCTATGCGAAGAGCCATGGAGTTGACGTATTGGTGGGCTGTCTCGTTTACTGCAGTGTTTCCAGGAGCGACTCGGCCAGCGACAATTGCATGGCGGCCATGAGGACGCTGGGGTCGAGCTCCGTGAGATCGCTGCGTACCAGCGATGCCCTGATGTTGGCGAAGAGCGAACAGGTGCAGGACTTGCCTACGACCAGACTGCTGAATCCTTCGTCCCGCCGGGCGATGAACATGACTTCGTCCGGTTCGATGCAGAGATAGGCATGTACGCCATGCAGTTCGAGGTATCCTTGCTGCGTCTGCGCCGATACCAGCGTGCCGCGCTGGCCACCGCCGAGATCGACGTCGATGGAAACGGTAAGAGCCAGGACTCGTCCGGTGGCGGCATCGCGGATATTCCAGAACCAGGACGTAGCGTCCACCTGTTCGGCCGCGCCCAGGACACCGGCCATGACCGTGATGTCCTGCGATACAATACTCATGTCATACCTTGTCGTTTTTAACCGTCCGCAAGATACGAAAACCACTATCCCTGAAGGGCGTCCGGACCCGGCGGATGGCCCGAACGGGCGAAAAGACCTGGGTCCTTCAATATCGGCGCTGTAACTTCGTTGTCGTTCATCGACGCAGCCTTTTCCATCGCCTTCGGCCCGACGTGTCCAGACTACTCGCCACAACCCTCCTGATCCTCGGTCTTGCCCTTCCCGCCCTGGCGCAGAAGGTATTGATCCCGATGGATCTGTCGCAGACCAACCACCTCAAGGCCTACGGAATCACCTACTGGGTGCTGACGAAGGACCGTACCGTGGACTGGCTCCTGAACTACCGTGGCGGGTCCTTCATGATGGACTATTCCCCGGAGATCGCGGCCGAATGCCGTATCCGCGGTGTGATGTTCGAGCAACTGGACGGAGCCGTGGCCGCCGGTATCTATGCCGAAGTCCAGAGCGAAAAGAACAACATGGAAGTCGTCCGGCTCGAGAAGGCGCCCCGTATCGCCGTCTACGTCCCGCCGGGATTCCGTCCGTGGGACGATGCCGTGACCCTCGCCATGGAATACGCCGAGGTGAAGTACGACAAGCTCTGGGACGAAGAAGTACTGAAGGGCAAGCTGTCGGAATACGACTGGCTTCACCTGCATCATGAAGATTTCACAGGTCAGTACGGCAAGTTCTATGCATCGGCTGCAACGCAGCCGTGGTATCTCCAGCAGGTGGCCCTGCTGGAAGGTACGGCCCGCAAGCTCGGTTATCGCAAGGTGAGCGAACTCAAGAAGGCAGTGGTGGAGACGATCCGCACCTTCGTTGCCGATGGCGGCTTCATGTTCGCCATGTGCAGCGCTACCGATACGTACGACATCGCCCTGGCTGCCGCCGGTGTGGATATCTGCGAGTCCGTCTTCGATGGAGATCCGGCCGACCCGTCCGCCAACGAGAAACTCGACTATACACGCACCTTCGCCTTCGAGAACTTCAAGCTCATTACGAGTCCGTTCGAGTACGAATACTCGGACATCGACGTGGACGCGAACCAGATCCTCGCCGGTGGCGAAGAGAACGACTGGTTCACGCTCTTCGACTTCTCCGCCAAGTACGATCCCGTGCCGACGATGCTGACGCAGTGCCACGTGAACGTGGTGAAGGGATTCCTGGGCCAGACCACGGCCTTCCGCAAGAGCCTCGTGAAGAAGTCCGTCACCATCCTCGGTGAACGCGACGGTACCGAACAGGTCCGATACATCCACGGCAACGTGGGCAGGGGAACGTTCACATGGTACGGTGGCCACGATCCGGAAGATTATCGTCATGCCGTCGGTGATCCGGCTACGGACCTGGCGCTCCATCCCACCTCGCCCGGCTACCGCCTGATCCTCAACAACATCCTCTTTCCCGCAGCAAAAAAAAAGAAACAGAAGACATAGACACGACCGTCCGTGCCGGATACTGATGGCTGCCGTCCAGCGGCTTCCGGACCTTCGTTCGGGAGTCCGGTGTGGACGACAGCCATTTCGCATTACATCGGATCGGGTCGAAGACCATATATCAGCGTCCGCCGCGGCATCACTCCTCTTCCGTATTCACCATCGCACCGAGCAGGGCGCTGGCTCCGCTGGTCACGATCTTCGCCGACTTCAGGTCGGTCGTCGTCGCGCCCGTGATCTCCGTGAAGCCACCGGCGGAAGGTCCGGTCTCGACACGCCTGCGTACGTAGAGCCCGTCGTTCTCCGTATCGACGAATACGTAGATCTGCCCTTCGTATCGGACGATGGCGGCATCGGGAACGACGAGACCCATACGCGGATCTGTATCGATAATGGCCGTCAACGACGTTCCGGGAATGAGCGACGGGTCGGCTTCGTCGAAGTGTCCATGTACGACGACCGTACGATCCGCCTCGATCTCCTTTCCGATGAGGTGGACATGACCCTTGCGGGTCGCCGACGGGTCGTCGGCGAGTGTCACGGTCAGCGTCTGGCCGACCTTGATGTTCATGACGTCCTTCTCGAAGATCGTGAGCTCGATGTGCATGTGGTCCGGATTCACGATGGCCAGCAGGGGATCGTTCGGCGCGATGTAGGAGCCGGTATTGACATGGACACGCGTGACGTAACCATCGATGGGAGCGACGACGGGAACGCTGCGCGACAACGTCTTCTCGTCGAGCGTGCGGACGTTGATGCCGATGAGGGACAGTTTCTCCTGAAGGGCCTTCGCCTTCACGCGTAGCGAGCGTAGTTCCGCGGCGGCCTGCTCGAAGGCCTTCCGTGCATTCACGTTGTCCTGGGCGAGACGTTCCTGACGTTTGTATTCGAGGTCCGCCAGTTCGAGTGACGACGTCGTCGTGAGATAGTCCTGCTGCAACGTGATGAAGTCCGGATGCTCCAGCACGGCCAGCGTCGTACCCTTGCGGACGTATGAACCGGGAAGGACGGAGGTGGAACGTACGATGCCGCCGAGTGGCGCGGTGATGCTGACGGCATACTGCGGTGGTACGTGGAGCATGCCCTGGACACGCAGGCCGGTGCTGAGGGAACGTTCGACCGGGACTTCCGACCGGATGCGTGCCGAAGCGCGTTGCTGCTGCGTGAGCTTCACCGAGTCTCCCGTCACGTGGGCATGCTGAGCGTTCTTCGGCGCTTCGGCGGTATTGCCGGAACAACCGGTAAGGATCAGGACGGCGATGGCGATGGACAGAACGTAGTACATGATAGTGTTCCGTTGGAGGTGATCAAGGTGTGGTGATGAGCCGATGTTCGACGATCAGGAGATCGTAGCGCATCAGCGCCTGCAGTGCGGCGGTACGTATGGCCAGTGCGCGGATCAGTGCCTGCTGGTGCTCCAGGGCGCTGATTTCGCCTGCTTCGAATGCCCGCTGTGCGTTGTCGACGATGGTGGCAGCCTCGGTACGACCCTTGCCGTCGTAGTAGTCGAGTGTCCGCCGTGCCGCCGCGATATCGAGCGTGAGTTGCGTCAGGCGCTGTTGGAAGGCCATACGCTGCCAGCGTTCCTGTTCCTTCGCCTGCTCATGTTGCAGGACGGCGTGTTCGGTGCGTGCCTTGACGGGCATGAACCAGAGAGGAAGATGAAGTCCGACGGCGAAGCCCTGGAAGCGATCGCCGATGGTGTAGTTCACGTCCCGACCGTTCACCGTCTGCGTTCCGATCAGCGACTGATTGAAGTACTCGAGTGTGATGTCCGGCCAGTACTGCACCGATTCCGTGCGTACGACTTCGTTCGCGACATCGACGGAGCGCTGCGAGAGCGCAAGGAGCGATGCCCCTACCGCCGTATCCACGGGAAGAGCGAGGGCGACGAGACTGTCCTGATCCGTGGTGATGGGAGTCATCGTTCCGCAGAGCTGTTGCAGTTCGATCTCGGCTGTCCTGATGTCCGTCGTCGTCTGCTGAAGCTGGACGTCGAGTTCAGCGCTCTGACTCTCGGCTGTGATACGTGCCAGACGTGTACCTTCTCCGGTGCGCTCGCGGAGCGTGGTGATCTCCACCGTGCGCTGCAGGAGAGAGCGTTGCTCTTCGATGAGGGCCGTCATGGTACGCAGGAAGGCGAGGCGGATGAAGATGCGCTGTAGGGCGGCATCCACTTCCCGTTCGGTACGAACGGTGAGCGCCTGTGCTTCCAGCACGCGTGCGTCGGCGAGGGAGGCGTTCGCACTCCATGCCAGGGGGAAGGGAATGGTCTGCGCGATCGTGATGTTGTTGTCGCTGTTGACGCTGTTGTACTGACCCCCCATGTAGGTGACGGACGTCTTGCCGAGATCTACCGCGGCGCCACGCAACGCTTCACGTTGCGCGACATTCGACCGCGCGGCCTTGACGTTGATGTTCGACGTCCGTGCCATCCGCATGGCTTCGTCCAATGCGACCTTGCGTGGTTGTGCCATCGATGTCGTACCGGCCAGGAGGAGGATGCAGATGATCATCGGGACGATGAGTTTCCGCTCGCCTTCGAACCGTCTCCGTTCGAGGACGGTATACAGAACCGGGAGAACGAGGAGCGTGAGCATCGTACTCGTGATGAGGCCACCGATGACGACGGTGGCGAGGGGCCGTTGCACTTCCGCGCCGTCGCCCGTCGAAAGGGCCATCGGCAGGAAGCCCAGCGAAGCGACGAGGGCCGTCATCACGACGGGCCGCAGACGTTGATCCGTGCCCGTCAGAACGATACGATGGATATTCCTGTAGCCCGAATCGTGCAGTGCCGTGAATGCGGCGATCAGGACGATGCCGTTCAGGACCGCAACGCCGAAGAGAGCGATGAAGCCGATGCCCGCCGAGATGCTGAAGGGCATGCCGCGGATCAACAGGGCGGCGATACCGCCGATGGCCGAGAGGGGAATGGCCGTGAAGATCAGCAGGCTGTATTTCAGCGAACGGAAGGTCGCATAGAGGAGCAGGAGAATGAGGAGCAGGGCGGCCGGTACCGCGATCGAGAGGCGCTGCTTCGCCGCGGCCAGGTTCTCGAATTGTCCACCATACGTAACGTAGTATCCAGCCGGCATCCGCAGCTGATTCTCCACCTTTCCGCGCAGTTCCGTCACGATGCTCTCGACGTCGCGGCCACGGACGTTGAATCCGACGACGATGCGTCGTCGCGTATCCTCGCGCTGGATCTGGTTGGGGCCGACGATGATGTCGACGGACGCCACCTGCGCGATCGGAACGAGCGTTCCCGTCGCCGTCGGTACGGTGAGCCGTGAAAGATCTTCCGGTGTCTTCCGGAGGTTCGAGTCGAGGCGCACGACGATGTCGAAGCGTTTTTCCTGGTCGTACATCACGCCTGCCGGTTCGCCTGCGAATGCGGCACGAACCGTACGATTCACGTCATCGACCATCACGTTCATGCGGGCACAGGCATCGCGGTCGATCCGCACCACGGCCTGGGGAAGCCCGCCGACGGGTTCGACGTAGACGTCTTCCGCACCCTGCACACGATGGGCGATGGCTCCGATGCGATTCGCGAGGGCGGCCAGTGAATCCATGTCGTCGCCGAAGACCTTGATGACGACGTCCTGCCGGGCGCCGGTCATCAATTCGTTGAAGCGCATCTGGATCGGTTGCTGGAAGCCGAAGGTTACACCCGGCAGTTCGGCCAGGGCATCCTGCATGGCCCGCGCCAGCGATTCACGGTCATGTGCCGTGGTCCATTCCTTCTTGTCCTTCAGCACGATGATGAGATCGCAGGCCTCCACGGGCATGGGATCGAGAGGGATTTCACTCGTGCCCACCTTGCCCACGACCGTGATGACCTCGGGAAAGCGCCGCTTCAGGATATCGGCTGCGCGAAGGCTCGCATCGACCGTCGCGTTGAGCGAACTTCCCGTCATCAACCGCGTCTCGACCGCGAAATCACCCTCGTCGAGCTGAGGTATGAACTCTCCACCCATGGAGAGGAAAGCGTACATGCTCGCACTGAATAATATCAGTGTGGTTATGAGCACGAAGCTTTTCCTGCGAAGGGCGGCATGTCGTATGGGATCGTAGATCCTGTGGAAGACGGCCATGATGCGGTCCGATACGGTGGCTCCATGCGGCTTCACGTTCCGCAGGAGCAGGGCGGACATCATCGGAACGTAGGTGGTGGACAGGATGAGAGCGCCGATGATGGCGAACATCACCGTCTGTGCCATGGGCTTGAACATCTTGCCTTCGATGCCCACGAGGGCGAGAAGGGGGAGGTAGACCATCATGATGATGATCTCGCCGTAGGCGGCACTTTTCCGTATCTGGATGGACGCGCGTTCCACCACCGATTCCCGTTCCGTATTCGAGGGCCTCGATGGGTCGCCGGGCCGGAATCTCTGGAGGTGGTGCAGGACGTTCTCGACGATGATGACGGCTCCGTCGACGATCAGGCCGAAGTCGATGGCGCCGAGTGACATCAGATTGCCGCTTACGCCGAAGACCTGCATGAGGCCGATGGCGAAGAGCATGGCCAGTGGAATGACGGAGGCTACGATCAGGCCCGCGCGGATGTTGCCGAGGAGCAGGACCAGGACGAAGATGACGATGAGGGCACCTTCGATCAGATTCGTGGACACCGTCGTGATGGCCTTGTTGACCAGCTTCGTCCGGTCGAGGAACGGTTCGATCTCGATGCCGTCCGGCAGCATCCTGCCGATATCGTCGATGCGCTGCTTTACGCTCTCGATCACGCTCGACGAGTTGGCGCCCTTCAGCATGAGGACGATACCACCGACGGCCTCGCCCTTCGCATCGATCGTCATCGCGCCGTAGCGTACGGCATGGCCGTCACGAACGGTGGCGACGTCACGCAGAAGGACCGGCAGTCCGCCATCCGTGCGTCGTACGATGGTCGCGCCCAGTTCTTCCGGCGTCGTGGCCATGCCCTCCGTACGTATATAATAGAGTGACGGCCCTTTCTCGATGTAGGCGCCGCCGGCATTGGCGTTGTTGCGTTCGACCGATGACAGCAGGTCGGCCATCGTCAGCCCCATCGTGCGGAGCCGTTCGGGATCGACGGCGACTTCGACCTGGCGCAGGTAGCCGCCGAAGCTCGAGACGTCGGCCACGCCTTCCGTGCCGAGCAGCCGTCGCCGTATGATCCAGTCCTGGACAGTACGGAGCTCCATCGACGTGTATCGGGATTCGTAGCCCTGCTTCACGCGGAGCGTGTACTGATAGATTTCGCCCAGGCCCGTCGTTACCGGGGCCATCTGCGGCGTACCGGCGCCGGCCGGAATCTGTTGCTGGACGTCGATCAGGCGCTGGTCCACCTGGGCGCGTGCCCAGTAGACGTCCACGTCGTCATGGAAGACGATCGTGACGACGCTCAGTCCGAAGCGCGATATCGACCGTATCTCGGTGATGCCCGGAATGGATGCCATCGTGAGTTCCACGGGCATCGTGATGAGGCGCTCGACTTCCTGGGGAGCGAGTGCCGGTGAGAGGGTGACGACCTGGACCTGGTTGTTCGTGATGTCCGGGACCGCGTCGATGGGCAGGTTGCGCAGCGACACGACGCCCCAGATTACGAGGGCCACGACTCCGAGGCCGATCACGAGTTTGTTGCGTATCGAAAAGGAAATGATGGTATCGAACATTGTACTCGTTTCGCGTTGTTGGGAATGGCGACGAGACAGGATAGTCGGACGGCATTGCCGTCGTGGTTATCACGATATGGATGAGGCACGGTTGATGTCGCGAGGCAGGCCTCGTGGCGTCAGGGCGTGGACACGTATGGGAATGTTATCAGGCTCTCGGCGGCTGGAAGATGCTCGACGGTGTCGAGCGGGGCAGGGGCGCCGGTCGTTCGATGGTATCTGTGGGCAGGGCGGCGGGGACGGCGAAAGAAACCGTCGGTACGTCGTCGACCGTCACGAAATGTCCGGGGCACGGTGAGGCGTGGCTCTTCAGGGGCAGGGACTCGTGTTCCTGTTCCTTGTGTCCGGTCCGACCTGCACCGTAGTGCAAGGCCATGAATTCCAGGAAGGTCATTTCCGACGATGGGGCTTCTGCGAGGTGATGGCGATAGTGCCGGATGAGGTCCGGCAGCTTCTCGGCTTCATGGACGTCCATTCCCGGCAGTACGGAGACCGCGGCGAGGAAGAACATCATGATGGTGGCGATGAAGCGTTGCATCGGCCACTAAATTATCACGGAGGACGTAAGTTGGTACCCGCCGGCGCGGTAAAAACAATGTGAACTTCTTTTCATTGGTCGTGTCAGGTTGTTTTTGCAACTTTGCGCCCGAAATGATGCGACAAGTGTCAACATTCCTCCACACAATGGTTCGTGGCCTGTCGCAGCGCTCTTTGACAATCGGACTTGCCATTTGCAGTTGTCTCGTCATTATTTCGTGTGGCGGCCGCGTGCCGTCACCTTCCGAACGTACAGATACCTTCTGCTATAATGAACCTGACGGTATCAACAGCCTCGATCCCGCAACAGCTTCGTACCGCAGTGCCACCTGGGCGGGCTCGCAGATCTTCAACGGTCTTGTAGAGCTCGATTCCTCGCTTTCCATCGTTCCGTGCATCGCGCGGACCTGGAGTGTGGACCCGACGGGCACGGAATGGACCTTCACGCTCCGCACGGACATATGGTTCCATCCCGACGCCTGCTTCGGTACCAGTGGTCACCGGCGCGTCACGGCCTCCGATGTGAAGTATTCCATCGAACGGATCTGTGATGCGAGGACCAAATCCACGGGCTTGTGGGCATTTCGTACCAAGATCGACGGTGCCGATGAATTCCATCGCGGCACCCGAGAGGGAAGAACAGGTACGATCAGAGGCATCACGGTCATGAACGACTCCGTCGTTCGCTTTCGATTGACCAAACCATTCGCTCCGTTTCTGGCTGTCCTCACCATGCCGTACGGCTGGATCGTTCCTAGGGAAGCGATTCAATCGTATGGGGCAGACTTCGGACGCCATCCCGTTGGTACGGGCCCGTTCATGTTCGAACGGTGGGCAGCAGACATAGAGCTTTCGTTGAAACGCAATCCGCAGTATTTCAAGACCGACGCGAGCGGTCGGCGGCTACCCTATCTGGAGACGATACGGGTGTCGTTCCTGCGGGATCCCAAGAATGAGTTTCTGGAGTTTACGCGCGGACATTTCGATTTCGTGAGTTCAGTTGATGGATCATTTGCGTCGACGATCTTCGAGCCGAACGGGAAGCTCAGGCCTCCCTTCGACCGCTTCCGGTCCTACCGGGCGGCGGCTCATACGGTCGAGTATTACGGTATCCTGCTGGATACGTCGTTTCCGGCGGCACGTACCGTACCTCTCGCCCGTTCCCGTCTCCTACGTCAGGCATTGAATTACGCCATAGACCGGCACCGCATCGTTACCTATCTACTCCACGGGCGTGGAATCCCAGCACAGTATGGTGTGTTACCACCCACTATGCCAGGTTTCTCAGACAGCGTTCGGGGGTATACGTACGATCCGGACAAAGCACGTCGGTTATTGGACTCCGCAGGGTATCCGAATGGATACGGCGTTCCTCCGCTGCTTCTGCAGTTGGGGAACAGTGAACGTACCGCTTCCGTGGCCGAAGCCATACAGGCGCAGTGCAGGGAAGTAGGCCTCACGGTCAACATCCGTCAGGTCGATTTTCCCCAGCATCTGTCCATGGTACGCGCAGGCGATCTCGCCTTGTGGCGTACGAGCTGGATCGGGGACTATCCCGATCCGGAGAACTTCCTTTCACTGTTCATCACCCAGAATCGTTCGCCCAACGGTCCGAATACGACACGGATCGGCAGGGCGGATCTCGATTCCCTGTATGCCAGGGCCTTGTCGCCTTCGTTGGCGCCGGCGGAACGGTACGCCTTGTACAATCGCATGGAGCGGATCATCATCGAGGAGGCACCATGGGTGTTCCTCTACTATGATGTCCTCGTGCGATTGACCCAACCCAACGTCCACGGTTTCACCGTCGACGGTTCCGACAGACTGGTTCTTGAGCGTGTGTTCAAGACCAGTCGTTAAGTGCTTGTTGAACGAAATCAGAGGAGAGTGCGTTGATGAGCATCAATCGTCGCTTGTCAATTATCTGTTCCGTACTGCTTGCACTCTTCGCGCTGTCGATCACCGTTCCCACGGATATCGACGCGAAGACGCGGTACAAGACATCCCGAAAGATTTCCGGTAATAAGAAGAAGAAACGACGCTCCGGTTCGAAATGCTCTCCCGCCGCACGCGCGGAAGGAAAGCGGCAAGCCATGGAGCTTGTCCGGACCCAGAGTGCCGAACTTTGCCGGATGGTGGGCGTCCAGCCCGCCACGCAAGCCGAAGCCCACGCTTCGGCGCAACAGTTGATCGCCTCCGATGGCGAATCAGACGCAACCAGTATCGAAACCACATCCTTCGAAGACGAAGGTGAGGATCTCGCCGAACTCGAGCGGGAAGACGACGTGACGGTCGACATGGAAGCGTTCCGCTCCCTGTGGCTGTCCTACGTCGATGACGGCAGCCCTGAGTTCACGGATGCCGGTATCGAAAAGCAACGGGTCGCCGATGCCATCATGGATTGGCTCGGAACCCGATACCACTTCGGTGGTGTAGGCCGCGACGGAATCGATTGTTCGGCTTTCACGCGTACCGTCTACGGTACCGTGGCCTCCATCGAACTGCCCCGTACCGCAGCCATGCAGTCCACCGTCGGTATGCCGGTCAACCGGCGCAATGATCTCAGGTTTGGCGACCTGGTATTCTTCCACACTCGCCGTCACGCACGCGTGTCGCATGTCGGAATCTACCTTGGCGACAACCTGTTCGCTCATGCATCATCACGCTATGGCGTCACCATCTCTTCGCTGGAATCGACCTACTATTCCAAGCGTATGATCGGTGCCCGCCGCATCACGGAATCGGATCTGGTCCGCCTCGCCTCCAACGGCGATTCTACCGGCGCCCATTAAACCGACAGGCAAGTTCGAGAGTCACTACAATCGACGACAAAACGTCCCCCGGCTACCGTGTAGTCGGGGGACTCGTTTTTTGGGATCGTTCCTCCACCCTCCATCAACGTTCGACGTCCCGCATATGCCTACTGTCCGCCGTTCGCTGTTCCTCGTCCTCTGTCTGCTCCTCTCCGTTCCCCTTGCCGCCCAGATCATGGGCACCATCGTCGACAGTACGAACAGGACTCCCTTGAACGGTGCCCGCGTCCTCCTCACGAGAACGTCGGATTCGCTTCGCGCGGGCGCGTTGACGGCGAAGGACGGCAGCTTCACGGTGAACAACGTCCAGGACGGAACATGGTCGATGCAGGTCACCTTCGTCGGTTACCGCACCCATCGCCGGACGATCCGCGTCCAGGGTGCGCCACTGGGCCTCGGCACCATCGTCATGTCCAATACGGGTATCGACGAGAAGGAAGTCGTCGTCACGGACAAGGCCCTTCTCGCAGTACAGAAGGGAGATACCGTGGAGATGAACGCCAATGCCTACAAGACGTCGAAGGATGCGTCGGCGGAAGATCTCGTACAGAAGATGCCGGGCGTGACGATCCAGGACGGCCGTATCCAGGCCCAGGGCGAACAGGTGCAGCAGGTCCTCGTCGATGGAAGACAGTTCTTCGGTGACGATCCCAATGCCGCCCTGCGCAACCTTCCGGCGGAAATGATCGACAGGGTCCAGGTCTTCGACCAGGGGAGTGACCAGTCCAAGTTCTCCGGTCTCACGGATGCCAACAGCAGGAAGACCCTGAACATCGTCACGAAGCGCTCGATGCGGAACGGCCAGTTCGGACGGCTCTATGCAGGCTACGGTGACGACGGCCGATACAAGGCCGGCGGCGTCATGAACATCTTCGACAATGCGCGACGTATCACCATTCTCGCCCAGACGAACAACATCAACGAACAGAACTTCGCTATCGAAGACCTCGTCGGTGCCATGTCCGGTGGCCAGGGCGGCGGTGGCGGAATGCGCCGCATGGGCAACATCATGGGCGCGATGGCCGGTGGCGGCGGACGCCGTCCGGGTGGGGGGGGACCGATGGGGGGCGTCGGTGACTTCCTCGTCAACCAGAGCAACGGTATCACCACGACGCACGCCCTGGGTGTGAACTATGCGGACCAGTGGAGCAGCGACGTCGACGTCACGGCGAGCTATTTCTTCAACTGGTCGAACAACGATGCCAACCAGGACCTGTTCCGTCAGTTCGTCCTTCCGGGAGCGACGGGCCAGACCTACAACGAGAACACGGAGACGACCTCGCGCAACATCAATCACCGCTTCAATGCACGTCTCGAAGCACGTCTCGACTCCATGCAGTCCATCGTCTGGCGTCCACGCGCCTCGCTCCAGGTCAACAACGGATCGAGTTTGCTGAACGGTGCCAATACGCTCGGTACATCGCCGCTGAACACGACGACGAACGACTTCGCATCACGGCTCGATGGATACAACATCAACAACGACCTGCTCTATCGTCTTGCCTTCGCCGAACCCGGGCGTACCTTCAGTGCCAGCGTGAACGTCACGGTCAACAAGAATACCGGAGACAACAGCCTGTATTCGCTCATCGCCGACATGCAGAATCCGGATGCGAGCGATACCATCGATCAGCGATCAAACCTCGACAAGAACGGTCTTACCGTCACACCAACGCTTACGTATACGGAGCCGCTTTCCACGGTGAGCTTCCTGGCTCTCACTGCCACGGCATCGCTCGCGTCGAACGAATCGGACAAGCGCACGTTCAAGGCCGGAGCGGTGCAGAACGTCTACGACGACCTCGACACGACGTTGACGAATACGTTCAAGAGCCAGTACAATACCTATTCCGTCCAGCCTACGTACCGGTACAACGTCAAGGACTTCGAAACGGAAGTCGGCGTCGCGTATCAGATCGCCCAGTTGAAGAACGACCAGCAGTTCCCCGTGGCATCGGCGCTGGATCGCACATTCAGGAACATCCTGCCTACGGCTTCGTTCAGGTATAACATCTCGCAGGACCAGAACCTGCGTCTGAACTACCGTACGCGAACGTCGTCGCCGTCGGTCGATCAACTGCAGGACGTCATCAACAACACCAACCCTGTCCAGCTCACGACGGGTGATCCGAACCTGCGTCAGGACTTCTCGCACAACCTCTTCCTTCGCTATTCGGCGAACGACGTCGATGCGGCCACCACGTTCTTCGCCATGATCGGCGGTGGTGTCACGGAGGACTACGTAGGGAACAGCGTGACGATCGCACGCAGTGATACGACGATCGCACCGGGCATCGTCCTTCCCCGCGGCGGTCAACTCCAGAAGCCCGTCAATCTCGACGGCTACGCCAATCTGCGCGGCTTCTTCTCGTACGGCATGCCGGTAGGCTTCATCTCGTCGAACCTCAACCTCTTCGGCAGCGTCAACTATACGCGCACGCCCGGTCTCATCAACGGCGTCGAGAACATCGCCCATACGCCGATGGCAGGCCTCGGCGTCGTGATCAGCAGCAACATCAGTGAGAACGTGGACTTCACGGCATCGACCAGCGTGAATGCGAGCTGGGTACGGAATACGGCACGTTCGGATCAGAACGGCCAGTATCTGAACGGCCTCTCCCGTCTGCGGCTCAACTGGCGCTTCTTCGAAGGCTTTGTATGGTCGACCGACGTCAATAACACGCTCACGAGCGGTTACTCGGCCGGCTACGACCGCAGTGTCTGGCTCTGGAACATGGCCCTCGCATACAAGTTCCTCGAGAACGACCGTGCGGAGATCAGATTGAGCGTAGCCGATATCCTGCGGCAGAACACGAGTATCCAGCGAACGGTCAGTGAATCGTATACCGAGGACGTCCAGGCCAACCTGCTGCAACGCTATGCGCTGTTGACCTTCACGTACAACATCCGCAACTTCCCGGGAATGTCGGGACCGCAGCGATAAGGGGACGGACAGGTATGCCCTGACGATACCATCGTCAGGGCAGAGGAGTGGTGCAGGCAGGGATATTACGATTCGCGCGTACGGCGTTTCGATTCACGGCCCTGCGGCGTCGGTGTGACGACGGCATCGGCCGGTGCCAGGACGAGATCGATCTCGCGTTTTTCGACGTTGGCCTTGGCGATGCGTATCCGCACGTCCGTACCGTAGGCGAACATGCGCCGTGTGCGCTTTCCGACGAGCCGATACCGCTTCTCGTCGAAGTAATAGTAGTCGTCATTAAGATCGCGGATGTGCAGCAGGCCCTCGCACATGAGGTCCTTGATCGTCACGAAGACGCCGAACGACGTAACGCCGGTCACCGTGCCTTCATGGTCCTCGCCGAGATGCTCGCGACACATGACCGTCTGTGCGAGCTTGACGGATGCACGCTCGGCTTCGACGGCCGAACGTTCCGTCTGCGTCGTGATGTCGCTGACGCGCGCGGCGATGTCGGAGAGCTCGGCCCAGCGCCGTTTGGACGGTGCACCCTTCGCATACTCCTTGAGCGCACGATGAACGTACAAGTCGGGGTAGCGACGGATGGGCGACGTGAAGTGGGCATACTCCTTGAAGCCCAAGCCGTAGTGTCCGATGTTGTGTTCGGCATAGACGGCCTTGGCCATCGAGCGCAGCAGCAGCGAATGGATCACGGCCTTGTCCGGTCTGTGCTGCGATTGCTGGAGGATGCCGTTGATTTCCTTCGGACCGAGTTTGCCCGACGGTACGTTGATGCCCAGGGCCCGAATGACGGCGATGGCATCGGCCAGCTTCTCGGGATCGGGATTGTCGTGAATGCGATAGACGTAGGGAGGAAGCGAGCGCGACTTCCATGCCTTTTTCAGATTGTTGAGATGCTCGGCCACCGTCCTGTTGGCGGCGAGCATGCACTCCTCGACGAGTGAGGTGGCATCGGTTCGGGTCTTGACGACGGCTTTGATCGGCCTCTTCTGCTCGTCGAGAACGAACTTGACTTCCTGCGTCTCGAAGTCGATGCCGCCTTGCTTCATGCGCTTCGCGTTGAGCGTTCTGGCCAGCTTGTGCAGTTTCGCGATCAGCTCGGCATGATCGCCCTTGCCCGTTTCGATGATCGTCTGGACCTCACCGTACGTGAAGCGGCGCTTGCTCTGGATCACCGTTTCCTCGATGCGGTAGTCCTTCAGATTGCCGCGGGATGAAAACGTCATGAAGACGGAGAAGGCGAAGCGCGGCTTGTTCGGCACGAGCGAACAGATGTCGTTCGACAGTCGCTCCGGCAACATGGGAACGACGCAGTCCACCAGATACGTGCTGTTGCCGCGAAGCAGGGCTTCGCGGTCGAGTGCGCTTTCTTCCTTGACGTAGTGCGATACGTCGGCGATGTGGACACCGAGCTCGAGATTGCCGTCACCGGCATCCCTGAGCGACAGGGCGTCGTCGAAGTCACGGGCATCGTCGGGGTCGATAGTGACGATGACTTCCTTGCGCAGATCTGTACGTCCCTTAGGAACGGTGTTGCCCGGCTGTCTGTACTTCTCGGCTTCGTCCAGTACGTCCTGGGGAAACGTCGCTGGCAGGCGGAATTCCTTGAGAATGGCGCCGAATTCCACCGAGGCCTTGCCGGATTGCCCGAGCGATTCCTTGACGACGGCTTCGGGAGAAGCGTTCGCATGTTCCCAGCGCAGGAAGGTGGCGATGACCTTGTCGCCCGGCTTGGCACCCTGGAGGTTTTCCTTCGTGATCAGGAAGTCCACGTAGTGCTTGGCATCGTCGGGAACGAGATAGTAGAAGCTGCCATCGTATTCGATGGTGCCACTGATGGGCTGCTCCGAACGTTTGACGACTGCGACGACTTCACCGTTCGTCTTCTTTCCGGCACGGAGTGCGAGTGGCTTGACGATGACGGTATCGCCATCCATCGCCGTGGACATGTGCTGACGCTTGATGGTGATCGTCGGTATGTCGGGGTCGTCCGTGGTCACCGAACCGCGTTCATGATGGATGGTGAGGACGCCCTGGAAGCCGGACGTGTCACGACGCGACAGGCCGTAGCGGCGACGGCTCATGCGCTGGACGACACCCTCTTCGCAGAGGGAGGTGAGGATCTGTCGCAGATAATCGTAGTCGGCAGTATCCGACTTGATACGAAGCATCTTGGAAAGTTCGAGCAATTGCACCGGCGTGGACGATCGCTTCAGGGCATCGAGGATGTCCGAGCGGAGGTCTCGCGTGGAAGTGATTCTAGGCATGCCGCAAGTTACATGAATCGGACGTCATGCTGCTGCCGGCCGTTCGACGTAGATATTCTCCACGGCCTTCCTCGATAGCGTGATCTTCTTCCGTCCGACGGCGATGGTCAGGCCTCCTTCGTCGTTTCGTTCGAGGACACGGACGGATGTATGGAGTCCCACGCCTTCCTCGGCGAGTGTCTGGAGCAGTTGCCTGTCATGCGAGTTCACGCGCCGGATCACGACGGTTTCCCGTACGTTGGCATCGGCCAGACGCTCCGTGACGGTAGGGGGCATACGCCCGTCCTTCGTCGGAATCGGGTCTCCATGAGGATCGTAGGAGGGGTCTCCGAGAATCGTCGCGATCCGGTCCTCGAACTCTTCGGAGATATGGTGCTCGAGCTGTTCCGCTTCGTCATGCACCTTGTCCCATGAATATCCGAGCGCTTCGGCCAGATACAGCTCGAGCAGACGATGGTGGCGGATGAGTTCGAGGGCGATCTTGACTCCTGCATGCGTCAGCTCCACGCCACGATAGCTTTCGTAGTGGACGAGCTGGAGTTCGGACAGCCGCTTCAGCATGGCCGTGACGGAAGCAGGTGCGATGGAAAGACGCGCGGCGATGTCGGTCGTCGAAGCCGCTCCGTTGCGTGTGAGCAGATAGATGGCCTTGACGTAGTCCTGCATCGACTTCGAGAGCGAACGCATCATCATAAGCTGGTCGTCATGTCATGGAGAGGAACATGGTACGGAGACGATGCCGACGCCGTAATGTTATGGATCGCACGGGCCATTGTCGGAACGGACCATCCCTGAGCGTCGGCCATTCCCGTGGCACAGGAGGGCAATTTAACTGTGGCACGATCGAAAACAGGCGTCGGAGGTGATATTGTCGATCGTTCATCATGACGAACGGTATCACGGATATCGATACTTGCGGAAATAACGATCCGATCGTTTACGAATTCGATCCGAAAACCGTATCATGCCGTCCGACCTGACGAGGGAATAATCCACTAATGCGGACGTATGGATTATGCGAATCGGTGTTGTGGCGGAATCGGCTCCCGGTGAACGACGGGTGGCCTTGACTCCCAGGGCATGTGGTCAATTGATAGCTGCAGGCCACTCCTGCCTCGTCGAACACGGGGCGGGCGAGCGGGGCGGATTCACGGACGCAGCATATGCGGAGGCCGGATGTACCCTCGATGCGCGTCACGCCGTGATGGCTGCCGCCGATCTTCTCGTCCACGTCGCCGTACCTGAACCATCGCTCATCGATGCTCTTCCTTCGGGACGCTCGTTCATCTCCCTGATCTATCCGCGCAGGAACCCCGACGTCGTGAGCCACCTGGCCAGGCGATCGATTTCCGCCTGCGCCATGGACTGCATGCCGCGCATCTCGCGGGCACAGAGCATGGACGTGCTGAGTTCACAGAACAATCTCGCCGGCTACAAGGCCGTGATCGTAGCTGCCGACGCCGCGCCGAAGCTGTTCCCCTTGCTCATGACGGCTGCCGGCACCGTCACACCGGCCCGCGTCCTCATCTACGGCGCAGGTGTTGCTGGTCTCCAGGCCATCGCCACGGCGCGCCGCCTGGGTGCCATCGTCGAAGTGTCCGACGTACGCCCGGAAACGAGGGAACAGGTCGAATCTCTCGGAGCGTCCTTCATCATGGTCGAGGGAATGGAACGGGTGGCCGTCGAAGGCGGCTATGTCGCGTCCATCGGTGAAGACGTACTCGCACGCCAGCGCGAGGCCGTCGACCAGCGGTTGATGCAGGCGGACGTCGTGATCACGACGGCACTGGTCCAGGGCGGTAAGGCCCCGGTGCTCATCGACGCCGATCAGGTCTCGCGCATGAAGAATGGTGCGGTGATCGTGGACATGGCCACGGCTGCCGGTGGCAACTGCGCGCTCAGCCAGCCGGATGCGACCGTCGTCCATCACGGAGTGACCATCATCGGTGCCAACGATCTTGCCGCATCGGTTCCCGCGAACGCCAGTGAACTCTATGCGAAGAACGTCACGACGTTCCTCGCGCATGCGGCTACGACGGAAGGGATGAAGTTCGATCTCGACGACGAGATCATTTCGGCGACGCTCGTCACGCATAACGGTACGACAAGGAGTTGAGCATGGATACATCGACGTTACAGATCGTCTATCTCGTCGTCCTGATGATCTTCCTCGGCGTGGAACTCATCTCCCACGTGCCGTCCGTACTGCACACTCCCTTGATGAGTGGCGCCAATGCCATTCACGGTGTCGTCATCATCGGCTCCATCATCGTCATGGGCGAGGCCAACGACGCCTGGTGCCTGATCCTCGGCTTCCTCGCCGTCGTACTCGGCACGCTCAACGTCGTCGGTGGGTTCGTGGTGACGAATCGCATGCTCGAAATGTTCAGGAAGAAGTCATGATGGAGATGCTCCTTCCGATCCTGTATCTCGTTTCGTCCGTGACCTTCATCATCGGACTCAAGATGCTCGGCTCGCCGAAGACGGCGAGGACGGGGAATCTCGTGGCAGCGGCGGGAATGGCCCTCGCCATCGCCGGGACGATGATCTTCCATCGCAATCATGACGGACAGCCGCTCGGCAACATTCCGCTCATTCTCGCAGCGCTCGGAATCGGTACCGTACTCGGATGGATGATGGCCGTGCGTGTGAAGATGACGTCCATGCCGCAGATGGTCTCGTTCTTCAACGGAATGGGGGGCGCCTGCGCCGCGCTCATCTCCATTCTCGAGACGATGGAGAGCGGGGGAATGTGGACCTTCGGGAGCGGGCTCGCAACGATGGCCGGACTCGTCATCGGCAGCGTCTCGTTCAGCGGATCCATCGTCGCATACGGAAAGCTCGAAGAGCGCATCAAGGACGTGTCCTTCAGGGGACAACAGGCGATCAACCTGCTGATCATGGCGGGTATCGTCGTCATGGCGGCCTTGCTGATCATGGGAAGAATCGAAGGCATCGGTCCGCTCGTCGTCATCGCCGGCTGTGCGCTCGTCTATGGCGTTCTCTTTGTCCTGCCGATCGGCGGCGCCGATATGCCGGTGGTGGTCTCGTTGCTCAACTCCTTCACGGGAGTGGCCGCAGCATGCGGAGGTTTCCTCTACGACAACATGGTCATGCTCATCGGCGGTATCCTCGTCGGCAGTGCAGGGACGCTCCTTACCGTCGTGATGTGTCGTGCCATGAACAGGTCGCTGGCCAACGTATTGCTGGGCGGGTTGTTGAACAAGGCAGGAGGCGGTGGTGGTGGTGGTGCGGGAACGGCAGGCGGTCCGATACGTGAGGTGTCGGCTACCGATGCGGCGGTACTCATGGCCTATGCCAAGAAGGTCGTCATCGTACCCGGCTATGGTCTGGCCGTAGCCCAGGCGCAGCACGTCTGCCATCAGCTCGAACATGAACTGGCCTCGAAGGGCGTGCAGGTGAAATATGCCATCCATCCCGTGGCCGGACGTATGCCCGGTCATATGAACGTCCTTCTGGCCGAGGCGGACGTCAGCTACGACAATCTCGTGGAAATGGAAGAGATCAATCCCGAGTTCGCTACGACCGATGTCGTGCTGGTCGTCGGAGCGAACGACGTCGTGAATCCTGCAGCGAAGACCGACCCGCAGAGCCCGATCTACGGTATGCCCATCCTCGACGTCGATATGGCGAAGCAGGTCATCATTCTCAAGCGCTCGATGAAGTCCGGATATGCAGGTATCGACAACGAGCTGTTCTACCGCCCGAACTGTGCCATGCTGTTCGGGGATGCGAAGACGTCGCTTGCGGCTCTCGTGACCGAGGTCAAGCAACTCTGAGCTAACTTGCGGGATGAATCCCGACCAGCACTTCCATACGGATGCCGTGCGCATCCAGGCGGAACGCACGCCGTTCCACGAGCATTCGGTACCCCTCTATCTCACGTCCAGCTTCGTCTTCGACGATGCCGAGCACATGCGTGCTCTCTTCGCCGAAGAACAGCAGGGCAACATCTACAGTCGTTTCACGAATCCGAACACGACGGAATTCATCGACAAGATGTGCGCTCTGGAAGGGACGGAAGCGGGCTATGCGACGGCGACAGGAATGGCTGCCGTCTTCGCCTCGATCATGGGACTGCTCCGTAGCGGCGATCATATCGTTGCTTCACGTTCCGTCTTCGGATCCACGCATACGCTGCTGACGCAGTACCTGCCGCGCTGGGGAATCACCCATACCTACGTGGACATCAACGATCCGTCGAGCTTCGAAGCGGCGATCACATCCGCGACGAAGATGATGATCGTGGAGACGCCATCGAATCCCGGACTGGACGTCATCGATCTCGACGTCCTCGGTCGTATGTGCAAGTCGCACGGAATCCTGCTCAACGTGGACAATTGCTTCGCCACGCCGTACCTGCAGCGTCCGGTCGACTACGGCGCCGACATCATCGTCCATTCCGCCACGAAATGGATCGACGGCCAGGGGAGAGTGCTCGGTGGTATCATTCTCGGTCGTGCGGATCTCATCCGTGAGATCTATCTCTTCTGCCGGAACACGGGCCCGAGTCTGTCGCCCTTCAACGCATGGGTCCTGTCGAAGAGTCTCGAAACGCTGGCCGTCCGGATGGACCGTCATTGTGCCAATGCGATGGAGATCGCGCGATTTCTCGAGGCCCATCCGATGGTCGAACGTGTGATCTATCCCGGTCTGCCGTCGCATCCGAATCACATCGTGGCCATGCGTCAGATGAAGGCAGGCGGGGGCATCGTGGCCATGCACGTCAAGGGTGGTATCGATGCCGGACGCCGGTTCCTGGACGCTATCCGTATGTGCTCGCTGTCCGCCAACATCGGTGATACGCGAACGATCGTGACGCATCCCGCGTCGACGACGCATTCGAAGCTCACGGAAGAAGCGCGGTTGGCCGTCGGTATCCTTCCCGGGCTCGTCCGCGTGTCCGTCGGCCTCGAGGATACGCGTGCCGTCATCGCCGATCTCGACCAGGCCCTGATGAAGAGCGCGGAAGCCTAGGCGTTCGTTCGGAGGCCTGCTCTCAATGCTGGATGAGCAACGCGAGGATATCGTCGAGTGTATCGGCTTCGTCGATCGACATGTCCCTGTGCCATGCGAGGATTCTCGGAGCGCTGACGCTGACTCCACTCTTGTGCCGTGCGGAACGGCGGATGGTGTCGAATCCGATATCGAATACGAGTTCCGGCTTCACGGTGCGGATAGGCCCGATCCGTTCGATCGTATTCGAGCGGATGAAGGTCTCGACGTCGATGCCAAACCCATCGGGAACGTCGGCCGCGGTTTTCGCGACGGACACCAGTTCGCCATCCCTCCATACGGCGAACGTATAGATTTCCGAACGACCGGTCTGGTTGTTCAATTGCGTGTAGAGCAACACGGCTCTGATGGACAGTGCCCTGTTCTTCCAGAACAGCCATGACGCGGGTTCCATTTCACCATAAGCGGATGATATGCGACGCAACGAAAGTCCTGCGGCATGATGCGTCCGTGCCTGGGCGTGATGCAGACGTACGTCGTTCCATGATGACGACGGCAGTATGACGGAAAGAGCGACGATGTCGCCGCGCTGGCGTCCGAGCAACGCTCGCCGTTGGGAACAGGGAAGATGTCTCGTATCGATCCCGTCGTATTCCAGGATATCCGATGCCATGAAGACCGATGCTCCATCGCTCGATACCTTCCCATCAGGGGTATGTGCGGAAACGATATGTCCGTCCTTCATGGGAACGATCGTACCGTCGAGCACGATAGATCGTATCCCGTCCATCTCGTATCGTAGTGAGTCGAGCATCGGATATCGATCGGTTACGAGCTCGCCGTCCGTGGTCCATACGTAGAGCGATCCTTCGCGCATCACGATCTGTACGCGGCGGCCATCGTACGTGTGTTCGATGAACCAGTCCTTCACGTCACCGAGATCGTCGATCTGTCCTTCGAGCCGTGTCGGTTCCGCGAATGGATAATACCGTGCATTCGAGCGTATCGTCTCGTCGACGGCGATGAGTTCTTCATAGGGTAACGCCGTCGTCATGCCGGCAAGTCGCATGGTCAGGGTCGCGATGTCGGTGCCGGTACTTTCCGACAATGCACGGACGACGCTGCCACGGCCGACATCGAAGCGGAAGGTCCCCGTCAGCAACTTGTTGAAGACGATGCGCTCCGAAGGGTTCATTCGGTGCCATCGCTCGCGGATCCATGCCTTCACGTCCATATCGGAGTGCTCCTGAAAGGAATCGATCGCGGCGAGGAGGTCATGCAACGACGTCGTACCGTCTTTCACCCCGGTCGGAATGACGAGGGCGATGGTCTCGGCCAGATCGCCGACGGCGGTCTGGCATTCTTCGAAGAGCCATTCCGGCACGCTCGCATCATCGATGGCGATCTCGCGGAGGGCTGTGAGTGCGATCCTGCGTTTTCCGCGATATCCGAGCATCAACAGCAGGGCATGAGGGATATCGCTACGATGGGCCGTATCGAAGTAGTCCTTCAGCAGGGCATGTCTACGACGATCGTCGGTCGTACCATCGAGGTCGTCGTACAGGCGCGCGAAGAGGTTCATCGATCCTCCTCGTTCGTACCATAGAGTACCGTCAGTTCATCGGCGGCAAGGCCGCATTCCTCCTTCAGGTATCGGACAACGGTCGAGCTGAAGCCGTGCGTCACCAGAACACGCTCGGCCGACGTATCGGCGATCGTGCGCAGGAGATCGGGCCAGTCGACGTGATCGCTGACGATGAAGCCCAGATCCGTGCTGCGCCTGCGGCGCAGCCCTCGTACGGCCATCCATCCGGAGGCGAAGGCCGTGGACGGATCCGTGCAGCGATCGATCCATTCTTCGTTACTGCCGGACGAGATGATGAGGGCCCCGCGAAGATCGTCGACCGCCGTATGACGTGTGATACGCTCGGTGGCTGGCAGGGGAACACCGGTCTGGAGCAGAACGTCATTGATGCGCCCGACGCTGTCCGAGACGAAGATCCTGCCGATGGATCGGTCGACCATGCCGAGCAACCGTTGTGCCTTGCCGAGAGCATAACCGTTCAGGATACTCGTTCTCCCATCATCCGCATTACCAGCCCACCAGCGATCGATATCCGCGGATACGGCTTCATTGGATGGCCATCGATAGATCGGCATGCCGAACGTCGATTCCGTGATGAACGTATGGCAACGTACCGGTTCGAATCGTGTGGCCCACGGATCTTCCTGTCGTTTATAATCTCCACTGACGACCCATACCTCACCCTTATGTTCGACACGTACCTGCGCGGAACCCACGACATGTCCTGCGGGATGGAGCGATATACCAACGCCGTTGATCGTACGTCGCTCGCCGTAGGCGATACCGCTGATGACGGCGGTGCTTCCGAGCCGATGACGAAGGATGGAAACGCCATCGTCGTGCGTGAGATAGGCGCGCATTCCGGGGCGGGCATGATCGCTGTGCGCATGCGTGATCACGGCCCGGTCGACGGAGCGGAGGGGATCGATGAAGAAATCGCCTGCCGGACAGTAGAGTCCGTGGGAAGTGACGGTCAACAGTGCCATGTCTGTAAATTACGACCATGAAGAAGTTACCAGCGATACTCGTCGCCGCTCTGGCCTGCGTGCTGGCGTATGCGGTGCCGTTACCCCAGGATTCGGACGAGCATTTCGGCCGTGGTATGAATGCCTTCGGCAAGGGTCAGTACGACGTGGCCATCGATCATTTCAGCAAGGCACTAGAACAGGATGCGTTCAACGTGGGAATCCGGTTCAATCGTGCCACCTGTTATCTCAGACTTCGGAAGTACGATGAAGCCATCACGGATCTGAGCAAGTGCATCGAACTCGCACCGGACGTCACGCAGGCCTATATGCAGCGTGCCGCAGCCTATGCGGCCACGCGGCAGCGTCCACTCGCACTGCAGGACGTCGACACGGTGATCGCACGGGATTCGGTATTTCCAAGGGCCCACGTACTTCGCGCACGGCTCACGATGGATATGGGACTGGATACCATGGCGGCATGCCGCGACTTCAGAACGGCATTGCGGCTTGGAGACAGTACCGCACTGAAGTTCATGCCGACGCAGTGCAGACAGTGAAAGGACGGGACTCCTGATGAATTTCCAACATATTGAGAATCATAGATTTAGATTGATTCTTGATGTGTTTGTCAGTGCGACACTGGCCATCAACCTTGCGTCCGTCCTTCGCATTCGTCGAGTCAGTGCCCGGAACATTGCCGAGTATCGTCCACCGTTTCCGGTTCGCATCGATACCGTTCGGTGCCGGGTCTTTCTCGATGGCATTCCGTGAACGGGTCCTCCGTCGAATCCATGTCCGGGCTCCGGGTCTCGCCATTCGTCGTGACGCCACGTGCAGGGGCGTATTCTGCAGATACGCGGACTGGACCAGCTCGCCCCGATGTCCGGACACCCGAAGGCAGCATGGAAGGCATCGACGACGTAGGGATGGGAAGAGTAGGACACGGTACGTCGCTTCTCGACCGGGGCATCGTTACAGGCATTTCTCGATCTCCAGAACAATCACGTTCCGGGGTTGTGTCGTACTATCCGTTGAGGATCCGGGTTATGGAGCGAAAAATTCGTGCGACATAGGCCGACAGGCTCTAAATTCGGGATATGGATGTGATGCGCATGGGATCCGGAGCGGTCCTCGCCCCGACGACGACTCTGACGACGGTGTTGCGTTTCCCTGGCGGGAAGCGTTGCGCACCCGTGCGCGAAGGCGGATCGGCGGCGATGGCATGCCTGATCGGACTCGTCATCCTGCTCGGTCTGTCCATACCGCTCCGGGCGCAGGAGCGTCCTGTCATTGTCGCGAACGACGTCAGGAGCGAGTTCATTTCCGACAACGCGAATCCCGAGTTCGTCATCCGGGGATTGAAGATCGCCGGTCCCTTCGACAGTATCGACGTCGTCGTTCATCCTTCGGCCATCCGTTCGCAGAGTACCCTGCAGCGGTACAAACCGGTGCTCAGGGGAGTGACCCACGATGGTGATGGCGCCGTTCTCATCGCGATGAAACTGACGGGGAAGGATCTTCCGTTGCCCGACAGTGTTCGCGGTGCCGTCATCCTTTCGGTGCGGGCGCTACTACGCCTGCCGACCGGACCGTACGTCACGTCGACGCAACGGCTGACGGTGCCCATCGCGAACGAACCCTTGCCGAAGGGCGTCATCCTTACCCACGCGATGAAGGTGGAGCCGATCACGGACCAGAACGATCCGGAGATCGTCGTGCGTGGTCTCACGCTCCGCTCACCGAAGGCCGATTCGGTAGATGGTCTGCCGGATATCCGTCCTATGGACTACGGCGTCGAGGCCTCTGTATCGTCGGCATCCATACGGGATATGCAGACCAATACCACGTTCGGCGCATCGGTCATCGACGTGAAGAACACCGGGGGCCAGGAATATCAGGTGCGATTGAAACTTACCGGTGGAAGGTTCCCGCTGAGCAGGGGACAGGTCAAGGGCACCATACAGCTCGACGTCAAGGCGGTAACACGATCGCGCGGACAGCGGTCAATGCGTAGCAAGATCGTTCCTATCAGCGTCAGTAACTAGATCCGGATATCATAGGGATGCGGAATCCCAAGGAATGCACCATGAAACAGGTCATGGGAGTGATGGCGTGGTTCACGGCGATGGGCCTCACCCTCGTCGGGTGTGGTGACCCCATTGCGGCGCGGAAGGCGACGCCACGCGACATCATCAACAAGCAGGTCATCGTTCTCTATGACGACACGCCACAGCTACCGATCGATGCCATCGTGATCCACGAAGCCGATCCGCTGTCCTTCACGACGAACAGTGGTCCACTGATCCGTTTGCAGGGATACTTCATCGATTCGACGGAGAAGTTCGTGCGTCTCGGCGCCCTGTCTGCCGGAAACGATCCGCTGGCCGCCGTGGAGGGAGGAGATAACGGAGTCTCCTACAACTCCTTCCTCACCAACCGCAGGGTCGCCGATTCCGTGAACTGGACCATCACCGGCTTCGGAGGCCACGACTACCGGTTCACGATGCATCCCGTACCACGTATCTCGCTCAACAATCCCGAACGGATGGAGCCCGTAGCTCGTGATGTCGTGCTCGACTACCAGGGAGCGACGGGAGGCAAGATCATCGTCGTCGTCTACGCCGTTACCGTCCGGACGAGCGATCAGAACGTCTCGCGTTCGTTCACGGTCACCGACGCCTATATCACGGACGATACGGGACACATCGTCGTACCGCAGTCCACGATGCAGAAGGCCTACGACAAGCGTACGGAAGAGATACGCGTCGAGCTCACGCACACGCGACTGGAGTATGGTGACATGGGGGCAAAAGGCAGGCTCGGAATGTACTCGAAGGCCAGCGGCGAGATCGTCATCGTGAAACAGTGATGATGACGACGTAGTCAAATGAACGGGCCGTGCGAAAAAGAAGAAGCCTCCGTACCGGATCGGTGCGGAGGCTTTCATGTTGCTGCGTGATACTGTCGATTACCGCATGATACTATCGAAAGTTACGATGGCGACAGGGCGAGTCCTGCCGTATCGCCTTCGTCGGGACGCTGCTGCTCCTTCGGCTTCGACGGTGTGGATGCCTTGATGGCCTCACGAAGCTTGTTCACGTCCTTCACGATCGGCGGCAGCTCTCCACCCTTCATCAGGATGTCGATTTCTTCGGCGTCGAGGATCTCGCGTTCGACGAGGGCGTGGGACAGGCGATGCAGCATGTCGATGTTGTCCCGCATGAGCTTTTCGGCCTGCTGCTCACAACTGACGATCAGGTTGCGGATTTCGGCGTCGATGGATCGCGCTGTTTCCTCGCTATGGTCACGGGGCTGCGAGATCTCGCGGCCGAGGAACACCTCGTCGTGCTGGCTCGCATAGCGGACCGGACCCAGGATGTCGCTCATGCCGAATTCGCAGACCATCTTGCGTGCGATGGCCGTTGCGCGTTCGAGGTCGTTCGAGGCACCCGTCGTCAGCATGTTGAAGACGACCTTCTCCGCTGCACGTCCTGCAAGCAGGGTAACGATGCGGGTGATGAGATACTCCTTGCTCATCGTGTGGGCATCTTCCTGCGGGAGATAGGACGTTACGCCCAGGGCGCGGCCGCGGGGAATGATGGTGACCTTGTGTACGGGATCGCTGTTCGGGAGCAGCTTGCCGGCCATCGCATGACCGATTTCATGATAGGCCGTCGTTTCCTTTTCCTTATCGCTGATGAGCATGCTCTTCCGCTCGACGCCCATGAGGACCTTGTCCTTGGCATTCTCGAAGTCGAACATCGCCACTTCCGTACTGTTGCGCCGTGCGGCCAGCAACGCTGCCTCGTTCACGAGGTTGGCGAGATCGGCACCGCTCATGCCTGGGGTACCCTTCGACAGCACGTCGAGATCGACGTCCTTGGCGATCGGCACCTTGCGCGTATGGACCTTGAGGATTCCGAGGCGTCCGTTCATGTCCGGGCGATCGACGACGACCTGACGATCGAAACGGCCGGGGCGGAGCAGGGCAGGATCCAGGACGTCCGGGCGGTTCGTGGCGGCCACGATGATGATACCGGCATTCTGTTCGAAGCCATCCATCTCGACGAGGAGCTGGTTCAACGTCTGCTCGCGTTCGTCGTGCCCACCGCCGAGGCCTGCGCCGCGATGGCGGCCGACTGCATCGATTTCATCGATGAAGACGATACAGGGAGCGTGTTTCTGGGCCTGGTCGAAGAGGTCGCGGACGCGGCTCGCGCCCACGCCGACGAACATTTCCACGAAGTCGGCACCGGAGATCGAGAAGAATGGGACACCCGCTTCACCGGCCACGGCACGTGCAAGAAGCGTCTTGCCCGTACCCGGAGGGCCGAGCAGGAGGACGCCCTTGGGAATCTTGCCGCCGAGGCGCGTGAACTTCGTGGGGTCCTTCAGGAATTCGATGATTTCCTGGAGTTCCTCCTTGGCTTCGTCGGCACCTGCGACGTCCTGGAACGTCACGTGGACGTTGCCTTCCGTCTGCAGGCGGGCACGGCTCTTGCCGAAGGAGAAGATGTTCTTGCCGCCGCCACCCATCTGCATGCGTCGGGTGACGAGCAGGAAGGCGACGAGCAGGAGCACCCACGGCAGGAACTGAAGCAGCGAGACCCACCAGGGCGAGTCGCCGTCTTCGTACGTCCACGAGACACCGTGTTCGCGCCAGAAGGCTTCCGTCGAGGAATCGACGATGCCGAGCTTGGTGCGGAAGTTCTTGACTTCCACGGCACCACGTTCCCGCTGGACGGTGACGGGGCGCCGCATGACGCCGTGAAACTCGAAGTCGTTCAGTTGCGATTTCCTGACGACGGCTTCCTTGACCAGATCCTGCTTGACGAATTCGGTGTATTCGTTATAGGTCAGTGGCCATTCCTGTTTGTTGGCATTCATCATGAACATTCCGACCATGATGATGGCAACCAGGATTCCTACCCAGATCAGCACGTTCCGCAGGATGCGCGATACGGTGACGTCGTTGTCGTCGTCGGGTCCGTTGTCCTGTGAAGGACGTTGACGCTGCGGCCGGTTGTTGGGTGTGTTTCGTTCGGACATGTTGTCTCCTTGGTTCCAGGGCTATGACGATTGCCGCAGGCAGTTCATGTACGCGGATCGTCGGACGAATAATCTTCGGACACGACCCAGATGGCGTCGAGTTCACGTCCGTAACCGGCATAGTCCATTCCGTAGCCGACGACGAAGTCGGGTGCGATCTCCCGGCCTACGTAGTCGATCACGAGTTTTTCCTTGTGGGAATCGGGCTTGCTCAGAAGAGCGGCGATGGTGACGCTCGCGGGATTGAGTCCGCTGATGTGCTTGATGAGTTCCACGATCGTCGTGCCGGAATCGATGATGTCTTCGACGATGAGGACGTGGCGGTTCTCGATTTCGGGAAGGACGCTTTCGACGTTCAGCGTGCCGCTGCTCCGCATGGCCGGGCCATAGCTCGACGCGCGGAGCACTTCGATGACGCAGGGAATGCGCAGGCGGCGCACGAGGTCGGATGCGAAGATCATCGCACCCTTGAGAATGACGAGGACGGTAAGTTCCTTGCCCGCATAGGCACTGTTGATACGTCCGGCGATCGCTCCCACGAGCTCGTCGATTTCATGCTTGTGGATGTACGGCCGGAACGTACGGTCGTGCACACGTATGGTCTGTTCGGTCATGAGCTCGGAAGGGTTCTGATATGATTCATGCGATGGCAAGACGAAGAATGCGTGTGGTGGTGGACGAAACCTTGTGCAGATCCGAAATCCGTAGGCCGACGATCCACAGGATGCCTTCCCGGTCACAAACCACCGTTTGCAACGATCGTCGTGAATGGGGGATCCGGGCATTGGTGAGCATGTCGGAAACGAGGGCGGTGCCATCGAGGCCGAGCGGCCGGAACCGGTCGCCATCCTGCCAGGTACGCCACGCCAGATCTCCACGCACGGTGTCGGCGTCGAGATAGGCCTCCGAGGGATCCGGTGAGAGGCGTATCTCGGATGCCGGGACCATGTCCACACGTAGCGTCCGGGAACCGACAACATACGTGGCTCCGGGCACTATCGCAACATGGATGGGGCGCCCGGCGGTATCGTCTTCGACGAAGAGGATCGTATCCCGTTCCCGCAAGGCCACGAGGTTACGTCCTATGCTGGCCCTGCTGCCGGTCTCTGCGTCGACGAGGGTCATGATCCGTTCCGTGCCATCCCTGTCCGGTGGATGACCGGGAACGACGCGACGAAGGACGTAACGGAGCACTTCGACCCGTAACGCCGTACTGCAACGACGGAGAACGTCGAGCCGTAGTCCTGCCGTCGTGCCGTCGACGATGGTCGCTTCGCGAGCGATGGGCTGTACGGCGTCCATGACGATGGACCTGGCTTCGCGGAGGAGTCCGGCCGATCGCGCCATGGCTGTGGTAACGTCGGTACCGAGAACGGATCGTACGGCCGGCATGACGTGATGCCGCAGGCGATTCCTCAGGAAGTGGTCTTCGTCGTTGCTCGAATCGGTACGCCAGGCGAGGTTCCGTGCGTGGACGTATTCCTCGAGTGCGGTCCTTGTGACATCGATGAGCGGGCGGAGCACCGTCAGACCCGAGGGCATGACCCGCATGGGCGGAATGCCGGCTAGACCGGTGATGCCGCTGCCGCGGGCAAGGTGCATGAGTAGTGTTTCGGCGACGTCGTCGGCCGTGTGGGCCAGAAGGATACGCTGGGCACCGATCGACCGCGCCACATCGTCGAAGGCTTCGTAGCGGGCGCGCCGTGCGGCGTCTTCGGGACCGTTGGCATCGTCGTAGAACGACGCCGGGTCGACCTTCCGGAGATGGAACGGAATGCCAAGCGCATGGCAGACGTCTTCCACGAAAGATGCGTCGCCTCGCGATTCCTCGCCGCGCAGACCATGATCGACGTGGACGACGTGTAGATCCATAGCGCAGTCATGCCGTACGGCATGCGCGATGTCCAGCAGCGCTACCGAGTCCAGGCCGCCGCTGACACCTGCCAGTACCGTCGTATCGGTGCAGTGATGCAGGGTAAGGAAGCTCCGCATCGATCGATGCATCTGCGTGACATGTTCCATCATACCGGCAACGGGCGGGCCGTCAATTCCGTCTGATCCAGGTCGTCGGCGTATCTGAGCAGGCGCTCGGAAATTTCTTCGTAGGTCTCGTAGCGCACGACGTCCTGCCGTGCGAGCGAGTTGTTGGGCAGGCCCTTGAGATAGCCGCCGTAATGCTTGCGGAACTCGTGGACGGCGCGTCGCAACGGTTTCCACTCGAGTTCGAGGCGGAGATGTTCGAGGCAGACGTCGATCCGCTCACGGTGCGATACCGGTGCCGGCATGGTTCCCGTGCGCATGTATTCCTTGGCCTGGTTGAAGACGAAGGGATTGCCGATGGCGGCACGGCCGATCATCACGGCATCCGCACCCGTTTCCGCGAATGCGCGGCGTACGTCTTCCGGTGTCTGGACGTCTCCGTTGAGGATGACGGGAATGTTCACGACCTGCTTGATGCGTGGAATCCACGTCCAGTCCGCGTCGCCGCTATGGCCCTGGTCGCGGGTCCTGCAGTGGACGGTCAGGGCGGCCGCACCAGCATCCTCGAGCATGCGCGCCACGTCGAGAATGACGATTTCGTCGGGTGACCATCCGAGACGGGTCTTGACCGTGACGGGCAGCTTGACGTTGTCGACCAGCGCGCGCGTCATCTCGGCCATCTTCGGCGGATCCTTGAGCAGGGCGGCACCTGCGTTACGTGCCACGACGTTCTTGACCCAGCAACCACAGTTGATGTCGATGAAGTCGGGTCCGGATTCTTCGGCCCGCTGGGCCGCTTCGATCATCACGGGGATGTCGCCACCGAAGATCTGGATGGACACAGGATGTTCTTCGTCGGCCAGCCGCAGTTTCTCCATCGACCGGCGTGCGTCACGTATCAGACCATCGCTCGAGATGAATTCCGTATAGACGATATCCGCCCCGTACCGTTTGCAGATCACACGGAAGGGGAGGTCGGTCACATCCTCCATGGGTGCCAGGAGCAGACCTTGTTCGACGTCGACAGTACCGATTCGCATGGTACGAAAATACGAAGGGATGCCGAGGCGCGAGGTCTCCGCGAATCCCTAATTCACGCCGGTTATTGTGCTTCCCGATACGGAAACGGAACGGTCCGGTCGGTGTCGTTACGGTTGTCGGTGCTTTTCACAGTTGTTCTATCGATGCCATGGAGATGCGATATGGGCCGCTTCCTCACACTATGCATCCTGGTCGGAATGACAGGTATCGTCACGGATGGTCACGCAGGCGGTGGGCATGACGATCGGGTCCGGAAACTTCAGCCCGGAATCGACACCTTGCCGCCGCAATTCGTCCGAACGGAGCAGGCCTGCGGCGTATGGAACTACGTCGCAACCGAAGTCCGGAACCTGCCCGACCCACCGAACGCCATTCCACGCGAAACGGATCAGATCGACAGAGGCATCGCTTCGGTCGGCTTCACGGACCTTCCCGCGCCGGTCAACGTGCGTCTCATGCTGGTGACGGATCAGTCGTTTCCCTCCACGCCATCGTACAAGTCCTTCACGTTCAGCATTTCGCTCGTCGATCCTTCGAAGGAAGGTCGGGCCATTCTCGTGGTACGCGACTTCGCGAACAATCTGCGTATCGATACCGTGAACATCAGGCCGGCGGCACCGGCCGTTTCGTCGGCACGTGTCGACTACGGCATCGTGCGCGCCGGTACGAGGGAACGCCGATCCGTCGCTGTCCGGAACACGTCTGCGCAGCCCACGGTGATCACGGATATGAGGATACGCGGCAACGGACCGTTCGCCATCGCGAATCCGCCTGTCTTGCCCTATACGATCCCGCCGTCTGGAACGTTCGACGTCCAGCTGGACTATGCGCCGGTGCGCGGTACGACCGCCGAGGATCACGCTGCTCTCGTCGTCGAATCGCAGTGCGGGAATACGACGTCCGAGATCAGAGGGGTGGTGGGTCTTGCCCTCCTGGACGTCGAGGACTGGGCCGTGGGAGATGTCCGGGCGGATGAGCGGGTCTGCAAGCCGGGCGGTCTGCGCATCGTCAACAACGGAAACATGCCGGTAACGATCACCGGGTTCGACATCGGGAATCCGAACGTCACGTTATCGACACCCACCGTTCCACCTCTGCCGATCGAAGTGCTGCCGGGCGCGGAAATTCACGTGCAGGACCTGTGCTACGGTCGTACGACGGTCGGCAAGGATACGGCGTCGGTTCGCGTGCAGTCGGATGCCCAGGGTGACGATCTGACGTGCGTCGTTACCGGTCGTGTTGTGACGTCCATCGAAGAGGATTCCGATGTCATGGCTCCGTGGGTACGGTATGTGGCGGCGTCCGAGACGCTCGACGTGACGTGCGACGACGGTCGGGCCCGCGTCGTCGTGGTAGACGTGCGCGGACGCCTCCTGCATACGATGCCGATCACACCGCCGCTGACGCAGGTGGATGCCCGGACCTTTCCCGGGGGTACGGTGATCGTCACCATCGATTCCGCAAGGGGCAGGCGAACGGTCGCGGTTCCGATCCTTCGCTGAGTCCCGACTCCATGTCCGTGGCATGTCCGCCCGACAGGGTGCGGCATGCCATGGTCATTCGTGGTCCCGTCGGATGACGGTCAGTGTCCTGCCGCCGATGGTTCCATCGGGAGCGGGCGCCCGGCCAGCATCCGGAAGCGTATGACGTAGGCCACGGCGGCAGTCATGAGGCCGACCAGATATCCGATCCATATCCCGCCGGGACCCATGCCGAGCGTGAAGGCGCACAGATAGCTCACCGGCAGGGAGATACAGCCATAGGCCACCAGGGATAGCAGCGTGGGAACGCGTACGTCTGCCATGCCGCGCAGGATACCGAGGCCGACGCATTGCACGCCGTCGAACAACTGGAACATTCCGGCGAAGACGAGCAGGTGCGAAGCCAGGTCGATGACCTCCGGATCGGTACTGTACCAGGTAGGCAACCAATGGCGGAGCGTCAGGAAGACGATGGCGGTCACGACGTTGTATCCGAGGACGAGCAGGAGGGCGGCCTTGCCGGCGCTCTTCAGGTTGTCGCGGTCCTGGAGACCTCTGAAATGGCTGATACGAATCGTAGCGGCGCTGCCGATGCCCAGGGCTACCATGAACGTGAAGCCCGCCAGATTCATCGCCACCTGGTGTGCGGCCAGGGATACGGCGCCGAGCCAGCCCATCATCACTGCGCCGAGCGCGAAGGCCGCGATTTCGAGCACGATCTGCCCGGCGATGGGAAATCCCATATCGAACGATTCCTTCAGATGCCGTAATGGCGTATGAATCGTGGAACGCAGGGCGGCGCGCAGACGCAGGAAGAATGGAGAGGACATGAATATCCACAGGACGATGGCCACCATGAGCACCCTGCTCAGGAAGGTTGCCAGTCCGGCCCCTGCGGCGCCCATGGCCGGCATGCCGAAGTTGCCGTAGATGAAGACCCAGTTCAGGGCCACGTTCGTGAGATTGCCCGCGATACTCACGATCAGTGCCACGCGCGTATTGCTCATCGCCTCGGCCGTCTGCTTGAAGAGGCCGAAGCCTATCCGGGGCAGGATGCTCAATACGATCCAGATGTAGAACGGACGTGCCAGCACGACGACGTCGGCCGGGGCGCCGAAACGGTCCAGGAACAGGGACAGCATGAGGAGGACGGTCGTGATCAGGACGGCCATGCCGCCCGAAACGATACTGCCGGACTTCACCTGCCGGGCCATGTCGACCATATCGCGGCGTGCATAGGCCGTACCGGCGAGTGGCGTGATGGCGATCGTGAAACCCACGGCGAACAGGAGGCCGATGATCGTGATGCTGTTCCCGAGGGTCACGGCCGCCAGGGGCAGTGTTCCTACGCGGCCCACCATGATGGTGTCGGCGGCCACCGTCACCATGTCGCTCACCTGGGAGATCGCGACGGGCATGGCGAGGCGGACGAGAGGCCGTAACTGGGACATCGGGACTTCCTGCGGGATGAGAGGGGTGGGGAATACCGGTTCGCGTGACCGGTCGAGGACGAACGAAAAGCAATGTTCGTGCCGTCCCCGATTCCATGGGCTGCCGCCCCGATTGCAGGGTTCGTGCTACCGGTTTTCGCCGTAATTTGCAAGGCCTCGTTCCCGCAACTCCACTTCCAACCCCTAACGACCGCATACGCGCATGGCCCGTTTTGGACTGTTCTCCAATGATGTCGGTATCGACCTTGGTACTGCAAACACCCTGATCTGGCAGAAAGGCAAAGGGATCGTGCTCAATGAGCCGACCATCGTGGCCTTCGATCGTACGACGAAGCACATCATTTCGATAGGCCGGGAAGCGCAGGAAATGGTGGGGCGTACGCACCGGGAAATCAAGACGATACGTCCCTTGAAGGACGGCGTCATCTCCGACTTCGAAATCGCCGAAGGCATGCTGCGGGCCTTCATCCGTAAACTGTCGAGTTCATGGCAGCCCGCGCGTCGTATGGTGATCTGCGTTCCGTCCGGCATCACCGAGGTGGAAAAACGCGCCGTACGGGATTCTGCGGAACACGCCGGCGCCAAGGAAGTCCACCTCATCGCCGAACCCATGGCCGCCGCCATCGGTGTGGGCCTCGACGTCCACGAACCGATGGGGAACATGATCGTGGATATCGGCGGGGGAACGACGGAGATCGCCGTCATCGCCCTGTCCGGTATCGTTGCCGACGAATCGATCCGTATCGCAGGCGACGAGCTCACGAGCTCCATCGTCAACTACTTCAAACGCCAGCACAACATCCTTATCGGCGATCGTACGGCGGAGATCATCAAGTGCCATGTGGGCTCGGCCTTCCCGCTCGACGAAGAGCTGGAGATCGAAGTCAAGGGCCGTGACATGGTGAGCGGCATCCCCCGCTCCATCATCATCTCGAGCGAGGAGATCCGCGAGGCTCTCAACGAGAACGTCACCGTCATCGTCGAAGCCGTCCTCAACCTCCTCGAAAAGACGCCGCCTGAACTTTCGGCGGATATCTACGATCGTGGCATCATCCTCACGGGCGGTGGCGCCCTGTTGAAGGGACTCGACGAGCGTCTGCGCCGCGAGACGAAGCTGCCGGTCCATGTAGCCGAAGACCCGCTCACGGCCGTCGTGCGCGGCACCGGCAAGGTTCTCGAAGATCTCAGTGGATACTCGAACGTCCTGATCAAGTCGAAGCGCTACTGATGCAGCGGTTCATCGCATTCGTCGTCCGCTTCAAGAACTACATCGCCCTCTGTGCGCTGGTGGTGATGAGCTTCGCCATGATGAGCTTCGGCAGCCTGTCGCAGCTCGGCGGGTTCCGCGCCGTCGTCGTAGGCTCCATCGGGTGGTTGCAGAGCTTGTTCGCCTGGATTCCGAATCCGGTGGCGCTGAAGAGCGAGAATCTTGCCCTGCGCGAACTCAATCTCCAGTTGTCGGTGGAAAGTGCGCGAAGCCGCCAGGCCATGGTGGAGAACGCCACGCTGCGCCGCATGCTGGAACTTCCGAAGCTGACGGAGTATCGACTGATCGCCGCCGACGTGGTAGGGAAGACGACGACACAGTTGCGGAACTACGCCACCATCAACAAGGGCGGCGCCGATGGCCTCAAGGAAGGCATGTGCTGTATCACCGATGCAGGCCTGGTGGGACTGATCATCGGTGTGTCGGATCATTATGCCGTGGTCCAGCTCCTGCTCAACCGCGATACGCGGGTGGCGGCGAAGGTCCAGCGTTCCCGCGTCGATGGCATCATCGCCTGGGAAGGCGAGACGTATCTGACGCTGAAGAACATTCCGAAGTCGTTCGATGTCCAGGCTGGCGACGTCGTCCTTACGTCCAACTACAGCAGCCGGTATCCGGCGAACCTCGTCATCGGCCGCCTTACACAGGTCGAGGACGAGAACAATTCGCTCTTCCGCCGCGTGGTGGTGGAGCCCGCCGTGAATTTCGCGACGCTGGAACAGGTCTTCATCGTCGAGTATATTCCGAATACCGAACGGCTGGAGCTGGAGCATGCGACGGACGAGCGGATGCGCCAGCGCTCACAACAACGATAGGCTCTTCCGATCATGAATGTACTGTTCGATAGGACTCAGTTCGCGACCAATCCGGCCCTGCGCTTCGTGGCATATGCCGTCGTCGCCATGGTGCTGTCCGTCATTCACGTCGTCTTCCTTCGGTTCGTCGCCGTCAGCAGCGTCACACCCGATCTCCTGCTGATCCTCACGGTCTGGATCGCTTTGGTCGAAGGTCAGTTCGTCGGTATGTTTGCCGGGTTCGCCAGTGGTATCCTGTTCGATATCGTATCGGCCGACGTACTCGGCAGTAATGCACTCGCCAAGACGGTGGCGGCCTTCGTGGCCGGCTATTTCTGGAGGGAAGGGTTCGCCATGCAGACGATCGGAAGCTATCGCTTCCTGCTGATCGTGGCGCTGTGCGGGGGATTGCACAACGTGCTCTACTTCTTCTTCTACGTCAAGCCGATGCAGATCTCGTTCCCCATGTTTTTTCTGACGTACGGCGTGGCCACGACGCTGTACACCACCGTTGCCGCCGTCTTCCCGATGCTCTACGTCAACAGGAAGAAGGAGTGGTAGGAAGGTTCCGTAACGAGGGCCCGTCACCACGATTCGCAACACGTTTCCCGTTGGTTCCGCATGTATCTAAGCAAACTTGAAATGGTCGGCTTCAAGAGCTTCGCTCACAAGACCGAGCTGAGCTTTACCGACGGCGTCACGTCCATCGTAGGGCCGAACGGTTGCGGGAAGTCGAACATCGTCGACGCCATCCGCTGGGTGCTGGGCGAGCAGAAGTCGTCCACCCTCCGTGCCGATTCCATGGATCAGGTGATCTTCAACGGCTCGAAGACGCGCAAGCCGCTCGGCATGGCCGAAGTGTCCCTGACGATCGAGAACAACAAGCAGATACTCCCCACGGAGTATTCGCAGGTGACGATCACACGGCGCCTGTTCCGGAACGGAGACAGCCAGTATCTGCTGAACAAGACGCAGTGCCGTCTCCGCGACATCGTCGATCTCTTCATGGATACCGGAATGGGCTCCGATGCCTACTCGGTGATCGAGCTGAAGATGATCGAGACGATCCTCAGCGACAAGGCCGACGAACGCCGCCACCTGTTCGAGGAAGCCGCAGGCGTCACGAAGTACAAGGCTCGCCGCCGCGAGGCACAGCGCAAGCTCGAAGCCGCCGAACGCGATATCGCACGCGTACAGGACATCGTCCGCGAAGTGCAGAAGACGGTGAACTCGCTCGCACGCCAGGCCGAGAAGGCTCGTCAGCACCAGGAATTGTCGACGCGTCTGCGTGAGCTGGACAGGTTGCTCTTCGCCTTCGAATATCTCGACGAATACATGGCCCTGAAGCAGTTCGAGGCCCGTATCACGGATATCCGCAAACGTCGCGAAGAAGCCGAAGCCACGCTGCAGAGCGGAGAAGCCGCAGTGGTGACGACGGAGGCCGAACATCAGGCACGTGAAGTGGAACTGCGGACCGCGCTCGAAGCCGAAGGCAATGTGCGTTCGGCCCTGGGCGAAGTGCAGCAGCAGGTCTCTCTGCTCGAAGAGCGTCGCGCCGCCACGCAACGTGCACTGGACAGACTGGAACGCGAACAGAACGAGTCGCAGTCGCAGCAGTTGAGCACGTCCGAAGAACTCCGCAGCGTGCGTGAACGCCTCGAGGCGATCCGCGTCGAAGTCGAGGTGGCCCAGCAGGATGCCGGCGGACAGAAGCAGCGCGTGCATGAGATGAACGAAGGCATGCATGCGGCCCGCCAGGAAGCGTCGTCACGACGTGAAGCATTGAATCAGGCCCGCCAGGTCCTGGCGGAAGAACGTAATCAGGCCGACAGGTTCCGCATCCAGGCCGAAGGGCTTCAACGTCGTCTCCGCGACAACGAAAGCCAGCAGACGGTGGCCGCCGAGCGCCTGCGTCAGGTGGAGGAGCAGAGTATCCGCGAACGCGAGGATCTGCCCGCACTGGACGCTCAGCTCGCAGAAGCTGAACAGCGCCAGCATTCCGAAGAAGAACGTCAACAGCGCCTGCGTACCGAGCAGGAAGGTCTGCAGCAGGAGTCGGAAGGGCTCCGCGCCCAGGCCGCCCATAGCAAGGCGTCCCTCGAATTCCTGATCGGCCTCGTCGACACGACCGAAAGCAGCAAGTTCCTGATGTCGACGCCGGAGTGGACGCCGTCGGGCGAGAAACTCACGCTGGCCGAAGTGCTGAATACGGCCGAAGATCTGCGTGTGGCCATCGAAGCGGCGTTGGGCGAATCCGCCCGCTACTTCGTCGTCGCCAATCGCCAGGAAGCCAATCAGGCAATCGGCGCACTTGCCCGGAACAACGTCGGCAAGGCTACGTTCCTCTGCCGTGACGCAGTACCCGATCTCGGCGCTCCGCCGCAGTTGCCTCAGGTCGATGGTATCATGGGCTGGGCGAGCGAGCTGGTGCGTACCGACGACGCTCTCCGTGGTGCCGTCCGCGGCATCCTTGGTCGTACCGTCGTCGTCCGTACGGTGGAAGACGCATGGCGCGCCATCGAACAGACGCCGGCGGATGCTGCCGTGACGCTGGCCGGTGAGATCGTGCATCGGGCCGGTGCCGTCCGTGGCGGCTCGGTGTCGAAGACGGAAGGTGTCCGTGTCGGACGCCGTGAACGCATCGAACAGCTTCGTGGTGAGGTCGCCCGGCTCGAGGAGCGTATCGGCGAGATCGACGAACGCCTGCGCGAGATCAAGCAGGAGTTGTCGACGATCGACCTGCGCCGACTCGCCGACGACGTGCGCCGGATCGCCCTGATCCGCAACGACCGGATCCAGAAGCTCCAGGCCCTGCAGGGACGTATCGACGATATCTCGTCGCAGCGCGAGATGCTCGAGGAAGAGGCCGCAGGCTTCCGTGCGGAACTCGAAGGCGTACAACAACAGGGTGCCGAAGCCGAACGTGCCATCACGGCCACGGCCGAAGGTGTGGCCCAGCTCGAACAGGACGTCCATGCATCGCAGCAGGAACTGCTGGCCGCAGAAAGCAGACTCAACGAAGCGACGGCCGATATGCGTGCCGCCGAAATCCACGTCGTACGCCTGAACGGTGAACGGCAGACACTCGAAAGCGATGAAGCCCGGTTGTCGACGCAGAGCCTGACCATCGACCAGCGCCGTGAACAACGCGATCACGAGCGGACGGAATTCGGCCAGCAGCTCGAGCAATTCGCCGTCGAACGTGATCACATGGCAGGTCAGGCGGAGAAACTCGTCGTCCATCTGGCGGAATCGCGTGCCGCACGCGAAGCGCTCGAACTCACGGTGCGCGAATGCTCGGCTGCCTTCCATGCGGCCGGCGATGCCGTACGCGCGCAACGCAAGGTCGTCGACAACGTCACGCAGGAACTCCACGAAGCCGATCTCCGCTTCAACGAAGTGCGTCTGCGCGTCGAAGCACTGGTACGACGTGCCACCGAAGAACTCGATATCGCGGTTCCCGACGAGCCAGTCCAGCCCGAATCCGAGCACAGTCCGGACGATCTGAGACTGCAGGTCCAGGAGCTGCGCCGCAAGCTCACGACGATGGGGAACGTCAACTTCCTCGCACTCGAAGAGCACGAACGCGAAGCCGAACGCCTCGAGTTCCTGACGAAGCAACTGACGGACCTGCTCGACAGCCAGAAGACGTTGACGGAGACGATCGCCGAAATCAATCTGACGGCCCGTGAGCAGTTCACGAATACCTTCATCAGGATCCGCGAGAACTTCATCACGCTGTTCAAGGTCCTGTTCACCGAGGACGACGAAGCCGATCTCATGATGGTGGACGATGCCGACCCGCTCGAATGCAAGGTCGACATCGTGGCCAAACCTCGCGGCAAGCGTCCGCACAGCATCGAAATGCTGTCGGGTGGCGAGAAGACGCTCACGGCCATCGCCCTGCTCTTCGCCATCTATCTCGTCAAGCCGAGCCCCTTCTGTATCCTCGATGAAGTGGACGCCCCGCTCGACGACGCGAACATCGACCGCTATCTGAAGATCATCCGGAGGTTCGCCGAGAACACGCAGTTCCTGATGATCACGCACAATAAAAAGACCATGGAAGCCGCCGATACACTATACGGCGTCACGATGGAGGAGCCGGCAGTGTCGAAGCTCGTCAGCGTCCAGTTGTCGGGCGACTCGCCGCGCAAGTCCGCAGCCTGATGTTCAACTACACATTCCCGAGAGTATGATGATCAAACGTTTGTCTGTCCTGATGCTGGTGGCCGTACTGGCCGTCTGTATCGTGCCGGAGACGAAGGCAGGGGACGCGGAACAGGTCGTCCTGAACGAAACGCTCGACGGTTCGTTCGGCAAGGTATGGAGAGCCGTGAAGCGCGCGATGGAAGTGCATGGCTGCGGCAAACCCCAGACGGAGAAGGTGATCGAGCCGGCCGAAGAAGGCGGGCTGTACAAGGGTATCTACATTTCGGATTTCTGCATCCTGGCGACGGGAGAGGACACGACGCGTGACGTGCTGGAGCGCTATGGCGACATTCCCCGCATCCGCGGCGGTATGTGGATCAGTGGCCGTATCCAGTACAAGATCAACATCCGCGAAGAAGCGCAGAACAAGACGAAGATCACGCTGAAGGCCGAACTCTCGGGATTCGAGGAGTTCATCACCAATCAGGTGCACTTCTGGACGTCGAACGGCTTGCTCGAGCGCGAGATGATGGCTGCGATCGTCAAGTATTCGAACGAGGAAATACAGAAGGCCGGTTCTACCGACGAATGAAGTCGTACTGAGCCACCTTGATGTCGAATTCGGTACCGGGAGCGTAGTCCAGAGCCATTTCCTTCAGAAGTGGCTCCTGGACCCGTACCGTGGCCCAGCATCCGCCGTGGAACTTCACGACCTCGGCATCATAGAGTTCCTTGCCGTTCATCGAAACCCGGTAGGTCTGTCCGGGTTCGAAGGAATCCTTGGGCATCTTTTCATGGACGGGCTTCATTTCTTTTCCTCGTAGTTCAATGTGGTCTACACGAGCCGCGCATGCAGTTGCGCCGCGGCCCTGGCGGCATGCGTCCTGGGCAGCATCAGGCGTGCCGTATGATCGCCCGGCTGCAATACCAGTCCGAAGGCTTCGGTCACACCCAGTTCGCGGATCGTCGTACCTGCCGCTTCGAGCCAGGCGGCCGCAGGGGCGAAGACGACCGACACCGTCACATGATTGTCGGCCGGGTCCATGTCGTCGCGCAGGACGACGATGGGATCGCACGACGATGCCTCGGCGGCGATGATGGTCTGATCTCCATCGGGTTCGGCCGCACCGGCGATGCGGATCGGAATGCCGGCCTGTTCCGCAGGATCGATCATGGTGGGGTAGAGGAGCTTGACTCCTTCCTCGGCAGCGATGCGCGCCTGCACGTAGGAGAGGCGGGGCCGCGACGCCGTCCCTTCGCAGATCTGGGGATCTCCGCTCCGGATACCGGCTACGTCCGTCCAGATCACGATTTCTTCCGCGTCGAGCAACGATCCCAGCAGCGATGCGGTGAGGTTGGAGCTTTCCTTGCCCATCGTCGTCGTGGCGCCATGTTCCGCACGTCCTACGTAACCCTGGATCAGGACGACGCGATGGGCGTCCAGTACAGGCCACAGTGTCTGGCGTACGCGTACGCGGGTCTTGTCCACCAGCGGCCGAGCGGCGCCGTGCTGGCCGTCGGTTTCGATGACGTCCCGTGCATCCACACCGGCGACGTCGATGCCACGTGATCCAAGGACGTGCCGTGCGATGTGCAGGGCCATGTATTCGCCGTAGGACAGGATGCCGTCGAGCGTCCGTGGTGTGAGCTGACGTGTGATGGAGACACCCGTCAGGGTATTCGTGAGTTCCGTACGGCAGCCTTCGAGCAGGACGTCCAGTGCCTCGCGTACGGAGGGGGAGGGAATGAGTCCCTTCATCAACGTCCTGTGGTCGTTCACCACATGATCCAGGCGTTCGCGCGCATCGTCGAGCTGCCCTTTGACGGCCAGGCGTGCTGTGTATTCCAGGTCGCGTGTGGCGGTGGAAAAGGCCGATACGACGACGAGGATACGTTCATCCGCATGGCGCTGGAGGATATCGGACATCTGCCGGAAACCTTCCGGGCCGCGGAGCACCGCTCCGCCGAATTTCATGACCTTCATGGCACAAAGGTACGGAACTTGACGGGCCGGATGCAGGCGGTATCCGGGGCAGAAGCGGCAGCCCGGCGACCGAACCGCCGCGTACAGGAGTTTTCCAGATACGGAAAAACTTAACAAATCCAGTTGCAGCATCCGGTTAAGCCCCTTATATTTGCAGTTCTCAGAGAATTCCAACGCTCATTCGAGGCCGAAATGGCAAAGACCCAATCGTTCGGTGACAAGACCAAGAAGGGTAAAACCGAACAGAAGATCAACGTGAAGGTCATCAAGGCGTTCCGCTCCGACAAGGGTACCGTGAAGTACATGGAGCGCTTCGTCAAGATTGATGATGCTGGCCAAATCGACAAGATCGACATCACGAGGTAATAGCATGAAGAAGGGTATCCACCCCGCATACAAGACCATCGACGTGGTCATGACGGACGGGTCGACGTTCCAGACGCGCTCCTGCTTCAAGGGTGAACGCATGGTACTGGAAATCGACTCGAAGTCGCATCCGTTCTATACGGGCAAGCAGATGCTCGTCGATACGGCCGGTCGTGTCGAGCGCTTCAACAAGCGCTTCGAGAAGACGAAGGCCATCAAGGATGCAAAAACGAAGTAAACTCCAGGAGACATGAACGTGGCAGCACCACACAATCCGAATACGATCAATTCGCCGTTTCGTCAGAAGCGCAACCAGCCCAAGAAGCGCGTGAACCCGCTCAAGAAGTCGAGAATGATCGACTATCTCGACGGCAAGTTCCTGAGCCGCTTCACGAACGACCAAGGCAAGATCCTGCCCCGCCGCATCACTGGTGTGACGGCTCTGCAGCAGCGCCGCCTGGCCATGGCCATCAAGTATGCCCGTCATCTGGCCATCGTTCCGTTCGTCGCCCAGGATACGCGCTGATTGTTCGTTTGTCGGTGTACCGTGACGGTAAGATACCGTGCGAAGCGCCGACACGAAGTGAAATCCGGAAGTCTGGGGAAAGCCGTATCACTGATCGTGGTACGGCTTTCGTAGTTGATATAGGACGGTCCGAATTCGATCGGTGTATGAGAATAGGAAGGTTCCGGAGCAGGTAGTGTTGCTCAGGGTACGGGAATGCTGTGCGGATCGGATTATTATTATTTCTGGAGGAATGGATATGCGAATGGTCGCCTGCGTATTGCTGATATGCTGTTGTCTCGGTGTTTCGAGTTGTTCGTCATCGAGTACGAGCCCGTCGAAATCGGATACATCGGCGAATACGGGATCAGGCTCAGGAAGCCACGAGAGCAAGGCTACACAATGTACGGCAAGGACAAAAAAGGGAGACCGCTGCAAGAATATGACAACCAATCCGAGCGGACGCTGTTATCAGCACGACTGACTTGCCGATTCCATGTAATGACGTGAAAGGCCCGGGAATGGGGCCTTTCGTATGTGTTGTTTGTATCGTCGATAGCTGCTATTGTACCCGGATCGTGTTTCGATGCGTCGATGTCAAGGATCGGTAGGCATCCGACTACGACCCGATCACCATCCTCGTCTTCGGATAGAAGTGACTCCATGAATGCCAGTAGTCGATCCACGGCTGGATACGTTCCACCTTGCCAACGCTGTAGGTCCTGGCAGGATCGGGCATGCGGACGACGATGGTTCCCGTGCCGCCGTCGATATGTACAGGTAGTCCGCTCCGCGTCCGTCCGATGGCGAGGCCCTTGCCCTCCGTATCGCGGATGCATTCGGTGACGGAGATGGAATCGGGGACGATCCATGCACGGACGTGCTGTTCGGTGGCGGCATCGACGAAGACGGTCTTTCCACCGAGCGTATCGATCGTGATGATGCCCTGGCGATGCGTCGTGAGCAGCGGATAGGCCGCGGCCGAATCGTCGATGACGATGCCGACGACGCGCGTCATGTCACCGAGGGTCGACGACGTGTCCGCACGTCGCGCATAGCCACTCATCCTGCCGAGCTTCTTCTCGCTCGCCTTGTCCGGCTGGAGGACGAGGAGGTTGCCGCGTTCGCGGTAGGCATCGCCGATATACTTCTGGTCGAAGGGAATATCCTTCAGCGTCATCCCTGCACGCGGACCCGTCACGCATTCACCCGTGGCCTGATACCACCATGACTTCGTGCTGACGTCCTCGAACATGGCATTGTAGTGATTCGCGCCCACGAGACGGAAGGTCTCCACCTTGCCGTCGATGACCGGCGAGTAGACGCGTCCCGTATGGCACATCGTACAGTACGTCACCATGATCGGCGTACCGCCGCACGTATCGATCACCTTGTGATGATAGGCGATGAGGTCGACGGGATAGGCCTTCGTCTGTCCGTTGATCGTGACGATGATGGCAACCGTACTGTCGTCGGCCGGCCTTGCATCGGCGAATTGCCGTTCGACGGGCTCGGTGAACATGGCCTCGGCGCTCATCGATGTGGCGACCATTCCGTGGATGCCCGTCGCAACGAGAAGGAGAACGATCAGTGTCGTCTTGCCGTACCAGCGGCCGTTCTTCCAGATGGCCGGCACGGCGAGGAAGAGACACAGCAGGCCGAGTCCGATGAGGAACCATCGCCACGTATGGATGGGATAGGCGATATGGACGACGTCGAGGTCCTGTGCGCCGGGTACGATGGGCATGAGGAGCAGAACGGAGGAGAGCGGAGGCGTCAGGACGAGCAGCCATCCGAGAATGAGCAGGAGCCAGCGGTAGCGTTTGATCATACGGACAACATACGGCAATCGGACCTCATCCGTATGGAGGCGGGGAATCGGAATACATGAACCCTGTCATGCACAATGGCATGGCTCGCGTCGCCCGCGGTGTCGTCAGTATCGTTTCCTGCGGTTGCGGACGTAGTCGACCATCAGATCCTTGCCCAGTCCATCGAGGCCGGTATAGAAGGCACGGCCCTTGTTGGCCTTCGTCAGGTCCTCGATGAACTTGACGAGCCAGGAATCGCTCGCTACCATGAAGGTCGATATGGCGATGCCATCCCGGCGGCAGGCCACGGCTTCGTCGAGTGTCTTGTTCACGATCATGGGATCGAGGCCCCATGAATTCTTGTAGATCGTGCCGTTCTCCATGGTGAGGGCCGACGGCTTGCCATCGGTGACCATGAATATCTGCTTGTTCGTGCCCCGCATGCGCTTCAGCAGTTGGCGGGCAAGACGCAGCCCGGCCCGCGTATTGGTATGGAACGGCCCCACCTGGATGTAGGGGATATCGCGCACCGATACACGCTGTGCTTCGTCGCCGAAGAGGATGACGTCGAGCGAGTCCTTCGGATACCTGGTCTTGATGAGCTCGGCAAGGGCGAGGGCGACCTGTTTCGCCGGTGTGATGCGGTCCTCGCCGTAGAGGATCATCGAGTGGGATACGTCGATCATCAGCACGGTAGCGCACGACGTCTGATACTCCGTTTCGTAGACGCGGATGTCGTCCTCGCGAAGGTCCGGACCATCGATGTTGCCCGTGCGCTTGAAGAGGTTCGTCATCGTCTGCGTGACGTCGATGTTTCCCGCCTGATCGCCGAAGGCATAGTCCCGCGTATCGGGCGTACGCTCCACGCCCTGACCGTTGGAAGGCGCATCGTGGTTTCCGATGTCCGACTTCTTCAATGAACGGAATATCTCGTCCAGGGCATCCGTGCGCATGCGCCGCTCCGCGGCAGCCGTCGGACGGAGTGTGCCATCGTCGTTCATCTCGAGCATGCCGTCGTTCCGTAGGGCGGCGATGAAGTCGTCCATCGACATCGTCGTCATCAGGCCGTACTCTTCGTTCAGTTCGCGCAGCAGGTCCAATGCCTGTTCGGCATCGCCCGAAACCTGCAGCAGGATGTAGGAGAACAGACCGAGCATGCGCTCGAGTTCCTGTTCGGCAGTCGATGAACGTTCGGTCCAGCGGGAATAGATGATCATGGCGATCGGAACATGAATGGGGATGCTGAATGACGGTTCACGCAGAGGGCAAATTGCGAAGAAGTATCGGTCGTTGATCCGCGCGCACGATCCACTCCTTGCCGTGAGTTCGACGAACGTCGGTGGTGGATAATACGGACGACCGGTTTCGGATATCCTTGATAAATTGTTCGATGATCAAAACCCTCATGACCCTCGCTGCAGTGTGCTGCTTTGTCACCGGAGCGCGTGCCGAAATGGATTCCGTCTGCACCGTCCGCTACGAAGGTGGCGTCACGGTACGGAACGAGAGCAGTAGTTACGGCACCACGTCCGTGCTGATCCAGCCAACCATACTCCCGGCCGTCCATCGTACGGCTTCCATGGCTGTCTACGAAGGCTCTGTGGTCCTGAAGCACGGTTCGGTCGATCTCGGTTTCGTTCGCAGGGATGGACCCGGTCCCGGGTGCCAGTTCATGGGAACGACGTCCGAAGACGGACGGGGGACGATGCGTATCGAAGTCGATGCGAGTGCCTCCACTCCCGTCATCACGGTACGCCTGACGGTCGATACGAAGCCACGGGAAGGAGTGATCAAGAAGTGCGATGGCGAGCTCGGGACGACCTGGTACGAGCACTGGTTCTATCAGTACAAGGCCTCGTACGGTAACGGGCAGGATACGTTCAGGTATTCGGAGTTCGCTTCGCAGAACGAATGGTATCACCGGCAGGAAACCATGCGTACGCAGTATCACGACGGTACCACGTTGTGGACGGTGGAGTCCGGCACGGCGGTCGATGTGAGGATCGGTGCCTCGCCGAGAGTCGTTCTCTCACCGTCACGGACGATTCCGTTGATTCCCGGAGTCACGGTACCGACGACCTGGCGCGCCACCATTCTGTATGGTCATGACACGACGGCGATACGTTCCGCGGTCCTTGTCGTACGAGACAAGCAGTACTCGATGACCGCCGATGGCCCGACGTCGTTCAGCGTCGAGGATGTCGATGTCGCAGGCGAAGCCACATGGCAGGATACCGCCGTGTCCGTGAGCGTGCGTGCCGAGATGAACGACAGCAGCATTCTTGACGACAGCTACTGGATCCCGTTCGTGAAGCAGCCTGCCTGGCTTGCGGGCGATGCCGTGATCACGCGAGGAGATACCGAATCACCGGACTATGTCCGTTACGATGTGGAGAGGGGAATCCTTGGTGGAGCGACGTCACTGGCGATGAAGAAGAAGACGGTTACCTTCTACGATCGTGGCAACGTCCAGCCCGTTCTTGGATCGGCGTGCGGATTCGGCGGTGACGTCATGACGAGCGCTACGGGTGGCTCGTTCCACAACGAGAACGGATGGAACGGTATCGGCGGTTCGAAGGACGACATCTTCACCATATCGATGAATCTTCCGGACAGGGTCGAATTCCACATGCCGGTCATCACGTTGTTCAGGCTAGGCGACAGGAAGCTGGAACTCGCCTACTATGCGGACCCTTCCGAAGGTGCTACGGAAACGGCGATCGTACAACGGTCTCTCGGCTCGCTGTTCGGTTCGATGCTGGACAGTATCGAGCCGATGGTGACACCGGCCGAAATGGAAATGATAAAGGATGTGAATATCGATGCGAAGTACGATGCGACGCTGAGGATGAGGGCCTACTTCGAGCGTACGGCGATCGATACGGTCAGCCCCGGTGATGCGTCCGATATGAATATCGAGTACCGTCTCAAGGCGAACGGGTCGGTCGACGTCAACGACTACGTTACGCTGCATGCGATGACCGGTGCCGACGTCACGTGGGCAGGGGTCTTCGGAACGGACAGTATCCGTATGAACGAGGTCGAAGGTGGATCCGATCGTTCGCTGGTCGTGGATGTTCTGGGCGAACTGACTACCGTGGCCACCGAATCGGCACATGTCATGGCAGGTCTGACACCCATCGTGCAACGTCCTGTTCGTGACGCCATACCTGCGATGCTGCTGAGCGAGAACGAACGCCTGATGGTCGCCTTCCGTCAGCGAGGCAGTGCACGTCCCGTCGTATCCACCGCGTCGATCGGAACGCGTGCCCTGGTATGGGCCGGACGGGAGGAAGGAACGGGCAAACCTGTCGTGGCGATAGGCATCCAGGCGAAGTCGTCGCCTTATGTCAAGCGGCTCGACATTCCGTCTGCCGCCTTCGCGCACCGTCCGTCCGCTGTCTTCGATGGTCAGAACAGGCTGATGGTCGTGTGGGAGTCCGCACCGACCGTTCCGGTTTCGCCCAGGCTGGTAGACGTCAAGGCCTTCCTTCCGTCGATCGGTCTTCGATGGGCCGTCATCGATGCGGAGAAGCAGATCATCGTCGACTCAGGGGTGATCGACGCATCGTCCGCCGTACAGCCTCAGCTGCATGCCGATGCGGACGGTTCGGTCCATGCATTCTGGAAATCGACGGGTATCACGTCGGCCATCATGCACGCGGTATGGAACGGCAGTACATGGTCGACACCTCGGTCCGTCGTGACCGGCGTCGCATCGCTGACGTCGTGGAATGCGGCCGTGCGGAGTGGGGATCAAGGTATCGTCACGTGGATCGCGGATGCCACGGCCTTCAGCTCCGTACCGGGTTCGGGAACGTGGTCGTCACCGCGGAATCACGGCCCTGCACGGAGCGTCGTACCTCTCCTGATGGAAGATGGCAAGCGCACAGTCGTCCTCAGCATATCCGGGCGTGTCGCCATGGCGGATCACGATCAGCCAGCGTCGATCCGTCAGTTCGGCAACGATGAACTCGGTCCCGCGTTTGCGCATGCACAGGCGCGGATGAATGGCGACGTGCTGATGCTCGGTGCGATGCGTGGGGATGGCTTCGTCGTTGCACGGCACGACGGCGCCACGACAACGATCCTGTCCGACCTTCTGCCTCCCGTCGAGGAATATGTGCGGTGGGGCAGCATCCGCTGGGCAGATGACGGAACGATCGACTACGGCATGGCGACGGTCACCGACAACACCGTAGCCGGGGATGAAGCGATGGTTCTACTCGGCCGTGCCTACCTCGGCAATACGACGAGCGTGATCGATATCGATACACGTTCCGCGAGCGGTGGATACGATGTGAGCCCAGGGCATCGCCTCGCCTTCGCTTCATCCGCCGGTACGTACGAGTGGTATGACGTCATGGGGCGGAGGGTCCACCGTATGGACGTGGTGGAAGGAACGTCACCGATATGTCCGGAGCTTGCCGTCGGCACGTACTTCGTCGCTGGTCCTGGATACAGGGGAGCGGTCCTCGTCCGATGAAAATTCCCCTGGGATTCCTCGCAAAAACATTTGAAAATCTGACCGTTGCCCCCTTATCTTTGTAGCTCTCTCGTTGGGGCGTCGCCAAGTGGTAAGGCAGCGGATTTTGGTTCCGCCATCCGTAGGTTCGAATCCTGCCGCCCCAGCCAACACGATTACGAGGCACATAGCAGCGTGGATTCGGACATCAAGATCGTTGCGGGTCGATCGAACCCCGACATCGCGGTAAAGATTGCTCACGCGACGCATCGTGAACTGGCTCAGGTCGCCATCCAGAATTTCAGCGATGGGGAACTGTGGGTCAAGTACGAAGAGAACGTACGTGGTGTCGACCTCTATATCGTGCAATCGACGTTCGCTCCGTCAGACAATCTGATGGAGCTTTTATTGTTGATCGATGCTGCGAAGCGTGCCTCGGCACGCCGTATCACGGCCGTCATTCCGTACTTCGGATATGCGCGCCAGGATCGCAAGGATCAACCCCGCGTTGCCATTACCGCCAAGCTTGTGGCAGATCTTCTGACGAGAGCCGGTGCGAACCGCATCATCACGATGGATCTTCACACGCCGCAGTTGCAAGGGTTCTTCGACATTCCGCTCGACCACCTGTATTCTTCGCCGCTCAGCACGCAGGTGCTGCAGAATCTCGGACTGGAGAACGTCGCCGTCGCTTCGCCCGATGTCGGGGGAGTCAAGACGGCCCGCTCCTATGCCAAGATGCTCGGTGATGCCGACCTGGTCGTCGTGGACAAGCGCCGTCCCAAGCACAACGTTGCCGAAGTGATGAACATCATCGGTGAAGTGCGTGGAAAGAACGTAGTGATCGTGGACGATCTCATCGACACGGGTAGCACGTTCGTGCAGTGTGCTGAAGCGATCAAGCGGAACGGAGCGGAAACCATCGTCGGTGTCTGTACGCATCCGGTATTCTCCGGTAATGCCATCGAGAAGATCGCCGCGTGCACGGCATTGACAAAGTTGTACGTAACGGACACGATACCTCTTCGGAAAGAGCATCCGAAGATCGGGGTGATCAGCGTCGCAGGATTGTTCGCGGAGGCGATCATCCGCACGCACGAGAACCAGTCCATCAGCTCTCTCTTCGAAAAAGCCCAACCATAAGGTAGTCATCATGAGTCAAATCGTTCTTTCGGCAGTAAAGCGTGAGCCGGGCCGCACGACGGCCAAGGCCCTGCGCCGCGAGGGATTGGTACCCGGCGTCTATTACGCAAAGAACCAGGACCCCGTGCACTTCAGCGTTCAGACGCTGGCCCTGCGTCCTATCATCTATACGGCCGAAGCCAAGATGGTGGCCCTGCAGGTTGAAGGCGGCAAGCCCCTGAATTGCATCGTCAAGGATGTGACGTTCGATCCGATTTCGGACAAGATCCTGCACTTCGACCTTCTCGGCGTCTCGGCAGGCCAGAAGATGTCCGTCGAAATGCCGATCCACCTGGTCGGTAACTCCATCGGCGTGCGTGATGGCGGTGCGGTCGAACACGTGATGCACAGGGCTCACGTTATGGTCGATCCCACCAACATGCCCGAGCACATCAATGTGGATATCTCCGATCTCAAGATCGGTCATGCCATCCACATCAGCGATGTGAGCATCCCGGGTGTCGAATTCACGGATCGTCCCGAAGCCGTCATCGTTACATGCACGGCTCCCAAGGGATCGGGCGACGCAGCAGCTACCGAAGCCGCAGCTTCCTGATATCCCGTTCGGTCGACACCGAATCGAGAATGACAACATGAATGCGGATCGCCCATCGTGGCGATCCGCATTTTTCGTTATATCGTAGGACCTTTCATTCCTGGTGCATCGAACATGATCGTGGCCGATCTCCCGCAGAACGAAGAAGAACGCCTGCAGACGCTCTACGAATCGCAACTCCTCGACACGGCGGAAGAAGAGGAATTCTCGGAAATCGTACAGCTTGTCTCGCAGATATGCGGAACACCGATCTCGTTGATCTCGTTCATCGACCGGAACCGTCAGTGGTTCAAGGCGAAGAAGGGTCTCGACGATTCGGAAACACCGCGAGACATGGCCTTCTGCTCGCATGCCATCCTCCAGGGTGGCGTCTTCGTCGTTCCCGATGCCATGCAGGACATGCGGTTCGCGGATAGCCCCTACGTGCTGGGCGCCCCCTATGTCCGCTTCTATGCCGGTGTGCCCGTCTGCGCCTCGAACGGTCATGCCATCGGCACGCTGTGCGTGATCGGTCCCGAACCTCGCAGCTTGTCCGAAAGGGAAGAACGGGCATTGACGGTGCTCGCACGCCACGTCTCCCACCTCGTCGATCTCCGGATCGCCCAGAATCTCACGCAACGACTGGTGGCGGAACTGCACGACCGCAACGCGACACTGGAGCAACTCACGCGCGCTGCGACGCGACTGCTCTCCGTCATGGCACATGACGTCCGGAGTCCGCTGGCCTCCATCATCGCACTGATCGACGAGTTCTCCGACACACCGGATGTCATCATCGAACTGCTGCCCGAGATCAGACGCCAGGCCGTGATCGCGAAGGATATCCTCGACCAGACGCTTACATGGACAGGGACGATGCTGCGTGGCGATCGGCCCATGGCGCGGCAGACCGTAGACGTACGTTCGTTGTTCGATGAGGAAGTCGGGCTCCAGGATGCGGTCTTCAGGGAAAAGAACATCACCGTCGAGGCGATGGCGGAAGAAGGAGAGATCGACGTGGATCCATACCTGTTACGCTTCGTCGTCCATACGCTGCTCGGTAATGCCACGAAGTTCACGGAGAACGGAAGCATACGTCTCGATGCGCGTACGATCGGGAACGAACTCGTCGTGACCATTTCGGATACCGGAATGGGCATGCCCGCCGATGTGTTGCAGCGCCTCTTCGACTGGTCGCGTCGTCATGGTCGCCCGGGCACACGCAGCGAGCAGGGGGCAGGACTCGCCCTTCTTCTCGTCAAGGAATTCCTCGACATGATTCACGGCACGATCGAGGTACACAGCGAAGAGGGAAGTGGTACGACGTTCGCCATCCACGTTCCGTTATCACGGGATGAAGCCATGGCGCACGATGACGTTGACGACTTGTCGTAGTCGATGGCTCGTGAGGTTCGTGTGGATGGTCGCGGACTATGTCCGTGGTCGTATCGGAATCCAGATCTCCTCTTCCGATGCCGGATCCTCGCCCTTGTAGCCGATACCGAGACGTTCGAAGTGCGGACGTGTATTGTCCAGGAGATAGTCCGAACGTGGCAGCCAATCCGTCATGATGTACTGGAACGACGGTGTGGCCGCACTCGGTGGACCTTGATAGACGAAGACCGCATAGAGGCCGCCGGTGAGCTGATACGCCTCCATTCCGTCGACGAGGTCCTCGCCGTCGGAGACTTCCACGGCGGCCCATTTCTCGAAGGCGATGCCCGGATGGAAGGCCGCGAAGTCGGTCGATGGATCGTAGATCTGCATGGAGATCATATCGCCGTTCAGACGATTGCCGATGCTGTTCCTGTGCGGCATGAACGATCTCCACAGTTCCGCCGTGCGATTGGTGGCGAACGTCATCGCCAGCCGCTTGCCGACGAGAGATACAGGATCGATGGTTTCGATGCGTGGTTCGGGAGAGATGGAAGGCACGTGAGCGTTCTGCATATCGTTATCGGTGGGTACGTCGTGGTGCCGCGGTCCTCTTCAGTTGCTGCTTCTCCAGGTTCTCGGCCACACGGTATTTGACGATCTTCTTCACGAGTGCAACGGGAATGGGGCGGTCGAGTGGAAACTGTATGGCGCCCTTCGATGTCTTGTACGGCGCCAACTCGTCCTCGAACACGACGAGCGGTGATGCGGAAGGGTAGAAGCCGATGTGGTGCTTGTTGGCCGCATACCAGACCAGCATACCGTTCCATCTGAAGCCCGGCATGTTGTAGCTGATGACCTCTTCCGCATCGGGAGCGGCACTGCGGATGGCCTTGCGCAGGGTGTCGAGCAATCGTCGTACCTCCGCAGGGACCAGCGCATGGTATTCGTCGATGGTTCCGAAGCCGGCGTTGGATGTTTCCATGTGCCGAAGTTATGAAAAGCATGTGTTCGTGCTCGCGGAACCGTGCAGTGGTGCGGATCGGTGTGAAGATTAGCTTGCACAGGTGCCGGAATCTTGCGAATTTGCGTGCGAGTTGAGCGGTACTCTCTCCCCTGAGTGCCGCGCCCGATGCTCAAGCCTGGAGTCCCCCTAATTCTCCGGGTTTTTTTTTGTTTTTCACCTGTCGGGGCTGCACGTCATTACGTGCGAAGATTCGCCGACAGTGCCTCACTCCAGTACCGGCCGGCCTCAGTTCATCGGCTCCAGCCATCGATCATCGCTTTTGATGATGTCGATCAGAGCCGCCACCGCCTCCGCACTCGGAACATTGCGACGTACGATCTCCTGACCGCGATACAGCGTGATCCTGTCCGGACCCGATCCCACGTATCCATAGTCGGCATCGGCCATCTCGCCGGGACCGTTCACGATGCATCCCATGATACCGATCTTGATGCCCTTGAGGTGATCGGTCTTCTCGCGTATCATCTGCGTCGTCTCCTGCAGGTCGAACAACGTCCGGCCGCATGATGGGCAACTGATGTATTCCGTCTTCGTCATCCGCGTCCGCGCTGCCTGAAGGATGCCGAAGGCAAGGCGATTGCATGCGCCGAGATCGTCGTTGCTTCTGCCGGACAGCATCACGCCATCGCCATATCCATCGACGAGCAGCCCGCCGAGATCGGTAGCGGAATACAGTTGCAGTTCGTCGTCCGTCGTCTCCACACATTGTCTGCGCAGGACGACGGGAACGGTGATGTTCCGTGCGACGAGCCGTTGCACGAAGGAGCGGAGGGCAGGCATAGGTCTGGCCGACGTACTCTCGGCGAGCACCACGGCCGTTGGATCCGTTGCGATCGCATCGAGGAAGCCTTCGGGCACGGCATCCGTATCGCAGCGAATCATGTTGATGACCGAGTGCCGTATGCCACTGCTGGCGTAGTCCGCCGCGCGGTGCAGCGGTACCTTGTAGAAGGTGTCGTTCTGCATGGCCCATACATCGGCGTCGAGGATCTCGCGCACGCCGTTCGGCATCATGAAGGGTACGGGCGACGAACCGCTGTAGATGTAGTCGCAGCCCTGATCGGTCATCGACCATTTGTCGGGAACCGGGTCATGGATATGACCGAGAGGAGCAAGGTCCTCCATCGTCGTGATATCACCTGCAGAGACGTCGGCGATCACACGCGGCACGAAGTCATGGCCGATGTTGGCCACGGTACGTGCCGGACGCCGTACGTAGGATTCGCGTGGAATGGCGAATGTGGGCGTCTCGCCGTCGACGATCACGGTTCCGGTGTTACCGTGGGCAGCGTTCTCGTAGCGTCGTGCCAGCGCTGCTGCGACGGGAAGCTCAGCTTCGGGTTCTTCCGTGAGCGAGACGCGGATGGTATCGCCGAGGCCGTCTTCGAGCAAGGTGCCGATACCGACGGCGCTCTTCACGCGTCCGTCCTCGCCATCGCCTGCTTCCGTCACACCGAGGTGGAGGGGATAGGGATGGAGGCCTTCCGTCCTGAGGCGGGAGACGAGGAGTCTGTATGCCTGGACCATGACGAGAGGATTGCTGGACTTCATCGACAGGACGATGTTGTCGTAGCCTTCGTCATCGGCGATACGCAGGAATTCGAGAGCCGATTCCACCATGCCTGCGGGGCTGTCGCCGTACCGATTGACGATGCGGTCACTGAGCGAGCCGTGATTGGTACCGATGCGCATGGCCGTTCCGTATTCCTTGCAGATGCGTACCAGCGGCACGAATCTGTTGCGGATACGGTCGAGTTCCGCAGCGTAGGATGCATCGTCGTATTCGATGACGGCGAAGTTCTTCTTGTCGACGTAGTTGCCGGGATTGATGCGGACCTTTTCGACCACTCGCGCTGCGATCTCCGCTGCATTGGGCGTGAAGTGGATGTCCGCCACCAGCGGCGTCGTATAGCCACGTTCACGAAGTCCCGTGCGGATCGCTTCCAGATTCTTCGCTTCCCTGATGCTGGGCGCCGTGATGCGCACGAGTTCGCAGCCTGCTTCGATCATGCGTATGGACTGGGCGATCGTCGCCTCCGTGTCCATCGTATTCGTCGTCGTCATCGACTGCAGGCGTATCGGATGCATCGAGCCCATACGGAGATCGCCGATACGGACTTCGATGGTCTCGCGTCGGCGATAGGTCGTGAGTGAATCGCAGTATGGTTGCAGCATGACGTCGGTCGTGGACATCGGGGTCACAATTGTTTGCTCACTTCGAAGAGAATGCGCTTTTCACGTTCGGAGAGGTTGTGGTATCCGAACTGGGAGATCTTGTCGAGGATTTCGTCGATCTGTTCCTGCGTGATCGGTTCGCCGTCGATCTGGAAGCGCGTCGGTGTGATCGTCGTACGCTTCGGTGCCTGGGGTTGTGCCTGTGGCGGGGATGGGCGACCGGACGGAACATCGCGGTACTCCACTTCCACGAGTTCCGGTTCGCGTCGTTTGCGGGGGCCACTGCTCTTTCCGCCGATACGTTCGAGGAAGGACATCAGCGGTTCGCCGAACTTCAGGAGGAGGAAGCCGCCGAGCGCCCCACCGAGGTGGGCGAAGTGGGCTATGTTGTCACCGGTGTTGCGGATGCCGACGAACAGCTCGATACCCGCATAGATCATCACGAAGTAACGGGCAGGGATCGGGAAGAAGATGGGGAACATCATGACCGGCCGATCCGGGAAGGTCATGCCGAAGGCGAGAAGGACTCCGAAGATGCTGCCGCTGGCACCGAGGGTCGGACCGGCGACCGGCGTCAGCATAGGGCTCACGAACAGATGGACCAGACCCGCTATGGCACCGCAGAGCAGATAGTAGATGGCGAAGCGCTTCGTGCCCCAGATGTTCTCGAGTTCCATTCCGAACATCCACAGGGCGAGCATGTTGAAGAAGAGATGCATGAAGCCTCCGTGCAGGAACTGATAGGTGATCAGTTGCCACGGCATGAATCCGTTGTCGAGGGGCAGCAGGGCGAACCACCGGATGATGACGTCATCGAGTGGAATGCCTCCTACCGTCATACCGAGCAGGAACATGCTCGTGAGGAGGAAGATTCCGACGTTCGCGAACAGGAGGAAGCGAATGAAGGGAGGGAAGAAGGCGAAGCCGCGGCCTGGAGGCATGATGTAGGCTCGTTGTTGGATGTTGTTTGTGGTCCGGCGCGATCCCTGCGTCGCGTGCGCGGTGGCACCATGCGTTGACGCGCATGATGCCACACGTTCACGTTGCCGTTGTACGATACCACCAATGCGTGTGCAAGGACGATTCCGGAAGCGTCACATTGCCGTCGAAGGACCAACGAACGAGTCCTTCGAAAGGTTCATTTGTCGAGTGCCGCAACACCCGGCAGCACCTTGCCCTCGAGAAACTCGAGAGATGCGCCACCGCCCGTGCTGACGTGCGTGACCTTGTCCTTGTATCCGAACTGGGCTATGGCAGCGGCGGAGTCCCCGCCACCGACGATCGTGATGGTGCCCGTCGCCGTCGCTTCGGCCATGGCCCGCGCGATAGCCTCGGTGCCTGCCGCGAAGCGCGACATTTCGAAGACGCCCATCGGACCGTTCCACACGACCGTGCCGGCGTTGCGGATTTCCTTGATATAGGCTTCCACGGTGGCAGGACCGATGTCGAGTCCCATCCAGCCATCACCGATTTCCGAAACGGCGACGGTCTTGACGTCGGCATCGTTGCTGAAGGCGGACGATGCGACCGTATCGGTAGGAATCAGGAGCCGCACGTTGCGTGCAGCGGCTTCGTCCATGATGGCGCGGGCCAGATCGACCCTGTCCTCTTCAACCAGCGACGAACCGACGTTGACACCCTTCGCCTTGAGGAAGGTGAACATCATTCCACCGCCGATGAGGATGGCGTCGCACTTGCCCAGCAGGGCCGTGATGACGTCGATCTTGCCGGAGATCTTCGAGCCGCCCATGACGCTGACGAGCGGACGTTTGGGATCCTGCAGGGCCTTGCCCAGATAGTCGAGTTCCTTGTTGAGGAGCAGTCCCGCACATGTCGTCTCGAAGAGAGCCGTCACGCCGGCGGTGCTGGCGTGGGCACGATGCGCCGTGCCGAAGGCATCGTTGCAGTAGATGTCGCCATTCTTCCGGAGCTCGGCGCAGAAGGCGGGGTCGTTGGCTTCCTCCTCGTTGTGGAACCGCAGGTTCTCGAGGACGACGATGTCGCCCGGCTTCGCCCGGCCGATGGTCTCGGCGGCAGCCTGACCGACGCAGTCGTCGGCGAACAGGATCTGCCGGCCTGCCAACGACGGCATACGTTCCTGCATGTAGGCGGCGATGGGCCTCAGGGAATACTTGAGCTTTCGTTCACCCTTGGGCCGGCCGAGGTGGGACATCAGGATGGCGATACCACCGCGGTCGACGATGGACCTGATGGTGGGCAGTGACTCGACGATCCGGCTGTCGTCCGTGATGTGGCCGGCGTCGTCCTGCGGCACGTTGAAGTCAACGCGCGTAAGGACACGTTTGCCGGCGACGTCGACGTCCGTGACGAGACGGATCACTTCGCCACCTTCATCATGAGGTCGACGATACGGTTCGAATAGCCCCATTCGTTGTCGTACCAGCCCACGACCTTCACCGTATTGCCGATGACCATCGTGGAGAGGGAATCGAAGATGCAGGAGTGGGGATTACCGACGATGTCGGAGCTGACGAGGGGTTCGGTCGAGTATTCGAGATAGTCCTTGAGCGGGCCTTCCGTCGCGGCGGCCTTGAAGGCCGCATTGATCTCTTCCTTGGTCGCCGCCTTGCTCACGACCGCCGTGAAGTCCGTGATGGAGCCATCCGCTACGGGAACGCGGAAGGAAACGCCATCGAGACGTCCCTTCATCTCCGGCATCACGAGGCTCAGGGCCTTGGCCGCACCGGTCGTCGTGGGGATGATGTTCATCGCTGCGGCGCGAGCGCGGCGCAGGTCCTTGTGCGGGAGGTCGAGGATGTTCTGGTCGTTCGTATAGGCATGGACGGTCGTCATGAAGCCCGTTTCGATACCGAAGTTGTCCTGCAGGACCTTGACCATGGGAGCCAGGCAGTTCGTGGTGCACGATGCATTCGAGAGTGTGGTCTCGTTACCCGTCAGGATATGATCGTTGACGCCGAGTACGACGGTCGCATCGAGCAGGTCCTTCGCCGGAGCGGTGAGGATGACCTTGCGTGCATGCTTCAGATGCTGCTGGAGCGCTTCCTTCGCCGTGAAGACACCGGTGGATTCGATCACGAGATCAAGGTCGCTCCAGGGAAGGTTGGCGATCTGTTTCTCGGCGGAAATGGCGATGCGGTCACCGTTCACGATCAGGGCGTTGCCATCGACCTCGATGCTGCCTCCGAACTTGCCGTGCATCGAATCGTACTTCAGGAGGTGAGCAAGCGTTGCCGCATCGGTCAGGTCATTGATGCCTACGATATCGATGTCCAGCCCGCGTTGCTTCGCGGCACGGAAAACGAGGCGACCGATACGGCCGAAGCCGTTGATTGCAATACGAATGGCCATGGTGTTATGACGAATGATGATGAGGAAAACGTAAGCACGAAAATACGGAATGCGGGGGGTTCGGCAGGGACGGCAGGGGACTACTTCTTCCCGACGATACGCGCTGGATTCTGTTCCACGAAGTCGGCCCACGTCGTGCGAGCTGCACGCTTCTTGTTCAGGGGAGGAGGGGGACCGCCGTTGACGGCATGACAGATGGCCACGGCGAGGGCGTCCGTCGCATCGAAGAACTTGTGCGCTTCCTCGATGCCGAGGATGCTGCGGACCATGAGCTGTACCTGTTCCTTGTTCGCTGCGCCGCGTCCCGTCACGGAACGCTTGACCTGCATGGGGGTGTATTCGATGGGATCGACGCCATGCTCGGCGCAGGCGAGGACCGCTACACCGCGGGCATGGGCGAGCTGGACGATGGAGAGGACGTTCTTCGCATAGAAGACCTTCTCCATCGCGACCTCGTCGGGCGATGTGCGATCAATGACGTGCCTGAGCCTCTGGTGGATGTCGAGTAGCCGTTTCGGGAACGATGCGTTGCGCCGCTTCACGGCGATCGCTCCGTATTCCACGAGCGTCATCCGCGATCCTTCGACGTCGATCACGCCATAACCGCAGACGACGGAGCCAGGGTCGATTCCCAATATCCTCACGGCAGTACGCTAAAGAAGGTGATCCGGGATGTCGGCGTTGTTGTAGACATTCTGCACGTCGTCGTTGTCTTCGAGCATGTCGAGGAGCTTGATGAGATTCTTGACGATCGCCGGATTCGTTACCTCGACGGTCATGTTCGGCTCATAGGTGAAGCGTGCTTCCGCTACCGTCAGGTTCCGGGACATCAGGGCGTTGTTGCACGCACCGAGCATGTCCGTGCTGCAGTGGATCAGGGCACCGTCGTCGATCATCTCCACGTCGTCCGCACCGGCTTCCAGCGCGATGTCGAAGAGCGCTTCCTCCGTCTGCGAGGTTTCGACACGGAGCTCGCCCTTGTGGGTGAAGTTCCACGCCACGGAGTTCGATTCACCGAGGTTGCCATCGCATTTGCTGAAGGTGGCACGCAGTTCGGCCACCGTGCGGTTGCGGTTTTCCGTTGTACACTCCACGATGACGGCGACGCCGCCCGGACCGTATCCTTCGTAGGTGATCTCTTCGTAGGTCACCCCCTCGATCTCACCGGTACCGCGCTGGATAGCGCGCTTGATGTTGTCGTTGGGAACGGACAGTGCCCGTGCATTCTGGATGGCCATCCGGAGCCGCGAGTTGCTCTCCGGGTCACCGCCACCGAGACGTGCGGCAACGATGATTTCCTTCGATGCCTTCGTGAATGCCTTGCCGCGGCGGGCGTCGACCGCAGCCTTCCGATGTTTGATGTTCGCCCACTTGCTATGTCCAGCCATGACGCAAAGGTACGGCTTATCGTACGAACGCCCCGGTATGCGTCAGGGTGCCGTTCGACAGGACGAGCATGTAGGTGCCGTGGGCCAGCGACGATACGTCGAACGTCGTGCTCGGCTCCAGGGGACGTGTGTCGAGAGTCCTGCCCATGAGGTCGACGACGCGGATGGTCCAGCCCTCCGACGCGATGGCTTCCGCATGGATGGTCAGTGACGTCGTCGCCGGGTTGGGACCGTAGGTGAAACCGCCGACGTTCGGCTGGTCGTCCACGCCCAGCGGTATGTGATAGGCGGGATTCTCGATGACGACGATGCGGTCCGCATTCGCCGTTCCGGGGACCTGTACGGCGACGTAGATACGTCCTTCGGGGCTCGTGATCACATCACGGACACGTTCGACGCCGCGAGCGGGACCGAGTCCGATGAGGTGGTCGTCGTCGAGGATCATGTTGTTGTCGGCCGGCTTCGTTTCATCCCTGTTGACGACGTCACCCGACGTCGTGACCTTGGCGACGGCGAGGCCCCTTCCGAGCTGCGTACCGACGATCAGCGATCGCCTGAATGAGGGGATGGCGGGTGAGTCATACCATGTGATCGCCGACGGTGAATCGTCGAAGGTGACGAGAGGGCAGACGGACGTATCGACCGGTGTGCGGCAATAGCCTTCCTGCCCGAACCAGCCGTAGTGGCGTCCGGCCTGCAGCATGTTGATTTCATCGTAGGCACGCGCGCCGCATTCGACGGCATAGAGAGCCATCGGCAGATGTTCGTCGGATGTCGGAACGAAGCACGTGCCGAGCGGATTGCGATGGCCGAACGTATAGATGTAGCCGGCCGATGCGGCTGGATTGCGGGCGTCATAGTACGGATTCGAGGTCACCGGACGCCCGTCGAGCGTCAGGCGGAGGATCTTGCCGTTGAGCGTGTGGATGTCGGACGGCGTCGGTGTATCGAAGGAAGCCACGGTGAGCATCATTGTGCGGTCGGGCAGGACGCGAAGCGAACCACCCATGCTGACCGGAACGTCCGGAATGGTCAGGAGCGGGGTGCCTTCGACGAGGAAGACGCCGTCGTAACGATACCGCTCGAGGATCAGTCCTCCCGAGGATGTCGTGCGCGTCGTGAAGACGAACGGACTGCCGTGATCGAAGTCGGGGTGCAGCGCGATGCCGAAGAGGTTGCCTCCGGGGATCATCAGTACGCGTCGTACGGTGCCGCGTGCGCGATCGACGATGGCGACGCCACCCCGTTCACGTTCAGTGATCCAGAGATTGTTCGAAGCATCGAGAGCCAGAGCCTGGGGCCGGCCGATCGACGTGGTGAGCGTCGATATGTTCAGTGTCGTTCCGTCGGACAGTCGTACGGAATGCTGGGCTTGGAGAGACGCCGCAGTCAGTACGAGAAACACGACGGCAAGTATCCTGGAAACCATGGTGGTACTCCCGCAGATGTTGTCCAAAATTATCCAGTAACTACGAGAATCGACTACGTAATTACATTACGCGCGACGACGATCGACATGCGGTCGAGGAGTGCGGCATACAGGGGCGAGAGACGGAGCGTCGGCTCGTGTCCGACCAGGATGAACTGTTCCCGCGCGCGGGTGAGGGCTACGTTGAGCTTCCGGTCGATGGTCGTGCCGTCGATATGGACGTCGGAGCGGATCGCTTCGAGCTCGGTGGCCGACGTCACGGCCGTCGAATAGATGATGACGTCACGCTGACTGCCCTGATACCGCTCCACGGTATCGATACTGCATCTGGCACGAAGGTCGGGAGGAAGCAGATCGCCGATCATGTTGATCTGGGTGCGGAATGGAGTGATAATGCCGAGGGAGATACCGGTACCCTGCGCGTCGGATGTTTCGAGGATGGCCCGTGCGATGCGTGCCGTCGTTTCGGCTTCCGTCCGCGATGGTGTGTCGGCACTGCCGACGTTCGTCGGTACGAAGCTCAACCGGTCTCCGAGAAGTCCGGCGACGAAGGTGTCGTCGGACGTCATCCACGGTCCTTCCCGTTCCTGCCAGGGCAGGAGGGTGACGAGACGTCCGCCGTAGAACAGGTCCGATGCCACGTCCTGGATGCGCCGGTGCATACGGCCTTGACGGCACAGACGGCCGACGACATGATCCCATCCGTTGACGGTACATAGACGTATCATGCGTTCGAAGTACGACATGCCGAGCGAGTCGAGGGAGAGCGGAGCGAAGAGGGGAGATGATACGCCGAGTCCCGACGCCGGCTGCGTCACGACGGCAGGAAGCTGGCATTCGTCGCCGATCAGGATCGTACGGCCGACTCTCGACATGATGCCGACGAGCTGTGGTTCCAGCACCTGGCTCGCTTCGTCGACGATCGCCGTCGTCCACGATGCGAGCTCGAACAACTCCGGCGCATTGAGAGCGCCGCTGACGGTCGCCACGATGCAACGGCACGAGGTCAGGCGTTCCGCCATTTCCGACGCTTCGAGGGTCGTGGCCAGGGTCCGGAGGAGCCGTTCGGGCGGCAAGGCCCCGTCCTTGCCGTACCGGAGGAAGGCCCCGGGTGGCAGGGTACGGTCGAGAGCATGACCGATTTCGTCGGCCGCCCTGTTGGTATAGGCAAGGAGGAGGACGCGCTCGCCCGGATCCGTCATCAACCGTTCCGTGAGCGTGCGCAGGATGGTCGACGTCTTTCCGGTGCCGGGCGGACCCTGGATCAGGAAGTAGTCGTCGCAGGCGAGGGCGCGGTCGATGATGTCCACCTGCTCCGGATAGAGGCCGGCTATTCCGGACGGACGTGGCTGGCGGGACGATGGAAAACGTCGACCGATCAGGACCGATCGTTTGTCGGCAGGAGATTCCGCCCAGGCATAGAGCGAGGCATATTGTGGACGCAGGGTGGCGTCCGACGCGTCGGCTTCGATGGACCAGGTCCTGTCGACCGGATCGGCATCGATGGCGGCATGTTTGTTCCGGAGACTGACGTCGATATGGGCTGCATCGACGGCCTTGACCGTCGCCTTGTAGATGAGATGCGATCCGGTATGGGCGATGACGAGATCCCCGTTCCGTAGTGAGCAGTCCTGGTCCGCATTCCGCCGCAGAAAGCGCAGGTGCATCCGGGAGAAGTCGGAATTCTCCCGGTCCAGACACAGACCTTCGAGCGTTGCCGATGCCGTCCGCCCCGTGCCTTTTCTCAGTGCCTGGTGTTCCCTCGCCAGGAAGGATATCCAGGCCTGCAGATAGGTGCGTTCGGTGACGTCCAGGTTCTTCCCGTAAATGTCCTCGAAGGCTTTCACCGTCTGGATGGTATATGAGGACGACTTCGCAAACTCTTGAGAATTAATATTCTTGAGCGCATCAAACCTGCGCTCGGCAAGATCGCGGTCGGTGTGAACGATGGCGTTGCGGATGTTGAGGAGCGTCCGTCGCATTTCCAGGTCGGGAACCACCTCCAGTTCCTTGATTCCCTTGTCGCTCGCATAGAGGATGTCGATGTCGATATGACGCGACGGATACACCTCTTCCAGGAGCATGGAATAGGCCGTGACCTGAAGGACGTGTTGCGGCCGGGCGATCAGGCCTGACGGCAGGGAGCCACATTTCAATTCAATGAGTTGCAGTCGTTCCTTGTCGTCGATCAGAAGGTCAAGGCGTCCTTGTATGCCCAGGCGGTCGGACATCAGGGACGGTTCCGCGTTGATGCGCCGTTCCCGAAGGCGTTCGGCGATCGGACGCAGTTGATCCAGGACTCTCAGGACTTTCGATCTGAAGTCCTGTAACTCCGAGCGTTGCGACAAGAGTACGATGGGCAGGGGGCGTACATGTTCCGCCTCGGCGAGAAGCTCCGTGACCGGTACGTCCGGATGCTCCAGCATGAGATCGAAGGCACTGTTGGCAACGGAGCCGACCATCATCGGAAGGGATGGCGTGGTACGCCGGAACCTGTTCAGGAGCGTCATGGCGGGCTGGATCACACCGTCCGATACCGACGAGGCGATGTCGGTGACGTCGATGAGCGTATCCGGTTCGAGCACGAGCATGGGCTCGTCCGCATCATCGAATCCGATCGTGTCACCCGTGCGCAGCCGCCTGTAGGTGGACTGCCATCCGGGTGGGACGACGATCTTCGATTCCACGCCCGAAGGTTGTTGTATCGCAATGGTTTGCGCGGCATCGTCGAGACAGGTGACGGTGCCGCGCATCGAGGGAGAGGAGGTCATCGTACCTATTCCGGGCGCAAGTCCTTGATCCGGATCTGCGGAGTCGTCATGCCATTGAACTGATTCTCCTCCAGCGTATAGACGAGGGAGAACGAGCGGCCGTTGGCACATTCGGCGATCTTGTGACCGAGATTGAATCCGATGGCATCGATGGCGAAGTTCTTCTGCAGGGCCCGGAACTTCAAATGGTTGTTGCCCACGATCTTGACGCCGTTCGCACTCACCACTTCCTTCGTATAGAAGACCGGTCGGTGGTTGCTGTACCCATATGGGGCGAAGCGCGACAGGTACTTGAAAAACGAAGGCGATAGCTCGTTGAGTTGAAGCTCTGCGTCGACGACGATCTCCGGTGTCAGCATGTCCTTCGTCAGGTTTTCGCGGGCGATCAGATCGAAGCGGCGCCGTAGTTCGGGAACGTTGTCGATCGGCAGCGAGAGGCCTGCAGCATGTTTGTGTCCGCCGAACTCGATCAGAAGATCCTCGCACTGCTTCAGGGCATTGTGGATATCGAAGTCCTTGATCGATCGTGCCGATCCCTTGGCTGCGCCGTCGAAGGTGGTCAGCATAACGGTCGGAAGGTGGAATCGTTCCACGAGACGGGAAGCGACGATACCGATGACGCCGGCATGCCAGCCGTCGAGGTGCAGGACGAGGGAACGTCTGTCCCCACCCTTCAGTTGCTCCTCCGCGATGGCGGCCGCCTGTTCGAAGGTCTCTTCGTCGATGGCTCGACGCTTGCGGTTATCGTGTTCCAGTTCCTGTGCGATATGGAATGCCGCCAGTTCATCTCCTTGCGTCATCATTTCCACCGCACGTCCCGGATCGCCGAGGCGTCCGGCTGCGTTGATCCTGGGCGCCAGGCCGAAGATGATGCTGGAGTTCGTGATGGCACCGAGGTTGAGGCCGGCGCAATCGATGAGGCCCTTCAGACCCGGTCGTGGGAACGTATTGAGCAGTTCCAGTCCGAAGTAGGAGACCGTACGATTCTCGCCCGACAGCGGTGCGATGTCCGCGGCTGAGGCGATGGCCACGAAATCCAGGTAATCGTATGCCTGCTCGGGTACACCCTGACGTTCGCAGAGCGCCTGGATGAGCTTGAAGGCGACGCCACAGGCGGCGAGATCCTTGAAAGGATATGTACAGCCGGGCTTGATGGGATCGAGGATGGCGTGAGCGGCGGGAAGTTCTTCGGCGGCCTGGTGGTGGTCGCAGATGATGACGTCGATGCCGAATCCGTTCGCAGCTTCGACTGCCTTGACGGCCGTAATTCCTACATCGACGGTAACAATCAGGGTGGCGTCCTTGTCATGTGCAAGGGTCACGCTATTGGGTGTGAAGCCGAACCCCTCGTGAAGACGGTTCGGAATGTGGTAATCGACATGAGCTCCACGACTACGTAGGTAGTGGAGCATCATCGCCGTGCTCGATGTGCCATCCACGTCATAATCCCCGTGGATCCAGATCAACTCCTTGTCGGAGATGGCCTGTTCGATACGATCCACCGCTTTCTCCATTCCATCCATGAGCCAGGGAGAATGGAGATAGTCGAGACTAGGCTGGAAAAATCGTTGAACGGTGTCCACGGTTTCGATGCCACGACCCACCAGGATTCGGGCTATCGAAACCGGAACTTTCAACTCTTCGGATATCTTTTGGACGGCTTGTTCATCGATGCGTTCTCGGAAGATCCACCGATAGTTCAAGAAAAACCTGCTAATTTGTAAAACTGCCTTAAAGATAAGTGATTTAGGTCGATATGTCAACTTCCGTTCACACTGCCGGAACAGCGTGTCCAACCGTCATAGCATAAGCCAGGATGAGGACGGCGACGAGCTGCATTCCTATCGTGGAAGAACCCGTGAACGGGCGAAGGAACTGGAGCGTACCCGGACGAGGATCAAAAGCGGCAAGTCATTGGCCGACGGGGTGTTGCAGGGAACGGTCATGACGGCGATGGGGCCGCACTGGTTGGTAGCCGTCGGATCTGTCGTCTACGTCTGCACCGTCTCGGGTACCGTCGAATGTCCACATACGAGTACGATCGTGACCGTCGGAGACATCGTCTGGCTCGTCCCGGATCCTGCCGGAACGCAGCACGGAGACCCTGCAGCGACCATCGTACGGGTGGAGGAACGGCGTACGCTACTGTCTCGCAAGGCCGCCGGCCGTGCCCAGCGCGAGCAGGTCGTCGTGGCCAACGTGGACCAGCTCTGCATCGTGATGGCGGCTGCACTGCCCACCTATAACAAACGCCTCATCGACCGGTATCTGATCGCCGCCGACAAGGGAGACCTGCGCCCGATCATCTGCATCAACAAGATCGATCTGATGCCCGAAGACGTCTTGGGCGATCTTCATGACGACTTCTCGACCTATCTGGCGCTCGACATTCCGGTGATCTTCGTGAGTGCGGCGAAGAATAGGGGACTCGACATGCTGAGGGCGGAACTCGGGCACTGCTCCACGTTGCTCAGTGGTCCGAGCGGTGTGGGGAAGTCCTCCATCATCAATCTGCTGTCCGACGCACGCCAGCAGGTAGGCGCCATTTCGGAAAAGTACCTGAAAGGTCGTCATACGACGACGGCTGCGACGAGCATCCCGTTACCGGACGGAGGATGGGTCGTGGACTCGCCGGGCTTGCGCGAATTCGCCATATGGGAGCTGACGGCCGACGAATTACCGTACTATTTCGAAGAATTCGCTCCGTTCGCGCAAGAATGCAGGTTCAATCCCTGCTCGCATACGCACGAGCCCGGATGCCGCGTCAAAGCTGCCGTGGAAGCGGGCGAGCTCGACCCCGAACGTTACGAAAGCTACCTCAATATCCTCGATACGATCATGCTCGAACGTCCCTGATTCGAAATTCGATCGTCGTGATTTCGCTCTTTTTCTTAATTTCGTGGCCCCACAAAAAGCTGCTCCGGGGAGAGGTGCGAGAGTGGTTGAATCGGGCGGTCTCGAAAACCGTTATAGGAGCAATCCTATCGAGGGTTCGAATCCCTCCCTCTCCGCAGCAGGTTTGGGCGAGTGCTGAAATTGGCAGACAGGCGGGTCTCAGAAGCCCGTGTTCGAAAGGACGTGTGGGTTCAAGTCCCACCTCGCCCACTGACGTGAAACGCGAACTACGGTTCGCGTTTGCTGTTTGTAGCCTAACCGAAGGGGATCTGATATGCCAGGTCGTATCGCCACGGAACTGCAACGCCACATCGATCGCATGCGCATCAGGGAGGGGAAACGCCTCGATCTCGGCAAGCATGCCACATCCTATACGGGATCCCTGTTCGACAAGTCCACGGCCGTTACCGTGATGGCCAAGGACCTCGAACGTCTGGCCAGGCTGCAGGACATTCTCTATGCCGACGACAGGCATTCCATCCTGATCGTGTTCCAGGCCATGGACACGGCAGGAAAGGACGGTGCCATCAAGCACATCATGTCGGGCCTGAATCCGCAAGGTGTGAAGGTTGCCTCCTTCAAGCACCCGAGTACGATGGAGCTGGACCACGACTTCATCTGGCGTCATTACCAGCAACTGCCGGCCCGCGGCGAGATCGGGATCTTCAACCGGTCGCATTACGAGAACGTCCTCATTTCCCGTGTCCATCCCGAGTTGGTCCTGGCCGAACATCTGCCCGATATCTCGTCCGTGAGCGATATCAAGCCTTCGTTCTGGAAACGCCGCTATCATGTCATCAGGCAGTTCGAGAACATGCTGTGCGAGAACGGTACCATCGTGATCAAGTTCTTCCTCCATCTTTCGAAGGAGGAACAGAAACGACGTCTGATTGCACGTATCGACGATCCGAACAAGAACTGGAAATTCTCCGTCGCCGACGTCCAGGAACGTGGATACTGGGACGATTACCAGAAGGCCTACGAGAAAGCCATCGAGGCGACATCCACTGACAGGGCACCGTGGTACGTCATACCGGCAGACGACAAGTGGTTCGCCCGTCTGGCCATGACGACGATCATCCATCATGAGTTCAAGCGATTGAACCTGCAGTATCCCCGCGTCAATGCCGCCGTGCGGAAGGCGCTGATGGAAACCAGGGCAGCACTGGAAGCCGAGCAATGAAACGACTGGTTGTTCTCATCATCATGTTCGGCGCGTTCCCGAGCGCCGTCTATGCCCAATTGCCATCATTCCCCTTCGATATCCGCAGCCTCATCCAGCAGGCGGATCGCCGCACGCTTCGCGAGCGTGCCGATGAACTGATCACGAAGCGCAACGACTATGCCGGCGCCATTCCCTGTCTGGAGAAATGGCTCAGTGCCGTGCCGGGTGACGCGGAAGCCGCGATGCTCCTGAGCACGTGCTATGACAGTGTAGGCCGTACGGCCGATGCACGACTCGCCATGAACCTGGCCCTCGCGGATGGTCTGAAGACCCGTGAGCAGGCCGACCGCGACTTTCCGCCGTTATTCCATAAACAGGTACGATGGGGACGTTCCAGGGTCCTGTATCCCGCCGTGATGAAGAAGGGTGAGCAATACCGTCTCGTCCTGCTTCTCCACGGCAACGGTCATACCCCGGAATTCATGCTGAGCTGGGCGAAGACGCTCGGACTCGACAAGGCCATCTTCATATGTCCCGAAGCGCCGTACATGAAGGTCCGGGAAACGGTCACCTCGCAACGCGAACGGTATTCGGCAGCGGGGGAATCGCTCGGAATGCCGGACTCGCTCTTCGGCGAGATCATCGATCTTTCCGCCGAATGGTATCACGATGTCGCCATGGATGCGATGCAACGCCTGCCGGTTGCGCGTAACCTCAAGCCCATCATCGTCGGATTCTCGCAGGGTGGATTCTACGCACACGTCCTGGCCACGCGCCATCCCGAAGCCTATGCCTCCATCGTCTCCATCTGTGCCAGTATGTATACGGCAGGACACGTAACGGAGAAGTACGACCGGCTGCGTACATACGGAGTCGACGCCCTCGTCCTTCACGGTACGAAGGACGACGTGGTGCCGCTGCAGACGGGGGAGTTGATCCACAGCGCTATGGAAGCCGCCCGCGTCCAGCACGTCTACATGCCGTTCGACGGGGGGCACTGGCCCTCTGCCGAGGCTACCGTCATGATCCGCCGCTGGATGATCGAACACGACAGATAGAATCGTGCGAGGATTGTCGCTCCCATGCCGGTCTCTTGTGTGCAACAGTGTTATATTTGGGCGCCTTACACTAAGGAAATCCAATGTCGCTCCCAGTATCGCAATCGGCCACCATCGAACGGGTGGAAAAACTTCGTCAGAGCAAGATCCTCCGCGAGGTGATGGACAAGGACACCGTGGCAATGTTCGAGGATCCCCTCGAGAACGACATGGTGTTGAACATGGGGCCGCAGCACCCTGCCACGCACGGTGTGTTGCGCGTACTGCTCCGCCTCGACGGTGAAACGGTTCTCAAGTGCGTTCCGGAACTCGGCTATCTGCACCGCGGATTCGAGAAGATCGCCGAGAACATGACCTATCACGAATTCATTCCGCATACGGATCGTCTGGACTATCTGTCGCCGATGTCGAACAACGTCGGTATCGCCATGGCGATCGAACACGCAGCCGGTATCGAAGTGCCCGAACGTGGCATCTGGGTACGGATGCTCGTGACGGAACTCGCCCGCGTCTCGTCCCACCTCATCGCCATGGGCGCCACGGCGATGGACGTCGGGGCCATGACGCTCTTCCTCTGGACGTTCACGGAACGCGAGAAACTCTACGACCTGTTCGAACGCATCTGCGGTGCCCGCTTCACGACGAGTTTCGCACGTATCGGCGGCGTCGCCAACGACGTCCCGGACGACGTGCTCCGCGATATCCAGAAGTGGCTGAATGCCTTCCCGGAATACATGGTGAGCTTCGAGAAGCTCGTGAACCGCAACCGGATCTTCATCGATCGTATGGCCGGCGTAGGCCACATCACGGCCGAGAAGGCCATCGCTCTCGGTCTGACCGGACCGACACTCCGGGGCTCAGGCGTGAATCGCGACCTTCGTCGCGACAAACCCTACATGTACTACGATCAGATGGACTTCGACGTGATCACCGGCAACGACGGTGACTGCTATTCGCGTTACCAATGCCGTGCCGCCGAAGTGAAGGAATCGATCAAGATCCTTCACCAGATCATGGACAAGCTGGTCGCGACGCCGCGTACGCCCGTCCTCGCGGACGATCCGAAGTACGTGCTCTCGCGCAAGGCCGCCATCTACACGAAGATGGAAGAGCTGATCAACGACTTCATGCTCATCAACTTCGGAACGATGCCGCCGAAGGGCGAGACCTATACGGCAATCGAATCGCCGAAGGGCGAGCTTGGCTTCTTCATCGTCTCGGACGGAACGGGGCAACCCTGGAAGCTGAAGATCCGTTCTCCCTCGTCGTCGAACCTGCAGGCCCTGAAGTTCATGGCCGAAGGCGCGATGGTGTCCGACGTCGTGGCCATCATCGGTTCCATCGATCCCGTGATGGGCGAAGCAGACAAGTGACATTCCGATCGTAAGCGACGATCATGTGCAATGGGTGGCTCGTCCACCCATTGCCGTTTTTGCATATCCATCTTCCGTTCCGAAGCGTCATGCCTCCTACCGATACCATCACACCCGAACGTGCGGCCCGCCTCGAGGAAGTGCTGCGCCGTCGTCAGCCCGATCTCACCGTTGTCTTCGAGAACGTCCACGACCCGCATAACGTCAGTGCCGTTCTCCGTTCCTGCGACGCCGTCGGTGTGTTCGAAGCGCATGGCGTCTACCATAGTGGAGAGCAGTTCCCGAAACTCGGCGACAAGAGTTCGGGCAGTGCGAGGAAGTGGATCGATCTCCACAAGCACGACAGTATCGACGACTGCTATTCGGAACTCCGCGCACGTGGCATGAAGATCTATACGACGCACATGGCGAGCGGTAGCGTGTCGCTCTACGATCTCGACCTGACGCAACCCATCGCCTTCGTCTTCGGTAACGAGCATAGCGGCGTGAGCCAGGAAGCACTCGCCAGGGCCGATGGCAACTTCCTCATTCCGCAGATGGGTATCGTCCAGTCCCTGAACATCTCCGTCGCCTGTGCCGTCAGCCTCTACGAAGCATTTCGTCAACGCATGAATGCCGGTATGTACGAAGCCCTTCGACTCGACGAGAAGATATTTCCGGTGCTGCTCGACGACTGGTGCCATCGATAGGATGCGCCTGTATATTCTTTACTGATACTATCGATGTCCCTTTTCTGTCGCTGACGATTCCGGAGTGCGGATTCGCATGGTCTGCTTGTCATGAGGGATGAAACTTTTACGTCCCTTCGTTGTTGATAAGCCTGCTGCATCCTGTGCCTAGTAATGACGAAACCAGATGATTACGAGAATTACGTTGCTCGTGGCGACGCTGATCGCTGCGATCGGGGTTTGCCGTGCCCAGATCGAAACGGTGATCGATACGGATTGCAGCCCTGCGTTCACGCGTGGTAACGGACGCGGTGGCCGGATCGTCTACGATTCACGTCGGGATGCTCTGCTGGCGAGTGCCATCGATCTCGGGAATACACGCTCGGTCGACGGTGGAGCGACGTTTCGGTCGATGATGAACGGTATCCCTTCGACCGCGACCTCCATCTTCTCGACGCTGTTGATAGAGAACGATCGTGACTACGTCTTCGTCGGATGCGGTGATGACGGATGGAGTGTCTATCGCAGCGTGGATGGCGGAGAGACGTTCCAGGGAACGGAGCTTCCCCGAAAGCCCGGAAATCCCGTCCTTCAGCTCGACCATCGACACGACATCATCTGGTTCGTACTCGATGGAGTACTCGGGATGAAGGGAGGCACCGAATGGAGGACATTGCCAGCCCCCTCGGGGCTCGGCATACGCGTCAGTCGTATCCTTTCGAAGCGTGATCTGGCTGTTTTCGATGGTCAGGCATGGTACCGATACGATATCGAACGTGGTACATGGGGGCCGCTCGATCTTCCTGCCCAGCAACCATGGCAGGGGACGCGACTGGACGATGGTCGTCTGCTCTGGTCGGTAGCCGGCAGACTGATGGTCGGTACCGGCATGAGCGGACAGAAGCGATATATCGACAGTGTCTACGTGCAGGGAGAGGAACGACACCGGCCATGGATAGCATCCGGTATCGCCACCTTCGGCGACCATATCGTTCTCGTCGATTCGAACGGCATCGTCGGACGATGGGACCAGGACAGTATCGTCGTCATCAACCATGATACGTTCACGCGTATCCCGGGTGGACGCCGGAACGTCAGTCTCGGTCATCAGTCGCTGGGCGGTACCGATATCCTGACCATGACCTACCATGCAGAGGGGCCGCAACGGATGATCGATATCGTCGTGGCCGATATCGTGCATGGGAAAACGATACGGACCGTCTCCATGTCCTATCCCTATCCGTACGAGAACCCTTTGGAGGCCAGCGTACTGATGCTCAACGATTCGACCATCATCGTCAATGGTCATCAAGGGGCATTGACACGGATTCCGGCAGGTAGCGGACCACGGAGCACGATGTGGTCCGTCGAGGACGAACCCGCCGTGCGCCCGAAGACGGCGATGCTCGATGGTCACGTACTGGATGATGGTAGCCTGCTCGCTCATACCGAGCATGGTCGCTGGTTGCACAGGCGACCGTCTGCGGAAGCAACGACCATTCCGTTCGATAACGGCTACGTGATGTTCAGGGGCAGCAACCATGGTCTGGAAATGGAATCGCTGTGTGCGAGAATCCCTACCGGGTTCTCGTTCATGAAGGTCGATGGAGATTCCGCCATGCTGGCCGGTATACAGGGCATACGCGTTTCATTGGATGACATGACCCAAACCGTGCTTCGCGATTCTCTTACGACATACGCCTATCGGGAACCCGGGGGCGGTCGCACGTTCATGGGTACCTATGATGTACGATGGACGAGCGACAAGGGCAGGACGTGGCTCGCGAGCCGTACGGGATTGCCGGACAACAATGGTGGACCACTACCCTGCATCAGCGGTATTCTCAGGACGCAACGTGGAACGATGGTACTCGGTCTCCGAGGATTCGGTCGGCGTCTGATGGAAGGAATGGAGGCCGACTCCGTGCCCGGCGGGATATACTATTCGACGGACGATGGATCGTCGTGGTTACGTTCTACCGGGCTGGGGGAACGCAGCTACATCCAGAACATCGCGGAACTCGCCAATGGAGATCTGATCGCCGTCGTATCACATGTTACGATAAGGATCGCTACGATCGGTGTACGCCCGGTGCTGCAGGACGCTCTCATGCGTGACAATGCCCTCATGCACAGCACGGATGGTGGCAGGACGTGGGACAGGTTGTTCGAGGCCGCGGATTCCAGGCCGTTCGCGGGCATCCGCGGGTCGGTCATACGACTGACGTCGGGTGATATCGTGGTCCAGGTATCCGATACGGAGATTCTTCGGAGCACCGATGCAGGGACCACATGGAGTGCCGAGAGAAATGCGCCGGCGACACTTGCGTCGGTTCTCGCCATCGATGCCGACGCATCGGACCGCCTCTACTTCTTCACGGATCATGGCGTGTTCCGTCAATCGACTCCGACATCCGTCGAGGACATCGCACCGCAGAACGTATCGATGGACGTTCGTCTTGTCGATGGTGTCCTGCATGCTACGTTCGGCGTAACCGATATGACAGGCACGGCGATCGCGATCGTCGATCTTCAAGGGCGTACGATGCGGTCGTTCACGGCTAGTCGGGATGAATTCTCGGTGCCGGTCACCGATCTGCCGCCCGGACTCTACGTCATCACGGCATCGGGGTGGTGGGGCAGAGCGTCGAAGTCCATCGTGGCAGTACATTGAGTAGTGGCGTTCGCGCGTGACGGTGGTGGAATCCACTTCCATGGTGAAAAAACGATTTATCGATAAACGATAAATCGTTATGTTTGGTACATGACGTTTCACCACTGCATTCTGCACGAGGTACCAGCATGACGACCGATACAGTATCACCGAACAATGCGACACGTACGACACGCATCCTGGCGACGATGCGCGTAATTGCATGGATCGTCTTCATCAGTCTGATGGTCGAAACCGGGTTGTTTCTCGTGACCTATGTGATTAGCTGCTACAGTCCGGATATCGTATCGAAGATGTATCGTGGAATGGAGTTGTATGACCTGATGGCATTCGACTTCCGGCACTATTCGGCTACAGCCATCATGCGGATCACATACACGGTCTTGAAGACGTGGGCCGCATATCTCACCGTTTCTGTGCTGGACGACGTGAAGCTGGCCCACCCTTTCACACTCTCCATCGCGCGGTTGCTGGAGCGGATCAGCATCACGTTGCTGATAGCCGGTGGTGTAGCCATAGTGAACAATGCCCACGACCGATGGTTGACGGAGAACCTGGGAATTCACTCGTGGGAAATGTCGATCGAAGGCTTCCTGGTGACGGCCGGCCTGGTCTACGTCATCGCGAAGATCTTCCGGCGTGGCGTGGAGCTCCAATCCGAACACGATCTCACGATATGACCCATGCCGATAACCGTGCACCTCGATGCGATGATGGCGAAGCGGAAGATGTCGCTCAATGAACTGTCGGAGAAGGTCGGCCTGACGCTCGCCAATCTGTCCATTCTCAAGACAGGGAAGGCGAAGGCGGTACGCTTCTCCACACTGGAGGCCATCTGCGAGGCCCTGGACTGTCAGCCCGGAGACATCCTGGCATATACCGAAGAGGAGATGCCGGAGTGACCGGGAGTCAGGCGGCGCGGCCGTCCGATATCTTCTGACGGAAGAAGAAGCCCGGAAACGCCTTGCGTTCGTCGCGTCCCAGCAGCTTGACGTTCACGAAGCTCTTCAGGAATCCGTAACCATATCCGAACAACTGGAAGAACGTGGCGACGATGGCCCATCCCGAGATCACGAGGCTGCGGGTCTTCACCATCGCCTCGATGAAGATCATGGCGACGAGGAAGGCGAGCGGGAGCAGGAAGAGGGGAGTCCATGCGATGGAGAGTACGAGCAGGGCGATCGTTCCGAGAAGGAAGAGCGATGGCAGTGTGTAGACGATCTTCGATCGTTCCGGATGCCATTTCATGAGGATGATTCGTACTACTCCGAATTTATACACCTGCTTGAGGAACTTCGAAAAGTCGATACGGCGTTTGTGATAGACGTAGGCATCGGGAATCAGACCGACGCGGAAGCCTGCGTCCATGATGCGATAGCTGAGGTCCGGGTCCTCTCCCGGATGGATGTCGCCGAATCCACCGACGGTCTCGTAGACCTTGCGCGTGAAGCCCATGTTGAAGCTTCGCGGCTGATACGTATCGAGATTGTTCTGCTTGCCCCGTACACCGCCGGTCGTGATGAAGGACGTCATGGCGTAGTTGATGGCCTTCTGGACGATCGTGAACGACGAATGGGCGTTGTCGGGCCCGCCGTACGTATCCAGCGGATGGATGGAGAGAAAACGCTCGACCTCCGCGAAGTAGTCGTCGGGGATCAGGCAATCCGAGTCGAAGAAGACCATGTAGTCTCCCTGCGCACGCTCCATGCCGAAGTTCCTGCTGTCGCCGGGCCCCGTGTTCTTCTTGAAGAAGTACCGGATATCGAGACGATCCGCATAACGCCGGACGATATGTTCGCTCGTCTCCGTCGAACCATCCTCGACCAGGACGATTTCGAAGTTCGTATAGGTTTGTCGAGCCAGGCTTTCCAACAGCTCATCCACTTCATTCGGACGGTTGAATACCGGTACGATCACGGAGTATTTCTTCATTGGGCGATGTCGGTGAGCTTGGTTTCGGAAGGCCATCAATTTAGCGAGCCCCGCGTGGGCCACCAAAGTGGTTCGGTGACAGGATCGCGGCATTCACGCATGCAGATCATAGCTGGGTCGTATCGCCATGCCACTCGATCAGGAATGGAATGGTCCTGGTCGTATCGGTGCGATCCTTTCTTCTCGGAAATTTGCGCAAGTAAATGCTTGCATATATATTCGCGGCATGATTGAAGCACGAAGAGATGCCTTTCAGGCAATAGCGGATCCCACGAGGCGAGCGATCATCGGTATGGTTGCGAGAGAACCCGTGAACGTCAGTGCCATCGCGGAGCGGTTCGACGTGAGTCGTCAGGCCATATCACTGCATCTGAAGATCCTGACCGAATGCGGTCTGGTAACGATGAGACAGCAGGGCCGCGAACGTATCTGTGAAGCGAAACTGGAAACGTTGCGTGAAGTGAACGAGTGGGTACGGCAGTACAGGCAATTCTGGGAAACGAAACTGGGTGCATTGGACAAGTTCTTGAACAAGACCAGGACATCAGGAACATGAACAGGAAAGAAGTGGTCGTCGAACGTACCTTCCATACCTCCGTCGAAGAGGTGTGGAAAGCTCTTACGGACAAGGACCAGTTGAAGGAATGGTATTTCGAGGTTTCGGATTTCGAACCTGAGCCAGGCTTCGAATTCCGGTTCTATGGAGAGAACGAGGGGATACGATTCCTGCACATATGCACCGTCGTCGAAGTAGAGCGGGGGCGGAGGCTATCCTATACCTGGCGGTATGAAGGGTATCCCGGCGAGTCTCTCGTAACGTTCGAGCTGGTGAGCGAAGGCACGGAACGAACCCGTCTGACAGTGACCCATCGTGGTCTGGATACATTCCCTGCAGACAGTCCTCATTTCGTCGTGGAGAACTTCAATGCCGGCTGGAACGGCCTGTTCGGACAGTTGCTTCGCCATCTCGAAGAACGACGTGCACCTGTTCCATCATCCGATGACTACGGCTGCGAGATCGATCTGAATGCAACGATCGAGAGCATCTACGATGCGTTGACGAACCGGATACCACTATGGTGGACGGAGCAGTTCGAAGGATCGGCTGACCGACAAGGTTCGATATTCACCGTTCGTTTCGGTGACAGGGTTTTCAAGACGATGAACGTGACGGAACTATCGTCGAACGCCAGGGTGGTGTGGTTCGTAGTCGACGCGAAGCTGGATATTCCCGGAGTGGACGATCCGACCGAATGGATCGGAACCACCATCGTATGGGACATCCTCCGGCAGGAGGACCATGCTCGTGTACGCCTCGTGCATATCGGTCTTCGTCCGATCGTCTCATGCCATGAGATATGCGCCGACGGTTGGCGGCAGTTCATCGCAAGTCTGAAGTCGTATGTCGAATCGGGAGCGGGTGCTCCGTTCAGAACGCAGGATAGCAGCAAGGATGTCGGCCGATAACGATGACGGCCGATGCAACGTGTGTCGCATCGGCCGTCGAGTCCTTCATCCATCGGTCGATACCATCATCAGCGATGATCGGTGCCGTCACCGTCCCTATTGATAGAAGACGCTGCTTCTCAGCGCCTTCTGCGCATCCGTGGCATTGGGGTCGACTTCGAAGACATTACGGTCCTTGCGTTCACCCATGACCGGAACGCCGGTAAGCGTGACTTCCTCACCACCACGACTGACCGTGACGGTCATATAGTCGTTGGTGCTGGGTCGGACCAGTCGTTCCCACGTAGGCCGATCGACTTCCATGAAGGGTTTGCCATCGACCTTGACGAGGGCATCGCCGTCCTTGATGCCGAGCGGATTCTTTTCACCCGGATGGAGGACGAACTTCGATGCCGATTCTTCCTGTACGAAGTCGCCATGGATATCGAACGTCAGTGCCTGTACCGTCCGAACGGAGTCGAACTTCCAGCCGATGCGGGCCAGCATGTCCTGGACCGGAATGCGTTCGGTGCCTTCGATGTATCTGCGGCAGTAATCGACGACGGCAGGCGACGTCACCCGGCCTATCTCGGCGAACAGTGAATCGTCCTCGAAGGCGCGTGTGCGGCCGTACTTCGCGGACAGTGTATAGATCAGGTCGCGTATGCCTTGCTTGCCCTTGCTTTCGGAGCGCAGAAGGATGTCCAGGAGGAAGCCGTTGAGCGCCCCGTATTCGTAGATGAGCGGATACCAGTGCTGGTTCTCCGGCGTGAGGACGTTCTTCGAGAACGACGTCAGCGAGAACTCCTTTGGAAGGACGTTGAGCGATCGGGCCTTCACCTTCATGAGGTTCATGAAGGCCTGTTCCGTGATCGTGGAATCGTGCAGTTGTGCCAGATGCGCGAAGTATTCCGTCACACCTTCATAGAGCCAGAGATGCTTGGACATCTTGGGATTGCGGAAGTCGAACTTCTCGATCTCCTCGCTGTGGAGCGTGAGGGGAACCAGGATGTGCAGGAATTCATGGGCGGCCGTCTCGTCCACTCCCTGCGTCATCGGCGTCTTCTGCCAGAAGTAGAACGAGCTGTACGAATGCTCGAGGGCACCGAAGTAGGCGGTCTTCTTGCTGACGGCATTCGTGTCGCCGTTCCAGAGATAGAAGAGGAAGGCATATCTGTCGACGGGCATCGTCGGAAGGAACTTTCCGATGCTCTGCGTCACCCTGGCCAGAGCTGCTGCATAACGCTGTGCATACCGTTCCGAGCCGCGATGGGCGAGGGCGACGAGAACCTTGACACCTGCGACGGTGAACGTCGCTGTGTCGGGCCTGGAATACAGGACAGGAGAATCGACGAGTTCGTCGTAGCTCGTCACACCGTATTCATCCGTGGAGTCGTTGAGGGCCTTGATCGTCAGTGCCGTACCGCCATAGAGCCATCGTGGCTTATCGACCTTGACCGTATATGGACGCTTCTGCATACCGTCGATGTAACCCACGAAGCCGCTATGGTTGATCACGAACAGGGAGTCGGCTTCGATGTCCGTACCAGCAGGCGGGAAGATGTCGGGATGGGACGTGTCACGGTCGTCGAAGGAATCGTCGACATCGTACGTGACCTTCGCCAGACGTCGTGCCTGCGTGATGACGAACTGGGAATCCGCACTGCGTCGCACCTGGATCTGGACGCCCTTGTCGTCGAAGGCCTGGAAGTTATGGACGAAGCGCCACCAGTTGTGCTGCTCGTACGTACCGGGCGTCGTGGCCGGGAAGACGAAGGTCGCTTCGTTGGTGGACACGGCCGGTGTGCGTACTTCGACGTGGACACGGTCATTCGTGACGTTACGCAGGCTGATGTGTACCTGATAGTTCTCGGCTGCGAACATGCCGATACTGCCCAGACAGAGCAGGATCGCGGCTGCGACAGGAAGCCGGCTGAATACCGGACGACATGAGGCGATGTGTGGGGTCATTTGTTGCCGTGATGCGAAGGATGTTTGAATTGCGGATTACCTAACGGCGGTAAGCTCCAGAAGTTTCGGTCGTGCTCCCCAAAGCTCTGCCGTCGCCAGGACCTTGTCGTACTGCCGGACATCAAAAGTACCGCTGCGGCGTTCGGCTTTCAACAGGACGTTCTTCATGGTGTGTTCGAGGGAGATGAACTCTTCGAGGTGGGCCTGGTAGCCGAAGGCCTGGAGGATATCGCGCCGCATGGTATCCGTCAGCAGATCGCCGAGGCGCTCGCGGGTGATCCCGTCGTCCAGCAGCAGGCGTGCTCCCTCGGGGACTCGATCCCGGTGCAGTTGGGTCTGTACGTAGTGGTGGCAGCACGGAGCCACGAGCATCGCACCCGCGGAGGACTTCAGCCCGGCCATGAGTGCGGCGTCGGTAGCCGTATCGCAGGCATGGAGGGCTATCAGGATGTCGCAGGGTCCGGCGGCAAGGTCCTCGAGGCGGCCGACGTCGAACCGTGCGTTCACGAAGCCGAGACCGGAGGCGACGGTACGGCAGTGATCGATCACTGCCGGATTGCTGTCGATACCGAGCAGATGGACATCCAGGCCCAGGCCCTTCAGGACATGATAGAGGGCGAGGCTGAGGTAGGCCTTGCCGCAGCCGGCGTCGATGATGGTCAGGGGACGCGAGCGAACCGTCAGGGCGTCCAGCGTCAGGGCGATCGTGATCAGATGGTTGAGCTGCCGGAACTTGTCGGCCATGGGTGCCCGTATGACGCCGTCGGCGGTCGCGAGATCGAGCGCATGCAGCAGTGCGGCATCGCGTTCCGGCAGGAGCGGATGCTGCTTGGTGCGGTCCCCTGCCGGATCGCTCCAGTCGAGACGGGATGGCGGACGTTCCTTCACGGTGAAGCGCTCCGGCTTCCTGGCCGAACGCATGATATGAAGGTCCCGCCCGGGGGTCTGGATCAGCACCTGCCGGTAGGGCAGTTCGGCGAGGCGTGCGGCGATGACGCCGATGTCGTCGCCCATCTTCGTGAAATGCTGCCGGTCCGTCTGGGACTCGCATCGCACGACGTTCCCGGTACGTTTGAGGGTGATCTTCCTCGGCATGACGGGGGCACCGAACATCGCCGCGTCCGTGGTCGCCCACCCATGATCGTGGGCTGGCGCGGAGAACGTGGCCACGAGGGGATCGGAGGCGGCAACGAGGTGGGGCAGGGTCGGGGTCGGGTCCAGCATTCCGCAAGATAGCCGCGTTGCCGGAAACAGGTGGCAGACGTAACTTGCAGGTTCATTCCAACCGATCATCGATAGTCCATGACCTCCCAAGAGATCCGCCAGTCCTTCCTCGACTTTTTCGCCGCACGAGGCCATCGCGTCGTGCCGTCGGCGCCCGTGATTCCACATGGCGATCCTACGCTGCTGTTCACCAATGCGGGCATGAATCAGTTCAAGGATGTCTTCCTCGGTACCGGCAAACGCGACTACAGCCGTGCCGTCGATACGCAGAAGTGCATTCGCGTCTCCGGCAAGCACAACGACCTCGAAGAGGTGGGGTACGATACGTATCACCACACGTTCTTCGAGATGCTCGGCAACTGGAGCTTCGGTGACTACTACAAGGAAGAGGCACTGTCCTGGTCCTGGGAGCTGCTCACGGAAGTGTGGAAGCTGCCGAAGGAACGCCTCCATGCCACGGTCTACCGTACGGACGACGAAGCCTATGAAATCTGGAAGCGATTCCTTCCCGAATCGCAGATCCATCGGTTCGACGAGAAGGACAACTTCTGGGAGATGGGCGATACGGGGCCTTGCGGACCGTGTTCCGAAATCCATTTCGACCGCACGCCCGACTGTACGGGCGGCCCGCTCGTGAACGCCGGTGTCCAGGAAGTCATCGAAATCTGGAACAACGTCTTCATCCAGTACAACCGTCGTGCCGACGGTTCGCTGGAAGAACTGGCCTCCAAGCACGTGGACACGGGGATGGGCTTCGAGCGCGTCACGGCAGTGATGCAGGGCAAGATGTCGAACTACGATACCGATGTCTTCCAGCCGCTCATCGGCTATACGTCGGCCCTGTGCGGACGTCCCTATCGTACCGAACTCGACGATGCGGACGGGGTGGCCATGCGTGTCATCGCCGATCACGTCCGTACGCTTTCCTTCGCCATCGCCGATGGCGCCATTCCGGGTAATGAAGGCAGGGGATACGTCCTGCGTCGCATCCTGCGCCGTGCGGCGCGATATGCACGGAATCTCGGAATGACGGAGCCGGTGCTCTACAAGCACGTCGGTATCCTCTGCGACACGATGGGCGACGTGTTTCCCGAGCTCGTGAAGCAGCGGTCGATGATCGAACGCGTGATGAAGGCGGAAGAGGAATCCTTTCTCGCCACGCTCGAACGCGGCCTCGTGCGCTTCGAAGCGCTGGCGAACGAACATGCCGGTACGATTCCGGGTTGGGATGCATTCGAACTGTACGACACCTATGGCTTCCCGCTGGACCTCACGCAGCTTCTCGCCCGTGAGCGCGGAATGGACGTCGACGTCGCCGGGTATGAAACGCAACTCGAAGAGCAACGCGCACGTTCGCGTGCGGCACGAAAATCCCATGTCCAGGAAGTGACGTCGTCGACCATCGACGCCGTGTCACATTTCACTGGCTACGAGCACGATGTGGAAGAGGCGAAGGTGCTCTATGTCGAGGACAATCGCATCGTCCTCGACGCGACACCGTTCTACGTCGAAATGGGTGGTCAGGTCGGCGACACCGGAACCATCGTCGTCGGTGGTGCGGAGTATCGGGTCGAGGATGTACGCAAGAGCGGCGATGCCATCGTCCATGTCTGCGAAGTGCAGGTCGACGCTGCCGTAGGAGATACGGCATTGGCGAAGCTGGACGCCGGCCGTCGCCGGGACATCGCACGAGAGCATTCGGCCACGCACATCCTGCACGAGGCGCTTCGCCGCGTTCTGGGGTCGCATGTCCAGCAGGCAGGATCGCTCGTCGCTCCCGATCATCTGCGCTTCGACTTCTCGCATTTCGAACGGGTCCATCCCGACGAGCTCGATTCCATCGAGCGGATGGTGAACGAAAAGATCTTTGAAAGCATAGGCATCTATACCGAAGAACTTTCGATCGAGAAAGCACGCACCATCCCGAACGTGAAGATGTTCTTCGGTGACAAGTACGGTGACAAGGTACGCGTCGTCTTCATCGACGAGAAGTTCTCCGTCGAGTTGTGCGGTGGCACGCACGTACGTAACACCAGCGAGATCGGACTCTTCAAGATCGTCAGCGAAAGCAGCGTGGCCAGCGGCATCCGTCGTATCGAAGCCATCGCCGGACGCACCATACCGTCGTGGCTCAAGGACCAGCAGGCTCTGGCCCGCGTCCATGAACGCGAACGCGACGACCTGCAGGATCGCATCCGGCAACTGGAACGGGAGCTCGCTTCGCTCCGCACGGCTGAACTCGCCAATGCCATTCCGTCGATCATCGCCGGGGCGCAGTCGCTGGACGGCTTCCGCGTCGCGACCGGTACGGTCGCTGCAGAGGATCCGGAACAACTGAAGTCGCTCGGCGACGAGTTGCGTTCGGCACTCAAGACGCAGGGCGTCGGTGTCCTGGCCAGCGTCAACGACGACAAGGTCCAGCTCGTCTGCGTCGTGACCGACGATCTCGTTCCACGCATCAAGGCAGGTGCCATCGTCGGAGCGATCGCGAAGGAACTCGGCGGCGGCGGCGGCGGCAAACCTCATATGGCTACGGCCGGTGGACGTGATGTGGCAGGACTTCCGGCAGTGATGGAGCGCATACCGTCGATCATTACACAGACCATTTCTTGATTTTGAAAGGACACGTACATGGCCAATTCATACGAAGCACTCGGTACGCTGCACGCAGTATTCGATACGCAGCAGGTGAAGGACACCTTCCGCAAGCGTGAGTTCGTCATCGAGATGCAGGACGGACAATATCCCCAGCACATCAAGTTCCAGGTGACGCAGGACCGCTGCGCACTGCTCGACAACTACAAGGTCGGCCAGGAAGTCAAGGTGCTCTTCAACCTGCGTGGACGCCCGTTCACGGGCAAGGATGGACAGACGCTGTACTTCACCAACCTCGAAGCATGGCGGGTCGAAGCCGCCCAGCCGGGCGGAGTCGCTGGACAGGACTTCTCGCAGATTCCTCCCGCCGCGGCGTCCAGCTCGGCAGCGGAATTCGACGACGTTCCGTTCTGATATCGTTTCCGCATCGTATCGATACACGGAGGGGAGCGATCGTACGATCGTTCCCTTGCCGTTTCATGGATGCGGAGCATACGACCGTCGATGCACGTATACGACGGTGGGTCGGAGGTCCGGCGCCGGCTATCGTGTCGTCGTCCTCATCGCCGACCCATACTACGGGACCGGAAGCATCATCATCGCCATGATCCGCATGGATCGTCGTGATACTCTACCGGTCAGACATCTCCATCTTGTCCTCGTACCTTTGTCTCCGTGAAAGAACACATCCTTCTTCTTGGTTCCGGTGGACGTGAGCATGCTCTTGCCCGTGCACTGAGGAATTCCGCTACCTGTGCGGAATTGTGGTGCGCACCGGGCAATCCCGGTACGTCGCACATCGCCACCAACGTCGATCTGTCCATCGCCGATCATGGGGCCGTCATCGAATGGTGCAAGGCCAACGGTATCACGCTCGTCGTCGTCGGTCCCGAGCAACCGCTCGAAGCGGGCATCGCGGATGCATTGAAGAATGCAGGTATCGATGTCTTCGGACCTTCCGCGTCCGCGGCCCGCATCGAATCGTCGAAGGGTTTCGCGAAGGACTTCATGGCGAGACACGGCATTCCCACGGCGAGCTATCGTCGGTTCGACATCGCCGAGCGGGATGCCGCACTGGCCTACGTGGCGGCTCATCCGCTGCCTGTCGTCGTCAAGGCCGATGGCCTTGCGGCGGGGAAGGGCGTCGTGGTCGCCACCACGACCGGCGAAGCCGAAGCGGCCGTGCAGGAGATGTTCGGAGGTACGTTCGGAACCAGTGGCGCATCCATCGTCGTCGAATCCTTCCTCGAAGGCGAGGAAGCCAGTCTGTTCGCCATCACCGATGGCGAACGATACGTCGTTCTCGCATCGGCACAGGATCATAAGCGCATCGGTGACGGCGACACCGGCAAGAACACGGGTGGGATGGGGTCGTACGCACCGGCTCCGCTCGTGACGGACGGTGTCCTGTCGTGGGCCGAAGAGCATATCATCAGGAGGGCCATCGACGGAATGAAGGCGGATGGACATCCCTTCGTAGGATGTCTCTATGCGGGACTCATGGTGAAGCCCGACGGTACGTCGAACGTCGTGGAATTCAACTGCCGGTTCGGAGACCCCGAAACGCAGACCGTCATGACCATCGTCGACGGCGACGTCGCTGCGTTGTTCGCCGGAGCTGCGCGCGGTGCCCTCGATTCCACGCATATCCGCAATGTCGCCGACGGCTGTGCCTGTACCGTCGTTCTCGCCTCGGGGGGATATCCCGATGCCTTCGACAAGGGCATGGTCGTGTCGGGTCTGGACGAGGCCGCTGCACTCGAGAACGTCATCGTCTATCATGCCGGTACACGCGAACAGGACGGTTCGATCGTCACCAGCGGTGGCCGGGTCTTCGGTGTGACGGCCAGGGGAGCGACGCTCAGCGAAGCCCGCGACCGCGCATACGAAGCCGTCGACCTGATCCAGTACACCAACCGGTATTTCAGACACGACATCGCCATGAAGGGCATCAATCGCAGCAAGGAACAGGAATGAAGGTCTGTGTGACCGGCGGTGCCGGGTTTATCGGCTCGCATCTCACCGATGCCTATCTCGCCGCAGGGCACGACGTCGTCGTGCTCGACAACTTCGTGACGGGTAAGGAAGTCAACGTCGCATCGTCGTCGGCTCGTGTCGTGCGCATGAGCCTCAATCATCCTGATCTCGATGCGTTCTTCGATGACGAGCGGTTCGACATCGTCAATCATCATGCGGCGCACATGGAGCTGCGCGTCAGTCTGGACAGCCCGCTCCACGATGCGGAGTCCAACATCCTCGGTTCGATCAGGGTGATGGAAGCGGCGCGGCGCAACGGTGTCCAGCACCTCGTTCTCGCATCCACGGGCGGAGCCGTCTACGGTGTGCAGGACTACTATCCTGCCGACGAGAACCATCCCACGCGACCGGAATCGCCCTATGCCGTGGCGAAGCGCTCGATGGAGCTCTATGCGGACTATTACCGCACCGTGCAGGGTATGAGCATCACCACGATGCGGTATACGAACGTCTATGGTCCGCGCCAGAACCCGTTCGGAGAAGCGGGCGTGATCGCCATCTTCCTCCAGAAGTGGATCGACGGGGGAACACCCTATATGTACGGTGACGGGGAACAGACCAGGGACTACATCTACATTTCCGATGTCGTCCGGGCCAACATGATCGCCACGGAGCGCCGGCTGCAGGGCATCTACAACTGCTGTACGGGCATCGAAACGTCGCTGAACACCATCGTGGACAACATGCGCAAGGCATATCGGGGGGAGACGCCCATTCACCGGACCGACGCCAAGGCCGGAGATCTGCGCCGGAGCGTCTGCTCGTCCATGAAGCTCCAGGAGGCTACGGGATGGCATCCTGCAGTCGGCGTCGAAGAGGGAATCGGCAAAACCGTCGCCTGGTTCACACGATAGACGTCCCTGTGCAAAACTTTCTTTACACTAAATGTCCGCCCGGTTCCACGAATGGACGGACGGTCTAATTCGGTGTAAGTGGGCTGAAACAGACATATTACGGCGATGGTTCGGCGTAAGGTACTGGGGGAGAACGGGCATCCGGCGGGAACCGGTATTGCGCATATGAAGGCACGGAATCGCATCCGGGCTTTCAGGTTACCTCCCGGCCTCGTATTTTTGGTCGTTTTTGTGCCATGGCCGTCATGAACGACAACGACTATCAAGGATAACCCTCCATGCAGGCATTGGGTACCGGTGGACGAATGGGCGCGACGATGCGCATTCTGATGATTGTTGCCACGGCAGGACTTCTGGTGTCCTGTAACGTGAGCGGCTTTTTCACGAGCTACGGCGACGATCCGGCATGGGTCGACCCCGATGCGAAAAAAGCCGATGCAGGCGGAGGCGATCAGGCTGGGGGCCCGGGCAAGGCCGTATATGGCCGTATCTGTGCTTCGTGCCATCTGGGCAACGGCAAGGGGGTACCTGCCAATAACATTCCGCCGCTCGCAGGATCCGAGTTCGCCCAGGGCGATCCGACCGTGCCGATCCGTATCGTCCTTCACGGATTCCGTGGACCGATCGTACGTGGCGGCGCCAACATCAATGGACAGATGGCTGCATGGCAGGATCAGCTCTCCGACCAGGACATCGCCGACGTGCTGACGTACGTACGCAGTTCCTTCGGCAATTCGGGAGCAGCGATAACGGCCGACGAGGTGAAGGAAGTTCGTGAGAAGACGGCTTCCCGCGTGGTGCCGTTCACGGAAGCCGACCTGCAACAGCCCCTGTAAGGCCAAACACAACACACGGAAACAACGATACACGGAGCTTCTGGTCATGAACGATATCCTGCGCGTCTTCGATATGCTCTCCTGGTTCCCGGAGAACATCAGCACCTTCGGTGCGGATCTGGACGCCCTGTTTGCAGTGATCTACTACCTCTGCGTCGGGATCTTCTTCCTTACGTTCGGTCTGATGATCATCTTCCTCATCAAGTACCGTTTCAGGCCGGAGCGCCGCGGCTACAACTACCACGGCAACAACATCGTGGAAGTGACCTGGACCATCCTGCCGACGATCCTCTTCGCCAGCCTCGGTGTGTATTCCGACGATATCTGGGAACAGACGAAGTATTCCAAGCGCGTGCCCCAGGCCGACGTGGAAATGCTCGTCCTCGGCAAGACCTACGGATGGTACTTCCTCTATCCTGGTGCCGACGGACAGTTCGGCCGTAATGCCCACAACACCCGCCAGTGCCGCGAGCTGATGAGCGCAACGAATCCCTTCGGTATGGACAGCACCGATCCCAAGGGCTTCGACGATATCGTGACCGAAAACCAGTTCCGCATTCCCGTCAACGCCAACGTCGTCATCCGCGGCTCGTCCATCGATGTGCTGCACAGCTTCTTCCTGCCGAACATGCGCGTGAAGCAGGACGTCATTCCGGGAACGTGGATGAACATCTGGTTCAATGCCTTCAAGACAGGGAAGTACGAGCTGGCCTGCGCCGAGCTCTGCGGCGGTGGCCATTACGCCATGCGCGCAGAATACCAGATCCTGTCCAAGGCCGACTACGACAAGTGGCTCGATCAGAAGGATGTAGAGGTCAAGGCCGCCCGTGCGCCCCAGGCGCCTGCACCGGCGACGCCGGAAACGGCAGATTCGACCAAGCCCGTTGCCTCACTCCGCTAACAACGAATAACGAAACGAGGAATCGTCATCATGAGCACAGCAACACTACACGCGCCCGAGTCCGCCTCCGAGGAGCACGGACATGAGCACCATGCGCTCCCGTGGTACAGGCAGTATCTGTTTTCGACGGACCACAAGGTCATCGCGAAGCAGTTCATGCTCGTATCGCTGTTCTTCCTCTTCGTAGGCGGGGCCTTCGCGCTGTTCATTCGCTGGCAGATCGCCTATCCGGGCAAGCCCGTTCCCGTGATCGGCTCCATCCTGCCGGATACGTGGGTGACGGAACCGGCGAGCGGCGTCATCACGCCCGAGTTCTACGCCCAGTTGCTGTCCATGCACGGCACGATCATGATCTTCTTCGTCATCATCCCGCTCGCGGTCGGGATGTTCGGCAACTTCTGCATACCGCTGATGATCGGTACGGACGATATGGCGCTGCCGCGACTCAACATGTGGTCGTTCTGGCTGATGCCGCCCGCCGGTCTCATCATGATGGCCGGATTCTTCACCGAAACCGGATACGGCGGGGCGGGGTGGACGTCCTATCCACCATTGTCGGCCGTCACGACGCTGCCACCGATGGTGTTGAGCGGACAGACCCTCTGGTTGATATCGCTCTTCCTCGTCGGTTTCTCGTCCATCATGGGCGCCGTCAACTACGTCACGACGGTCCTGAACAAGCGCGCCAAGGGAATGAAGCTGTTCGACATGCCGCTGACGGTATGGGGTATCTTCATCACGGCCATCATCGTCACGCTCGGAACGCCCGTTCTCGCGAGCGGTCTGGCGATGCTGTTCATGGACAACTTCTTCAAGACGAGCTTCTTCCTGCCCGACCACCTCGTGACGGCTTCGTCCCACGGCTTCAACGTCGGTACGGGCCAGCCCATCCTGTGGCAGCACATCTTCTGGTTCTACTCGCACCCTGCCGTCTACATCATGATCCTGCCCCTCATGGGCATCGTGAGTGACGTGCTGTCGACCTTCTCGCGCAAGCCGATCTACGGATACAAGGCAATGGTGTTCGCCATCGGAGGCATCGCCTTCCTCGGCTTCATCGTCTGGGGGCACCACATGTTCCAGTCGGGCATGAATCCGCTCCTCGGTACGACGTTCATGCTCTCGACCATCGTCATCGCCGTTCCGTCGTCCATCAAGGTCTTCAACTGGCTGGGTACGCTCTGGCGTGGTAACATCAAGTTCTCGACGGCCATGCTCAACGCCCTGGCCTTCGTCTCGATGTTCATCATCGGCGGTCTCTCGGGGATATTCATGGCCTCGGCACCCGTCGACATCTACATCCACGATACGTACTTCATCGTGGCCCACATCCACTACGTGCTCTTCGGCGGATCGCTCTTCGGCATCTTCGCCGGTATCTACTACTGGTATCCGAAGATGTTCGGCAAGATGCTGAACGAGTCATGGGGACGGAAGCACTTCTACTGGACGTTCATCACGTTCAACTTCACGTTCTTCCCGATGCACATTCTCGGCGTGGGCGGTCACATGCGCCGTATCTACGATCCGAATGTCTACGACTTCCTCAAGGGTCTGGCTGGCGTGAACGAATTCATCACGATTTCGGCCATCGCCCTCGGCTTCTCCCAGCTCATCCTGATCTTCAACATCCTCTACTCGCTCAAGTTCGGCAAGAAGGCCCCGCGCAATCCGTGGCGCGCCAACTCGCTCGAATGGGCAGCTCCGGCACATCCCGGCCACGGCAACTTCGATCGCGACATCACGGTGTATCGCGGACCGTACGAGTACAGCGCCGCGGGCCGCGAGCTGGATTACTGGCCGCAGTGGGAGCCGGGCAAGTCGGTATCGGTGCATCACCATACCATCGTAGTGGACGACCAATCCGAGAACAACGTCTTCGGAGCGCACTGACGCGGAGTCGGTGAAACCAGGGCATACCATCATGAACACTTCCGACAACGACCGATCGATCACGAGGCTGCACTGGATCAGTGTAGCCTTGTGTATGCTGACGTTCGGACTGATCGTCTGGGGTGGTCACGTCAACACGACGCGATCGGGGATGGCGTTTCCTGACTGGCCGACGTCCAATGCCGCGCCCATGCTCACCTATGCACCGTCGGAATGGCTTACCGTTCCCGACCGGTTCTGGGAGCACGGACACCGGCTCTTCGCGAGCGTCGTCGGTCTCGTCACCGTTCTCGTGCTGCTGGTCTCGTATCGCTCCATTCCGCGTGAACGACGCGCGGGCAAGAGCATCATGGCGCTCGACGGCTTCATATTCCTCGTCGTGGCCACGGCCCTCGTAGGCATCAACTCCATGCCGGGTGGGTTCATGGAAGCCGTCATGACCCTGCTTGCCGTCTGCCTCGCGGCCTTCCTCGTCCGCGCTTCGCGCGAGAAGGATGCCGTACGCGTGCACTGGCTCGCCCAGGCGGCCTTCGTGGGCGTCTGCCTGCAGGCCTGCTTCGGCGGATATACCGTGCGCAACAATCTTCCCGACTGGACATCGACGACGCACGGCATGCTCGCCGAGATCTATTTCATGATCGTCATCGGCATCGCCCTGCTCACCAGCAAGGCATGGCGCAATCAGCAGCGTGGTGGCCGTATTGCGACGGCCGGACGTACGACGACCATGATCGTCTGTACGACGTGGGCCCTGACCTTCGTGCAGTTCTTCCTCGGCGCATTGACGCGCCATACCGATGCCTGGGGTGTGAGCACGAGCTTCCCGCAGTGGAGCGACGAAGGGTTCTTCCCGTCGTCCGAGCTCCTGCAGTACGCCCAGGTCGTCATCCATCTCACACACAGAACGACGGCCTATGTCGTGGCGCTCCTCGTCGTGATCCAGTGGGTCATGATCTGGCGCCGCCGCAGCGACTTCCGTCGTGTCGCACTCACGTCGACGGCGGCCCTGGTCCTCGTCTTCGTACAGATACTGCTCGGTGCCGCCATCCTGTGGACGGCGCGCGGCGAGCTGGCGACGACGCTCCACGTCATGACCGGCGTGGTGTTGCTCGCACTGAACACCATAACCATGTATACGATGTTGCGATTCCACGTCGCCCCGTCGGGCCGTGCGGATGTCATGCATTCCGTGGCCGTAGGGCAGGGGAGTCGATGAGGCATGTCGACGCACGACCACGATATCGCCGCCGGAGTGTTACCTGCAACGGACGCCGTCATGGAAAAGACGGCATCCGATGGAATACTGCGGCAGTACTACGAGCTGACCAAGCCCGGCATCAGCCAGATGGTGGCGTTGTCGACGCTCGCGGGCTACTACCTGGCGATACCGACGGATGTGATGACGGCGGTGCGTTCCATGGATTCGTGGCTGCACTTCGGTGCCACGATGGTCGGCACGCTCGCCATCAGCAGCGGAAGCTGCGTGATGAATCACGTGATGGAACGCGAGCACGATGCGCGGATGAAGAGAACGTCCACGCGACCGCTTCCCAGCGGACGTATCACGGCAGGGGCGGCGACGGTCTTCGGAATGGCTCTCACCATCGTCGGTGCGGCCCTCCTGTGGAACGTCAACATGCTGACCTTCCTGCTCGCTGTGGCCACGTGGGCCTTCTATCTCGCGGTCTATACGCCGATGAAGCGGACGTCGTCGCTGGCCCTTCTCGTAGGAGGCATTCCTGGCGCACTGCCCTTCGCAGGTGGTTGGACGGCCGTACGGGGAACGATGGACGCTCCTGCATGGGTGCTCTTCGCAATCCTCTTCTTCTGGCAGATGCCGCACTTCCTGGCGCTGTCGTGGATGTATCGCAACGACTATCGCGAAGGCGGTTTCGTCCTTCGCGCATTGCAGGACGACAGCGGGAAGGTACTCGGTGTGCAGATGACGCTCTACAGCGTCTGCATGCTCGTATCCATCCTGTTCCCGACCATTCTCGGTGTCACGGGCTGGCTCTATGCGGCCGGGGCATCGCTACTGGGACTATGGCTTACGGCCGAATCGGTGCGCTTCGTGCGTATTGGTGATCATGCGGCGGCGCGACGTGTCCTGTTGACGTCCTATGCCGTTCTCATGGGCGTGCTGTTCCTCATGTTCCTCGACAAAGCATAAACGACCAATCATTACACAGGTGGACCATGTCGATCGCGTTGAATCTCTCGCATGAGCCGGTAACCAAGATACCGAACGGAAAGCTGGCCATGTGGGCGTTCCTGGCTTCCGAGCTCATGTTCTTCTCGGGCTTCTTCGGAGCATTCATCGTTCTGCGCAACAGCAACTACGAGCTGTTCGGTCAGGGTTCGCACCACCTGAGCGTGCCTCTGGCGCTGACGAATACCTTCATCCTCATCGCCAGTTCACTGACGATGGCGCTGGCCATCCTCAACCTCGAGCGTGGCAACAGAAAGAACTTCCAGTTGTTCCTCGGCCTCACGATTCTCGGAGCCTTCGGCTTCCTCATCGTCAAGACCTTCGAATACAGCGCCAAGTGGCATGACGGTCTGTTCCCGGGACAGGAGAACCACACGATCTTCTTCTCCTTCTACTTCCTGATGACCGGCTTCCACGCCCTGCACGTCATCGGCGGTATCATTCCGATGCTCTACATGTTCTCGAAGTCGTTCTCGAAGAACGGATACGACTATCCCGTCAAGGTCGAAGTTCTCGGTCTCTACTGGCACTTCGTCGACCTCATGTGGATCTTCATCTTCCCGGCCCTGTATCTCATGATTCCGTACCACGCCGGACACTAAGGAGCAACTATGTCATCGCACGAACACGGTAATCCGATCAAAGAGTACATGAAGGTGTTCTACACCCTCTGTGGACTGACGTTGCTGACCGTCGGCGCTGCGGCATTGCCGTTCCCGCATTCGGTACTGGGCATCCCCGGAGACGTGGCTCACGTAGGTGTGGGTATCATCATCGCCCTCATCAAGGTCGTGGCCGTGATGTACATCTTCATGCATCTCAAGTTCGACAACCCGTTCATCCGTTTCTTCGTTTATGTTCCCGTATTCCTGTTCTGCGTGCTGACGTTCGCGCTGAACTTCCTCGAGTCGTGGGCATACACTCGCTAACGGTCGTGGCCCTCGTGGCCACGGTGCTGGCGGCCTGTACTCCGAAGGCGGCAGAGCGGCAACCGGCCGCGGACCCCGAAGGCGTGCATGCACCGATGCGCAAGGCGCCTGTCGTACGTGGGACGGACGAGAATGGGCGCGAGTTCTCATCCACCGTATTGAACGGGAAGTGGTGGATCGCATCGTTCTTCTTTACGACGTGTCCGAGCGTCTGCCCGGCACTCAATACCGTGCAGGCAGGCCTGCAGAAGGAGTTCGGCGACCGCGTCCGGTTCGTGTCGATAACGACCGATCCGGAGACCGACACGCCGGAAGAGATGAAGCGATACGGAGAAGGATTCGGGGCGAAGCAGGGCATCTGGCACTTCGTGCGGATGTCGGCGGACTCGGTCCGCGAGCTGTCGGTCAAGGGATTCGCGCTGATGGACCCGGTCGAACCGGAGATGCACAGCACGCGCTTCGTTCTCGTGGATGGAGAACAGCGTATCCGGGATTACTTCGACAGTGCGGATACGGCGCGGGTCGCGCAATTGAAGACGATACTATCTCAGTTGAAAGCCGACTGAGGCGAACAAACGACAAGGGATCATGGACTGGTTACCGGCAGTGAATGCCACGTTGAATGGGATAAGCACGGTACTGTTGCTGACTGGCCTGCGCTTCATCAAGCGCAAGGAGATCGCGAAACACAGACTGTGCATGCTGACGGCCTTCGTCGTCTCGATCGCATTCCTCGCATGCTACCTGCTGCACAAGGTCCATCTCTATCAGACGACCGGATCCTACAACACGACGTTCAAGGGTACGGGCGGCTGGCGCATCTTCTACTTCATCCTGCTGTTCACGCACGTCGTGCTGGCGGCAGTGGTACCGGTCCTGGCCAGCATCACGCTGTTCCGCGGACTGAAGATGAAGGTGGAGAAGCATCGACGGATAGCACGTATCACGTTTCCGATCTGGCTCTACGTATCGGTGACCGGCGTGCTGGTGTACTTCATGTTGTATCAATTCTTCGCCTGACAGCGGAGGCAGCGATGATGACGCGATTGATCGTTTCGGCATTCGGATTGTTCCTGCTCGCGAGCTCCTATGCCATGGCCTGTCCGGCATGCAAGGACAGCTACGTCAAGGGATCGCAGAATGCTTCGGTCGGAGAGTCCTACTCGTGGTCGGTACTCTTCATGCTGGCCGTACCGATGACGATACTAACGGTGTTTACCGTCGTCATCGCACGGCGTATCAAAGCGGTGCAACGTGTCGGTTCGGACGGCTCCGGCCACGTTGAATAACTGCGGTTTTTTCAGGATATTTGCGCGACTTTTTCCAAAGGGTAGTGAATGTTCTCACGCCGGTTTGATTTAGGTGTCAAGGTCGGTGGCGCTGTTGTCGCGACGGTTGCGGCAGCGGTGTTTCTCGTAGGCTACTTCGGCTTCCGCAATGACGTGGCCGACGTCGGTTATCGACCCGAACAACCCGTTCCGTTTTCGCACAAGCTGCATGCGGGCAATCTGCAGATCAGTTGCCAGTACTGCCATACGGGTGTCGAAGTATCGGCACACTCGCCCGTACCCAGTACGCAGACGTGCATGAACTGCCACACGCTCGTGAAGTCCGACAGTCCGAAGCTCAAGCTCGTACGCGAGAGCTTCGAAACGGGAACTCCGATCGAATGGGTGAGAATCCACAAGGTGCCCGACTACGCGCACTTCAACCACAGCCGCCACATCCGTGCGCAGATCGACTGCAAGTCGTGCCACGGCCCCATCGAAGAAATGGGTGTGGTGTCGCAGTACAAGCCCTTGACGATGGGATGGTGTCTCGACTGTCACCGCAATCCGGAAGATCGTATCGTGGGAGCCCGGCCGATATCGGGGATCTTCACCGGTGTGATGCACGACGTCAAGAACCTGAAGGACAGTGCCTATCTCTACACGCCTATCAAGGCACAGGTGGCCGAGGCGAAGCCTCTCACGGAACCGGCATTCGGGGCGTATCAAAGTCCCGTACCGGCACACCAGGTCGACGGTATCCCTCATCCGAAGCAGGCCGGTCTCGGACCGGAGAACTGCTCGTCGTGCCACTATTGATCTCCCTCTGAAAAAACATCTTCTAGGTTAGCATATGTCTGATCGTTCGCTCCACGCTTCGAACGCGACCACCTGGAAAAGCATCGAAGATCTTGCCGCCGGCAACAAGGCCGGCGAGCAAGGCGAGTTCGCCGAAGGCGCAACGACTGCGCCCGTGATGGACACGCCCGTCAGCCGTCGTGGGTTCATGACGCTGATGTCGGCATCGATGGCTTTGACGGCTGCCGCGTGCAGGCGCCCGGAACAGAAACTGGTCCCTACCGTCAAGTCCCTGCAGACGCCGACACCAGGCCTGCCCGTCGACTACGCCACGGTGTATTCGCATCGCAACGCGGCATACGGCGCCCTCGTCCGCAGCAGGGAAGGGCGTCCGATCAAGGTGAAGGGCAACGAACTCCATCCGAGCAACAGGGGTGGGGCGTCGTCGGAAATGCAGGCCACCATGCTGTCGCTTTATGATCCCGATCGTATTCGCCGCACGCGAATCAACAAGGGAATGACGACGTACGAGAACGCCGTGACCAGGATCGCCGACGCCGCGCGTGAAGCCCAGGCGGCAGGGAAGAAGGTCGCCGTTCTCATCGACGATCACGCATCGCCCTCCTATGCGGCGCTCATGAACGAGATCTCGACGGCGATGCCGTTCATCACGTTCGTGACGATGCCCGCCATCGTTTCCGACAATGCCGCCACCGCCAACAAGGCCGTTCTCGGCATCGACGGCGAACTTGTGCCCGATATCTCGAAGGCCAAGGTCATCGTTTCCGTCGAAGCAGACATTCTCGGTACCGACAAGCTCGCACTGTATCACACCGGACGTTTCTCGGAGAACCGCGTTCCTACCTCGGAAAAGCCCGAGATGTCCCTTCTCATCATCGCCGAGGCACAGTATTCGCTGACGGGTGCCAATGCCGATGAGCGCGTGAAGCTGCATCCGTCGCAACTCGAAGCCTATCTCGCAGTCATCGAAAAGAACGTCGTCACGACCGGTGCCATCGGTGCCGAGCTCGCATCGGCGGCCGAAGGCGCGACGGTCGCCGCTGCCGAGCGTGCGGCCGCCGCGCTGAAGACCGCTCACGGACATGCCGTGGTGCTTGCAGGCGCCCATCTCTCGCCGCGTGCCCATGCCATCGCCCTCAACATCACGAACGCACTCGAGTCCGTAGGCACGGGCAAGGTCATCGACCCGGCCTGCGTCCTTCCGTACAGCCATGCGAAGTGGCCCGCCATCGAAGCCCTGCGCAACGAGATGCAGAATGGTGCCATCCACACCGTGATATTCAGTGACGTCAATCCCGAATTTTCCGCCGATCGCGCATTCCGCACGGCCCTCGCCAAGGTGCCGAACCGGTTCGCGGTCAATCTGTACGAAGATGAAACGGCACGACTCGCCACGCTCAGCATTCCGGCTACGCACTGGCTGGAATCGTGGGGCGATGCGGTTTCATGCGATGGTACGCTCACGGTACAGCAGCCACTGATCGCACCGCTGAACGAAGGCATCCTGTCCATCCAGGACACGCTGATCGCCGTCGCGAAGAAGATAGATCCTGCCTTCCTCGGCGAGACGGCTTCGTACTACACGTATGTCCAGAATCGCTGGCTCTCGCAGGTCGGTGGACAGCAGGCCTGGAACAAGGTACTGCAGGACGGTGTCCTCGCACCGTCGGCCACGGCCGTTTCCACCGCCGTCGTCAACGCCGCTGCCGGTTCGGCACTGCCTGCGCGGGTCGCTCCTGCCGGCATGGTCGTCATCGCCACCCCCTCGCTCGCCATCTATGACGGCAAGCTCGCGAACAACGGCTGGCTGATGGAACTCGCCGACCCCGTCACGAAGATCACCTGGGACAACGTCGCATTGATCAGCCCCAGGACGGCCGTCTCCCTGGGTCTCTGTCCGAGCGACGCGCCCAAGGACGTCGTCAAGGCCAACGAGAAAGTCATCGTCGTCACGACTGCCGACGGTTCGGTCGAGCTGCCTGTCTGGGTTCAGGTAGGTATGGCCGACAACGTGATCGCCACCCAACTCGGCTATGGCCACACGACCGGTGGTATCGTCATGACGGGTGTGGGCTCCAACGCCTATCCCGTGGCGCCTGCGGGCAACACCGTCGCCTACGTCGCGGCCAAGGCTTCCGTCGAAGAAGGCAAGCGTCATCGCATCGCCACGACGCAGAACCACCATACGCTCGACGATGGTCATGGCGAACGTGAAGTGGCCAAGGCCATCACGTTCGGCGACGTCAAGGACAAGAAGTTCGAATCGTTGCATACGCACTTCCCGGACCAGGGGACGGACGGCAAGTTCCTCATTCCGCTCTCCGTCACGCCCGACTATCAGTACAAGGGGCATCGGTGGGGGATGGTGATCGACATGAGTGCCTGTACGGGATGCTCGAGCTGCGTCATCGCCTGCCAGAGCGAGAACAATATCTCCGTCGTAGGCAAGGAGCAGGTGCTCAAGGGACGTGAAATGCAATGGATCCGTCTCGACCGGTACTATGCCGGCGACATGGAGAATCCGCATACGATCAACGAGCCCATGCTCTGCCAGCATTGCGAGAACGCACCGTGCGAGAACGTCTGCCCGGTTGCCGCAACCACGCACTCGCCCGAAGGTCTGAACGAAATGACGTACAACCGTTGCGTCGGTACACGGTACTGCCTCAACAACTGTCCGTACAAGGTTCGCCGCTTCAACTTCCTCAACTTCAACACCGAACAGCGTTCGCCGCTCGATCTGGTCTTCAATCCGGACGTGACGAACCGCATGCGCGGTGTGATGGAGAAGTGCACGTTCTGCGTGCAGCGTCTGCACGAAGCCAAGTATCACGCCAAGGATCAGGGCCGTACGCGGGTCCTGGACGGCGAGGCCGTCGTGGCATGCCAGGAAGCATGCCCGGCTGGTGGTATCATCTTCGGCGACATGAACGACAAGACCAGCCGTGTATCCAAGGCTATGCAGAACGAACGCGGTTTCAAGGTTCTCGAAGAGCTCAACGTCCGTCCGTCGGTTACCTACCTCGCCAAGGTACGTAACGTGGCAGGCACGGCAGCGGCGAGCACTGGACATCATTCCTAACGCAGTACAACGAACAGTTCACAGGATGTCGACATGAGTGTCGTCCAGGAACAGGAAAAATTTCGGAACGCTTCAGCGCACGACGAGCCGGTGCGCGAGCCACTCGTGCTTGGAAATCCAACCATTCACGACGTCACGGTTCGCATCGCCAGCATCGTCGAGACGAAGATCACCACCAAGTATCTCTTGACGCTGGGCTTCACGCTCACGTTGGCAGGGTGGGGATTGTTCGCGCTCTACTACACGGTAACGAAGGGTATCGGCGTTTGGGGTCTCAACAATCCCATCGGCTGGGGTTGGGACATCACCAACTTCGTGTTCTGGATCGGTATCGGCCACGCCGGTACGCTGATTTCGGCCATCCTCTTCCTCTTCCGTCAGAAGTGGCGTACGGCCATCAACAGATCGGCGGAGGCCATGACGATCTTCGCCGTGGTCTGTGCCATGACGATGGTGTTGACGCATACGGGGCGGCCGTGGCTGTTCTACTGGCTGCTGCCGTATCCCAACCAGATGCAGATGTGGATCAACTTCCGGTCACCGCTGGCGTGGGACGTGTTCGCCGTGAACACGTACTTCACGGTGTCGGCGCTGTTCTGGTTCGTCGGTCTCATTCCTGACCTCGCCACGCTGCGGAACTACGTCAAGAACGACGTCGCGAAGAAGATCTACGGCGTGCTCTCGCTGGGATGGACGGGCTCGACGCGCCACTGGCACACGTACGAAATCGCCTACATGATCCTGGCCGGTATCTCCACGCCGCTCGTACTCTCGGTGCACTCCGTCGTGAGTTTCGACTTCACGGTAGGTATCCTGCCTGGATGGCACACGACGATCTTCCCTCCGTACTTCGTTGCCGGTGCCATCTTCTCCGGCTTCGCAATGGTGATGACGCTGCTCGTGATCGCTCGCGAGATCCTCGATCTCAAGCAGTTCATCACGCTCAAGCACCTGGACAACATGAACAAGATCATGCTCGCGACGGGTATGATGGTGGGCTACGCCTACGGGATGGAATTGTTCATCGCATGGTACTCGGGTAATCCGTACGAGCTGTGGGTCTTCATCAACCGTGTGTCCGGCGACTATGCATGGGCATACTGGACGATGGTCACGTGCAACGTCGTTTCGCCCCAGGTCTACTGGTTCAAGAAGCTGCGTCGCAACATCCCCCTCATGTTCATCATCTCGATCTTCATCAACATCGGTATGTGGTTCGAGCGCTTCACGATCATCGCGACGTCGCTGCACCACGACTTCCTCCCCGCATCGTGGGGATACTATTCGCCGACGTGGGTCGAGATTTCCATCTTCGTGGGAACGTTCGGCATCTTCCTGACCCTCTTCCTGCTCTTCTCCAAATTCGTTCCGGTGATCGCCATCGCCGAAGTGAAGAGCATTCTGCCCGGTGCCCAGCCGAAGCATCACCATCATGGTGAAGGGCATCACGTGGGACAGGGACATTGATCAACGAAACGAACGCTAGAACAAGGAACGCGACATGAGTGCAACTCCCATCGGCGTCATCGGAGAATTCACCGATCCCAACGCCATCACCGAAGCGGCCACGAAGATCCGTGACGCTGGATACAGGAAGTGGGACATCCACACGCCGTATCCGGTACACGGCCTGGACAAGGCCATGGGTGTAAAGCGGACGATCCTGCCGTACTTCTCCTTCCTGGGACTGTTGGGCGGTCTGTCCACGGCTCTCGGCCTCCAGTGGTGGACGGGTGCCTACGACTACAAGCTCAACATCGGCGGCAAGCCGTTCTTCGCATGGCAGTTCTCGATTCCGGTGGACTTCGAACTGTCCATCCTCGGAACAGCCATCCTTACGGTCGTCGGCCTCTTCCATCTCTGCCGTCTGCCAACCTGGTACAACGACTATCAGGAAGACGCCAGCTTCAAGAAGGCTACGGACGATACGTTCGTGGTGACGATCGATGCCGATGACGACCGTTTCTCCGCCGAGGGTACGCTGGACTTCCTGCACCGCCTGGGTGCATCCAACGCCCACCTCGTGACAGCTCCGTAATTGACCACTACCACGATCGACCGCAGATCATGAACTCATCTAAACGCAAGCTTCCGATTATCTGGATCGTGCTCGGCCTGGCCGCTATGGTCTTCGTCGTGCTCGTTCTCTGGGGCAAGATCACATGGTTCAGCACGGAGCGACCGGTGGAATTCCTGTCCAACATGGACCACCAGTTCAAGGCCATCCCGCAGTCCGCCAACGCCTTCTTCGCCGATCGCAAGAGCGTTCGTGAACCCGTCGAAGGTACGGTTGCCCGTGGCCAGAACGTCTATCCGCTCGCCCAGGGCGATCTGGACAAGGTCGATTCGACGAACGTCAATCCCGGTCTGCCGAAGACGCCCTTCGTCCTCGCCCGTGGTCAGAACCGCTTCAACGTCTTCTGCTCGCCGTGTCACAACTACGATGCAAAGGGCGAATCGCGCGTCGCCAAGCGCGGCGAATGGGCCGGTATTCCGAACCTGACGCGTCCCGAAACGTCCGCACTGACGGATGGGCGCCTCTATCATATCATCTCGGCAGGGCAGAACCTCATGCCCAGCTATGCCGACAAGATCTCGCCGACCGATCGCTGGGCGATCGTGTATTACCTGCGGTCCCTGCAAGGGGCTGAATCCACGAACGCACAATAAACGGGAACAGTGAACATGTCTCAGGTCAATCTTGGATCGACGCCACTCATCGCCAAGGTCCAGCGTCTTGGTCTCATCCTGCTGGTCGTAGGAGTCATCGGCTCCATCGCGACGTACGCGGTGAGCGGGCTCGAGCGTTTCATGGCCGACTACATCCTCGGCTTCTGGTACTTCGCCGGTATCAGCGTGACGATGATCTTCTTCTCGGCGCTGCAGTACCTGACGCGTGCCGGCTGGAGTTCGTCCATCCGCCGTATCGCCGAGAACTTCACGGGCTTCATCCCGTGGATGGCCGTCGGCTTCCTGCCGATCGTCGCCCATATCTTCATGTCGCCCCATCCCATCTACGAATGGGTTCACGGTGTTCATGAGGATCCGCTCCTCATGAAGAAGGAAATCTATCTCAACACGACATTCTTCGTGGTCCGCCTCGGTCTCTATGCACTGCTGTGGTTCGCCATGTACAGGCATATCGTGGGGAACTCCATCAAGCAGGATACGGCCAACGACATGGAGCCGACGAAGCGTAACTGGAAGCGCGCCGCGCCGTGGGTGCTCGTCTACGCTCTCACGATTTCCTTCTGCTCCTTCGACCTTCTGATGTCGCTCGAACCGCACTGGTTCTCCACGATCTTCGGCGTCTATACGTTCGCCGGCCACTTCGTGGCGGCCATCGCCTGCATCACGATCATGACCGTCGCCCTCTACAAGGCCGGTCATCTGCGCGAGTACATCACGGAAGAGCACTTCCATGACCTCGGCAAGCTCATGTTCGCCTTCTCGGTGTTCTGGACGTACATCGCGTTCTCGCAGTACTTCATCATCTGGTATGCGAACCTTCCCGAAGAAACGATCTACTTCACCTCGCGTATGGAAGGTGGCTGGGAGTATTTCTTCTATGCCCTCATCCTCGTGCACTTCATCATCCCGTTCGCCGTCCTTCTGCGCCAGGATGTGAAGCGCAAGACGACCGTCCTCGTACTGGCCGCCGTCATCATCCTCGTGTCGCACTTCATCGACCTCGCATGGATCATCATGCCTGCCGTCGCGAAGGTCGTGGCCCATGGTTCGGGCGCCCATCATCCGCAGGTGATGTTCTCGTGGCAGGAATTGACGGTATGGCTCTTCTTCGCCGGACTGTTCCTGTTCACGACGGCTCTCAACTACAAGAAGAACAATGCCGTTGCCATCAACGATCCGCTGTTGCACGAAGGCGTCGAATACACGTCCTGAGTGCGGCGTTTCGCGAATCCCAAACCAGAGTCCCAGAACACAATGAATCAGCATACGTTCGACGTCGTCGTCATCGGTGGCGGCCCCGGTGGTTATCCTGCCGCCATTCGTGCACAACAGCTCGGCAAGACCGTCGCCTGCATCGAGCGCGACCGTCTGGGTGGCGTCTGCCTCAACTGGGGGTGCATTCCCTCGAAGGCCCTGCTCAAGAACGCCGAGTACATGAACTTCCTGAAGCATGCCGATGACTACGGCTTCGGCATCAAGAACGTGGAAGTCGACTTCCCGAAGGTGATCCAGCGCAGCCGTGGTGTCGCTGATCGCATGAGCCAGGGTGTGAACTTCCTCTTCAAGAAGTACAAGGTCACCCAGATCAAGGGTCATGGCTCGATCAAGAATACTACGACGGTCGAAGTCAAGGACGAGAAGGGGAACGTGACGGACGTGATCACGTGCAAGAACATCGTGATCGCCACGGGCGCCCGCCCGCGCACGATTCCCGGTATCGATGTCGATCGCGAGACCATCCTCACGAGCACGGAAGCCATGCTCCAGCAGAAGGTTCCGGGTTCGCTCATCGTCATGGGTGCCGGTGCCATCGGCGTGGAGTTCGCGTACTTCTACAATGCCTACGGCGCCAAGGTCACCATCATCGAAATGCAGGATCGCGTCCTTCCCGTCGAAGACGAGGAAGTGTCGAAGGAACTGCGCAAGACCTTCGAACGCGAAGGCATGACCATCGTCACGGAAGCCAAGGTCCTGAGCGCGAAGAAGAAGGGCAAGGGTGTCGAGATCATCATCGAGAAGAAGGATGGCTCGAAGGAAACGCTCAACGCCGATCTCGCACTCAACGCCATCGGCGTCCAGGCCAACATCGAGAACATCGGCGTTGAGAACGTCGGCATCAACGTCGAGCGAGGCTGGATCAAGGTCGATCAGTTCTGCCGCACGAACGTGCCCGGCATCTATGCCGTGGGCGATATCGCCGGGGCACCGTGGCTTGCACACAAGGCCACGGCCGAAGGTATCGTCGTCGGTGAACACATCGCCGGACATCACACGGACGGCGTGGACTACAAGAACATTCCCGGATGTACCTATTGCCAGCCCCAGGTGGCCAGCATCGGTCTTACGGAAAAGAAGGCCAAGGAAGAAGGCTACGAAGTCAAGGTCGGCAAGTTCCCGTTCACGGCCAGCGGCAAGGCACACGGCATCGGCAAGCCCCAGGGCTTCGTCAAGCTCGTCTTCGACGCGAAGTACGGTGAACTGCTCGGTGCTCACATGATCGGTCCGGACGTCACGGAGCTGATCGGCGAGCTCGGCCTGGCACGTACGCTGGAAGCGACGGGCCAGACGATCTTCAAGACGATCCACGCTCACCCGACGCTCAGCGAAGCCGTGATGGAAGCCGCAGCGATCGCCTACAACGAGTCCGTGAACTTCTGACGTACGAACGATCATGATCGCAGTCGAACGATGGGGTCTGATCCCTTTCGACGAAGCTTGGGAACGCCAGCGAGAGCTGGCGTTTCGCGTTGAACGGGGTGAGGCGCCGAATACGCTGGTACTGTGCCAGCATCCTACGGTGATCACCGTAGGCCGCAACGGCACGGATGCCAATATCCTCGCCGCAGGGCCCCTGCTGGAAGCCCAGGGCGTCTCCGTGGTCCCCATCGACAGGGGAGGCGACGTCACCCTGCACAATCCCGGTCAACTCGTGGGATATCCCGTCTTCAACCTGACGACCCTCAAACCGGACCTGCACTGGTATCTGCGGACGGTGGAGGATGCCATCATCGACACCGTAGCTGCCTACGGTATCATCGGTGGCAGGGTGGACGGTCTGACAGGGGTATGGGTGGATAGCCAGCGCAAGGTCTGCGCCATCGGAATCCACTGCCGGAAGTGGGTCGTGTATCATGGCTTTGCCCTTAATGTTGTCAACGACTTGCGAGAGTTTCAGTATATCGTTCCGTGTGGTATTTCGGACCGTGCCGTGACGTCGATCGCCGCCGAAGCGGGTCGGCCGGTGACGATGGACGAGGTGGAGGCGACGGTCGTCGATGCGTTCCACCGCAGGTTTACGATGTCGTAGTGCATCGGCCCACCCATCGGCCCGGTTTCACCTGTTTTCGGGACAAGGCATTGTAAATCAAGGGCCTTGACTAGAGGGCAGGAGCGGAGGTCGCGATACTCACGTCGAGGTCCGGTAGTTGTGGATAAGGATGTGGATAACTGCATCCCATCGCAAAATCAGAGTCTTACGGCTGCAATACCGCGATAAGGCAAAAAAGCGGTTGACTGGCATCGGAGTGAGGCGTAAGTTTGTACCAGTTCTTTGCTGCGGGAATAGCTCAGTTGGTAGAGCACAACCTTGCCAAGGTTGGGGTCGCGAGTTCGAGTCTCGTTTCCCGCTCGACGACGCGAGTCGTCACTTCCTCTTTATGCTGCATGCCTTGCCGTCTCATTCCCCCCTGATGGCGAGGCATTTTTTTATGCCGTAACTTTTTCGCGCCGATCCATACAATACCATGAACGTAGGCCGTCTGTAATGGCCACACACAACCATGGTTCATCAGTGAGCATCGATAGCTCCGGGGTTCGCATGCAGCGATTCACGCCTCAACGCATTGCAGCATCGTTACGCCATCTCGTCGTTCTTCTTCTCGCATCGTCGATCGTATATGCGGTACCGCTTCCGCGCGGGCTGACGATCGACAGGTCGACGGAGAAGGTCTTCACGTTCTCCTATGAGCCCGTCATCGACAGGTGGGATACCGTGATGGTAGATGGCAGGGAGATGCTGCGTCCCCGTATCGCCGATGCCGGCATACGGCAGTCCACGGACGGCCGCACGGTCCAGTGGGTCGTCAGCTTCGATCTGACCGTGCCCGGACAGGGTGCATGGACAGTGGACAGGGAGACGGCCATGGTGGCGACCGTGACATCGAGACCGCTGGCCCTCGCACCGGATCGCGATCCCTCAGGCCGTATACTCCGCACGAGCGCCATCGTTCCCGAACATTTCACGGTGACGTACACCGGTATCGCCCGCAACCGCCACATCGCGACGGTGGAATTCGTCGTGGCGCAGTCGGACGGTGGCACGACGAAGCTCTACACGCAGCACCATCATACGATCGGGTTCACGCAACCGGCCGGAACGGCTCGGAACGTAACGACGAATGCCATCGGTGACGTCGCCGACTTCACGCTCAATCATGGCGACGTGCCGTGGAGGGTCAGTGTGGCCGTGAATAACGTCATGGCCAAGGGTGGCGACGGAATCCAGGCGTCCGAGCGTCTCGACAATGCCTTCCGTATCACGATCGACCGTGAAGGGATCTACCGTATCACGGCCGACGAGCTCCGCAAGAACAACATCCCCGTCGATGCCGCCACTGCCCGAACCATCAAGATCTTCGGAAGGGGAGGGCTGGAACTCGACGAACGTGTGGCGGCCGCCACGCAGAGCGAACTCATCGAACAGGACATCATCATCCGCACGAAGGCCGGCGGTGAGATCGACGACATCCTGTTCTATGCATCGGGTCCGGCGGGCTTCGTCAACAGGTCCGGCGCCATCAGGCACTACATCCATCACTACGCCACCACGAGCGGCTACCTGCTGACCTACGGAGGCTCGGACGGCCATCGTGCGCAGGTACGGCCTGCAGCGACGGGAACGCCCGCCCGCATCACGACCGTCACCGGCCGGCTGTTCCAGGAGGACGAGCTCGTCAACGCCTACAGTTCCGGGTCCGGACGTCGCTGGTACGGTCGTACGATCGAGAACGGCGGAGCTATCACCATCACGACCCTGCTGCCAGGTCTCGTACGATCGGGAGCCGTCGACTATCAGTTCTCCGTCGCCCATCGCGGATCGGTCTCCGGTCTCGCCACGATGTCCGAGAACGGCACTCCTATCGCCCAGCGGGTCATTCCGCCCGTGGCGGAATACATGGACACGCGCAACGCCCAGGTATCCGGTACCTTCGATGCGTCGAAGATTCCGGCCGACGGCCGCAGCGTCCTGAAGTTCGCCTACGCATCCGACGACAAGGCATCGACGGGCCTGGTCGACTATTTCGAAATCCATTATCCCCGTGCCCTTCAGGCGGCGGATAACGAATTCGAGTTCTGGAGCGATTCCCTCGATGCAGGCATCTATGAATGGGTCGTCAATGGCTTCTCGGGCGACGTCCTCGGATTCGACGTCACCGATCGCACCCGGCCGAAGCAGATCGAGAACATCGCCGCGACGGGTGGTATGTTCGGTATCCGCGAGACCATCGGCGACACGAACGAACGTCGGCGCTACTACATGTCGGGAGCGTTCCGTACGACGTCCCTGCAACGCATCGAGTATCCCAACCTGCGTACGGTACCGCGGAGCGGCGAACTCATCGTCATCACCCATCCGTCCCTGCTGCAGTCCGCCCGCGACTACGCTACCTATCGTCAGGCACAGGGCGAGCATCGCGTGGCCGTCGTGACGACGGAAGAGATCTTCAACGAATTCAGCTACGGTATACAGGATCCTACGGCAATCCGTGACTTCCTCGGTACGGCATTCTCCAGATGGACGCCTGCTCCGCGCTACGTCCTGCTCTGGGGCGACGGACACTACGACTACAAGAATCTCTCGACGTCGGCGGTGAACTACATTCCGCCGTACGAATCCGACGAAGCTGATGGATTGTCGGACGGGCTCATCACCTATACGTCGGATGACTTTTTCGTTTGTCTGCTCGGTGAGGATGCACGTCCGGAAATGGCCATCGGTCGTATGCCCGTGACGTCGGAAGAGATCGGACGCCGTCTGCTCGGCAAGATCGACCGCTACGAACATTCGTCGTCCGAGGACGACTGGCGCACGCGTATCACGCTCATCGCCGATGACGGTCCTACCAGCGATGGCCAGACCGACCGTGCCCTGCACCTGTCGCAGAGCGAGGACCTCAACTACGGCTTCGTTCCGCAGGAATTCCAGGCCCGCAAGATCTACATGGTGGAGTATCCCACCGAGAACGTCGCCCGTGGACGTCGCAAGCCCGCCGTCGAGCAGGATATGCTGTCGGTGATCAACACGACGGGAAATCTTATCCTCAACTGGATCGGTCACGGCAATCCGCGCGTATGGGCGCATGAGAATATCTTCGTGCGCGAGACGACAGTTCCGCAGATGACGAATACCAACAAGCTCTTCTTCCTCACGGCCGCCACGTGCGACTTCGCGCGATTCGACATGACGGAGAACCAGTCGGGTGCCGAAGAGCTCGTGTTACTGGACAAGGGTGGCGCCATCGGCGTCTTCAGTGCGGCACGTGTCGTGCTCGCCATCTCCAACGCCGAGATCACGCAGAAGTTCTACAGCGAAATGTTCAGACGCGAAGGGGACGGACGCTTCCCGCATCTCGGCGACATCATGTATCGCGTCAAGCAGGCGCGCAGCAATCCGAACGATCAGAAGTTCTTCCTGCTCGGCGATCCCGTCATGCGTCTGCTCGTTCCCGATCGCAAGGTGACGTTCTCCACGATCAACGGGCAGGATATCACCGATTCGAGCCGCATTCTCCTTCCGGCCCTGTCGAAGGTTCACGTCACGGGCCATATCCAGGCGCTCGGGGCGGCGGCGACGGACACTTCCTTCAATGGTGCCGTCACCGTTTCGCTCGTCGATGCCGAATCGAAGGTGACCGTGCAGGACAACGACAAGTATCAGACGATCAACATCTTCAAACGTCCAGGTGCAGCACTTTCACGTACGAGTGCGAAGGTGGAGAACGGTATCTTCACGGCCGAATTCGTCGTGCCGAAGGATATTTCGTTCTCCGCACAGGCGGCGACGCTCTACGGCTATGGCGTCGATGCCGACAGGACGTATGCGATGGGAGCCACGAACAAGCTGACGGTGGATGGTGTGGCCGACATCACCTACAACGACACCGATGGTCCGGACATGAAGATCTTCATGGATTCGCGCTACTTCAACTCGGGAGAGATAGTACGGCCGAATCCCATCCTCATCGTCGATCTCCAGGATGCCACGGGCATCAACACGACGGGCATCGGTATCGGTCATAACCTCGAAGCCGTGTTCGACAAGGGGCTGCTCATCGAGAACCTTACGAATACGTTCTCGACGTCGCTCGAGAACAGCAGGGCGGGTACCGCATCCAAGCAGATCTTCGGCCTCGGCCCTGGCCTGCACACGGTGCATGTCCGTTCATGGGACGTGCTGAACAATACCAGTGAGGTCATGACCCTGTTCAGGATCGCCGACGCGGGCGAAGGTGTGGTGACGGGCGGGATGCAGAACTATCCCAATCCGTTCGCCGACGCGACGAGGATCCGGTTCAAGCACAATATTTCGCAGCCCTTTACGGCATCAGTACGGATATTCGGTCTTGAAGGACGTCTCGTCTTCGAACGTCCGATGGAACTTGCGGATATGCAGACCGCGGAAGTGACCTGGGACGGGCGCGACGACAGCGGTTTCCAATTGGGCAGCGGGATCTACGTTTGTGTCGTTCGGGTAACGGCTGCGGATGGCACCGTTTCGGATGTCAGCGGTAAACTGACCCTCATTCGTTAATTTAGAACCTTACACGGTACTCTCGAGGAGACTTTATGACGATGATGAAAAGGGGCGCGGCGGTCGTGTCTATGTTGTTCGTGACCGCGGCGTGCATGTACGGCCAGGCCGGCGGCTCGGCCGTTCCCTTTCTCCTGATCAGTCCTGATGCCAGAGCGAGCGGCATGGGGGATATCGGGACAGCCATCGCCGACAATGCCAATGCGGTCCACTGGAATCCCGGTGGTCTCGGCTTCCAATCATCACGTCAGATAGCCCTGAGCTTCTCGAAATGGCTGCCGCAGTTCAACGCCGACCTGTTCTACTCCTACGGTACGTACAGCCAGTACATCGACGCCATCGACGGTACCATCGCCGGATCGCTGATCTACATGAACCTCGGTGAGTTCACGCGTACGGCGGAAGACGGCAGCGCTCTCGGCAAGTTCCGCTCCAACGAATTCGCCATCGGCGTTTCCTACGGTACGCTGATCACGGACGACCTCGGCGCCGGTGTACAGATCAAGTATATCCAGTCCAACCTCGCGCCCGCGGGTATCGGCCAGGCCGGTGCCGGTGTGGGGGTCTCGGGTGCCTTCGACCTCGGCTTCCTCTGGAAACCCACGAAGCTGAACTTCCTGGGCATGAACCTCGACAACGTCCTTCGTCTCGGCGTGAACCTCCAGAACGTCGGTCCGAAGATGACCTACCTCAACGAGTCCGATCCGCTGCCGACGACCCTGCGCATGGGTGCGGCCTTCAAGCTCGTCGAGGACGAATTCAACGACCTCCTCATCTCGTTCGACATTTCGAAGCTGCTCGTACGCCGGGACTCCCTCGGTTCGGATCCCATTCCGACGTCCTTCGTGACGTCGTGGGGCAAGGGCGGTCTGGAATCCGGTATCGGTATGGAGTACCTCTACGACCAGATCGTGGCCCTGCGCGGCGGGTTCTTCACCGAACCCAAGGTGGCCGGTAACCGGCAGTATTTCACGCTCGGCGCCGGTGTGCGGTACGAACTCTTCCAGCTCGACTTCAGCTACATCCTGACCATCGAGGAGAACCATCCACTGGCGAATACGCTCCGGTTCTCGCTCCTTGTCGACTGGGGTCAAGAGCAGTAATACCAGAAAAACAGCCTGCAATTACGTATGGGTACCGTTCTTTTTGGATGGTACCCATATGTATTTTCCACCTGAGACTTCCATAAGGTGGATCACGATGGAATATGGCTTTTCGACGCAGCAGATGACACGACTGCTGGATATGGCGGCTGATATGTTTTGTCTGATCGATGCGCAGGGGATTGTCACCGCTACGAATCCGGCATCGTCTCGAATACTCGGTATCGCTCCCGAAACGCTGGTGGGACGTCACTACAGTGACTGGATCGTCGATGCCGACCTCGTCGGTACGACGACCGCACTGAATGCCATCGCCGAAGCGGGCCAGGTCATCAGCTTCGTGAATCACGGCAGACATGCCGACGGCAGCGTCGTGCGGCTGTCGTGGACCGCTTCCTGGCATACGGGAGAGAGAATCATCCATGCCGTCATTCGCGGGGTCGACAGGCCTCGCGACCTGAAGGCGGAACTGCGCGACCACATGGAGCAGCACATGAGGATGTATGCATCCAATCCGGATGTGGCCTTCACGCTGGATCTGGACGGTCACGTCCTCTCCGTCAATGCCGCCATCGAAACGCTGATCGGCAAGCCCCGCGTAACGTTGATCGGCAAGCATTTCCGTTCCTTCCTTCCGGAAGAGGATCTGGAGATGGCCGAGACGTTCTTCAGGGAAGCACTCAAGGGCAACGTCAGTTCCGGACGCTTCCGTCTCGTTCACGCCGACGGAAGTCTCATCCCCATCCACTCGACCACGATCCCCGTCATGCTCGGGGGCGAGGTATGCGGACTCTACGGCATCGACCGTGACATCACCGACGAGGTCAATCGTGAGGAGGAACGCCAGCGTCTGATCGCCCGTGCCGAACTCCAGGCGAAGCTGTTGCGCGGTATCGCCGAAGCGTCGCTTGCCGTGCACGGTCTTCTGTCGATCCGCGACATCCTCGATCATATCACCGAACAGTCGAGGAAGCTCGTTGGAGTCCATCAGGCCATCGCCTCCTATATCGACGATGACGAGGACATGACGGCATCGCACATCTCGGCCATCTCGGAGGGATATGTCGACGGCTCGAGCGATTCCACGTGGTCGGGCGACGAGAGAATCCAGGCCGTCGTACGCCGCGGCAATGTCGTCGTACGTTTCACGCAGGACGAGTACGCAGCCTATATGGCAGGCGACGATATGCAGACGACGTCGTCCCGCAATCCAGCACTGCGCAATCTGCTCGCCGTCCCGCTCGTCGGCGGTGACGGGCGCAACATCGGTGTCATCCAGGTGCTCGGTCGTAACGATGGCGAGTTCACCGACGACGACGAGTACATCCTTACCCAGCTCGCCAACATCGCCTCGGCGGCGATAGAGAATGCCGACCTGTACGGATCTATGCAGCGTGAACTCATCGAACGCACGCGGGCCGAGACGGAGCTGCTCGTAGCCAAGGACCGTGCGGAGGAGATGGTGCGGCTCAAGGATGCCTTCCTGGCCAACATGAGCCACGAAATCCGGACGCCGCTGACGGCGGTACTCGGATTCTCCGACATCCTCTGGGAGGAAGTGGTCGGAGAGCACCGTGAAATCGTCCATCTCATCAGGCGTAGTGGACGCCGCCTCATGGAGACGCTGACGTCGGTATTGGATCTGGCCCGTCTCGAGGCGGGTGGCGTCCAGCCGACCAATACGCACTGCGATATCGGCGCGCTGATCAAGGAAACGTGCTCGATGTTCGAGATGCAGGCCGCGAAGAAGGGGCTCATCCTGAGCATCGCCGTTCCGCAGGAGCGGTGCATGTCGTATACCGATCGTGCATTGCTGGCACGTATCGTGACGAACCTCGTCGGCAATGCCGTCAAGTTCACCAATCAGGGAGAGATCGCCGTCCATCTGCATGCGACACCTTCGCAGGCGACTCTCACCGTCAGGGATACCGGCATAGGCATGGCGCCGGAATTCCTGCCGCGGATGTTCCAGGAATTCCATCAGGAGTCCACGGGCCTGTCACGCAGCTATGAGGGAACGGGTCTGGGGCTCGCCATCACGAAGCGCATGGTGGAGGTGCTGGGAGGATCCATCGCCGTGTCCAGCGAGAAAGGGAAGGGCACGGAATTCGTCGTCATGGTTCCGCGCATCGCCGGCAGGACGTGGATTCCGGAGAAGTCGGACGTGATACCGCAAGGTGGTCAGGCACCGGTCCTCGTCGTCGACGACAACAAGGAAACGCTGCTCATGCTGCAGATGCTCCTGCGCGACCAGTTCGACGTCCGTGTCGTCTCTTCGGCCATCGATGCGGCGACGGCAGCAAGTACGATACCCTTCGAGGCGATCCTCATCGACATCAACCTCGGTGAACGTCGTAACGGTATCGATCTGCTCAGGGAATTGCGCATGATGCGCCACCTCGACTCGGTGCCGCTCATCGCCATGACGGCCTACGCTCTGCCAGGAGACAGGGAGCGGTTCCTCGACGCCGGATTCAGCGAATACATCAGCAAGCCCTTCACGAAGGAAGTCCTCATCACCACCATCAATCGACAGATCGACGGTTAGACGGTCCGGCGCCTCTTCCACCACTTCCATACGAGCCAGCCTACGACGGCGGCCACGAGCAGGATGGTGATGACCGTGCCGTAGGTACTCAGATACTGGTCGACGTCACGCCAGCGGCTGCCGAACTGCATGCCGAGGAGAATCATGAGGGCATTCCATACGGCGGCGCTGATGGTGCAGTAGATCACGGTGCGGGGGAACGGCATGGCCGTGATCCCCGCAGCGAAGGAGATCACGGCACGGGTACCGGAGAGGAAGCGGTTCACGACGATGATCAGGCCGTGGTACTTGTCGAACCAGTGCTGGACCCTGCCGATCGTATCCATATTGAGGAATGGCACCCACCGCTTCTCGGCGATCTGCGTCCCGTACTTCCTTCCGAGCCAGTAGGCCGTGCTGAAGCCAGTGACGCTGCCCAGCGTGGCCATGACGAGCATGGGCATGAAGCCTACCGTACCGATTCCGACGATCGTACCGCAGAAGACCAGGAGCACGTCGCTCGGCGAAGGAGGGAAGAGATTCTCGATGTAGGCGATGAGGAAGGTCACGCCCAGCACGCCCCAGGGAGGAAGGGACTGAAGAAAGGTGACGATGGATTCCAGCATGGTGCCTTCCTTGGTGGGGGATCGGGATACGTTGACGAATAAGCTGTAATTTGCATGTCTTGTCCCACTTGGAGCAACCATGAAAGAGTTCAAGAACGAGGTGTATCTCGATTTCACGAAGCCGGCCATCGCCCGCAAGCAGCGTGCGGCCATCGATGCCGTGGTGAAGACCTACGGCAAGGAATATCCGAACATCATCAACGGCAGGCGCGTCAAGACGTCGGACAAGACCATCAGCGTCAACCCGGCGAACACGGACGTCACCGTCGGCATCTTCCAGAAGTCGGGGAAGGATGACGCCGAGAAGGCCATGCAGTCCGCCCTCAAGGCCTTCGAGACATGGAAGAACGTTCCCGTCAAGGAACGTGCGAACATCCTCTTCCGTGCAGCCTCCATCATGCGCAAGCGCCGTCTCGAGATCAACGCATGGATGATCTCCGAAGTAGGGAAGAACTACCTCGAAGCGGATGCCGATACGTGCGAAGCGATCGACTTCCTCGAATTCTACGGACGTGAAGCACTGCGCTACGGCGGCAAGCAGCCCATCACGCCGGTAGCCGGTGAACGCAACGAACTCGTCTACATTCCCCTCGGCGTCGGTGTCATCATCCCGCCGTGGAACTTTCCGTTCGCCATTCTCGCCGGTATGTCGTCTGCCGCCATCGTGTCCGGCAATACCATCGTCCTGAAGCCATCGAGCGATTCGCCGATGATGGGGTGGCTCTATACGGAGATCATGAAGGAAGCCGGTCTGCCCGATGGCGTGCTGAACTTCCTCGTGGCGAGCGGTGCCGAAGCGGGCGACTACCTCGTAGGCCATCCGAAGACGCGTTTCATCTCCTTCACGGGATCGATGGAAGTAGGACTGCACGTCAACGAACTGGCTGCACGTCATCAGCCCGGACAGATCTGGATCAAACGTGTCGTCGCCGAAATGGGTGGCAAGGATGCCATCATCGTCGACAAGGAAACGAACGTCGACGAAGCCGTCGCAGGCGTCGTCGCAGCCGCCTTCGGCTTCCAGGGGCAGAAGTGCTCGGCATGCTCGCGCGCCATCGTCGACCAGGCCATCTACGACGAATTCGTGGCCAAGCTCAAGGTCGCCGTCGACCAGCTCGAGATCGGCGATCCCGCGGACGATGCGAAGGTCGGTCCTGTCGTGTCGGCACGTGCCGAGAAGACCATCCTGAAGTACATCGAGATCGGCAAGAAGGAAGGCAAGCTCATCAACGGCGGCAGCAAGGTGAAGGGGATGAACGGCTACTATATCCAGCCGACCGTCTTCGTCAACGTCAAGCCCACGGCACGCATCATGCTGGAAGAGATCTTCGGTCCGGTACTCGCCGTCTGTAAGTCCAAGGACTTCGATCACGCCCTGCAGATCGCGAACAATACGGTCTATGGTCTGACCGGTGCCGTCTACACGCGTAACGAGAAGAAGCTCGCCCGCGCTCACGACGAATTCCATTGCGGTAACCTCTACCTGAACCGGAAGTGCACAGGGGCCCTCGTCGGCGGCCATCCGTTCGGTGGCTTCAACATGAGCGGTACGGATTCCAAGGCCGGTGGCCGTGATTATCTCCTGCTCTTCATGCAGGCCAAGATGGTGACGCGCAAGGTGAAGTGAACTATGTGAGTGAAGAGATCGTCAGGACCACATGATGCGGCGTCCGTACGCCTGCGTCATGTGGTCTTTTCCGTGATACCGGACCTCGGCGTCCGGTCATTGTCCAACCTTCGTCCCTGACCCCCCATGAAGATCGCCTCCGTCATCCTTTCGTTCGCTCTCGGCCTGGCCATGACCTCCGCACTACAGGCACAGACGCTTTCCGATCTCGCAGGAACGTGGCTCAATACGCAGTATATCGATGGTCTGAAGCAGCGGTTCACGATCATGACGGGAACGGTGGGGAAGGCTGCACCGCTTGCAGTGCAGATCCCCGCAGGCAAGGGAGAGAGGATCGCCACGACGGTGTTCGATGGACCGACGAAGGGACTGGGCTGTACGCTGGAACGGGAGAAGACGGCGAAGGAATACGTCGTCAGGCTCGGATGCGGAACGGGTGATTCGACGCGTCAATGGATCGTGGGCATCGACGAACGGCGGCAGGAATACATCGCACTCTATGCCGCCACGGACCTGGATGCTCCACCTGCCGTCTACGGCCGTATGCCGTCCAAGAACCAGTCGCTCGGCTTCATCCTTGAGCGTGCCGTGAATGCGTCGTTGCTCACGGGTACCTATCAGGACGAACGCGGGCGCACGTTCACGTTCCGGAACGATCAGTCGGCCGTATGGCCCGATGCCACGATACGCTATCACGTGGCCTACGATGCCGACGGTACCGATACGGACTATTTCACGATCGACGGAGCGAAGTCCGGATCGACGCGAGGCTATGCCTTCGAGCGTACGGCAACGACGCTGAAGATCTTCACCCTCCGCACCGTGAAGGGACGACACACGCGTGGCGCGCTCATCCATACGCTGACGAAGCGCTGAGGCCGGCCAGCTCTAACCATGGAGCCCCCTGACATCACTCCTCTTCCTGGGCATGCTGCAGGTAGTCCTGGTGCAGTTTCTGCTGTATCTGTGCGGGAACCTGTGCATACTCCGCGAATGCCGCACTGTAGGCAGCACGGCCTGCCGTCATGCTGCGCAGCGTCGTCGCGTACCGGTCGAGTTCCGCCAGTGGCATGCGTGCGCGGATGATCTGATAGTGTCCGTCGGTTTCGATACCGGTGATGATGGCCCTGCGTATGGGAAGATCGCTCATCACGTCTCCCGTATGTTCTTCGGGCATCGTGACCTCCACGTCGTAGACCGGTTCCAGGAGTTGCGGGTCGGCCTTGATGAAGGCATCGCGGAAGGCCATGCGCCCGGCAGTCCTGAACGCCGCCTCGTTGGAATCAACGGGATGCATCTTGCCGTCGTAGACGCTCACGCGCACATCGCGCACGTGCGAACCCGTGACGGGACCTTCCGACATCTTCTCCATCACGCCCTTCATGATGGCGGGCAGGAAGCGCTGGTCGATCACACCGCCGACGATGCAGTTCAGGAAGACGAGCTTGCCGCCCCACGGCAGTTCGTTCACCTCGGTTCCACGTACGGTAAGTCCTTGCGGGTCGGGCATCGATTCGTAATACGGTTCGACACGCATATGTACTTCCGCGAACTGTCCCGCACCACCCGATTGCTTCTTGTGCCGGTACACGCTCTCCACCGCCCGGTGTATCGTCTCGCGATACGGTACGCGCGGCTGTTCGAAGCCGACGTCGATCTTGAAGCGGTGCTGCAGGCGCCAGCGTGCGGTGCTGAGATGCATTTCACCCTGACCGTGGAGCAGGAGTTGTTTCAGTTCCGTGGAATGCTCGACGATGAGCGTGGGATCCTCTTCATGGAGATGATGCAGGGCAAGCGCCATCTTGTCTTCCTCGCCCTTGCGGGCGGATACGACGGCGGTGCGGACCTTCGGCGACGGGAATTCGATTCCGGGCAGGACCAGGTTGAAGCCCTTCTCGTGCAGCGTGTTGTTCACGTGCGTGTTCTTGAGCTTCACCACCGCGCCGATGTCTCCCGCCTGCAGTTCCGTCACGTCGTGACGCTTCCTGCCGTTGACCACGTAGACCTGGCCGAGGCGTTCGGTGACGCCCGTCTGCTCGTTCACGAGGTCCATCCCCGGACGTATCGTTCCACTGTAGACGCGGAAGAACGACATGTCGCCGATGTTCTGCTCGCTCATCGCCTTGTAGACGAAGATGCACGTCCTGCCCTTCGGATCGGCCGCGAGTTCCTCGCCGCCCGACGTCTGGATCGGCGGCATCTCCACCGGTGCAGGCACGACGACGTCGATGAAGCTCATCAGACGTCCTGCGCCCATGTTGTGCTTCGCCGACGTACAGAAGAGGGGGAAGATCTGTCGTTTGATGATCGTGGTCGTGAGGCCGTGCCGCATTTCCTCTTCGTCGAGCTCGCCCTTGGCGAGATAATGTTCCATCAACGTTTCGTCGTTCTCGGCGACGATTTCGATCAACTCGTTGTGGAGCCGTGCGGCGCGTTCGCGCTCGGAATCGGGAATCGGACGTTTCTCGGGTTTGCCGCCGTCGGGAGGGAAGACGTAGGCCGTCATCTTCAGCACGTCGATGATCGTCGAGCATCCGACACCTTCGTTCAGGGGATACTGCACGACGGTCACTTCACGTCCGAACCGCTCCTTGGCCTGTTCCACCGTGCGGTCGAAGTCACTCTGATCGTGATCGATCTTGTTGACGACGAAGATGACCGGTGTGCCGAACTGTCGTGTGTACTTCCAGATCGTTTCCGTTCCGACTTCCACACCATGATGCGCACTGAGGACCATGATGCCGGTGTCGACGACGCGCAGGGCGGAGATCACCTCGCCGACGTAGTCGACGTAGCCCGGTGTATCGATGATGTTGATCTTGTAGTCGCGCCATTCTGCGAACAGGGGAGTACCGAATACCGACGAGCCCCGTTCGTGTTCGATGTCGTGAACGTCGGAAGCCGTATTGTGTTCCTCGACCGATCCCCTTCGTGTGATCTCGCCCGATTCGTACAGCATGCTTTCGGCGAGCGTCGTCTTTCCTGATCCGGCATGCCCCAGGAGGGCGACATTGCGGATATGGTGGGCATCGTAGATCTTCATCGCTTCTATCTCCCTGATGGTATAAAAGCAGCTCCCCGACCGGAAAGAACATACACAATTTTCCACATGAACCCCGCACGACCGTCCGGGCACCGGTTTCCGTAACCCGTCGTTTTGCAGATACTTGCAGATATGCCAGACCCTCCGTATCTTTGCCGTCCTGTCTACAGAACAAAACCGCAACTGGAGTAGTGTCATGAAAGCGCTCAAGCAGATCGACGTGATGGCGCAAGCCGAAGCCTTCGAAATGCGCAAGGCCAGGGCCGGCGAAGCATCGCCTGAGATGCCGTCCTTCCGTCCTGGTGATACCGTCAAGATCGCCGTGCGCGTGATCGAAGGCGAAAAGGAACGTATCCAGAACTTCCAGGGTGTCGTCATCGCCCGCCGTGGTTCCGGAATGAATGAAACGTTCCGCGTCCGCAAGATTTCCAATGGTGTGGGCGTCGAGCGGATCTTCCCGATCCATTCGCCGATCATCCAATCCCTGCAGGTCCTGAAGGAAGGTCACGTACGTCGCGCGAAGCTGTACTACCTCCGTGGAATGTCGGAAAAGAAGATCCGTCAAAAGCTGTCCTGATTGTGGACGTTCGTCCGCAGTCTTTCGACCCCGATCCTTCGGGGTCTTTTTTTACCCGTCGTCATTTCTAAATGATTGTTTAGTATTCATGGCAGGTAGACCACGCACTGTGCAGGACAGGGACGTCGTCGCAGCCGTCGTCCGGTGCATCGGCCGATACGGACCCGATGCGATGACGCTCGCCCATATCGCGGCCGAAGCGGGTATCACGGCGGGCGCCCTGGTGCAGCGCTACGGTACGAAGCGGAATCTGCTCCTGCTGACGAGCAGGACGTCCCGCGAAGCGCTGGAGGCAGCCGTGGTGTCGTTGGACTTCGATGCCGGAGATGCGGATGCCGTGACCGACCGTGCGCTCGATCTCGTCATCGGTGACTTCGCCGATCCGAACGTCGTAGCGAACAATCTGGCCTTTCTCATGCTGGACATGACGGACGAGGAATTCCGTGCCGAAGCCATAGCATACTTCGTCATCCTGCGCGATGCATTCCGTCGTGTCGCACTCCATAGAGGCCTGGAATCACGACATGCCTCAGCCATCGCCGGCATCATCGTCGAAGCGGTGCAGGGCACGGCCATCGTATGGGCCGTGGACAGACGTGGTACGTTGCGCGAGCGTCTGCATGCGACGCTGGCATCCATCATCGACCGCAAACCGTATTGAAGGGCTACACCACATGGAGTCAACCGAAGCATCACGACGGCCGCTCGAAGGCCGTATCGCCCTCGTCGCAGGTGCGACGCGCGGGGCGGGCAGGGCCATCGCCGTGGAACTCGGCAGGGCAGGTGCGCATGTCGTCGTGACGGGCAGAAGTACACATGAAGCTGCGTCGGAGATGGGGCGTCCCGAGACCATCGAGGGAACGGCCGGCATGGTCCGGGCGGTGGGTGGAACGGCCACAGCCCTGAAAGTGGATCATACTCGGCAGGATGAAGTGCGTGACCTCATCGAACGTATCGATCACGATCATGGCAGACTCGACATCCTCGTGAACGACGTCTGGGGCGGCGATCATCTGATGCAGATGGGACCGTTCTGGGAACAGGATCTGTCGCGCGGTCTGCGCATGTTCGAACTCGGTGCGGTGACGCATCTCATCACGAGTCGTCATGCCGTACCGTTGATGGTCAGGAATCCCGGCAAGGGCGGGATCGTCTTCGAGATCACGGATGGTATCGCCGACCGATATCGCGACACATTCTATTACGATCTCACCAAGAATGCCGTGGTACGTGCAGCGAAGGGGCAGGCACACGATCTCTTCCCGCACGGCATCGCCGTGCTCGCAGTCGGACCGGGCTTCCTGCGCAGCGAAGCGATGCTCGATCATTTCGGCGTCACGGAAGAGACGTGGCGTGACGCCATCGCGCAGGACCGGCATTTCGCCATTTCGGAAACGCCTTATTTCGTCGCTCGATGTATCGCGGCCCTGGCTGCCGATCCGGACATCATGGCCAGGACGGGAACTGCGGTGGCATCGTGGAATCTCGCGCGTGAATACGGGATCGACGACGTGGACGGTCGCAGGCCGGATTGGGGTACGTATGCACGGGATGTTCTCGGCATGGACATGGGATAGGGGATAGGCGTGCCATACCGTAATTTCGCAGCATGAATGCTGCCATATGCGCCATCGGAGACGAACTGCTGATAGGGCAGGTCATCAACTCCAATGCGGCCTGGATCGCCGCCGAATGTACGTCGATCGGAATGACGATCGTTTCCCAGAGCGTCGTGGGGGACGAGCCATTCGCGCTGACGTCGGAACTGGATCGCCTGAGAGAAATGGCCGACATCATCCTGCTGACGGGTGGCCTCGGACCGACGCACGACGACATCACGAAGGACGTTCTCGTCGATTATTTCTCCGACGTACTGATCGAACACGAGCCGACGCTCGAACAGCTCCGTCTCATGATGCAACGTCGGGGACGCGAACTCACACCGCGTAATGCCGCACAGGCTCTCGTCCCCGCGACGTGCACGGTGCTGACCAATCCCGTCGGCACGGCTCCTGGCATGCTCTTCGATCGGGACGGCGTCGTCGTCGTCTCGATGCCTGGTGTTCCCGACGAGATGAAGTCGATGATGAAGCATCATGTCCTGCCCTTCCTCGCTGCACGGCAGAATGCGTCGGGCGATGCCATGACATCGTACAGGACGTTGCTCACGACGGGAATTCCCGAAGCGTACCTAGCCGATCGGCTCGGCGAACCGTCCTCGTTCCTGAACGGTGCGTCGCTGGCCTTCCTTCCGAACTACCACGGCGTGCGTCTGCGCATCGGTGTACGGAGCACGTCGGCCGATGAACGCAGGGATGAGCTCGAGCGTATCGCCGCCTACATCTACGACCATGCCGGTGCGAACATCTACGGCGAAGGGGATACGACACTCGCGAAGACCGTGGGGCTGCTCCTGCAGAAACGCCGCGAGAACGTGAGTGTCGCCGAATCGTGCACGGGTGGTCTGCTCGGTGCTGCCTTCACCGATATTCCGGGCAGCAGCGCATGGTTCGAGGGAGGTGTCATCTCCTATGCCAACGACGTCAAGGTCCGCGAACTCGGCGTGAAGCAGGACGATCTCGATACGGTCGGTGCGGTAAGTGAAGAGGTGGCGAGGCAGATGTGCGAAGGCATACGTTCGTCCTTCGGAACGACGTACGGTATCGGCATCACCGGCGTGGCAGGTCCTGACGGTGGCAGTGCGGACAAACCCGTCGGTACCGTATGGATCGGCGTGGCAGGTCCTACGGAAACGATCGTACGCCGGTTCGGATTCGGAGAGGATCGCCGCATGAACCGTGAACGCAGTGTCGCAGCCGCTCTCGCCATGTTATTCGGAATGCTCGGGGAGAATCGACCACAATGACAGAACCGTTGATCCTCGCCATCGAAACGTCGTGTGACGATACCGCGGCAGCCATCGTACAGGGCACGACGGTTCGCAGCAACATCGTCTCGTCGCAGGATATCCATAACCTGCATGGCGGTATCGTACCCGAACTGGCTTCGCGCGAACACGTGAAGGCCATCGCACCCATCGTGCAATTGGCTCTTGCGGAAGCCGCCGTGAGCATCGACGACGTCGATGCCATCGCCGTCACCTACGGTCCGGGGCTTCCTGGATCGCTCGTCGTCGGTACGCACTACGCCAAGGGATTGTCGTTGCGCCTCGGAAAGCCGCTCTATCCCGTCCACCATATCGAAGCCCACATGTATTCGGGTCATCTCGAAGATCCGACCCTGGGCTTTCCCGCTCTCTGCCTCGTCGTGAGCGGTGGCCATACGAGCATCTTCCTGCTCGCGTCGCTGACCGACTACAGGGTTCTCGGATCCACGCGGGACGATGCTGCAGGCGAGGCCTTCGACAAGATCGCGAAGATGCTGGGGCTGGGCTATCCGGGAGGACCCTATATCGATCGCCTAGCGAAGGACGGAGATGCCACGGCCATCGCATTTCCGCGTGGCCTCTATCATGAAGCATCGTACGACTTCTCCTTCAGCGGCCTGAAAACGGCCGTGCGGTACTATCTGCAGCGTACGCCGGAGGGGGAACGCCGATCCCATGCCGACATCGCCGCATCGGCGCAACAGGCCATCGTCGATATCCTCGTGCACAAAACAATGCGTGCCGCCGTGGATCATGGCGTCCGTGCCGTCGTCATCGCCGGAGGCGTGAGTGCGAACAGCCTGCTGCGCACCGTCATGCACGATCGTTGCTCGGCGGCGGGCATGCACTTCGTGGCTCCACGTCCGATGTACAGCGTCGACAATGCCGCGATGATCGGCTTCCTCGCAGCCCAACGTCTTGCACTGGGGAGTGCAGGCGAGCAGACGCTGGACTTCGGTATCGAAGCGCATGCGCTTCGGGCCAGGTAGAAGGAATGGCCATGTCCATGCGATCGATGTGGGAACGTACCGTGGCCATCGTTACGTCCATGCTGTTCGCCGTGACCTCGATGGCATGCTTCGCACAGACGACCATCGACGACCATCGTAAGGAAGACCATCCGCATCCATCCGGACGTCTGCAGATATCATTGACGACCAACGGACTCGATACCGCCGGACATGAGCACGATATCCTCCGGTTCGAGATCGAGGAATTCCTGTCAGAACAGGTCAACGCGCTCCTGCCCATGATCTTCTTCGATCGCGGCAAGGACGTCCTGCCCGACCGCTACGTACGAAGGACGGCGGCCGAGCGTACAACCTTCGACGAGAATGAGCTCTTCGGCAGCAGGCCACTCGACGTCTATCATGAACTGCTCAACATCGTCGGCGCACGTATGCGCAGGAAGCCGGCTTCGAAGATCACGCTCACCGGCTGCCTCATGCCGGACAGTATCGAGACGGGTGCCGGTGGGCTTGCACTGCGGCGCGCAACGCGTGTGAGGGACTATCTGACGCAGGTGTGGGGCATCGACCGGCGCAGGATCGCCATCAGATCCAGAGGCCTTCCCGAACGGCCTTCCAATCCATCGTCCGCGGATGGCCAGGAAGAGAACAGACGCGTGGAGATATCGTCGAGTGGTTCCTGTCTGCTCGACCTCGTCAACGTGCGCGACACGATACGCGTATCCGATCCGCCCAGGCTGCGCATACGGCCGTCCATCGTCCACGACACGGCGATCGCATCATGGCGGTTGTTCATCACGCAAGGCGGCATCGTACTCGACGTGCGGCGTGGCACGGGAGATGTGCCGGAGAGTTTCGACTGGGATCCGGCGGCTTTGCCGATGATCTATCCCAGGACCGACCAACCTCTCGAAATGATCATGGAAGTCGAGGACGTCGAACGGCGGCGCGCCACGACACAGATGCTGCTGCCCGTGGATCTCGTGTCGGTTCGCCAGAAACGCGAGCGCACGGAAGGTGACATGAAGATCGACGAATACGGACTGATCCTCTTCGGCTTCGGACGTTCGGATGCAGGTGGAGCGAACAAGGCCATCATCGATCTCATCACGTCCCGTCTGGCTCCGACGTCGAACGTCACGGTCACGGGGCATACCGACCGGACCGGCAGTGACGAGGTAAACCTTCGCATCTCGTCGCAGCGCGCCGAGACGATCGGTAGAGCGATCGGACCGAGGGTGATAGACACCCGCGGGTATGGAACGCGGAATGCCCTCTATACCAACGACCTTCCCGAAGGGCGCTTCCATAACCGTACCGTCAGGGTGCATGTGGAAACGCCGATCAGATAGGCAGGCGATACGGCCGCAGGTCAGAAGTGCGGTTGAAGTCTGATGGTGTGATAGAAGATCTCGTCGTCGGCGATCGTATTGGACCAGTCGATGTTGATTTCGCGGGGATATCCATACGTCGCATCGTAGGTCACGTTCAGCATATGGGCCTCGTCCTGCGCCTTTTCCACGATATCGAAGAGGTCCTGGACGGTCGCCGGCGTACGGCGCTTGATCTCGACCGCTTCGCCCGTCGTGAGATTGATGATGGAGACGGCACTGTCCCGTTCGATCCTGCAGCGCACGGTATCTTCCGCACCGATGCAGTAGCAGACGACCCGTCGATCCAGTTCGTAATCCGTGATGCCGGACGAAGCCCATCGTTCCTTCGCTTCCGTGAGCGTGGTCGGTGCCGTTCCGGTGGGCTGTTCCTTGCAACCGACGGCATGGAGGGCGATGAGGATCAGTGGCAGAAGTGTGCGGCGCATCATGAACGTATCTCCGATGGTGTGGATCCGGATTGCGGATAGTAACGATTGCGACGAAAGGACAAGGTCACGCCCGGACTGGTTACATCCCTATCGTCGGCGACAACGAAAAAAGCCGTTCCGGCGTACCGGAACGGCTTCGTGTGATCGTGCTCAACGGCGGGGTGGAAGATCAGTCCTTCCTGAAGATACCCTTGACTTCGTCGACGACGCTCTCGACGGTCTTCGAGACGCTTTCCAGTGCATCGTCCACGCTTTCGCCGACGCGCCTGCCGATTTCGTCGGCGCTCGCATTCAGCGACGGATAGAGTTCGAACTTGCGGCAGAAGTGCTTGACGTCTTCCTTCACGGCCTTGTAGACGTCCTCGTTGCCGTGGTTCGTCACCACACGGTCGATGAGGCGCGCGATGTGGCGCATGTCGTCTTCCATCATGCCGCGGGATGTCATGGCGGCTGCGCCGAGGCGGATACCGCTGGTCACCAGGGGCGACTGCGTATCGTACGGCACGGCATTCTTGTTGCAGGTGATGCCCGAAGCGTCGAGCGCGATTTCGGCCTGCTTGCCCGTGACGTTCCTGTTGCGGAGATCGATGAGCATCAGGTGGTTGTCCGTACCGCCGGAGATCACCTGATAGTCCATCTTCAGCATCTCGTCGCACAGGGCCTTGGCATTGGAGATGACCTGCTTCGTGTATGCGTCGAACGCATCGGTGAGGCATTCGCCAAAGGCTACGGCCTTGCCGGCGATGACGTGCATGAGAGGACCGCCCTGGATACCGGGCATTACCATCGAATCGATGAGCTCGCCCATGAGCTTCGTGCGTCCGCTTTTCGGAGCGACCTTGCCGAACGGATTCTCGTAGTTCTTGCCCATGATGATCAGACCGCCGCGAGGACCGCGCAGGGTCTTGTGCGTCGTGCTCGTCACGACGTCGCAGTAGGGGACGGGGCTTTGCAGACGTCCTTTGGCGATCAGACCGGCAGGGTGTGCGATGTCGGCGAGGAGGAAGGCCCCCACCTTGTCGGCGATCTCGCGGAAGGCCTTGAAGTCGATCTCGCGCGAGTAGGCCGATGCACCGACGGTGATCATTTTCGGCTTGTGCTGCCTGGCCAGATCTTCGACGACGTTGTAGTCGATGCGGCCGGTTTCCTTGTCCAGGCCATAGCCTACGAAGTTGTAGAACATGCCGGAGAAGTTCACGGGCGAGCCGTGCGTGAGGTGGCCTCCGTGGCTGAGATCCATACCCAGCACTGTATCTCCATGCTGGAGATAGGTGAAGTAGACCGCCATATTGGCGCCCGAGCCGGAATGGGGCTGCACGTTGGCGTATTCGGCGCCGAAGAGTTTCTTCAGGCGATCGATGGCCAGGTTCTCGGTAACGTCCACCCACTCGCAACCGCCATAATATCTCCTGCCGGGATATCCTTCGGCGTACTTGTTGGTGAGAACGCTGCCTTGGGCTTCCATCACCGCAAGGGACGTGAAGTTCTCGCTGGCGATGAGTTCGATCTTGTCGCGCTGACGCTCGTACTCGCCTTGCAGCGAATGAAATACTTCAGGATCGGAAGAACGGACGTTTGGATACATGCCGGTGTCGCTCGTGATACAATTCGGGTGCTGAAAAACGGATTACTTCGCGATGATCATGGGAAGCGAGATCGCTTCCTGTCCACTCCGCAGGCGGAGCGTGTAGTGTCCGGACGCCATGCCGGCCGTCGAGAAATGAATGGCCGGAACGAAGGCTACGACGTCGGGCGTGATGACGCGGACGTTGCCGAGTTCGTCGATCATGTCCATCGCCACGTGGCGTCCCTGCCATGCCTGCGGCAGGAAGACGGCCGCATGATCGACGGCGGGATTCGGTGCCACGCGTGCATCCGCGCGCTCGGCATCGCCGGCGACCGACGACGGGACCTCACCGACGCACCGGACTTCACCGTTGGTGGCATGGACCAGGCACGTCATGGCCGGTGTGCCGCCGCTTCTGTTGAAGACCAGCGTCCAGAACGGAGTCCCTGCCGGATATCCCGGAATGTCCAGGATCGAAGCGGCGAGGGCGACGATGTCGGGCGTGCTGTCCGGATACGATGCATGGTAGGTCGAATACATGACATCGGTCTGGAGTCGGGCGACGAGTTCCGTGCCCTGGAGGTAGTCATCCGGAACGGGCATCGTCCCTACCTGCTGCAGCGGCAGGTTGAGACCTGCGGGCAGGGGAATGGACATGCAGGACAGGACGCGTACGGTGGGCATGATGAACGTGGAATCGATCTGCTGCGAATACAGAACGTAGGCCCAGAGAGGGGATTTACCGGTTGCGAGATCGAACTTGACGTCGAGATCGATGGGGCCGACCTTCGTCTGGACCTTGGCCATCATGATGGCGATCGTACGTGCGTCCCCGGCCGTCTGCTTCACGTTCTGTTCGATGCTGGACTGGCAATCCTTCGGCAGGAAGGAAACGCCGCCGAGCTGTGCGGTGGACAGCGTGGATGCTGCCACCAAAAGAGCGCAGCAGAGAATGGTACGCAGGAACATGATTCTCTCGGAGTGGAGGGACAGGCACAGCGAACATACCGAAATCATGGCGTATTTTCGTCGCTTCCGCACGTATCAGATGGAACAATCGCATGACGAAAGCCGAATGGTTGGATGTAGCGCGCACCGTCGTACAGTCGCGCCTGATCGACAACATCGAAGAGTCGGAGCTGGCTCCTTCCGGTAAGGTTACCTATCAGTTCTCCGCGAAGGGACACGAACTGGCCCAGGCCATTCTCGGTCGTCTGCTGCGCCAGGGCAAGGATGCCGCAACCGTCTACTACCGTTCGCGTCCGCTCGTGATGGCGGCCGGTATGTCCGTCGAAGAAGCGGTGGCAGGGCCTCTGGCCCTGAGCGGAAGCCGCAACGGTGGCCGCGACATCGGTGTGGTCCACCATCTGCCGAACAGGCTCGGCGTCACGGTACTGCCGGCATCGGGCGACGTCGGTGCGCAGTATACCCCGGCCGTCGGCTGGGCCCAGGCGATTTCCTACCGCACCTCGGTGATGAACGAAGAGGCATGGAAGGGTGCCGTGGCCGTTGCCCTCGGCGGCGATGGTTCGACGGCGACGAACGGTTTCTGGGCGGCGCTGAACATCGCCACGACGCAGAAGCTGCCGATGCTGTTCTTCATCGAGGACAACCAGTACGGCATCTCCGTGCCCGGAACGTTCCAGACGCCGGGCGGTAACATCGCCGCGAACCTGGCCTCGTTCGCGAACCTGCGCATCGTCGAATGCGACGGTACGAATCCCGAAGAAGCCGAACGACTGATTTCGAAGACGCTCGATCACGTGCGCGAAAAACAGGCGCCTGCACTTCTGCGCGTCCGCGTACCGCGTATCTGCGGACACAGCGGCGCCGACAACCAGTCGTACAAGACGAAGGAAGAACGTGCCGACGAAGAGGCGCGCGATCCGCTGGGCAGGCTCAAGGACTTCTTCGAGCGCAAGAAGTACATGACGTCCGAGCAATGGGATGCCTTCGTGGCCCAATGCGAAGCCGACGTACGTGCAGGTGTCGATGCGGCTCTGGCGCAGCCCGAGCCCGTATCCGCCGATGCCCTTACCCATGCCTTCTACGACGGCCTTGCACCGAAGCACGGCGGTCTCATGGGCGATGCCGTCGAACCGCCGACGGCTACGGGCGAGCAGCAGGAACAGGGCGGACGCGTCAATCTCATCGAAGCCGTGAAGCGTACACTCGACTACGAACTGGGCGTCAATCCGCGTGTCCTCGTCTTCGGTGAGGACGTCGGCGTGAAGGGTGGAGTCCACGGTGCGACCGTCGATCTCCAGGTCAAGCACGGTGCACAGCGCGTCTTCGATACGTCGCTGTCGGAAGAAGGCATCATCGGTCGTGCCGTAGGCATGGCAATGGCCGGCCTCGTTCCCGTACCCGAAATCCAGTTCAGGAAGTATCTCGATCCCGCCACAGAACAGATCAACGACTGCGGTACGCTGCGCTGGCGCACGAACGGTGACTTCGCAGCACCGATGGTGCTGCGCATTCCCGTGGGATATTCCAAGCGCACCGGCGACCCCTGGCACAGTGTCAGCGGTGAAGCCATCTTCGCCCATACCATCGGCTGGCGCGTAGCCATGCCGTCCAACGCGCAGGATGCGGTTGGCCTCCTCCGTACGGCATTGCGCGGAAACGATCCTACGTTCTTTCTCGAACATCGTGCCATCCAGGACACGATGCCGGGCCGGGGCGTCTATCCCGGTGATCAGTACGTGCTTCCCTTCGGTGTCGCCAACGTCGTCCGCGAGGGCAGCCGCGCCACGGTCGTATGCTGGGGCGAAATGGTCCACCGGGCGAAGGGCGTCGTCGAAGCCATGAACGAAGACATCGAAATCATCGATCTGCGAACGATCGTGCCGTGGGACCGCGAGGCCGTGATGAACAGCGTCCGCAAGACGAGCCGCGTCCTCGTCCTTCACGAAGACACGATCACCTGCGGCTTCGGCGCGGAGATCGCCGCGACCATCGCACAGGACTGCTTCCGTCATCTCGACGCTCCGGTGCAGCGCCTTGCCACGCCGGACATTCCCATTCCGTATAACAAGGGCATGATGGAAGTCGTCATTCCCAGCACGTCACTCATCGAACGAACATTGCGCGATCTGATCGCATACTGACGGTGAAGAAGCTCGTTCTCAGGAAGGCGGCAGTCGGGCAGAGCGGACGTGCCTATCGTATCGCCTACGATCAGGTACTGAATCCTGCACAGCTCGAAGCCGTCATGCATGGAGACGGTCCTGCCCTCGTCCTTGCAGGTGCCGGAACGGGAAAGACGCGCACGCTGACGTATCGCGTGGCGCGGCTCGTCGAGGATGGCGTCGATCCCGCATCCATCCTGCTCCTGACCTTCACACGCAAGGCCGCCCATGAAATGGTGCGCCGTGCATCGTCGTTGCTCGATGGTCGTGTGGACAAGGTGGCCGGTGGTACGTTCCATTCCTTCGCCCATCTCGTCCTGCGCCGCTTCGGGCTGTCCCACGACGGCGATGCTTCGGCAGGGGCGTTTACGATCCTCGACCAGTCCGACGCCGAAGACGTCATGAATCTCGTGCGAGGGCGGTTCGACGTCGCGAAGCTCAAGAAGCGCTTTCCGCAGAAGGGCACGCTGCATGCGATGTACAGCACGGCCGTCAATACCGCCACGCCGCTCGACGACGTGATCGCGGGCAAGTATCCGCAGTTCGTGGACGAAGGGCCGCGCATCGCCGAGGTCATCCGCGCATACAACGACTACAAGCGGCAGCAGCGGATGGTCGACTACGACGACCTGCTCGTCCACCTCCTCGCCCTGACCAGGCACGAGGAGGTCGGTGCGGCGTTGCGAACGCAGTACCGGTATCTGATGGTCGACGAATACCAGGACACGAACGTCCTCCAGCATTCCATCATCATGGGACTGGCCGGAAGCCGTGGCAACGTCATGGCCGTCGGCGACGATGCCCAGAGCATCTATTCGTTCCGCGGCGCCGACATCCGGAACATCCACGGATTCCCCGAATCGTTCGACGGCTGCGCAATGATCCGCCTCGAACACAATTATCGCAGTTCGCAGCCCATCCTCGACGTCTGCAACGCCATCCTCCGCGATGCACCCGACATGTATGCGAAGGAGCTCTTCAGCGACCGCAAGACGGGCGAGCTTCCGATGATCGTTTCCTGCCGGAACGAGCGTCAGCAGAGTGCCTTCCTCGTCCAGCAGATCCTGGAGTTACGGGAAGACGGCAAACCCCTGAAGGACATCGCCGTCCTGTTCCGATCGGGCTTCCTGTCCTTCGACCTCGAGATCGAACTCGGCAAGGCCGGGATACCGTTCAGGAAGTTCGGTGGCATGAAGTTCACGGAAGCCGCGCATGTGAAGGACCTGCTCGCCCTGCTGCGGGTCACGGTCAATCCGCGCGATGCCATCTCATGGTACCGCAGCATGCTGCTGCAACAGGGGGTAGGACAGAAGTCGGCCGCTGTCGCACTGGAGCAGTTGCTGGGCATGGCCGATCCGTTGCATGGTGAAGGTGTACGTCTGTCTGGTCGGGCCGGAACCATGGTTGGGGAGTTGATCGGCATTCTTCGTGTGGCTGAAGGTATCGCTTCTGCGGGAGAGCGGATACGACACCTGGCAGAATGGTACAGACCCGTCCTGGAGCGCGTCCACGACGACCATGCCAAGCGATGGAAGGATATCGAGACCGTCGTAGGAATCTGCTCGCGCTACACGACGCCGGCGGACTTTCTTGCGGACATCGCTCTCGACCCGCCGCAGGAAGCGCTGGACGACATCGAGGAGGACGACGGTGAGGACGAGTTCATCACCTTGTCCACTATCCACTCAGCCAAGGGGCTGGAGTGGCACAGCGTCTTCCTCATCTGGATGAACGAAGGGCGCCTTCCTTCCGCACGGTCGGCCGATAGCGAGGCATCACTGGAAGAGGAGCGCCGCCTGCTCTACGTCGCTGCCACGCGGGCGCGGGAGCATCTCGTCATGACCTATCCCGCCGTCATGATGGAATGGGAACACTCGGATGTCCTCGGCCGTCCGAGCCGTTTCCTCGACGGTGTCGACGCCGAGCTGTGTCCGACCTACTACCTTGCCGAGGAATCGGAGAACGACGCCGAAACCGGGCTTCTGGATGCCTGATGTAAAAAGTTCGTAAAAAGCCCTATCTTTCATCCCGCCCCACGGCAGGGCATGTCAAATCAGGGTGAGCATAGGGCCAGAGTCTGCATGACACCTCCGACGCTTCAAGAACTCAGTGAAGCCCTCGTACGATCTGCACCCCATACAGGAGTGCAGGCAACCATACGCTCCAGCAAGCTGCGTGCGTCGATTGCACTGGTACTTGCCGATGCGCTGATGTTGACGTTGGTCATGGTGGCCGCCATCAGCATGCGCGCGATGACGGGAACCGGTTCGATTCCGCTCGATGCCTGGGCTCCGATCGTCGGCGCCGTCATTCTCGCCAATGCATTCGGATCCTTGTGGCGGGGGATCTATCCCGGCTACGGCATGTGCGCCATTTCGGAACTCCGCAGCACGTTCTATACGCTGACGGGTGTCTTCGCCGCCGTCATCGCCATCTCGTTCTTCACCCGCGGCGTCCTTCCGTACGCCCGATCCATCCTGCTCTTCGCCTACGTCTTCAGTGTACCGATGCTCGCCGTTTCCCGAATGGCCGTCCGGCGCCTGCTCAGCAGGAAGCCCTGGTACGGGATTCCGGTGATCATCGTGGGTGAGCACGGTCTGGCCGCCAAGATCGTCGATTCCCTGCGTGTGAACACGCACATCGGTCTCCGTCCGATGGTCATCATCGAGCCCGACGAAGAGCATGCCGACTACGGATATCATCATTCGGTTCCCGTCATCGGCGGTGTGGATACCATCCATCCGCTCGCACGCCGCTTCGGCGTCTCGCACGGCATCATCGCCCTGCCACATGCCACTTCCGAACAGCTCGCGGAGCTGCTCGAGCGGAGCTGCCAGAGTCTCACGAATTTCACCTTCGTGGGCGAACACGTCAATCCGTCCGTCATGTGGATCAGCAATGTCCAGAGCGATCTCCTCATGAGTGCCGAAATCGAACACCGTCTGCGCCAGCCTGCCCTGCGGCTCAAGAAGCGTCTGTTCGACCTCGTGGTGGCCGTTCCGCTCTTCCTGATCTCCCTGCCCTTCATGCTTGCCATCGCAGTGGCCATACGCCTCACGTCGAAAGGTCCCATCCTCTATCGCCAGAAGCGCGTGGGGTACAAGGGCCGGCATTTCGACCTCATCAAATTCCGGACGATGGTGGACAATGCCGACGGAGTCCTGGCCGACATGCTGGAACGCAATCCGAAGATGAAGGAAGAATATCAACGCTTCCACAAGCTGAAGGTCGACCCGCGTATCACGAGGATAGGTCAGTGGCTGCGCAAGTTCAGCATGGACGAGCTGCCCCAGCTCTGGAACGTGCTGCGCGGCGACATGACCCTCGTCGGATCGCGTCCCGTCCTGCCGAGCGAAATGCAGGAACTCGGCGCCGACGCACGGCGCATGTACATGAACATGCACCAGGGCACGAAGCCGGGCCTGACCGGACTGTGGCAGGTGACGGTGCGGGCCAATGCGGAGTTCGACCAGCGTGTCCACATCGACCAGTACTATATCCGCAACTGGTCCCTGTTCCTCGACATCCACATCCTCCTCCGTACCGTCGGCGTGGTCATGACGGGGAGAGGTGGGTATTGAGTACGATCCTGTTCCTTACACCGCGATTTCCCTGGCCACTGATCGGCGGCGATCGCGTCAAGGCCTATCATCTGCTGCGCCATCTCGGCAAGCGGCACCGTGTCCACGTCGTGACGTTCAGTCATGGCGCCCCACCCACCGATCTTCAGTGCCGCAAGCTCGAAGAACTCGGTGTCCAGCTCCACGTCGTACCCCTCGATCCCGTTCTTGCAGGTCTGGCCAGCGTCAGGACGTTCTGGACCGGGCTGCCGCTTGAGATCACGTTCTATACGCGGCCGGACTTCAAGCGTGTCGTGGACGACATCCTCGCACACGAGAACATCGATCTCGCCATCTCGTTCTTCATGCGTACGGCCGAATACGTGCGGGACATCGTGGGGCTTCCCAGGATCCTCATCGCCGAAGACTGCCGGCTCGAATATCAGACGCGATCCACACTCGCTGCGCGGACCCTGCCCCAGAAGCTCGTCCGCTGGTGGGAAACGCGCAAGCTGCGACGCTACGAGCCTGCCGTGGTGAACGACTTCGACCTGACGACCTTCGTCAGCCCCGAAGACGTGGCCGCGATGGAAAAGCTCAACCGTTCGGCCAGATATCGTGTCGTGACCAACGGCGTCGATCTCGACAGGTTCTCTTTCAGGGACGATCATGAACGTCGCAGTGGTCTGCTGTTCGCAGGCAAGCTCGACGTCCTGGCCAACCACCTCATGGCCAGTACCATCATCCGCGACATCATGCCCGCCGTGCATGCGGCCGTGCCGGATACCGATCTCGTCATCGCCGGTGCGAGCCCCAAGGCCGCCTTGCAGCGCATGGTCGGGCCGCATATCCGCATCGAAGCGGACGTTCCCGATCTCGTCCCATATCTTCATCGTGCAGCTATCTTCATCCATCCGCATCATGGTGGATCGGGTATCCAGAACAAGGTGCTCGAGGCCATGGCAGCAGGTTGTGCCGTCGTGACCACGCCGAGCGGCCTGCAGGGCATCGGGGCCGTCCACGGAACGCACGTCCTCGTCGGCACGACGCCGGAGGAACTGGCGCGCCACGCCGTACGCCTGCTGAACGATGCGGGGGAACGATCCACGCTGGCCCATAATGCCCGGACACTCATGGTGCAGACGCACTCGTGGGACCACGTCTTTTCGCAGCTCGACAGGACGATCGCCGACGTGACGGGGGATATGGACATCGATCCGGGCGAATCGCCGTCGCCACTCACCGTGCAGCGTGCGGGCACCGCGTGAACAAGGCACTCTTTCTCGACCGCGACGGTATCGTCAACCGGCGTATCGTCGGAGGGTACGTCCGTACTCCCGAAGAATTCGAACTGCTCGACGACGTCCTTCCGTTGATCCGTGCCGGCAGGCGCGCGGGAATGCTTCTCGTCCTCATCACCAACCAGCAGGGCGTCGGCAAGGAACTGATGACGGACGACGAGCTCGACGACGTCCACGACCATATGCAGGCCATGCTGGCCGTACGGGCGGGGACCATGCTGGACGATATCTACGTCTGTACCGATCTGGAGGGAAGCGGAAGCCTTCGCCGCAAGCCCAATCCCGGAATGCTCCTCGAAGCCATCGCCGATCACGACATCGATCCGGGGGAATCGTGGTTCGTGGGAGACAGTATCTCGGACGCCCAGGCGGGCCGTAGTGCCGGAGTACGCACACTTCTCGTCGGAGCCTTTCCTCCGGATGCCGCCGACGTCGTCGTCGCCACCCTCGATACCGCCACAAAAAAAATCTTCGGCGACCTGTAACACTGCCGTAATTCATCCGTACACACGCCGCGGTTATGACCGTTTGCGCAGTTCGTGACGTTTGGTAAGTTTGTGACCGCCGGTCATAATATGATTGTAAAGTCAGCATCATTCTCCTGAAGGAACCTTGTATGAACGGACGCATTTCCGCGTTCTGTGCGGTATTGATGATGGTCACGGTAACGGCGTTTGCTGCACCACGGCCGCTCACGATGGACGAGGCGATAGATCTTGCCTTGAAACAGAATAAGAAGGTGTCCATCGCCAAGCTCGGTGTGGACAAGGCCGACGCGAAGGTGACGGAAGCGCTGGGCCATGCGCTGCCGACGCTCAATCTGAGTGCAGCATATACCCGTAACATCCAGGTTCCCGTCTTCTTCATCCCGGACTTCCAGAATCCATCGTCCGGTGCGCTGTCTCCGGTACGCGTCGGTCTGAACAATCAGTATCAGCTCCAGGCGCAGGCCACGCAGATCCTGTTCAATTCGGCGGTGTTTTCCGGAATCGGAGCCTCGAAGGTCTACTACAACGCTGCCCTCGAGCAGCTCAACTCTGCCGTCGCTGAAGTCGTGACGGATACGAAGAAGAAGTACTTCGACGCCATGATGGCCAGGGAACTCGGCCGTATCTCGCAGGCCACGCTCGACAACGCGATGGAGAACTTCAAGACCATCGACGCCCTCTTCAGGGAAGGTCTCGTGGCCGAGTTCGATCTCATCAGGTCGCAGGTCGCCGTGGACAACATCCGTCCGAGCGTGACGGAGAGCGAAGCCGTCTACGCCAATGCCATCGGTGCACTCCAGACGCACATCGGCATGGACATGGGTGATTCGGTCGTCCCGGTGGGCGAGTTCCAGGAAGAACAGGTCGAGTTTCCCGACGAACAGGTGGCCATCGAGACCGCGCTTCGCGAGAACAAGGATCTGAAGGCCCTCGAATACCAGGTCCGCGTCACAAAGGAATTCATCTCCCTCTATACCGGCGAATATTTCCCGACGCTGTCGCTCTTCGGCAACTGGATGCATCAGGGACAGTCCGATACCTATTCGAACTTCGTGTCGGCGCCGTCTTCGGCAGTGGGCCTCAACTTCCAGATCAACCTGTTCAACGGATTCCAGACCAAGGCCAGGGTGGAGCAGGCGAACATCGATCATCAGACCGTCCAGGAGCAGTACAACCAGCTCAAGGATATCGTGAAACTCCAGGTTCGTGCCGTGCTCAACTCGCTCCGTTCGTCGAAGCTGCGGATCCTGGCACAACGTTCCACCGTCACGCAGGCCCAGCGCGGTCTGGAGATCGCCCGCATCCGCTACAAGGAGGGAACGGGAAGTCTGCTCGAACTCAACGACTCCGAGCTCGCACTCTCGCATGCGCAGATCAACAGGATCCAGGCGCTGCATGACTATCACACGACCAAGGCCGACTACGATCGTGTGGTGGCGAGCATCGACAGGAAGTATTTCCGTACCGTCGAGACGAACTGATCATGGGTGTCAGGGAACGACGAGAGAAGGAACGCGAACAGCGCCGCCTGGACATCCTCGCTTCCGCACGTGCAGTGTTCCTGCAGTACGGCATCGAGCAGACGTCCATGGACCGCATCGCCCAGGAGGCGGAGCTGGCCAAGGGAACGTTGTATCTCTACTTCCGCAACAAGGAAGAACTGGTTCTTGCACTCATCACAGAGCATCTCGAACAACTGGCGACACTCCTGGAAGAGGTCACGAAACGCAGCCTGTCCCCTCAGCAGAAGCTGCTCGGAATCGTACAGGAATTCTATTCGTTCTCGAAAGGGAACGACTTCTTCTACAAGGTCATGATGCAGATGCGTACGGAACACTTCTGCGAGCCGCCGATGGAAACGTCCGAAACCGTCCAGCAGTACCGTTCGGCCAATTGCCAGATGACGAGGATCATCTCGGACATCGTGGAGGAAGGAAGGGCGACCGGCGTCTTCAAGATCGACCGTCCCGTCGAATACGTCGTGATGGAGATCATCGTGGCGATGAAGGGAGCTACGCTCGTGATGAAGAACGGCATGTTCCCGCCGGAGTGGCACAAGCCCGACGTCGGACGTGTGCTCACCGACGTCGCCTGTCTCCTCATCCGCGGCCTGGAAGGCGGTCCCACGGCATATACGCAGGATCCCGTTCCCGTACTGAACGCTTGATTCCCGAGGAAGGCATCATGGACCGACACACGACCACAGAAACAGAACATATGATCAATACATCACCATCTCAGGGTTTACAGATGAAACTCCGATTGTTCACCGTGCTTGTCGCAGCCGTCGCATTGACCGCCTGCGGTTCGCAGAGCAACGAGAATACGCCGAGTGATCAGCGCCTGTCACAACTTCGTGCGGAGCGCTCCAAGCTGGACGATCAGATCCGTACCATGGAGAAGGCACTCGGCAAGGGCGCCGCGACCGCCAACGGTACGGTTCCCGTCACCGTCTTCACCACGAACGAGGGATCGTTCGCCCATACCATCGACATCAAGGGATCGGTCGACTCACGCTCGTCCGTGACGATCACGCCCAAGACCGGTGGTACCATCACGCGCATCACCGTCGTCAACGGCCAGAGCGTGACGAAGGGCCAGCTCCTCGTGGAGTTCGACAACGAACTCACGAAGCGCAGCATGGAAGAAGTGCAGACGCAACTCGACTTCGCGAATACGGTCTACGAAAAGCAACGCCGTATCTACGAAGCGAAGGCCGGCAGCGAGATCAGCTACCTCCAGGCCAAGAACCAGAAGGAGTCGCTCGAACGCCGTATGTCGTCGCTGAAGGAACAGCTCGAACTGTCGCGGCTCTACGCTCCCGTTGCAGGTGTCGCCGATAACGTGCTGCCCCGCGTGGGCGAGAACGCAGGCCCCGGCCAACCGCTCATGACGATCGTCAACACGGGCGACATGCGCGTCATCGCCGATGTCGCCGAAGCCTACGTCGCCAACATCTCCCAGGGCGATCCCGTGACGATCATGTTCCCCGAGATCAACGATACGGTCCGGACCCGCCTCGGGATCGTGTCCACCACGGTGAACACGATCAGTCGCACCTTCCGTGTCGAGATTCCGATCCGCCCTGTACCGAAGAACCTGCGTCCGAACACGACCTGTAATCTCGTGATCAACGACCTCACGATTCCCAAGGCCATCACGATTCCGCTCAAGGCCATCGCACGCGAGGAGAACAACAGCTTCGCCTACGTGGTCAACGAGAAGAACACGGTCATGCGTCGTGCCATCACGACCGGTCTCGTATCGGGTGGTATGGTCCAGGTCACGGAAGGGTTGCAGCCGGGAGAGCGCGTTGTCGTAAGCGGCGTCCTCGACGTCGCCGATGGCCAGAAGGTCCGTGTCGTCGAATGATTTGCGTTCACCCACCACAACACATACTCTGACCTGTTTACAACATGGAACATCACAAGAAATTTCCCATCACGTCGTGGGCGGTGGACAACAAGGTCACGATCTATGTTCTGACCGTGATCATCTCCATCCTCGGTGTGCTGACCTATATCCAGCTCCCGAAGGAACAGTTCCCCGATATCGTCGTACCGACCGTTCTCGTGACGACGATCAACGCGGGTACGTCTCCCACCGACGTCGAAAACCTGATCACGCGCCAGATCGAGAAGCAGATCAAGTCCGTCGCCGACGTCAAGAAGGTGACGAGCAACTCGATCCAGGATGCCTCGATCATCGTGGTCGAATTCAATACAGGTATCACGCCTACCATCGCGAAGCAGCGCGTGACCGATGCCGTCGACCGCGCGAAGACCGACCTGCCGAACGATCTCACGCAAGGACCGGACGTCGCCGAAGTCGACTTCTCCGAATTCCCGATCATGTTCGTGAACATCGCCGGTAACGTCGGTCTGGACAACCTGAAGAACTATGCCGACGAACTTCAGGACAAGGTCGAATCGATGCGTGAAATCCGTCGTGCCGACATCATCGGTGCTCTCGAAAAGGAAGTACGCGTCGACCTCGATCCGTACAAGATGCAGACGCTCAGCCTGTCCTTCGACGACGTATCCCGCGCCATCGGTGCCGAGAACGTCAACATTTCCGGCGGCGAACTCCTCAATAGCGGCGTGCGCCGGAACCTGCAGGTGAGCGGTGAATTCACGGACGTCGAGCAGATCAAGAACATCGTCGTCCGCGGTGGCCGCGGCAACGCCGTCTATCTGCGCGACATCGCCAACGTCGTCGAGACCAACAAGGAACAGCAGAGCTACGCCCGTCTCAACGGCAAGTCCGTCGTCACGCTGAGTATCCTCAAGAAGGCCGGTGAGAACCTCATCGACGCTTCCGACAAGATCCAGAAGCTCGTCAAGGAGTACGCGGCGACGAAGTTGCCGCCCAACATCTCCATCGTCGTCACCAACGACATGTCCACGGCGACGCGGACGAACCTTGCGGACCTCATCAACACCATCATCATCGGCTTCCTGCTGGTGACGATCGTGCTCATGTTCTTCATGGGCGTGCAGAATGCCCTCTTCATCGGTCTGGCGACGCCGCTGTCGTCCTTCCTTGCCTTCCTCGTCATGCCGGGTCTGGACTTCACGTTCAACATCGTCGTGACCTTCGCCTTCCTTCTCGCACTCGGCATCATCGTGGACGATGCCATCGTGGTGATCGAGAACACGCACCGTCTGCACACGAAGGAGGGGATCGACATCAAGACGGCAACGAAGTATGCTGCCGCCGAGGTGTTCGCACCGGTCGTGGCCGGTACGCTCACGACGCTCGCACCGTTCTTCCCGCTGCTCTTCTGGCCGGGTATCGTGGGCGAGTTCATGAAGTACCTGCCGGCGGTCCTCATCATCACGTTGACGGCGTCGCTCATCGTGGCCTACATCATGAATCCGGTGTTCGCCGTCGACTTCATGGACAAGCCCACGCCCCGATTGACGAGCCGCAAGGTGATCATCCGTCTGCTCATCACGTTGCTCATCGCCGGGCTGGCCGCAACGTCGGGTGCCCTGGCAGTGGCTACGATCGCAATCCTCACGTTCGGCTTCTGGCTGCTCAACTACTACGTCCTCACGCCCAAGCTCATCACGCCGTTCCAGCAGAAGCTGCTTCCGATGATCATGGACAGATATCGCGACGTCCTGCGCTGGGCGCTCAAGGGACGCCGTCCCTATGCCATCATCTCCGGCATGATGGGACTGCTCGTGCTGACGATCATGGCCGCTGGCGTGGTCGGTATGGAAGTCGTCTTCTTCCCCGATGGCGATCCCAACAATGCCTATGTCTACGTCAAGATGCCCATCGGTACGGATGCGGCGCAGACGGACTCCGTCGTCAAGATCGTCGAGAAACGCGTCGCCAAGGTGATCGAGAACGACATGGACCTCGTCAAGTCGATGATCTCCAACGTCGGTATCGGTGCCGGCGATCCGCAGAATCCCGACCGTACGGTGGCTCCTCACAAGGGCAAGGTCACGGTGGCCTTCGTGGAATTCCAGGACCGTCATGGCAAGTCCACGGCGCAGTACCTGACGAAGTTTCGTGACGCGCTGAAGGACCTGGCAGGCGTGGAAATCGCCGTTGAGAAGGATGCCAACGGTCCTCCGACGGGTAAGGCCATCAACATCGAGATCAGCGGCGACGACTTCGCGGAACTCGTCGCTCTCACGGGCAAGGTGAAGACGCTGCTCGTGGACTCCCTGCACGTCGGTGGCATCGAGAAGCTCAAGAGCGATCTCGAGCGGAGCAAGCCGGAGATCAGCGTCATCATCGATCGCGAGAAGGCGAATCACGAAGGGATTTCCACGGCCCAGATCGGTATGGCCCTGCGTTCGGCACTCTATGGTGCCGAAGCAACCAAATTCCGAGAAGGGGAGGATGAATATCCCGTCCAGATCCGCGTGGCGGAAAGCATGCGCCACGACGTGGAAGCCATGATGAACCTGCCTCTTACGTTCCGTGAGATGAGCTCGGGACTGTTGCGTCAGATTCCGATCTCGAGCGTCGCTACGGTCAAGTACTCGTCGACGTTCGCCGGTATCAACCGGAAGAACCAGAAGCGTGTGGTGACGCTCAGCTCGAACGTCCTCCAGGGCTTCAACGCCAACGAGGTCAACCAGCACATCACCGAAGCCATCAAGGGAATGGACATTCCCGAAGGCTATGACATCAAGCAGACGGGCGAGCAGGAAGACCAGGCCGAATCGGCCCAGTTCCTTTCGATCGCCTTCCTCGTGGCCGTGATGCTCATCTTCCTCGTCATGGTCATGCAGTTCAACTCCGTCGCGAAGCCGCTGCTGATTCTCTCCACGGTATCGATGAGCTTGATCGGTGTTCTCATCGGCTTCATGCTCTTCGATATCACGTTCTCCATCGTGATCACCGGCGTGGGGATCATCGCCCTCGGTGGTATCGTAGTGCGGAACGGTATCGTGCTCGTGGACTTCACGGACCTGCTGAAGAGCCAGGGATGGAGAACACGCCGCGCCATCATCGAAGGTGGGGCCATCCGTTTCAATCCCGTCATCCTGACGGCATCGGCGACGATCTTCGGTCTGATTCCGCTGGCCATCGGCTTCAACATCGACTTCTGGGCGTTGTTGAGCTTCCAGGATCCGCACTTCCACATCGGTAGCGACAGCGCCGCGATGTGGGGACCCCTGGCATGGGCCGTCGTCTTCGGTCTCAGCTTCGCCACGTTCCTCACGCTCGTCGTGGTACCGTGCCTGTACTTCGCACTCTATACCTTCAACTTGCGTTCGGCTCGCCGACGTCTGCGCCGCCGGATCAGGGAAGGACTCCACAATCCGGCCGGCCACTGAGCCGACTGCGATCGGTCGAAATGAAGAAGCCCGTCCGGATCGTCGATCCGGACGGGCTTTTCGTATCGGGCATTTCGTATTCGGAGGGAAGACCCGAAATCGTGAGGATACCAAGCCCCGGCGTCCTCATTCCTTCCTGAAGTCGAGCGACGCCGAGTTCAGACAGTAGCGCAGACCCGTCGGTTTCGGGCCGTCATCGAAGACATGGCCGAGATGGGCTTCGCATCGTGCGCAGAGAACTTCGGTGCGTTCGGGAATCAGCGAGTTGTCGGGTCGAAGGATGACGTTCTCCTTCGCGATGGGATCGAAGAAGCTCGGCCAGCCCGTACCGGATTCGAATTTCGTCGTCGACCTGAACAGTTCGGTGCCGCAGCAGCGGCAGGTGTAGATGCCTTTCTCGTGGTTGTCCCAGTACTTTCCCGTGAAGGCGCGCTCCGTACCTTTCTTGCGTGCGATACGGAACTCTTCGGGGGAAAGCTCCTTCATCCATTCCTCGTCGGTCTTGACGATCTTGTTCATGACGGTCACCGTATTGGTTTTGGTAGAATAGATCCTGACGGAGGAACCGTGGCTCCGAGCGGTACCGGATTCCCCTCCAGTGCATGCCGTCGTCACGAGAAAGAGTGCCATGATACCGGCATTCATTCGTATCATCATCGGTGCACCTGTGGAATTGTGATCAAAGCGTGATGAGTGGCCGCACGGGTGGGGGTGGTCCTTCCTCGTAGAGGACATGGTCGAGGAAGAGTCCCGACGGTGGTGCCGTCGACGTGGCCGGCAACGTGGAATGACTGCGCAGAAGGCCTGCGATGGTGTCCGGTGTCGTGGTTCCGCGTCCTGCTTCGACGATCATCCCCACCATCTGACGTACCATCTTCCACAGGAAGTGTGATCCACGGATACGGATCACCAGCATCTGACCCATTTCATGCAGCGAGCATTCCTGAAGTTCCACTGTCGTCGACTTTTCGTCGGGATCGTCGGCCGTGAACGACCGGAAGTCATGGAAACCCTGGAAGACACCGCAGGCCTGATGCATCGCATCGGCGGACAGACGATCCTTCACCCACCATACGTACCGTTTACCGAAGGCCGTCCTGCGTTGGGCGATCTGGTAGAGATAGCCACGGGAGACGGCGTGATGGCGTGCATGGAAGCGGGGATGCGCCTTGGCGACGTCGATCACGTTGATATCGGCCGGCAATGTGTCGTTGATGCGCATGCGGAGGATGTGAGGAGCGAGCTGCGTCGCGATCTCGAGGTGGGCGACCTGGGCCAGGGCGTGGACACCGGCATCCGTGCGTCCCGAGCCCATGAATTCGAATCTGTCGGTGTTCGTCGCCTCCCCGATGGCACGCATCAGCTCACCCTGAACTGTCCGTGCATTCTTCTGTACCTGCCAACCGGAGTATCGCGTACCTTCGTACTCGATCGTTATCATGAATCTTGCCATGTACAAACCTACGAAGACCATGAACGGTGAGCGTGCCAGAAATGAACTTCTTTCCTCCCTGGGTGAATACCGGAGCCGCTATCCGGAAGAAGGGGAGGTCGTGGACAGGGTGATGGAGTTCGTATCCAGAGAACCCGGATGTTTCGAACGGAGTACGGCCGAAGGCCATATCACGGGCTCGGCATGGGTCGTCGATCCGTCGGGAGAGCGCACCCTGCTCACGCATCATCGCAAGCTCGGCAAGTGGCTCCAGCTCGGAGGTCATGCCGATGGCGATGGAAACGTCCTGCGCGTGGCCGTCACGGAAGCCCGTGAGGAGTCGGGCATCGACGACTACGAGGCCGTGACCGACGATATCTTCGATGTGGACGTCCATCCCATTCCTGCACGCGGCAGCGACGCGGGCCACCTGCACTTCGACGTCCGTTACGCATTGCGTGCGGGGCATACGGACCATGTGGTGAGCGGCGAGTCGCACGACCTCGCATGGGTGCCGATTCGGGAACTGGAACGCTATACGACGGAAGACTCGATGCTGCGGATGGCCCGGAAGTGGCTGGAACTCAGCGCGTCTCAACGGACCTGATGCGGTCCCGGGCATCGGCGACGGCCTGGCGTGCCGTCTTCTTCCGATAGATGGCCATCATCACCTCTTCCTCGAAGATCCGCTCTGCATCGAGAAAGTGGACGCTCTGTTCGATGGAGGGTGCCTGTTCGACGGCATCGCAGAAAGCGATGGCATTGGCGTCCTGGAGGCGTTCACGCATTGTATCGAGCGCCTGCCTGCCGGCGGGTACTCCCGCATCCGGTATGGCTTCGCAGAAGGCCAGAGCGGTGTTGTCGCTCGTAAGGTAGTCGATGAGGAGCATCGCCTCGTGCCGATGCACGGACGCATTGCTTACGGCGAGATAGTCGCCGCTGAGAATGCTCCCGTGGTGAGCCGTAGCGATATCGGTGAGAGGGAAGATTCCGTCGAGGACGGTGAACGATGCGGACCGTCCGGTCCGCGCGGCCGAAGCCAGTATCCATGCACCACTGACCCATACACCGACGTCGCCACGGACGAAGCGTTCGTCCAGGTTCCGTGACGACTCGTTGATGCCATAGTCGCAGAACGAGACGTAGCGTTCGAGCGCCACGACTGCACTGTCGTCCAGCGTGGACCAATATGGTCTGGACAGGAAGGCCTTGCTGCCTCCGGCGATCATGAAGGGCAGTACGCGTTTCATGACGTTATGCGGTTCGTTGCTCGCGATACCGAATCCGTAGCGGCCCCGGGCAGGGTCGTGATAGGCACGTATAACGTCCAGCATCGTCTTTCCTGACCTGGCCTCGTGCAATGTCGTCTGCATCATGAGGGCCCGCGTATTGACGACCCATGGAAGAGCAACCGTCGAGTCTCCGAAGATGCCCCCACTACGTGCTCCGGGCAGGAAGCGGTCGGCGTTGTCATCGGACAATCTGCCGAGGACACCGGCTGCGGCGAACTGCGGAATCCATTCCATGCCGATGTGGACGACGTCGGGCGGATTACCCGAATTGAAGGCGAGCTGGAGTTTGGCCTTGCCGTCGGACCATTGCAGTTCCGTGAGTTCGACGACGACGAAGGGATGCTTGCGCTGGAAGTCCGCGATCTGCTGTTGCAGGACGGCGCGTTGTGCCGGTTCGGACCAGAAATGCCAGAGTCTCAGGACGGTACGTTCACCGTTCGAGGCATCGCCGTCACCGCAGCCAGTCAGGATACAGACGAGGATACCGAGGAAGAGCAGGATCGGGGCCGGGGATACGGCAATACCGGAACGGTGTCGATGTGGATGCATACCTGATATCCAGTTGCCGTGCATATGGTAACGAACGTTGTTATTCCCTGTTCGTCGTACGCGCCTCGCTGATCGTGACACCGAACGGACCCCTGGGCGCCGGGGCAGGTAATGCGGGCTTGCTGCCGTCCTTCTGTCCCGATCCGGCTGGCCCACCGGCCTGCTTCACCCACGTACTGTCCCGTTTGACGTCTTCCGGCCACTTGTTCAGGAAGAACTTCTCAAGCAGCTTGCGTACGATGGGAGCGGCCACCACGCCACCGAAGCCACCGCGTTCGACCGTCACGACGAGGGCGATGCGGGGATTGTCCTTCGGGGCGAAACATACGAACCATCCCTGGTCCCCCTGCTTGGTTTCGGCCGTCCCGGTCTTGCCGCAGACGTCGAAGCCGGGGACGTCTGCTATGCGGGCCGTACCGTTGGTCACGACCTGACGCATGGCGTTCTTGACCGTCTTGAAGTGGCGATTTTCGATCGGAATCTTCTGCGAGTCGTAGGAAACGTTCTGTCGCTGCTTGAGCTGCTTGTTGTACATGGCGCGCACGGCATGGGGCTGATACAGCGTTCCTTCGTTGGCGATAGCGGCGATGTAGGTCACCATCTGAAGTGGTGTGACCTGTACCTCTCCCTGACCGATACCCCAGTTCACGAGGGCGTAGTTCGTCCATCCACGTTCGCCGTAGGCCTTGTTCATGTAGGCACGTGAGGGCAGGATGCCGCGCGCTTCTTCCGTGATGTCGGCACGGGTCTTCTGTCCGAACCCGAACATCGAACCGTACTGATGGAAACGCTCGACGCCGAGCTTGACGGCGATCTGGTTGAAGAAGGCGTTGCAGGACGAGGCGATGGCGCGGTTGACGTCGATGGCCCCGTGGACCCCGCCGTGGCATTTGCACGTGCGGTTGCCGAAGGTGAAGCCGCCTGCGCAGTAGAGCGTGCTCTTGTCCGTGATGATCCCTTCCTGCAGGCCTGCGAGGGCCATGAGTGGTTTCCACGTCGAACCCGGCGGATAGATCGGCATGCTGACGCGGTTGAAGAGGGGAACGCCCTTGTCGTCGTGGATCTGGTTGTAGTAGGTACGGGACGTCTTGCCGGTGAAACTGCGGAGGTCGAAGTCCGGCTTGCTCACGTAGGCCAGGATCTCGCCGTTATTGGGATCGAGGGCCACGACCCCGCCCGTATGGCCGGCCATGAGCTTCTCGGCGAGCTCCTGCAGCTCGATGTCGAGCCCGAGATAGAGGTCCGACCCTTCGAGTGCGGCCTGGTCGCTCTTGCCGTCGTTGAAGCTGGCCACGCGTTGGCCGGACTTGTTCACGGCTACGAACTGGAAGCCCTTGGTTCCGCGGACGAAGGGCTCGTAGGCTTTCTCGAGACCGGTCTGGCCCGTCACGTCTCCGGGGTCGTAGGAATCGCCGAGGCTCTTCAGTTGCCATTCACTGACTTCGCGCGTATAGCCGAGGAGGTGGGCCGCGTTGCCGTCGAAGGCATAAAGGCGCTTCGGGTCGATGATGATATCCACGCCCGGCAGGTCGTCACGCTGCTCCTCGATGGCGCTGATGACTTCGAATCCGACGTCACGTCCGCTCGGAATCTTGGCGGCGGCGAACTTGTTGAACGTGGCGGCCTTGCGTACTTCCTGCCAGATCTGGGCCTGGGGAACACCCAGGACGGCCGAAAGGTGCCTGCACGATTCGTCGTTGAATTCGTATGGGGTGACGGTGACCGAGAAGCCCGGTGCGTTCTGCACGATGTAGTGGCCGTTCCTGTCGATCATGTTCCCGCGGAACGGCTCGATCTTGACCTGCTTGATAGCCTGGGTTTCGGCCTTGACGCGATAGACGTTACCCTGGATGATCTGCAGATAGGCCAGCCGTCCCACATAGACGATGGCCATGGAGAACACCAGCCATAAGAAGATGCGTTGACGCAGGGGGGAGCCGAACCCGCTACCGTCAGATACGGTTGTCATTGTGGTGCTGCTGCGAGATGTGATCGTGCACGATGGCGATGCACGCAAAGATGAAGGCAAACATAACGTTTCCGTAGCGCTGGTCGAAGAAGCCGGTCATGAAGATGTTCACGAAGACCGCGGGCAGAAAACAGAACATTCCGACCGATACCACGAAAAAGGGTCCTGCCCGGCTATCACGACGAATGAGCCAGACATTCCGTATAGCCATGACGGAAAAGACCAGGAGGACGACGAACATGAGAATTGCGGTCGGGAAGCCGACCTTGTAGACGAGGCTCACGTAGCCGATGTGCATGAAGGCGGTGTTGTTGTGCCAGCCCTCGATCGGCGCCCAGGCCAGGATGCGGGATCGAATACCGCTACCGCCCAGGGGATACTGCTGGATTTCGCGCCAGGCCACCTCGGCTTCGATCAGCCGCGTTTCGAACGAATAGTCGCCCCCCGTGAGCTGGGTCGACGAGCTGATGCGGTTCTTGACCACGGTCAGGGCGATATCGGCCAGCTTGGGATTGTAGGCCATGGCACCGATGAAGACGGCCGCGCAGACGGCGATGCCGGAGGCGATGAGCCGCAGGTTCTGGCCAGCCCGCAGGAAGAACATGGCGATGGCCATGCAGATGACGAAGAAGACCCACAGCGTACGCGTGAACGTCAGCAGCAGGGCCGCACCGTTCACGGCCAGCAGGAAGAGCAGCGCCAGCTTCGTCCGCAACCGGGCATGGAAGATGCCGATGAGGCTGAGGATGATCGTCAGCAGGAAGATGGGGCCGAGCAGGACGCTGCGCGACGACCAGAGCTGATAGGCGTAGAGGAGACCGGCCGACATCCGCTGCTTGTAGATGAACATGCTGTAGATGGCCATGAACAGGGCCGAGATGGCGCAGAGCAGCAGGAAGGTGCGGAAGCTTTTCTCGTCCTTGCCGAAGTATTCCCGGATCGGGAAGTAATAGAGCATGAGGAAGAACAGGATCCATTCGGATGTCCACGACATCGGATCGACGCCGTTGCAGAGGGCGGGAATGACGTTCAGTCCGCTCAACACGATGAAGAGCAGGATGAGGAAGTCGGCCCATGTCTTGATGACGGGGGCCCTGGTCACGGCCATACGCCAGACCAGCCAGACGATGATGGATACGGAGAAGAAGCCACCGATGGCCACCTCGGCGGCCGAAAGGCCCTTGCCCGTATCCGTCAGGAAGTAGGGCATGGCGAACAGATAGACGCCTATCCATACCTGCGGACGCTTGAACATCGCACCCAGGATGCCGACGCCGATCATCAGCACGGGCATGAGCCAGGGCAGGCCGAGGTCGAGGCTGACCACGAAACCGATGATGGCCAGGATTCCACCGATCGCACCCAGGAGAAGGGCGATCGGAGTGATCCGTGGAAGCGTCATCGTCGTCATGCGGATTGTTCAGGCGTCTGGAGCGAACGCCATGCGTACATGGCGAGGAAGATCAGCACCATGATGATGCCTCCGCCCACGCCCGCACCGGCGGCGATGAGGGAGCGCTTGGGACGGTCCTTCTTTTCCGCGACGATGGGAGCATCGACGACCATGAGGCTCGGCGTGTTCTTCTGCATGTCGAGGCGCGTCTGCTCGAGCGTCGGCATCAGGAAGGCCTTCACCTTGGCATAGGCTTCGAATTCGGTATAGACCTTCATATACCGTACACCGACGCCCGCGGCATCGGTAATGGCAAAGTTGCCGGCGAAGCCCGGTTGCGTGGTGACACGCTGATACTGATCCTTCAGTTCCTGGACCAGGGCCGACTGCGTACGCACCTGCGGATCGTCCGGACCGTAGTTCTGGCGCAGCAGGCCGAGCAGCGTTTCCTGCTTGAGGACGTTGGCCTTGATCTCGCTCAGGCCCGTGGCCGATGCCTTGGCCTGATCGAGCGGCGAGAAGATCCCGTACCGCCGGGAGAAGGCACTCAGCGTATCCGTAAGATCGACCATGGCACTGTCCATGGCGTGAAGCCTGGTTTCCAGATAGCTCGTCGCCTTCGTAGCTTCCTCGCGCTGGATGCGGTTGGCCAGATCGTTGGCGAAGCTCACGAACGTCGTGCACATCGTCACGGCCTTCTGCGGCTCGCGGCTCCAGAAGGTGATCTCGTAATTGCCTTCGGCATGGAGGTTGATCTCGAGGTTCTTCTCCAGCTCCTCGCGGACGTACATCCGGGGCTTGCCCTCGAGTTCGTACTCCTTCGCGAGGTCGAAGCGCGAGATCATCGAATCGCGCAGCGTACGGCTGTACAGCAGGACGATGAACTCGTAGCTGTCGCCTCCCTTGCCGCCGAGCTTCGTCAGACCGAAGTCCTTGAGTGTGGAGGAAATGCCCCCCAGGGCTCCACCCAGCAATGAATTGTCGCTTTTCGGCGGAACGCAGTTGACGGTCGAACGGAAGTATTCGGGCAACGTACGTGCATAGAGATAGGCACCTACGGCCGACACGACGGCGACGATCAGGATGATCCATTTGCGGCGCATCAGCATGCGCAGCAATGCTACCGTCGGGAAGGAAGCTTGGGACATTCGGGTACTCGGGGATGGGACATCGACGTCAAAAATACAACGCATCCGACTGCGTCACCGCAGGTTCCTGACGCAGATACTGGAGGATTATGATAGTCGGCCTGAACGCCAGATTGCTGTTGCCGAGAAAAATGGAGGGAATAGGCTGGTATACCCACGAACTGTTCCGCCGAATCGTGCAGAATCACCCGGAACACCGGTTCGTGATGATGTTCGACCGGAAGTGGGATCCACGCTTCATCTACGGGCCCAACGTCACTCCGGTTTCGGCAGGACCCCAGGCCCGACGTCATGCCCTGTATTACATGTGGTACAACCTGAGCCTGCCCCGTATGCTCAGGAAGTACCGGTGCGACGTCCTGGTATCCCTGAACGGCTTCATCCCTCTGAAATCTCCCGTGCCCACCGTCAACGTCTTTCACGACATGGGCTATATCCACGTTCCGGAGCAGATCGAACCGATCACGCGTGCCTACTATCGCTGGATGTTCGCGGCCTGTGCCCGCGCTTCCACGCGGCTGGCCACGATATCGGAGTTCTCCCGCAGGGACATCTCCGAGAACTGCCATATTCCCGTCGACGGTATCTCGATCGTTTCCAACGGCGTGCGGGATATCTTCCATCCGCTCGACGAATCCGGGCGCCAGCAGGTGCGCGACAGGTTCTGCCGCGGCTTGCCGTTCTTCCTCTTCGTCGGAGTCCTTCAACCACGCAAGAACGTCGTCAACCTCCTTCGTGCCTTCGCACGGTTCAAGGCGGAAACGGCAAGCACCACATGCCTGCTCATCGCCGGACGACGCGGATGGAGGGACGATGCGATAGGGAAGACGTTCGAGGCGCTGCCGTGCAAGGACGACATCATCTTCACCGGATATCTCGAGGACGAAGATCTCGCCCGTGTGATGGCGGCTGCGACGGCACTCACCTTCGTACCGTTCTTCGAAGGATTCGGCGTGCCCGTCGTGGAGGCCATGGCGAGCGGAACACCCGTGCTCACGTCGAACGTGAGCTCGCTTCCCGAAGTCGCAGGCGATGCGGCGCTGATGGTGGACCCGCATGACGTGGAGGCCATGGTGGACGGCATGCGCCGTCTGGACGGCGACGCCGGACTCCGGGCGTCGTTACGGACGGCAGGCCTGGCCCGTGCGCCGATGTATTCGTGGGATCGTTCTGCGGAGCGGCTCTGGGAGTTGATCGAGGAGGCCGCCGCTACTTCCGTGCGACGATGATCATGTTCGGCGTATCGAGATAGTAGGACTGTGGCATGCCGTAGACGATGCCGAGGATACGCCTGTGCAATGACGCAAAAGGGCGGACGATGCTTCTGATGGTCCGGGCAACGAGGTTGCCCCCGACGGGGGGTACGGGCAGAACTCCGACGTTCGTATACGGCAACGACGCGAACAGTTCGTTAGCCGAGAGCTTGTTCAGATGCAGTTCGTGCGTAAGGTCCCCGTAGGAGAGAACGGTGCCGAAGGCGGCATCGACATTCGGCGTACGCAGGATCAGCCGTCCACCGGGTGCCAGGGCCCGGTGACACGCCGACAGTACGGAAATGGCTTCGTTGCGGTTGAGATGTTCGATCACGTCGATCATCGTGATGCACTGGACGTCGCTCCGTTCGGCGAGCAGTTCCATGACGTCGCCTGCGCGGACGTTCCGCACACCGAGCGCACGGGCCGTGGTCACTTGTTCTTCACTCAGGTCGATTCCTTCGCACTTCTCGTAGCCCATGTCCTGAAGTAGCAGCAGGAAGGCGCCGTAGCCGCAGCCGAGGTCGATGACGTGAGCCGTACGTTCCGTCGGAAGGTAGCCGCATATCGTGGCACGATAGTCGTTCTGCTGGTTCGCCACGTTCGAGCGCAATGCGGCTTCGTCGGCGAAGCGGCCCTGGACCGTCGTGTACTGTCCGTACAAGTGCTGCCTGTAGTCCGTCATCGTTTCCTCGTTGGCAAGGTTTCGTATACGCCGGCGATGGCCTCGGCGAGACGTTCGTTCGTGTAGTGCTGGTGTACGCGCCGCTCGCCTGCGATGGCGAGGCGCCGACGCTCGTCCGGGTCGTCGCGCATTCGTACGATGGCGTTGGCCAGTGCCTGTGCGTCACCTTCGGGCGTGACGATACCGGCATCACCGATGACCCACGGAATCTCGCCGGAATCCGAGCCGATCACCGGAACCCTGCATGCCATGGCCTCGATGATGACGCGGCCGAACTGCTCGCGCCAGTGCGGTGCAGAGAGCGAGGGAACCGTGAGGACGTCGAAGGCATTCAGGATGTCGGGAACCTCCCGCGCCGGTACTCCGGCAAGGAAGCGGATGTTGTCGGCGACACCACTGTTCCTCGCACGTTCGCGTACGGCATCGGCATAGTCTCCATCGCCGAGAATGGCCACGGTGATGCCTTTATCCTTCGTCATCGTGAGCGCGTCGACGAGTACGTCGAGTCCCTTCATCCGCATCACGCGTCCGACGAAACCCACGACGAGGCTATTGCCGTGCAGGCCGAGACGTTCGCGTACCGCATCGCGGCGGTCGGGGAGCGGACGATACAGCCCGGGGTCGACACCGTACTGCGGAATGAGCGATACGGGGCCTTCATAGCCGAGCTTCCGGTATTCCGGTTCGGCATCGTGCGTTCCCGCGATGATGGCGTCGAGGTGCGGTATCGTGATGCCCTGCAACAGGGAGAACAGGATGCGTTTCGGATGCCATAGGGGCCAGTGCGGATAGGGCATGGGCCAGTTGCGCCAGGTGAAGCCGACGATGGACGGCGGACGTTTCATGCGCAGTGCGTGGCGTACGAGCTGCACGGAAACGAGGCTTTCCGGCTCTTCCTCGAGATGGAGGATGTCGGGGCGAACGGTGCGGAAGACGGAACGCAGTCCACGGAACCAGAAGCCGTTCTGCCGTCCCCGTTCCGCGAATGGCGCAGGGCGCGTGATCACTCGATAGGTGCCGTCACCCTTGTATGCTTCGACGACGCGATTGCCTTCGCGATACCGTTCCGGTAACAGCAACGTCAGCTCGATACCGGGCTGACGTGCGAGATGACGGAGTTTGTCCTGATAGACGTCCACGACGGAAGAGTGGGAAACGAGCAGGACACGACGGGGTTCGGACATACGGGCAAAGATACGGGCTATATTTGCGGCTTCATCATGCGCATTCTCGTCATCCTTCCACGCATTCCGTATCCGCCTCGCGATGGCGGCGCCATCGTCATGTTCGAAACCGTGCGTGAACTGACGAAGGCTGGTCACGATGTCGATGTCTTCGTGCTGAATACGTCGCGGCACCGGCAACCGCCGGGCGTCGTGGCGGATATCTGCTCCCACGTCGTATCCGTCGACATCGATACGGAGATCACGGCACCCGGTGCGCTGAAGAATCTGTTCATGCCGCGGCGTGTATCGTCCGATGGCGGAACGATTCCACTATCGTATTGGCTCGAGCGTTTCGTCAGCGATGCCGCACTCGGCCGCCTCTTCGACCTCCTCGACGAGCGTGGTCCCTACGACGTCATCCAGTGCGAGTCACTGTTCACCGCCTGGTATGGCCTGGCGATACGCAGGGCGGGCCGCGCATGGAGTGACACTCCCGTCGTCCTGCGAGCCCACAACGTCGAGCACAGGATCATGGAGCGCCTTGCCGGTGAGCGGCGGCTTTCGGTGATGGAGCGCAGATACCGACGCCATCTGGCGGAGAGGACGAAGCGATTCGAAATGGAGGCCGTGCGCGCCCTGTCGGGGGTGGCGGCGATCTCTCCCGACGATGCCGCGTGGTTCCGGTCGGTGGCACCCGGTACCGTCGTCGACGTCGTCATGCCGGGAATCATGATGCCACCGGACGATACCCTCGACGCCATCGAGGTGGAGCCCTTCACGCTCTGCATCCTTTCCAGCATGGAATGGGCGCCGAACGTCGAAGGTGCGATATGGTTCATCGAGCGGGTCATGCCATCGATCGTCGAGCGGCTGCCCCAGGCCGTGCTGCATGTCGCTGGGCGGAATCCCGGCGCGGATATCCTGGCCCTGCATGACGGTCGGCATGTCGTCGTCCACGGCGAGATCGACGACGCGCTCGTCTTTCGCCGAAGCAAGGCCGTTTCCGTCGTTCCGCTCTTCAGCGGCAGCGGTGTACGGATCAAGATCATCGAATCGATGGCCGCGGGTGTCGCACTCGTGACGACGAGTGTCGGTGCCGAGGGGCTGCCGGTCGTCAACGGCGGCCAGGTCGTCATCGCCGATGACATCGGGAGTTTCGCCGATGCCTGCGTGGATCTGCTGGTCAATGGTGAGCATGCTCGGGCGATGGGAGAACGGGGGCGTGCCTTCGCGAAGGCAGAATTCTCGTGGGATCGCAGGGTGAAGGATCTCGTCGGCCTCTATCGTGCCGTCATATCGCCTGCAGGCGGGTGATCTCGTCCCGAAGTTCGGCTGCGCGTTCGAAGTCCAGGTCGCGGGCGGCGTTCTTCATCTCCACGAACATCTGGTCGATCATTTCCTTGCGCTGTTCGGGCGTGAGGTACTTCGCGATGGGCTCCGCAGCACGCTTCAGGCGGGCATGTTCCTTTTCGGCCTGACGTTCCACACGCTTCGTCTGCATGTCCGCTACCGATGTGGATTCGAGTATCTCTTCGAGAGATTTATAAACTGTCTTAGGATCGATGCCGTGTTCCCGGTTGTAGTCTTCCTGCAGGGCACGACGGCGATTCGTCTCGTCCATCACTGCCTTCATCGAATTGGTGATGCGGTCAGCGTAGAAGATGACGAGGCCGTTGGCGTTACGGGCCGTCCGTCCTGCCGTCTGCATGAGTGAACGTTCGCTGCGTAGGAAACCCTCCTTGTCGGCATCGAGAATGGCCACCAGGGTCACCTCGGGCATGTCGAGGCCTTCGCGCAGGAGGTTGACGCCGATGAGGACGTCGAACTGTCCGAGACGCAGATTGCGGATGATCTCCACACGTTCCAGCGAGTCGACGTCGGAATGGATGTAGGCTACGCGGATGTTCAGGTTGTGGAGGTAGTCGGTGAGGTCCTCGGCCATCCGCTTCGTCAGCGTCGTCACGAGGATACGTTCGCTTCTCGTCACGCGATCCCGGATCTCGCCCAGCAGGTCGTCGATCTGGTTCTTCACCGGACGTACGTCGATGTGGGGATCGAGCAGGCCGGTAGGACGGATCACCTGTTCGACGACGACGCCCATGCTCTTCTCGAGTTCGTACGTGCCCGGCGTGGCGCTCACGTAGATGGCCTGGTTGACGTGGGCCTCGAACTCCTCGAACTTGAGCGGACGGTTCTCCAGTGCGCTCGGCAGGCGGAAGCCGTGCTCCACGAGCGTCGTCTTGCGCACGCGGTCGCCGTTGTACATGGCGCGTACCTGCGGGACCGTGACGTGGCTCTCGTCGATGACGAGCAGGAAGTCGTCGGGGAAGTAGTCGAGCAGGCAGTTCGGCTTGTCGCCGGGCTTGCGTCCGCTCAGATGCATGGAATAGTTCTCGATACCGGAACAGTATCCCACTTCCTTCATCATCTCGATGTCGAAGAGCGTCCGCTGTTCGAGGCGTTGTGCTTCGAGCAGCTTGCCCATGTCGCGCAGTTCCTTCAGACGGTGCACGAGCTCGTCCTTGATGTCGACGATGGCACGGGCGAGGTTCGACTGCGAGGTCACGAAGAGGCGTGCAGGATAGAGGAGCATGGAGCCGATGCGTTCGAGCACCTTGCCGTCGCGGCGGTCGATCCACGAGACCTTCTCGATCTCGTCGCCGAAATACTCCACGCGGATGGCACGGTTGTCTTCATAAGCGGGCATGATGTCCACCACGTCTCCGCGTACACGGAACGTGCCGCGGGCGAACTCGAAGTCGTTCCTCGAATAGTGGATGTCGGACAATCGATACAGCAGTTTCTGTCTGCTGAGTTCCATGCCTTCCTTGATCAACAGCAACTGGTCCTTGAAGTCCTCCTTCGCACCGATGCCGTAGATGCAGGAGACCGAGGCGACGACGATCGTATCGCGCCGGCCTTCCACCAGGGCGCTCGTGGCGCGGAGGCGGAGCCGGTCGATCTCGTCGTTGATGGAGAAGTCCTTGTCGATGAACACGTCCGTCGACGGGATGTAGGCCTCGGGCTGGTAGTAGTCGTAGTAGGAGATGAAGAATTCGACGGCGTTGTTGGGGAAGAAGCTCTTGAATTCACCGTAGAGCTGGGCGGCCAGGGTCTTGTTCGGCGAGATGACGAGGGTGGGCCGCTGGATCTCGCTGATGACGTTCGAGACGGTGAAGGTCTTTCCGGAACCCGTCACCCCTAGCAGCGTCTGATGCTGCTGGCCGGAACGCAGCCCTTCCAGCAGTTCGGCGATGGCCTTGGGCTGATCGCCCGACGGTGCGTACTTGGTCTGGAGCTGAAAATCTGACATGGGAGCGTGTCCGAAACGAAAACAAGCCGTTATGATACGTCGGAAACCACATCAACACCAAAAAACCTTCTAAGTGCCTTATCTGTCAACGTTCACCGAGAACAATGACAAAAAATTCATTGAAGAGGGGGTGTTCGGAGCCGTATTTTTGCCCTCTTTGAACCGCGGCGAAGTACGCGGAATCCAGCGTCTGCAAGGAGAACCCATGAAATTGTCGGAATTTAAATTCACGGTCCCCAAGGCATCCGTTGCCAAATTTCCTTCCGATCCCCGTGAGGCCTCCAAGATGATGGTGGTCAACCGTGAGACCGGTGAAATCGAAGACCGGGAATTCAAGGACATTCTGAGTTTCTTCGACAAGGGCGACGTCATCGTGGTGAACGAGACGAAGGTGTTCCCGGCTCGGCTGTTCGGCAAGAAGGAAAAGACGAATGCGAAGATCGAGGTAATGCTGCTGCGCGAGCTGAAGGCCCAGGAGCGTATATGGGACGTCCTCGTCGAGCCCGCACGCAAGGTACGGATCGGTAACAAGATCTACTTCGACAACAACCGGTTCTATTGCGAAATCATCGATAACACGACGTCGCGTGGTCGTACGGTGCGTTTCTCGTACGATGGTGACCTCCATCAGGTGATCGAACGCATCGGCCAGATGCCGCTGCCCGAATACATCAAGCGCGAGCCCACGGAGCTCGACAAGGAAACGTATCAGTGCGTCTTCGCCAATCCGGACAAGGTAGGCTCCATCGCTCCGCCGACGTCGGGCCTGCATTTCTCCGAGAAGCTCCTCAAGGCAGCCGAGAAGAAGGGGGTCAAGGTCGCGCGCGTCACGTTGAACATCGGTCAGGGAATCTTCGAGACGATCGAAGTGGAAGATCTCACCAAGCACCGCATGTACAGTGAATACTTCGAGATCTCGAAGGATGCCGCCGACACGATCAACAAGGCCCTGAAGTCAAAGAAGAACGTCTATGCCGTCGGCTGCAGCGTCGTACGCGCCCTGGAGTCGAGCGTTCTCACGAGCGGTATCGTGAAGCCCAACCGCGGATGGACGGACAAGTTCATCCATCCTCCCTACGAATTCAAGATCGCCAACCGCTTCATCACCAACTTCCACCTTCCGGCATCGCCGTCGCTGCTCCTGGCAACGGCCTATGCAGGTGGCAAGGACACGATCTTCAAGGCCTACAAGCGTGCCATGAAGAGCGAGTACAGGTTCTTCGCCTACGGTGACGCGATGCTGATCATCTGACGGTCGGTGTACCAATGAGCGAACATTTGTCAACAGGGTGTACCATGGAAGACTACAACCGGCTGAAGAAAATCATGAATACCGTCAGCGATCTCGGATCGGCCGTGGCGGTACTCGGATGGGACCAGGAAACGTACATGCCCGACGGTGCCGTCGAAGCCCGTTCGGAGCAACTCGCGACGCTGTCGACGCTGATCCACGATTTCATGACGAACGATGCCGCGCGCGCGGCCGTGGCCGCCGTGCCCAGCTATATCGGGACGCTGAGCGACCGCGATCAACGCGTGGTGAAGACCTTCGTCAAGGATCATACGCGCACGATCCGGTTGCCGGCAGATCTCGTCGAGGAACAGGCCCGCGTGGCCTCGCTCGCACAGGATGCATGGAAGCGTGCACGCCAGGCCAGCGACTTCTCGATCTTCCAGCCGATGCTCGAGCGCACGGTCGACCTCAAGCGCCGTGAAGCCGAGCTGCTCGGTCCTGCCGATCATCCCTACGACAATCTGATCGATACCTACGAACCCTCCGCTACGGTGGGGTCGCTGACGCCCGTCTTCGACAGGCTGCGCGCCGGTACGGTCGATCTTCTGTCGAAGATCGGTCCGCTCCAGGACAAGGTCCCGGACGATGTGCTCTACCGCACCTACGACGGGAACAAGCAACTGGACATGGCCAGGCAGATCATCGACATCCTCGGCTTCCGGTTCGAGACCGGCCGTATCGATCTCTCCGCACATCCGTTCTGCACGACGTTCGCCATCTCCGATGTGCGCCTCACGACGCGTATCCGCGAGAACGATCTGCGTTCCTGCCTCTTCGGCCTTATCCATGAGGCAGGGCACGGCATGTACGAACAGGGCGTATCCCGCGAACTGGCGCGCACTCCGTCGGCGCAGGGTGCCAGCATGGGCATCCACGAATCGCAGTCCCTCTTCTGGGAGAACGTCATCGCACGCAGCGAGGAGTTCTGGCAATGGGCCTTCCCGCGGTTGCGCGCGGCCTTCCCGGATCAACTGGCCGACCAGACGCCGGAGTCGTTCTTCAAGGCCATCAACAAGATGCGTCCGTCGCTCAACCGTGTGGAAAGCGACGAACTCACCTACAACATGCACATCATCCTCCGCTTCGAGATCGAACGCGACCTCATCGGTGGCACCATCGAAGTGAAGGACATTCCCGAACTCTGGCGCACGAAGATGCAGGCGTCGCTCGGCGTCGTTCCTCCGAACGATGCGGAAGGCTGTCTGCAGGACGTCCACTGGTCCTTCGGTGGTATCGGATACTTCCCGTCCTATACGCTCGGCAAGCTCTACGCAGCCATGGAGTGGAATGCGCTCGAACGGCAGATGCCGGACGCACGTACGCGCATCGTCAACGGCGACTTCGCTCCCATCCGCGAATGGCTCCGCACGCATATCCACGATAACGGCCGTACGGAAACGCCCGACGAGATCATCCGTCGCGTCGCAAGCCGTCCGCTGACGGAAGTGGACTTCCTCGACTATGTCGGCCGCAAGGCCGCGCGTGTCTACGGATTCTGAGATGGACTTCGGCGAGCGTGTCGCGCGATTCCTGACGACGCTGAAACTCGACGTGGACCTTCCCGAAGGATTCGAAGTCCTCGATCCGTATCGCGATGCGGAAGTGCGTCGTGTCGTTCGTGAGTTCTGCGGCAGGTATTATGCGAGCGGTCACGCACGTATCGGTGTCTGGGGAATCAATCCCGGGCGTTTCGGTGCAGGCGTCACCGGACTCTCGTTCACCGATCCCGTATCGCTGAGCGATCAGCTCGGAATCGCGACGTCGATCGGAGGTCGACGCGAGCTGTCGGCGGAGTTCATCGGCATGGTGATCGATGCCTACGGCGGTCCGCAACGATGGTACCACGACGTCTTCCTCTCGGCGCTCAGTCCGCTGGGCTTCGTGCGGGATGGCGTCAACATCAACTTCTACGACGATCGCACGCTCGAACGGAACATCGTGCCCTTCGTTCTGGACGGACAACGGGCGATGATCGAAGCCGGTGTGGCGAAGTCCGGCTGTGTGATCCTCGGCAGCGGCAAGCTCAAGTCGTTCGTCCAGCGCTACGTCCAGCCCGTGATCGGCTACGACGACGTGCACTATCTTGATCATCCGAGATTCATCATGCAGTATCGGCGCAAGCAGGTGACGTCCTACGTCGAGCGCTACGTGACGACAATTCGTGGCCTCGTCGAAAAAACGTTCTTGCACGAAAGGGCATCCGCGTCGTAACTTTGTACTCTTAATGAGCGCGCCAACGTAGCTCAGCTGGTAGAGCAGCTCATTCGTAATGAGCAGGTCACCGGTTCAAGTCCGGTCGTTGGCTCCACGACAAGCCCTTGGATCACGTGATCTCAAGGGCTTTTTCGTTATCCGATGGGTGGGTCACGGTGGAACGGAAAAGGAGAGGGTGAATGTTCACGATACGTCAACGTATACGGTACTCCGTCGATAACCTGTTCTCGCGCGGTACGGGAGCGATGCTCTTCGCGCTGTCGGCAGGTATGGTCATCATCATCGTCAGCGTCTTCATCGTGATGGTGATGCTCGGTACGCGTCCGGGTGACGACGCTACGTCGCTCGACAGTTTGTGGACGATCTTCATCTATACCTTCGATCCTTCGGGGGTGCCCTACAACGAAGGGGACTGGTCGTATCGCATCCTCATGTTCATGGCGAGCTTCGGCGGTATCATCGTCCTTTCCACGTTGATCGGCATCCTGGCCACCGGTTTCACGAACATGCTCGAGACGCTCCGCAAGGGGAAGTCGCTCGTGATCGAAACGAGGCATACACTCATCCTCGGCTGGTCCGAACAGATCTATTCCATCGTCCATGAACTGATTCTCGCCAACGAGAATCTCGATGAGGCCTGTGTCGTCGTCCTCGCCGAGAAGGACAAGATGGAAATGGAAGATGCGTTGCGGGCACGCATTCCGGAGACCGGTGTGACGCGCATCGTCTGCCGGTCAGGATCTCCGCTCGATATCACCGACCTCGCCATTGTACGTCCTGACGAGGCACGTGCCGTCATCATCGTGGCGCCCGACGACATTCAGGACCCCGATGCCGTTGTCGTGAAGATCCTGCTGGCCCTGCTCAATGCACCGGACGTTGGGACCACGCGTGGTACGGTCGTGGCCACGATGCGCGACGAAGACAACATCCAGGTGGCCCGCATCATCGCCGGTGAGCGGGCCCGGCTGATTCCCGGCGAGCTCGTCATCTCCCAGATCATCACGCAGACATGCCGGCAGCCGGGGCTCTCCATGGTCTACACCGAGCTGCTCGACTTCGGTGGCGATGAACTCTACATCCATGAAGAACCCGCGCTCACGGACAGGACGTTTCTCGAAGCACTGTCGATGTACGAGGATTCCACACTGTTCGGGCTCCGAACGGCCGAAGGCCGCATCCTCGTCAACCCGCCGATGGATACCATCATCGGCAGGGGTGATGCCGTCATCGCACTGTCGAAGGACGACGATACGGTCGTGCTGCGTCAGGGCACGGCACCGGCCGTCGACGCTGCGGCCATCGTGACGCGCGATGCGTCGCCGCGCCATGCCGAGAACATCCTCGTGCTCGGATGGAACGAACGCGGCCGCTTCATCATGCGGGAACTGGATCAGTACGTCGCGGTAGGCACGAAGCTCCATCTGATCGACGACGAGGATCACGAAGCGGCGCTGGACGATCTACGGCGGGACGTGAAGAACATCATGCTGGGAGCGACCATCGGTACGACGACATCACGTGCCGTGCTCGATGCCGCGAACGTTCCTTCCTTCGACAGCGTCATCGTCCTTGCCGACACCCGGCGCCCCGTCCAGGAAGCGGATGCCCGGACGTTGATGACGCTCATCCATCTGCGCGACATCGCCGCCAGGCATGGCAAGGACATCAACATCGTCACGGAAATGCTCGACGATCGGAACCGTGCCCTCGCCACGATGGACAGCACGAACGACTTCATCGTCAGCAACAAGATCACGTCCATGCTGCTCACGCAGATCGCCGAGAATTCGGAACTCTACGACGTCTTCCGCGATCTGTTCGATGCTCAGGGCAGTGAGCTCTATCTCAAACCGTCGGGCGACTACGTGCTGCCCGGCAGGGAGGTGAATTTCGCCACGGTCGTAGCTGCCGCAGGACGCCGCGGTGAGATCGCCGTCGGGGTCAAGCGATACGTCGGTGACAAGGCCCAGGTGCGGGTCAACATCCCCAAATCGGAATGCCTGACGTTCCGGCCCGGCGATATGATCATCGTTCTGGCCGAGGACTGAACCGGCCGTTCTTCCGTATTTTCGACGGCATTTTCCGTCATTACCGATCGAACGACATGTCCGCCGTCAGAACTCATCTTCTCGCCTTCGTCATCATCGTGATCACCCTCGTGTCCGGATGCTCCAAGGACGACTTCCGGGGCACCAGGCCCGACGAGACGCAGAACGCTCTCACCGTTTCCCAGGCCGTCGATCCCGTGAACTATGGGCGTACGATCCGTGTGAGGGGAGCCATCGACGCCATCTGCCAGGAGGAAGGCTGCTGGATGGTCATTTCCGACGGCTCGAAGAAGTTGCGCATTTCGTTCAAGGACGAGGCCTTCACCGTTCCCATGAAGCTGCAGGGCCAGGTTCTGGTGGAAGGTACCGTCAAGGAGGAACTGCTCGCCGAGGACGTGGCCAAGGCCATCGGTCCGACGATAGGGAAGTCCGACGCCGAGATCGCCGCAATGAGCGGTGACCAGCGCATTCCCCTCATGACCGCCACGGGCGTGCTGTTCGACATCCAGTGAAACTTCGACGATGAGCCCCCGTATCGCCAGCGTCTCGACGACGCATCTCGATACGGGGGCATTCAGGGACGACATGATCAAACTGCCGGACGATCCATCGACACAACGCTCAGTAGCGACGACACTGATCATTTCCGGCGTCGTCCTCATGCTCGTGCGCATGGTGCTTGTCCTGTTCTGGAGCGTCATCGGCGGTCATCCCGTCGCCTCGAACATCTGGATCGAGATCGCCCTCGCACTCATGAGCGATCTCGTGCTGGCCTGCATCGTCGGCGTCAGCGTCATCTATTTCGGCCGACGTGCGAACAACGAAATGTCGTACGAGACCATCGCCGGTGCCATCACCACCTATGCCGTTTCTGCGCTCGCACTGCTGCTCGTGGCCGCACTCCTGCCACCCGACATCGAGGCTGGCAGACCGATCGGCGTCGTCGACCTCATCATGTCGAACGTCATCGCGCTCGGGACCTTCACGATCTCCATAGGTTTCGCTGGCTTCCTGACCCAGGTATTGCTGGCACGACGTCATGCCAAGACGCGTATGCTGCTGCTGGTGCAGTTCTTCCTGTTGCTCTGCATCTGGCTCTGCGAGGCACTGGATTCGTACAGCAGCTTCTTCGGCATCCTGGGATTCCTCCTGACCGTCGTCGGCGCCATCGTGATGCTGATCAACATCCGCCGCCTTAACTGGGTCGCGGGCATCACCATGGACAAGAAGATCCGTCTGCTGTGGCTGACGGCATGTGGAGCTTTCGCGGCCCTCATCCTGTCGCTGACCCATTCGTTCGGAGAAGAGGCTGCCGTGACGGAATCGGCGCAACTCTTCATCCGCAGTGGAGCCGTCCTGCCCTATACGATCAACTTCTTCGGCTTCGTATTCTTCGTCCGCCTGCTCTTCGCCATCGTGGCATCACTGCCCAACAGCGGAATCGTGGATCGCCGTTCCAACGAAGTCGAATCCCTGGCCTATCTCACGCGTCTCATGGCCGAAACGGCCGACGTGGAGCAACTGCTGACGTCAGTGACGCAGTTCGCCCTTCGCGTATGCCGTGCCCACGGTGCGTGGTGCGAGACCTACGAGGACGATGGGGAAGTCCGCGTGATCGCGGCCCAGCTCGTCCATCCCGACTACGTACGCGCGCTCCATTCGAACCGTCAGTTGCACCGTCTGCTGCAGACGTCCGAGCGGCCCGTGCTCATCGAATCCGTCGCCGACCATCTTCCCGAAGCAGATCGTTCCCTCGCGGTGCGCTCCCTGATCGCCGTTCCGCTCGTATCGAACCATCACCGTACCGGTACGCTCGTCATGTTCAGCACGGTCGAGTTCGGATTCGAGGCCGACGATCTGCGCCTCCTCACGGCATTCGGCGATACGATCAGTATCGCCCTCGATCAGGCCCGTCTCATGGAGGCGGCCATCGAGAAGGAACGGCTGCAGAAGGAGTTCGACGTGGCCCAGCGTATCCAGTCCTCCCTCCTGCCCGTCACGGCGCCGTCGATCGACCGGTTCGCCGTCGACGCGATCACCATTCCGGCTACGGAGGTCGGCGGGGACTACTTCGACTACGTGCGCTTCGCCAACGGCAGTACCGGAGTCCTCATCGCCGACGTGTCAGGCAAGGGTATTCCGGCCGCCCTCTACATGGCCACGCTCAAGGGAGCCGTGCTTGCCGAGATGCGGTATGCGACGGGTCCGGCCGACCTGCTGCGTCGCATCAATGCTGCCCTGTTCGGCTCGATGGAACGTCAGATGTACATCACCATGGCCTGCATCTCGTATCATCCCGATTCGCGTTCGCTACGTGTGGCACGGGCCGGACATACCCCGGTCCTCGTCCGTACGGGCGAGGACGTCCACGTCCTCACGCCGCGGGGCGTGGCCATCGGCATCGTTGGGCCCGTCATGTTCGATGCGGCTCTCGTGGAAGAAGCGTTGATGGTTTCGGACGGGGACATCTGCCTGCTGACGACGGACGGCGTGAACGAACGTCGCAACGAACGTCTGGCCGAGATCAGCCTGGATCCCGTCGTCGAACTCATCCGTGCCCAGTGCGACAGCACGGCCTCCGATATCGTGAGGGCCACGCTGGAACTGCTGGAACGGCATGCCGACGGCGCGGAACAGCACGACGATCTCACCATCGTCGCCATCCGTTTCGGAGGGGCGAGTGAAACCAGAACGCATCAGGAACGTATTGAGGTCGTTACCGGAGTATCAGCATGAGCCAGAAATCATTTTCCTCTTCAGCAACCAAACGGGAACGCGGTACCTGCGTGATCGAACTTGCAGGCTATCTCGATGCCCATACGGCCACGGAGCTGGAAAACATGATGCAGTCGGTGATCAACGGCGGCTGCCGTCGCCTTGTCATCGACTTCTCCGATCTCGAATACATCAGCAGCGCCGGTCTGGGCGTCTTCATGGTCTTCATCGAAAGCGTCCGTTCCGATGGCGGAGACATCAAGCTCGCCGCCATGAAGCCGAAGGTCTTCACGGTCTTCGATCTCCTCGGCTTCCCGGTCCTGTTCGAAATCCACGCAACCGTCGACGAGGCCATCGCGGCCTTTCCGCAAGAAGCATGAGCAGGGCAGCACAACATCGCGATACACTTCGCGTCGCCGCGACCACGGAAAACCTCCATGTCGTGCGTGACTTCGTACGCCTGCGCATCGGCGAGCTCGGCTTCTCCGATTTCGAGGAGAACGGCATCATCCTTGCCGTCGACGAGGCTTGCTCCAATCTCATCCGTCACGCCTATCACAACGATCCGTCGCAGACCATCGAAATCGCCGTGACGATCAGGCAGGACTCCGTATCCGTGAATATTGCCGATACGGCCGAAGCCTTCGACCCGTGCCATGCGCCATTGCCGGACATGACCGACTATCTCGAGGAGCGCCGCCACGGCGGTCTAGGCATCCTGATCATGACGCGCGTCATGGACGATATCGCCTACGTTCCGGCCGGCGAAAGCTGCCACCAAAACATGTTGATCCTTACGAAGCGTCGCACTGCGTAATTTTGAGGGATATGAAGTATCTCCTCATGCTCGGCGGCGTGGGCCTCGGCCTTCTTCTGGGGTTCATGCCCTCAATCTCGCGTCCCAAACCGATGTGGTGGCGCATCCTGACCATCGCAGCGGTGACGCTGACCGTCCTGTTCTCCCTGCTGCCGCCCATCGGAGGTACCCTTACCGACGTCATGATGGCCTCGCGTGCCGATTCCACAAAGGCGGTGCCGTTCTATGCCGTCGTCGAGGACGAAGTCGCCCCGAAGGAAGGTGGCGCAGCGCCCGACATCATGCTGCGTGACGCACGCGACAGCCGTATTTCCGCCGTCCTGAGCGCCGATGCTTCCACCGTGGCGGCATTGCGTGCGAACAAGGGCAGGAGCGTGATCGTCAACGTACGACGTGGAGCCAATGACGTCCAGCTCGTGGCTGCACCCACCAATACCATCGTCGCCGTCGAACCGGCCATCACCCTGCCCTACATCATGGGCCTGGAGGAACGTGCACGGATCATCTTCTTCCACGTACCGATGTCGTGGACGGCTGTCGTGGCCTATCTGATCGCCATGATCTTCGGCATCCGCTACCTCAGGAGCCGCGATCTCGCCCACGATGCCGCCTCGGCCGCAGCGGCCGGCGTAGGAACCCTCTATTGCATCCTGGCGACGATCACCGGTGCCGTATGGGCCAAGTTCAACTGGGGCTCGTTCTGGAACTGGGACCCCCGCGAGACATCGATCTTCGTCCTGCTCCTGATCTACTTCGCCTACTTCCTCCTGCGTACGTCGATAGACGATGATGAGCGTCGTGCACGTCTTAGCAGTGTCTACGGCATCGTGGCCTTCGTCACGGTACCGTTCTTCATCTTCATCCTGCCTCGGCTGCTGCCGGGCCTGCATCCGGGAAGTTCGGACGATACCACGGCCGGCCCGCTGCTGAGCCCCAAGTCCGAGGCGATCAACCCGACGAAACAGGTGGTGTTCGCCTTGTCGCTCATGGCATTCACCCTCATCTATTTCTGGCTCATGAACCTGCGTCTGCGTGCTACGAACCTCGAACGCACGATGGAGCAGCAACGTCTGGAGAACGTATGATCGACTTTCTGACGAACAATCCTGCCTACGTCGTTCTTACCGCCGCGCTTCTGATATGGTCGGGCATCGCATGGTACATCATGCGTGTGGACCGGAAGCTCGGCCAACTCGAAGCCACCGCAAAGTCCGAGAAGGGACGATCATGAAACCACGCTATATCATCGCCGCCCTCATTGCCGTTGCCCTCCTCGCCGTCGGATACATGGCCCTCGATTCGAGTGCCATCGAATACGCCGACGTCGACAAGGCCGAACGTATGGGCAAAACCGTCCAGGTCGTCGGTACCTGGGTCAAGGAAGAAGGCATGTCCTACGACAACGTCTCGAACATCTTCCGCTTCACGATGAAGGACGAGCACGGCCGCCGCATTCCCGTGGAGCTGGCCGGGCCCAAGCCGAACAACTTCGAGATCGCCGTGAGCGTCGTGGTCAAGGGCCGTGTCGAGAACGGAACCTTCATGGCCTCGAACGTCCTCACCAAGTGTCCTTCCAAGTACGAAGGACAGCCTGCCGAATCGATGAAGGCTTCATGATGTTGCGTCGCATCATCATCATCGTCGCAGTCCTGACCATTCCCGTCGTCATCTACATCGCAGCCCAGTACGGACGTCTTACGGAAACGACGTTCGCAGGCGCCATCACGGCGACGTCGACGGGTGGGGAAGGCGATCAGGCTCCGAAGGTCATCATCGTCACCACCATCGACAACCCGGATGCGGGCGATGGCTACATGACCGGCCATGACGGTTCGGGACGTGCCTTCCGCATCCAGTACACGGGCTCGGTTCCCGAGCAGCCTTTCTCGAAGGGCACGACAGTACGATTCGTCGGCCACGTCCACGGTGCCGACGACGGATATTTCCATGCTACACAGGTATACGGCAAATGATCGGACAACTGCTCATTCACGCCCTGTTCGGGCTCACGGTGGTAACGACCATCATGTATGCGCTGGCATACTTCCGCCGTAATCCTTCCCTTGCGGGTGCGGCACGGCAGATGTTCGGCCTCATCGCCATCTGTCTCGTCGCCTGTGCGTCGATGCTCGTCGTGAACATCATCCAGCACCGGTTCGACTATACCTACGTCTACAGCTATTCGTCGACGGAACTGCCGCTTCATCTGCTGATCGCGAGCTTCTACTCTGGACAGGAGGGGAGCTTCCTGCTGTGGACGATGCTCGTGAGCATTATCGGCGTCGTCCTGCTGCCATATGCGCGGAAACAGGATTATGAAGCTCCGATGATGATGTTCTACGGACTCATCCTGTGCTTCCTGACGTTGCTGCTCGTGGCCAAGAATCCGTTCGCCTATTACTACGAGACCTTCGCCGCGCAGGGGATATCGGTAGCCGACGTACCGAACAATGGCCGCGGCCTCAATCCGCTGCTGCATAATGCATGGATCACGATCCATCCGCCCATCCTCTTCACGGGTTTCGCTGCCATGAGCGTAAGCTTCGTCTTTGCCATGGCCGGATTGATCAAACGTGACTATCATCGGTGGATCACGGTGGCATTGCCGTGGACGCTTCTCGCGACGGCCGTGCTCGGCTTCGGCATCATGCTCGGTGGGTTCTGGGCCTACGAAACGCTCGGCTGGGGCGGTTTCTGGGGATGGGATCCCGTGGAGAATTCGTCGCTGATCCCGTGGCTCGTGAGCGTGGCTCTCGTGCATACGATGCTCGTGCAGAAGCGTACACGAGGCCTCGTCAAGACCAACATGATCCTTGCGGTCCTGGCCTTCGTCATGGTGCTGTATTCCACGTTCCTCACGCGGAGCGGTATCCTCGGCGACACGTCGGTGCACTCCTTCGTCGATCCGGGCAAGTTCGCCTTCTGGATCCTGCTGGCCTTCATGCTCACGTTCACCGTCATCGGTCTGTGGCTGGTTCTCTCGCGCCGGTCGGACATGAACGTACGGCGCGAGGACTTCTCGCCTCGTACGCGGGAATTCATGTTGTCCATCGGTGCGGCCCTCGTGATGGCCAGTGCGGTCTTCGTGACCATCGGTACGTCGTGGCCCGTCATCATGGAAGTGATCGGTCAGCCGAAGGTCGCCGTCTCGGTCGACTTCTACAACAAGGTCCACATCATTCTCGTACCGGCCATTCTCATCGTCAATGCGCTGTCGTTGCTGCTGCAATGGCGGAGCACGCCCGGAAGCCTCTTCCGCCGTCGTGTGCTGACGTCCGGTGTCGTGGCCATTGCCGCCACGGCCGTTGCCGCGATCCTGGGAATCCGCGACGTCGTGTCGCTCGTCCTGATGGTATCGGCATGGTTCGCCCTCGTGGTCAACGCACAGATGGGATGGAACTTCGCGCAGCGCTCGCCGGCCATGCTGGGAGCCTACGTATCCCACCTCGGAATCGCCCTGCTGATCTTCGGCGTCATCACGACGGCGAACTATACGGAGGCGCATCACGCGATGCTGCCGCAGAACGTGCCGACGAAGGTGGGCGATTTCACGCTGACGTATCTCGGTTCGCGTGAGATCGACACGACCTTCAAGGACCGCAGGAAAATGGAGTATCTCGTTCGCATCGAACGCGACGGAGCGAAGGCCATGGTGGCGCCCGTTCTGTACTGGAGCGACTTCAACAAGCGTCAGTCACCCTTCCTCGAGCCCGGTATCCGATGGGGTCTGATGAACGACCTCTATGTGTCTCCGAAGGCCGAACCCTACATGGACGGCATCTCCGAAGCCGTGACGATACAGCGCAGCGGTACGATCCGCGTACCGGTGGATACGACGCGTACGCTGACCCTGGAGCGGTTCACGATGCCGATGGAAGAAGGTTCCGCCCAGGACGGACGCATGCAGATGGCGGCGATGCTGGTGGCGACCGATGCCGGTGGCCATCGTGATACCATCAAGGCGCTGACGAGGATCACGATGGGTGAGAACGGTCCGGGCTTCGATCCCGTATGGGCATCCATTCCCGGTACGACGATCGGCGTGGGCCTGGTACGTATCGAACGCAACAATGCCGATCCGTCGAAATCCCTCGGCGACCTGGTCTTCCGCGACATCTCCAAGGATGCGCGCGAGGTGTTCACCGTGGAATTCTCCGTCAAGCCTTTCATCAGCCTCGTATGGTTCGGCGTGATCACGATGGTGGCAGGCTTCGCCTTCTCCATCGTGCGTTATCTACGTCTGAGCAAACAGCAGGGTGCGCTCGCCGGCACCGACCTCACGCCACGTGCCGACGGCAAGGTCTCCGAGTCCGAGCATGCCGATACGAACGCGGAGCAGACGTAACGTCGGCAGCCCCACGGATGCCGTCATCCGTCGAACCTGCCTGTTCTTGCCCTCGATCAGTTCCAGTTCGAGCCAGTCCACGGGAACGTTCTTCCGCTCGCGGATCGGCGGTATGCGCTCGTGTACCGTCGGTGCAGGATGCAATCTCCGTGCCCGGCATGGGCGGGTACGATAGTCTCCGATCATGACTCCACGACGAAGTGCGGCAAGTGCCTCGTCCGAGATCGTGCCCTCGACCTGCGACCAGTAGGTACGCCAGTGTGCCTGCGATGGATCGAGCAGGCGCGAAGTCAATCCCTTCTCGTCGCCGAGCAGCAACATCCCCTCACTGTCCGCATCCAGGCGTCCGACAGGATAGACACCGGCAGGGAAGTCGAACGCAGCCAGCGTTCCGTAGGTGCTGCCGGGTTCCGGTGTGAATTGCGAGAGAATGCCGAAGGGTTTGTTGAAGAGAAGAAGCATCGCGCAAGATACCGCACAGGAGCGATGGAGTCTGCTCCACCTGACATCGTCAACGCATGAAGCCCGGAACGACCTCGCTCACGCGTCCGTCACTCACGCGCAGCCAGTACGGTCCGGAAGGTATGGTCTGCGGATCGTATACGGCCGGCAGTCCTTTCACGAGCGATAGCCTCGTCCCATGGATGACACGGCCCAGGAGATCGACGACGTCCATCGTGACCGTCACGTTCCTGTCCGCATGCAGCATCACGGCCGCACGGCCGTCGTTGCCCGTCACGTATTCCATACGAAGCGAGCCCGCGACGGACGGATCGAAGAGCCGCACCTTGCCATCGCGGCATAATGAATCCACCGTGATGCTGCCCTGGTCGACGATGGTACGGATGCCGATGGACATGTCCTGGTCGTCATACCATGTCGGCTCGAGAAGGAGGGAGGAATCCGATTCCATCGGACCCATCACGATGCGGCCGGGAATGCGGATGAGCGTATCGCCGACGTTGATCCCACTCAGCGAATCGATGTCGATGGTATACGTGCGCTCGAAGGTCGAGGCCGTGATGCGTGTCGACGTGCCTGCGTCGGGAACGAAGAGGGCATCGTTCCACTGCAGTCTGAAGCTGAGTCGTTCGGGATGGAAGGCGGAATAGACCGCTGTATCGCTCACGCCTTCGAACGTGACGGCGATAGTGGAAGCGTCTCCCGGCATACCGGCGATGTCGTTCACTTTCAGGACATAGTAGGGCTTGTACAGCCGCTCGAAGGCCATGCCGCCCGTATAGCCATAGGATTCGGCAGGACCGTATCCGTAGATCGAAATACCGAATGCCGAATCACAGACGATGGTATGGGAACCGTAGGCGACGGAAATGTGGGCATAGCTGTGACGCGTACCCGGTATCGGAACGTAGTTCACATTCGGAGATATCCCATCGACACGGAGGGAGGACGTTGCGCCGTTCGCGCAGACGACGGTTAAGGTATGCTCGTTGTAGAACGGGGTGAAGCCGGGCTGCGGTTCGATATTCGCCACCGTATATCCGCTCAGATACTGTTCCGTTGGCGGTACGATGAGAAGGAATGGATCACCGCTGCGGATGTTCATGGTTCCCGTGGGAGAGCTGGAACGATCGATGATCGCACAAAGCACGGGGCTGGTCGCCGAGACGACGACCGGCTGCCTGAGGAGACCTTCCAGCCAGGCTCCCGCATCGAGCCTGACGGGAGCCTGGCCGTTGATGCTGACCATCGTTCCGTTCTCGCTGCCGAGAATGCGATACAGTGGAGCGTCGTTCGGATTGGTATAGACGGCGTCGGCCGGTGGTCTTGGTGGAATGACGATGCAGCTCTTTCCCCACGTATCGACGGGCAGGACCTGTTCGATCAGGATATCGCGGCTGGTATTCGTACTGGCCAACGGTGCGCGGGCACGCATATGGCCGGAGATCACGGCGATGGGGCGGGTGGACCGGACCAGCGAACCCGTGAGATCGTCGGTCAGGTCGGTCTCGGATGCCCAGGCCTGTACCAGATAGGTTTCGCCCTTGTCCAGACGCGTCGTGCGACGTCCGCCCGGACCCATGGACGTCCTGCCCGGTACCGCGTCGATGGTGATGTCCGTCGAGTCCTGTGTCGCGATGACGACGAACTGGCTCGGGAATGCGGACAGGGTCGATCCTCCGAAGGGATTCGGGGTGACCGTGACGAGGGATGGGTAGGACATGATACGATGGTCGATTCCGAGGACGTCGGTCGGCAGGACGAGCCAGGCATCCGTCGTGAGGAATTCGCGTGAGGCCGCATAGACCGTGACCTCGTCGTCGGAGACGATATGGAGCGAGTACGGCGTCGCCCGTTCGTCGTCATGCTGGCGGTCCAGCACGTAGTCATGGGAACGCAGCTCGAAGTCCTGATAGGCCAGATCGACCAATACCATTTCGTTGGCATTCGGAAGGTCGACGTCCATGCGGAACGGAGCACCGCTCCGCTGCACGCCTGTGATCGTGGCCTTCGTCGGACGTTCGGCCGTGATGTAGATGTACAGGCCCGGATTCTGGGACGATGCATGATCGTTGGGAGGGAAGGCCAGCCAGAAGTCCGTTCCCTTGCTGTCCCGAAGGGATTGTGCCGACGTGTAGGACGACGCTGCCATGATCAGCAGCGCGATCATGGTCAGCGATACGAAGCGATGGTGCGTGTACATAGCTCTATCATCTCCCTCGCAGAACGTTCCCACGTAAAGGTGGATGCCCAGCGCACGGCACCTTCGCTCAGACGACGACACTCCTCGTCGTTCACCAGTACGTGTTTGATTGTTCGTGCTAGACTATCGATATCGCCATATTGATACAGTTTCCCCGATTCTCCATCGCGGATGGAGTCCCTCAGCCCGGGCACGTCGGCGCTTATCACCGGTGTTCCGCAGGCATTGGCTTCGATGTTCGTGATTCCCCAGCCCTCCTTGACGGAGGTATTGACGGCCACATGGGCCTCGGACAACATACGTACCTTTTCCTCATCGGTGACGAAGCCGGTGAAGGTCACGTTGTCCGCGATTCCCAGTTCGCGGCACAGATCCTCGAGTCTCGGCCGGTCGTCACCCGTTCCCATGATATTGACGCGCAGGTCGGGAATGTCCCGCTTGACCATCGCTGCGGCGAGGAGGAGATGGTCGACGGACTTGTACTTCTTGAGACGTCCGAAATAGACGATGGTAGGGCGTGCATTCTTCGTTCCGACCGTCATGGGAAAGGCGTGCTGGTCGATGGCGTTATGGATCACGCTGATGTGCGATCCGTCGAGGCCGCGTTCGATGCATTCCTTGCGCGTGCTTTCCGAGACGACGTTGATCGGTGTGTTGCGATAGATCCGCCCTATACGATCCTCGAAGAACTTGACGTAGGCGCCGGCGGCGAAGCCGGCCTGCTGGAAGATCGCGGGACCGAAGAAATGATGGATCAGGGCGAGGAGCGGGCGTCGCACATAGAGCGGCGTGAAGAACGGAATCTTGTTGATGTCGTCGATGACGATATCGGGTGCCAGGGCATCGACGTGACGACGATACCAGCGGGGGACGGTGTAGTTGAACGTGGACCTGTTACCTGCCCGGATGACGTCGATACCATCGAGCGTTTCACGATGCGGCGCATCGTCGTAGTGGCTGCAGAACAACGTCACCGGGTGTCCTGCAGCCGCTATGCGTCCGAAAATTTCATGGAGATGGGTTTCGGCACCACCCGCCTGGGGATTCGTGCGATCCTGCCAGTTAAGAACGAGAATGCGCATCGATCAGCGTTGGGGCGTTTCCACGAGCACTTCCACCGTACGCGAGTAGAAGCGTCCTTCCGGTGTGTCGTTATTGTAGAGTGGCAGACGTTCGCCGAGGCCGGATGCACTCGCTTCGCCGACACCGAGGGCCTTTGCGACCGTCCGTGCCCGCTGTTCGCTCAGGCGCTGGTTGTAGTCCTCGGAGCCCGTCCTGTCCGTATAGCCTACGACGCGCACCTGCGACGTCGGCTGGATACGTTCCTTCACGTCGTTGACGACGCTCTGGTTCGCCGGTGAAAGGTCGGCCTTGTCGAAGGCGAAGAGAATGAGGCTGTAGCGATCGATCGTCTTGTCGGTACTGCCCGACGAACGCTTGCTGTCGATGGTCACTTCGCTGATGGGCAGTTTCGAGGACTGGGAAGGAATCACCATGCCGCTCGAATCCCGAACGACGAGCAGGTACTTGAGTTCGCCTGATCCATGCGGGATATAGGCGGATTGCTCTTCGATTCTCCAGTCCACGCTGGGTGGAATCGGATTGCCATCGTGGAAGGTCTTGATGATGCGGTCGTTATTCGTGACGAACAGCGTCCACGTTGCGATGGGAATGCGCGGATCGATAGACGGCTGGAAGCGGATACCGGCTGGCTGGAAGACACGCATGGTATCGCGCGATTCCACGGGGGCGAGGATGGCGGGTGACGACGAGCTGATCTCGACGCGTCTGTTCTCCGCACGACCATCGACGTCGGCTTCGTTCGACGGCTTGTCCGGGAGGCCACGCGTTTCGATGTTCACATGGGATGGATCGACATCCCACATCCCCACGAGGTAACTCTTCACCGCAGCGGCACGCGATGTCGCGATGCCCGTATTTCTCGATGCTTCCGTACCGTCCGTGCATCCCGTCAGGGTGATGCTTGCCGACGGATCCTGTTGCATCCGCTTGCCGATGATGTTCAGCAGGTGATAGTAGGTGTGCATTGCGTCGAGGTTGTAGAAGTTCTCGACGGCGAACGCTTCCGTCTGTTCATCCCTGAGGCGGCGATACCGGACCGGTACGTCCGACGAGTTCTCGTCGAAGAAGACGTAGGGAAGGATGGGGCGTACGCGTCGTGAAGCGAATTCCTCGATCCGTATCGACGTTCCCGTCGTGCGGCCGTCTTCCGTCAGGCCTGTGGCCGAAACGGCGGACGTGAACGGGATACCGGGAGTATTCTTCGTCGGCGGGGTGATCGTGCGTGCGAAATCATAGAGTTCCGCATCCGACAGCGAGTCGTCCACAACGTCGGGCGGGATGAAGGACAGGGCAAGTCCCGCACGGATCTGATGCGTGTTCCACGAGAGGCCCGAGACGACGGGCATCGGCGAGAACGTGAAGAGGACTTCAGGGCTCAGGAGGACCGTCTTGTCGGCATTCAGAGGGATGTCGTACGAGGCGCCGACGGTGACGCCGAGGGCGAGTTGACTGGCCTTGGGAATGTCGCCCGAGACGACATTGCGCTGACGCTGGTCGTTGGAGAAGGTGGCATTGGACGGCGAGACCAGCACTTCGGCCTGGTCGAACGTCGCACCCAGCAGGTAGCCTGCGGTGAATCCGCCATGCAACGTGAATTCGGGATTGACATGATAACCGAACAATGGTTCTATGCTGATCTGCTTGAACGAGGCCGTGAGGTCATGGCGGATCGTGGCGGGGCCTGTCGTTCCGTCCGACATCATGATGGTCTTGTTCTCCGTGGCCGAGAAGGGTGCCTGATACTGACCGTAATGCAGACGTATCGCGATCTGCGTCGTCGCGTTGAAGGGCGAGATGTAGGTAAGACCTGCGAACCATCCCGTACCCGTCACACCGGAGAATTCCGGGCAGCAATTGGGGACGGTGGGCAGACTCGAGAAGGAAGCGGAATGCAGACCGATGGCGTAGTTACCGAACAGGCCGATGCGCGGGCGGAGCAGGGGATCGGTCTGTACCTGGGCCTCGAGCTGTTGCGCGAACGTGCATACGAACAGTGCAGCGAGAAGAAAACGCATCATGACGGTCCTGGGTGTAGTCGTTCGATTGGGGGCTTGGTTGGAGATCACTTCGAAATCTCCAGTCGTTGTGAGCGGCGTTCCGTCGGAGTCGTCATGAGGATGTAGTAGGCACCGTTCGACATCGTCGTGACGTCGAAGGGCAGGCGGTACACACCCGGCTGGAGATAGCGATCAACGATCGTCGCGAGCGTGCGTCCGGTCATGTCGACGACGGTCACGGTCGTATGGCCGCGTTCGACGACGGCCACGTCGATCGTCGCCGGTCCGGTCGCAGGCTGCGGTGAGACGTGGATGCCGGCTCCCTGTGCCGCAAGCTTGATGAGTCGTGGTCCACCCTGGCGGCAAAGGTCGTCGAGGATGACCTGTCCGGGTTGCGTGCGTACCAGGATGGTATCCGCTACGCGGATGTTCGTGAAGGCGACGGTGGACGCCGTGTCGTTGCCCCACAGCGAATGGAAGCGGAGTGTCGTCGCGAGCGAGTCGTTGCCAGCGGGAATCGTGATGCGTACGGGAATCGTTCGCATGCCGTTGCTGACCGTACCGACAGGTGTCTGCCCCGAAGGCATCAGCAGGGTGGCGTTGACGATGACATCGACATCGATGTCACGGACCGTCGTGCGGTCGAGGTTGATCTTGTCGGTGATGTAGACCGGTACGTCGATGCCACGGTCCGTATGTACGCGCATCGTGTCGGCACGGAGCAGGACACCGATATAGGTGCTGACGGTGGCACGGAATTGCAGCGTCTGATTGTGGTTGCAGGTCGAGTCCATGAACGTGTACGATGCCGTATAGGCATTACCTGCCGTGCCCCCGCGGAAGCGGACGACGACGGTCGAGATGCCGCCCGGCGGTGTTACGTCGGGAAGGATGGATTCGATCCGGAAGGTTCCGAGTTCGATGGGCCCCTTGGGCCAGCGCAGTGATACCGTTCCGGTGTTGAGGATCTGGAACGTCTCCGTTGCAGGTGTATTCTCCGGAACGTTATCGAATGCGACGACGGGACGTGTGAGTTCGAAGCCGATCGAATCCTTGCGGGCAACGAGTTGCGTATAGGTTTCGCCGCCGATGGCATTCATGGCCGTCGACGTGAAGATCGCCTGCGCCGTGCGGATGCCCGGAATCATCGGCGTGAAGCGGATGATGAAGTCCTGCTTCGCCTTCGCTGCGAGTTCGAGCGGAAACTGTATCGATCCCACCGGAGTGATGGTGAATTCGGAGGCGTTCAGTCCGGCGACGCGTGCCTCGAACAGGAGGAGCGATGAGTTGCCCGTATTCGACACGGTGATGGTCCGCTCCACCGGTGTGCTGTTGCAGGCATCGACGTCGAAGACGACCGACTGAACCGTCGAGATGGTGGCGTCGCCGCTGCCCTCACCGTAGAGTTTGACGACGATGGGAGCGCCAGATTCCGTCGTGAGGGTGACCTGTGCCGCGAAGCGGCCAAGGTCGGTGGGTTCGAAGCGCAGGATCAGGGAACGCGTCTCACCCGGAGCGAGGGTGAAGAATCCACCGCCCTGGACGATGGAGAACTGTCCTGATGCCGGGCCCGTCAGCGACGTTCCGGTGACGCGTACGGCCTCCGTGGCCGATGCCGGTAGGCTGATCACGATGGTCGTGTCGTTGGTGCCGAGGTTGGCGACCTTGCGTCCGAAGTCGACGAGATACGGTACCTGGAGTTGGGGCAAGGTACCGTTGCCGAAGACGCGTGTGCGGATCGTTCCCGTACCGGTTTCGATATCCAGATCTGCGCTACGGGCTCCTGCGGCCGTCGGTGCGAAGGCGAACTCCACGTCGAGAGCGGCACCGGGTGCCAGCATCGTGGACGTCGGAACGGAGACCATGTCGAAGTCCGTGAGATCGCCGGATGCGAGCCTGACGCTACGGATGGCAAGCGGCGTCGTACCGGTGTTGCGCACCACGGTCGCCGTCTTGTCGATACCGTTGCGGACCATGACCGTCCCCATGTCGACGTCGCTGCCCGTTGCCGTACCGCCGACGACGGAGAAGGTGGCGTCGGAGACGTCCTCAGTGAGACGAAGGCCACCGAGGTTCCATATCCGTGCCGTGAAGTCCGTGGAGGCGGTGATGACGGACGTTCCGTTCTGACCGTATCGTGCGCTGTAGACCAGCCCGCGGTGGCCGGCGAGGAAGTTCGTCATGCGCAGCGTTCCCGCATCCAGGAACTTCGCCGTGCCATCGCCGCCTGCGGCGAGGATCTGGCTGCCGTTCGGAGAGTATCGTACGGACAGGATGGAACCGCTGGACGGATTCGACTGCGTTCGTTGCTGGCCGGTGGACGCATTCCAGGTCCGTACCGTGAGATCGGCACTGCCTGAGACGACGGTGCTGCCGTCAGGCGAGATGTCCGCGCTGTAGACCGGACCGGTATGTCCGGTGAAACGCTGGATGACGTCCATCTGGTTGACGTCACGGATGACGGCGGTCTGTCCCTCGCCGCAGACGAGGCGCGTACCGTCGCCGTTCATGACGATGGAGTGTACGGCGCCCGTGACCTGCGTCTGCTGTCCGGCGATGGCGCCGTTCTGGATCACCGTCAGGGCGTTGTCCTGTCCTACATATAGCTTGGATCCGTCCTTCGAGAAGACGAGCGACCATACGCGGCTACCGACCGGGATGGTCTGGATGAGCTGACGCGTATCGATGTCGAAGAATCGCACGGTGCCGTCGAAACTGCCGCTGGCCACGACGGGTTGCGTCGGGTGGCCCGCCACGGACGATACCCAGTCACCATGCGTACCGAGACGGGCGATATGTTCACCGGTCTGTGCATTCCAGAGATTGACGCCGCCATCATGGCCGCCCGTTACCGCCCGGGTTCCACCTGCCACGAATTCTGCCGTATAGAGGGGCTGTTCACCCGACAGGACGACGACCTTCGATGCATCGATGACCGTCTGCTGGATACGGACCTTGGCATGAGTCGTTTGTACAGGGCCGGGAACCCATCGATAGGAAAGTCCCGTCGCCGATTCCGTCAGGCTGGCCCACGTCGTTCCGTCGTCCGTACTCAGATCGATGCGTACGGGATCGTCTGGCAACGAGCCTGTCCATGTGATGACGGTGTCGATACCGGCCGTGAGCGTTTCACCGCCGTTGGGGGAAACGACCCGAAGCGTGTTGTCGCGTGACCGGAAACCGGCCTTGGCACGGATGGTCTGGGACGAGCAGGCGTCGCTCGTCACGGTGATCGTGGCGAACTGTCCCGTCGAATCCTGGGCATCGTATCGGATGGTGATGTCGTGGCTCTGATCGGGCTGTAGTGTCACGTTCGGCGGTACGGCGCCACTCGTGATGGTGAAACGGGGGTTGTCGACGACGATGTTCGTGATGGTCACGGGCTTGTTGCGTGCCGTGAGGGTGACGGTGCGCGTGGCCGATGAGGAGACGGCCACTTCGCCGAAGGCGAGGCCGGTCGTACTGGCGTCGAGGAGCGAGCGTGAGCCGACGGGTACCGAATACGAACGATTCCTGGTAGTGGTGGTCCTGGTCAGGACGATGGCCCTGTCGGCGTTGCAGTTTGCGGAAGCCGTCCAGCTCACCGTACAGGAACCGAGCTGCTTGGCATCGGCGACGAAGGCACGTGCGTGGATCGTGGCTTCCAGAGCGGTCTGGATGTTTTCGGCCCATGTGCCGCCGGACTCGGTGGCGAGGGTACGAAGGGATTCGGAGACGGGTGTTCCGACCCCGATGACGTAGATCCTGATGTGGAAGGTGCGCGCCAGCGAGAGCAGGGCCTCGACGTCGATACGGGTATTACCGTCCGTCATCAGGAGGAGCGTGCGATCGTAGCGTGCGTTCAGGAGCTGGTTGATCGCTCCCATCGGGCTTTCGTTGAGGCCGTTGGTCAGGTTCGTACCCTTGCCGACCTGCAGTGCGTCGACGGCAGAGGCGAAGCGCGGACGGTTCGACGTCGGTCCGAGCTGAAGCATCGGATGCTGATCGTAACCGATGAGACCTGCCTCATCGGCGGGATTCGTCAGTACGGCTTCGATGGCCTTCGCACCGGTCTTCTGGATGTCGAGGACCTGTGCCTGTGTCGATGCCGAGATGTCGCATGCCACCATCAGCGACAGGATACGCGCCGTACCCGCGGGAGGGCATACCGTCTGCGACGGCAGGACCTGGCCGTCTTCCCTGACGGTGATATCGTTGGCACCGGATTCGATGGTTTCGAGATCGCCCGATCCATTGAAGCCGAAGACGCGTGTGGAGATGGCAGGATAATTCCTGGAGTCCACGTTCATGACCACGAAGGACTGTGCCGTAAGTCCGATCGTAGTGAGTAACGTGCATAGAACGAACAGGGTAGCAGTGCGCATCGTCATGCAACCAGGCCTCAAATAGATTCAACGACGTATCGAGTCAAGCACGAGCCATAAAAGTACCATTTCGGTGATGGCGCGACAAACTTTCTTTGACGGGGCGAAGACCGGGTATCGGCCGGTCGCGGTGGCCCGTTCTCCATCGCTCGTGCCATCAGGAATGGAGAACGCCGATCGTCAGCGGTCCGTTACAGGGATACCTGTCCGGACGGACTCGGAACCCGGTGCCGATCTGCATCGTCGCGACCGAACGACGCAGCACCGGTGTGAGGATCATTGTCGATTCGTCCGCAGTTCGTCCGCAGTGTCTTGCCGGAGTGCCTTGATGGGGGGAGATGGGAGGCGAGTACGACCGGAACGACGGGAGGGGCCGGTACGTGAAGGCGAATTCACGAACTGCGACGTTCGGTCGGTCGAAGGCGAATTCCTGGAAGGGAACGGGTGACGAATGGAGGCGATGCCGACGACCTTCCATATCAGGACGAAGGGTTCCGGCACTGGCCGCCGTGTAACGGAGGAACGACAGAACAGGACGATGGACGAAAGACCGATGAGGATGTCGAAGCTCCAGCCCGTGAAGCTCATGATGGCCCGAACCTTATGCTGCAGGGAAAGCCGATGCAGTACCAGGTCCACGGGGAAACGCAGGGCATGCCAGGCATCGTGGAACGCCCGGTAGTATCATGGATAACCGTACGCGATGTCGTATGAAGACGGTCTCAATGTCACGAAAACAGCGGTATCGGTACGAGAAGAGATGACCGACGCAGCCCGTGATGGAAGGGCTACGCCGGTCATGATGGACTCACTGGATCGTCATGGGGCGCATCACTCGATCGGAGTTTCGACCACGACCGTCACGGTGCGGCTGTATGCACGTCCCTCCGGGAGGTGGACATCGTAGGGCGACTGCTCTCCGAGCGATCGTACGTCTGCTCCTTGCAGCTTGAGTACGCGCGCCGTTTCGTTCGCACGACGTCGCGACAGCTCCAGATTGTACATGTCCGAACCGATGTTATCGGTGAAGCCACTCACGGTGACCGTCGATGCGGGACGTATACGCTGGGCGATGAGGTCGATGATGGCAGCATTCGCTCCCTTGATGGCGGCGTCGTTGAAGTCGAAGAGGATGAGACTGAAGCGATCGATCTCCTTGTCGGCGATGCGCTCGATACGCTTCTTGCGGATCGTCATCTGCTGCACGCCGATCTGTTTCGCCGGTGGCATCAGCACGCTTCCGGCACGATCCTCGAGGGTCAGTTGATAGTCGACGGCGCTTTCGCTGCGGGGGATGGCCGTACGATCGGAAGTCACGTCCCACGTCACGAACGTGGGAAGGGTATCCCTGCCATGCATGGAATACAGCGTACGTCCATCCTGTCTGGCTTCCACCTTCCATGTGGCGAGGCCAGCCGACGCGACGGACGTGAGATCGAAGCGTACCTGTTGCGGTGTCGATGTCCGCAACGTATCCGTCGTGAAGACCGGACGCAGGATCCTGCTGTCCGAACTGGTGATCTCCACACGACGATTCTCTTCGTGAGCGAGGGGAATGTCCGCCGGATCGCTCGCCCGCGTGGGATGTTCCGGCAGGAGACGCTGCTGGATCCGTATCCGCGACGTATCGATACCGCAGACATCGATGAAGTAGGCACGTACGGTCTTCGCCCGTGCCAGCGCCAGTGCGGTGCCTGCATCGCGACCCGTCTCGGACGTGCACCCCGTCAGTGTGAGCGTCGCCGCCGGATTGTCCCGCATGCGTCGTCCGACGATGTTCAGGATATGGTAGTAGGTCTCCAGTGTTCCTTGTGCATAGAGCTGCTCTTCCCTGAACGACTGTACGGACGAAGGATCGAGATTCCTGTATCGTGCCGGTAATGTGGAACTGCCTTCGTCGAAGAAGATGTAGTTCAGGAGCGGCCGCAGGTCCGTGGCCACGATTTCCTCGATGCGCAGTGTGACGTCGTCGATCAACCGCCCATCGTCCTCTATGCCGTGCGCTTCGATGTCGCCACCGAGGAAGGGTCTGACGGGTGGTGGAGGCGGAACGGTATCGGGCGGCGGAGGTGGTGGAGCAGGAGGTTCGGAGATCGGCGACCAGCCGAGTGCCAGTCCGAACCGGAGTTGATGGGCCTTCCACGAGACACCGTCCGCCACACCGGTGAGGGCATGATGGTAGAAGATTTCGGGGGCGAGGAAGGTCGTGCCGCGTGTATTGAGGGGCAGGACGTACCGGGCACCGACGGCGATGGTGGCCCGCAATGTGGACGCACCCGGAATGTCCTTCGAAACGTCGACCCATACACGGTCACTACCGAGATAGGCGCCGTAGTCCGCGGGTTCGATCATCGTTTCCGTCTGATGGACCGACGACGTCGTGACGTAGGCGAGACGTCCGCCGACGAACAGATCCAGCCCACCGATGGCGCGCCAGCCGATCATCGGCTCGAGACCGATGCTGGACAATGTGGCATCGAGGTCATGGCGGAACAGCGCCTCGACGACGCGAGCGGAGTCGCGCAGATCCGCTACGACCGTACGTTCGTCATCGGACTGACGTCCTCCTTCACCGGCATAGGTGAGGCGAAGGTGGAGCTTCCACCGGTCATCGAGCGGAAGCGTGCCGAAGGCACCCAGATAGAAGCCATTGCCCGACCCTCCGTCGAACGACGGGCAGCAGGACGGGATGTCGCCGAGTTTCCGGAAAGAGGCCACGTGACTGTTGCGCCCGTATCCTCCGAGGATGCCGAGTTCGGGGCGTGCGGCAGGAGCCTGTTGTCCATGCGCGGAGACGAGAACCGTCGACGTCAGTACCAGGGCCGAGAGTATGGTTCGAAGCATAGTCGCAATTCCCGTCATGATGAACCAGGGTATACGTGCTGCATATGACTCTGAACGTGACTATTTGTGACCCGGCATGAAGGCCGATGGACACAATGCGGTGATGGTGCATTCCGAACAACGCGGACGCCGCGCAATACAGGTACGGCGTCCATGCGTGATGATGCGATGATTGAAGCTGTTCCACAGCTCCGGCTCCATGAGGTCCATCAGCGTGAACTCGATACGCACGGGATCGGTATCGTCCACAAGCTTCAGCAGATTGCTGATGCGGATGACATGGGTATCGACCGTGATCCCCGGGATGCCGTAGTAATTGCTGAGGACACAGTTCGCCGTCTTTCGTCCCACACCGGGTAGCGACACCAGTTCCTCGAGCGTGGCGGGGACTTCGCCGTCGAAGTCGTCGATCAGCTTCGCACAGCATCCCCGTATGTTCTTCGCCTTGTTCTTGTAGAAGCCTGTGGAACGGATATCCTCCTCCAGTTCCTCGGCGGGTACGAGCAGGTAGTCTTCCGGTGTGCGGTACTTCTTGAAGAGGGACTTGGTGACGATGTTGACGCGTTCGTCCGTGCACTGCGCGGACATGATGGTGGCCACGAGGAGTTCGAGGGCATTGGTGAAGTCCAGCCCCGCTTTCGCATCGGGATAGGTCTTGCCCAGGATGTTGATGATCGATGCGAGGCGTGTGCGGCGTGCCGCACGGGATTCACGTTTGGCCATGGTTCGAACAGAGACTGTCGGGAGTATCCCGATGATAGATATAGGTGGGGTGATCCGTCCTGGCGATGACGACGCCTTCGTGCGAAGCGCGTTCGTGCAGCATTGCGTCGTCGGCATATCGTACGGCGTCGAACCCTCCCAGAGCCGTCAGGACGTCGCGGCGGATGACGAAGGTGCCGCCCACGACGCATTCCGCGATATGGATGGACTTCGTGGGATCGTCCTTGTCGGCCACGTAGGGCGTACCGACGATGTCCACGCCGCCGTGGAGGAATTCCACCATCGGATGGTCGAGCAGCATGCGCTTGCGGGAAGCCAGATGGTCGGGCAGGTATTCGTCATCCGAGTCGAGGAAGGTCACGAAGAGCCCGCTGCTCGCCTGCAGGCCTGCGTTCCGGGACAGTCCGGTGCCCCTGTTCGTATGGTACAAGCCGCGTATGGTTCTGTGTGCGGCTGCGTACCTTTGCACGACGGCGGCCGTGTCATCGGTCGAGCCGTCGTCCACGACGATCGCCTCCCAATCCGTTTCCGTCTGTGCGAGCAGCGAGTCGAGAGCGCGGGGCAGCAGCGCTGCCCGATTGTACGTGCAGATGACGACGCTGAAGAACGGACGTCGTTCGACGCGCAGGGAACTGGTGGATTCGGAAAACATGGAATCGGAGCTCATGGATCAAAACTACGACGACTTGGAAGAACCGCTCGACCACGGTGCGGAATCGATGACGAAGATCGATTTCTGGACGGCGTGCTCGTCGAACGGCATCATTCTCGACATCGAGCAGATGGAGCGCCTGGAGCGGTATCATGACGAGCTCCGCTACTGGAACGAAAAGGTGAACATGATCTCGCGCAAGGACGTGTCGAACATCTGGGAACGGCACATCCTCCATGCGCTGGCACTGGTGAAGTATGCGACCTTTCCCCAGAAGGCGCGTGTGCTGGACGTCGGTACCGGGGGCGGGCTGCCGGGCATTCCGCTCAAGATCGCCCGGCCGGATCTGCGCATGCTGATGATGGATTCCATCCGCAAGAAGGTGACCTGTACCGAGATGTTCGCCCAGCATACCGGACTCAAGGACATCGAGGTCCGGTGCGGTCGTGTGGAAGATCTCGTGAAGGAATCAAACTACCGGCGCGGGTTCGACGTTATTGTTTCACGGGCCGTGGCGCGTACGGGAGTCCTTCTGGACTGGGTACGCCCCCTCATGAAGCCGGCCGGCGGCGTCTGCTACTTCCTGAAGGGCGGAGACCTGCGCGAGGAATTCGCCGAAGCGCGGGAACGCCATCCCGGACTGCACATCGAGGAGACGCCGATCGATCTGTTCGGCGTGCCGGGCTTCAAAACGGATGACAAGAAGATCATTACCTGCAGCTATGCGCTATAGTATCATCTGTCTGACGATCGTGTTCTGCGTGACCGCAGGCATGGCCCAGGTGCGCGGCCCCGTGTCCGAGCCCCAGGCCGCGCCGGGTTCGAAGAGTGCCGTCAAGCTCGCACGCGTGAAGTACAACGGCGGGGGGGACTGGTACAACGATCCCAGTGCCGAAATCAACCTGCTGCGGTACGTTCGCGCGAACACGAACATCCTCGTCGACCCGGTCTACGAATTCGTGGACCTGGCCAGCGACAACCTGTTCCTGTATCCGATCATCTTCATGACGGGTCACGGTACGGTGAACTTCACGGACGTCGAGGCGCGGAAACTGCGTGCCTATCTCGAGAACGGCGGCTTCCTCTACGTCGACGACGACTACGGTATGGATGTCTCCATCCGCAAGGAGCTGAGGAAGGTCTTTCCCGACCAGGAGCTGGTGGAGCTGCCCTTCGATCATCCGATCTACTCCGCACATTTCGTCTTCAGGAACGGCGTGCCGAAGATCCATGAACACGACGCCAAGCCTCCCCAGGGATTCGGATTGTTCTCGAACGGACGTCTCTGCGTATTCTATACCTTCGAGTCGAATCCGAGTGATGGCTGGGCGGATCCTGAAGTCCATCACGACCCGCCCGAACGCCGCGAAGCGGCGCTTCGCTTCGGTACCAACATCATCGTCTACGCCCTTTCCAAATGATGCAGACACAGCAACGATACCGTGCGATCGTCGGCCGCCTGAAATCCGTCAGGAGGGCCGAGCAGATGCACGAAGCAGGGCGCGGGCTGGCGACGGCCGTCACCATCGGTGCGGCTGCGATGCTTGCCATGATCCTGTTCGAGGCATGGATGCACGGTACGGTGCAGCTACGCACGGCGATGGTCCTGGCATGGATCGGCGTGACCGTCGCTTCGCTGATCGTGCTCACGGGACCGGCCATCCTGCGCCTCATGGGGCTGATGCAGGGCGATACGGTCGAACGCATGGCCTTGCGCGTAGGACGCGCCTACGACGACGTGGGCGACATGCTCTGCAACGTCCTGCAACTGGTCCAGCCGGCTGCGGCCGGTGCCGCCGATCTCGCCAATGCGGCCTTCGAACGGACGGTCGCAGTCGCGGAACCGAAGGACTTCTCCGTCATCATCGATCGTCGACCCATACGGCGTGCGGCACTCTGGATGCTGCTGAGCCTTGTGCTCGTCATCGGATTGCCGCTCGCCATGCCATCCAGCCTGGGGGCCTCCTTCCAGCGCCTCGCCGCCTACGATACGTCCTTCCTGCCACCGGCTCCCTACAGGTTCACCATCGAACCCAGGGATACGACGGTGATGCGGGGAACGACGCTGCGTGTGACGGCGCATGCCATCGGAACGCCGCCGCCGTCCATCACGGTGTGGATCCGCGAACTGCCCAACGAACGCTACCAGCCCTTCACCGTACGGGCCGACTCGGCAGGGACCTATCACTATCAGATGTCGGGCCTCACCGGTTCCGTCGAATGGTATGCCCAGGGCGCCTGGCTCGATGATGGGGTGATATCGGATACCGGAAGGATCACGGTCATCGACCGCCCTCTCGTGCGCACCCTGCAGGGCCGCGTATCGCCACCGTCCTATACCATGCTCGGTCCTACGGAGCTCACGGAGCAGCAGGCCGACGTGACTGCACTGAACGGTTCCACGGTCGATCTCTCCATCGTTTCCAACAAGGAATTGCGCTCGGCATCGATCCTCGTCATGCGTGGCGGATCCGATTCGTCGGCAACCGATACGACGCGCGTTCCCATGCAGGTGCGCGGCTCGTCGGCCAGCGGCCGTTTCCCCGTGCAGTTTACGGGCGCCTACGCCATCGTGCTCGAAGACAAGGACGGACAGGGCAATGCCGAGCCCGTGCGCTACGCCATCGTCGCGCTGACGGACGGACATCCCACGATCGCCCTCATCCAGCCCACGACGGATGCAGAAGTGGATCAGCGGGCCGTCCTTCCCGTGACCGTGGCGATCGCCGACGACTACGGTTTCTCGTCGCTGAAGCTCCACTATCGTCTGGTCGCGTCGAAGTATGCTCGTCCGGAAGAGAAGTATTCGTCCATCGACCTGCCCTTCACCAACAACGGTGCGGCGATCGAAGTGCCCTACGTATGGAATCTCGGCAAGCTCGGAATCTCGCCGGAAGACGTCTACGAATTCTACGTGGAAGTGGCGGACAACGACCGCGTGCGAGGACCGAAGACGGCACGGACATCGACGATGAAGGTGCGTCTGCCCTCGCTCGACGAGGTCTTCGCCCAGACCGATCGCACACAGGACGAAGCCGCACGCGAACTCAAGGAGATCGCCAAGGAAGCGGAGGAAGTACGCAAGGAAGCCGAACAGCTCCAGCGCGAGATGGCCAAGCAGTCGCAGAAGCCGGCGGAACAGGTCGACTGGAAGGAAAAGAAGAAGGCCGAAGACCTCCTCAAGCGCCAGGAAGCGCTCGAGAAGAAGATGGAACAGGTGGTGGAGAAGATCGAGCAGATGACGGAACAGTTGCAGCAGCACAACGCCATCTCTCCCGAAACCCTGCAGAAGTACATGGAACTCCAGAAGCTCATGCAGCAGGTGAAGTCTCCCGAACTCCAGCGCATGCAGGAACAGATGCGGAAGGCCATGGAACAGATGTCGCCCGAAGAACTGCAGAAGGCGATGAAGGACTTCAAGTTCAATGAAGAGGATTTCAAGAAGAACATCGAACGGACGATGAACCTGCTCAAGCGCACGCAGGCGGAACAGAAGGCCGACGAACTTTCGAAGCGCGCCGAGGAACTCGCGCAGAAGCAGGACGAACTGCAGCAGCGCACCGAGAACACGAATGCATCGAACAAGGAAGAACGTCAACGCATCGCCGAAGAGCAGAAGCGTCTGCAGGATGATCTGCAGAAGCTCGGTCAGGAGACGAAGGATCTGGAAAAGCTCATGAAGGAACTCGGCGCCGACATGCCGATGGACCAGATGGAGAAAGCGCAGAAGGAGCTCAACCAGGACGAGACGCAGCAACAGATGGAACAGGCCGAACGTGACGCCCAGAAGGGCGACATGCAGAACGCCCGCAAGAAACAGCAGCAGGCTTCCGACAATCTGCAGCGCTTCGCACAGCAGATGAAGAACATGAAGCGCGACATGAAGCGTAATTCTGCACGCGAGGCCATGCGGCAGATGCAGCGTTCGATGAACGACATGCTCGACCTGTCGCGTCAGCAGGAAGCCCTGCGGGACCAGACGCAGTCGCTCGATCCCAATTCCGCACAGTATCCGCAGATGGCCCAGAAGCAGCAGCGCATCCAGGAAGCCATGTCCAACATCGCCAACAACATGATGCAGCTCGCCCAGAAGTCCACCAGCGTGTCGCAGGAAATGGCACAGGACATGGGCAATTCGCTGCAGAACATGAAGGATGCCATCCAGCAGTTGCAGGACCGGAACGGACAGATGGCTGCGAAGAACCAGAGCGGCGCCATGAGTTCGATGAACAGCGCCGTGCAACGGATGAGCGATGCCCTCGGACAGATGATGCAGGGCGAAGGCCAGGCCCAGGGCGGTCAGGGACAGAAGCCCGGCATGGGTGAAGGGAACGGTCAGAGTCCATTCCAGCGTCTGCAGAATCTGGCCAATCAGCAGAAGTCCATCAACGAAGGTTCGCAGTCCATGGGTGGTAACGGTCAACCCATGAACGAGCAGCAGCGCGCGGAGATGGGGCGCCTTGCGGCGCAACAGGGCAAGGCACTCAAGGCGATGGACGAACTCGAGAAAGAACGTCAGCAGATCAACGGCGGAAAGAAGCCGATCGGTGACCTCAAGGCCATCGCCGACGATATGCGGGAAGTGATGACGGACATGCAGACGGGTTCCATCACATCCGAAACGCGTATGCGTCAGGAACGCATTCTCTCGCGTCTGCTGAATGCCTCGCGAAGCATCAACGACCGTGACTACGAGAAGACGCGTGAATCACGTGCCGGACAGGACGTCAACCGCAAGAGCCCGTCGGCACTCGACATGCGCCTGCTCGAAGGCAAGACGCAGTCCATGCGAGACCTTCTCAACAAGCTTCGCGAAGGATACACCAAGGACTACGAGAATCTGATCAGGTTGTATTTCGAAGCGCTGCAGAAACAGAACGTCAACGTCGGACAGTGATCGGCATGAAACTGCTCTTGTTCTGCGTGCTGCAGTCCGCTCTCGGAGTCGGTGGTACCGCCCTGCTGACGCAGGCCTTGCACGGACGTGACATCTCGGTGGCATCGATCACGTCGGCGACGATGACGTGGCAGGGAATCGGCGGACTCGTTCTGCTGTTCTCGTCCTTTCTCGTGATGGGCGTCATCCTCTCCTTCGCGAAGATGGCCGCCTACATTCCCCTCAATACGGCGCTTACCTTCCTGTTCACGGTCGTCCTCACCATCGTGGTGCAGCGGGATGCGGTGTCCTGGCCGCTCGTAGGTGGAATGGCGCTGATCTTCGTCGGCGTGCTGCTGGTGAGTGCGGCCACTACTCCTCGTCCGTAAGGGACATCGTGATTCCGGCCGCCGTCGACGTGGCCAGGGCTCTCAATACATCGATATCGGTATCCGGCGCGCCATAGGCGAGGGCTACGCCCATGCGGCGATAGCGCCGCGTCGTGGGCTTGCCGAAGATCCGCACGTCCGTATGCGGTGTCGCCAGCACGGCTTCCAGTCCATCGAAGACGGGCGGTACCGTTTCGTTGCCGGAGGCGAGGACGACGGCGCTGGCGCCCGCACGATCGAGCGTGATATGGGGAATCGGATACCCGAGCACTGCGCGTGCGTGAAGCTCGAACTCGTTCAGATTCGTCGTGCCCGCCAACGTGACCATACCCGTGTCGTGGGGACGGGGCGACAGCTCGCTGAAGTAGACATCGTCGGACGTGAGGAAGAATTCCACGCCCCAGATGCCTGCACCCGTCAGGGCAGCCGTGACCTGCGCGGCCATTTCCTGCGCCTTCTTCAGCAGTTCGGGCTTCACCGCATGAGGCATCCAGCTTTCCATGTAGTCGCCGCGTTCCTGGCGATGGCCGATGGGTGGACAGAACAGCGTCGGCCCGTTCTTCTGCGTCACGGTCAGGAGCGTGATCTCGCTCTCGAACGGAATGAATTCCTCGACGATGACTTCGCGCAGATCGCCCCGTGATCCTTCCATGGCGTAGGTCCATGCCGCCTGTACGTCGGCTGCGGTGCGGATGATGCTCTGGCCCTTGCCGCTCGACGACATCAGGGGTTTCACGACGCAGGGAATACCGATGTCGCGCACGGCATCCAGATACTCCTCTTCCGTCGATGCATAGGCATAGTTGGCGGTACGTACGCCGAGTTCCCGCGCTGCGAGATCGCGGATGGCCTTGCGGTTCATCGTCATGTTCGCGGCGCGTGCGCTGGGCACGACGTGAATGCCCTGCTCCTCGTAGGCGAACAGACGTTCCGTACGGATGGCTTCGATCTCCGGTACGATGATGTCCGGTTGCACATCACTCACCGCGGCATCGAGCTCGGCGGCGTTGAGCATGTTGACGATACGCCGGTCGTCGGCTACCTGCATGGCCGGAGCATCGTCGTAGGAGTCGACGGCGACGACCCGGTGTCCGAGGCGTTTGACGGAGATCGTGAACTCCTTGCCGAGTTCACCTGAGCCGAGGAGGAGGATGGTCTTCATGGCGCGAATCTACAACGAGCCGCTGGCATCGACATCAACGGTGACGCGGATGGATGCGGCCGCCCAGGATGAATGATAGGCATCGAGAGCACCGTTCAGCGCGGCACGCAGATGCCTGCCCGACGGGTCGGTGTGCTTGAAGCCCTTGACGACGATGATCTGACGATAGCGGTTGCGCAGACGGGCGATGGTTGGCACGACGGCCGGCAGGCGGACGAGATGTTCCGTCCGTTCGGGAATGAGCTGCTGCACGATACGGGCATGATGCGCGACCTGCGCTTCATCCAGTCCCGACAATTCGATGACGACGAAGCGTACGTATGGCGGATACATGGCCTCGCGTCGCGAGGCGAATTCCTCTTCGAGCCAGGGAGCGTAGTTGCCGGTCACGGCTGCGACGACGGCCGGGTGGTCGGGACTGCTGGTCTGGATCACCACCTCGCCCGGTTTGTCGGCCGTACGTCCCGCACGCCCGGAAACCTGCGTCAGGAGTTGTACGGTACGCTCTGCGGCACGGAAGTCGCTCTGATGGAGCTGCTGGTCCGCATTCACCACACCGACCAGCGTTACGCGGCCGATGTCGAGTCCCTTGGCGATCATCTGCGTGCCGATGAGGACGTCGATACCGCCGTCGGAGAAGCGTTGGAGGATGGTGCGATGTGCACCCCTGCGTGTGGTCGAGTCGGCGTCCATGCGGTGGATCGTGGCGTCGACGTTGTGCTGGCGCAGGTAGTCGGCGAGTTCCTCTTCGATCCGCTGCGTGCCGGTTCCCGTTTCCCTGAGCGAGATGCCACCGCACGTCGTGCATACGGTACGTACCGGTTCGGCATAGCCGCAGTAGTGGCAGCGCAGGGAGAACGAGGCCTTGTGATAGGTGAGGGCGACGTCGCAGTTCATGCACATCGGAACATCGCCGCAGTCCGTACACTGGAGCTGTGCCGAATATCCGCGGCGATTGAGGAAGACCAGTGAGCCTTCCTTCCGCAGGATGCGCTGTTCGATCTCGTGCAGGAGCATCGGGCTGTAGGCGCCCGTCGCCGGATTCGCCTTGCGTTCGGTGCGCATGTCGACCACCCGGATCGATGGCATGATGGCGCCGTCCACACGCGTGGTGAGACGCAGGTGATGATAGCGGCCGGTGTTGACGTTGTGGATGGTTTCGAGCGACGGTGTCGCCGAACCGAGGACGACAGGACATGCTTCGAGATTCGCCCGCATGACGGCTGCGTCGCGTCCGTGATAGCGTGGTGCAGGGTCGTCCTGCTTGTAGGTGGATTCGTGTTCTTCATCCACGATGACGATGCCGACATCGGGCAGGGGCGCGAAGATAGCCGAGCGTGCACCGATGACGAGGGGCGACGTTCCGTCCTTGATGGAACGCCAGGTGTCGGCACGTTCGCCGACGCTCATGCGACTGTGCAGGAGGGCCACACGTTCGCCGAACATCGCACGGAATCGGTCGGACAGTTGCGGTGTGAGCGATATCTCGGGTACGAGAAGGAGTGCGGTCCGCCCCTGTTCCAGCGCATGTGCGATGACACGCTGATAGACCAGCGTCTTTCCCGATCCCGTGATACCCTCGAGCAGGAACGGCACGAAGGTCTTCGTGTCGATGGCCTGGACGATGGCATCGACGGCCGTCCGTTGTTCCGGTGTGAGCTCCAGGTCCGTCTCGTCACGCGATGACAGCCGTCCTTCACGGTGGCCATCGTGATCGCGTACGACGTCGATCTCGACGATGTCGACGAGTCCCTTCTTCACCAGTGCGTCCAGCGCCGATGCAGTCGTGTCGTTATCCTGGAGAAGCTGGCTGCGGAGCGAGGGCCCTTCTCCACGCATGGCAGCGAGGTAGAGCTGGCTCAGGAGCAGCGACTGTTTCGGAGCACGATGGTCGAGCTGATCGAGGGCATTGCGCAGAGCCTGGTCGTCATCGAGCAATGCGGAGGCGATACGCGCGGCCTTCTGTCGTTTGGGACCGGCCTGCGCTTCGATATCCGTCACGATCCGGATCAATCCTGCACGTTGGAGAGCATCGAGCTGGTCGGCGATCGTCGTCGAGTCGAGTTTCTTCTGGAGATAGGCTACGGTGACGTCGCCGGTATGACCGTGCAGGGCTTCGAGCAGGGCGGCGCGTTTCGGTGCGCGCCTCTGCAGATGCGTCCATTCCTCGTCCGTGGGTTCGCGCAGCATGCTCACACGGATGACGCCTTCGGGCGACAGGCCCGACGGCAATGCCGCATGGAGGGCTTCGCCCCACGAGCACAGATAGTATTCGGCCATCCAGCGCGTCAGCGAGAGCACGGGAGCGGGGAAGGCAGGCTCGTCGTCGAGGAGTTCCAGGATCGGGCGTACTTTGGGATGCGCCTCGACGTCCATCGCCACGATCGTACCTGTGAGGATCCGTTTGCCCAACGGTACGAGTACCCGGCATCCTGCACGCGCATGGGCCGCTTCTTCGGGCAGCGCATACGTGAAGACGTCCTGTCGGGGGACGGGCAGTGCGACGGAAACACAGGAACGATGGGTGAACACGGGAGAAGACGTCGGTGGGAAACCTCGAAAATACGGTCCATTTCCTTGCCACGATGGACTCAATACGTGGACGATCCCATCGTCATCGGCACGGATACGGCTATTTTTGCAGGAAGATATGCAACACCTCAAACAGCTCGTCGCCGCCTTTCTCATGGCCCTGGCGGCCCATCCTCTGGCCTCGTGCGCGCCCGGTCCGGAACCGGCCGCCGAAGCGCCGCTGTACACCGAATCGAGGGCCGTCGTCGCGGACGACGATATCTCGACGTCGAGGCAGAACGCCATCACGCGTGCCGTGAAGAACTGCTCGCCGGCCGTCGTCGGCATCAACGTCACGGAAGTGCACGAGCAGGTCTACAGGGATCCGTTCGATGCCTTCTTCGAAGACGATCCGGTATTCCGCCGATACTTCCAGCCGAGGGCATACAAGCGTCAGTATACGGTGCGCGGCCTGGGCTCCGGCTTCCTGATCTCGAAGGATGGCTACATCATCACGAACGACCACGTCGCCGGCAACGCATCGAAGATCGTCGTCACCTTGACCAATGGCGAGAAGTACGACGCCGAAATCATCGGCACGGATCCCACGACCGACGTAGCGCTACTGAAGATCAAGGGCGAGAACTTCCCGTATCTCAAGCTGTCCAACAGCGAGGACGTCCAGGTCGGGGAATGGGCCATCGCCTTCGGCAATCCGTTCGGACTGTTCGACAACAACGCCAAACCGACCGTCACGGTGGGTGTGGTGAGCAACATCGGCGTGAACTTCACGCAGCCGGACGAACGCGGCGGAGACCGTGTCTATCGAGGTATGATCCAGACCGACGCGGCCATTTCGTCGGGCAATTCCGGCGGACCGCTCGTCAACGCACTCGGCGACGTCATCGGTGTGAATACGGTCATCTATTCCACGGCACAGAATGCCCGTGGCGCGGGATCCATCGGTATCGGATTCTCGATTCCGATCAACCGCGTGAGGACCATCGTCGATCGCATCCGCAAGCACGGTACCATCAACCGGGACTTCTGGACCGGACTCGAGATGCAGGGGATCACGGAAGAAGTGGCCTCGTACTTCAAGATCGATCGTACGGACGGCGTCTTCGTCACGCGCGTCTATCCGAACAGCCCTGGAGCGCGTGCGGGTATCGAGCCCGGTGATATCATCGTGGCCATCGACGGCAGGCCGGTCGTGAAGAACGAAGACGTGAACGTCGCCGTCCTCGACGGTGAAGTAGGCAATACACTCAAACTGACGATCGTGCGGGGCAGCAAGGAAGAAACGGTGTCCCTCACGCTTACACAACGTCCCCGGAGCGGCAGTGCCAGAAACTAGTACAAGCGGTCAGACAGGCAGCATCCTTCGTGCGCAGGATCTGATGAAGGTCTACAAGAAGCGTACGGTGGTGAAGGGAAGTACCCTCTCCGTCAAGCAGGGTGAGGTCGTAGGATTGCTCGGTCCCAACGGTGCGGGCAAGACGACGACGTTCTACATGATGGTGGGGATGGTGAAGCCGAACAGGGGGCGCGTCTTTCTCGATGATGGCGACATCACGGGAACGGCCATGTACAAGCGTGCCCGCCGTGGGATCGCCTATCTTCCGCAGGAAGCGTCGATCTTCCGCCGGCTCTCCGTCGAACAGAACATCACGGCCATCCTTCAGCTCAAGCGTATGTCGTCTGCCAGACGCAAGGAACGTCTGGAGGAACTGCTCGAGGAATTCGGTATCACGCGTATCCGCAAGAGCAAGGGCTACATGCTCTCGGGGGGCGAACGTCGCCGCTGCGAGATCGCCCGGGCCCTCGCCACGGATCCGAAATTCGTCCTGCTCGACGAGCCCTTCGCCGGTATCGACCCCATCGCGGTCGAGGATATCATGCAGATCGTGCGACAACTGCGCACGAAAGGAATCGGCGTCCTGATCACCGATCATAACGTCCATGAGACGCTGTCCATCACGGACCGCGCCTATATTCTCATCGACGGAAGCATCTTCGTGAACGGTACGGCCGAAGACATCGCAGCCAATGCCGAAGTACGCCGCCGTTATCTCGGCGAGAATTTCACGCTCGGCCGTTACTGACCCCAGGAGAGCTGAAGGAAGACACTCTGCGATGGACCGAGATTGGCCACCGTCTCCGTATAGGCATAGTTGAGCACGTTACGCCCGCCGAGCGTCAGTTTCAGCGGGAGCTTCGTCATGGCGTTCATCGACCAGACGAGACGCGCATCGACGATATGCGTCGGGACGCGGGCATCGGCATCGGCGATGAAGAGTTTCAGCCGATCGTCCACCCGCTCCACACGATTGAGAAACCGGTAATCGCATTGCAGTTCGACGGCGTCGAACGGACGCCAGAACGCACGGCTGTACCAGATGATGTTGTTGCGGAACGGCAGTGTATTGTCCTGGACCAGATCCCGCGGCAGCATGGCCGTGATCCCGGTTTCCATGCCGAGTCCGTCGGCGATCATCATGCGGGCCGTGGCTTCCGCACCGAGGACACGTGCGCGCGTGACGTTGCGGAAGACGATGGGGCTACCCGGCTGTGCGAAGTCGAACGTCGGTTCTATGAGATCGTAGAGTTCGTTGTCGAACACGGCGATGTCGAGTTCGACGGGCAGCAGCAGGACGCCCGTGTGATGGGCTCCGATCTCGGCCGATACGGAGCTTTCGGCAAGGATGTTCTCGTTCGGGCTTACCTGGAACGGACCGTACCGTATGCGGGCATAGCGTTCCGCGATGGTCGCCGCACGGAAGCCTCTGCCTACGGATGCGCGCAGTGTGGTCTGTTCCGAGGCATGCCACGTCATGCCGAACTTCGGACTGAATTCGAGCTGCGACGTGCGTCCACCCGTTTCTTCGCGATCGGCACGTACGCCGGCCGTGACGATGAGATCGTCGACGAAGGTGAACTCCGCCTGCGCATAGCCGCTGACGACGCTCTGGAGCTGGTTGCCGTAGACGTCCGAACGTACGCTGTTCAATCGGGCGTTGAGTCCTGCCGTGATGACGGTCGTCGATGAGAGCATCGACGTGAGCTGCGCTTCGGCGTTATAGGTGGAGGCCGTAGACTGGTTGGAATCGACGGGCGTGCCTGTCTGCGTATTCTCGAATCGGGTGACGAAGACACCGGGGCGTACGACGAGGGACGTCGTACCGGACAGGATCTGACTGAATTCGAGGGCCGCCGCCAGTTTCGTGGAACGCAGCCGCTCGTCCGGCTTCTGATCCGTGGGCGGGAAGGTGGCGCGCGCCAGACTCTCCCAATAGAGGTAGTTCTCCTTGTCGTCCACCGCTCCCAGAGCGAACAGCTTGAGCGATGTTCTTTCGTTCGGCTGCCACCCCAGCTTCGTGTAGCCGAAGCCGCGTACACCTGCATCGAAATCGCGATAGCTCTGGTCCTGACGGATGCCGCCGCTGGCGTTCACGCTGAACTGTCCGAAGGCCCTGGCATATCGAAGGTCGGCGCCCGACTGGATCGACGGTACATCCGAATACCGCCATTGCTGATACTTCGGCAGTGGATAGACACCCGCATAGATCCTTGCATTCAGTTCACCGGTATCCGTCGCCTCCTTCGTGATGAGACTCACCACACCTCCGAGGGCCCCCGTACCGTAGAGTGCCGAGCCTGCACCCTTGATGACTTCCACGCGTTCGATGTCCGCCACGGGCAGGACGTCGAACTTGATGTCGCCGTTATCTCCCGACAGGAGCGGGAAGCCGTCCATCAATACCATCGTGCGCGAGCCTACGCCGAAGGCGAAGCCGGAAGAACCGCGGATGTTGACCTGGTCCTTCGCGACGGTGACGCCACTGACGTAGCCGAGTGCTTCGTCCAGACGCGTGATGTTGCGTCTGGACAGGTCGGCCTGATTCATCACGGCGACGCTGATGGGAACGTCCTGTACGGCCTGGACGCGTTTGTTCGCGCTGACGACGACTTCGTTGGTACGGATAGGCGAGGCGAGCATCGTGAAGACGACGTCGCGTGTTTCATCGCGGTTCAGGAAGACCTGCGTCCGTGTCGGTTCATAGCCCACGAGCGAGGCGGCTATCGTGACGTTACCCGAAGGAAGCCCCTTGATATGGAAGCGTCCGTTCGAATTCGAGATCGCGCCCTGCCGCGTGCCTTCGATGCGGATGGTGACGCCGCCGAGGGGATCACCCGTGGCACGGTCCGTCACGAGACCGGTGATGGTGCCGAGATCGGCATGCAGCAGCACCGATGAATACAGCAATGCCATGACGGTGATCAGGACGCGATACATCGGGAGGCGATTCATTCGAAGGGCTGGGGAGGCAGGTTAGCGAAGTCGACGGTGAAGTCGATGTTGACGCGTCGATCCCGTTCGACGTGAACGGAGGCGGGGCGTGACGGATCGCCGTCGATGTCGACGACGCTGAGCATCCTCCAGTCGGCCGCGATGTCCGGTCCATACCTCATCGCCACGACGACGTAGGTGAAGGTGCGCGGAGCACCGGGAATCTGCAGTTCGTACGTCGACGATTCGACGCGGGCGGGAAGCTGCGTCGTGAAGACGGCCTTGCCGCCGAGAATGGCGGGCAGGATCTGTTGTGGCGTTCTCGGGATGGAGTCGAAGACGACGACGCGAACGTCGTAGACGGAATCCGCCGGCCATGCCGCCGGACCATCCTTGTAGGTGATGGTGCCGCTCAGGCCCGTGAAGGGCGGTGGTGCGATGGTAGGATCGAGGCCATCGCAACCGCACAGGATGACGATGGCGATACATACGGGAAGGAGCCAGCGAATCATGGCGCAACTTACGCATTGCATGGAACGCTGCCTGCGTATTATTGAACCATGAAACCAGTACTGGATCCTGTATCCGTTCGAACGCTCGATGCTGCATGCATCGCCGAAGCCGGGTTGTCCGCCGCCGGATTGATGGAGCAGGCGGCACGGTCCGCGTCGAAGATCGTGAAGACGCTGCTGCGTCCTGATCGACGATCACGGATACTGATCGCATGCGGAGCGGGCAACAACGGCGGCGATGGTTATGCGATCGCATGGATGCTCGCGGATATCGCCGACGTCACCGTCATCGCCACGGAAACGTCACGGCATACGACCCCGGAGACGCATACGAATCGCCGCAAGGCCGAAGCATGCCGCCCCATTCGCCCGATACACGATATCGATACCATCGTGAGCGAAGGTTGGGACGTCGTGATCGATGCCCTGATCGGCGTCGGTGGTTCGGGGAACCTGCGCGATCCCCTGCGTCATGTCGTCGACGCACTGAACGGTGTCCATGCGTTGAAGGTAGCAATCGACGTTCCGACCGGACTCGATGCATCGACGGGTGCGTGTGACGGTCCCGTCTTCCATGCCCATCATACGATCACCATGGCCGCGCTGAAGCCCGGGCTGCTACGTGGACGTGGTCGACGCGTCTGTGGAGTCCTGCACGAAGCCGACATCGGCGCTCCCGACGACCTGGTGTGGCGATACATCCGTGGCTTCGTGATGGAAGGATCGGACATACGGAACCTGTTGCCACGACGCGATGACGCGACGTCGAAGTTCGACTACGGTCGCATACTCGTGATCGCCGGATCGACGGCCATGCCGGGCGCAGCTTCGCTGTGCGCTCATGCCGCCATCGCTTCGGGTGCGGGACTCGTCGAGCTCGCCACACCGTCCGTGCATCCGCACACACCGCGTGAAGTGATCACGCACGTCATGCCCACGACCGATACGGGAACGATCGCACCGTCGGCGAAGGAATCCCTGCATACCCTTGCAGAACGGGCGACGGTACTTGCCGTAGGGCCCGGTCTCGGTATGCATGCCGAGACCATCGCCATGGTGGCCGATCTCGTGAACGGGCTTCCGGAGACGAAGCCCGTCGTCATCGATGCCGATGGTTTGCGCATCGTGCCCCTGCTGACGCGTCCCATGGATAACGTCATCCTCACGCCGCATCTCGGTGAGTTCGCGCGGCTCCTCGGTGAAGAACGTACGTCCATCGTCGATACCGTGATCGAACGTGCCGATGTGTATGCACGCGAACGTGGCTGCATCATGCATGTCAAGGATGTGCCGTCCGTCACGACCGACGGTACGACGATCTGCTATACGATCGGCGGCAATCCGGGAATGTCGACGGCAGGGAGTGGCGATGTCCTTACGGGTATCATCGCCGCGATGTGTGCGCAGCACGTACGACCCTATATGGCCGCTTCGCTCGGCGCCTTCCTTCATGCGACGGCCGGTGACATCCTGGCCGTATCGCAGCCCATGGAAACGATGATGGCCGGTGATCTGATCGGGGCGATGAAGGGAGCGATTCCACGATGACGTCGACCGGCCGCCGTTGGCTTCTGTCCGCGCCGTTGATCGGCGCATCCATCACGTTGTTCTGGTTGTCGTCGATTCCCGGGCTCACCGTTCCGGATCTCGGCTTCGGCTGGCAGGACAAGCTCGTGCATGCGGCAGCCTATGCCGTCTATGGCATCGCCGTACAACTCGCCGTGATAGGGAACAGACCTAGCGTGTCCGCTTTCGGGCTCGCTTCGTGGTCGCTTTCTGTCGGCCTTGCTTTTGCGTTGACCGACGAATGGCACCAGTCGTACGTCCCGCACCGCGTTGCCGGATTCGATGACGTGGTTGCTGACGTTGTGGGGTTGCTGTTTTCCTGCGCACTGATTTCTTCGGTGCGATCGCGCTTCGGCGTTCGGGAGCAGGAGGCACGACGGCCGCAGCAGGGGGGGGGACGACGACGGGAGTCCGGTAACTGAAGGCTGCCAGTATCGCACCGGCATCGTTCTCCCTGGCCTTGTATGTACCGACGCTCGGACCATTGGAGATGAAGGAGAAGGCGAGCGGTTCGCCATCGGCGGTAGTCACGTAGCCGGAAAGAGCGCTCACGTTCCGCAGCGTACCCGTCTTGCCCACGAGGTTGGCCTCGGCGCGCGTTCCCGTCATCCTGCCGCGCAACGTACCGTCGCGTCCGGCGATGGCCAGCGTCGCCCGGAACTCGTCCGCATAGGGCTGCGTGGCGATCTCGCGCAGGAGGTTGGTTTCGATGGACGCCGACACGCGGTTGCGTCGGGAGAGTCCGCTGCCGTCGTTGAACAGACATCCCGTTCGCTGGATGTCGAGCGAGTCGAGGATCTCGAGCATCGCCTTCTTCGCACGCACGGCCGTTGTCGTATGATCACCGCAATGGGCGCCGACCATCTTGAAGACATGCTCTGCGAGATAGTTGTCGCTGCGCTTGTTCACCACCGAGGCGAAGTCGACGAGGGGACGCTGGAACGAGACGAGGCGTCGTGCGGCCGGGGGCGCATGCTTTTCCGAAACGGTACCGTCGATGTCGATGCCGCCCGCCCGCAGTCTGCTGTAGAGCGTTCCCGCCGCCGCGAGTGCGGGACGTGACATCGAAACGTACTTCGACACGGTACGGTTGGCACCGGGTGAGCCGCTCACGACGAACTGCTGGAAGCCGTTGTCGAGCGTTCTGCTGTTGACCTGGAGCCGTCCGCGTCGTGCACGTCTGCCTTTCGCCGGTGCGCCTCCCGCAATGACGACATCGAAGGTCTCGCTCGACGGAATGGTCTGTACCGAAACGCGTCCACCGACGGAACCCGTCACGAGAACGGTGACGGTTCCCTTGTTGACCGTGAGCGCAGCGACGGGCGGCATGGGCTGTACCTGTTCACCATCGCCACTGTAGACGGCCCGGTCGCCGACGGGATCGAAGTGCGAGTTGTCCGCATAGACGTTACCCGTGATGCGTTTCACGCCCGCGGCACGGACCTTGTCCGCGAGGTCTTCGAGATCGTTGACGGTGAGCAGGGCATCGCCACGGCCGATGAGATAGACGTTGCCGTGCAGCGTTCCCTTGTCGTCGAGTCGTCCGTCCGTATGGATGTCCGTGTTGATGCCGCCGTTCGGACCGAAGAGATGGAAGGCCGCAGCGGTGGAGAAGAGCTTCGTCGTGGATGCCGGCGTCAGCATGAGGTTGGGATTGCGCTCGTAGAGCACGTTCCCTCGCTTGAGCGAGACGACGTAGCCGCTGAACTGCGCACTGCGATGGGCAGGACCACCGAAGACGGCATCGAGCCTGCTGCGCAATGCGGCGAGCGCCTTCGTGCTGTCGTATTGCGAAGGGATCGGAAGATTGATGGACGTTGGTTGCTGACGGGATGAATCCTGGGCACTGGCGCCGAAGCATGAGGCAAGGGCAACGATCGCCGTCAGCAGCGAAGGTATCGTCGAGCGGATGGACAACGGGAGTTCCTCAGTGGCTGCCGTGCAAAAATACGAGATCATCCCGTGTAAGAACGTATCAGCATCTCATATGCCGTATCGGTGATGATCTTTTCCGCGATTCCTGCAGGATCGCCCTCGTACCAGCGATAGCGCCGGTCTCTACCGAACCACGTAAGCTGACGCTTCGCGTAGTTGCGCGTCGACTGCTTCATCCGCTCGAGAGCGGTCGCTGCGTCCATCTCTCCGTGCAGTACGGCGAGCGCTTCCGTATAGCCCACGGTATGCAGGGCCTGCGCAGTCGGCGGGATACCCAGTGCGAGGACGCGTTCCGTTTCCTGCACCAGGCCTGCCTCCCACATGAGGTCGCAGCGATGGTTGATGCGCTCGTACAGGATGGGACGAGGTTGCGTGACGACGATACGATGCGGTTCGTACGGTCCTGGTGTGCGTGGTGCATCCCATGTGGACGAGAAGGGCATTCCCGTCATCCGGTGATACTCGAGAGCACGGAGCACGCGCCGGGGATTCATGTCCGTATACCGTGCCGCAGCGCGCGGATCGATGATGGAGAGCTCGCGATACAATGCCTCGCGTCCTTCTCGCTCGAAGCGCTCGTGCATATGGGCACGCACATCGGGATCGGTGGCGATGACCGTTTCCGACAGACCGTCCAGGAGCGCATCGATGTAGAGCCCCGATCCTCCTACGAGGACAGGGAGGACGTCCGGGGCGATCCCCGCGATCGCCTTCGCGGCATCCCGTGCGTAGTCGGCCGCATTGTACGGTTCCGACGGCTCGAGAAGGTCGATGCAGTGATGCGGGCAAACCCGTTGCTCGTCCGGTGTCGGCTTGGCCGTACCGATGTCGAGATGGCGGTAGACCTGACGCGCATCGGCACAGACGACTTCGATCCGGAGTCGTGCGGCGAGAGCGAGTGAGACGGCCGTCTTTCCTGCGGCCGTTGGACCGGCGATGACGAGAACGGGACGATGGTCAGCGACCGGAGGCATCTTCCCATCCCTGGCGTCCGATGAGCGGAACGAACTTGAACGGCCCCAGGTCGTCGACCGACCACGTCTCGTCGCCCGTACGTGTGACGCGATAGAGCGTCTGCTGGTTGGTGTCACCTACAGGGACGAGCAGACGTCCTCCGATGGTGAGCTGTCGTGCCAGGGCTTCGGGAACGTCTGGTGCACCTGCCGTAACGATGATGCCGTCATAGGGTGCATGCTCCGTCCAGCCTATCGTACCGTCGCCATGACGGCACGTCACACGATAGCCGAGGGATTCGAGGATGGCGCGCGATTTCTGGTGAAGCGCGGCATGGCGTTCGATGGTATAGACGCGGGCGCCGAGTTCGGCGAGTACGGCTGCCTGGTATCCGCTGCCCGTTCCGATTTCGAGCACCTTCATACCCGGCACGACGGCCAGGTATTGCGTCATGAACGCAACGGTGAAGGGCTGGGAGATGGTCTGACGGTCGTCGATGGGCAGTGCCGTGTCTTCATAGGCGCGGCTGCGTATCGCCTGCGGTACGAACTGTTCGCGCGGGATGCGTCCTATCGCCGCGAGGACGTTCTGGTCGGTGATGCCACGCTGACGGAGCTGGAAGAGGAGGTGTTGACGTTGTTCGTCGAATACCGTGTTCGTTCTGGGATGATGACGGGATACCATGAAGATCGGAATGGGGTCATGATGCGGCCATTGCCGCGATATGTTCCTGGAGAAGGCTCTTGAGGTGCTCGGGAGCGATGTCTATTTCGAGGTCGCCCTGGTAGGCGATGCTGATGGAGCCGGTTTCCTCCGAGACGATGAGGGCTACGATGTCGGCCTGTTCGCTGAGGCCCAGGCCGGCCCGGTGCCGGGTGCCGAGATTCTTCGTGCCCACCTTCTGCTGGCTGCTGAGAGGCAGGACGCAGCGTGCGGCTACGACGGTCTGGTTGTCGATCACCACGGCACCATCGTGCAGTGGCGAGCGGGGATTGAAGATCGACAGCAGCAGTTCCGCCGATACGGCTGCCTGGAGTTCGATCCCGGTTTCGATGGTGACCTTGATATGTTCGGAACGGGAGAAGACGATGAGTGCACCGATGTGCTTGGCGGCCATTTCACGTGCGGCATCGACCACGTCGTCGATCGTCTCGTTGTCGCTGGTCCTGATGAACAGACGGAACAGACGTGATTGTGTGAGCATGAGCAGCACGCGGCGCAGTTCGGGCTGGAACAGGACGATGAAGGCGATGAGACCGATGTCCGCGATACGTCTGAGCACCCAGTTCACAGTCTTCAGGTTCGCCGCCTCCGTGATGAAGGACAGGGCGAGGAGGATGACGAGGGCGAAGAGGATCTGGACGGCGACGGTATCGCGCAGGGCGCGATAGACTACATAGAACAGGATGGCGATCACGAGCACGTCGATCACGTCGACGAGCCATACCGATAGAAAACCGATGCGGAACAGTTCGATCATGCAGTGGAGCCGTTGTTCAAATCCGCACGCTCGTAAGCGCCGATGATTTCCGCGACGAGACGGTGACGCACGACGTCGACCTTGTCGAATTCGACGAAGCCGATTCCCTGGATTCCCTTGAAGAGCTGATGGACGTCCGTGAGGCCCGAGTCCGTACGTCTGGCGAGGTCGATCTGTGTGACGTCACCCGTGACGATCGCCTTGGAGTTCTTGCCGAGGCGCGTGAGGAACATCTTCATCTGCATCCTCGTCGAGTTCTGCGCTTCGTCGAGGATGATGAAAGAGTTGTTCAGCGTGCGGCCTCTCATGTAGGCGAGGGGAATGATCTCGACGATACGGCGATCGAGCATGCTCTTCAGCTTGTCGGGGCTCACCATATCGGCCAGGGCATCGAGCAGGGGGCGCAGATAGGGGTCGACCTTCTCCGAGATGTCGCCCGGAAGAAAGCCGAGCGATTCGCCTGCCTCCACGGCCGGACGGGACAGGATGATGCGTGTGACTTCGTTGGCGCGGAGCGCGCTCAGGGCCATGGCCACGGCGAGGAAGGTCTTGCCCGTACCTGCCGGCCCGATACAGAAGACGAGATCGTTCGATTGTGCCTTCTGATAGTATTCCATCTGCCGCGGCGTGCGGGCGCGAATGACTTCCTTCTTGCCCCAGAGGATGACGCTGTCCAGTTCGTCCGTGCTCACCTGCGGGGCCTGGCCGGCACGGCCGCCATCCACGAGGTCGATGATCATGGAGACATCCGTCAGGCTCAGCTTGCCGTTGCGTTGCAGCGTATAGAGAAGTTCATTGAAGATCATCTCGATCTTGCGCACTTCGGCCGGCTCGCCGCGCAGGATGATCGTATCCCCGCGCACTGTGATGGCCGTATCGAACTTGTTCTCGATGAGCTGCAGGTTGGACTCCTGCGAACCGAACAGGTCGAGCGGGTCGACGTCGGTGATCTTGATCTTCTTTTCGACGATATGCATGCGTAGAAGGTTGGTTAGGGAATGGTTCGGCAACATACGAAAAGGGCCGACCCTTTTGGGAGTCGGCCCTTGTGAAGATTCTTCGAACGGCTGATCAATGACCTGCTTCGCTGCTCTTCTTTTCCGTTGCGGGAGCGGGCGTCGTTGCCGTGGTGGCGTCGGCGGCACGGACGGCTGCAGCGCGCTTCTTGCGCCAGTAGGAACGTTCAGCCTTCATTTCGTCGGAGGTCTTCGGACCGGCCGGAGGAACCGTCAGTACCCAGCCCGGCTGGATGACGTCGGGGTTCTTGATCTTGTCGGTGTTGGCTTGCCAGATCTTGGGCCACTGGAACGGATCGGCATAGATTTCGGGACGGCCGGAGATGTTCCAGAGGCAGTCGCGGTTTTCGGCCCACGTACCGACGGTGTACCCCTTGATCTTCTTCTCGCGGTAGAGACCCTTGATGTCACGGGCCAGGGCGATGATGCGATCGTAGAATTCGGGAAGGATGGAAACGCGTTCCTTGCGCATGTCGTTCAGTTGCGTTTCGAGTGCCTTCACTTCGTCCTGCTTGTCGGCGAGTTGATCGTCCGACATCCGCTGCATTTCACGAACGCGACCTTCGAGCTGGCCAAGGCGTTGGCGGAAGCTGGCGACATCCGCTTCCGTTGCACCGAGCATCGAATAGATGTCGTCGTTGCATGCCTTCAGTCCCTGGACGGCTGCGGCGAGGTCGGACTCGGATTTCTGGATGTCGGTCTTGATGCCACCGAGCTTGGTGGACAGGGTGCCGTTCGAGCCCTTGTACTGGAGGATGCGTGCATCCGCTTCGTCGCACGTCAGTTCTTCATCGGGCTTCGTTGCCGGCGGCGGCGGTGTCTGGTCTTGCGCGAGTGCCGGGGCGATCATACCGCCACACAGCAATGCGATCAACAGAAGGTTCTTCATTGGTTTGATCTCTTGAGTTGTTTCGTATTCAGTTCATTGGCAGGGAAGACAGGGGCTCAACGCTTCTTCTTCGTGTCCGTCTTCACCGGTTCGGTGGGAGCGGGCACTGCGTTGGGGTTGTAATCTGGCCATACGTTGTCCGGCCACTTTGCCAATTTGTCCTGCACGAATGCCTTCTGTTCGTTGCATTTCCGAACGTCGTTCTGGCGCGAGCTCAACTCACCGGAGATGCGTGTCTTGTCACGCTCGGCCTTTTCGATATCGGCCGTGAGTTGTTTTTCTTCGGTGCGAAGCTGGCGTATCGACGCCAACTGCTCATCCTTGATCTTGCAAGTACACGACGAGAGCACGACTGCCGCACCCAGCGACAGTATGGCGGCGGCTCCTACCCCTACACGTGGAAAACGCATAATCTCCTCCATTTGATACGACATGCGGTGAATGCACCGGGCTGCATTCGTGCTAATGCTGCTTGTGCGAGATTCGACCGCCGACTCAGGCTAATGTTCCCAAATATACTGATAACTTTGTGTACTCATCCTAGACGTTCGCGTTAACTCTCCATGAATGAATTGCTGCCCAAGACCTACACTCCGGCGGATGCCGAACCACGCTGGTATGCGGCGTGGGAACGTGCCGGACATTTCTCATCCGCTCCTTCCGAACGCGAGCCGTATTCGATCCTGATGCCGCCTCCGAACGTGACGGGTATCCTTCACTTCGGTCATGTACTGAACCATACGCTCCAGGATATGTATATCCGCTGGAATCGTCTGCGCGGCTTCGAGACATGCTGGTTTCCCGGACTCGATCATGCCGGTATCGCCACGCAGTCGAAGGTCGAACAGGAGCTGAAGAAGGAAGGTCTCTCCCGTTACGATCTGGGTCGCGATGCCTTCGTCGATCGCGTGTGGCAATGGAAGGAGAAGTACGGTGGCATCATCCTCCAGCAGCTGCGGACTCTCGGCAACTCGTCGGACTGGGAGCGCACGCTGTTCACGATGGACGACAGTGCTTCCAATGCCGTACGCGACGTCTTCATCCGGTTGTTCGATGAGGGACTGATCTATCGCGGCAAGCGCATCATCAACTGGTCGCCCGTGGCACAGAGTGCGTTGAGCGACGAGGAGGTGGTATTCAAGGAAGTCAAGGAACACATCTATACGCTGCGATACCATCTCGAGGATGGTTCGGCGACGTTGCTCGTGGCGACGGTACGCCCGGAAACGATCTTCGCCGACGTCGCCGTGGCCGTGAATCCACGCGATGAACGGTATGCCCACCTGATCGGCAAATACGTCATCGTACCGATCGGCGGACAACGCGTTCCGATCATCGCCGACGACTATGCCGATCCGACGTTCGGTACGGGCTGCGTGAAGATCACGCCCGCCCACGATCCGAACGACTTCGAGATAGGCGTCCGTCACGGACTGCCGATGCCGTCGTGCATCAACGCCGATGCGACCCTGAACGAGCTGGCAGGGGAGTTTGCCGGTCTCGATCGCTTCAAGGGACGACGGAAGATCGTAACGGCGCTCGAAGAACGCGAGCTCATGGAGAAGGTCGAAGACTATACGCACAATGTCGGCTTCTCCGAACGTGGTGGCGAAGTCGTCGAACCGTATCTGAGCGATCAGTGGTTCGTCAACATGAAGCCTCTGGCGGAACCCGCGCTCAAGGTCGTCCTCGACGGTGAAGTCCGGTTCTATCCGGAACATTGGGTGAAGACGTACGAGCACTGGATGACGAATATCCGCGACTGGTGCATTTCGCGTCAGCTATGGTGGGGCCATCGCATTCCCGTCTACTATTCGGAGGATGGGCGCTACACTGCCGCCCATTCGTCGGAAGAAGCATGTGGAAAACTCGGCCTGCCCGCAGGAACGCCCCTGATCCAGGATCCGGACGTACTGGACACGTGGTTCTCGTCATGGCTCTGGCCGTTGACGACGATGGGATGGCAGGGCGAAGAGAACGGCAAGGAAGGCCCCGATGCCGCACGACTCATGGACTACTACCTGCCGACCGATCTTCTCGTGACCGGGCCGGATATCATCTTCTTCTGGGTAGCACGGATGATCATGGCCACGCTCAAGTTCCGTGGTACGGTCCCGTTCAAGGATGTCTACTTCACGAGTATCATACGAGACAGCAAAGGCCGTAAGCTTTCCAAGTCGTTGGGTAATTCACCTGATCCGCTTGACGTGATGTCGAAGTACGGCGCGGATGCAGTAAGATTTACAATGATTTACCTTGCTCCGCTCGGACAGGATGTGCGTCTCGACGTCGACGAGAAGACGCAGGACATCCCCTCGATGGAGATCGGCCGTAACTTCGCGAACAAGCTCTGGAACGCGGCCCGTTTTCTCCAGATGAAGAAGGTCGAGGCCGATCTGCCGGAAGGAATCGCACCGTCCTTCACGTTATCAACAGCCGACATGTGGATAACGTCGCGCTACAACTCCACTGTAGCTGCTGCAACGCAAGCCCTTGAAGATTATAAGCTAACGGAATATTCGAAGACGCTCTACGACTTTGTCTGGCGGGACTTCTGCGACTGGTACGTCGAAGTCTTCAAGGTGCAGTTCAATGCGCATCAGGATGCCGGATATCGTGCGGGATTGCTCGTCTTCGCCTTCTCCATCTTCGAAGGCGTGTTGAAGCTCCTGCATCCCGTCATGCCGTTCCTTACCGACGAACTGTGGCATGGTCTGTTCGGACACGACGACGCCCGTACGGTAGGTCTCGCAGGTGTACCGGTCGTGGATGCCGCGGCCATCGTGCCTGATACGGAAGCCCGATTCGACCTGCTGCAGACCGTCGTCGAAGCCGTTCGTCGTCAGCGTGCCGAAATGGCCATTCCGCCGAGCGAACGTCTGCCGTTGCATCTGTCGTGCGATCCGGACCTTGCCGCCTTCCTGGAAGAGCAGCGCAACATCATCGCGACGTTCGGTCGTTGCAGCGACCTCGTCATCGGTACGAATCTGCCGAAGCCTGCGGGCAGTGTCGCCGACGTCGTCCGGGGTGTGGAAGTCTTCCTCGTTCTCGAAGGCAAGGTCGATCTCGGCAAGGAACGTCAGCGTCTGACGAAGGAACTCGAGCGACTGCGCGGGCAGATCGCCGGAATCGAGAAGAAGCTCTCCAACCAGGGATTCCTCGCCGGTGCCAGGCCCGACGTCGTGGATGTCGAACGACGGAAGCTGTCCGACTGGACCACGACGGCAACGAAGCTTGAGCAGAACATCGCCGGCCTGGCATGAGGCCTGTCGGCTCATGCAGGGAATATTCATCGATCACGTACACAAGAACACGACCGCTCATTATGGATAGCTACATCGTTTCTCCGCTCCGCACACCTGTCGGCAAGTTCGGCGGTGCACTGCGCACGGTTCGTCCGGACGATCTCGGGGCACTCGTCATCAAGGCCGTGGTCGACCGCACGTCGGTAGCTCTGGATGCGATCGACGACGTCATCATGGGATGCGCCAACCAGGCCGGAGAGGACAATCGTAACGTCGCGCGGATGTCGGCACTGCTCGCAGGTCTGCCCGACACTGTACCGGGCGTCACGGTCAACAGACTCTGCGCATCGTCGCTGGAAGCCGTCATCCAGGCCTCCCGTGCCGTCCGTGCCGGTGATGCGAACGTCATCGTGGCGGGTGGACTCGAAAGCATGACGCGTGCACCATATTCGATGCCCAAGAACGTTTCCGGTGGCGCCGTCTTCGGCAACATCACCGCCTACGATACGGCGCTCGGATGGCGCTATCCGAATCCGGCCATGGAAGCCATGTTCCCCCTCGAAGCGATGGGGGAAACGGCCGAAAACGTCGCCGAGCGATGGGACATCGGGCGCGAAGAGCAGGATGCCTTCGCCTTGCGCTCGCATCAGCGGGCCGTCGCAGCGCAGGAACGGGGACTCTACGACGACGAGATCATTCCCGTCGTTCTCCCGGTGAAGAAAGGCGATCCTGTCGTCGTCGCGAAGGATGAATGTCCGCGTCAGGATACCACGCTCGAGAAGCTGGCCGTTCTGAAGCCCGCATTCAGGAAGGGTGGAAGCGTGACGCCGGGCAATGCATCGTCGTTGAACGATGGCGCGGCCGCAATGATCATCGCCAGCGAAGCGGCGTTGGAGAAGCACGCACTTGCGCCGCTCGCACGCATCATCGGTAATGGTGCGGTAGGCGTGGATCCCCGTATCATGGGCATCGGTCCGGTCGGTGCCATTCGCATGGCATGCGAGCGTGCCGGGATCAGGGTCGCCGATCTCGGTCTGGTCGAGATCAACGAAGCCTTCGCCGCACAGAGCATCGCCTGTATCCGTGATCTGGAACTGGACACCGATATCGTGAACGTCAACGGTGGGGCGATCGCCATCGGCCATCCGCTCGGCATGAGCGGTGGCCGGATCCTCGGACATCTCGTGCGCGAGATGCACCGACGCAATGTCCGCTACGGTGCCGCTGCCCTGTGTATCGGTGTAGGTCAGGGACTGGCCGTCGTCGTCGAAAAAGCCTGAGCGACACGACGATGCACGTCTTCGTCATGATACCGGGGCCGGTCCGCAACCTCTTCGTAACCGTCAGGTGATCCGTCATGTCGGCACAGGACATCGATACTCTCTGGGACTACCGGGACCCCGCAGCCTCCGAAGCACGCTTCAGGGAACGTCTCGCGGTGGCCATCGCCGAAGGTGAGCCCCAGGCTCTCCATCTCGAGGTGCGCACCCAGATCGCACGTACGATGTCGTTGCGCCGCATGTTCGACGAAGCCCATGCCGAACTCGATGCCATCGAGCCATCCGTGATCGCGACGAACGAGCCCAGGCTTCATGTGCGGTGGGCCCTCGAAAAAGGACGTACCTGCAACTCGTCCGGACGCCGCGGCGAAGCCGTCGCTGCATTCCTGTCGGCATATGACGTGGCCGAGCGCCACGGCCTCGACTACTATACCATCGACGCGATGCACATGCTCGGCATCGCTTCGCCTGCAGAGGAAGCGCTGGACTGGAACATGCGGGCCATCGCCATGATCGAGCGTACCGACGACGTCCGCTCGAAGGGATGGCTCGGGCCGTTGTACAACAACACGGCCTGGACCTTGTTCGATATGGGGCGATATGACGAAGCCCTGGCGCTGTTCGAAAAGGATATCGTTCTGCGCACCACGATGGGCAGGGCGGAGCAGGCACGTATCGCGCGGTATTCGAAGGGCCGCGTCCTGCGTGCGCTCGGGAGGCTGGACGAAGCGGAAGTCATCCAGAACGCCAATCTCGACGAGATTGAACGGTCGCAGGCCGCCGCCGATGGCTTCGTACATGAGGAAATGGGGGAACTCCTGCTCGCCCGTGGCGACGACGCGGGGGCACGGAAGCATCTTTCACGAGCGTTCGATCTGCTGTCGGCCGACGGATGGATTTCGGCCAACGAACCCGGCAGACTGGAACGATTACGGGTTCTCACGGGCCGTTGAGGGAATCGTACAGGAATCCTGCCAAATGGGAAATCAGCGTTCCAGTGCTCCCAGGTGACGGTACGCATTGAGCAACACTCCTGTTGGCGTGGTCCTCGTACTCACAAATTCGAGGTTGCGGGCGCCGAAACTGTCTGAAAGAAGGCGTTTGCCTCTGCCCAGCAACACCGGATATACGATAAGGATAACCTCATCCGCCAACCCCTCGTCAAGCAGGGTGGACGTTAGCGATATACTTCCGGTAAGAACCAGATCCGGGCCATCTGTCGACTTCAGGTTGCGGAGCCCCTCCAGGATATCTCCGCCCAAGCCCTGTACCGGTCCCCATTCAAGGGTCTCTGGTCTATGAGTGACGACAAACTTCGTTGCGGCGTTCATAGCGTTGGCCATCGGGAAGTCCCCGGCACCAGGCCAGTATCCCAGGAATTCATCGTAGGTCTTGCGCCCAAGAAGCATGTCGAAGTCCTTACCGTATGCTTCCAGAAGCATATTCATCCCTGCTGGGGTACGATAAGGTGCCGTCCATCCTCCGTAGGCGTAGTTCTTGTCATGCTCGATCACGCCGTCAAGGGAGCAATGTTCAAAGATTCTGATCTTTCTCATGTCGTTGCTTCATTGTTTCATGATTGATTGACCAAACGTAGCGCAGACCAGATTCGCACATGGGGTGCGATGTCGACATTTACGGGTGTCATTTAACCATTTGCGTTGATATCGTGATATTGCCGGTACGGAATGCGGCAGGTACGTCATCAACTTGCATACGACCATGATCGATATCCGGGAACGACGTCAGGCGCAAGGTCGGTGGATGGCCGCTCGATGTCGATACGGGATGTGCTCCATTGACCGGACAGAGCGGTTGCAGTCTGCCGCCGGCGGCTTCGTACACGAGGAAATGGGGGAACTCCTGCTCGCCCGTGGCGACGAAGCAGGGGCATGGCAGCATCTTTCACGAGCGTTCGATATGCTGTCGGCGGACCGGTGGGTCCCTGCCGACGAACCGGGCAGACTGGAGCGATTGCGGATCCTCGCGGGCCGTTGAGGGAATGGCATCGGCGTACGTAATTACCAGTATACCATGTGCTTACGGCGATCAGCAACAGGTAGAAATGCGGATTGATCCGACCGACCGGTGGGACGTACGTTTGTAGCGTCCTTAACTCAAGTTCCGATCTGTCGGTAGCAGCAACCTCCAGATCGCCACCACATGAACATTAGACAAGTGCACGACACCATGTCGGGAATGGGAACTGACGCCATTCTTCTTCATGGTCCATCCGGGGCGGTACTCTATGCCGGCCCGACCCTTGCCCCGTTGCTGGGCATGGATGATGTGACGTCCGTGCACAACGTACTGGATGTCGTCCATCCCGATGAACGACGCGAGTTGAAGAATGCCTTTACACGGGGTTTGATCAGAGGAACGGCATACGGTCCCGCAAGACATCGGATACATCACAGGGATATCGGCTGGAGAGACGTAGACATCGTGACACTGCCGGTACGGAACGCGACGGGTAACGTCATCGAACTGCATACGACCATGATCGACATCACGGAACGACGTCAGGCACAGGAACGTACGGCCGTACAGGAGAAACTCCTGCGCGAGACGAACGCTCTTGCCAAGGTCGGCGGATGGCAGCTCGACGTCGATACCGGCGCACTCTACTGGTCGGACGAGGTACGGCGCATCCATGACGTCACCGACGACTACGTACCCACGCTCGATGCAGCCATCGCCTTCTTCGGTGCGGAAGCACGGCCGGTCATCGGACAGGCCATGGAAGATGCGATGACGAAGGGCGGCAATCATGACCTGGAATTGCCGGTCGTGACGGCGAACGGCAGGAATATCTGGGTGCGTACCCTGCTCAAGACGGAGTACGGTGCGGGCGGGCGTCCGAAACGTCTGTTCGGAGCTTATCAGGACATCACCGAACGCAAGGAACAGGAACGACGCCTGGAATCTGCCATCGACCGGCTGACGAAGCACAACAAGCAACTGGAAGAATTCGGCGAGATCATGTCTCACAACCTGCGTGCACCGGTCAGCAACCTCGTGATGCTGCTGCACATGCTCGATCAGGTGCGGACGGAACTGGACCGGCGGGAACTGATCGCCAATCTCTCGTCGTCGGTCGACCAGCTCGTCCAGACGCTGGACGATGTCACGACCGCCGTACGCGTACGTACGGGTAATGCTATGCCGGCGGAACATGTATCGGTAGAGGCTGTCCTCGAGAGGATTACTGCGGAACTCGCCCAGGCCATCAATGCGAAAGGGGCCGTGCTCAGGTACAACCTTCTGGCATGCACGCACATCGACGTCTCGCCGGTCTATCTCGAGCATATCCTCTTCCATCTCCTGCAGAACGCTCTCGTCTACGCATCGCCCGACAGGACGCCGGTGATCGACATCGACACGCGTCTCGTTCAGGACCATGCGGTGATCAGAGTGACGGACAACGGCCTCGGTATCGACCTCGAACGGTACGGAGACAAGCTGTTCAGGCTCAGGACGACCTTCCATCGTCATCATCAGGGGCGTGGTGCGGGGCTCTTTCTCGTGAAGAACATCGTCGAATCCATCGGCGGTACCATCAACGTCTGGAGCGCGGTCGGCAATGGCTCGACATTCGAAGTACAACTCCCCGTGAAAGGGACTCACCGATGACCGTCAAGGCACCCCGGGTTTGTCTGGTCGACGACGACAGGATATTCCAGTTCACGTTGGAGAAGATGCTGCATCATATCCGTCCCGACGTTTCGGTGGTCGGTTTTTCCGATGGCGAGGGCGCCTTCACCTTCCTCAAGGAACATCAGGAGGAAGCGCAGCTCCTGCCGGACGTCCTTCTGCTCGATCTCAACATGCCCTACATGGACGGTTGGCAGTTCCTGGATGCCTTCCAGGAGTTCAGCTCGCACATGGCCAAGAAGATCAGCATCTACCTGGTGAGTTCCTCCATCGATCCCAGGGACGTGAATCGTGCCCGTCAGTACGACGTGGTACGTCAATACGTGCCGAAGCCGATCACGACGGACCAGTTGCGGACCCTGCTTACGTCGACGCAGCCGGTTTGATGGACAGGAGGACGGCACGTCGGTGTCCACGAAACCGTATATTTGCTCCGATGCAATGAACGCACCGTCCGGAACACTCATGTATACCGCACCATATCTGGTCATTCCGCAGATCAAGGATCTGCATCAGATCGACACGTACATCGCCAACGGTGGCTACGAGCAATACCGTAAGGCAGTACGTATGACGCCCGACGAGGTGATCAATGAAGTCAAGAAATCGGGTCTGCGCGGACGTGGTGGCGCATGTTTTCCGACGGGACTCAAGTGGTCCTTCATGCCGAAGGGGAACGACAAGCCGAAGTATCTCGCCATCAACGGCGACGAATCCGAGCCCGGATCCTTCAAGGACCGCCAGATCTTCGAATCCAATCCGCATCAGCTCATCGAAGGCATCATGATCGCCGGCTATGCCATGGGCATCAGCAAGGCCTTCATCTATATCCGTGGCGAGTATCATGCATGGGTACGCATGATGGAAGCGGCTGTCGAACAGGCCTATGCCAAGGGCTACATCGGCGAGCGTATGAAGTCGGCCTTCGGTGGAGACTACTCCATCGACATCGTGGTCCACAAGGGGGCCGGTGCCTACATCTGTGGCGAGGAAACCTCCCTCATGAATTCGCTGGAGGGCGATCGCGCCTATCCGCGGTTCAAGCCGCCCTTCCCCGCGAACAAGGGTCTATGGGGCATGCCCACGACCATCAACAACGTCGAAACCATCGCAACGGTCCCTGCCATCCTGGCTCTCGGACCCGAAGAATACGCCAGGATCGGTGCCCAGGGTCATGCCGGCACGATCCTCTATGGCGTGAGCGGCCACGTGAACAAGCCCGGCGTCTACGAACTGCCGACGGGAACGCTGCTCACCGACATCATCCACAACATCTGTGGTGGTGTTCCCGGGAACAAGAAGGTCAAGGCCGTCATCCCCGGTGGATCGTCCATGCCGCCGCTGCGCGGTGACGAGATCGACGGCATCCGTATGGACGAGGAATCGCTGAAGGTTCTCGGAACCCACATCGGAACGGCCGGCATCATGGTGATGGACGAGGACACGGACATCGTGGCGGTCACGCTGCGTATCGCCCGGTTCTATCACCACGAGTCGTGCGGTCAGTGCACGCCCTGCCGCGAAGGCTGCGGATGGATGGAGAAGGTACTCCATCGTCTGGACCACGGCGAAGCGACGTCCGCCGACATCGACCTGCTTCTGTCCGTCGCTTCGAATATCGAAGGCAATACGATCTGTGCTCTCGGTGATGCGGCTGCATGGCCCGTGCGCGGCTTCATCCTCAAGTTCCGCGACGAGTTCGAGGCACGGTGCAAACCGAACCGCAGCTTCATCTCGCTGAACGTCGTGCACGGTCGTCGCGAATCGGCCCAGACCCTCGTCCGTACCGCCTGACGTTCGGGTCACGTACCATGCAACGAATCGGTCTCGTTGGCGGCAGCTTCAATCCGATCCATATCGCTCATCTGATCATCGCCGACAGGTTCGTCGAACAGATGGAGCTGGACGTCTGCTATTTCGTGCCTGCGAACCAGTCGCCCTTCAAGGCAGGTGTCGCAGTGGCCGATGCCACTCCGCAACAACGGCTGGAAATGGTGCGGCGTGCGGTCGGACAGCATCCGCGCTTCCGTCCGAGTGATGTCGAAATCGACAGGGGAGGAATCTCCTATACCATCGATACCGTACGACACTTCGCGAACGAGCATCCCGGTGCCATCGTCCACCTTCTCATCGGCAGCGATCAGGCCATCGAATTCGTGCGATGGAAGGAATGGGACAGTATCGTTCGCGAGGCCCAGCTCTGCATCGTACGCAGGCCCTTCCTCCTCACACCCGAGCAGGAACAGCGTATGACGGAGAATCTCACCATCGACGGAAAGCAGCCGATATGGGTATCGGCGCCGCTGCTGGAGATATCGTCTACCGAGATCCGCCATCGCGTCACGAAGGGTCGCACGATCAATTACATGACCGTCAAGAACGTACGTGACTATATTGCCGACCAGGGCCTGTACAGGTCGGAAGCATAGACGTCCATGAAGCATGTCGTCACCATCCTTCTCGTGTTGGTCGCCCTCGGCATGATCTTTCCGATGGCATGGATGCTCCTGCTCTCCGTGCGCGAGTATCCCGAACAGTACGGCTCGTTGCCCGACATCGTCGCAGCACCGACCGTCATGACGAACTACAGCGATGCGCTGCGGTCGGATAACTTCCTGGGCTACTTCGTCAATTCCCTGATCGTCGCCGTCTGCGTGACGGCAGGCAATGTCGTCTTCTGTCTGTGGAGCGGCTATGCCTTCGCCCGGAAGCGATTCCGCGGAAAGGCCATGCTGTTCGCCACGATTCTCGGCGTCCTCGTCATTCCGCAGCAGGTCATCATGATACCCTTGTATCGCCTGATGGCCGAGATCGGCTGGCTCAATACCTACTGGGCACTCATCGTGCCGTGGCTCGTGACGCCCTTCGGCATCTTCCTCGTGCGCCAGTACGTGCAGAATCTGCCCTCCGACATCGAGGACGCGGCCCGCATGGACGGAGCGGGGGAATGGTACGTCATGTTCCGCATCGTCATGCCGCTCGCACGGCCGGTGCTGACCGTACTCGCCATCTATACCTTTCTGAGCAACTGGAATTCCTTCCTCTTTCCCTTCCTCTTCACGAACGACGAAGCGCATCGCACGCTGCCGGTAGGGCTCGCCTTCTACCTCGGAAAGCAGTCGATAGACTGGGGCCATCTCATGGCGGGAGCCAGTATCAGTGCACTGCCCATCCTGGTCCTGTTCGCCGTATTCCAGAAGCGGATCATCCAGGGGCTGACGGCGGGCGCCCTCAAGGAATAGCACCGGGAACAACACTTGTTCATGGGTGCTTCTTTCCGCTATCTTTGCCCAGTTCAATCTTCATTTCAGGAACAGGAACGATGACCGTACTTGCCTCGTTGATCAACCAACGTGTGTCCAATCGCCTTGCATCCACAGTTCTGATGGCTGGCGCGGGAGCTCTCGCCATCATGGCTGCATCGCAGATTGCCATACCGCTGCCGTTCACGCCGGTACCGATCACGCTGCAGACCTTCGCCGTCGTAACGTTCGCCATGGTGGCCGGACGTCGTCATGGCGTCAATGCCGTCATCGCCTACCTGCTCGCCGGTGCTCTCGGCGCTCCGGTCTTCTCCGGATTCTCGTCGCTGACGGCTCTGTGGGGCCCCACGTCGGGCTATCTCCTCGGCTTCATCCCTGCGGCCTTCGTTGCGGGCAGCCTTGCCGATCGCGGCATGACGCGCAGCTATCCCGGCGCCATGATGTCGGCACTGGCCGCCAATACGCTCATCGTTCTCTGCGGCGCCTTGGTCCTTTCGGCCTTCGTCGGCTTCTCCAACATCTGGGCATTGGGTGTCGTACCGTTCCTCGCCGGTGACGTCATCAAGAGCATCGCCGCAGGAAGCATCGCCCGTGCAGCCCATCGCAAGCAGACGGTCTGAGAGAAGGTAGCTGCACGATGGAGATGGATTTCCATGATATGAAACGTCTTGCCGGCCTCGTTGCCGACGAGATCGAAAAACGTCACAACGCCGACCTCGCTCCCAAGTGGGAGCGAGGCGTCGTCGTCTTCGTCCCGAACGAACCGGGTCTGAAGCAGCATGAAATGGCTATGCACAAGTTCATGCACAAGGTCGTGATGATGCGTGACAGCCTTCGCGTCCTGGAACAGCAGATCAACGCCAACGACACACTGTCCGAAGGCGACAAGGTCAAGTTGCAGAGCTACATCACGAAATGCTACGGCTCCATGACGTCGTTCAACTTCATGTTCGCCGAGGAAGAGGATAAGTTCTGAATCGCATCACGGACCAGTCTCGTCGTGAAAGGGAATGACGAGAAGGTCAACTTGTGATAGACATGGATTCGATCCTACCGTCATTCCGCAGGCGATAGCGCCTGACCTTTCACCCGACCCAACAGATCGCGCAGGCGTGTCGCGACATCCGGCAGGATCTTTCCGTGTTCACCGAACGACGAAGCGTACTCGAAGAACTGCCCGGTACCGTCGGGCAGAAGGACGAGGATTCCGAGCGTCTGATTGCTCGTGATATTCTTCATGAATTGTTCTATTGGTGTATAGGTTTCCGATTTCTTCCTAATGGGAGTGACGGTCACGATATCGCTTACGAGCGCACTGTCGTTGTGAAGGATAGTACGCTCTTCCATCCTTGTTTCAACGTTGATGGCAGCCACATACTGCTCACCAATACCCAGACTTTTGATGTATCGTGTCTGCGAGATCAGACAGTTCCTACAGATGAGCGGTCCCACGAGATGAATTACCTTCGGTCGCTTGACGTGCACGTCCGATAATACGTTGTGTTGAGCATACTCGATCCGTACGCTAGCGAGAAGCAGGAAGATGGAACTTGTAAGTAACCAGGGAAAGGGGAATGTTCGGGGTTTCGCTGAGATAGTCATCGATGATTCCTTTCAGGTCGGATAACGGTGTTCCCGTCTTACATGTGACATCGAATGGAGGCAGGATCGTGACCATGCTCAATCCACCGGTGATCGGCCTGGCCGAGAAATCATCGGCCAGTAAGGGAAACGTAGCCTTACTACAGGACCTGGAACCGCTCAGATCCGTGTCCATAAGATTCGAGTACAGCAATTTGGGAGCTGTTTCCGTATCGAAGTCCCATATATCCCAATAGGTGATGTTGTCAGATTTCTCACCGGGTGTCGAGGCCGATATACATACCAGCAAATACCGATTGTCGATGCAGGTCGTATAGACGATGCGCTGACCGGCGATATCATCCAATCCGAGAGCATGTTTCAAGAGAGGTGAGACGGTCGTCGGAGTCGAATCCGAGTAATAACGCCTCAGATAGAGTCCGTCTATCATCTCAATGGTACCTTTGCCGATCTTGAGCCAATGTGACACGGTATCCTGGACATTACGCAGATAGATATCATAATTCGTCGGGTCGATAAACACGACCGAATTCCTGATGGTTGTATGGCAGGAGAATGGCCGACGGAATGTGAAGAACAGTCCGTTGGTAAACGGCATATCCATCAAGCTGAGAGTCAAGGTCTTCAGGCTGAGTGTCGCGATCGCTCCGCATTCCGTGGACTTCATGTTTCCACGATGGTGCCAAGTCGAAAGAATGACCGTCGAATCGTTGATGGCATTCAGATTATCGAATGATCTCGGAAGTCTGACCGCATTCATCAAGCGAACACGGTTCCCCGCTCGTGGTCGCTCGAATACAGCGACGTAGTTGAAACTCTTGACGACGTAATATGATGGTGTAACGGCACAGCCTTTCACCCGGAGTCCCACTCCACCCCCATCACTAATATCCAAGTTCTGGATGTCCATGGTATCCTCAACTGCTCGTCTGCCTTCAGGCTCATAACCACTCATGATCAGGCTGCCGTCCGGGGTCACGGACGGCAGCCATGTCAGATTTCTACTCGTATTGAAGAGATTCCCATACTGTTCCTTCATGTCTCCATGACCAATGACAACGACCGTATCGATACTAACGATGTCGAGGATGCTACCTGCTGACTCGGCCGTAGATCCTGTAGATTTACAGGATGACACGGTGGCCAGTGACAGCAGCATAAGACACAGGTATTCGCGCATGAGGATCATGGATATCTAGATTGATGGGTACTCTTCGGTACTGTGTAATGATCAGGGTTCAGGATCGCCGAACACCCAGCTTTTGATGGTGCTATTGGCACCGTTGGCATTGTCGGCTGTCCATTTCAGCCTCTTGTTATTAGGATTGCCGGGAACGGAGATGGTCGTACTGCCGCTCAGGACGCCAATACGAATCTGGGAAAGTGCGTAGTCAACCCCAGCCTGTTCAACAGCAGTGTGCTGGTCAGCCGAGCGGTTTGGTCCTACAACTGCATCCGGACAGTTATCCGCGCCCTCACCGGAGCAATTGATGGTTGTTGATATACACCATACGCGTGTTATCGAGATAACATCATACGTAGCATCATTACCTAGACCATTGTCACGGCCACCTGACCGGGTGATTGACGTGAATATCCCGGCAGTCAGTTGCTGTACGCACAATGCGCACATTACGAGCACACTACTCCAAACAGAGATCTCTTCATGGAACTACTCCAAACAAGTAATAGATAATGAGAAAGAATACGTTGCCGATACGACGATGTACCGTCGTGAGTAAAGTAAGAGTCGCTGTATCGTTTTCGAGAAGCCTATTAACGAAAGATATGAAATGCTTGGTGAAGCATGACCGAAAGAGTGTCCAACGCTTCAATGGCAGGAGATTTGTGCTGTCGTATCATGTCGTAAACGAAGAAAGCCCATCATCACTGATGGGCTTCTGCTGTCTGCGGAACCGACGGGGCTCGAACCCGCGACCTCTGCCTTGACAGGGCAGCGCTCTAACCAAACTGAGCTACGATTCCGTCGTGTTTGCCGTGGACCCAAGCGGGATCGAACCGCTGACCTCTTGAATGCCATTCAAGCGCTCTCCCAGCTGAGCTATGGGCCCGTTTGGTGTCAAACGGACTTCAAAAATAGGGGACGATCCGAACATGTGCAAACGAAAAAACGATTCTTCGTGTATCGTGCATAAATAACGTCACTATATTGCCGCGTCGTTTGACCCGCGACACGTCGTTTGACCCACGACATCGATTCATTCCAAGACAATACATCGCAAACCATAGGGTAACACCATGAAAAAGGTAGTACTCCTCATTTTCGTATTGTATGCTTCGTTCGTCGTCGGGTGGGCCCAATCACCCTCGCTGGCATCCAATGCGGGATGGGGGCCGTTCGTTCAGGGCGTCTCCAGATCGGTGCAGTTCTCCGTGCAGACGATACCCACCGGGTCCCGCGTCCAGTCCGCGAACTTCCGTATCCTCAGCCCTCGTGCGGGACAGTCACCCGCGGTGATCGCATCGCAGTCGGGCGCATCGACGACCTATACGGTTGACGTCGGTACGTTGCCTCCGAGCACGGCGCTCACCATGGTCGTCGATCTGACGTACTACCCTCCGGGAAGTACATCCACGGTCACCACGAGCCCGTCGCATACGCTGTCCGTCATTCCACCACCCATCACGTTCACGGCCGACGACAACTTCGGTCCGGTCATCGTCGGTTCCGCGCATACCTCGCGATACAGCGTACGGAACATGCCTCCGGGCACGACGAAGATCACGATGTACATGATGACGTCGGCAGGTTCCATCCTCGACTCCGTGGTACGTAACGGTTCGGATACTGCGTCGATCGTCTATCGTTCCAGCCGCTATCCGGGTCGCCTCAGGGTCGCGGCGCTCATCCGCTATCCGAAGGAACCCGATGGCGGATACCGTGTCATCAGGAACATCGCCGATTCACTCCTGCCGCCCATCGTCACGGCATCGGCCGGTTGGGGACCCTTCCGGCCCAACGTCCACCTCGTCAATAATTTCTCTGTCCAGGGACTGGGCAAGGCCTGCCGTTCCATACGGTGGACGATTTCCTTCGCAGGACGCTATGGACGCATCTACAGGCCGGTCGACGTCACGGTGAACTACGATACCGTCAACGACCGCAGCACGTTCTCACAGGACATGCGCAATCTGCTGCCGACGTCGCTGCTGACGGTGACGGCATACTACGACAGCCAGGACTCGCTGAATTCCTCGCGGTCGTATGGTTTCGACATCATCTATCCCCGCAGGCCACCGCGCTTCCGCAGTACGACGGAGCCGCCCTTCGTCTTCGGTGGTCAGGGCCGCGATACCATCACCGTCGATTCCATTCCTGCCCGTACCGTCTTCGCCAACCTGACGATTCTCGACGTCCGTGGCCGCACGATCACGTCGCAACCACTCCAGGCGCCGGACGGCAAGTTCCTCGACAGTGCCCAGATCATCTTCAACATCAATCAGTTGCCGATGTACACGGCAACCGTGCGCGCGCAGTTCACGCAGGACTTCACCTCGCAACCCGTCGAATACAACTACTACATCGACGTGCGTGATACGACGAAGCCCTTCCTGTTCGCCGACAACTGGGGACCGTACGTGCAGAGCGACTCGTCGATGATGTCGATCGCCGTCACCGATCTCCGTACCGCGAATACGACGAACGTCGTCGGCCGCTTCGACGTCTACGACACCGTGGCCCAGCAGTCCATCATGACCAGCCGGTACATCGACATCTCGAGCGTCAGCCGCGACTCGATGGTATTCTGGTCGACGGAGGATGGTACGAGGGTCTACATCGTCCCTGCGAACTTCCCGCTCTCCGTCGAAGCCCGCTTCCGCACGTATTCGGTAAGTGGTTCGGATACGACGCTCGTCTCCACCATCTCGCATCCCATCCTCATGGTGGCCGAACCGGGAACGTTGACGGCCAGTGGTGGCTTCGGGCCCTTCACGGCAACGCGCCAGAACAGGAACACGTTCACGATGACGGATCTTCCGCCGAAGACGAAGATGGTGGAGTTCCGTATCACCGGACAGAAGGATCCCGCGGCGGTCGACTCCACACTCGTCGCCGGAACCTATCTCAACGAAGCCAGATTCACGTCGGACATGGGATCGCTGCCCATCAACTCGGAACTGTACACGACGGTGACCTACGAGAACGGTCCCGACAACGGTGTCACGTTGCAGCGCTTCCTTTCCATCGTTCCCGATTCACTCTCCGTGACGTCATCCGCCGGTTGGGGACCGTACAGGTTCGACTGGAAGACGCAGGCGTGGGGAAGTGGTCAGCACATCACGGGCATCAATCCGATTCCCACGACGTTCACCTTTTCCAGGCTTCCTGCCCAGACGCAGTACATCTCGGCCGTGAGCATCGACGATGCCGGAGCCGTGATCGACTCCGTGGAGATCGCCGTACCGTACCGTATCCGATACGATTCGGAGCTCAGCGTGACCATGCCGTTCTCGCTCCACAGCCTGCGCATGACGGCCTTCCGCTTCAGGGTATTCACGAACGGCGGACCGATCGAAGGCGTCACCTATATCCGTCCCGTCCAGGTCCTGCAACCGCAGGTGGCCTTCACGGCGCAACTGCAGACGCCGCAGTTCACGCCCGACACGTCGGCCGTCAAACAGGGTGTCGATCAACAGGTCGACCTCAACGTCCGCTGGACGCGCATGTCGGGTTCGGGCTCGAATCTCGGACTCGATCCGAGCCTCGCCATCGACTCCGTACGCGTGAACGTGACGGACTGTTCGGGCTCGATCACGGCCTCCTTCCTCATCGCACCCGAAGCACCGAACGTGACCAACGGTGTGCTGGCCGACTATCTCTACAACACGAAGAGGCTGCCGGTATCATCGGAGCAGATCCACGTCACGATCTACTCGGAATCGCTGACGTTCCCGCGCGCCGGGGTGAGCATGCACGACACGCTGCGCATGGTGCCGTTCCCGATCCTTCTGTCGAAGTACGGTCTGGACTTCCCGACCTATCGCGTGACCGATACCGTTTCCGGAAAGATGAACAACGTGTTCACGATCTCGAACCTCGGTAACGTCAACGCATTGTCGGACGTTCACTTCATCGACAACGCTGGAAGGCGCGTCCTCACCCTGGGTGAATTCGTTCCGGCCAAGGACACGGTCCGCATCACGGTCGACATGAACCAGCTCGATCCCGTCGGCCAGCCCTACAGACTTCAAACGCAGATCATCTTCAACAAATGTCTGCAGGAGAAGTTGTGGACGACGATCATGACGTCCGTCACCGTACCGCGTCGTCTGGTATCGCCGCCCGTGAACAACTGGGTCTATTCGACCATCGGCTGGGGACCGTTCCGCCAGGGGAAGAATGCCATCGCGTCCTTCATCGCCCAGTTCGATCCCTCGCAGTTCATCACGTCGCGTAACGGCACGAACGACATTCTCTCGATCTCCGTCGTGGGCCAGGATTCCACCGGCACCGACGTCGCCAACTTCCTCGCCATGGACACGACGTTGTCTGCAGCGGCTGCGCTGCCCGGCGTGATCCGCTTCCGCACGAATTCGAGCAACCTCATCGGTATGCCGATGGGTTCGTCGCTTGTCCTGCGCTTCGTATGGAAGAAGGCTTCGCAGGCCGGTCCTACCGTCGTAGGAACATGGAACGAATCCTATCCGATCCAGATGATACCGTTCCCGGCCCAGCCCCTTACGGCACTCAACGGCTGGGGACCGTTCAAGCAGAGCGTATCGGCGGGTGGTTCGGGACCGAAGGTGATGTCCGCACCGTTCGGCATCAGCGTCGCGGCATCGGCCGACAGCATGCTCCGCATACCGACGTGGTTCTATGACCAGACGTCGGCCCTCCTCGACTCCGTGGGCATGGCCGAAGACTCGACGAAGATCATCGGCGGTGAGCTCACGCGCTACTGGAGCTTCAAGAACCTGGACGTGGCCCAGTTCCCGTATCCGAACATCATGCGCGACCGCGGTGGCGTCCTGATGAAGATGGGCTACTGGTTCACGCCGCAGTACACCATGCCGACGGCATTCCAGAGCTCGCCGTTCAATATCATCCCGCGTGCCGACTGGCTGAACGGCAGCGAGGTGACGGTAACGGGATCGAACGGTTCGAAGATCAATCTCACCGTTTCGACACCGCTGCCGACGACATCGTTCACCTTCGACATTCCGCTGTTCGGCAAGATCCCCCTCGACCTCGAGAACACGGATGGTGGCAATACGCTGGCCTTCAAGACGAAGGTCATCTACGACACCGCCTCTCAAGGCTTCCAGTTCGCAGGTGATAACCTGAATACAGGTATGGCATGGAAGCCCACGTGGGCCATCGGCGGCTTCTCCGCGAGCTATGATGCCGTCGTCGAAGACGGTGAGAAGGCGGACGGCTTCGAAGCGATATATACCTTCGAGCCCAAGGACAGTATCCAGAACCGTAGCCTGCGTGTACGTCAGTACACGTCGACGTCACTCACGGCCAACATCACCGGCATCGTCAGCTTCATCGCCAATATCGTGGAGCTGATCACGGTCCTCGGCGAGGACGAGTTCACGGGCGGTCTCGTGACCGTCAAGCCCATGTTCATCTTCAAGGCAGGTGGCAAGCAGATGTATACGCTCAACCTCGATGCGTCGGAGTCGAGCGTGCTGCAGCATGTCGGTGAGGTGTTGAGTTCCGGTAGTGACGACGACAAGAAGAACAGCTTCCCTACGAGCTTCGGTTCCGGTGTTTCCATCGAAGGTGGTGGCGGCATCGAAGTAGGGATCGCACTGGACTTCATCGGTGTCGGTGCCGGTATCTCGCGTGAGGATCTCTACGCTTCGGGATCGACGTGGACCGGACCGGTCAACAACGTGACGCAGACGAGCTATCCGATCGGCGTGTCCAATCGTGTGTGGTTCAGCCTGGACCTGTCGCTGTTCTTCGGTCTGATCAAGATCGATCTCTTCCGCGGTCTGCTCTATCACACGGATTCTCCGAGGTTCATGCCGTCCTTCTCGGTCTTCTCCGAATCGTGGGAGTCGATCTTCAAGAGTGGTCTGAAGAACAAGATCGATCAGACGGGAACGGACAAGGCACAGGGGCTGATCGCTCGCCGTGCCCAGCTTCCTCCCGAAACACCGTACTACTATTCGCGTCCGCAACTGGCCACGAACGACTCCGTTCTCGCGATGGTATGGACCGAACACACGGCCCGGTCGGGTGCGAGCAAGGTCCTGTTCGGTCAGCTCGACCGCACCCGTCATCAGTTCGAGACCACGGCGGTCGTGGCAGCCAACATGCATGGCATGCACGATCCGGCCATGGCCCTGCTCGACGACAAGGGCAGCGCGGTCGTTGCCTGGGTGCAGAACGAACGTTCCGCAACGGAAGGTGCCGGACTGAGCCTGTCGTCCTTGCTGATGCAGGAAGACATCCATGTAGCTGTCTACGATGGCCCGTCGCGTTCCGTGAAGCATACCTTCAGGATTCCCGACGTCACGGGTGGACGTGCAGACGGTCATCCTCAGGTCGTTGCCGGAGCCGATGGCAACTCCGCCGTCGTCGTCTGGAACGTCCTCGACGATATGAGCACGACGTCGTCGGACATCATGGCCGTACGCCTGTTCAAGAACGGCGATACGTGGGAGATGTCCGGTGTTCGTGAAGCCGGTGTCCTCGATGGATCGGACCACGACGTACGCGTCGTGGCACTGCCCGACGGAGAGTTCATGGCCGCATGGGCAAACGACGTCGATGGTGGACGGTCGCGCAAGGTCGTCGCCGCCCGTACGGAGAATGGAGCCTGGGGACAGGCCGACGTCGTGATGCCGAACAGCATCGGGGGCAGGAACATGCTCTACGAAGACATCGAACTCGTCAAGGGTCCGAACGGCGTGATGCTGCTCGCCAGCACGCACGAACGCACAATGGAACGCGGCACGGTGGGTCAGGTTCTCCATGTGAGCTTCACCGGTGGCACGTGGTCCGAACCGACTACCCTCGACATTCCCCGTGGTGCAGGTGAACTGCGTACGATCTCCGGCGACATCCATGCCGACGGTCGTGTAGCCGTCTACCTCGATGTCTTCGGTGCGGTGTCGGAAGGCGCCGAACCGGAACGCCGTGCCATCGTCTTCACGGGTACGGATATGACGAGACCGCAGTCGTGGACGTCACACGTCGATGAAGAAGCCACGACGGACAAGAATCACGTCGTATGGAATGCCGATCTCGTTACCGGGCCGGACAACACCTACTACCTCGTCTCGCAGGAGCTGGATACCATTCCTGGAAACACGCAGGTCTATGGTAACGGTATCGCCGTCGGTGCGAATCGTCTGAACACCGTCCTGCGTGCCTTCACGCTCGGCGGTAACGGCAGGCTGCGTCCGCGCCCGTTCGCAGGACAGACGACGTCCGTCGAAGACGATCGCTGGGAACAGCTCGCACGGTATGCACCGGTGATGCTCGATCCCGTGCCGAATCCCGCATCCGACGAGGTGTCGATCACGGTTGCCATCCCGGCACAGCAGCACATCCGTCTCCAGGTCGTGGATGCTACGGGACGTGTGGTGTCGACGATCCGCGATGAATCCGTGATGCACGGCATCTACCAGTTCAGCGTTCCGGTAAGCGGTCTCGCACAGGGAGTATACGTCGTGAGCCTCGTTTCGGAAGACGGCACGAGAGTATCGAAGACGGTGTCCGTCGTTCGTTGACGACAACGGTTCCGGGAATCATCGACATGGCCTGCACCCTTCGGGGTGCGGGCCATGTTCGTTCATGGACCGATGCACTGTATCATGTCATGAAGGCAGTGGCATCAGGCGAGAGGTCCCTGTCCATTGGGCAGGGGGAATGTCAGGAGATGAACTGGAGATCGCACCAGCGACGATAACGTCCGCCGTCGATAGCGTGCAATTCCTCGTGCGTACCGTCTTCGATCACACGTCCTCCATCGAAGACGAAGATGTGATCGCATGTCCGTACGGTGCTGAGACGGTGGGCGATGATGATCGTCGTCCGGTTCGCCATGAGGCGTTCGAGTGCCTGCTGGATAAGGTGTTCGCTTTCCGCATCGAGCGAGCTCGTCGCTTCGTCGAGAATGAGGATGGGGGGATTCTTGAGCAGGGCACGCGCGATGGCGATACGCTGACGTTGTCCGCCGCTGAGCTTGATACCGCGTTCACCGACGAGGGCATCGAAGCCTTCAGGAAATCGCTCGATGAATTCCAGTGCATTGGCATCGCGTGCGGCCTTGACGATGTCATCGTGCGTGGCGTCCGGTCTGCCGTATCGGATGTTGTCGGCGATGGTGCCGCCGAAGAGGACGATGTCCTGCGGGACGATGCCGATGTTGCGTCGGACCTGGGCCAGCGTCAGCTCTGTCGACGGATGGGCGTCGTAGGTGATGTGTCCCGACGTCGGTTCGTAGAGCCGTTGTATCAGGGCTGCCGTCGTGCTCTTTCCTGCACCGCTTTCGCCGACGAAGGCCACGCGTGCTCCCGGGGGAACGTCGAGGCTGATGCCGTTGATCACACTGAGATCGGCCCGCTCCGGATAGGCGAATGCAACGTCGTGCAGCGATACGGACGACAGATTCACATCGGGAGCATCGGCACCGAGCTGTTCGGTACCTGCCTCCATGAGTTCACGTATACGCACGGAAGAGCCGAGGGACTTCTGTATCTGTCCGAACAGCTCCGCGAAACTTCCGAGCGCTCCGCCGACGAACATGGCATACATCAGGAAGGACAGCAGTTCGCCCATCGTGACGGAACCCGTCGATACGAGGTTGGCGCCATACAGGATGACGGCGGCGATACCGCCGAACATCGTGAAGATGATGAAGGTGACGAAGATCGCGCGGATGCGGGCGCCCTTGACGGCCAGTCGGACGTTCTCCTGCAGGGCTTCGTCGTAGCGCGAGGTTTCGTACCGTTCCTGTACGTATGACTTGACGGCCTGGATCGACTGCAGCGTTTCCTCGACGATGGTGGACGTGCGTGCGAGCGCATCCTGCGTCGACGTGCTCAACGCCCTGATCCTGCGTCCGATCAGCAGGGCGATGCCGACGATGACCGGAAGGCCGATGAGGATTGGAATGGTGAGCTGAAGACTCTTGCTGACGATGATGGCGATGCTGCCCACGAGGAAGACGCCCTGCCGCAACAACTGAAGGAAGGAGAACGAGAACGTTTCCTGGATCTGGGTGAGATCGGACGAAAGTCTCGACGACAATTCGCCGACGCGCCGTGCCGTGAGAACGCTCAGCGGCAGGGAAACGATATTGGAGAACAGCCGCGAGCGCAGGGAGGCGATCACGCGTTCCGTCGTTCGCGCCATGGTGACGGAGACGAAGTAGCCCACGACGGCCTGGACGACGAGAAGGACGAGGAACATGCCGCCTACGCGGTAGAGGTCGCCAACGCCGTTGGACTTGATCACGGAGTCGATCAGTTGTCCCGTCAAGGTGGGGAACAGCAGGCTGATGGCGCTGCCCGGAAGCATGAAGATCAGGGCGACGATCATACGTCCGGCATACGGACGATAGTAGGAAAGCAGGAAGCGCAACTGGTTGCGCGCCTCTGCGCCGGTTACGGCCGGCGTATCATCTTCGGATGGAGAACGGCGTCGACGTTTGGCCATGAAGTGCTGACGCGAGGTCAGTAGGGAAGGCGTCCATACATGGGAATCACGGCACCGCTGACGCCACAGCCGGGATCGGAGAGATGGACGATGGTGCGTGCTATCTCTTCCGGTGTGATCCAGTCCTTGTCCATATCACCTTCGGCCCATTCGAGATTGGCCGGCGTCCGTATGATGCTCGGCAGGATACAGTTCGCCCGGATACTCTTCTGGCGGCCTTCTTCGGCCATGGACTGTACGAGTGATACGACGGCAGCCTTTGACGAAGCATAGGCCGCACGATTGGATACGGGATGAAGGACGGCCTGTGCACCGATCGCGATGAAGCTTCCGCCTCCGGAATCCTGCATAAGAGGGATGGCCGCCCGCATGACGTTGAACGTGGTGACGGTGTTCAGCGACAGCATCGACTGCACGTCTTCGGGCGATGTCTGCTCGATGGGTTTGCCTGCGACGATTCCGCCGACGAGGTGGATGACGGCCGTGCAGCCCCGGCCAACATCGTCGAAGCGCCGCCGGGTCTGCACCGCATCGCCCAGGTCCGTTTCCCGGTCGACACCTTGCACCGTCCAGCCGGCGTCCTGCATGACGTTGACGACGATGCGTCCGAGATTGCCGGCTGCGCCGGTGACGAGTGCGAGTGCCATGGTCGTCTCAGCGAATGATGAGCGGAAGACTCAGTACCGTCGTACCGGCCAGGATGACCCTGTACGATCCGGGCGCAAGATGCGGAATATGGAGGATGATATCCAGGCCTGCATCGATGCCGACTTCTTCCCTCCGGCCCAGTGCATCAATGATGAATGCCGTATGGGGCGTCATGCCTGCGTCCAGGACGCGGACGTCGCGTTGGCCCGCCGAAAGGATGGACGGTGCGATTCTCGCCATCGTGTGCGATGGGGACGGAATCGAGGCAACGACGTTCGGTACATCCGAGCCGCAGACGATGGCGTTTCCTTCCTTCGGAATCGTCACCGGTCTCGAGCGGCCCTTGACGAAGATAAGTCCTTCCACTGCGGGAGAGGGAATCGTGGCGGGATCGACGGAGAAGACGTAGACCGGGTGACTGCGCTGGATCGGGTCGAGCGGGGCACCGTTTCCGATGATCAGGACGGGATCCACCGGGCCTCTGTTGAAAATCGTGACGACGACGAGTTGCGAACCGTCCGTACCACGCACGACCGTCGGCGGCGCTATTCCCGGGCCGAGCAGTTCCGCGGCGTAGGTCGCATCCACCAGTCCATGGCCGCGCAGGGAGTCCATCGTATCGGGCAACTCCGAACTCGCAGTGAGTGCCGCCCTCAATTCCCAGGGTCGTGCTTCGGGATAGAGGCTGCGCAACAGGGCTACGACTCCGGCCACCTGTGGTGTGGCCATCGACGTACCGCTGACGCTGACGTACGACGGAAAGCCGATGCCCGCGCCGATGACGCTCGTACCCAATGCCATGAAGTCGGGCTTGATGCGGCCGTCGGCCGTGGGACCGTGCGACGATCCGGGCCACTGTTCTCCATCGCGCATGACGCCGCCGATGGTCAGCACGGAATCGGCATCGGCCGGTGTGATGAGCGTGCGCGCATTCGGACCCTCGTTGCCCGCTGCCGTGAGGCATACGACTCCACGTGCGACGGCCATGTTGACGGCACGCGACGCGAACGTCGTTCTGCCGTCGAAGGCCGAATAGGGAGTGGAGGCTTCGGTGGAATCGAAGTACCGGTAGCCGAGCGACGACGTGATGACTGCCGCACCGCGTCGTTCAAGCCATTCCACGGCTGCCGCGTAGAGATCTTCCTCGACGCGGAACTCCCCGCGCATGTCCTCGGATTTCGCGAGGAGATAGGTGGAGAACGGCGATACGCCGATGAGCGAGTCCTGTGCATAGCCACCCATGAGGGAGAGAACGAGCGTACCGTGACCATCCTGATTGAAGACGTCGACGGCCTCGTTGGAGACGATCGTATCGTTGTATACGAAGTCGTATGTTTCGCGTACGTCCAGATGCTGCATCGAGGCATGACTTCTCCAGCGGAAGCCGTTGTCGATGACGCCGATCATCGCACCCTGGCCGAAGACACCGGCTCTGTGGAGCGGACCGATGTTGAGCAGATCCAGTTGTCGTGCCGAAGCTCCGGGCCGGGCCGGATTGCAGTCTACGGCCATGGTAGTATAGTGCACCTCGGCGATCCTGTGGACGCCCGAGACGAAGGGGAGCAGCGTCAGCAGATTCGCCGTCAACGTGTCCACGTTCACGAGCACGCAGTTACGCCAGCGAGACTCCGTGAGGACGTCGATGCCGAGATTTCGCAGACGGGTCAGATACGCTGAAGAAAGGGGACGATCGTCTTCGGTCAGCACCGGATCCATTCCCGTGCGCTGGCGCCGTTCCAGGGCCGCGGCCGTGAATTCCGCGAGCGTGGATCTGTACGATGGACTGTCCGGGGTGAACGATTCCGAACCCTTGTCCTTGAACGTGATGCGATAGTTCGCGCGTTGTTGCGCCGAGCTTTCCGTCGTGCCGATGACCAGTGCCACGCATATCGACGCGAGGAGCCACAGGGCCGTTCTCCTGACGTCGTTTTCGTAGTTTTGACGTACCATTTCCATCCCGAAATCATGAACATTCTTCAACAGGCCAGGTCGACCGCTGCGTGGGCCGATCGTACCGGCTGGTCGTGGATCGAACTCGGCGGGAGTGACCGCCTCGACCTCCTGAACCGGCTTTCCACGAACGAAGTCGCCAATCTGCCTGCCGGAAGTGGCAGGCAGACCGTCCTGCTGACGGAGAAGGCGCGCATCATCGACGTCCTCACACTCTGCAACGACACCGAACGCACCATGGTACTGGCCTCGCCGTCCCAGGCGGGCCGCATCGTGTCCTGGCTGCGAACATACACCATCACGGATGATGTTCGGGCCAAGGACCGTACGGATGTCACGGCAATGATCGAGATCCTCGGCCCGCGTGCCGCCGCTGCCGTCCGCGATCTGAGCGGTATGGACGTGAGCACGATCGCCATCGCGGAATGGAAGTCCGCCTCCATCGACGGCAGGCCCGTGACCATCGTCCGCATGCCGTCCGCCAGCGAACTGTCGTACTGGATCGTCGCCATGCGTGAGGACATGTCGTCCATCGTCGAACTCCTGCGTGCCAATGCCGGGACCTTCGCGGAACTGGATCCGGCCACGGACGAATACATCCGTGTACTCGGAGGGCAGGGGCGTCTCGGCCACGAATGGTCCGATGCCTACAATCCGCTCGAAGCCGGTCTTCTGCACTTGACGAGTTTCACGAAAGGCTGTTACATCGGACAGGAGGTCGTGGCCCGACTGGACAGCTACAACAAGGTCAAACAGCGCATCATGGGTCTGCATTCGCAGGCAGCATTGGCCGTGGGAGACGAGGTGATGGCGGACGGTGCCGTCATCGGTCGCGTCACCAGCGTCGTGCCGTCGTGCGATGGTGGGGCGCGATTCGCCCTGGCCTACGTACGCGGCGAGCATGCCCATCCCGAAACCACGCTCGCGATCCGAGGTGCTGCGGGAGACGTCACCGCCGTACAGTCCCTTCTACCGATGCAGGATCCGTCATGTCCGTCGTGATCATCACCGGAGGGGCGCGGCGCATGGGGCGTGCGCTCGCTCTCCGTTTCGCCGAACGCGGATACGACGTAGGTATCACCTATCGTCGTTCACAGGAGGAAGCGATGGCCACGCTGGACGAAGTCCGTGCTCACGGCGTACGGTGCAGTATGCAGTCCTGCGACGTTTCGGACGACACGGCGCTGGCACGCGCTCTGCAAGGGCTTGCCGACGATCTCGGACCCTGCGGCGTCGTCGTCAGCAATGCTGGCGTCTTTCCGGATCCTCAACCGGCCGTGTCCATCGCTCCCGACCTCGTGCGTGCGACGATCGGTACGAATACCATGCCTGTGCTGACGATCGCCCAATGGTACGGGGCATTGTTGACCGCGCAGGGAAGAACGGGACGTCTGGTCTCCATCGGATCACTCGGCGCGCTCGAGCTGTGGAAGGACAGACTCGCCTACAACGTCTCGAAGTCGGCGTTGCTCACCATGACGCAGGCACTGGCACGCGGCATGGCACCCGTCATGACCGTGAATACCGTCGCGCCTGGAGCCATCCTTCTTTCCGACGATCCATCGCCTGCGGATGCCGCCATGGCCCGTATGGAACGCATACCGATGGGACGGCATGGCAATGCCGACGACATCTTCGATGCCGTATGGTTCTATGCGACGGCGTCGACCTATATCACCGGACAACTCATCGCCGTCGATGGCGGCTATCACCTGGTACGTTGATGACGGAACCGACCGATCACCATCTCGAATCTCTCATACGCTTGCTGGACGATGATGATGCCGACGTCGTATCGACCATCACCGATCATATCGTCGGTCTCGGGCCCGACATCGTACAGCCGCTGCGCGACATCGTACGGACCACTTCTGACGTCGTCGTACGCGGTCGTATTGAAGGGATCATCAGGCAGTTCCAGCAGGGCGCGCTCGACGATCTGCATCGACTGATGCTCATCCATCGCGATTCGGGAACCGACATCGACCTCGAATCCGCACTCTACCTGCTGAACGGCTTCGGCAGGCCCGGCGACGATCGCGAGACCGTTTCGGACTATCTCGACAGCCTCGCCCTGCGCGTGCACGAGCACTTCATCGCGACGACTCCGGCCAATGATCTCACGCAGTTGCTGGCCATGAACTCTGTCCTCTTCGAGGAGGAACAGTTCCAGGGTGCCGTCGATCGGTATTACGATCCGCAGAATTCGTACCTGACGTCGACCATCGAACGACGGAGGGGGATTCCGGTCACGCTTTGCGTGCTGGCACTCCTGCTGGCCGACCGCAGCGGCCTCACCCTGTATCCCATTGCACTTCCGTACCATTTCATTCTATATTGCCCGGATATCGACGTCTACGTCGACCCGTTCCATCATGGTACGTTCCTGAGCCGGACCGACTGCATCTCCTTCGTCGAGCGGTCCGGACTGACGTTCACCGATGACATGCTGGAACCGGTCCGCAATCTTGATATCGTGATACGCATGATGCGGAATCTGGCCTTCGCACATTCCAAGGTCAACGAATCATGGGAATCTCACGTACTGCAACAGGTGCTGCTCGACGTGGCACCACAATAACCGTAGGCACATTACCGATGGGTCCCGTCATGAAGTTCCGCAGTCTTTCCGCCGTCGTCGTATTCCTCGCCGGTGCGCTGTCCGCCCTGGCCGGTACGGTCAATATCCTCCCTCTCAAGCCGAAGGAAGGCCAGATCGTCACCATCGAATACAAACCCGATGCTCCGGAGGAAGGATGGATCAGGGAGTCCTCGTCCATCCATGCCACACTCTTCGGGTTTTCCGAAGAAGCGGAAGCGCCCAATGCCATCGACGTGCGTCTGTCGAAGAACGGCAGCGGTGTATGGACCGGAACGACGGAATTGACGAAGGGCATCGTCTTCACGCTCGTCAAGGTCGGTAACGGACTCATCTACGATACCAACAAGGGTATCTACTGGTCGTTCCTGACCTATGGCGCCAATGGCTCACCCGTCCGTAACGCGAATCTGAAAGCTGCATACTCGTGCTTCGGCATGCTGCCGACGTACTGCCGCCGCAAGGAGGATATGCAGGAGGCCGTGGACTATCTCCAGAACGAAGTCAAGCAGCATCCGCGTACCATCACGGCGCGCGTCAATCTCGCCATGCTGCAGAAGGCACTCGGCGAGAAGGACGAGAAGGAAGTGGAAGGGGAACTGCGTGAAATCATACGTTCCACACCGAACCCCGCAACGCCGATGGAAGCGCTGGCCATTTCCCAGGCCTATATGGGCGTGGGAGATCAGGACCAGTCGTTCCTCGTACAACGCAACGCCGCACTCAGGTTTCCACGCAGCAAGGTCGACGAGCAGATGGCATTGCAGAAGCTGTCGGAATCGCCCAATGCTCAGTCCTTCATCTCCAAGGTCAGCAGCCATCTCGAAGACTATCCGAATACATTCGCCAAACAGAACCTCCTGGACATGGTCGTGACGACGGCGGGTCAACAACGCGACGTCACACTGCTCATTCCGTTCGCGAAGCGCATCAAGGATCTGCCCGCGAGCGTTTGTCATTCCATCGCCAACTATCTCGGTGCCGTGGACAGTCTGCGTCCCGAAGCTCTTGCACTTGTCGAGCGCGGTCTCGTCGCGGCCAAGGACCAGTCCCTGCGTCCGGTCTATGCCGGCCCGGCCGAATGGAACGAGGAACAGCGCATGGTCAGCTCGCAGCTCCTGTACGTGAAGGGCGCCATACTCCGCGCCATGGGGCAGAAGAAGGAAGCGCTCGCCGCACTCGAGAAGTCCATCGACGTCGGCGCCAGGGAGACGGACAAGGGAACGTACGAAGCCTACGTCAAGCTGCTGCAGGAATCGGGAGAAGGGAAGAAAGCCGTCGGTGTTGCCGAAACGGCCATCAGGAATGGTGCGGCGACGGCAGGACTGTATCAGTCGTATCGTGAGATGCGCAGGGCGGACGGCAAGGATTCCGCGTCGATCGAGAAGGACCTCGCAGCATTGCGTGTGAATGCACGACGCATGGCCTCGACGAAGCTCGCCAAGGATATGCTCAACCAGACCGGTATCGCGGGAACCTTCACGACGCCGGAAGGCGCGCCCGTCAATATCGGCGACTGGAAGGGCAAGGTCGTCATCATCGACTACTGGGCCACATGGTGCGGTCCGTGCCGCAGCTCGTTCCCCGCGGTGCAGAAGCTCTACGAACGCTATCGCAGCAATCCCAACGTCGTGTTCGCCATCGTCAACGTATGGGAACGCGACAAGGACCGTCAGAAGATCGTCAAGGACTTCCTGTCGAAGAACACCAACCTCACCTTCCCGGTCTACCTCGACGCCACGGATGCCGTCGTCGGCAAGTTCGGCGTGACGGGCATTCCAACGAAGTTCTATCTCGGTAAGGATGGCCGCATCCAGTTCAAGGAAGTGGGCTACCTTCCGGAAGAGCAGTTCCTCGAGGAGGCGACGAACAAGATCGAAGCCCTCCTGGATCAGGAACTGCCATAGCCGATCGTCGAGTCATCCATCGGATGTGGTGGATGTATCATGATGATTCTCTCGGGCCTTCTGCGGATTACCGTGGAAGGCCTTGTTCGTTCGGCATGGACGCCCGGAAGGGGAGTCATGTTCGGCATACACGCGGATATCCCGGCTTCGATCCGCAAGGCAGCGGAGACAGCGTATGAAAACCATGGTCGATGTGGATGACGAACACGTCGGCATCGTGCATGAAGACTACGTGCGATGGGACGATGTGGATAAGTAATTCGCGATGGACCGAACTACGGAAACACTGTCAAGTACAAGCTGATGAACAGGCGATTTGACTTGATGAACACAGTGTATTGACATATGGAGTCATGACCGTATACTAGCGATAGTTATCGATCGATCGGGCATCGTACGTGATGCATGCGTACGTGAAAGCGTGTATTTCGGGAAGGTAGTTTGGAATCGGTGAGACGATGCCGTTAGTTTCGCATCGGCATGGTGCATGAGCGCATTGCGGTCTTTCATACCGGCGGCGTTCGTTTTCTGGATATGGGCATGAATGGTTATGACAAGAAGCCTCGTACAAGGCGGCCTTCTGGCTGTCCTGCTCTACCTTATCTCCGGCATGACGGCGACGGCCGGTGATCCATGGACGTCGAAGATCCTGGTCGACATGAATCTGGACTGCGAGCTCGATACGCTCGTGATCGAGAACACGTCGAGCGAACGGGCGATGCTTCTGCGTATCGATTGGGGATCGCTCGATCTCGCCACGTGTGCCGATCCGATCTATGCCGATCCACTTCGCGACTTCTATCCGTTCACCGAATTCTCCTACGGTACGTTCACCAACGTGACGACGTCCATCCTCCTCCGGGATATGAACGGCGATACGAAGAAGGATCTCATCGTCTACATCCGGGGAAGGAACGGGTCGACCGACACGGCCGGCGCGGTCGTCGTCATGGCCCAGCCCGGACTGGATCAATGGGACGGGACATACCTGACGGATATCATGACCGATCCCACGTGGGTGCCATACGATGCAGCGAGGCTGACCATCGGCACGGACATCACGGCCGGACGCCTGAACCAGCGCAGCGGCATCGTCATCCAGGAGTGGATCACGCCGCCGTCGCCCCTGGTCCAGCAGCAGGAGAAGAGCGAGCAGCGTCCCGCCCTGCAGGATCTGCCCGTCCACGACATGAGGATCGTCGTCTTCCCGAATCCCGCCTCGAATACCGTGACGATACGCCTGACGAGTCCCTTGTCCCTCATCGAATGCAGCGTGGTCGACATCTTCGGCCGTGAAGTGCTGCGCCTTGCCGAGGAGAACGTTCCGATGGCACGGCGGGAGATGACGCTGGACGTCGCCCATCTTGCGGACGGGGCCTATCGCATCCTGCTCACCGACGGTACGGGAGCCATTGTTTCACGACCTGTCACCATCGCACGATGATCGATCCCATTCACGGCAGGGGAGCGGACCATGCTCTTCTGTCCCGTATCGCCACGCTCGTTCTGTGCCTGGGCGTGATGCTATCCTTCACGTCCGGAGTCCGGGCCCAATCGCAGGAGTCCTGCGAGGAGAACTGTCCGGGTGTTCCGTTCACGACGCAGACGATCACGTATTCGCCGCTGCCGTCGTGCTCGTTCACGATCACGGTGAAGAAGCGTTTCTGCGTGTCGTGGGAGCTCGTCATCCAGAGCATCACGCGTACGGGGAGCTGCGGGGGGCTGAGTCCTGCGGAGATCGTGAATCTGGTGACGTCGGACATCGTGATGAACAACATGATGAACTTCCCCCCGGCCGGCGGGTATACGTACGGCGGGTGGGTGTGGCGGATCGTGCGACCGTCGTGCTGGAAGTTCTCGGGGTTGTCGGTGGTGCCGTGCGATTCGTCGAACTGTTGCATCAGCTACATCAACGTGGAGAAGCGCATCGAGTGTCCGCCGGGACACTGGGAAGCGGCCAGCGAGCGGCAGGTGCTGCAGGTGCTTCCGTGTGCCCCGAACGTGACGTCGGGACCGATGCTCGGCTGCATGGAATCGTGCGGTCCGATCACGCCGTGGCTGAAGGCGAAGATGAAGTGACGACGTCATTTCCTTCCTGACGACCGGTGTGTGTCTCTCTCTCTCTCTCTCTCTTACGAACGACTATTCACGACGACGACAAGCACGACGACGGTGCGGAGCATACGATGAAGAACATCCAGCGCATGACGACGACGATCCTTACCTCGGCTCTTCTGTACATCGCATTCACGGCACCGCCGAACCTTGCGGCACAGACGACTGGCCCGAGCCCGAGCTTCATGACGGGCATGGCCACGACGTCGGAGCTGTACGACAACCGTGGCTATCAGAAGGACAAGGCCATCAGTACCGATGGCAGGGTCGCCGTGTCGAAGACGAACGGGAATCTCCAGTACCGCTACGATCTGTCGTCATACTCGGCCCAGGGCTTCCCCGTCACGTTCTCGCTGAACTACAACCAGAACGCCTCCTACACGAGCTTCCGGTCGTACAACTCGTCGAGCAACGTCTGGGAGCAGATGAAACAGAACCGTCCGGCGTGGATCCTTGGCGTGAACGGCTTCGCCGTCCAGGCTCTGACGTCGACCGAACGCCCGCTCCTTGCACCGGCGATGCGGACGAATACGGGTACCTATACGAACCGCGACTTCAACGATGACGACGTGATCTGGATGCTCGACGGTTACGACTACTGCAACCGGATGAACGACATCTCGAAGTTTCCGTCCGGGCAGAATGCCTACGTCGATGTCATCAAGCTGCTTCGTGAGGATGGCTCCGTACTGGAACTCTATCACGTCGAGAAACAGTACTGCACCGGTACCACTCCGCCCAGCGTCGAACAGCGCGTGACGGGTACCTACATCAGCGCCAGCGCCAATTCGAGCGCCTATGCCATCGTGAAGACGGATCCGACCCTCCTGAGTTCGTCCGTTCTTGCCCAGCTTCTGATGCGATACAACGGCGACATTCCTGCCGACCGCCTGCCGCGCCGTGTGGAATACTATCCGGGCGACGGTTTGACCTACGTCTTCCGCGAGTGGACGACGCCCTTCGGCATCGAGCCCTATCAGAGCAAGATCGAAAGTGTCGATGGCGGCACGACGCACGCCGGTGACGATGTGGCCGGGCCGACGATCTTCTATCTCTCGGGCATCGTCCACAACAGCCGTGAAATCGTCAGCTTCCAGTATGCCGGACACAATCCGACCACGTCGAATGCCGTCAGCGACGCAACGCAGCAGCGCGGCCGCGCCATGCTCACGGGCTTCGACAGCCATACGCTGACGTGGGGACTGAACGATCTCACGATCGACGCCATCGGCAAGAAGACGATGATCGAGTTCAAGGATGCGATCTACAGCGGTACGGTCGAAGCGCACATCCGGAATCTGAAGTGTGCGCCGCCCCAGGCCGATCAGGCCCCGTGGTCGGAACCGTCGCAGTACTTCAGTTGGACCGGTCTCGTGACCGGTATCATGGATCCCGTGGGCAGGACGACGACGTTCACCTATGAAGGCACGACCAAGGAGATCCGGAAGAGCGAGTATCCCTTCGTGAAGAACAATGGCAATGCCAGCACGGTGCCCGAGTGCATCCCCTCCGCTCTGCCGTGCTCCAGGCTCTTCCTTGCATCGAAGCGTCTGACGGCGGTCAAGGAACTGGACGTCCGCTACGGCATCGTCTGGAAGGAGACGACGTCGCAGGTCATTCCCGATCCGGCGTCGATGGCGTCGGATCCCATGAGCATCACCAACGAGAAGCAGAGCCAGATCGTCCAGGACCTCAAGAAGTACGACGTCGAGACCAATACGCATCTGACGACGGAGAACTATCTTCTGAACCAGCGGTTGACGCCGAGTGGAAGCAACGAACGCTTCCGTTCCACGATCACCTATACGGACGTCGTCGGTTCGCGCACCAAGACCGAGCGCATGACGACGGAAATGGTCAGCCTCGGCCGCGTGAGCGACGGCTGGCCGCGGGTGACGCATTCGGACGTGACGGATCATGAAATGGAAGCCGAAGGCATCATCGAGCGCACGATCACGGGCTTCGTCGAAGTTCCCGCATGGACGACCGGGCACCAGCACTCGAACATCCGTCTTCCGGGAAGCATCGAGAAGACGACGATCATCGGTGCGACGACCCTGCCGCGCACGCGTCAGGAATTCACGTATGCCCTGCGCAGCTCGCCGATCCTGTCGTACACGGGCGGCTGTGGCGGTTCGGCCGGCATCTACGGCGAGGTCGTCGAGATGTTCGGTCATGCCGTGGACAAGAAGACGGAGCTTCTGAAGGTATGGAAGAGCGGGGCGTGGACGCAGGACCTGAAGACGGTGACGGAATTCCAGCATCTGCCTGTCGCCGAAACGACGGTGACCATACGGTACTGGGACAAGCATGCGAGCTATGCGGCCTTCCTGGATCATGCCCGTACGCAGAGCCCGCCGTGGAGCCAGGAAGTGGCCACGGAGAAGTGGAACACGACGGATGACAATTCTCCCTGGATGAGGTGGTGGAGTGCCGAAACGACGGCGGTCTATGCCAATCCTCCCGTCTTCAACCTGACGAAGGCCGTCGAACTGCGGGATCCCAACAGCGGCGACGCCATTCTCAAGCGTATCGAAACGGACTACGAGACGAATCCCACCGTGATGGTCAGCAGCGGTCTGCGCCCGAACCTCGCCTTCGGCAAACAGATCGCGCAGCGGACATACGGTGCGGGTCTCACGAATGCGATTACCACGACGATCGGTTATGCGGCTACCAGTAGCTGGATGGCGACGGAAGGCGCCTTGCCGATTTCCGCGACCGATGCCATGGGCTCGATCACGGCGTTCACGTACCAGCCACTGAATGGATCCTGGCCCACTGCCCTCGGTGTATCGTCGTCGGGTATCGTCTCGGCGAAGACCCTGTACAACGATCACGTCGGCGCCGGCACGGCAACGAACGTCGACCTGCGTGGTCTCGGCGCCAGGCTCTACGAAAAGCCGACGGTCACCGAGCGCCAGGTACGCAAGTACCTCACCGGTGGGGGAACGCTTCAGACGCAATCGCTCGCGTCCTTCCAGACGTATACGCACTACGGTCTTCCGCAGGACGTGGTCGACGAGAACGGCTTCCTCTCGCGCTTCCGCTACGATGGTATCGGACGTCTGCAGTATGCATGGCTTCCCGGCGACTTCCCGACGGCGTCGACGACGTACGACTGGCACACATACGACGTCCTCGATGACAGCCGCACCTACGATGCCAATGGCTATTCCCGGTCGCTCACGGCCGTCGAGCGGCAGGTGAAGTGTATCGGCGATTGTCACGCCGGAATCGTGCAGGCATCCTCCACTCCCATGTCGTGGTGGATACCGATGACCATCGCCCGTCGTCAGGCTGATCCGCGCCCCTCGTGCCCCTGTTCGGCGATGACGCCGATGATGGGCCGCAGCCAGGACGACGGCAAGGGTGGAGATCAGGTGCAGTACATCAACTATCCCATCGGATCCACCGTCGAGACGATCCTGCCGTATCGTACGGCCGTCAATGCCTTCTACGAAGGGGACTTCGTCTTCAATCGCTGGGATCATCGTACGGTGTCGTCCGCGGCGCTCAGGGTCTCTCTCGCCGGTTCGACGGGCCGGTGCGTGGCCTTCACCGTGACGGTCTCCACGACCGGAGTGACGGCCAGCAAGAACTACATCCTGAACTGCTATCCGTCGCCCGACATCACGCAGGTACCGGTGAACGAACTGGATGGCCTCGTCAACGACAACGCCGACATCGATTTCGATCTGTCGTCGTTCATCACGGCGATCACGTACACCACGGGAACGAGCGCGGATCCGGCCAGCGTCCATGTGAAGATCGAAATCGACGAAGGATCGTTCGGCAGCATCGACCTCAGCCGAGTCTGGATGGATCTCGGCGGCAGCTTCCGCACCTGGGGTCAGAGCGCGGAACGCGATTTCACGCTCGCCTTCAAGCACACCGATGCCGGTACGACGCGCTCCGTCGTCAGCCTGGCCAAGATCGACGATCGTGCGACGGTATCGTATTCGTCGCTGGCCTACAGCTCGTCGACGCTGCAGTCGCGCCACGCCAAGGCGTTGTCCGTCCTTACCTACGACGATCTCGTCAAGGAACAGCGCTGGAACTACGGCCCGCTGGTGCAGAACATCCTGCCGCTGACGACGACGACGCATGGCTCGGTCTCGACGTCCACGTATCTCGGTGATGGTCTCGTGAAGAAGACCGTCGATCCCCAAGGCCATGAAGTGACGAATACCTACGACGATCTCGGTCGCCCGGAGCAGGCCCTGACGTCGGCCGTGAATAACGTCTGGACGAGCCCGATCTACAACGTGTCGGCTACCCAGACGGGCAGCCAGGTTCTGAAGACGGTATCGACCTATACCATCGTCGCTCCGTCGACTCTCGGCTTCCCGTCCGACGTCGAACAATCGTTCAACGGCTACTGCCGCTATGTCGTGACGTCGGCAGGCAACCTTGCCGGATCAGGAGCGGGAATGAAGACGGCGCAGTTCTTCGATGCGCGCGACAGGGTCGTCCTCTCCGTCGAGAACTATACGAACATGACGGACGTGGCGAACGTCCTCAACGGCATCGGTGCGCCGGCGGCGGACCAGAACCTCGTCACCCGCACGACGTACGACATCCAGGGCCGTACGAAGCAGATCGTGAGTCCCGGCGGTCAGGCCATCCGCTACTGGTACGACAACCATGGCCGCATCAGGTATACCTTCCAGACCGATCAGGGCTATACGTCCTATGCCTACGACAAGCTGGGGCGCGTGCGGTTCTCGCAGACGGCGGCCCAGGCCCTCGTCAACAAGGTGGCCTACTATCAGTACGACGACCTCGGCCGCATGACGGCCATCGGCGAAGCCGCACTCGCGACGGCACCGCCGTCGCCCATGATGGGACAGGACCATGGTGGTGTCACGGGTGACCGTATCTCCAAGGGTGGTCCCACGATCCAGGCGCTGCCGGCCATGGACGAGGCCATGAATCTCAACCGCTGGACGGACCGCCTGGGCCCCGACTCGCTGCAGACCGGTGTCGGCGTGTCGCCCGTCGTGACGGCCAACCAGACGCTTCTCATGACGCCGGTACGCGTACCGTATGCCCTGTGGGCCGCCAACAACGTCGCTCGCAATCTCACCTGCGACGAGATGCTGAGGACCGTCCTTTCCCCGCGCTTCAGTCCGATGCTGAATCCGGGCAACCAGATGCAGGTGCTGCACCATCCGGCCTACATGGCTGCCTATCCGACCATCACGGCTCCGGCCACGACGTTCGAGCATGCGGGCACGTATCCGGAGTTCGTGCTGCAGACGACGTGGTACGACGAGATGCCGCCGACCGTCGGCGTAGCCTGGGCCGCCCGCCCGAGCGATGCCGCCTGGCAGGCCATCACGCCCATGCCCGGTTCGACGTGGCAGGGGAACTGGAAGGGACGTCCGTCGCTGACGGCCTACCGCACGCATGGCGGTCAGCCCTTCCACTACGTCCTCAGAATGTACGACGAGCGCGGACGTCTGGCCTCGATGGTGCGGTACACGGAGAACGTCGGCTTCGACGGTGTCTACTATGCCTACAATGCCATGAACAGGATCGTGTCGGTCCACGTCGTCGACCCGTCGAAGCAGCATGCGACGTGGTACACGTACGATGCGAGCGGCCGTGTGTCGTCGATGGCGACGCGGTCGAGCGATGCGGGGTATGGCAATGGTGCCGGTTCTCCCGGTCCGAACGCGGTGCACAACATTCCGACGATGCCCACGCTCCTGACGCCTCCGCCCACGCGCGACATCAGCTACACGTACGACACCCGTGATGCGGTGTCGCAGACGACGTACACGGATCTCGGCAAGAAGACGGTGTACACGCGGAACAAGGCAGGGTGGCTGATGGAGAACAAGACGACGAACACGTCGGGTTCGACGACGTATCACCAGCAGCGGTTCGCCTACGACAACCTCAGCCGTATCACGGACCAGTACTGGCAGAACGAGGCCCTCAACCGTGTCGAGACGTATACGTACGATGGTGCGAGCCGCCTGAATACCTGGATGCGGTCATTGACCGGCGCCGGTGCGGACTACCTCGAGACGTATGGCTACGACCGCTCAGGCAACCGCGTGCAGAAGGCGCGTACCACGGCCACCGGAACGGGTACCGATGCCTACGCCTATGCCAATGCGGGTCTGTATCAACGCGCGAACTGGCTGACGGGCTCGACGCGGACGACGGGTCTGGCCCGCACGGATGCCAACACGTACACGGAGAACGGCGGTATCGCGACCCGTACACGGTCGGAAGACCTGCTCGTGAACACGACGCCCTTCGGTCGTCAGACCTACGAGACGTGGACCTACGAGGCCAACAACCTCGTCGAACGCTACACCCGTGCGTCGGTGGTGAAGAACCAGAACCTCGCCACCGGCTGCTATCCCGACGCCCTCACGGCACCGCGCGACGACTGGCGCTACCGGTACGCTCCGTTCATGGAGCGCGAGCAGAAGCGTCAGGTCGAACTCTCGAGTGGCGAGTACCAGCTCGAAGGTCTCGCCTGGGTGTACTACGGTCTCGGCGGTGACAAGAAGCAGTTGTCGGTATGGAACGGTGTTCAGGGTACGTGGTGTCTTCAGAACAACCACGTCTTCCTGTGGCCCGTGGAGTACAACAGCTACGGTCCGATGAACACGCGGATCATCACGCGTGCAGCGAACGGAGAGAAGGAGATCGTCTTCACGGACCACCTCGGCAGCACGGTCCAGGTGAGGCGAGGCGCTCCGGAGTATGGTGCGGACCAGCGTGCGTACACGGCCTTCGGCGAGGACGTGAATCTTCCGAACGAAGCGCTGATGGGCCGTACTGGCTACATCGGCCGTGAGACGGACAACGAGAGCGCACTGGGCTTCTACGGCGTCAGGCAGTACGATGCGGGGTATGGCAGGTTCCTGTCGGTGGATCCCCTGTGGAGCAAGTACACCGCTCTGACGCCGTATCAGTATGCCAAGAACAATCCCGTAACTCAGCTCGATGACAATGGTAAGGATGTTACAGTATACACTGAGCGAATTCCTAATAGTACGATGTATGAAGGCGGGGGATTTTTGGGATGGGCAGCTGGTGTACTTGGACAACCGCGCCATGCTTTCATACGAGTAACGACAAAGGAGAAGGACGTTCTTATCGAACTAGGCGGAAATGCCCCAGGGGGGACAAAGGGGCGTCCAATGATGAAGCCCTTTAGACAAGCGGATCTCGATTCTAGAGAGGATATTGAGCAACATGAAGTTACTAGGCCAGATGAGGAAAAAGGGTCGGAAGATTTCGAATTGGATATTCTCGAAAAGTTTGAAGAAGTGAGGATGGCAACTCCGGATTACAACGCTAGAGAGGGTCCCAACAGTAACAGTTTTGTTCTTTTCCTTATCCTTGTAACAGGAGGAGATGTCAAACTTCCTGCTAAGGCATACGGTAAGGACAACACTAAACCCTATCAAGAGGAAATTGACAGGCGGAAAAAAATTAAGGAAAACACACCAATAGGGCCATATCAACCAATCTCTGAACCATGAAGACTACCAAAGAAACTGTCGTAGTGACCACGCGGATACTAGTGGTCCTAGTATCCGCATGGGCTTTAGTCGATACATTCAGAAAAGACCCAGAGAGATGGATGAGTGTGTTCGATTTCCTCATAGCCGCTTCCTATCCAATCGAAGGAACAACTATGAAGAGTATTGCCATCATTGTTTTCACAAGCAGTACAATTCTTTCTGCCCTTCGTATACGTGATACGAGAGTGGGACATCTTGTTCTTGATGTAACTATTTGTTTCATCCTATACGCATTGTTTGCATTGGCTATTGATGGATCAATAGTTGGGCTGTAAACAACGGTAGCGTTCCAATAGGTAGTTGGGGTAGTGTTCCAATATGTAGATGACGAAGCCGAATCGTTGGGATGCCGCTTGAACACTACCCCGTAGTCTTCGTCGCCGTCACCTGGTCTAGGGTAGATAGCTGTCGATCGGACGGAAGCAAGTCGATCAACGAGGCTATGCCGAGCTTCTTTCAGACCTCGTGTTCCAATGTGTGGATGGATCTTTTCCAACGCGCGAACTGGCTGACGGGCTCGACGCGGACGACGGGCCTGGCCCGCACGGATGCCAACACGTACACGGAGAACGGCGGTATCGCGACCCGTACACGGTCGGAAGACCTGCTCGTGAACACGACGCCCTACGGCCGTCAGACCTACGAGACGTGGACCTACGAGGCCAACAACCTCGTCGAACGCTACACCCGTGCGTCGGTGGTGAAGAACCAGAACCTCGCCACCGGCTGCTATCCCGACGCCCTCACGGCACCGCGCGACGACTGGCGCTACCGGTACGCTCCGTTCATGGAGCGCGAGCAGAAGCGTCAGGTCGAACTCTCGAGTGGCGAGTACCAGCTCGAAGGTCTCGCCTGGGTGTACTACGGTCTCGGCGGCGACAAGAAGCAGTTGTCGGTATGGAACGGCGTGCAGGGTACGTGGTGTCTTCAGAACAACCACGTCTTCCTGTGGCCCGTGGAGTACAACAGCTACGGTCCGATGAACACGCGGATCATCACGCGTGCAGCAGGAGGAACGAAGGAGATCGTCTTCACGGATCATCTTGGCAGTACGGTGCAGGTACGTCGCGGCACGCCGGAGTATGGTGCGGATCAGCGAGCGTACACGGCCTTCGGCGAGGATGTGAATCTTCCGAACGAAGCGCTGATGGGCCGTACGGGCTACATCGGCCGTGAGACGGACAACGAGAGTGATCTCGGCTTCTATGGCGTCAGGCAGTACGATGCGGGGTATGGCAGGTTCCTGTCTGTGGATCCGCTGTGGGCGAAGTACACCGCTCTGACGCCCTATCAGTATGCTGGGAACAATCCGATCACAAGTTATGATAACAATGGGCGACAGATTGAGCATAGCAAGAGTATGTCAGATGAAGAGAAGACTCTTGTCGTCGCGGTTACCGAGGAGTTGAGAAAGACACCGACTGGTGCTTCATTGCTTCGACATGCCGAGGGTATGGAACAGACAGTCGTTGTTGACATGCACAATAGCAGAGTTCTTGGCCAAAGTGGCCAGGCTTATGCTGAACAAGAAATATTCGAGAGAAGAAATGCTACAGAAAAGCAAATTAAGGATCCTGAGACAGGGGAACAGAAGAAGGTGGTGAAGAAAGAGTACCGAGGTGGGACAATTTCATTGCCTAACTCAGCGGACATGTCCGCGTTAGTCGAACTCTATGGCCATGAACTGAAGCATCAGGTTGAAGCTCAGACGAACCCGACCCAATGGTACTATAACCAGGAAAAAGACGAAAAGGACGAAAAGTCTTGCAATCATTACGGCAGTGAGTGTTATAATGAAAAGGGTCCTTATGATACTCAAAAGCAGATTCAGAAGGAGTATAAGGAAGTAAAAGCCAAGGATGAAGAAAGGAAGAGTAAGTAATGAGAACAGTTTGCACGTCCACAATAGCTATCGTTGCCATGCTTTGGGGTTGTGGAGTTCATGCACAGAAATCGCGCACTTTTCATGATCCGCTAATAGTGCGAGATAGCAATGTTCTGGATGTTTTATCGGCAAGAACTGCCTTGATACTTCACAGTGGAAAAACTTGCCTTTATGACATTAGAGGAAAGTACATTGTTGAAGAGGGGTACGAATCCGTTGAACATAGCGATGGATATGTCATGACACAGTCATTACATGGGAAAAAGAAAAGGTATAGACTTTATGATCAAAATTTAGAACCTATCCGTGAGTGGACAGCGACTTCGTCTAGGATACTAGCGGATGGGTATGTAAGTGTCGAACGTGAGGGGCGATGGGATCTTGTCGCTCCAAATGGAAAAGTCGCATATAGATCTCATCGATCTATCTTCTTTGCGCAATTGCCTTTTCTAGTCCTTGATAGTGCTAGTGTGCTATTTGATACTCGATTAGATAAGAGTGTGGTTGATAGTGTCGAAATGCTATTCCGATGGGGCAAAGGGGCAATTATTGAGGCAGCTACTAGTCAAGGGGCTCAATATACTTGGCTCGATTTCACTTCGGAGAGAAGAGTTGATCTCGGTAACGAAATATTGTCATCAACAGCAAGTTACATCGTCTTTCGTGATTCGAATAAAACTAAAATCGTTTATGATACTAATATGAATGTACGTTGCAGATCGGATAAATATATCCTAGAGTGTAGTGATATTATTCGGGTTGAATACTCGCAAAGTGCTCGTACATGGTGTTTTATCGATTTAGTAGGGAGCGATACTCGTTGTGGGTATGATGGGGTCCAACCAGATGGTAGTGGATGCTATATTGTGAGCAAGGATCGAAAATGGGGTCTACTTCGATATGACGGAAAAGTCATTATCCCAATCACACACCCGATCCTTCCTGATAAGAGTCGGAATTCGCACGTAAGTGTTACTACGTTGCCAAGTTACCGTGGGGACAACGTTATTAAGTTCTATACTAGTGATTGGAAGGTAAGCTATTACTACTATGACATCAACGGGTATTCTAGGTTGTTTCCTGACTAGGGTAGTGTTCCAGGGTAGTGTTCCAATATGTAGATGACGAAGCCGAATCGTTGGGATGCCGCTTGAACACTACCCCGTAGTCTTCGTCGCCGTCACCTGGTCTAGGGTAGATAGCTGTCGATCGGACGGAAGCAAGTCGATCAACGAGGCTATGCCGAGCTTCTTTCAGACCTCGTGTTCCAATGTGTGGATGGATCTTTTCCAACGCGCGAACTGGCTGACGGGCTCGACGCGGACGACGGATCTGGCCCGTACGGATGCCAACACGTACACGGAGAACGGCGGTATCGCCACCCGTACACGGTCGGAAGACCTGCTCGTGAACACGACGCCCTTCGGCCGTCAGACCTACGAGACGTGGAGCTATGACGCGAACAACCTCGTCGAACGCTACACGCGTGCCTCGGTGGTGAAGAACCAGAACCTCGCCATCGGCTGCTATCCCGACGCGCTCACGGCTCCGCGCGACGACTGGCGCTACCGGTACGCTCCGTTCATGGAGCGTGAGCAGAAGCGTCAGGTCGAACTCTCGAGTGGCGAGTACCAGCTCGAAGGTCTCGCCTGGGTGTACTACGGTCTTGGTGGTGACAAGAAGCAGTTGTCGGTATGGAACGGCGTTCAGGGGTCATGGTGTCTTCAGAACAACCACGTCTTCCTGTGGCCCGTGGAGTACAACAGCTACGGTCCGATGAACACGCGGATCATCACGCGTGCAGCAGGAGGAACGAAGGAGATCGTCTTCACGGATCACCTTGGGAGCACGGTCCAGGTGAGACGAGGAACGCCGGAGTATGGTGCGGATCAGCGAGCGTACACGGCCTTCGGCGAGGACGTGAATCTTCCGAACGAAGCGCTGATGGGTCGTACGGGCTACATCGGCCGTGAGACGGACAACGAGAGCGCGTTGGGCTTCTATGGCGTACGGCAGTACGATGCAGGGTATGGACGATTTCTGTCCGTGGATCCGCTGTGGGCGTTGTATCCGACTCTGACGCCCTTCCACTATTCGATGAGCAACCCCGTCACGCAACTGGACGGTGGTGGCAAGTGGGTGCAGGCGGCGGATATTGCCTCCCGTGAAACTATTCGTAGTTCGGTCCCTTCAAGATTCAGAGATGCGGTGCAGTTCGATGACAACGGAAGGGTAGATGCCAGTCTGCTAAAGGCTGCAGCCCAAGGCCAAGATGTCAACTCCAATATTGCTGTACTTGCTCGGTTAGCAGAAAACAAGCAAGGGATTCTTGTACATACAGGAGCCGACTATGAATACAATGATGAGAATGGCGTCGCAAAATCTGGAGCCTTGGCAAGTTATCCTGAAGGTGAAAGTGGACCATTCTTGGACTCCGACAATACGCTGAAGGGTGGTATCACTATCGTTCCCATACTCGAAGGTGGGCCACCTGCAGGTATCCCAGATCAAGGAAAGCGGTTTTCAAAGGATGAGAATATTCATGTATATGTAAGTCCGACCGCAGACAGGATATCATCAACCGTTACTAAAGGTTCTATCGGTGCCCATGAGATGTTTTCACATGCTGTAATGTATATTCAAACCAAACTTAAAGTTCCTGGTGTCTTTGGTTGGTGGCATGGGGCACCACAGGTTGACAAACGGGCCGAGGATGCAGAGAAGGACGCAAAACAACAACAGCAGAAAGGATCTAAGTAATGAGAGCATCTATTCCGTTGACTATTTTGGCAACAGTGTGCATCTCATGTACACAACAGTCAGGAAATGCTCCAAGATTGGAGCGAACAGTAGAATCAATGATTCTGGATTCAGTCTATATCAAGTCTGAGACGTCTAAGAGTAACGGGCGTTTAATCTGTAACATCGTGTTATGGAATGATGGAAATAGCCCTGTATTCGTACGTGGTGACTACTATTATGTAGAATTCTTTGGAGACGAAAGAGGCGTAACACTTCCTGCTAGAGAGTGGAGCGGGAATGTGATCTCGCGAATACATCCCTCTAAGTATGGTTCATTAGGACAAAATCAAGTCGGACCATTAGTGCCACGTAAGGCACTTTTTCTAAGGGTTAGTCCTCATGGTCGAACTGTACTGACAGTTACACTAGGTCTTCCAAAGAGCTTAGCACATAAGGATTTGAGTGGCGATAGTATATCAATATCAATTCCATACTGGAAGAGCATCCAACCATTGGAGCAGTTTACTAACATACATCCTACTGTTGATTCCTTTAAGGTTTCCGACGCAAATCTTGAGAAGGTGGATATGAAAAACTATTTCTCATATACTTTACAGGGTGATTCCATTGCCTTGAACCTCGATAATATTAGCACGATGAATTCATTGATAGTTAATCGCTTGCACACGTGGAGTAGTATCGTGCGGTAGGGTAGGGTTCCAAAATGTGGATGTCGAAACCGAATCATTGGGATGCCGCTTGAATACTGTCGGTAGTGTTCGAATATGTTGATGGCGAAGCCGAATCGTTGGGATGCCGCTTGGATACTGTTCCGTAGCCTTTGTCACCGTCACCTGAATGGGTAGCGTTCCAATATGTTGATGATGTCGTCGAACGGCTGAAAAATGACTTGCTAGCAGGATTCTTGCTCGCGTTCGTTGTCATGATATAAACGATCATTCCCTTCGGTAACGAAGAAACAAACCGTTCTTTGGCATATCGCCGTGCGAGATCCGGACCTCGTGTTCCAATGTGTGGATGGATCTTTTCCAGCGCGCGAACTGGCTGACGGGTTCGACGCGGACGACGGGTCTGGCCCGCACGGATGCCAACACGTACACGGAGAACGGCGGTATCGCCACCCGTACGCGGTCGGAAGACCTGCTCGTCAACACCACGCCCTTCGGTCGTCAGACCTACGAGACGTGGAGCTATGACGCGAACAACCTCGTCGAACGCTACACGCGTGCGTCGGTGGTGAAGAGCCAGAACCTTGCGACCGGCTGCTATCCCGACGCCCTCACGGCACCGCGCGACGACTGGCGCTACCGGTACGCTCCGTTCATGGAGCGCGAGCAGAAACGTCAGGTCGAACTCTCGAGCGGCGAGTACCAGCTTGAAGGTCTCGCCTGGGTGTACTACGGTCTCGGCGGTGACAAGAAGCAGTTGTCGGTATGGAACGGCGTGCAGGGTACGTGGTGTCTTCAGAACAACCATGTGTTCCTGTGGCCCGTGGAGTACAACAGCTACGGTCCGATGAACACGCGGATCATCACGCGTGCAGCGAACGGAGAGAAGGAGATCGTCTTCACGGACCACCTCGGCAGCACGGTCCAGGTGAGACGAGGCGCTCCGGAGTATGGTGCAGATCAGCGTGCGTACACGGCCTTCGGCGAGGACGTGAATCTTCCGAACGAAGCGCTGATGGGCCGTACTGGCTACATCGGCCGTGAGACGGACAACGAGAGCGCACTGGGCTTCTACGGCGTCAGGCAGTACGATGCGGGGTATGGCAGGTTCCTGTCGGTGGATCCCCTGTGGAGCAAGTACACCGCACTGACGCCGTATCAGTATACTGGGAACAACCCGATCATTCAGCTCGATATGGGAGGCACTCACATAGAGTTCATTGGCGAATCTTCTCGACGTGCATATGAACAAGCGAAAGACTATATCCTCAAAAAGGGAGGCCAGGAATTCGCTAAGTACTTCGTTGATATCGAAACCAGCGACAAGCATACATTCTATCTACGCGCAACTGGTAGCGGAATCGTACAGGATAACTATTTTAATGAGTATGGCTCTGCAGATGGGGCGTACGAAGCAGTGCCTCCTGGATACCTACCATTCATTTCTTGGGATGCACGACATGCTTTGGAATTTGAACCCGGGAAGTTCATATCCCCAGCACTCATACTTTTCCACGAAATCGTTCACGCACATGGTTGGTTGACAGGTACGGGAGCCGATCGCACAGAATATCTCAATGATCCGATGACCAGTGCTGAAGAGGGTAGAGCCATTGAGATTGAACACCATCTAGCCAGAAAGCTTGGTGAGTCATTGCGAAGGAATCATATTGGAGTTAATCCGCGTCTTGCTCCCGTAAGCAAAGTCTCGGAAGTGCCAAGGAAGGCTAGTAAGAAAAAAATAAAAGAGGTTACCGGAGGAGGAAAGAATGATAATATCCCTGGTGACCGTACACCAACAGGAGACCGTCAATGATGAAGTATATCGTGTTACAAGCCATGTGGATACTCTGTATGATTGGTTGCTGTACGATAGTATACGGCCAGCATCAGTGTAAACCGAATAGAGAGCGTTTCGTTGGGACAATCTATTATAGGCCATGGACAAGTCATGATTTAGTTATATATGATATTAAGGACTTGATTCAAACAGCGAAGAGGAACTGTACTGTTGTTCACAGTCATGGGGCAATGGAACAAGCTGATGTCAGTAAATATAGAGGTCTGCCTGTTCAGCAAGGAAAAATCGATGTCAGGATCGTATTTATAAGACAAACACTAAATCGTGTTGATACGATAGGATTTGGTCGGGGAGAGTTCATGATGATCAATGGTAAGTTGCTGCCATTGGATAGAGATCTTCTTGAGTATGTGGCCGTTAGAATTCCATATGGTTTTGCATATCCGATTTTCAATTGGAAACAGGATAGCACGGCACGGTAGGGTAGTGTTCGAATATGTTGATGGCGAAGCCGGATCGTTGGGATGCCGCTTGGATACTGTTCCGTAGCCTTTGTCACCGTCACCTGAATGAGGGTAGATAGCTGCTGATCGAGCGGAAACAAACCGCTCAACGAGGCCGCGTCTGGCACCTTTCAGACCTCGTGCTCCAATGTGTGGATGAATTGAACCGACACCCTGCTCGAACTGGCTGACGGGCTCGACGCGGACGACGGGTCTGGCCCGCACGGATGCCAATACCTACACGGAGAACGGCGGTATCGCCACCCGTACGCGGTCGGAAGACGTCGCCGTGTTCGCAGCGATGTGCATGTGGCGGTATCGCCACCCGTACGCGGTCGGAAGACCTGCTCGTCAACACCACGCCCTACGGCCGTCAGACCTACGAGACGTGGAGCTATGACGCGAACAACCTCGTCGAACGCTACACACGAAGTTCCGTCATCAAGAGCCAGAACCTCGCCACCGGCTGCTATCCCGATGCGCTCACGGCGCCGCGCGACGACTGGCGCTACCGGTACGCTCCGTTCATGGAGCGTGAGCAGAAGCGTCAGGTCGAACTCTCGAGTGGAGAGTATCAGCTCGAAGGCCTCGCCTGGGTGTACTACGGTCTTGGTGGTGACAGGAAGCAGTTGTCGGTATGGAACGGTGTTCAGGGTACGTGGTGTCTTCAGAACAACCACGTCTTCCTGTGGCCCGTGGAGTACAACAGCTACGGTCCGATGAACACGCGGATCATCACGCGTGCAGCAGGAGGAACGAAGGAGATCGTCTTCACGGATCACCTTGGGAGCACGGTCCAGGTGAGACGAGGAACGCCGGAGTATGGTGCGGATCAGCGAGCGTACACGGCCTTCGGCGAGGACGTGAATCTTCCGAACGAAGCGCTGATGGGCCGTACGGGCTACATCGGCCGTGAGACGGACAACGAGAGCGCACTGGGCTTCTACGGCGTCAGGCAGTACGATGCAGGGTATGGACGATTTCTGTCCGTGGATCCGCTGTGGAGTAAATACACTACTGTTACTCCGTACCACTATAGCCTGAATAGTCCGCTGACTCAAACAGATTTTACAGGACTTGGTGTCGAAGACGTCAATCGTGTTGGGGCAGCAATTGCTGGATATATGAGTCGTATGTATGAACAGGGCGCACAGTATCTAGCCAGCGGACAGGGCTGGGGCGAAGCGTCTGGAACGATTGTCCGTGCAGATGGTGGGGCAATTTCTGTCACCGATGAGAACTTTACACCGGGGACGCATGCTTCCGCGCGACTAACAACGAGTGGAAAATTTGATGGAAGTCCGCTGATTCCTGGTCTTGCTGGTTCAATCCATACACACACTAGTCCGGAATCAGAAGATGATCTCGTACCTCGTGAGGGAACTCCTCCTGGGGGGATTGATATCTTTTCGACAGGGAATCTTGCCGTGAGGTTTGGAGAGCAGGCAAAAGGATTCATTTCATTCATTGCAGCTAATGGGGCTAATTTTGCGGTTGAAATCGAATCAGTAGAACAAGCCGTTGCATTCTTTGGTCAATTCAAGGATGTAAAAGAGTTCAATGCTGCGTTCACAAAAGGAATGGAGGGATCCTCCCAAGGTGTGCGTGCAAGAATTATTGAGATGATAAACAGTAAAAATACAGGAGTTCGTGTGTATGAAACTACATCAGAAGATAAGAGTGTATACAAAGAGGTTAAATAGGACCTCTTTGTTTACTCTGGCATGTGGGTTTCTCATTGTATCGTGCGGAACAAGTACGAATCAGTGCCAGGTTTACAGTAATCAGATTCAGAAGAGGTCAGCTTCAGTAGGGGACTGCATAGAGCAGGTTCGTACGTTTGCTGGGCCAATACTAGATATGTGGAAGGCAGATCCTGAACCACTATCTTATACCGAGTTGCATTTACGTCTTGACAAGGATATGGTGGTGATCATCTATCACGATCCAGTTCCAGTATCAAGTACAGGAGATGTACCATTTGAGAGAATACTCAGTAAAAAGGCATCACAGGTAGTCGTATCAAAAGTCGTTAATACATTGGAAGTATGCTCTGATACGGTCAGGCTACCAAGGTAGGGTAGCGTTCCGGGTAGGGTAGTGTTCCAATATGTTGATGTCCCCGTCAACGGTAGTGTTCCAATATGTTGATGGCGAAGCCGGATCATTGGGATGCCGTTTGAATACTGTCTTGCAATCTATATCACCGTTACCTGGATGGGTAGTGTTCCAAAATGGGTAGTGTTCCAAAATGTGGATGTCGAAACTGAATCGTTGGGATGCCGCCTGAATACTGTCCCGTAGCCTTTTTCACCGTCACCTGGATGAGAGTAGATAGGTGCCGATCGAGCGGAAACAAACCGCTCAACGAGGCTGCGTCGGGTATCCTTCAGACCGGTAGTGTTCCAATATGTAGATGACGAAGCCGAATCGTTGGGATGCCGCTTGAACACTACCCCGTAGTCTTCGTCGCCGTCACCTGGTCTAGGGTAGATAGCTGTCGATCGGACGGAAGCAAGTCGATCAACGAGGCTATGCCGAGCTTCTTTCAGACCTCGTGTTCCAATGTGTGGGTAGTGTTCCAATATGTTGATGACATCATCGAATGGACAATAAACGGCTTGGTAGCGGGATTCCTCCCTGTGGTAGTGTTCCAATATGTTGATGGCGAAGCCGGATCATTGGGATGCCGCTTGAATACTATCCGGTCACCTTTGCCATTATCACCTGGACGGGGGAGATAGCTGTCGATCGGGTGGGAAGAAACAGTGCAACGAGGCTGCGTCAGGTATCTTTCGGATCTCGTGTTCCAATATGTGGGGAGTGTTCCAATATGTCGACGGTGAAGTCGAACAGCCGATAAATGGCTTGGTAGAGGGATTCCTCCCTGTCGTGATCATCATGGAGTGAAAGCTTCTTTCTTCACAAGCCCGTTCTGCCGTATTTCCGCGGAACATTCGAACCTCGTGCTCCAGTATGTGGATGAGCTGAACCGACGTTCTGCTCTCACTGCTTACAGGTTCGATCCGGACGATGGGTCTCGTCCCTAGTGTTAACTGTGCCGATAATGGGATCGAGTCATCAATAGCTCCCTTCACAGCACTGGCTGTGGCCTCCGGTGGCGATGCTCGCATGAGAATCCAGCATTCCCTGGACACGAACCATGATACGGGGATTCACCTGCTTCAGAACTCCTTGTCCGCTATATCAGCGCATGATACCTGTATTACGACACTTCCCGATACCGGACGATGAATCCAGGATCGGGAAGTACCGAAACACGACCATGTTCGATCGGGATGCCTGATCGACGACCGTTCCTTCAATAGGCGTCGTCGTGCAGTTCGATGTGCATCCTGCAGGAATCGTCATGCTCGGTGCATGACATCTGGCCTGCGAGGAGAACGCCGACGGCGAGTCCGGCAACGATGGTGATGATCCTGCGTACCCACTCGTTCTTCAGCAGCAGGGCGATGCCGAGCAGGATGAGGAAGACAGGCCACCAGATGCCGAGCGGACCGAGCCAGGCCGTTTCGACATGGAGGTTGGACAGGAGCCAGACCATGCCACTACCGACGAGGGCCGCGCCGAAGAACGTAGGCAAGGTGCTCATGCCGTCACCTGTTCGTCGGTCGATGGCGTTGGAATGTAGGCAGATCGGCGGGACTTGACGATGAGTCCGACACCGATGGCGATGAGCAATACGGGCCAGAACAACGACAGATCGAGTTGCGGAATCAGATTCTCCGTCAACGTGATAGCGCCGAGGACGATGAGGATGATACCGAAGACGACGGTCCCGGACATACCGGACCGTTCGCGCGGGAACGGCATGGTCGATCGTTCGTCATCGTTCGTCGTCGAACCTGGATTCATGGCATTGTAGGCCATGGCCCACGGTTGCTGCGGCGTCAGGATCCAGAGGATGATGTAGGCCAGGACACCCATGCCGTCGGCGAAGGCGGCGAGGACGAAGGCCACGCGGATGAGGACGGGATCGATCTGCAGATAGTCGGCGAGTCCGGCAGCTACACCGGAAACCATGCGATCGTTGCGCGAGCGGAAGAAGCGACGGGTCATTGGAACCTCCTGTAGTGAAATGACAGAGGGGACATACGGCCGGCTTCGACGAAAGGTTACAGTAGCATCATCGACGGTATGATGCGATACTCAAGGCGCACTCAGGCAGCCCGACGATCCGGTCCAGGGGTCGACATTGTAGCGGGCACCCATGAGCTCTCCCCGCCCGGTTCGTGCGAGAGACATGACGGGCATGGGCTCGGCAGCATCGTCGAACCATACGAGCATGATGCGGATCTCGACCTTGTTCATACCGTACGGAGTGGCGACGCACGGAGCATAGACGACCTTGCGTTGCAATACCCACTTGTCGCGCTGGTCGATCGGAATGGCATCGATGTCGGCCTTCACAGGATTGATGTTCACGCCTTTTCCCGCGAACGAGAAAAGCGGCTTCAGAACGTAGCCGTTGAGATCGTCCGGAATCGATGTACTGTCGTTCGTGAATATCGTATCGGGTACTGTTGCGTGTTTCAGGAACGGAAGGGAATATTTGCTGATCCTGAAATACCAGTTCGGATGCCCGGCCCATTCCACATCGAGGTCGTCGGTCCATGCGAAGGGCAGGGCCACACCCATGTCGTCGAGCTCGTCGACGATGGCCCTGTTGAAGATACGCCGGAGACGTATCGTCCTGCCGTTCCGCTCGGCCATGAGATGCATGCCTTCCTTGCGCACCGACCTGATGTCGATGGTCTGCAGGCCGATATAACGCTCCATGGCGATGAAGTCCGTTCGCGTCTTCTGATGCTCGGGGTCGACTTCGAGGAGGGCACATTCGGCAGGATCGTGCGTGGCGAAGACGGCGCGCTTCAGGACATCGAAGTAGTGCTGTTCCGAAAGACCGGATAGCGTCGGCGTGACGTCATGCACACCATAGAAGTCGCGCATTGTCGATGCATAGAGGTACTGATAGCCGAAGAGGGATGGAAAGCCCTGGAGTTCGATGAGTTTCGGGACGAAGTTGCCGTCGTCATCGGTGCAGATGGCGAAGTCGACGACCGAGAACAACGGGCGATCGTTCTGTCGCGGGACGGTATGCTCGGGCGAGAGCGTGACGTCCGACTGTGCGACGTAGTCGGGACGCACACACTGTTTGACGATGTCGGCGGCGGCACGTTCGAGCGTGATGCGCATTCCCGACGAGAGGAAGATGGGCATTTCGCAGACGCGATAGCCGATCTCCATGCCGAGCCAGGCATTCAGTTCGTCCTTGCAACGCCGATAGGATTCCGGTGTGACGCGTTCGATGAACGCTTCCTGGAGGTCTGGTCTCACATCATCTCCCGTAACGCAGTTTTCCGGCCGTAAAAGTAGCCATCACCTGCGTACGGAGAATCATGTCGTCAGGACATGCATGAAGATCCTGGTCGACGACGACGACGTCGGCATCGAAGCCGGGCTCGATGGAACCCCTGCGATACTGCATGTCGGCTGCGGCATGGGCCCACGACGTCGAGGCCATGAGGGCCTCCGCTCGCGTGATGCACTCCTGTGCCTGCCACGGACGGTCATGGCCGCGAGGGATACGTCGTACGAAGGCATCGATGGCTTCGATTGGGGACGGTGGTTCGATGGGGAAGTCGCTGCCGGAGGAAATACGGATACCTGCATCGAGAAGGCTGCGCCAGCGATAGGCCCAGGGCAGACGGTCGCGGCCGAGACGACGTTCGGCCATCGGTGCATCGCTCAGGCAGTGCGTGGGCTGGATGCAGGCGAAGACGTTGAGCTCGGCCATACGCCGGACATCGTCCGGATGGACATGCTGGGCATGTTCGATACGCAGGATGATGTCCGACGGCCCGGCATCGGGACGGCGCCGGATCCGTTCGTAGGCGTCGAGGACCGTTCGTACGGCGGCATCGCCGATGGCATGTGTGGCGATGCACCACCAGCCGGCGTCGATGGCATGTGCGGTACGGTCGACGATGTCCTGCATCGACAGCAGGGCCGTTCCCGTCGTATCGGGACGATCGGTATAAGGCGCGAGCAGTGCAGCGCCGTGGGAACCGAGAGCTCCGTCGGCGAACATCTTCACGCCGCATACCCGGAGGAATTCACCCACGGCGGGAAGCAGGTTCCACGTATCCCATTCGTTGTGCTGGGACCGGAGGAAGGATTGCACTCGTACGGGAAGGCGTCCGCTCTCTGCCAGTTCTCGCATGGGATCGAGCCATGCGGCATCGACGTCCATGTCGTGTACTTCGGTGATACCGTTACGGGCGCATTCGGCCGTGGCGGCAACGATCATGTTCTTCAGTTCTTCGGAAGTCGGTGCCGGAATGGCTGTCCATATCGGGGCCATGGCATCGTCGGCGAGAATGTCGGCTGTATCCGTCAGTCCGGCGGCCTGTCTGGCCGCGCTGTTCGTCCAGAGAGCATGGCCATCGACGCGTGACGCGACGACGGGGATGTGGCCAATGGCATCGTCGAGCATGGCCGTCGACGGATAGCGGGAATCCTCCCACAGTTCCTGATTCCATCCCATAGCCTGGATCCAGCCTCCCTGCGATGGCGAGGCTGCGGCGATACGCATCACGCATTCATCTGCACTGCGGGCATCGTGAAGCGAGACGGAAGTCAGCCGCTTACCGAGTCCGACGATATGGGCGTGACTATCGACGAAGCCCGGTAGCACGTGGCATCCGGGATAGTCGTAGGTATCGGTTTCGGTACGGATGATGGTGCCCGTCGGGCACGGCAACACGGCACGAATACGGCCGCGTTCGAAGTGTAGTTCTGCAAACAAGGGATCAGTTGCGCAGGCGGATGGTGTCGATGCTGTCCAGGTAGTCCTTCTTCTTCAGCAGTGCTTCGTCCGTTTCCACGATGAGGGGATCGGGCAGACAGCAGTCCACCGGGCAGACGGCCGCGCACTGCGGTTCATCATGGAAGCCCTTGCACTCGGTGCATTTGTCGGGAACGATGTAGTAGAATTCGGCCGAGAAGAAGTTCCGTTCGTATCCTGCGGGCGATGGTGCGTCGCCATAGCGGTTGCCCGCGAGTTCCCATTCCGCACCGGCCTCGTAGATGGCCGTATTGGGACATTCCGGTTCACAGGCTCCGCAGTTGATGCAGTCGGTAGTAATGTAGATCGCCATGGTTCACTATCCTTGGGATGGATCACAAATTTACAACAAGGATGCTGAACCGAGGGGATGCAAAAAGATTTGAAACAAACGGGCGGCGTATACGTTTGACGCGCTCGATTTCTCCGTCTGGGACACTATTCTAATGCGGCATACGATAGCTACGATCCTGCTCCTGTGCCTTGGAGCCATTACGACTGTATCGGCACAAACCACGGCGACGATATCCGGTTTCGTCGAGGATTCCGTGAGCAAGGAGACGCTCGTGGGAGCCTCCGTCAGTGTGAAGGGCACGAAACTGGGAGCCTACACCAACAAGAGCGGCTTCTTCTCGGTCTCGCAGATCCCTCCGGGAGAGTGCACGCTCGTCGTGTCCATGCTCGGCTACGTCCGCCGTGAGATTCCCTTCAAGGTGACGGCGGGGCAGTCGATCAAGACCCGTATCCAGATGGGATCGGGCGAGGTCCAGACGAAGGAGATCAGTGTGGAAGCCGCGCGGAACGAGGACAAGCGCCAGATCAACGTGTCGCAGGTCAACATTCCCATGCAGCAGATCGCCCAGATGCGTATCGGCGGCGAAGCCGACATCTTCCGCGCCCTCCAGATGTTGCCGGGCGTTCTGACGTCGTCGCAGATATCGTCGGGACTCTTCATCCGCGGCGGCTCTCCCGATCAGAATCTCGTCCTGCTCGACGGCATGACCGTCTACAATCCTACCCACCTGTTCGGCTTCATCTCGGCGTTCAATTCCGATGCCATCAAGGACGTGGACCTCATGAAGGGCGGCTTCCCGGCTGAGTTCGGCGGACGGATGTCGGCCGTGCTGAACGTGACGCAGAAGGACGGTAATCGCGATCACGTCGAAGGTCTTGTCGGCCTTGGGCTCATCTCTTCCCGCGCATCCGTGCAGGGGCCGCTCGGCAACGGTTCGTGGTTCATCGGTGGACGCCGCACGTATCTCGACCTCGTGCTCGGCCTTCTTCCCGAAGACCCCAAGAATCCGTTCCCGTCCTTCAACTTCTATGACGTCAATGCCAAGATCACGCAGAACTTCGGCGACGACGACAAGCTATCGCTGAGTGGCTTCCTCACGAGCGACAATCTTACCCTGAACCAGCCCAATCTCGACTTCGGCATCGGTATCGGAAATCGTGCGGGATCGTTGCGATGGGTGCACATCTTCGGAGCCGATCTGTTCTCCTCGCTCACGCTCAGTGCCAGCCGCTACCGCAACGGATTCAACGGCAACAACGCCGGATTCGAATTCGAGATATCCAACGGCATCGTCGACTATTCCGTCAAGGCCGAAACCGAATGGTATGCCTCGGACAAGCTGACCGTCAAGGGCGGATACGAAGGCACGATCTTCAACTTCACCTATCTCCAGAATTTTTCCGGTTCGCAGAGCAATCAGGGGGGTGATGCCGTCTTCAATCTGGACATCTGGGACAACACGCACAGTGTCTTCGGGCAGATGAATTATCAGGTCAACGACCTCCTCAGCTTGCAGGCAGGTCTGCGCGGCAACTACTGGTCGTATTCGAAGACGGCTACCGTGGATCCACGTCTGGCCTTCCGCTATCAGCTCTTCGAAGGCGTGGCCGTCAAGGGTGCCTGGGGTATGTATCACCAGTATCTGCGTCTGGCATCGGCGCCGGACTTCTCCTTCTTCGATACGTGGCTGCCAACGGATTCGACGGTGCAGCCCGGTCGCGCGGACCACTATATCTTTTCCGTTGAGACCCATCCCTTCGAGGATTACGACTTCAACGTCGACGTCTACTACAAGAAGCTCTGGAACATCAACGAACTGAACCAGACCAATACACGTGCACGGACGGTGAGCGACGTCTTCTATCTCGGCAATGGCCACGCCTATGGCGTCGAGCTCTTCCTCCAGAAGAAGGTCGGACAGTTCACAGGATGGGTTGGCTACGCTCTTGGTTGGGTCGAGGCCACCTTCCCGCAGATCAACGGCGGGCAGACATTCCGTCCGAAGTACGATCGCCGCCACGACTTCAAGGTCACCGGTATCTACAAGCTCAACGAGCGATGGGAACTCGGGGCGACCTTCGTCTTCCAGTCCGGCCAGTCCTATACGGGAGCGACATCGCGACTGCAGGGACAGCTTCCAGGACTCGAAACCGGTGTCGGACTCGTCGTTCCGTCACAACGCTGGGGTCTGCGCCTTCCGCCGTCGCACCAGCTCAACCTGAACGTGAACTACAACACGACGCTCTTCGATCTACCCTTCAGGATACTTCTGGATCTTTACAATGCCTATTCGCGTCGCGATATCTGGTTCCGTTTCTACGACACGAACAAGCCCGTTCCCGAAGTGACGGACGTACGCCTGCTGCCTCTGCTGCCCACGATTTCCTTCGAACTGAAGTTCTGACATCCACCACAACAACGACAACACGGTTTACACATGAAGATGAACAGAGAGCATCAGGGATCGAAGAGCATGCGTTCGTTGATGGTGGCGGGACTGCTGGCAGTGACGGCCTTGCTCACGAGTTGCGGTGATCCCATACCGCAGGACTATACGCCGCAGGTCGTGGTGGAGGCCTTCCTCTATGTCGATCAGCCCATCAAGGGCATCCGTATCTACTGGTCGCAGTCATTGTCCGATACCTTCAAGTACGAACGGGCAGCCATCCGTACCGGCATGGTGGAGATCACCACCGGTGCCACGACGATACCGCTGCACTTCGTCGCCGACTCGAACGGTGGAACATGGGAGGCCGTGGATACGAACATCCATATCCAGCCGTCGACGACCTACAATCTGGCCGTCAACGTCGAGGGGCGCTCGATGTCCGGTGTCACGACCACGCCGGTACGCATCGAATGGATCAAGCCGCCGAAGGATACGATCCAGTATCCGGGCTTCATGAACGAAGGCAAGCCCGTCGATTCGTTGAAGGTGTCGTGGACGGTACCGCCAACGACGACGGAATACATGGTGGCCATGGAATGTCTGGATACATTGCGCTACGGCGTCTACCTCGATCCCCCTACGACCGACTCCAACAGACGCATTCGCGACTCGGAGTTCGACGACGATACGCCGCTGGCACGCGAGCGTACGCGCATCGCCTTCGCACAGGCGTCGAACATCTTCTCATGGGGCGCGTTCAAATGGTTCGGCCGTCATGAATTCCGCGTCTATGCCGGCGACAGGAACTTCATCAACTGGCTCAAGCAGTTGACGTTCGGTGGCCGTCAGATCAATCCCAATCTGGGGAGTATCAAGGATGGCATCGGCGTCTTCGGATCGGCTTCGGTCATCAAGGCTCCGACCTTCCTCAGGAAGGACGTCACGCCGTAATCGTCACTTCCGGCTGAAGCTCGCCAGACGCATGCAGATGAGGTCCTGCAGGTTGTGGACCATGGCCGTCGGCAGGACCGTATTGTCGGCCATCACGGCGAAGCTCAGTGTTTCTCCGTCGCGCGTCGTGACGTAGCCCGCAAGGGTCGAAACGTTGTTCATGCCGCCGGTCTTCGCACGTACGGAGCGTTCGGCGCGTGTGCCCACCATCCTGCGTTGCAGGGTCCCAGGCTCACCTGGTGCTGCGAGAGAGGCCTTGTAGGCGGCAGCCCAGGGCGTATGCGATGCGACGTTGAGCAGATTGACGAGATGCTGCGGTGTACAGAGATCGAGGCGCGAGAGACCCGATCCGTCGACGATCGCGAGGTCCTGACCACCGATACCATTGCGTTGCACGAAGGTACGGATGACATCGGCGCCTTTCTCGAAACTTCCGTCACCGGATACCTCACGTCCGATCGTCTTGCACAGGATATCGGCGCCGAGATTGTGGCTGACATGATTGATCACGGCCACGATATCCGAAAGGGGAGGCGATACCGTTTCCGCAACGCGCATGCTGCTGTCGTAGGGTAGAGGATCGTTCCAGTCGTCGACGTCGATGAGCGCTCCCCTGAACCGGATGCCATGGCGTACGAGGGCATCCCTGAACAGACTCGCGAAATACAGCGTCGGATTCTCGACGGCGAGATGGAGGTTGATGGTATCCCGCCGCGGGCGCGCCACGATCGTACCGACGATGTCGACGATGTTCGTGGGACCATCACGCAAGGCTTTCACTTCGGTGACACCCGTACTGTCCACGACGCGCAGACCGTTCATCACACGGACGTAGTCCGTTTCGGGAACGAGTCTGATCTGCGATTCACCGCCGGGCTTCAGCGGAGGGATGATGAGGGCACGTACACTGTTGTCGGCCACTCCGAGACCATTGACCTGGGCGCCGTACGACCATACGAGATCGTCCCATGCCCAACCCGTCGCATAGTCGACATCGTCGAACACGTCGTCGTCGCCGATGATGTTTCCCTTGACCGATCTGATGCCGAGCGAATCCAGAACGCCGACCCACTGATCGAAGAGGACGAGGGGATCGCGGCCGAACGTCGTGCTCCATGTGGGATCGCCGGAACCGCGGACGATGATGTTGCCTGCGAATTCACCGTTCTCCTGGATGCGACCGTCGAGATACAATGTCGTGCGGAAGCGGTATTCCGGTCCGAGCGTGGCCAACGCCACGGCCGTCGTGAACAGCTTGTTGGTGGATGCGGGGGTGAAGAACATCTCGTCGTTGTGACGATAGAGATGTTCGGCATTGTCCGTGGATGCTACGCAGACGCCGAGCAGCGCCGAACGCCATTCCGGGGCGGACAGCAGGTTATCGAGATCCGTACGCAGCTCGCGTACGGCCGCCGAACGGGACTGGCCCTGTGCGAACGAGACCGTCGTGACGAACAGGCCGGAAAGGATGAGGCGGGCGAGATACATTACATGCGCTCCAGTACCTGATTCCATGCAGTCAGCAGGATGCTGGCGGCATCGTTGCCGCATTCCTCAATCACGACGTCGACGCATCGCTGCATGTCCGTATCCGTCGCCCCAACGAGGAAGGCGCCACGTACGTGCGAATACAGTTGCGTCGTCCTTCCGAGCGCCGCGAGCATCGCCACGACGCAGAGTTCGCGCATGACGATGGGCAGGCCGGGGCGGGAGAGTGTCTTGCCGTATCCTTCGACGATCATCCATGAACGGAGGTCCGGCGTGATGGTATCGAGGCGTTGCATCATGCGATCGTAGACGTTGCCGTAGACCTTGCGACACAGCGCTTGTCCCCGTTCTCGGAATGCATCGACGGAGAACGGTTCGGCCGGCGATAGCCGATGGTCCGGCAGTGCGGTCCGTACATGATCGGCGAGGATGGTCAACGAATCGAGGGCGGCAGGGAAGCCTGCGAACAGATACGACTGCAGGAGCACTTCATAGAGATCGTCCGCTTCGTCCGGTGTGACCACATCGGCTATGACGCGGCGCAGGAGGCCGCTATCGTTGACGGCGGCTGCGATGGCCGCACGGATGAGATGGTCGTATTCGACCGATGCTTCGGGTGTCCTGTCGTCGTGAAGTAGCCGTTCCGTATCGAGACGCGACAGACTATCGCAAAGCCGTGCGGCGGCCTTGCCGCGATGGCTCATGGCCTGCTTGTCTTCGGGCGACATCTCGGCGTAGGTCCTGGTTTCGCCATCGGCCATGAACAGCGGGTCGTAGCCGAAGCCTCCGCCGCCACGCTCCATATCGGTGATGCGGCCGGTACTCGTGCCTTCGGAGAACAGTGTACGGTATCCGTCGATATAGCAGAGCACACAACGGAACCGTGCCGTACGCCCATCTTCCGTCACGTCCTTCATGCGTTCGAGCAGGAGCGTCCTGTTCGATGCATCCGTGGCATCCGGACCGGAATAGCGTGCCGAGTACACACCCGGTGCACCGTGCAGGGCATCGACTTCCAGACCGCTATCGTCGGCGATGACGGGCAGTCCCGTACGCTCATGGATGGTCCGTGCCTTGATGAAGGCATTCTCCTCGAACGTCGTTCCCGTTTCCTCGATCTCGACGGCGCCGATGGCGGCCGTCATGGGTATCAACCTGGCATCGATCCCATGTCGTGCGAACAGGGCCTGGAGTTCGTCGACCTTGTGTGCATTGCCCGTCGCTATCACGATGGTATCGGTCATATCCTGTCGATGTCGAGAGTTGAACAGACGTCGTCGAATGCCGTCATGAAGTCCCTGATGTCGCCCGATGTCATAGGACCGCACGTTCCGATCCTGAGCATCGTTCCGTGCAGGTGATCCTGACCACCGGCCACGATGATGTCGTGCCGTTCTTCGAGTGCATGCCTGATGTCTTCGGATCGGTCATGGAGTACGGCCGTGAGCGCGTGCGACGATGCTTCACCGAAGAGTGCGAAGCCACGTCCGGCAAGCTCGCGATGCAGACGATTCGTGACCTGCATATGGCGTGCCCAGACGTGTTCCATGCCTTCCTCGAGAATGATGCCGAGCGCCGCGTCGAGTCCCGCCAGCAGCGTCACCGGCGGCGTCCATACGAACAGCCCTTTTCGCCGATGGGCGAGGACGTCGTGCAGGTTCATCGTATAGACGCGTTGTGGAAGCGTATCGAGATGCCGCCTGGCCCGATTGCTCAGCGACAGGCAGGCGAGGCCCGGTGGGCACATGAGACCTTTCTGTGTGCCGCAGATCACGGCGTCGAGCTCCCATTCGTCGACCTTCACCTCATGCACGGCGACGCTGCTCACCGCGTCGACGCAGATCATGATGTCGGGGCGTACCGCTCGGACCGCTCTGGCGATGCTTTCGAGGTCGAGCGTGACACCGGTCGACGTCTCACTGTGGACCAGCCATATCGAGGCCAGGTCTCCCGCTTCGTCGATGGCCTGCATCACGTCGTCCACCGATACGGATCTGCCCCATTGGGCGCGAAGTGCCTGGACGTGCACACCTGCGAGGCCGAGGATATGTTCGATCCGTTCTCCGAACCGTCCGTGTTCGATCACGAGAGCATGGTCGCCCGGCTTATGGAGAGACCAGGCCACGGCTTCGATACCGGTCATGCTGCTGCCGGCGAGGACGATGACGGGTTCCTTCGTGAGGAAGATACGTTGCAGGTTCTGCCAGATCCGCTCCGACAGTTCCATGAAGGCCGCCGTACGGTGATGCATCGGCGGCTGGGCGCAGGCATCGAGTATGGTCTGGGGAATGCGCACGGGGCCGGGAGTGTACAGACGTTGTGGCATCATGGCCTACTTGCCTCGTAGAGCAGTATCGACGCGGCAACGGCCGCGTTCAACGATTCCGTGCCGTGTCCACCGGGAATCGTGATGGTCCGTGTGACGTGCCGTGTGACGTCTGCGGAGATGCCGTGTGCTTCGGAGCCGATGATGAGGGCGAAACGTTCGTTGCCATGCAGTACTTCCGGTTCGGCGCCGCCACGTGCGGATGTCGCGAAGACCGTTCTGCCGGTCAACGTTCCGGCGAGCAGGGATGCGAGGTCGGTGTGACGCAGGACGTTGCAGCGGAACAGGGCACCGGCCGTGGAGCGTACGACCTTCGGATTGTAGATATCGGCACATCCACGTCCGAGCACGATGTCGGTGAATCCGAACCATGCGGCAGTGCGGATGATGGTACCTACGTTACCCGGATCGGAGACGCCGTCGAGCAGGATGGTACGGTCCCCGACGGGACGTTCGTCGAGGAAATCGACGATCGCGAAGATGTCCTGTGGAGACGACGCGTCGGTCATGAGGTCGACATCCTTCGCACCCGAGGCGTAGACGTAGGCTCCCGCGTCCATGAAGGTCCGGGCCAGCTCCCACGACGAAGGCGATGCGTCGTCGCGTATTACGACGGTATCGGGATGCAGGCCGCTGGCTGCGAGGTCAGCACAGGCATGTGGGCCTTCGACGACGAATTGCCGCCGTTCCTCGCGGACGGTTGCGCGCTGGAGTTCGCGAACTTCCTTCCGCTGTTTCTGCGAAAGCCGTGGTAACGATAGTGTATTCACGGTTGCAAAGATACCTACCATTCGCCACGTTCAGGCCCATGGTGATGTCTTCGCGATCACGACATGCCCTGTTCAGAAGTAGGTGGAAATCCCTGCTTCGATGCCGCTCGTCCGTACGGCCGGATTGCCGAGGATGTCGCGTTGCCACGCGTTCCGGTAGTTGATCCTGAGTACGGTCTGGCGTGCAGGCCTGATGCTGATGGCAGGCACGATGGCCCAGAGATCGTCGGCGATGTTCCCGCCCGTTTCACGGAACTTCCCGACGTTCCAGTCGGCGTATTCGATACGGCAGGCGAGATTGACGACGGCCTTGTCGAAGCCGAGGATGGTACCTTCGATGACGGGCTGGATGACGTCGAGGAATCCGCCGTGCTGACGGTCACCGTACTGCTGCGTGTAGGTTGCGGGCACGTCGACCATGATCCAGGCCCACTCTCCGACGATGCGGGTTCCGATTCCGGGCAGGGTCGTGTTCGCGTCGACGGCGAAGACGTCCAGTCTGCGTGCATGGTCGAGTTGCAGGCCGTCGACATCGACCTTGTTGTAGATGCCGCCCATATACGAAAGGCCGATCTCTCCTACACGTTGATTGCGGATGGCCACCTTGCCCGTGACGAGCATCCTTCCGTTGCCGCTTTCCGAGAATCGTTCCGCGTTCGCCTTGGATGCGGGCAAGAAGGTCCTGTTCTGGTTGTTGGCGATGATGGAATTGTCGAAGCCGTTCGTGAGATAGGCCTCGTAGCCCAGCGCCCATGCACCGTCGAAATGCTTGCCGTACATCCCGAAGCCGACGTTACTCCATGTGGCGGGCAGCATCTGCGTCATCGCCACGGGCCTGTCGACGAACTCCCACTTCGGTCCGTCGTGGTTCTGGTTGAAGGCGCCGATGGGATTCATCACGATACCGCCCCGGAAGTTGACGAGCGGCGCGAAGCTGACGTCGACAGAAGCGAACTCGATGGCGATCTCCTTGCCGCCTTCCTCGAACTCGACTTCCGTAAGGAAGCGGATATTCCTGTGGATGGATGCCGCCACGAAGAGCGTCATGCGCGGCATGCCGAAGCTGTGGCCGTCGCTCACGCCGTTCGAGCCCATGTACCGGTAGTCGGCTTCGACGTAACCACCGACGGATACGGGCAGGCCGCCCATCTGGAGAAAAGGTCTGTTGTAGACGGCATCCATGTTCATGCCTTGTTGCGCGGTGTCGGCAGGGACGCGCTTGAACAACGTGCTGTCGCTCTGTGCCGAGGCCGTCGATACGAGGACGGCCGTCAGGAGAAGGGTGGATATCAGGTTCATGTCAGATCGATGACGACGGATCGGTTGTTGACGGAGGTGGGGAAGGTCCGCAGGCTGGTTTCGGCAGGACCTTCCTGGACGATACCGGAGCTATCGAATTCGCTGCCGTGCGCGGGACAGTGCAGGCGGTCACCCGATACCTGGAGTTCGGCGCCCTGATGCGTACATCGCATCAGCAGGGCCTTGAACGTGCCTTCCTTCGTACGGAAGACGCAGACCGGATATCGCAGACGTTCATTGCCGGCGACGATAACGGGGAGGTAGGTCTTCGCGCCATCGTTGACCACTTCGAATTCATTCAGCGGCACTTCCATGGTATTGCCGGATACCATGGCGTTCAGATACTTGATGCTCGAGCATCCGTCCAGCAGCAGGGACAGACAGCCGGCACCGCACAAGGCCAGAAAACCCTTCCTGTCCATCGGCGGATCCTAGAGTGATTCGAGAAACTTGAGCAACGCTTCCTTGTCGTGCGCGGGAAGCTGCCTGTAACGCTCCCGGCTTTTCGCTCCCTCGCCGCCATGGTAGAGGATGGCTTCCTCGATGCTATGGGCGCGCCCGTCATGCAGAAGGAAGTACTGTCCTCCCTGCGATGTCGGTGCGAGGCCGAGGCCCCAAAGCGGCGGTGTTTTCCATTCGGACGTCAGCGCCGTTCCCTCGGTATAGCCATCGTCGAGCTCCGGTCCCATGTCGTGCAGGAGAAGATCGGTATACGGATGGATGGTCTTGTCGGAGAGGGCAGCGATCGACGTCGACGGAGTCGTGAACGTCGGTACGTGGCACGAGGCGCAGCCGATGTCGCCGAACGTCCTCTTGCCTGCCTGAACGCGGGTATCGTCGGCATTGCGTTGCGTCGGCGCCTTGAGTGTCTGCAGGTAGAAGACGACGTCATGGATGGTCTGGTTCGACACTTCGGGATCGATGTCGTGTCCGGAATACACGTCGAGGGGATCGTAAGCCGAAGCGATGCCGATGTCCTGGTTGTATGCCGTCACGGTCTGCTGCAGCAGGTCGATGGCCGCGGCTTTCTTGCCGTACCTGCCGATGTAACGACCATCGACAGGCATACTGCCGGAGCGTGGTCTGAAGTAGGACGGGGGGTGGACGTAGTTCGGAACGCCTGAAATACCGTCGCCATCCCTGTCGTCGGGATCGGCATTGGCCAGGAGCTGCGCATCCGTGAGGGCGTCCAGGTAACCCAGGCCGACGCTGAGCGGAGGCATGAAACGGGAGAAAGGGGCACCCGCGGGAAGTTGTTCGGGCTTGTAGCCGGGCAGGGCCCTGTTCTGCAATTGCGGACCGCCCGCATCCAGGTAGCGATTGCCCGAAGCGTCGGATTGGCCGAACCGGATGAGCGTCGTGAAGGGATGTCCCTTGCCGTCGCTCGCATGACAGGTGCCGCACGACGTCGCGACGAAGATCGGGCCGAGTCCAGTCGATGCGGTGAAGACGTCGTCGTTGAAGGCGATGTCGCCCGCGAGGTGGCGGATCTGCTCTTCGTGTGTGAGACCGTCGACGGGGCCGTCGAGGACGTCATGTACTGCCGGAGCCGGTGGCACGATGGCATCGCAGGCGATCAGCAGGGGAACGATGGCTGTAGCGAGGAGGAAGTGTTTCACGCCACAACATAAGAAAATTTAGACGCATATAAAAAACATGTGTCTCAACTCACGATGTGGCGATGAACGTTGTACGATATCGACGCATATGATATCCCTGGATATCGTGATCGTGGCATACCGTCAAACGAAAAACGGCCTCCACGATGAAACCGTGGAAGCCGTGCCGTTCGGAACGATTCGCGTATCGGGTGCGCCGGTGCTTACTGGCCCTGCATCGCTTTGTTGATGGCTGCCATGAAGGCTTCCTTCGTCTGCATGCCGATGATCTTCTGCACGACGTTGCCCTGGCGGTCGATGATGAACGTCGTGGGAATCGAGCGGACACCACCGTATTCCTGGGCGATCTGCAGGTTATCGATCACGTTCAGATAGGAGATGTTCGCACGTTCGACGAAGCCCTTCACGAGGGCGAGCTTGTTGTCGACTTCGTCGAGCGATACGCCGACGACGAGAACACCCTTCGGTGCCATTTCCTTGCTGATCTCGACGAGGTCGGGGATCTCACGCTTGCAGGGACCGCACCACGTAGCCCAGATGTTCAGCAGGACGACCTTGCCTTGCGTGAGTTCGGAGAACGAAACGTTCTTTCCGCCGTCCTTCCATACGAAGTCCACGGCCTTGTTACCGACGCGCTTGGTCACCGACTCGACCAGAAAGACCTTTCCGGCAGCGGCTTGTACGGGGGTCGACTTGACAGCAGCCTTCGCCGTCGGAGCACTGTTGCTGGTAAATGCATAGGCGAACGTCGCGGCGACGATTCCCAGTCCGGCGACTACGGCTAATGAGCGTTTCATCACGATTCCTCGAACGCAAGAAAAATGGGGACTTGAAGGCACCTGCAGGTCGGAGACGGCCTAGCGGACCAGATTATTGCCTGCCACTACAAAGAGTATGCCAGGTAACGTTCGTCGGTATGCTCGTCGAATGGATACGCTGAAAGATACGGCATCCCGAACCGCCAGGAAAAACGAAGAAGGGAAGGATGCCGTAGTGTCCGCCCCGGTACCCGACCGGGTACCGGGGCGGATACGAGATCGTATCAGCCGTTCTTCCAGTTCTGGAGCATGTCGGTCAGGAGGCGTACGCCGACGCCTGTCGCACCCTTGGGTGCATACGGACCTGCCTTGGGTGCGAGTGCGGTACCGGCGATGTCGAGGTGGACCCAGGGATAGGTCACGAAGTGCTTGAGGAAGAGCGCTGCCGTGATGGTGCCGGCGGCGCGACCACCGGAGTTCTTGATGTCGGCGTAGTCGCTCTGGATGAGTTCTTCGTACTCTTCGTACAGGGGCAGTTCGCATACGTATTCGCTGGTGCGCTTGCCTGCATTCGCGAGCATGGTCTTCGTGTGTTCATCCGTACCGAGCATACCGGTCGTCGTATTGCCGAGGGCGATCACGCAGGCACCGGTCAGCGTAGCCAGATCGATCACGGCCTGGGGCTTGTAGCGATCGGCATAGCACAGTGCATCGGCCAGGATCAGACGTCCTTCGGCATCCGTGTTGTCGATCTCTGCCGTCTTGCCGTTCATGAACGTGAGGATGTCGCCAGGTACCATGGCCGAACCGCTGGGCATGTTCTCCGTGGAGGGGACGAGACCGACGACATTGACGGGGAGACCGAGCTTCGCGATCGTGTACATCGTGCCGATGACGGAGGCAGCTCCGTGCATGTCACCCTTCATGTCCGACATTCCTGCAGCGGGCTTGATGGAGATCCCACCCGTGTCGAAGGTGATGCCCTTGCCGACGAGGACGACGGGCTTGTCGCCCTTCCTGCCACCGTTGTATTCCATCACGATGAAGACGGGAGGACGGACGCTGCCCTTGTTCACGCCGAGGAGGCCACCCATCTTCAGGGCCTCGATCTTGCGCTTGTCGAGAATCGTCGTCCTGAAACCGGCCTTGCGTCCGGATTCCGCAGCACGCTTGCCGAGGATTTCGGGATAGAGTTCGTTGTTGGGGGCGTTGGCGAGGTCACGTGCGAGCACGACACCTTCGTTGATGACAGTGGCCGTGTCCACACCGCTCTTGACGGCCTTCTGCGCCGTCTTGTCAGCGGCGAGATACGTGAACCTGGTCACGAGGCCGTTGCCCTTCTCCATCGTCTTGTACTTGTCGTAACGGTACTGGCTCAGTTGGGAACCTTCCGCGACCGCCTGTGCGACGGCGGTCGTATCCAGACCCTTGACCGCAGGAAGTTCGAATGCTACGTGTCCACAGCCGAGCGATGCCGCGCGCTTCGTCGCCGCTGCTGCTGCGCGGCGTACGCCTTCGGCCGTCAGACCTTCGGCATTGCCAAGACCGGCGAGGATCAGACGGGGAGCGGCCGTCGCAGTACCCGTATACGCCGTTGCCGTGCTGCCCTTCTTGCCCGTGAAATCGCCCGAAGCGATGAGTGGCTGTACATGAGGGATCTCGCCGATCAGTTCCTTCGTCGCGCTCTTGAACGACTTCTCATCCTGATACAGAAATACGACGATGGCATCGGCTTTGGCGGTACGGCGGGTACCTACCTGGCTGGCAACGGACATGACGGATCCTTGATGTTGAAATGTGTCGACAAAGTCGTAAGCGACAAATTTACGCAATGGACAGGCTCACTGTTCAGGACGAGGGCACGAATACGTGATAGAGCCTGAAGCTGACGTCGGGTGCGGCCGCTACCGGAAGCCGTACGTACCCGCCCTTGAGCCATAGCTGCAACTGGTCGCTGTAATGCGCGTTGAGCGGTTCGCCCGATACTCCGCCCGGAACGACACTGTACTGCACGGTGTCGTGCATGTCCGAGATGACGCGCATCGACGCGGCGACGCGGGTATCGTATGGAGCGTAGATGCGCCATTCCGTGTTGTTGATGGTCGTACTGCTGCCGCCGATCTCGAACGGTCCCTGATTCATCACCGGACGCATCAGCGGATGGTTGCCGAAGCGGTGCGGGAAGGTCACGGTATGGAGAGTGCCGTACAGCCATTGTTGCGGTTGCTCGCTCTGGAAGGTCGTGGCCGTCGCCCGTACCGCCTCGATATAGCTGCGGATGGCGATCCACGCAAGATCTTCACGCTGAGACGTACGACTGTCGTCGAAGAGTACATGCTGCGGCTCATTGAGCAATTCCTGCATACGACGAAGCGGAATGCTGCCCACGAAGGTATAGTCGTAGTAGAGCTGCTGGCCGAGCTCGTCCTCGAACGTATTCCATATCAACCGTTCCAGCAGTGCCGCGTAGATGCTGGCTCCGGGATCGACGGGACTCTGCGTGCCGTCCCATCGCGCGAGGATCTTCAGTGCCTCGCGTTCCATGGTGCCGTATCGCGACTGCCCGCGCTTCAGGATGGGCAGCAGCATGGCCAGCGTCTGCTTCGCATAGGGCGAGACGATGTCCATCTGCATGACCTGGGCATCACGGACGGTATAGTCTTCGTAGAGGCGGAGCTGATCGTTGATGCGCTCGGCCCTGGACGACGGTTCGTACAGGGTGCCGATGAAGGGCTCGGCCTTCGGCCATGTTCGGTTGTTGGCCGAACTGACGAATCCGCGTGCGGGATTGACCATCGTTCCGAGCGTACGCAGATGGGTGAGCCCCTTCCAGTCCGATGCCGCATCCCAGCCCGGTGCCAGGAGGTGTGGATCGGCATTGCCCCGCTGTGGAATCACGCCGGCGAGGACAGTACCGACGAGGCCGCTACGTGCTGCCACGCTGACGTTGAGTGCCGGTGCATGCCACGTTCCGACGGCGTCCACGACAGCAGGAAAATTCTTCGCCTTGTTGATCTTATACATCGCAAGTATTTCGTCGCTCGGTGTCGACGCAGTCCAGCGATACGTAAGGCAGGACGTCGTGAGCAGTGTCGTCGCTCGCTGGCGCGGCATATCGAAGAGCTTCGAAGGTTCCCGCATCAGATGGACGTCGGAAATCACGGCCGACCTCGTCGTGAAGCGAAGGTCGATCAAGGAGTCGGATTGATCCTTGATGTGGATGGTGTCACGGCGATACTTGAATTTCGTACGTCGACCGTTGCTCGCGATGTAGTAGTTCCCGTTCGTACTGTCGATACGCTCGAGGAAGTAGTCGACGTCGTCGACCATGACGTTCGAGAAGCCCCAGGCGAGGTCGTCGTTCCGTCCGGAGAAGACGAGGGGCATGCCGGGTACGCTCATGCCGATGACGTTGAAGGTCGGTGAGGAGAGGTGGATCTGATACCACTTGGGCGGCAGGCCTACCGACAGGTGCGGGTCGTTGGCGAGGATGGAGGCGCTGTCCGTCCGTACGGCCCAGCAGTTACTGCCTACCGACGATCCCGTCATGCCGAGCTTGTTGCGTACGGCATCGATGCGTCGTGTGAGACCTTCGATGATGGGAGCCATGGCTGCCGTGGCGCGTGCGGCCGTCGAGTCGGATGCGGACGGTACAGGGCCCTTCGATGCCGTCGTATCCAGGACGTACGGTGCGCCGGGACCGACGGGGATGTAGTTCCGCACGGCTGCACGGCCGCGTTGTGCGGAGATCTGGGCATAGGAGAGATCGGTCCAGAAGGCCAGGCTGAGTTCGAAGGCGAGAACACGACCTACGATCAGACAGTCTTCCGGCATCCATGGCGTGGGGCCGTATTCCAGTGCGTCGAATTCGAAGGGAAGGCGATCCTTGTTCTCACGGATGTATGTATTGACGCCTCTCGTATAGGCGTCGAGGATGCTGCGCGTCGTCTTGCTCGCATTCTTCATCTGCTGTCGGGCGATACCGGCCATGTCGATCGCACGCATGAAGACGTCGATATCGATCGCCTCCCGGCCGACCACTTCGGCGAGACGACCACGTCCTACGCGACGTGCCACGTCCATCTGCCACAGTCGATCCTGTGCATGGACGTAGCCCTGGGCGAAGAACAGATCCGCTTCCGTCGGTGCCACCACGTGCGGCACCCCGAAGGAGTTGCGGAAGATGCGCGTCGTGTCCGTCACGGGTGCGGATTCTTCCGTGTACGGGGCCGGATGCGATCGTGTGGCCAGACGTACGGCGAAGATTCCGAAGCAGATCACCAGCACGACGGCCGTCGTCACAAGGCCTACCGTGCCCTGCAGCCATGATCGATTTATAGCCATCCGTGCTTTCGATACCACGTTACGGTGTCGATCACGCCGTCGCGCAAGGACATTTCCTGACGATAGCCGAAATCACGGCGAGCCTTCTCCGTACTGCAGATCCAGTAGCGCTGCGTGATGTCGATGCCTTTCTCGTAGTCGAGAACCGGAGGCTTGCTCGAGAAGCGTCCGAAGAAGCCCGACAGCCCTGCGATGCCTTTCACGATGGTATGAGGCAAGCGCAGCGTCGTGACCCGCTGGCGGCCGAATGCGGCCGCGGTCTGTTCGGCCACGTACTGCCATGTATACAGCTCGTCGCTCGATACGAAGTAGGTCTGGCCGATGGCGTTGGGAGACATTGCGGCATCGACGATGCCACGGGCAAGGTCACGGACGTGGACGAGGCTGACCTTCTTCTCGTCGAAGCCGATCAGTGGTGCGAAGCCCTTCTTGACCGTCTGGAAGAAGGTGAGGATGGCTTCGTCACGCGGCCCATAGACGGCGGGGGGGCGGACGATGGTCGTCGGAATGTCCTTCGACGCTTCGTGGACTACTTCTTCGGCGGCCTTCTTCGTACGGCCGTAGGCCGTGATCGGATGGAGCGGCGTGGCTTCCGTAGCGGGATGCTCTTCATCCGGCGACGGGCCTACGACGGCGAGGCTGCTGATATGGACGTAGCGGGTGAGGTTCGGACGATAGGCGCGTATGGCGTCGACCATGTTCCGCGTCGCGTCGCGATTACCCTTCATGAACTCCGCTTCGTTCTTCGCCGCCGTGAGACCGGCGACGTGGATGACGACGTCTGCCTGCTCGACGGCCGTCCGCAAGGACGTATGATCGAACAGCGAGCCGTCGACGCGTCGAACGGGTTTGTCTTTCAACCAGCGGAAATTACTCGTCGCACGGGCAATGAACGAAACGTCATGACCCCTTTCGAGCAGCACGTCCACGACGTGGCTGCCCACAAAACCGGTGGCTCCGGTCACCAATACATTCACGTGGTTCCTCTCGATGAACAGCGCAAAGATACGACCGATGAACGGCCCGTGCCTCAGCGCACGATGACTGCCGTCGCCGTATGATGCCGCAGGCCGTGATCCATCGTGATGAGATGGACGCCGCTCGCCAGCATCGAGGCATCGATCCTGATGGTATAACGTCCGGGCGCAAGACGTCCGTCGAGTGGAATGCTTGTCACGGCACCGCGCAGGTCGCGCATGACGATCGTCACGGCATCGTCCGTGAGGACGGTGACGTCCAGGACGATGTCGTTGCCCGTCACGCGTTCCACGATGAGGGCGGAGGGGGCGCCGATACCGGCCTGGCGTGCTTCGATGGCACAGTCGCCGCCGATGGTGAGCAGGCCGCCCCGTCCCGTTGCGATCACACCCGAAATGCCGACCGTATCGACGTCGACGGGTGTGGTGAGGGACGATCCGAGATAGCAGCGGCCACGGATGGTACCGACGACGTCATCGGCCTTGACGGAATTGGCGAAGGTGAGCGCTATCTCGGCCGTACCCGCGGATATCTGCGTGATGGCGGCGGTGTTCTCCGATGTCGGACGGACGTCCAGCAGGCGCAGGATGGTAGGATCGTAGCGTATCCGTGTGACGATCCCGGTGATCTGCGCACCGGTAATATCGACGGTGGAACGCAGCGTCATCGGGATGTCGATCTCCGATCCGGGCCGACCGGACATGTTCTCGGGGAGTTCGAGCGTGATGCCGGTGATGACACCGGGAGACGTCGTGGTTCCGGTCAGAACGTACCCGACGCTGTCCGGGCAGAGGCCCGTTGTGCGGCTGACGATGGTGATCGTGTCCTTGCGGTCGAAGCCGGCGAAGGAATATTCGAGGACGACGACGATCGAGTCCCCCGGCGCCAGCGTCGTGGGCAGGGCAGGTGTCGACGATCTGACGGAGAACGGGCCGACGATACCATCGAGCCGCTCCACCGGCAGCGGGGCCGTGCCGGTATTGCGGATGACGAGGCGTTGCGTCGTGCTCTGACCCGTACCGAGGATTCCGAACGATGTCGACGTCACCGTGGTCTGCCGCGACAAGTCCACGGCACGTCCGGTTATCACGCATTTGACCGTTTCGTCGCACGGGCCGACGACGACCGTGAGCGTATCCGAGAACGTACCGACGCTCGTCGGCCTGAAGGTCACCGTAACGTCGCGCCGTCCCGTGAAGGTCGACAGTGCGACGAGGTCCGTGCTGAATGGACCACCGAGGGATACCTGGCGTACGATGCCGGTAGTGGACGTTCCGTCTCCGATCGACAGGCGGAGTTGCGCGGTGGCCTCGTTACCGTTGCAGAGTACCACTTCGCCCATGTCGATGGTCGCATCGGAGATCGAAGCCCGCGCATCGATGACGCTGCCGATGATCGTGAGCGAGCGCATCATCGAGCATGGTTGGATGTCGAGTGTCGAGTTGATGACGTAGGCTCCGAGCACGGCAGGATGCTGGATGCGGATACCTACCGTGATGGATGTTCCGGGTTTGACGACGATGGGCGCGTCGACGATCGTGACGGAGTTCTGCGCGAAGTTCGTGAGCGTGATGTCGCTGTTGCCATCGTTGGTGACGACGATCGTCGTGTCGTACGCACCGTCGCAGGCAAGCAATGGTCTCAGGCGGATCGTATCGGGTGTGGTGCCGAGCGAGGGCAGGAATGCCGCGGCGATGAGTGTGGCGCGGAGCGTGTCATCTGGACAAGCCGTGGAGGTATAGGGGAACTTGATTTCCTCGATCGCACCACGATTGAGGTCGGGGCCGAGGGGACGGTACTGGATGCGTACCGTGTCCGACTGTCCGGCCTGGATGACCTTCTGCGTGAACTGCGTGAGCAGGAAGAACGGGGGATTCACGCTCGGTGCCTTGACCGTGATCGCCGTCGTACCGTTGTTCGTGATCAGGATGGCGCTGTCCGGACGGATGTCGCTTGTGGGGCAGGCATGATAGACGCCGAAGTCCACACGTGCCCTGTCCAGCCCGGCGATGGAGACGAGCTTGTTCCCGGTCAGAGCGATGGTCGCCTGCACGCCGCACGGAACTGCCGTGAAGGTGGCCGTGCCGGAGAACGTACCCTGGGCCGAAGGTGTGAACAGCAGGCGTACGGACTGTCGTTGTCCGGGTGCGACGGTGAAGCCCGGTGGCGGAGACGCCAGGGAGAATCCCGGAGGGAAGGCCGCATTGGTGACGGTGATCGTTTCCGTACCTGTATTGACGATATCGGTCAGGAGTGCCTTGCCGTTGCTGCAGGCGTCGAGGCTGCCGTAGTCGAGGGTCGCAGGTTCGAACCTGCAGCGGACATCCGGAACCTTGATGCGCGTGACGGCGGAGATCCCCGGACAGCCCTGTTGCGATGCGATCCGTACCTGATAGTCACCGGCCTGCGTCACCACGTAGGTCTTCGATGCGGCACCGGGAATCGTGTTTCCGTTGCGTAGCCATTCGTATTCGGCCGCGTCGGTTTCAGCGGTGAGCGTGATCTGTTCGCCTGTACAGATCGTCCGTGTACCCGTCGGTGTAATATCGACGACGGGAGCGGGCAGGGCCGTCACGACGACAGAATTCGAGGTCGCCGTACAGCCGCCTTCGACCGTGATCATCACGGTCCACGTACCCGGATCGCGTGCGACGAAGCGGCCCGTGATCGTCGAGCCGTAGACGGAGCCGTTCAGGAGCCAGTCATACCGCTCGGCCGTGGCGGTGCATGTCAGCGTCAACGTATCGCCGGGGCATATCGCGGTACGCGAAGCGGCGATGGTCGGCAGTGATGGCCGTTGCTTGGCGATGGCCTGGCTCTGGGCGAAGGCACCCTGATTGTACTGTCTGCCGCGTGCCGTCGTGTCCGCCGTGACGGACATCCTGTTGTCGGCCTTGTACCTGTAGGCATAGACACGGTAGGTATAGGTCTCGCCGCAGAGGATGTTCAGCGAATCGAGGTAGGTCGTACCTGCGTCGTTCGGCAGGACGGCAAGGACGAGGGCCGTCGACAGCCGCGTGCCGGCATTGATGATGGTGCCGTCGCGCACGGTGGAGGCATCGAACTGGCCGAAGCCGAGCGTGTCACGCAGGATCATGACGCCGGTCGTGGAGTCCTTCGTATTGGGATCGTTCACGGCCGTCCATGAAATCGTATGCCGCGTGGCCGTTTGCTGCACGAGCGTCACCGCCGGCGCCGCCGTCCACGTCGGTTCGCGCCATTCACGCCAGAGAAGCTGATTGACGTTGGGCAATCCTTTTCGGGCCTTGACGTTATCGACGTTGTTCGGAAGTCCCTTCGTCGATAGCGGATCGAGGCTCGTCGAATCCCTGCCGATGCCTGCCGCATAGGCCGCCAGTGTACGTCCACTCACGCGGACCGAACGCGAATTGGGTGCGGCCGTATCGTGATTCACCTTGGGCGGCGCGCTGGCATCGTAGGACGGGCCGGTCGGATTCCTGTGTCCGAGACCGTGGACGTGGACCGTATCCTTCGTGAAGAGTTCGAGATAGTCGCCTTCCTGGGCGATGTTCAGGGCATTGAACGACCATGACGATCCCGAGAACAGGAACTGGTCGAGATAGGTCGTGTTCTCCGCACCGAGCTCGAGATAGCCGTCGGAAGGATCCAGGTCCTGCGTCGGAAGCGTGAAGCCGCGGTGATAGATGACGATGATCGTACCCGCACGGACGTTGCGCCACAGGGGAACGTCCTTGAAACGGACGCCGCCCTGGCGTGCATCCTGCTGACCGTTGTTGTCGGTGAGGATATACCCCACCATGTTGAGGTTGTCCTTGACGACGACGATTTCCGTCCATTCACCCGTCTCCGGTGAGACGTCGTTGAAGTATTCGCTCACGACGATGTCCTGCGACCGTGCGGCCGCCGTCATGACGATGAATACGGATGCGGCGAGCAGTATCAGGCGGACCATGGCTAACTCCTGAAACACGACAGGGGAGCATGACGGATCCATGCTCCCCTGGGTGAAGTCGACACTACGTTACTTGATGATGGAGACGGTGCGGACCGTACGATCGCCACCGATCGTGATGTCCAGGAGATATGCACCGCTCGGGAATCGCGAGGCGTCGATGGTCAGGGCATGCTTGCCCGGAAGCATCATAGCGTCGGCGATGGTGGACACGACCTGACCGGCCATGTCGACCAGTCGTACCGTTACGTGGCCTTGCGTCGGGAGATCGATCGGAAGGATGGCCGACGTACCGACGGGATTCGGCACGAGGGTTCCGACGATGGTACCGCCCGCGAGCACGTCTTCGTCGACCGATACGGCAGGAAGGATCGTGACCGTCGTCGTATCGGAGAACTTCTCGCCGCAATCGCCGAGGACGCGGCACCAGTAGCGGCCGGCATCGGAGGTGGTCACGGAAGCCTTCATATACGTCGGTGCGACTTCGCCGGTGATGGCCGTACCGTCCTTGAACCATTGATACTGCGGCGTGCCCGTACCAGTGACGGCGACCGTAATGGTCAGCGACTCGCCGGCATTCACCGACAGCGTTGCCGGCGGTTGCTGCGTGAAGCTATGGGGGGCGTTGACGACGACCACTGCGTTCTCGGACGTCGCGAGGCCGCACGGCGTGGAGACCGTGACCGTATAGCTACCGGCACGGGCGGCGGTCATGTTGTCGATCGTCAGCGTCTTGGACGTCGCATTCGGAAGCGGGGTACCGTTCATGGACCATTGATACTCGGCTCCACCTTGCGCCGGTACGGTGGCTTCCACATTCAGCGTGAGCTGATCGCCTTCGCAGATCGTCGTGTTCGCAGGGCCTTGCGTAATGACGGGAACACCGGAGATGACGACGTCGATCATGGCGCTTGCGTACTGTACCGGAGCGTCTGCGAGTGCAGCGCGTATTTCGTACATGCCCGCGTCGGCGGTGGTAACGTTGAAGATCTGGAGATGTTGCGTACGGGTACCCGAATACTTGACGCCTTCGCTGAGGGGCTGACCATTACGGTACCAGCGGATGTCGAGGGCCGCGCCCACAGGATTGGCATAGGCAAGAGCATCGACGTTGACGCTCTGGCCGATGCAGGCGGCTACCGTGGAAGCGATCGCCTCGGCATAGACGCCCGTGGTGAAGATGCGGATCTTGCGCGAGGTAGCTGTACCGCAGGTACCGGTCACGACGCAGTAGTAGTCCGTGCCGATGTCCTGCTGGCGTACGTCACGGATTTCGAGACGACTGCTCATCGTACCGAAGAAGTGTCCGTCGTCGCTCAGGGCCAGATCGCCGCGATACCACTGATAGGAGAATTCGTTCGGAGCTTCGCCTTCCACCGTGAGGAGGGCATTGGCGCCGATCTGCGCAGGAACGGCAAGCGACTGATTGATGATTGTGGTGGGGCGTACGACGCGGATATCCGCCGTATCGGATACGACGTCACCGCACGTCGCGAAGCCTACGACCTTGCACCAGTAGCGTCCCGACGACAGATACTGGACGTCCTGGATGCTGAAGATGGGCGTATTCGAATTGGCGAGCGGCTGGCCATCCTTGTACCACTGATAGTAGCGGACACTGCCGGACGTAAGGACGATGAGCGTGTGATCGTCGCCGAGACACATGTTGCGCGACTCGGGTTGCTGGCTGATCGACAACGGTGCGATGACGACGAAGCGTCCCGAGACGGCGGAGATGTCCGGGCGTTCGACACCCGTGATGCGGATCCGGCAGTCGGGCGAGAATTCGATACCCGGAACCGTCCACGTATACGTACCCTGCGATGCCGGAACGACGTCGACCAGCTCGTAGGAGAGACCGTTCGAGCGCGAGAACTCGATACGGACGTTGTTCATGCCGCGGGCCGTGAATGCGATCGTCTTCGACGACAGGGCGCAGAGCGAATCTCCGGCCATCGGCTGCGTGAGAACGATCTTCGGCGTTTCGAGGAAGATCGGATTGTTGAAGCCACCCGTCGCGTTCACCGTGGATACGCCGTTCCAGATACCGTCGTCGGATGTGACGGCATAGACGATGCTGTTGTCACGATAATCGCGCTCTTCGATACGACGTACTGCGGAGTTGTTCGGAATGAACGTGGCCCATGCGGTATGGACGTTGTCGATGTTGCGGTAGAAGGTTTCGGCACCCGTGATCGTCGCACCGTCGTCCTGGACCAGCGCGATCGAGAGCGGGCGTCCGGTGCCTGCCGTGTTGTCGTACAGGAAGACGTAGTTCTTCGGTGCGAGCTGGCTCTGCACGTCCACGATACCCGTGGCCTGGTTCGACGCGCTGCCGAGGCGGATCACCTGCGACGACTGGGCCAGTTCGTAGCGATTGATGAGGCGTCCGAGCTGGTCGCCCAGAGAGATGCGCCAGTAGATCGTATTGCCTTCCTGGAAGGCGTCGTTCGTGGAGGCGATGAGGTTCACCCAGATCGTCTTCGACGTTTCGCCGGCCTTCGTGGAGAAGACCGAATACTCACCGTCGTTGTTGAGCGACTTGCCGTTGAGATAGGAATACGTGTTCGTATTGCCGTTGTAGTGGAGGTTGAAACCGCCACCGGTCGACGTCAGGAGATGGTCGGTGCCCAGGCCCGTGTTGTAGCGGTACACCGTACCGGGTTGAAGGTTCGTGAACGTCACGGAGGCGAAGACGGGAATCGGGAATGCGCCGACACTCGAGTTACAGGCGCCGCTCGCGGTACGCGAGTGGATGTACTGGGGAACCGTATTCGTGACGAGTTGGGGTGTCGCGGCGACCGTCAGCGCCGGCAGCGTGATGGACGGCAGCCCCGGCGCATCGACGCGCAGGACGTAGGTGCCGGTCTGGTCCACGGAAATGTTGTCGAACGTGGCCACACCGAGGAACGGTGCTACCGTGGACGTCAGCGTAACGTTGCCCGGACCGCTGACCTTCGTAATGGTCACATTGGCCGTGTAGTTGGCATCGATGGTATTGTTCGCACGCCACGCCGTGACCTTGAACGGATTCATCGGCGTATTGACGTAGGCGGCGTTGACGAAGCCCGTCACCGCTGCATACGTAGCGCCGTCCTGCACCGTGAAGGCGGCCGAATTGACGGCCGTCAGCGCCATACCGGCCGTTGCGGCGGCATGGACGGAGACGCCGGCTTCGGACGTGTTATAGGAGACATTCGAAAAAGCGACGTAGGACGAACCGGCGGGAATCGTTCCCGTCAGTGTACCGGACAGTGCGCCCATACCCGTATTCAGCGATACCGTCACGGTCGTGGCGGCGGTGACGTTCTTGGGTGCGCCCGTACCGTCGACACTGCGGATGAGGATGCCGAAGGGGATATTGCGCGAGGGCGAGGTCGGCGTCACCGACGTGACGGCGAGAGCCGTCGGAGCACCGGTAAGGATGCTCGTCGATGTCACGCTGATGTCGTCGAGGCGAAGTTGCGGGCGTGCACCGGTGAGAGCGACGGGAATGTGGGCATAGACCCACCGGAGCTGTACGAGGGGCTGGTTCTCGAGTGAGGCCGGCAGTGTCGTGGCGATCGTCTGTGCCGTTCCCGTCGTGCTCAGATACTCGACGAAGGCACCGTCATTCGTCAGGGCGTTGGTCCATGCAGCCGACGAACCGAGGCGGTATTGCAGGCGGATCGCATATACACGCGGCTGAGCGCTGCCCAGACGTTGGGATACGAAGGAGACCTTCACGTTGGCCCGACCCGTGGTATTCAGGGCGAGAACTGCAGCTCCGACGAAGGAGCAGTTGCAGCCGTTCGTTGGAGTACTGCCCGTATTGACGAAGGAGATACCGTTGGCACCTTCTCCTCTGATGCGCGTTGCTGCGGTATTACTGTATGGGCAGAGCCAGTCTCCGTTCGAGGCCTGATCGGCCTGGGCGTCGAGAATCGGAAGCGTATGGAATACCATCGAAGGAGGAAACGTTCCTGCCGCCTGTGATGAATTCCATGTCGTGAAGGAATAATTGCCGGTCGACAGATCGAACGGCGTCGGATTGGTTTGCGCGTTCAACAACGGCATGCCTGCGAGCAATACGGACAGGCCGATGAGGAGGCGAAGTGTCATGGCTGACAAGCGCTCACGTAACATAGAATGGCAACAAAGGGTTGGATGAATTTCTCTCGGCCGCAAAACTACAGAACGACGGCCCGACGAACAATCGCCGGGCCGTAACGCTTCGATAACATGATCTTCTGTCCGGAATGGACCCCAGAATCCGGATCAGGCCTTGCCGAGATAGTTCGGATACATGGCGGAGAGCCAGGCATAGGCCGTGTCGACGATGTCCTTCAGGCATCCGTCGGCAAAGGGTGAGACGAGGGCGCCGGCCTTGACGATCTCGAGGAAGGGCATGCTGCCACCGATGTCGCAGATGCGGAGATAGTCGGCGAAGGCCTTGTCGCGATCCTCGAGCGAGCGCTTCCAGTACTGCAGGGCGCACGTCTGTGCCAGGGCGTAGTCGATATAGTAGAACGGCGATTCGTAGATATGGCGCTGGAACTGCCATTGCGTTCCTTCCAGTGCGTACGGAACGTCGTCTGCCGTTCTCCACGGCATGTAGGTACGTTCCATCTCGCGCCATGCCTCGTTGCGTTCGGCCGGCGTAGCGTCGGGATGGGCGTAGATCCAGTGCTGGAAGTGATCCACTGCGCAACCGTAGGGCAGGAAGAGCAGGGCGCCCTGGAGATGGTAGAATCGGAACTTGTCCGTCTGCTCGCCGAAGAAGCTCTGCATCCAGGGCCACGTGAGGAATTCCATACCCATGGAATGGATTTCGCACGCTTCGGCCGTGGGCCAGCGATATTCCGGGACTTCGAAGCCACGGCTGCGATAGGCCTGGAAGGCGTGGCCGGCTTCGTGCGTCAGCACTTCGATGTCGTGCGTCGTGCGGTTGAAGTTCGCGAAGATGAAGGGAAGACCGAATTCGGCGAAGCTCGTGCAGTAGCCGCCCGTCGCCTTGTTGTCACGCGTCTTGAGGTCCATGAGGTCATGATCGAGCATCAGCTCGAAGAATTCCTTGGTCTGGTCGGACAGCTCGGAATACATGCGATGTGCGCGCTCGACGATCCAGTCGTGGTCGCCCTGGGCGATGGGATTGCCGTCGACGAACTGCAGCTTCTCGTCGTACAGGGTGACGGCATCCAGACCGAGGCGTTCCGCCTGGGCCTTGCGGAGCTTCGTGACGAGCGGCACGACGTGATCGATGACCTGGCGGCGGAAGGCCTCCACATGGTTCTGATCGTAGTCGATACGGCCGAACTCGATGTAGCGGTACTCGGTATAGGACGAGAAGCCGAGCTTATGCGCCTTCTGCGTGCGTACCTGGACGAGCCGGTCGTAGATGTGCTCGAGCTCTTCGCGATGGGTATGGAGGAAGTCGTACATGGCCTTCGTCGCGCGACGACGCTTGTCGCGATCGAGGTTGATGACGAGTGCGGCGATGGAAGACAGGTTGTAGACTTCGCCATCGAGTTCGATGCGCGCCGAGGCCGTGATCTCGTTATACCTGTTGCAGAGATCCGACTCTTCCACGAGAAAGTCCTTGATCGACGGATCGAAGGTCTTCGTGCCTTGTTCGAGACGCTTCAGGAAGAGCGAGCCGAATTCGCGTTCGATGTCCGGGCGGAACGGCGAGCCGATGAGGCGCTTCGATACGGAGAGATTCCAGTCTTCGACCGTCGGTGTGTTGAGGTCGTAGAAGTGCTTCTCTTCTTTCGCCTTGTCGTTGGCGACGTTCTGTGTGTAATGCACTTCGGCGAGGCTGTGCATGGTGCCGAACCGTGTACGGATGGCATTCCAGTTATGCACGTGCTCGATGACGTCGGCGGCTGAGGCTGCGCCGTCGATACTGGTGGAAATGGACTCGATCTCGGTACGGACTGCATCGAGGTCGGGACGTACGTAGGGCAGGTCGCGGAACGACGGGGTCGTCAAGGACATGAAACTGTTCTCCGATCAGAGGAAATGAATGGGCATAAGTATAAGGTCAGGCATCGCCACGAAGGCGGCGTATACGTTCCCGTGCTTCGGGAAGCAGGATCGATCGAGGATACTGTACCAGAAGGTTGGTCAACGTGGCGATCGCACCGGTACGGTCTCCCTGCCGTTCCTGGATGCCGGCGACGAGCATCATCGCCCGATCACCGTATATGGTTTCCGGAATACGCTCCATAAGACGTTGCAGAACCGGGACGGCTTCCGCATCGTGACCGGCTGCAACATAGCGTACGCCGGCTTCATACAGGCAACGATCCTTGATTTCAGCAATATTGGCAGCATCCGCGGCGCGCACGAAGGCGGCTGCCGCTTCCACGCTCTTGCGCCTTGCCGACAATGCTTCGGCGTCGGCATACAACCAGAGCAGAGCCGTATCGTTCTCGGCGATCTGCACGAGCATGAGCTTGTCGAGCGCGTCGTTGGCGGCTGCCGAGCCGGGGCGGGCGCTGACGGCGGAATAGAGCGCGAGGGCGGAGTCGAGACGATGCTGCTGGAAGTAGAGCTCGGCACGGCGGAAATTGGCGACGTCCCGCTTGTCGGCCAGCGACGGAATGTTCAGCGAAGCGAGGTCCTTCAGCAGGGTGGTCGCGGCCTCGGGCTGACCTGCCGCTACATAGAGGGAAGCCAGATAGAGTACGCCGTCGGCCGCGGGCTGCGTTCCGCGGAAGCCGTTGATGAGGCGCTGCAGGATGTCGCGGGCGCCGTCCTGATCTCCCATCACCTCATCCGTGAGGATGGCCATGTGGTAGAGCGCATCGGCAGCGAAGGGATTGGTAGGAGCGGTCTTGACGATGCTGCCGTACCGGTCGAGGATCTTCCTGGCATCGTCCTTCGACAGCCCTTCCGAAAGGCGCATGCGCTGCTCGAGCGTTCGGGCATAGCCATACAGTGCCGTCAGCGTCATAGGATCGTTCGATCGGCCTTCCATCACGGCTCCATACGCTTCGAGGGCGATATCGTATTGTCCGTCCTGTCGTGCGCCGTCGGCGAACTGGATGAGTTCCTGTCCGCGCTGGCGTCCTGCCGCATCGAGCTCCCGCGTGATGGCGAGGGCCGTGGGCCAGTCCTTCGTTTCACGGTAGAACCACTGTTTGAGCCTCAGACCCTGGACGCCCGTTGCCGATTCGTGTTCGAGCATGGTCTTGACGTAGGAAACACCTTCCGGTGTGAGCATGAAGGCGCTGAGCTTGCCGCGGGCATGCTGGATGTCGTCCGACGATCTGTATTCGGCGATGACTTCACGTACGCCGTTCCGGTAGTCGCCGGTGCTGGCATAGAGTGCCGCCAGCTCCGACGCATAGGCATCCGTCGTGCCACTGCGTTCCCGTGCCTTGAGGTAGGAAGCGATGGCCAGCTTCGGGATCAATAGCTCGGACTGTACGCTGGCGAGGGCGACGTACGTTTCCTCGTCGTTGCCGCCGATGTCGAGGGCCTTGTTCCACCAGCGTTCCGCTTCGGACGTCTTGCCGGTCTTCCACGACAGGGCGCCGGCGAGGACGGCCAGGTCCGTGGATGGTTCCTTCTCCACCCGTTCGACGACGAGTGGTATCAACGCGTCGTACTGTTGCAGGCCCACGAGCGTACGGGCCACGCCATCGAAGTAGATGCGTGACTCGGGGCGCTTGGCATAGAGCTCCTGGTAGATCCTTGCCGCGTTCCGCAGATCGCCCGACCGTTCGTATGTCTGGGCGAGGCGGAGCTGCTGCGTCAGGGCTTCCTGTGCCGGTACGGAATGGGAGATCGCGACCATCATGACGATGATCGCGGCAAGAAGTCGTATGGGATTGCGGCCGTTCACGCCTGGGGAATTCCTTCTGGATGGAGTAGTGGCAGTATCGCCTGCTGGATGGGTTCACTGGGGACGAGGACCGTTCCGTCGAGGTCGATGACGACGTCGAGCTCCGTCCGCAGTCCCAGGACACCGTTCTCGTACAGGCCAGGTTCGATACTGAAGGACGTGCCGGGCAGCACGCGTCGTGTGTCGTGGGTTTCGAAATCGTCCATATTGGCGCCCGGGCCGTGCACGTCGTCCGTGATGTTGTGTCCGGTACGATGGATGTACATGGCACCGTATCCGGCACGTTCGATCGACGTGCGGCAGGTGCGGTCGACTTCATAACCGCAGACCGTTTCGTTCGCCGCGAAGCGACCGCGGATCATCTCGAGCGTGGCATCACGCGCCGTCGTCAGCACGGCGAACCGTTCGGCGACGTCGGAAGGTACGGTTTCACCGGTATATCCCACCCATGTGATGTCGGCATAGACGGACCCAGGACCCGAGGAACGCGCCCAGGCGTCGATCAGGACCACCATGTCACGTCCGATCGCGGAGTATTCCTGCGGCGTGGGCGCGTAGTGCGGGCTGGCCGCATTGGGCCCGATTGCCACGATTGGCGGTGTATCCGTGATCATGTCCTGGCTGCCGAACCTGTCCATGATGAATTGCTGGACGTCGTACTCGGTAACCGGCGTGTCGTTCATCAACTGCGTGCGGATGAATCCGAAGGCATCGTGGACGGCGGTGCGGAGATAGGCCGCCGTGAGTGCGTTGCCGGCGATCTGTTCGGGCGAGAGCAGGGCAGTGAATTCCTGGAGGATATCGGCCGACGAGACGACTTCGAGACCGAGGGAACGGAGGAAGTCGATCGTACCGGCATCGACCTTGGAAACGACGGGCAGCTCGCCCATCGGCGAATATTCCATCGCGACGATGGTGAAGCCCTTCGTCGCTTCGCGTACCTGTTCGGCCCACGATGTGCGTGTGTCATAGACGAGCGTTTCGGCCGGGACATGGGCGAGGGGAACCTGCTCCATCCGGTGCACGATCTTGACGACGGGTCCATTCGCCGGAATGACGATCATCCAGCGTCGTGTGCAATGGGCGTCGTCGGCCAGACCAAGCATCTTCCAGGCGAGCGGATTCGTGCGGCGGAAGTCGAACAGCAGCCAGGCGTCGAGGCCTGCAGCGCGAACGGCATCCTGCATGCGGGCGAAGGAAATGTTCATGGTAGTGGCCTCATCGTGATGGTAAGGGAAGAGAAGAACCGGTGTAACGCCGCTGCGGGCGAGACGGTTCCGTCGAGCACCCGCGCGCGCAGCTCGTCGAGCATGGCGCGCATGTCGGTACGCTCGCCGAGAAGGTCGAGCAATCTGTCGTTCAGAACGTGGTCGAACCAGCGGATCCGTTGTGCGGCGCGGCGGTCCGCGATCGCACTCATGCGGCTGCCGTCGAAGAATCCGTCGCAGACCGCTTCCAGGTCCGCGAGGCCGTCCCCATCCACTGCGCTGAGGCCGAGAACGGGAACGTTCCAGCCTTCCTGCGAAGGAAGCATCAGCCTGAGTGCGCCCTTCAGCATCGCGATGGCGCGTCGTGTGGCTTCGGGGGAAATGTCGGCCTTGGTGACGACGACGGCGTCTGCCACTTCCATGATTCCGCGCTTGATGCCCTGGATATCGTCGCCCGCCGTTGGAAGGACGAGCAGGAGGAACAGGTCTACCATGTCGGCCACGTCGATCTCGCTCTGGCCGACGCCGACCGTTTCGACGATGATGGTGTCGTATCCTGCTGCTTCGCAGAGCAGGATGCATTCACGGGTTGTGGACGTGGCGCCGCCGAGGGCGAGGCGTGACGGTGAGGGGCGTACGAAGGCGTTGTCGTGCAGGCTCAGATGGGCCATGCGGACCTTGTCGCCGAGGATGCTGCCGCCCGTGCGTCTGCTGCTCGGATCGACCGCGAGGACGGCTACGCGGCGTCCTGCTTCGCAGAGGCGAAGGCCGAAGGCCTCGACGAGCGTGCTCTTTCCAACTCCGGGAGATCCGGTCATGCCCAGACGTCTGCTGTGTCCGGTATGCGGCATGATACGCTCGAGCAGCGCGGCCGCCACGTCGCGGTCGGCCGCCGTCGTGCTTTCCACGAGCGAGCATGCACGTGCCAGATGGCGGCGATTGCCATCCAGTACTCCCTGTGCGAGGACGTCGGCCGTAATGGGAGATGACACGCGCGTGATCCTTACTCCACGGTGACGCTCTTGGCCAGATTACGTGGCATATCCACGTTGCAGCCGCGCTCGACGGCGATGTAGTAGGCCAGAAGCTGAAGGGGAATGGACGCCAGGATCGGCGTGAGCATCGGCAGCGTTTCGGGAATCTCGATGACGTGATTCGATACGCTGGCGATATGACTGTCGTTGGGGTTGGCGATGGAGATCACGCGTCCATTGCGCGCGCGTACCACTTCGATGTTGCTGATCAGCTTATCGTAGATCTCGTCCTTCGGGGCGATGAAGACGACGGGCATGTTCTCGTCGATCAGGGCGATGGGACCGTGCTTCATCTCCGCGGCTGCATAGCCTTCGGCGTGGATGTAGGAGATTTCCTTCAGCTTGAGCGCACCTTCCAGGGCGACGGGGAAGTTGTATCCCCGGCCGAGATAGATGAAGTTGGAAACGCCCGAATACTGGATGGCGATGTCGCGGATGATGTCCGCCTGATCGAGGATCTGCCGGATCTGATCCGGTATCGCCGTCATGGCCTCGGCGATGGCCCTGCCTTCGACGGCGCTCATCGAGCGCATGCGTGCGAGGTAGAGGGCGAACTGCGTGAGGATGCAGAGCTGCGACGTGAAGGCCTTCGTGGAAGCGACCCCGATCTCGGGTCCGGCATGGAGATAGACTCCGGCATCGGTCTCCCGTGCGATCGTACTGGAGACGACGTTGACCATGCCCAGGACGGTGGCGCCCTTCATCTTCGCTTCGCGGATGGCAGCCAGCGTATCGGCCGTTTCACCGCTCTGCGAGATCGCGATCACGACGTCGTCGGGCCCGATGATGGGATTGCGGTAGCGGAACTCGCTCGCATATTCGACTTCGACGGGAACACGGGCCATCTGTTCGATGAGGTATTCACCCACGAGTCCGGCATGCCAGCTCGTGCCGCAGGCCGTGATGATGATTCTCCGCGCATTGCGCAGCTTGTCCGTCACCGCGGCCAGGCCACCAAGGCGGACGTTGCCATCCTGGATCTGGAGGCGGCCGCGGAAGCCGTCGTGGAACGTATCGGGTTGCTCGTAGATCTCCTTGAGCATGAAGTGCGGGAATCCGCCCTTCTCGATGTCGGCGAGGTCGATGTCGATACGCTCGACCACGCTCTCCGTCACTTCGTTCTCGATGGTCTTCGTGATGTAGCCGTCGCGTTTGAGGATGGCCATTTCGTTGTCGTGGAGATAGACGACCTGCCGCGTATGCGCCACGATGGCCGCGGCGTCCGATGCCACGAGATACTCGCCGTCACCTACCCCCAGGACGAGCGGGCTTCCGCGTCGGGCCGCGATGATGGTGCCCGGCTCGTGGGATGAAACGACGACGAGGCCGAACGTCCCTTCGACTTCGGAGAGGGCAGTACGGACGCTGAGCTCGAGATCGCCGAGCGTTTCGTAGAGCATGCCGATGAAGAAGGCCAGCACTTCGCTGTCCGTTTCCGAACGGAAGGTGTCGTATCCGGCGCTGACGAGTTTCTTGCGGATCGTGACGTAGTTCTCGATGATACCGTTATGGACGAGGGCGATGGCTCCGTCGCGGTCGGTGTGCGGATGGGCGTTGATGTCGTTCGGCGCACCGTGCGTCGCCCAGCGCGTATGGCCTACACCCACCATGCCCGGAATGGTATCGGGCAGGAAGGCTTTCTCGAGTTCGCTGACCTTGCCGGCCTTCTTGCCTATCGTCAAGCCGTCGCTCGAAACGATACAGACTCCAGCGGAATCGTATCCTCGGTATTCGAGACGCTTGAGCCCGTTGACGATAAGTGGCGCAGCCTGCTGCTGGCCGATGTAGCCGACGATTCCGCACATACGCTGATTACCCTGAATAATCGTACAAGTTACGAAAGCCTGTATCCCGAAACGATCCTTAGCGGTAGAGCGGCGTATTCTGCTTGGTGATCTGAAGATCGCGAAGCAATGCGGCATCGGCGCTGAAACGCAGGTAGAAACCGCGGTTGAAGCCGGATGGAACCCAGTTGAAGGACAGGTTCCAGCAGTGGATGCGCTTCGTGATGTCGATCACCGGCGTATTGATGGCGCCCGTCACGAGATCGAAGCTCGACGAGGCCGACATACGCAACGTTTCGGTGAGTGACAGGTTTCCGCGTACCGACAGAAGGAGCGACTGGAAGGACGTTGCCGGGTCGGTCCGATTGTAGGTATAGGCGAGATTGACTTCGGCGTCCCACGGCATGATGACGGGCGAGTATCCGGGCGTCCGTTCACCGAAGATGTCGTCGTCCTGGGCCTTGTAGTTCAGCCGCCGGTCGAAGCGCGAACGCAGGTCGCCGTTCGAACTGTCGGCGGCCATGGTATCGGTCTCCGTGCTGCGCGGTGTGAAGGAGAGGCCGCCCGACGAGAACCGCGTACCGAGATTGAGGGTGACGTTGGTGAGACGAAGGAAGCCCTTGCCCGCTTCGGCGAGCGTCCTGTTGATGGTCTGGTAGCCGAGGCGTCCGGTCGCCGCATCCGTGACCATTGCCTGGTCGTAGATGCTGAAGCCGAACGTCGAGTTGAAGGCGATGGCGTCCAGCAACGGCGAGCGTACCGTGAGGGAGATGGGACTCAATCGCAGAGAATCGGCCGCGATGTTGTACGAGGTGTTCACGTTGAAGACGAGCAGATCGAGGGCCTTGTCCGGCAAGGTATCGCCCTGCTTCGTCTTGATCGAGAGCTTGTTGAGCAGGCCCATCGTGACGAGGAACTGTTCCCTCGACGAGGCGATGCCGCTTCCGAATCGCGAATACTTGATCGTCTTGCCCGTGACGGGGCTGACGTACTGTCCGAAGAAGCCAAGACCCGGATCGGAAAGATCGGGCGAGAAAGACAGATCGATGGTGGGCTGCAACGTATGGCGCAGTGCCGTGATGCCGAAGATCCTCGGATTGGCCATGCCGTACAGGAAGGTACTGGCCGATACACCTACGCGATACGTGAACTCGCGGAAAAAGCCCTGCTCCCGTGTCTGGACGATCGTGCTGTCGGCCGCATTCACCTGCTGTGCATAGCGCTGGAAGTACCAGTTCTCCGAATACGAGACGCTGGGCTGAAGCGTGATGTCGCCGAGCTTCGGCGTGACCGTCAACGAGGGACGGTGTTCGATGACGCTGTTCTCGCTCACGGCGAAGGGTAGGGTATCGGCCGTGCGCTGCGCCGAATAGTTGTAGCGTCCGGTCGTACGATAGGTGAGGGACAGATCCCGCAGCCAGTGATCGCCGCCGATCACGTCCCGCAATGGGAAGAACTGGGGAATGCTGTAGGAAATCGTCGGTACGTGCGTCACGGATCCGTTGATGATGTTCTGGTCCCGCGTATATCCGATGTTGAACGTGTGACCGTTGTAGAACGTGCGTTGGTAGGAGGCGTTGGACCGTGCGTTCTGCCTGATACGGTCTCCGATGTTCAACGATGTATTCTGGAACAGGTTCTCGGACGTGAACGTGAGATCCATGACGAGCGATTCGTTCGGCCGGAAGTTCTGGTTATGGACGAAGAATACACCGAAGTTCGACTTATACGGATTATCGACGTTGAATCGCGTGTTGCCGAATTTGAGTTCGAGTCGGCCGTTGAGGACGTCGCGAACGTTGTAGCGACTGCGGTTCGTGAAGACGATACCACCCTTCGTCGTGATGTCGGCCGTGAGCTCCGTATCGAAGTAGTCGCTGGCGGCCCAGTAGTATCCGATCTGTTCGAGGACGATACCGCGGTCCGACGTCATGCGCGGCGTGGGAACGATGAGGCCGCTGCGTCTGCCGCGTTCTGCGGAGAAGAACAGGCCGACGGGCAGGATGAAGACGGGAATGTCCTCGATATAGGCGATGACGGGATCCATGAAGATCTTGTCGTTCACCATGACCTTCATCTTCGGCGAATTGAAATAGAAGTGCGGATGGGGGGCGTCGCACGTCGTGAAGCAGCCGTTCTCGATGTAGGCGACGTCCTCGCTCACCCGTTTGATGTGCGAGCCGTAGTAGTAGCCGCCGTCGATCGACGTCTCGCCGAATCGTACGAGGCCGCGTCTGGTCTTGAAGTTATAGAGGATGGACTCGCTCGCGTACTGCTCCCCGTTGTCCGTGAAGATGGGGAAGCCCGTGATGCGTCCAGTGGAATCGGGAGCGCCTTCGGCCGTGAGGGTGCTCGGACCGAAGTCCATGATGATGACTTCGGCCTGGAGTCGCTGGCTGTGGAACTTCACGTCGGCGTCGCCACGCAGTCTCATCCGCTTCTTCGAAATGGAGAAGTGCACGCTGTCTCGAGCGTTGAAGACCACGACCGTATCGACGCCTCCGGCATGCACCGTGTCGGGTATCGGGGGAGGAGGGGAGGACGATTGTGCGAAGGTCCCGGCCGATCCCAGAAGGAACACCAGGACGATCATCCGGCACAGGCGTGGGATCACCGGTAGGTCGTCCGTTTGAAACTGGATGGAATGTCGATCGACAGCCGCGTCGTGACCGGTTCATTGATACGGACCTTCTGCAGCCGGAAGGACATGCTCTGGCGGCGGTCGTCGACCGTGACTTCCACGGCATGGGCGACCGGTATCGCCTCGACGTCACGGACGTCCGTGAACGTGACGTTCATGAGCAGCGCGCCTGTCGCGGACTTCCGTTGATACTGAAGGAGGACGTCGCGTGCGGTGTCGACGAGAGCATATTCCCGGCCATCCCCGTCGGCCGCGGAATAGAGCACGCTGCCGTCCTTGCGTACCGACTCCTCGCGGAAGCGTGCCGCGTCGCCCGGTACCGACCCGCGCATGAGAGCCATGAGATCGGTGACGTTGATGGGGAACGGCATCACCTTGGCGAGCGACGGCGATGCGGGATTGCCGTCCATCACCTCGCGCGTCAGATAGTTGACGAAGGCGAACGACGCCTGCGCGGAAAACAGTCGTGCCGCCGTGATTCCCAGTGGGCCGCCCATATCGATCCTGAAGGAGTCCTGCTCGACGATCACGGCGTCGAACGGAAGTCCCTGGATATTCTGCGTACCGGTCGCCGAAACGCTTCCCTCGACCACCATGGTGCGGATGTTCGCTGCGACGGGGGACATCGCAGTCGGTTCCGCGGATGTCGATGATAGGGTCTGCGCCTGGCCGGTCTTCTGGCCGGTCGTCGACTGTTGTGTGGAAGAGCAGGACAGGATCGTCACGGCCGTTATGACCATGACGAGATGCGTCCAGACCTTCGACGTTGTAGATTGCATGTCCATAGGAAGCACAAATATCCAACTTTCAGAGGGTTCCGCCGTCTACGCCGCCGCCGGTAACCGTTCCGTCACCGCCGGAAGTGGATCGGCAATCGCCCTGAATGTTCATCGGAAAGGGAGTGAAAAACATGGTCTTTGTAACCCGGAAGGCTGCGTTCTCGGCTGCACATCGTCTCTACAATCCCACGTACACGGATGAGCGCAACGAGGAGATCTTCGACAAGTGCAACAACTATTTCGGTCATGGTCACAACTACGTCCTGGAAGTTACCGTCAAGGGCGTTCCGGATCCTGAAACCGGATACGTCATCGATCTGAAAAAATTGCGCGACATTCTCGACGAACGCATCATCGATCGTGTCGATCACAAGCACCTGAATTTCGACGTCGACTTCCTGCGCGGTATCATTCCCACGGTCGAGAACCTGGCCGTGATGTTCTGGCGTCGCCTCGAGGACCATCTACCGAGTGGCGAACTCCACGCGATACGTCTGTTCGAATCCGAGCACAATTACGCCGACTACTACGGTACACCCATCGAGATTCCGATCCTTCCCGGTATCGAGGAACCTCGGCAGGAAAGGATACTTGTATGAGCCGCGACCAGGAAGGCTCCGACCCGTCCAGTACGCCGCGCGTTCCATCGCTGGTCGATCTGGACGATACCGAACTCGAACATCAGTTCGTGCGGCAGGGCCTGCTCTATCCCCATCAGAACACAGTCGGCAAGGAACTGTTCGACGCCAACGGCAACCGCCCCCTGAGCGAGGACGAACGCGAGGAGATGGTTCGTCTCCTCGAACAGAAATTCGGCGAGATATTCGACATCCTCCGTATCGACCGTAACGACCCCAACAGCACGGACACGCCGTTCCGCCTCTCGCGCATGTGGGTGACGGAACTGTTCGCCGGACGATACTCGCTGCCGCCGCGCATTACCGTCTTCCCGAACCGCAAGGAAGTGGACGAACTGGTGATCTCGCGCGGCATCAAGGTCATGAGTGTCTGCTCCCATCACTGGCAACCGATCAGTGGCGACTGTGCCATCGGCTATGTGCCGCGGGACAAGGTCATCGGTCTGTCGAAGTTCACGCGCATCGTGGAGTGGTTCTCCCGCCGCGGGCAGATCCAGGAAGAACTGGGGGAGCAGATCGCCGACTTCCTCGTGGAACTTCTCGATCCCATCGCCCTTGGTGTCGTGATCAAGTCCAGGCACTACTGTATGATCGCCCGCGGCGTGGAAGCGCACGACCACGCATCGATGATCACCAGCGTCATGCGGGGCGAGCTCGCCAAGAATCATTCCCTGCGCGACGAGTTCCTGAAGCTGATCAACAGCGACTGAGTAGTTTTGTGCGTGCCAACGCATGAACCTACATCGGAACATGAACAACCGTACTGGAACGACGGTCTTCTCGTAGCCGGTATCGACGAAGCAGGCAGGGGAGCCCTTGCCGGTCCCGTCGTGGCTGCTGCCGTCGTCTTCCATCCCATGTCGTTCCCGGAAGGGCTGAACGACTCGAAGGTGCTCAAACCCGACGAACGCGCTGCTGCCGCCCTGGCCATCAAGGCTTCGGCTCTCGCATGGCGGATCGCCTTCGTCGACAACCATCGTATCGACACGGTGAACATCCTGCAGGCCACCTACGATGCGATGTGGCTGGCGATCGACGGTCTGGCCGTCGAGCCCCATCATCTGCTCGTCGACGGTAACAGGTTCCGGGCACACCGCCTTCCTTCCACCACGATCATCGACGGCGATGCACTGAGCGTGTCGATCGCCGCTGCGAGCATACTCGCCAAGACCGCCCGCGATGCATGGATGGCGGAAGAGGCCCATGTACGCCATCCCGCATACGGATTCGACAGGCACAAGGGCTACGGGACGGTCCATCATCGGGAGGCGATCCGCCTCAACGGACCATGCGTGCTGCATCGCCATACGTTCCTGGGAAATCTGTGACGCTCCACCTGCACTGGCTCGATCTCGTCGTCGTCCTCGGTTCGCTCTTCCTCGTCTTCGGTGCAGGATTGCGCGGCATCGGCCGTCCCGGCAAGGAGGAGGCGTCGGCCGTCGACTATATCCTGGCCGGACGCTCTCTTACCCTGCCGCTCTTTGTCTGTACGATGATCGCCACATGGTATGGTGCTCCCCTGGGGGCAGGCGAGTTCGTCTACACGAACGGCCTCGTGATGATCTTCTGTCTCGGTGTGCCGTATTACCTTGCCGCGATAGGCTATGCGCTGTTCATGGCGCGGCGCATCAGATCGTCTCCTGCCTTGTCGATTCCCGAACAGATACGTGTTCACTACGGCGATCGTGCCGGCATGATCGCCTCGCTGCTCGTCCTGGTCTTCACGGTTCCCGCTTCCTATATCCTGATGGCGGGTACGTTCGTCCAGGCATTCACGGGATGGCCCCTCGTCGTCGCGCTCGTGATCAGCACGGTGGCATCGCTGGCATACGTGCTCAAGGGCGGACTTCGCAGCGACGCCCAGGCGAATGTCGTCCAGACGGTCCTCATGTTCCTCGGCTTCTTCGTGCTGCTCGCCGGCTGCATCGTCTGGTGGGGCAGCCCGGTGCAAATGTGGGAGCGGCTACCGGAGACCCACCGGACCCTGCCGGGTGCTCCCGGATGGCAGCCCGTCATCGTATGGTGGATCATCGCCCTGCAGACCTTCGTCGATCCGAATTTCCACATGCGTACGGCCGCAGCCGTTTCTCCGAGGGTGGCGCAGCGCGGAATCCTCGTCAGCGTCTCGCTATGGGTCGGCTTCGATCTCCTGCAGCTCACCACGGGGCTCTATGCGAAGGCCTATATGTCCGTCTCCGATCCGGTACAGACCTACATCGTTCTCTCCGATACCATCCTGCCCGCGATCGGCAAGGGGGTCTTCGTCGCTGGCGTCCTCGCCGCCATCATGAGTACGCTGGACGGATATGCGCTGGTGAGTGCGAACACCATCGGCCACGACATCATCGACAGATTGCGGGGAAGAGCATCGGCGTCGGTCGCACGCGCCTCCTCGATACGGTGGGGACTCCTCGTGACCGGTATCGCCGGTATCGCAGCGGCACTTCTCGTACCGAGCGTCATATCCCTGCTCTATCTGGCGGCATCCATCGCCATTCCCGGTCTCCTGATTCCGCTTATATGTTCGTACTTCCCCATCCGGTCCAGGATAGGTCCCGTCATCCTGCCGTTGATGGTCGTGCCGGTACTCTCCGGTCTGGCGTGGCGGTGGTGGGGAAGTGCGGATCTCGATCCCATGATCGTAGGACTTGGCGCAAGCCTTTGTATGATTGCCGTGATATCAATGGTGCGCCGTGAACGTCAAGCCTGAAAGCGACCGTTTCTGGACGTGGTCCAACGTCGTCAGCCTCGTCCGTCTCGTCATGACGGTTCCTGTCGTCATGGCCATGATGGACGGACACAATCTCGTGGCCTTCGTCCTGTGCTGGATCGCGGCCTTTACGGATTATCTGGATGGCCGTGTGGCACGGGCGACGGGAACCGTCAGCGAATGGGGGAAGGTCATCGATCCGGTGGCCGATAAGGTCTTCGTCGGCGCGGTCGTCGTCGTGCTGCTCTGGCAACACCTTCTTCCGCTCTGGTTCGTCGTGGCCGTCGTCGCTCGCGATGTCGTCATCGTCATCGGTGGCTTCGTCGCACGGCGCTACACGCCGGTCGTCCTGCCCTCGCTCATGAGCGGGAAGCTGGCCGTGACCGCCATCGCCCTCACGGGGGTCATCGCCATGATGGAATGGACATTGGCCCGGGACATAGGGATTGTCCTGAGCTGTATCATGATGCTCGTATCTTTGTGGGCATACGGAAAGAGACTCTATGGGATTATTCGATAAAATCAAGCAATCGTTCACGTCGGCCGTATCAACGGTAACCGACGCATTGAAGCTGGACCGACTGAAGGAAGGGCTGGAAAAGACCCGTTCATCCTTCGTGAGCAAGCTGAAGAACGTCCTGTTCGCCGGACGGAAGATCGATGCGGCCCTGCTGGCCGAGATCGAGGAAATCCTCATCACGTCGGATGTGGGTGTTTCCACGACGGAGAAGCTTATCGCGCGTCTCAAGGAGCGAGTCCGCCAGGACAAGCTCGAGGATGCTGCTGCGATCACGGACGTGCTCAAGGAGGAGATCCACGGGCTCATGGCAGAGTCGCCGTCTGCCCATAACGACAAGACGTTCGGCATCGCCGAAGATGCCCGCCCGCACGTCATCATGGTCATCGGGGTCAACGGCGTAGGCAAGACGACGACGATCGGCAAACTGGCGATGAACTACAAGACCGTGGGGCGTTCCGTGCTCATCGGAGCTGCGGATACCTTCCGTGCCGCCGCCAACGAACAGCTCGAAGTATGGGCACAGCGCGCCGGCGTGGATATCGTCCAGCAGCAGCAAGGGGCCGATCCTGCCGCCGTAGCCTACGATACGCTTCGTGCGGCAGTTTCGCGCAATGCCGACGTCGTCATCATCGACACGGCCGGACGCCTGCACAACAAGCAGGGCCTCATGCAGGAGCTGGAGAAGATCGGCCGCGTGATGAAGAAGATCAAGCCCGAGGCACCGAACGACATCTTCCTGGTGCTCGATGCCACGACCGGACAGAATGCCATCCAGCAGGCCCGCGAGTTCACGAAAGTGGCGCCGATCACCGGCATCATCCTCACGAAGCTCGACGGTACGGCCAAGGGTGGCGCCGTGCTCGCCATTGCCGATGCCCTGCAGATTCCGGTCCGTTACATCGGTGTCGGCGAACGCATCGACGATCTCCAGGTCTTCGATCCCGCCGCCTTCGTCGAAGCGTTGTTCGAAGACCGTTCCGTGGTGAATGACTCCGCAGCCTGAACACGGGAAGTGGACATGGGGGCGGTGGGTCTTCATCGTATCCATCGCCATCGCCCTGGTCTATATCGTCTTCGCCGTGCGCCTCTTCCTGAAGGATGCACAGATGAGTCTGGGCAGTATCGATCAGCTCGGAACCCAGCGTTTCGCGGAGATGGTCGTCAATCAGAAGGCCTACGTTCCTCCTGCCGATACCGTGCTCACACCGACGCAGATCGCCTTCGCCATCATCGTCACGCGGACCTACGACTCGCTGATCGCAGCTTCGTCACCTCCCGTCCAGCGCAGGACCGTGCTATCGGATCTCTTCAACCGGTACGTGATGTCCGTCACCGAATTCCGCTGGATCACCGAGCGGGTCGATGAAACACTCCAGTACCTGATGCTGCAGGATGCGAAGTTCGACGACGACGTGCACACAACGCTTTCGGCCGTGGACTTGCGCACCGTCCATGAGCTGTACAATGCGCAGCCAGCCACACGGCCGAAGTCCATTCCCCCCATGCTGCAGCGGAACGCCGAGCGTCTGCGTACCGCCGGCCCGCTCCTGTTCAAGGGACTCGACATACGACGCAAGGAATGGCGTCGAGCGCGCCCGGCTTCCGATCCTCCGCCCCCGGTGCCACCCGTACCGAGAATCGTACCACGACGGTTCATGGAAAGCCTGTGAACGATATCGCCATCGTCGCGCTGTGGGTGGGAGTGCTCGTCTACCTCTGTACGATGGCCCTCGGTATCACGGCGTCCTTCGCGAAACGGCGTAACAGACGCTGGCATCACGTGATGTTCGGACTGTCATGCCTCACGTGTATCGTCGCCCTCGTCATGACCCGGGACAGGATGCTGTTCTGGACCGTGCTCTGTCTGACACTCATGCCCTTCGCTCCCGCACGGGCAAAGCGCCACGCCATCATCGGTACGCTGGGACTGTTGGGGTATCTGGCCGTCCTGTTCCGTTGAGAGGAGAGCCTTCCGATTGTCCGGGAGGCTGTACATTGCCGCATCATCACCTAGGGAATGGTTCTTCATGCGCATCGTTTCCGCCGTCATGTTCGCCTTCTTCGTCTATGCCGTCTACGTCCAGTTCAACGACGTCGATCCCGTGCTGTGGGTCGTCGGATATGGCATCGTCGGCATCGTCTCGTTGCTTGCCGCGATGGGGCGCAAGGTCGGGCGTCTCGCCGGGCTGATCGCTCCGGTCTATGCCGCCTGGGCTATCTGGGCCGTGATGCGGACGACCGGACACTGGTTCGAAGGGGAAGCGGAGCGTGAGGCCGGTGGCCTGATCATCTGCGCGGTATGGTTGCTGATCGTCGCCTTCACCTTCCGGAGACCGCGTCACGTTGCGTGACCATCGCGGTACGATCCATGTGTAACGACACATGGACGTCATATGCCTTCGATTCTGCGGATACTCTGTCTTTCACTCGGTATCGTCTGCCTCTGCTTCAGGGCCGTCGCACAGGTGCCGGACATCATCGATCATGTCATTCACCTCGACGATGCCGGGCGTGCCCTTGCTGGTACGCACGGGATCGCGATACGCTGGTACGATGCCGCTGCGGGAGGTTCCCCGATGTTCGAGGAGGACTACGTCATCGACGTCGTCGATGGACTGGCGCATCTGCCTCTCGGGCAGCAGAAAGGATTGCCCGACATCCTGATGTCGAGGGGCGACGTATGGATCGGCATTACGGTCGACGGAGGTAGCGAACTGGTGCCGCGCAGGCGTCTGCTCGCAACGCCGTACGCAAGGATCGCAGCCCGTGCGACGGTGGCCGACGCGCTGTCCCCGGACGTCACGGGTCTCGTCACGTCGATCAACGAAGCCGGAGGTGCAGTACGTATCGTTGGAGAATCGGGAGTGACCGTCAGTCGTGACGGCAACATCCTGCGACTATCCGCGGATACGTCCGGCGATACCGAAACCGGCGAACTGGAGGGCGATGGGCATGCCTTTCGCTTCATCGTCAAGCCCGCATCGAAGGTGCATACGGTCGATCATGTCACGGTTTCGGTCGTTACCGGCACGGAGACGACGATCGCCTGTGTCGTGAGTGCCATCGACGTCGACGACAATACGTTCAGCATCATGACATCAGCGGTCCTGCAGCCCGGAGAACGTATCCGGTGGAAGCTCTCCCGCCGGTAAACCCCTTGCCGCCCATCGACATCAGCGCCTTTCACGTTCAATCTTTCATTTCCGAGGAGAACCTACATGATCGTCGTACGAACATCGCTCACGATCGTCGGCATGGTCATCATGACGATGGTGATGTCGGGCCAGAGTCAGACGACCGGGACGCTGCATCTGCGGAATGCCCAGCCTGCGACGGTAAGCCTCAGTGTGCCATCGGCAGGAGTTACATCCTACAGTATTCTGCTGCCTGATACGATCGGGACGCCGGGACAGATACTGTCCGTCGGTAATGTGGGCGGTACGACGGCGTCGCTCGCCTGGTCCGACGGTATGTTCTGGGAACATACGGGCAGTACCGTCACGGCCGGCGGCACGGGTGCTGGACAGCAGTATCTCGGCACCAGCAACACGCAGGATCTCGTCCTCGCGAGCGCCGGTGTGGAGCGCCTGAGAATCGTCGGAACGGCCGGACCTGGACAGGGATTCGTAGGCGTCGGCACGTTGACGCCGGGCGCACGACTGGACGTTACCGGTGCGATACGCATCTCGAGCGACGGAGCGGCCGGCGAACTGCGTATCGCCGAACCGTCGACGGCCGGGAACGACGTCACCATCCTCCGTGCCGCTGCGCAGGCATCCGACATCACCTATACCTTGCCGTCGGTACCTCCGTCCGCCGATGGTATGATCCTTACGTCGACGGCCGGCGGTGTGATGGCATGGGAGCCCTCTCTTTCGGAAATGGCCAGAGGCATCTTCGTTCCGACGGCAGGGCAATACCAGCATACGATTCCGATCACCGGACTGGATCTGCTGGCTGGATCGATTCCCGTTCTCACGATGATCAATGCTGCCGGTACGACGATCGCCGTCAGTGTCACCGGTATCGATGCGGGCACGAATACGTTGTATGCGGAAACGTCTGCTCCTCTCGCTGCCGGCGACCGCATCGCGTGGATCGTCGTCAATCCGTGATGAAGACCATGATGAAGGTCGTGTTCCTTCTGATGCTGATGCATTGCATCGTATGTGGAACCTGTGCACAGACGTTGACCGCATCCAACGTCCGTGCCGGTGAAGGACCTCTCTCGTTGATGGCATCGTCAGCTATCGCACAGCCCATCCGGATGTATACCGGGGCGAACGGCACGTTGCTGTCGCTCGAAGCGGGCAGTATGGGTGACGTCTCCATACCGATGCGTCTCGGTATCGGCACCGGTGTGGGTGCGGCGATTATGGAACGGCTGCGCGTCGGATCGGTGGATTCCACAGGAATCGTCATCGACATGATCGGTACGTCGGCTTCGACCGGATTGCTCATCGACGACGTCGGGTTGACGGGAACGGATCATGCGGGCATCGTCATCGCCGCCGCATCGAACGGATACGGAACGGGCCTGCGTATCGGTGGGCCGGCAGGAGGTACGATCGCGACGCTCGGTACCGGCGTCGATATCACAGGTGGTACCGGTCTGCGCTACAATGCGCTCACGGCCGGTAGTGGTACCGCCATCGAGGTCGGCTTCACCACGCCGCCGCTGCGTGGAATCAGCGTTGCGGTCGCAGGTGCAGGGGCGGTGGGAGGTACGTTCCGTACGAATACCAACGGTACCGCCGTCGTCGGGCTCGCACAATCGGCGGCATACGCCGATCCACCGCATGTAGCCGGAGTGGCCGTTCGAGGCTATGCTGCGACGAATTCCAATGTGGCGACGGAAGAGATCATCGGAGTTCTCGGCACCGTGGTTCGCGGCGGTAGTGGAGGTACGAACACGACGAGCTCCGGAATCGTCGGCCGTGCTGACGGTCAGGCAACGGCACATGGCGGTCTCGTCATAGGTGTTCTGGGAGCGGCATCGACGGCAGGCAACGGCACCACCGGTTCGATAGGCGGATTCTTCTCGACTCCACGCTATGCGTTCAACCTTTCTCTTGCCGTCAAGGGTGGCGACGTCTATCTGGGCAGTACCGACCAGGATCGTCCGCCGGGGTTTCCCTCGTCGTTCATCAACGGCCTCGGAAGTGGTAACCATACGACTACGCGGATGTACGATGCGCGTATCAGCGGTGCGTTGGTCATGCGCGGTACGGGTACCGGAACGACGAGGATCGTCGCCGGCCGGACAGGATCGCTCGATGCGATCTATGCCCTCCCGGCGTCGATGCCCCTGGCGGGAGATGTCCTCATGGCTGGTGCCCTCGACGGTGATACGGCACGTCTCGCATGGAAGTCGGGAACGTCGTTCCTGCCGGTCGCCACATTGGCCGCTTTGCCACAGGGGGCCATCGATCCGATCGATCCCGGCAATGCCTCCGTCCTGCGTCTCACGGCGAGCCCTGTGGGCAGCTTCGTGAGCGGCTTCGCAGGTGGATATGACGGTCGGGTCATCACGCTGCTGGTTCAGGCCGGATCGTGCGTGATCGTCAATGACGATCCTGCGGCACCGGCAGCACAGCGGATACTGACGGGACAGGCGGGTCTGGAACTCATCGGACCGGCAGCGACGATGCTCATGTACGATGCGGAGATGCAGCGATGGCGAATGCTGTCCTATATACCCTGATCATCACGGTGATCGCTGTCGATAGCATGGCCTTCGACCAGACGCATCTGCGTGGTCAGGTCAACCGTTATGGACGTGTGCTGGCCGTCGATACCTGCCTGAAGGAACTTGTCGTCGATCCCGTAGCGGGCTTCCGTTCCGGCGATGAAGTACTGATCCATCAGGTGAAGTCATCGGGGACGGGTATCATGGCGGGAATCCATGAACTGGCGGTGATCGATACGATCGACGGCAATCGGATATATCTACGTTGCGGTCTTCTCAATGTCTACGACGTCTCGTCGGTCGTACAGGTCGTTCGCATGATGGTATGCGATACGTGTATCGTCGACGATGTCGTCATGGCACGGCGTTGGGACGGTACGACGGGCGGAGTGGTCGCCATTCGTGCCGTATCGTCGATGGTACTCTCATCGGCGATCGACGTGTCGCATGCGGGATTCCGTGGTGGTATGGCCTCGCGTAATTCGATCGATACGTCGGGACGGGATGACTTCTGTCCGGATGATTGTGCAGGTGGACGCAAGGGTGAGACCAGCGTCCGGTTATCCGCCGATTCCATGCACGGTCGTCGCAGCGTGCATTCGGCAGGCGGAGGAGGTATTGCCCGGAATGGCGGCGGAGGTGGTGGTGCATTGGGTGGTGCGGGTGGACGTGGAGGTGGGCAGACGACAGAGTATCCGTCCCATGACGCCGGTGGTCGTGGCGGTGAGAGCGAGCGAGCCGATCGTTTGCCGTCATGCCTTACGTTCGGCGGCGGAGGTGGTGGCGGACATCAGAACGATCATGGTGGTTCCGCAGGCAGTGCGGGTGGCGGATGTATCCTGTTGATCGCTCCCGTCATCGATGTGCGACCGGGAGCCATGCTGCGTGCTTCGGGTGGTGATGCGGACACGGCACTGTCGGATGGGGCGGGTGGAGGCGGTGCCGGAGGAATGGTCGTCATTCATGCGGGCATGTTGTCGGATCGTCTCTATGTGGTCGTGCGTGGTGGTGCGGGTGGATACTGTACGGGAACGAAGGTCTGGTATGCACCGGGAGGAGGTGGTGGCGGTGGAGCCGTCGTGTCCACTCGTCGTGATATGTATCTGTTATCCGTCGATGCGAGAGGTGGATCGGCAGGACGTTTTCTCGGTACCGCTGATGGACACGGTGCGTACGGGCCTACGACCGGAGGTGACGGAATCATGCTCGTCGATTCCGTCATCGGGAAGAGCGAGCGAGCGGTTCCGACGATGGTACGACCCCGCATCGAGGGGCGAACCATTCTGGAGCACGGCGAGGATACGGTAAAGCTCTCACTCGTACCGCAGGTTCCTGTCCATCGATGGAGTACTGGTGATACGACACCGGTGATTCGTACGGCGTCGGAAGGGAAGTATTGGGCGGACGTCATATCGCCGGGTGGATGTGTCGTTACGTCGGACACCGTCGTCGTTCGTCGTGCCCATGGCGTGACGATCCATGTCGCCGATTGCGAAGGCAGGCCCGGTGATACGGTCGATGTCGAACTACGAATACGTTCGGGTGATGTGCTGGGGCGCGCCACGGTGCTTCGTTTCGATGTCCGTACTCGTGCCACGATGCTGGTCCCGCTGTACGATCCGCGTCTGGAATCGGTGCTGGATGGACGCGAGATCGTCGTGCGAGCCGGAATCGAATTGTGGGGTGATGTGTTTCACGACACGACCGTTAAGATCCCGTTCATCGTCGTGCTGGGTGATAGCCTGAGCTGTGCAATTCGATGTGTCGATGCGTCGGTATCCGGTAATGTACCGGTGCGGACCGTCCGCGACGGAAGGTTCAGACTCCTCGATCCCTGTATCGATCTTCGCTCCAGACTGTTCGATCCGGTCTTTGTGCCATGGGCGATGTGGAGATTCGATGTGCTTGGACGTGAGATCGAGGGACTGCCGTCGATCGGTACGTGGATGATTGCACGGAGGAGAGGCAGGGAAGTAGTTCCGCCCTGAAGAAATGGTACCATCGAACGTGTGCCACCATGGAGAAACATGGCGACGCTTCGAGCGGGAGCGTCATGGATAGAATTATGGCGCAGAAGATGTTCGCTCCTGCGCCATTCGGATTCTGCCGATGTTCTTGTCCTACCGGGTCGTATTCCGCAGCAACAGGTAGGCCTGTGCCTGGTGCATCCATCGCTCGCCGAGTTCCTTTGGGACGTTCCCCATACCCATCGAGGCATTGCCGAGGATGATGTCGTCATCGCCGTCACCATCCATATCTGCACAGTCCATGACGATCCACCGGCCGAGGTCGGCTTCTTTCAGCGACTGCGGACGAAACGATCCGTCTGCCTGATGCTCCCAATAGACGAGGCTTTCCCTGCAATCGATGCGATAGTCGGCGAAGTAGGAGATGCTCATGATGTCCTTGTCCCCATCGCCGTCGAAGTCGCGAAGCACCGCTCCATATGCGCCGTTCACGGGAAGGAAGAGATGCTCGGTGAACGACATCTTCCCGTCGTTCAGGAAGACACGGATACCATGATACGGCTTGTAAGGCGGTGCATCGTAGTCACCGTTGTCGCCGTTCGCCAGAATGATGTCGGGCTTCCCGTCGTCGTTGTAGTCCACGATATCGAAATAGGACGAACCGAAGGCGGGATGGAAGACGAGAAGTTCCTTCTCCTCGAATCGTCCCTTGCCCTTGTTGATGAAGGCAAAGATGCCTTCCCTGGCCTGTGCCATCTGGACGAGGATGTCCGGGCGTTTGTCGCCGTTGATGTCCGTGACGCGGGCCCTGACGGCTCCGGGACGTCCGATCAGTTCGTGGTAGACGGTCTTGCCCTTGGGCAGGATTTCATACCACCCGAACCGCCCGATCATGTTGCCGAATTCGCAGATCAGATAGTCCTTGCGGCCGTCGCCGTTCAGATCGACGACGTTCACGTTCGTCGGTCGGCGCAGGGAGTCGAGTATCCTTGTCACCTGTGGTGTCTTCGTACCGTTCCAATGCACCGAATACAGTCCGCCCACCGCGCTATCGTGAGGCATGAGCTTACCCATGTCCGTCACGTACCAGTCATCGCCGTCGATGGCGACATAGGATGGGGGGCCATGAAGGGGGATGATGGCCTGTTCAGAACCCTTGGCATCGGTGACGATGAGTCTGCTGCCGATGCCGTCACCGAACATGATCAGTTGCCGTTGCGGATCGAACTTGACCATGATCGTGAGAGGAGGCTGGATGTTCACCGTCGTCGTGTCGGCCACGAATCTGGTGAGGTCCATCGTGATCGGAGGTCTGGAGGCTGCCGGCAGCACCTTGGGAGCGGTCTCCACGTAGTAGGTGGCGATGGCGAACCATTCGTCCTCGGTCAACGTCGGGAATGTCGGATACAACGCCTGAAGATCGTGTGGCAGCTTTTCGCGATTGATGACCTGGTCCAGCCCCATGAAACGGCGCATGACGGGGAAGACCTTGGAAACCCAGGTGGCCTGGTCGAGGACGTCGGGTTCGGGCAGGACATGGCAGGTCTGGCAGTAGACGGTCGCAAGTTCGCGACCACGATCCTGCCCGGTTGGGTTGCCGGGGGCGTACGTTCTGTCCGATGCCGCCTTCGATATTGCCACTGCCGGAGCGTTTCCGGCATTCGACGGTGTCGTCCTGACCGTAGCGGATACGGTGACCAGCGTTGCGGCGATCAGTGCGGCGATGACAGATGTACGGATCACAGGCCGCACCGTGTGAAGATGTAGTCGACGTTCTTGCCCATGCGACTTCCGTCGAAGAGCGCATCCAGTTCTTCTTCCTTGAAATGGGCCATGATGTCGGCGCTCTCGGCGAGCGTCGTACGCAGGGGAATTCTCGTCTCCCATGTCCGCATTGCACACGTCTGGACCATCTTGTAGGCGTCTTCACGTGTCTGGCCCTTCCGCACGAGGTCGAGCATGACCGTCTGCGAGAAGGGTAGTCCGTGCGTGATCTCGAGATTGCGCTTCATGTGTTCGGGATAGACCAGCAGACGATCGATGAGATTCGTCGCCAGATGGAGCATGTAGTCCAGTGTGATGGTGCTGTCCGGGCAGATCACGCGCTCGACGGAGCTATGCGAGATATCGCGTTCGTGCCAGAGGGCATTGTTTTCGATCGCCGTCATCGCATTGCCACGGAGCAGACGGGCAAGGCCGCACAGCCGTTCAGAGACGATCGGATTCCGCTTGTGCGGCATGGCCGACGAGCCCTTCTGTCCGGGTGAGAAGTATTCCTCTGCTTCCAGGACTTCGGTACGCTGGAGGTGTCTGACTTCCGTCGCGATCTTCTCGAGGAATGAACCGATGATGCTGAGCGTCGTGAGGTATTCGGCATGGCGATCGCGTTGCATGACCTGCGTGCTGACGGGTGCAGGCTTGAGACCGAGCTTCGCGCAGACGTACTCTTCCACCTTGGGCGAAAGATGTTCGAACGTGCCGACGGCCCCGGAGATCATGCCGTACGAGATGGTCTCGATGGCACGTTCGAGGCGCGTGATGCTCCGCTTGCATTCTTCGTACCAGAGGGCGAGCTTCAGTCCGAACGTGGTCGGTTCGGCATGGATGCCGTGCGAACGGCCGATGCAGACGGTGTACTTGAACTCTTTCGCACGGCGGGCCAGGACGTCGCGGAAGGCGACGAGATCCACCAGCATCAGTTCACCGGCCTGTTTGAGCTGTACGGCAAGACAGGTATCGAGGACGTCGCTCGACGTCATACCGAGATGGATGAAGCGGGATGCGGGACCTACGTATTCCGCGACGTTCGTCGTGAAGGCGATGACGTCGTGCTTCGTCACCTCCTCGATCTCGAGGATGCGTTTGACGTCGAACGAGGCTTTCTGCCGTATCTCGACGACGGCTTCGCGTGGAATGACGCCAAGTTCCGCCTGTGCTTCACAGGCCAGGATTTCGATTTCCAACCAGATGGAGTACTTGTTCTGATCCGACCAGATCGCCCCCATATCGGGGCGGGTATAACGTTCAATCATTGGTCTTGGCGATGTTCGTGGTGGCAATGATCCGGCAAATTACGAAACCTCGTCATCGTCCGAACAACAGGGCAGTTAAGGTAACAAGGCTCCCTTCGTGAAACCAGTTGTTCCGATTCGTCCCATCTTTGGTGTGTACTGCTTCGATCGCTGTGTCTACGAGGGCTGTGGGGATGAAGGGCAAGGGGACTACCGTTGTGACGGCATATGTGCTGTGCTGGTTGGCTGGATGGGCTGCGGGGCTTGCCGCAACGCTCGCACCGAGCTATCTGCAGGCCATCGCACAGACGTTTTTCGATACATCGTCGACCGAGGCTTCGGGTAACGTCGGTGCCTGGCTCCAGACAGCGTTCCTGGGCGGACAGATCATCGGTGGGGTGTTGCTCGGCTTCACGGCCGATCGTATCAACCGCTTCGTGACGATGGCGATCGCCGTGCTCTTCTGTATCGGGGCGCTCTTCCTTATGACGCTGATGCCGACGCTGGAACTCGCGGCGCTCATGCGCATGTTCTCCGGTATGGGAGCGGGCGGCTGTCTGGTCCTCGGTGCCACGATCGGTCGTGAAATCATTCCAGCGAAACGTCAGCCGCTGCTCATGGGCGTCATGGCGAACTCGTATGCCGTGGGTATCGTCTGCATGGGAGCCATGCGCTCGATGATTCCCGACTGGCAGACCGCAGCGACGTTGTCGTCCGTATGCCTGGTCATCGTTCCGCTTCTCATCCTGATGAGGCATCGCCAGAAGACCATCGCCGATGGTCATGGGCATACGGATATGGACGATCATGCATCGACGGAATTCCCGTGGTCTCCGGCGCTGCAGGGCATGGTACTTTTCGGCTGCATGCTCATAGGGCTCTGGACGGTCTTCACGTGGCTTCCTGCATGGGCACAACAAGTACATGGGGCGAAAGAGGGACTGTCCGGTATCGCAGGCACGACGACGATGAGTCTCGGTATGGGCGGCATCATCGGCAGCCTGTTCACGGGCGTCGTAGCCAAACGCTTCCATCCGCTCGCCATCATGATTTCCTGTAATGCGGTATGCGTCGTCATGGTCATCGTCTCGACGATGACAGGAACCCCTTCCGCGACGATGTTCCCTCTGATCTCGCTGTTCTTCGCATTGGCCTTCGGTGTGAGCCAGGGTGTGTTGACCTACTACATTCCTACGCTGTTCCCGCGACGCTGGCGCGGAACGGGTGTAGGAATGAGCTTCAATGCCGGTCGGTTATTGACGATGATCGCGCTCTTCGTAGGCGGTACCTTCCTCATATCCGTCGGTGGATTCAGGAATGCTCTCCAGTTCGGACTTCTTCCGTTCGGTGCAGGTCTCGTCAGCGCCTTTTTCATCCTGCATCGTCAAGGTGCCACATCGGTCGAGCTGGGCAGGCAGGGTGCGTCGTAGGAGTTTGTCCTGCAGGGAACTTCAGCAACGAGTGGATATTCGCAGTCTTTTCAACACAACAGTGACACATGCCACATATTACCGTTGATTCGTCGGTGGTCGGTATCAGAGGATTGTTCCAGTTCCGACCCGAAACCGCGGCACCGATGCTTCGGCTCGCCCAGGCTCTTCTGCACGGGGAAAGCCCTCTTACCAAAGGGGAACGTGAACTGATCGCGACCTTCGTATCGCACGGCAATCGCTGCGTCTTCTGCACGATGAGCCATGCAGCTGCCGCACGCCATCACTGGGGCGAACAGGCCAGCATCGTCGACGACGTCGTCTACAATGGTGTCTACGATGGTCTTTCTCCGAAGATGAAAGCCCTCTTGCCCATCGCGGAAAAGGTTCGTAAGGGTGGTCGTATCGTGACGGACGACGACATCGCGACGGCCAGAGCCATGGGAGCCGTCGACAGGGACATCCATGATACGGTGCTGATCGCAGCGGCGTTCAGCATGTTCAACAGATACGTCGATGGTCTCGGTGCGATCACGCCGACAGATCCCGCTGACTATGTCGAGATGGGACGTCGGATGGCCGTCGAAGGATATGTACGGGAAGCATGATGCCACACATTACCTTCAACACGGACTTTCCCGGTATCACCGGACCTCTCGAATACCGTCTCGATACGGGCGAACCGATTCGCGATCTCACCCAGCGATTGATGCGGGGACCGTCCGATCTGACGGTCGGTGAGCGTGAATTCGTCTCTTCCGTCGTTTCCCACAGGAACGACTGCCAGTTCTGCTCTACGGCACATACGACGGTAACGCGGCGCTACGACGACGTGCAGCCGTTCATCGATCATGTACTCAAGGATGCCAGCCTTCACGTCACCCGGCCGCCTGCTCGACTGGAGGCTCTGCGTGACCTGGGTACGGCCGTCACGACCTTCGACCGCGAGGCGATCGAACGCTCGGTCCAGGCGCTGAAGGAACTGGATATGTCCGACGAAGGCATTCATGATGCCGTCCTCGTATCGGCATTGTTCTGCATGTACAATCGATATGTCGATGGGCTGGCGACGGTCATGCCCCCGTCCATGGAGTATTTCGAAACACTGGCCGACCGACTGACGACGAACGGTTACGTCCGGCCGAAGGGAACGACCGATGGCACACGTTGACGTACCGGAGGGAATGCCGGGCATCCGCGGACTGATGATGGCCTATCCGCAGTTCGCCGTACATATGAACGGTATCGCCAATGCACTGCTGAGGGGAGATGAGGTCCTGACGGCCGCCGAACGGGAAACGATCGCCGTCGTCGCGAGCAGGACGAACGAGTGCATCTACTGCTCTCGGACCCACGCGGCCGTTGCGCGCTGTCATTGGGGAGACGAAGCCGGCGCGGGCGGGATCATGGACCAGATACTCGAAGACTACAGGCAAGCACCGTTGACGCCGATGCTGATGGCGCTATGCGACATCGCCGCTGCCGCGACGCGTCTCGATCGTGCTGCCACCGCAGCGGCGATCGATCATGCACGTTCGCTCGGAGCGAATGATATGGTGATTCACGATACCGTACTCATCGCATCGTCGTTCTGCATGTTCAATCGATATGTCGACGGCATGGAAACCGACATACCGACGGATCCGGAAGTCTATGCCCGTATCGGCAGACAGCGTTCCGTGGAAGGGTATGCCACGCCACCGATATTGACACCGTAAGACTGGGCACACACGTAACACATCCATTATCAATTTTCCGAGGAAGCCATGGGCAATTGTGTCCGTTTGGCCGTGACCGCGTCATTGTTGTTGCTGATTCTGCCGGCATGGCTGTATGCCGATGCCACCATCACGGGTAAGGTCGTGAGCGGTGACGGAGGGGAGCCGGTCGCAGGTATCAGAGTACGTGCGATCGGTATCAACAAGGTCGCCTACACGAATTCGAAAGGCGTATTCAAACTGAACGTTCCTGCCGGTGAGCGGCAGATACAGTTCGGCGGCATCGCCTTCAGCGATACGACGATCACCGTACGCGATCTTAAGGATGGAGAGACGCGCTCCATCGACGTCGGCATGACTCCGCGTTCGACGCTGTTCAACGACGTCATCGTCTACGGCGCATTCAAACGCGCGGAGAAGGTGACGGAAACCCCGGCCGCCGTGACGGCCATGAATACCGACGACATCGTACACGCCGCACGAGGTAACCAGCTCGGCCGTGCACTCGAGGGACTGAACGGTGTGGACGTCACGCAGAACGGTGCCACGGACTTCAACGTGAACACGCGCGGATTCAACAACAGCACCAACCGTCGTCTGCTCGTCCTGGTCGATGGCCGCGACGTCGCCCTGCAACAGATCGGTGCCACGGAATGGAACTCCTTCGCGAGCTCGCTGGATGACTTCAGCCGGATCGAACTGATCCGCGGCCCTGCAGCAGCTCTGTACGGCGCCAATGCATTCAATGGAGTACTGAACCTGACCACGCTTTCCCCGCGCGAAGCCATCGGCACCAGGATCTCCGTCCTCGCCGGTGACTACGCGACCCTCCGTACGGACGTTCGCCATGCCGGTGCATGGGACAAGCTCGCATACAAGATCACGCTCGGTCACTCGCAGAGCAAGAACCTGTCGCGCAATCGTACGGACAGTGCGTCGATCGTCCATGAATATCCGGGACTGTTTCCTGCGGGACTCGAGCAGAACGCGCTCACGGACGATGACCTGAACACGTTCGCAACCTACGGTACGGCGCGTCTCGACTACGATCTGACGCCGACGTCGACGATTCTCGGCGAAGTAGGATATACGCAGTTCGGCAACGAAGTGATGATGGCCGGTGCGGGACGGATCCACGTTCCGAAGTCCGAGAAACCGTTCGCACGTCTGGCCTTCCACGAGACGCACTTCCACGTCCAGGCTGCCTACAATGCACGTCGTACGATCGATACCATGCGTATCCTCGCGGCACCTCCAGGAACGATCATCCTCGACGATTCCTACGATCTCAACCTCGATGCCCAGTATGCGGATACCATCTCGTCGTCGTTGAACTACGTCGTCGGTGGTCAGATCCAGCATATGTCCGTGGGCTCGAAGGGAACGGTCTTCCCGAACGATCCCATCACGGCCAACATCGGCGGTATCTATGGTCAGCTCGAATACAACATCGCACAGCCGCTGTCCGTGATCCTCTCGGCCCGCTACGACAATTCGTCGATCTATCCCCAGCAGTTCTCCCCACGCGCGGCCGTCGTCTTCACGCCGGTCACCGGACATCAGCTCAGGCTCAGTGCCGGACGTTCCTTCCAGCGTGCGAACTTCTCGGAACTGTACCGTCGCTATGGATTCCGTCCGGTCTTCAACGCCCAGGGTGCTCCGGTGAACTTCCGTCCTGTCCAGCAGCGCATCAACGATACGCTGACGGCACTGACAGGAACGCAGCAGAACGTCGATCTGTCGCTCTTCGATCCCAGCGTCACGAATCCCCGCGATCCCCGTGCCATCCAGCCGACGGCCATCGGTATCGGTAATCCCGATCTGAAGGTGGAACAGAACGTCGGTCTGGAACTCGGCTACAAGGGAACGATCAGCAAGCAGTTGTTCGTGACGGTCGACGTCTACTATAACCGGATGCGCGACTTCATCTCGGGCTTCCTTCCGGGTGTGAACGAGAACTACAAGACGTGGTCGTCGTCCTCGTCGCTGTCGCCCGATCTGCAGCAGTACGCACAGCTCGTCGACAGCCTGGTCTATCAGCAGATTTCGCAATTCGACCGTGCGCGGTTCACGACGATGGACGGGAAGCCCATGTTCGTGGTATCGAATACGAACATCGGTCTTGTCGAACAGTACGGTATGGAAATCGCCGCCGAGTACGCTCTGACGCGCGAACTGCATTTCAACGCGAACTACTCGTACTACGGATTCCGTCTCGTCGAAGCGGAAACGCCGAATCCGTTCCTGCCGAAGGGTGATCTGCTGCTGAGCCCGAACACGTCGCCGCACCGCGTCAACGTCGGGGCGTCATACAAGCAGGATGGTCTCTTCGACGTTTCGGTGACGTTCCGTTACGTCGATGGTTTCCCGTGGCTTGCAGGCGACTTCCGCGGATACGTTCCGGCCTATGCCCTCGTCAACGTGAATGCAGGTGTGGAGATCATGCAGGGCCTTCGTGCCGGACTGTACATCTACAACCTTCTCGATCGCAAGCACTACGAGATCTTCGGCGGTACGATCATGCCGCGCCTTGCGAACGTGAGCCTGCAGTATACGCTCTGATGATCGGCCGTCAGGCCGATCCGCGCGGGACGAAGTCCTGCTGATAGTCGGGCACGAAGATCGCCGGATCCGTGAAGCGGCCGTCGAGAATCAGCGTCCGTGCCGCTTTCGCCACGAATCGTGGTGCCAATCTTGTGAGTCCACTGATGGGGGCGTCGATCAATGTCGATGCCCCCGGACCACAGACGAGGTCCGAAGGGGAAATCCGGCCGCGTGCTTCCTCGACCGTGATGAAGTCACTCGGCGAATGGGGTGAGCCGTCGACGGCGAACCGCTGGAAGTAGACGAGATCGCGATGCGAGACGACGGTGGCGACGATGGATGCCGCACCGGCGAATACGGCGACTTCCACCGCTGCCGCAGCGCATGCCGATAACGTAGGAACGGCTACGAGCTTCGGCGAGCCGGTGACGCACAGCCCTTTCACGAACGATGCGCCGATACGCAGGCCGGTGAACGAACCCGGTCCTGCAGAAATGGCGATGACGTCGACGTTGTCGATCGTCCTGTTCGCATGATCCAGGGCCTGTCGAACGCAGGCGGCGAGACGTTCGTCGTGCTGATGCGGACGATAGATGGCGACTTCCGACGCGAGCAGGTCATCGATGACGACGGCTGCACCACACGTCGTTCCCGACGTTTCGATGGCAAGAACGCAGCTCATGCTTCTTCTTCCCCAGTGGCGACCGGTTCCGTCATCACCGCACGCGAGAGCTCGTCGAGGACCGCGATGGCATCGTCACGCCGACCGAGTTGCACTTCGACGAAGAATCGCTTTCCGTTCTGGACGAAGCGTGCGTTCTTCATCGAGGTTATGATCGGAAGAAGGCGGGGGAATGCCTCTTCATAGTAGCGTGTGTCGCTGTCGGGCGGCATTTCGAGCATCAGCCGCGTGCCGCGGAGATTGACGCGGACGAGGCCGATCGGCAATGCCGCGATACGCAGACGGACGGCGAAGAGCAGCTCTTCGGCCGGTTCCGGAAATGCGCCGAAACGGTCGCGCAGTTCTGCGAAGACCGTATCGACTTCCTGATGAGTGTGTGCGTTGTAGAGACGCTTGTATGCTTCGTAACGATCCGTATCGGCCGGAATGTATTCCTTCGGCAGCAGGGCGTCGACGTCGAGTTCGATGGCTACGTCTTCGTTGGCGAAGGAAGGATGGACGTGCTTGCTGCCGGTGAACAGCGCGCTGAACTCGTCGGAACGGAGTTCCGATACGGCTTCGTCGAGGATCTTCTGATACAGTTCGAATCCCATTTCCATGATGAAGCCGCTCTGCTCGCCGCCGAGCAGGTTGCCGGCGCCACGTATCTCGAGGTCGCGCATGGCGAGCTGGAAGCCGCTGCCCAGGTCCGTGTATTCTTCGAGAGCCTGGAGTCTGCGCAGGGCCGTACGCGACAGCGTATGGACGGGAGGAATGACGAGGTAGCAGTATGCCTGGATGTTCGACCGTCCTACGCGTCCGCGCAACTGATACAGTTCCGCGAGACCGAAGTTGTCTGCATTGACGATGATCATCGTATTCGCGTTCGGAATGTCCAGGCCGGACTCGATGATCTTGGTGGCGATCAGGACGTCGTACCTCCGTTCGAGGAAGCCTTCCATCACATTCTCGAGTTCTTCGGTCTCCATCTGTCCGTGAGCGATGCATACCTTCAGCGATGGGACGAGCATGTTGATGCGTATCATCAGCTTGTCCATGTCGCCGATACGGTCGGTCACGACGAAGGCCTGGCCGCCGCGCTCCAGTTCGCGAAGCAGGGCTTCGCGCAGGATGTCGTCCTCCCATTGCAGAATCTCCGTCTTGATAGGCAGACGGTTCCGCGGAGGCGTTTCGATGACGCTGAGGTCGCGCGCTCCCATGAGCGAGAAGTTGAGCGTGCGCGGGATGGGCGTCGCCGTCAGCGTCAGCGTATCGATGGAAGCCCGTAACGAACGGAGCTTTTCCTTGGCCGCCACACCGAAGCGATGCTCTTCGTCGATGATCAGCAAGCCGAGATTCTTGAAGATGACGTCCTTGCTCAGCAAGCGATGCGTACCGACGACAATATCGACCTTGCCCTTGCCGAGGCGTTCAAGAACTTCCTTCTGCTCCGTACGCGTCCTGAATCTGGAGAGCACTTCGATCGCCACCGGATAGCGATGGAGGCGGTCGGTGAAGGTCACGTAGTGCTGCTGGGCGAGGATGGTTGTGGGTACGAGGACTGCTACCTGCTTGCCGGCCTGCGCTGCCTTGAATGCCGCACGGATGGCGACTTCCGTCTTGCCGAAGCCCACATCGCCGCATACCAGCCGGTCCATCGGCGACGACTGTTCCATGTCGAGCTTGACTTCGGCCGTGGCACGCGACTGGTCGGGAGTGTCCTCGTACTGGAAGGACGCTTCGAACTCCTTCTGCCATACGGTGTCCACGGGGAAGGCGAAGCCCGGTTGCGACTTCCGCTGCGCATACAGCTTGATGAGGTCGCGGGCGATATCCTTGATCTTCTTCTTCGCCTTCGACTTCTTCCGTTCCCATTCCGCCGAGCCGAGCTTGCTCAGCTTCGGAACGGCTCCTTCTTCCGAAGCATACTTGCTGAGTTTATGGACGTAGTTGAGATGGACGTAGAGAACATCCTCACCGGCGAAGGCCAGCTTGACGCATTCCTGCGTACTGCCGTTGATGACGATGGCTTCCAGACCTTCGAACCGCCCGATGCCCTTGTCGGCATGGACCACATAATCGCCTCGATGCATCGATTGCAGCTCGCGGATCGAGATGCCTCCTTCGTTGCGCTTCGTGCGCCGTTGCGCGCGCTGGCGTCCGAAGACCTGATGCTCGGTGAAACACACGAGGTGTTCGTCCTCCCATATGAAGCCGGCACTGAGCGCTGCGCTCACGAACCACATGGAATCGATGGTGCGGTGATAGGCCAGGGCGATGTCGGGATAGTCGAGTTCGAGCTGGTCGGCCACGTTGTCGCACAGCTCCCGGATCCGCCGCGCGTTATTGGCGCCGTCGGCTCCGAGAAAGACGGAGTGATGTCGTATGAGCTGGGTGCCGCATGACTTCAGGAGTTGTTCGATGGAGGCGGAGAAGACGGGTTGTGCAGTGGTCTGGACCTGATGATCGACGTCGCCGAGCGGATTGATCAGGAGCCTCGACCAATTCTCGAATCGTGTCGTGTCGAAGGTTTCGTCGAGACGATGAAGATCGCCTGCGATCGCTTCCGGACCATCGAGCACCATGAGGGCATCGGTGGGAACGTGATCGAGTAAGGACGACGTCAGGGCCGTGTCGTCCTCGTGGAAGACCTTGCCCAGGAAGGTCACGGTATCGTGCTCGCGGATGGAACGCTGGGACATGGGTTCGAACTCGCGGATCGACTCGACCGTATCGCCCCAGAATTCCAGACGCAGGGGATTGTCCCAGCCACCGGGGAAGATGTCGATGATGCCACCCCGGATGGCCATGTCGCCGGGCTTGGACACGTAGTCCTGCCGCTCGAATCCGTTGACGGCCAGATCCATGACGAAGGCGTCGTATGGAAGAGTATCGCCCTTGGTGACATGCACCGTCGAACCGCCGAGATCGACGCTCGACGGTAGAGCCAGTGCGAGGGCTGGAGCCGAGGCTACGAGGACGAAGCGTGGACGTTCCTTCAACCGGGAGAGCGCATCGACCTGATCGTGGTGCAGCGTCGCCGACGATCCCAGCACGCTGGCTCTGGAGGCCGAGCGTACGGAGCCGACCGAGTCGGCGCCGATCAGGATGCCGAGATCGTGCTGGAGCTCGTCACAGCTCTGATCGTCGGGTGTGATGACGACGACGGGAAGGTCACCGAGCCCCCACAGGGCCGCCACCAGCACGGCCCGCGACGAACCGGTCAGCGTCTTGATACTGAACGTGGAGCGGGGTACCGAGAGAGTATCGGCCGTACGCAGTACGGCGGCCGAATGCTTCAGTGCGTCGAGAAGTCTGGAATAGTCCGAACGTATGGCGTGCACGATGCTGGAATCGACGGTGATGTAAGAACCGCAAAAGTACGGACGGAGGCGGTTGCAGCTACCGGCACGGAAACCTTGTGACCGGTCCGTATGTCACAGGAATGTTACGAAAGTCATTACAGGACCGTAACTTGCACCGCAATACCCGAGGTCAGGATCATGTTCCGCATCAAGTATCTTCTGGGCAGTATGGTGACCATCTTCAGTCTGGTCTACTTCCTGTTCGGTGGTGTCGGCTGGTATATGGGTGACGCCTCTTATCAGGACATTCTGACGTGCTTCGTCCTGGCGTCGCTACATCTCGCCGGCGGGTCATGGCTTTTGCTATCGAGCCTTCGCGATTATCGTGCCGAGCGGGAACGACTGGAAACGGTCATCCGCTATCTCATTTCCTCGAATGGTGGACGTGTTCCTGTACAGGATCTTGCCCGCGTCGCCGAGATCAACGAGGACGACGCACGGGACTACCTCGAGAAGCGCTCGAAGTCCGAGGCCAGCTTCGTTTCGATGGGTCGTAACGGTCACGATACCTATTATTTCGGGCAGAACTATCGCGAGAACTGAGGCGTGACGCCATAGCTCACGTTCCGTATGCGGTGGATGGTCCTTCGTTCGGACTTCAGTTCTTCTTCTGATGCTTCAGTCGTTCCAGTTGCGATTCGCGGCGTACGGAATCGTAGTAGTGACGCATCATCTCCTGACGCTGCATCCTCCGCTCGTAACGCTCGCACATGCCTCCATTCATGATCAGGATCATGACGACGACGATGAAGACGGCCGTCAGGACGGGAATGACGTAACGATTCTGCGGACGCTCGGATGACATCTAGGCCTCCGGCGTCCTGAATGCGATGGCCGACCATTCGCTTTCGTCGAGACGTTCGACTTCGGTGCAGCCGGCATCGGTGAAGGCTGCGCGTATTTCGTCCGCATCGTACTTGAGGATTCCGGAGACGAGGATGATGCCGCCCGGTTTGACTGCCTTCGTGAAGGCCGCTGCATAGGGGATGACGAGATGGCGATACAGATTGGCTGCGATACCGTCGACCGATGGAAGTTCCACCTCCTGCAGTTCCTTCTGTTCGAGCAGGATGCCTTCCACGACGTCGTTGCGTTCGATGTTCTCCTGCGAGTTCAGGACCGACCATTCGTTGTTGTCGAAGGCATAGACCCACGACGCACCGAGCTTGCGTGCGAGGATGGCGAGTACTCCGGTGCCCGTTCCAACGTCGATCCAGCGATCCGCGGGTACGACGTAGCGCTCCATCAGTAGGCACATCATGCGTGTCGTGGCATGATGTCCGGTTCCGAAGGACATCTTCGGCGTGATGACGAGCTTCAGCGGGGCATCGTATTCGTCGGCTCTCCATTCGGGCACGATGACGATCCGTTCGTTGACGACGACGGGATCGACCGTCTTCTCCCATTCCGCATTCCAGTTCTGGTCCTCCTCCGTGCCTACCTTGAGAATCGCGGCCTTGACGCCGATCTCTGCACATTCTTCGAGGATGGATTCACGATAGTGATCCTGCCAGTCGTTCTGTTCGAAACAGACCGTCAGCTCGTCCATCCCTTCCTCGATGCCGACGATGGGGTAGGTCGAGAGGATTCCCGACATGAGATCGAATTGTTCTTCGGGTAGTGCGATGGAGAGCAGGACGTAACGCGTCATATGGTCTTCGAACGTTGATTCGTTGAACGATGCTGGTCGAACGATGACGCGATGCCGGGGCATCGCGCGGATCACTTCGCAAATTTAGCTTTCAGATCGTCCATGCTGAACGACTGTGCTTCGGACTTCCTCTTCGGTGAGGGCGAATGACCACCCTTCTTCTTCATGGTGAGGCTGATCCGCTTGAGCTTGACGTCGACGTCCACGACGCGGACCTTCACGACCTGCCCCACCGAAACGACGTCCTTCGGGTCCTTGACGAACCGGTCGGCAAGCTGGGAAACATGGACGAGGCCGTCCTGATGTACGCCGATATCGACGAAGGCTCCGAAGTTGGCCACGTTGGTGACGACGCCTTCGAGTTCCATGTCGGGCTTCAGATCGGTGATCTCCTTCACGCCTTCCTGGAAGGTCGCATACCGGAATTGGGCGCGGGGATCGCGTCCCGGTTTCTCCAGCTCGGCAATGACGTCGCGCAAGGTCGGCAGACCGACGGAGTCGTTGACGTACTTGCTGATGTCGACGGAGCGGATACGGTCGGGTACCTTGGTGATCTCGCTCAGCGGAACACCGAGATCTTTCGCCACGACTTCCACGATGGGATAGCGCTCGGGGTGGACCGCCGAGTTGTCGAGCGGATTGCTGCCGTTACGGATGCGCAGGAAGCCTGCGGACTGTTCGAAGGTCTTGGGACCGAACTTCGGTACCTTCAGGAGCGTTTCCCTGCTGGCGAACGGACCGTTCTGGTTGCGGTATTCGACGATGTTGCGTGCGAGCGTCGGCGTGATGCCCGATACGTAGCCGAGCAGCTCCTTCGAGGCCGTGTTGAGATCCACACCCACGTAGTTCACACAGGATTCGACGGTCTCTTCGAGGTTCTTCTTGAGGAGGCGCTGATCGACGTCGTGCTGGTATTGACCTACGCCGATGCTTTTCGGATCGATCTTCACCAGCTCGGCCAGGGGATCCTGCAGGCGCCGCGCGATGCTGATCGCACCGCGGATCGTGACGTCGAGGTCGGGGAATTCCTCTCCCGCCGTCTCCGATGCGGAGTAGACCGAAGCCCCCGCTTCGCTGACCATGACGAACGTCGGCTTCGCTTCTTCGGATGTCAGCGTCTCGAGGGATTCCGCCACGAACTGTTCCGTTTCGCGTCCGGCCGTGCCGTTGCCGATGGCGATGAGTTCGATGTTGTGTCTGCGGATCATGTCGCGCAGGACCATCGTGGCCTTCTGGCGTTGATCCGCCGAGCCAGCCGTGGGATAGACGGTGGCGTGTTCGACGAAACGGGACGTGGCATCGACGACGGCGAACTTGCATCCCGTTCGGAAGCCGGGGTCGATGCCGAGCGTGGGCTTCATGCCTGCCGGAGCCGACAGCAGAAGGTTGCGCAGGTTGGTCTCGAACGTGCGGATGGAATCGGCATCGGCGTTCTGCTTCTTCTCGAACCGTACTTCGCCGATCAGCGTGAACTTCATGAGCCGGTCGTAGGCATCCTTGACCACCGTGCGCTTGAAGTCGGCCACGGCACCGGAGGTACGGCGGACGACCTTTTCGCGGAGGTAGGAGAGCACGCCGTCTTCCTCGATCTCCATGAAGAGGGAGAGCACTTCTTCTGCCTCGCCACGACGCAGGGCGAGCATGGTATGGGCGGCGATGGACGATACGGGGGCACGGAAGTCACGATACATCTCGAACTTCGTACTACCTTCGGGAATCTCCGCCTTGATGCGAGAAACGAAGGTACCGTCACGCAACATCATCGCGCGGACGGTCTGGCGGAGGTCTGCCTGTTCGGCGATGTTCTCGGCGATGATGTCGGCTGCACCCTGCAGGGCGGCCTTGGCATCGGGCACTTCCTTGGTCGGGTCCACGAACGGTGCGGCGAGGGCGAGCAGGTCGACGTCGGCCGCATCGGGACTATCGTATTCCTCGATACCGATGGCCAGAGGTTCGAGCCCGCGCTCGCGCGCGATCGTCGCCCGCGTCCGGCGTTTCGGACGATAGGGGAGGTACAGATCCTCCAGTTCCGTCTTCTGTGTACAGCCGACGATACGGCGTTCGAGCTCGTCGGTGAGCTTGCCCTGCTCCTTGATGGAAGCCAGGATCGTCTGCTTGCGATCTTCCAGTTCGGTAAGATATTCGTGCCGTTCCTTCAATGTTCGCAGGGTAACATCGTCCATCTCCCCCGTGCGTTCCTTGCGGTAGCGGGCGATGAACGGAATGGTGGCACCGTCGTCGAGAAGTGCGAGTACGTTCTGCACCTGCCAGTGTTGTAGGTTCAGTTCTCCGGCAAGCAGGGCATTGATGTCAAGCATTGATAATCGGCACGATCGTTGTGGAAGCGGTGTAGTTTTGTGGAGCGCGAATCTATGAGGTTGGAATGACAGACGACATACGTTTTCAGGCGTTGGGGATAAAACTTGTCGTGATGGATGTCGACGGTACCCTTACCGACGGTGCCATGTATTTTTCGGCGATAGGCGAGGAATTGAAACGTTTTTCGACGAGGGACGGTATGGGAGTGACCCTGCTGCACAGGGCCGGTATCCGTACCGCCATCATTACCAGCGAGCGGTCGGAGATCGTCGTCCGGAGGGCCGACAAGCTCAGGATATCCGAGGTCATTCTCGGGTCTCACGACAAGACGACGGCGCTGAACGAACTGGCCTCGCGCTGCTCGGTGGCCTTGAACGACATTGCGTATATTGGCGACGACATCAACGACCTGCATGCGATGCAGCTCTGCGGCCTTTCGGCCTGCCCGTCCGATGCCGTCCAGGCCATCCGGCACGTGGCCACGTATACGTGTCACGCACCCGGCGGCAATGGCGCCGTTCGTGAATTCGCAGAGTTGATACTTACGTCCCAAGGACATCCGGTAACATTGCCGGAACAATGGTGAACACTTCGGAGGCTTCCATGGATTCGAACAACAACTACACCAAGGGCCTGCTCCTTGGTGCCGTCATCGGTGGCGCCGTCGGTGCCGTAGCCGCACTTCTTTTCGCACCGAAGAGTGGACGTGAACTGCGCAGGGATCTGGCGGACAAGGGCGAGGAACTGTACAACAAGGCCGCCGATCTATTCTACAAGGGCGAAGAGGAAACCGAAGACTTCATCAACGAAGGCCGCCTTCGTGCCGAGCGGATCGTCTCGACCGCGCGTGCGCAGGCGGATTCACTGATGTCGAATGCCGAACAGGTTCTCCGCGAAGCGAAGCATCGCGCACAACATCTGAAGGAGTCCGTTCAGGCAGGAGCTTCCAAGGTCGGTGATGCCGCCAAGGCCGGTGCTGAAGCATTCCGTTCCGAGCTGTCCTGATCCATGGATACTTCTCTCGTCATCTTCGGCTGCATCGCGCTCGCAGCTCTGACGGTGCTGTGCATCGCTGGTGCGGTTACGCTTCTCTACGCCCGCAAGCAGCTCGATCGCGTGATCGATACCGTCGAGAAGGCGGCAGGGGACATGTCCGATCTCAAGCGACAACTGGAACCCGTGATCCAGCAGAGTGAAGTGGTGCTGGGTCAGTTGCATTCGACGTTGGAGAATGCCGATTCCCAGCTCGACAAACTCGGACGCGGTGCCGATACCTTCGCCTCGATCGCCGACGACGTCAAGGTGCTGGAAACGAACCTGATGGCGAAGGTGCGCGAACCGCTCGAGGACGTCGCATCGCTGATCGCCGGCGTGGCACGCGGGGCGTCCGTCTTCGCACGGAAACTCGTCGAGAAGAAATAAGCGGAAAACGCATACCATTCGATTTCCATAGGGCCTCCGAACAGGCCCTATTTCTTTTTCAGGACCTTCTCGATATCGACCGAATACCGGGAGATGAGCGTGCGGATGTCGTTATAGTCCGCATCGCTCGACGCTGCGAGCCCTTCCACACTGGCGATGTCCTTCAGGGCCGCCTTGCCTTCCTTCGTGGCCTGGAAGGATGTGAGCGCTTCGATGATGCGCTGCTGCATGTCCACAGGAAAGTCCTTCCGGACGACGACGGGGTCGTTCGGAATGGGATCGGTGAGGGCGATGATCTTGACCTTGTCGTAGACGTCCGGGAACTGGGCGTGGACCTTGGCGCGGGCATCGAGAATCTCTCCCGTATGCTTGTCCGGCGGTGAGTAGAACGTGGCGCCGGCATCGACCTGGCGCTGATAGACCATCATGACGACGACGTCGTGCTTGTTGCCGAACACTTCCTCCTTCGTCCTGATGCCGGCCTTCTGCAGCAGCGCCTTCGGATAGATATAGCCCGACGTCGAGGACGGATCGACGTAGGCGATGCGCTTGCCGCCGAGATCCGTCAACGTGTCGATACCCGAATCCGTCCGGGCGATGATCTGTCCGCGATAGTTCAGCTCTCCGTCACGACGCACGACCTTCATGACGGCATTCGCACCGTACCGCGAATGAGCGAGCAGGTAGGAGAACGTATTCATGATGGCGATGTCCGCCTTGCCCGAACCGAAGGCTTCGACGACGGCGACGAAGTTCGTCGGCACGACGGCCTTGTAATGATATCCTGTGTGGGTTTCGAGGTACTTGACCAGGACGTCCGCGTTCTTCGAAACACGGTCGGCATCGACGGACGGTGTGAGCAGCACCATGATGGGATTCGTCCTGCTGCCCAGCGAACGGTCTTCGAGCAGGGGACGGACGGATAGCCACAAGAGGGCAAGCAGGAGCAGGGGAAGGTAGTAGCGTGCGTAGCGCATCGTCGGTTGCCGTCCGTTCTTTTCTATGCCACGTCGATTTGGTAATTTCGCATCTCTTCGCTTGATCCGTGCAGTGGATATCAGGCGAACCGTCGAAATTACTCCGATTTCCCAACATCGAGGATCCCATGAACATTCACGAGTATCAGGCGAAGGAACTGTTGCGTGCCCATGACGTGCCCGTTCTGTTCGGCAAGGCCGTTCTTACCGCTGCCGACGCTGGTGCCGTTGCCTATAACGACTTCGTTCAACGCGGCATTTCGACCATCGTCGTGAAGGCTCAGATTCATGCCGGCGGACGTGGAAAGGGAACCGTACACGATCCCGTCACGAACGCTCCCATCGAAATCATGGGCAAGCCGTTGCGTGGCGTCACGGTGATCACCGAAGGCAATATCGCCGACAGGGCATATCAGGTCGCCCACGGTCTCCTGAACAACAAGCTCGTCACGATCCAGACCGGTGAAGAAGGAAAGATCGTCCACCGCGTCCTGATCGAAGAAGGCTGCAAGATCGCCCACGAATACTACTGCTCGATCCTGCTCGATCGCCAGACGTCGAAGAACATCATCATGGTGTCGACCGAAGGTGGCGTCGAAATCGAGACGGTCGCCGAAGAAACTCCCGAGAAGATCATCAAGGAATACGTCGATCCCACGACCGGTTTCGAGGGATTCCAGGCTCGCCGCCTTGCATTCGGCCTTGGCCTAAGTGGCAATTCTTTCAAGAGTTTCGTCGCCTTCATTCATAAGCTGTACGCAGCCTATGAAGCACTCGACTGCAGCATGCTCGAGATCAATCCGCTCGTCGCGACGGTCGATGGTGACTTCGTCGCACTCGACGCGAAGGTGGACTTCGACGACAATGCCCTGTACCGTCATCCTGACATCGCGGCCCTGCGCGACATCGAAGAGGAAGATCCGCTCGAAATCGAGGCCGGCAAGTACAACCTGAACTACATCAAGCTCGACGGCAACGTGGGCTGCATGGTGAACGGTGCGGGACTGGCCATGGGTACGATGGACATCATCCAGCTCGCCGGCGGCAAGCCTGCGAACTTCCTGGATGTCGGCGGTGGAGCCAACGTGGAGCGTATCGCCAACGCCTTCCGCATCATGATGAGCGATCCCAACGTCGAAGCCGTGCTCATCAACATCTTCGGCGGCATCGTCCGTTGCGACCGTGTCGCCAACGGTATTCTCCAGGCGCTCAAGCAGGTCGAGGTCAACGTGCCCATGATCGTGCGTCTCGACGGTACGAATGCAGAGGAAGCACGCCAGATCCTGAAGAAGTCCGGACTGAACTTCCTGGTCGCAGCCACGCTCAAGGACGCCGCCGAAAAGGTCACGGAAGCCCTCGGTGTCACGGTCTGATTCTTGGCATCTCGTCAATATAATCTGCATTATGTAAACCAAATGGATCGATTCCATTTCCCCTGTACAACGCAGGAACGACAATGAAAACCAACGAACGTCTGACCAACTCCATCATGGTGCTGATCGCATTGCTGGCCGTGAGCCGTCTGCTGCCGCACTGGCCCAACTTTACGCCCGTGGCGGCCATGGCGCTGTTCGGCGGCGCGGCCATCGCCAACAGATGGCGTGCCTTCCTGATCCCGCTTGCCGCGATGTTGCTGAGCGACATTGCGCTGGGTGCGATCTTCGGCTGGGATTATGCCTTCCATAGTGCCCAACCCTTCGTCTATATGTCCTTCATCCTGACGGTCGCCCTCGGACGCCTGTTCAGGAATGCGAAGCCCTGGCAGACGGTGCTGGGCGGCGGTACGGTAGCTTCCGTACTGTTCTTCCTGATCACGAATGCTGCGGTATGGGCCATGGGCGACTTCTATCCCCATACGATGAGCGGCCTGTTGCTGAGCTACGAAGCCGGTCTGGCCTTCTATCGCGATGGAGGCAACTTCTTCCTGAACAGCCTGTTCGCGACCTATTTCTTCGGCGGCCTGCTCTTCGTGGCGACGTCGCTCGTGGAACGCAGGACGCATGCGGCAGCGAATTGATAGCAGGAACAGCCCTGGTTCTTTCGATCTCGTAATGAATGCAGGCATATGGTATTGCACCATATGCCTGTTTTCTTTTGATGTGAATCCTGCGGTAAATAGGTCAAATCTGTGAACTTTCAATGAATTGCATCAAAATGCTGCAGCGATTCTCCGGATAATTTGTTGCGACAGGCTCGTTCTGGACGGCACATTTCATATCAGACCGCAGTATGTTCGCCCGAGAGGGATATTGCAACGGGTGTTTTCATCACATCAGCGAGGGGTCATCATGACGGCCAGAACAAAGCATTGTCTTCTCATCACCATGCTGATATTGATCGCTTCGGTCAATCTGCTGGCACAGGAAGAGCGGAAGACGTGGTTCGGGGGCAGGTTGAGCGCGGGTGTCGGCATTCTCGGTCATGAGGACAGAGCCCAGACGACGCTGTCGGGCGGACTCGCATGGCAGGCCGGTCTGGTTGCCCTGTTCAACAGCGGTGGTTTCGCATCCATCGGCTTCCAGCCCGAAGTCCTGTACACGGATGAAGTCGTGGACACGAAGATGGACGTAGGTGGAGCGACCGTCAATACGGATATGACGACGAAGTTCTCCAGCATCCGTGTCCCCTTGCTCGTCAAGCTGAGCCTGGGAGATCCCAATACGATCCAGCCCAGCGTATTCATCGGCCCGTTCGCCAACTTCCTGTTGGGTGCGAAGGTCGAGGATAACCGGAGCGGTAGTTCGACGGATCTCGACAGCCTCAATACCGTCGGCTACGGTCTGGCGGTAGGTGCCGATCTGCGCCTGCTCCGCAACCTCATCGTCGATGCCAGATTCTACCTCGGTCTGAGCGAATACATCAAGGACGATCCGCTCAAGCAGAAGTTCAGCAGCGTCATGGTCGGCCTCCACGTCATGTTCAACTGACGGATCATCGGGACGACCCGGACCCGACCGGACATCGCTTGCCGCCGCATCCATCGGCCGCTGTTCCCATGCCGGGAACGGCGGAAGACCGGAGGGATGCTACTTCTTATACGACCGTTTCCCATGTAGGGAAACGGTTTTTTTTTAAGCCTGATCTTCCATCCCTGAAACCCGGTATTTGGACCAATATCCCCTGTACATAGGATATGTCTTCTACGGCAAAAGCAAGATGTTTGCTCCCGAACGATACGGCGAAAAAACGGTATTAGTGCGTATGGGATCGTATCGATAACGTGTTCCGGAAATTCCCCTACGCATCCTCTCGACCGTCGGCGACAGATGGATTTTTACTTGCGGGGAACAAAAGTCACTACGTAGAAGTACGCAAACCTATAGTAGTGCCTCATTCTCCCAGAATACACAGTTTCAACCACCACAGTGAAGGGGTGCGTATGCCAAACGTGGTTCGGTGGTACCTCGCCTACCTTCTTGTGCTCAACGCCATGAGCGTTTGCGCGCAAGAACTCAAACGCTCGGTATTGTCTTCGGCCGGGCAATCATACAACACAGGAGCCGTGCAGGGATCCTGGACGTTCGGTCAGATAGAGTCGACGGGCTTCAGAACGGGCGACCACAGGCTGACGCTCGGATTTCAGCAGGCATATCGAGAACCTGTTCAACTGCTTCGACTGGCGGTCGACGATGCCGTGACGACCGTCGGAGGCGGCTTCCTTCTTCGCGTACGCATGCTCGATCCCCACCCGCGATATCTCGGTACGGCGTCACGAATATCCATCACCGCATCATGGAATGCGACGATGCTATCGGCACGCAGCGTGGCGACCGCAGGCGGTACGATCGATGCTAGGGAACTGGTCGACAGGCGACGCTTCGTCACCTTCAGTGTTCCCCTGTCGGCCACCGGTGCAGGCGACCTCGTCGCGGAGCTGGCGATGGCGGCAGGGCTCGGTGACGACAGCGTCACGACGGTGAACGTCGAAGCGGTGGAGGTCGACGGCAAGGTCGTTCCGTTCGTCGCACAGAACGCCGTCGTACGTATGGAAGGCATCTGCTATCAAGGCGGGCCACGACTGGTGGATCCCCTGCGTTCCGCGCAGATCATCCGTATCGGCCCCCAGCCTGCATCGACGACGGTACGCATAGAGCTCGACGTACGTAGTGCCATCGAGGATCTTCTGATCCGTGCCTACGCGACCTCCGGAACACAACAGGTGCATAACCTCGCCCATGTGAAATCGGTCGGCGTCGGAATGCAGACCATCGTCTGTGACGTATCGGACATTCCGTCCGGTGTTCACGCCTTGATCCTGACGACCGATGGACGCGATCAACTAGTAATGATATCGGTGCTGCGATGAACATCTCGACCATACGCCGTATCGGCATCATCATCGCAGTGTCGGCTTCGCTCACGACGTATGCCCTCGGTCAGAACGCAGCGTCGTTCAACGAAGACACACGACCACAGGAGTCGCAACCGGGTACCACCTACGACACCACGCTCCACACCTATGCGGCCCGCACGAGACTATCGGCGACGTTCGACGTAGGGATGGGATTCCACAATGCCTCGTTCCAGGCCTTGCCCGAAGCGCCATCATGCTGTTCGGGATACAGCTCGGAAAACGGATCGTGGCTCGGCGGTGCGCTCGGCATGGAACGCAGGATCGACGGTGCGTGGTGGGCAGGTGTCGACGTAGGAGTCACGGGAACGTCCGTGCTCTTCACCTCGAACCAGTCCACGACCTTCATCATCGACGACGAGCCGACGCCGGGAAGTTTCCGCTTCGAACAGAAGGTGAACCTCACCTATCTCACCATCATGCCGAAGGCGGTGGTCGACATCGTCGGTCCATTCCGCGGTATGATCGGTATCGGTCCGGCGATCACCATCGGTACGCATCAGACACAGAAGGAAACGATCACGGAGCCGACCAGCGGCGTGATCTTCACATCCGGATCGTCGACGCGTAATGCGTCCGACGGTAGCATCGCATCGGCCGAAAGTCTTCGATGGCTGGCATCGATCGGCGTGAGTGCGCAGTTCCATATCGATCGGGATCATGTATGGTCGCTTCAGCCGCAAATCGGCTGGACGGCGATGCTGGGCAGACCGATCGACGTCGACAAATGGTTCCTGCACACGGCGCGCTTCAGTCTTTCCCTTCTCTGGGCCTTCGACAAGGCACCATACAGAACATCATCTCCACTCTTCTCATGGTAAGGCGTATGAAACGACACCAGATACTTCAGCGCTCCGCCTGGCTGGTATGGCTGGTCATGATCTTCATGACCACATGGGAAGCACGATCGCAGGGCGTCCCGGAGGCCGTCAACTTCCAGGGCGTGGCCCGTGCAGCCGACGGGTCCCATCTTGCCTCGACGCATGTGCTTCTCCGCCTGTCCATTACACAGAGCGGTACTCTCGTCTATGCCGAGCGGCACGAGACGGAAACCGACGATCTCGGCCACTTCAACCTGGCCTTCGGAACGGGTCGCGTCGAAAGCGGAACGTTCACGAGCATTCCGTGGGGCTCCGGTGAACTCACGCTTCGCATCGAAATCGGTGTGAAGGACGGACCACTGGGACTCATGGGAGAACAGCGCATCCTGAGCGTACCCTACAGCATCTATGCACGTGCATCGATGTATGCGGATACGGCCGGTACCGCGAAGGACTTCTCTTCCACCCTGCCCCCTTCGAAGGGCGGTACGGGATCATCCGACATGCCCGTCGCCGGAGGTGTCGTCTATGGTGACGGGACACGCTACCGGACGACGGAACGCGGCGCAGCCGGACAGATACTTACAGCATCCGAAGACATCACTCCGCGATGGCGTTCACTGCTGGACATCGTCGATGACGCCACGCTCGATAGCCTCGCGGCGAGACTGGCTCCCCGCCTCGGCAGGGATACGGCCTTCATCAAGTCCGTCATCACGAATACCATCGCGACGAAGATCATACGCGATATCGTCGGCGAGATGCTCGTCGATACGGATACGATCGCCTACGAGACCATCCGGGACAGGCTGCTGGTCGATACGAAGCTTCGCCAGACGATCGAACAGATCGTGGATGCGAAGGTGAGCACGTCGGCATGGAGCCTTCGCGGCAATGCCGGAATCGATCCGGCCACGCAGTATCTCGGTACGAGCGATGCACAACCTCTCGTCGTCCGCACCTCCGGCCAGGAGCGCATGCGCATTCTCGCCAACGGACGTATCGGCATCGGTACCGATACGCCGACGGAGACACTGACGATCCGCGGATCGCTCGGAATACAAGGACCTCTCATGCTGAATGGATCATCGGGTAGTGCTGGTGGCATTCTGATGAGCAACGGAGCGAATCAGAGTCCGGAGTGGATTCCGGTCGGACAACCGGGCCAGGTACTCACGATGAACGGATCCGGTCGTCCCGTATGGTCGGCACCCGGCTCCGGTCCTGCCGCGTCTCCGATCGCCGGCACCGTCGCCCTGCTCGCCGGACAGACCCTGGTGACGGTCAACAACGCAGCCATCACTCCGGCATCCGTTATCACGATCACGATGCGGGACCTCAACGATTCGGGGTTCGTCTTCGCACAGATCGTTTCCCAGCAAGCAGGCAGCTTCAACGTTCGGCTGTCGGCACCCGTTCCGGTAACGGCCAACGCCTCTCTGCATTACATCGCCGTGACGCCGTGACCGCGATCATCCAGTAGTTAGTTACGGACATTTATTTACCTCGGAGACAGAAATGAAATCGACAGTACTTCTTCGCGCCGCCATCGCCATCGTCGTGGTCATGTTCCTCGCCTCTTCGTCCACGTTCGCCCAACGGCTCATCCGTGGATCGGGGATAGAACTCGACGATCAAGGCATTGGACCGGCGTTGAATACCATACAACTGCTGACGCCGTCGAGCTCATCGCTTACGTCATCGTATACCCTGACGCTGCCGACGGGACTTCCGGCTGCGGGTGCGAATGGTCTGCTTCGTTCCAACTCGTCCGGCCAGTTGTCATGGATGACGGTATCGACGGCCGATAACGGTTCTATTCTTACGGTCGTAGGTGGGGATATCGTCGCTACGAATCCGACATCACTGACCACGCTCTGGTCCACCGGCGGCAATACGGGATTGACGGCAGGATCGACGAACTTCTTCGGTACGCGCGATAATGTCGGCCTCAACTTCATCACGAACGGTACGGGCAATGTCCGTATGTCGATCGAAGCCGACGGTTCCGTTCGCGTCTATCATTCGCTCGAACTCGCTGGCGGGAACACTCCCCTTCTCCTGAACGGTTCGGCCGGTACGGCAGGGTACGTGCTCACGAGCAACGGTGCCGGTCTGACGCCGACGTGGCAGGATCCCGCTTCCGGTCCGTTCTGGGCGGTCGGCGGCAACACCGCTCCCGCAAGCACGCTCCTCGGCAACAATGCCGTGAACGGCGACCTCGACCTCGTCGCCGGTGGTGTGGCACGGTTGAACATCGACGGTGCCACCGGTGCCGTGACGTTCAACAATGGCCTGCGTCTGTCCGATGGTGGTACGCACAACGCCACGATCAACCCCGCGACGCTTGCCGCCGATCACAACTATCGTCTGCCTAACATCGGTGCCACGTCCACGACGGGTGATGTCGCGGTCGCAAGCGGTCAGGGTACGGCCGGTTCCGTACTCGTATCCCAGGGCGCCAACGCTCCGGCGCAATGGCAAACGGTTCCCGCAATGTCGATGGTTCGCGGTATCGCCGATCCCGTCGACGGTTCCTTCCAGATCACGGTTTCTCCCGGCGTGGCTCTTTCGGCAACGTCGACGATCATGATCACGCACGTATCGTCCATCGGTGGTGGAGCCTTCGTCTCGACCATCACGCCGGGCACGGCAGGCGTCGCTTCCTTTACGGTCACACTGCCCGGTGCTGCCGACGCAAGCGATATCATCCATTGGATGGTTATCCCCTAACAAGAACATCGAGGAGTTCTGATCATGAAGAAGGAATGGTCCTTGCGTGGACGTGCAGGCTGGATAATGTGCTTCACCATCGTCATCGCGATGGTACAGGTGCACGACGTTCGTAGCCAGACCACGACACAGAGAATGACGAGATTGACTCTGGTTGAACAGAACGCTCCGTTCGGGACGGTATCCCTGATAGCTCCGGCAGGTGCCGGATCGTATCAACTCACCATGCCCGCCTCCGCACCGGGTCAGGGCAGCCTGCTCTATCTCAGCAACGGCAGCGGCCAGCTTGCATGGACGACGGCGCCGTCAGCGAATCAGGTGTTGACGACGAACGGTTCGGGGCAACCGACATGGGTGGCCAACTCCACGTTCCTCGGCAACACATGGTCCATCACCGGCAACACCGGCATGGATACGTCGACGCAGTACATCGGTACAACGGATGCACTGCCCATCATCGTTCGCACGAACGGCACGGAGCGTATGCGTGTGCGAGAGAACGGTAACGTCGGTATCGGTACGACGGGTAACGCAGTTACCGAGCGCCTGACGGTATCGGGTGGTAATCTGCTTCTCGCCAATACCGGTACGCGCGCCGAATTGCGTCTCATGGAAGCGTCGGCGAACGGGACCAACTTCGTCGGCCTTCGTGCACCGTCGGCGATGGCTTCCGACATCACGTATACGATGCCGTCGGGGTCACCCACATCGGGCACCTATCTCAAGGGTGGTTCGACGACGGCGACGGATCTCGAATGGTCGGACCTCGGTATTCCTCGTGTCGTCGTCAAAGGTGCCAACGAGGCTCTGGTGAGTACGCTGATCATCGGACAGGGAATCCAGGACGACGACAACCTCGTCATTCCCGTTTCCGCGAATGCCGTCTATGTCTTCGATATGTTCATCGCCACGAGCAAGACGGCGGTACTCGCCCTCGGTGACATCGCCATCCAGTTCGATGGTCCCGCTGGCACCACCGGTACCTTCGGCTACGTCAGCTCCGCTGCAGCTCTCAATCAGGGCGTGGTCCAGGCTCTCGGTATCGCCACGCCCGGAATCAGTGTAGCGGCGCTGGGTGGGGGCAATATCACATCCATCTACGTCAAGGGAATCATCCGCACTGGCGCCAATGCGGGGAACATCCAGTTCCGCTGGGGTATGGCCGGTATCGGACTCATCAACACACTGACCGTCTACCAGGACTCGTACATGCAACTCACGCGGATCCAGTAGGAAGGCCGTACTCTACCCTATCGATATGGAAAAGGGGCATCTCCTGCGAGATGCCCCTTCGTCGTTTTCATATGTTCGGATCGGATCCCACGGCGCGCGAGCACCGCCGCATGGGCCATCGAATCAGGCCAGCCCCGCGATACCCGTCACCGTCGTGTACTTGAGTACGTGCTTCTTCTCGGGATGCTGGCGTGCATAGATGACGTTGCATGCCACGGCCGCTTCGTGGAAGCCGCAGAGGATGAGCTTGAGCTTGTTGGGATATTCGTTGATGTCTCCGACGGCGTAGATACCGGGAACCGACGTTTCGTACGTCGTGGGTTCTACCGTAACGGCGTGCTTGTCCAGCGCGAGTCCCCAGTCGGCGATAGGACCGAGCTTGGGAGACAGGCCGAAGAGCGGGATGAAGTGATCCATGTCAACGCGCTCGATACGGCCGTCGTTGTGGGTAAGGCCCACTTCCTTCAGCGAACCGTTACCGCCGAGTTCCGTTACCTGCGCATCGGTGATCATCGTGATGCGTCCCGCGTCGGCCAGGGCCTGGGCTTTGGCAACGCTGTCGGGAGCGGCACGGAAGGACTGGCTGCGGTGGACCAGCGTCACCTCGCGTGCGATGTCGGCCAGGACGATGGTCCAGTCCAGCGCCGAGTCTCCTCCGCCACCGACGATGACGCGTTTGTCGCGATAGAATTCCGGATCGCGGATGACGTATTCCACGCCATGGTCTTCGAAGTCGCCGATGTTGGCGATAGCAGGCTTGCGTGGCTCGAAGCAGCCGAGGCCGCCGGCGAGGATGATGGTATGTCCTTCGATCACCACGCCACGATGGGTCGTGACGCGGAACCGGCCATCGTCGAGCTTCTCCATCGACTCCGCACGTTCGCCGAGCGAGAACGTCGGATGGAACGGTGCGATCTGCTTCATGAGGTTATCGATGAGATCGCCTGCCAGGACGGACGGATGTCCGGGAATGTCGTAGATCGGCTTCTTGGGATAGATCTCCGCACACTGTCCTCCGGGAACGCCCAGATAGTCGATGAGATGGCAATGCATCTTCAGCAGACCGGCTTCGAAGACGGTGAAGAGTCCGCACGGGCCCGCACCGATGATGATGATGTCCGTCGTGATGGGTTGTGTTGTCGACATGATGGTACGCTTACGTTGATGTCAAGACTTCAAAGATACGGCATTGACGGTGTCGGGAGCGTGCGGACGCTACCGTTCGCTGGTCGGCTCCACCCTTCCCCTGCCCATCATGTCGCGCATGGAGAGTCCCCCACGCATTTCGATGACGAGGCAGATGCCGCCCGACAGCAGGGCCGTACCGTAGTTGACGAGCCATGCCAGCACTCCGAAGGCCAGGCCTTCTTCCGGCGAAGCGCCATAGATACGCATGAGGGCCGCCTGGGCGAAGGATTGATAGATGCCGAGCGCTCCCGGCGTAGGTGCGATCGTGACGCCGATGGCGATGACGACGAGGACGATGGCCCCGTCCACGAAGGAGAAGGCCGGGTATGACCGTATGGGTAGGGCGAGCCATACGAACCACATGGGGAGGATGTAGAGCACCCATACTCCCGCGCTTTCGATGGCCAGACGGAACCACAGCGATGGCGTCGTGATCACGGAGAGTCCTGCACGGACGGATCCGAGCATGGACGACATGGCATCCGCCGTACGTGCATGGAAACGACGTACGGTGGCGTCGATCATGGCAGGGCCGGCCGACGTGAAGACCACGATGCCGATGAGGACGAGCAGGACGATCAACGGCAGGACGAGGCTTCCGAACAGCATCGTCGGACTGAAGTTCGGAATGGCGGCCGTGACCTTGTCGTGCTCGATACCAAGCACGAGGACGATTCCGATCAGCAGGGCGATGACGTCGAGGACGCGTTCCACGATGACGCTGCTGATGCTCGTCGCGAGAGGAATCCCTTCGCGCCTCGAATACACGAAGGGGCGTATCAGCTCGCCCGAACGAGGGATGATCGTGTTCGCGGCATAGCCGATCATGACGGCGTTGAATGCCGTCCACAACCCTGTGTCGGGATGGACGGGCTGCAGCAGCGTCTGCCATCGCCGCGCACGGACGAGGTGCGAGAGCAGGACGCATGGAATGCAGGCGAGCGTCCACCATGGGTCGGCCTGCGAGAGAATACGTGCCATGACGCCCAGATCGGCGATGCTGGCCACATACCACAAGGCCATACCGACGATGATGATACCGATGCTCAGACGCAGGCTATTGCTCCGGGCCATCAGTTGCCTTTCGACGATGTACGACGACGTCCCACCGTCATGCCCTGCTCTTCGAAGAAGGCCTTGAGCGCGGCACCGGTATGCGATCCCGTCGTACCGGCTACCTGCTTTGGTGTACCCGTGGCGACGATCCTGCCGCCCTGGTCACCACCATCCGGGCCGAGGTCGATGATCCAGTCCGCATGAGCCATGACGTGAACGTTGTGTTCGATGATGACGAGCGAATGCCCACGTTCGACGAGCCTGTCGAATGCCGTCAGGAGTGCTGCAACGTCGTGGACGTGCAGTCCGGTCGTGGGCTCGTCGAAGATGAAGAGGATCGGTCCGTCCGATTGCGAGTCGAGCTGCGCCGCGAGCTTGATACGCTGGGCCTCGCCGCCGGATAGGTGCGTGGAGGGCTGACCGAGTCTGATATATCCGAGGCCGACCTGTTGAAGGATGCGGAGCTTGTTTACGACCTTGGGCACGCTGTCGAAATGCTCGCATGCTTCGTCGACCGTCATGGCCAGCACGTCGACGATGGACTTGCCACGGTACAGGATATGCTGGGCATCGCGTTTGTAGCGCGAGCCGCCGCAGGCTTCGCACGGTAGTTCGATGTCGGGCAGGAACTGCATTTCGATCGTGACCTGACCTTCGCCTTCACAGACGTCGCATCGCCCACCGGCCACGTTGAAGGAGAAGTAGCCGGCCTTCCATCCCATCTGTTTCGCACCTTGCGTACTCGCGAAGACGTCGCGGATGTGGTCGAAGACCTTCGTGTAGGTTGCGGGCGTGGAGCGCGAGGAGCGGCCGATGGGGGTCTGGTCGATCATCTCGACGGCGGTGATGTTGTCGATGCCATCGATACGTTCACAGGTTCCGACTTCACCGGTATATCCGCCGAGCGTACGCTGGATGCCGCCGTAGAGCACGTCATGGACGAGGGAGCTCTTGCCGGATCCCGACACCCCCGTCACCACCGTCATGCAGCCGAGCGGGATATGGACGTCGTCGCCCTTGAGATTGTGGTGGACCGGGCGCAGCAGTGCGATCTCCTTGCCGTTGCCACGACGGTACGATGTCTTGACCGATACGGACCGGCGTCCCGTCAGGTAGTCCGCCGTCAGTGACTCTCCCCCTTCGATCATGTCGGGCAGCGATCCGCTGTAGACCACGTCGCCACCGAACTCTCCCGCAGCGGGACCGATGTCGATGACGTGATCGGCGGTGCGTATGACGTCGAGGTCGTGTTCGACGATGACGACGCTGTTGCCGAGCCCGCGCAGTCGTTGCAGGATGGACAGCAGACGATGCGTATCACGGGGGTGGAGGCCGATGCTCGGCTCGTCCAGTACGTAGAGCGTGCCGACGAGGGCCGATCCGAGGGACGTGGCGAGATTGATGCGCTGGGATTCACCGCCCGACAGCGTGTGGGACAGACGATCCAGTGTAAGGTATTCCAGGCCGATGTCGACGAGAAGGGTCAGACGACGCCGTATCTCCAGAAGGATCTGGCCCACGATCTGTTCTTCGTGATCCGTGAGATCGAGCCTGTTGAAATGATCGCGTGCTTCGAGAAGTGTCAGGTTGACGACATGTGGAATATTCTTTCCACCTACGAAGACCTGCCGTGCGGCCGTACGCAAGCGGGAGCCATGGCACGAATGGCAGCGCGTGTATCCGCGATAGCGGCTGAGCATGACGCGGTAGTGGGTCTTGTAGGACTTCTCCTCCAGCATGCGGAAGAAGCCTTCGACGCCGATGTAGTCGCCGAAGCCCTTCATCAGCAGTTCCATCTGTTCGGGCGTGAAGGACAGCACGGGCTTGTCGATGGGGATGCCCTTCGACGGCGCTTCCTTCAGCAGGACGCGAAGATGGGAGCCGAAGGTCTCGCCACGGAAGGGATGGATGGCTCCCCTCTTGATGCTCAGACTCTTGTCGGGAAAGACGAGATGCTCGTCGATACCCACGCTGCGGCCGAAGCCCTGACACGTCGGGCATGCGCCGAAGGGATTGTTGAAGGAGAACAGCCGTGGTTCGGGTTCGATGTACTGCGTCTGGGTGCGCGCGCTTTCGAAGCGCGACGAGAAGAATCTGTCCTCGCCCGTCGCGAGGTTGCGGATGATGACACGGCCGTTGCCCGCATCGAAGGCCGTTTCCAGGGAGTCCGTCACACGGCTCCGTGTTTCCTCGTCATTGCGGATGATGATGCGGTCGACAAGGACCTTCAACGACGATGGATCCTTGGGCAGGGCCGTCAGATCACCGATCTCCACAAGGTCGGTACCATCGTCCATCACGAGGCGCGAGAAGCCACGTGCCGTGAGGCCGTCGCGGACGTCTTCGACCGAGGCCTGGTCCAGCGTCGGAACGTACATGATGTAGAGCCGCGTGCCGTCGGCGAGCGAGAAGAGTTCATCGGCCACGGACTGGGGCGAGTCCTTGCGTATCACTTCGCCCGTGTCCTTGTCGATCACCGTACCGATGCGGCCGTAGAGCAGACGCAGGTAGTCGTAGATCTCCGTCGTCGTACCGACGGTCGAGCGGGGATTCTTCGAGAACGTCTGCTGTTCGATGGCCACGGCCGGTGGCAGGCCGCCGATCGAGTCGACGTCCGGCTTGTTCATACGGTCCAGGAACTGCCGTGCATAGGCGCTCAGGGATTCGACGAAGCGCCGTTGTCCTTCGGCATAGAGGGTATCGAAGGCAAGGGAGGACTTGCCCGATCCGGACACACCCGTAATGACGGTCAAGGCGTTTCGGGGAATGTCGACCGATACGTTCCTGAGGTTGTTGACGCGGGCACCACGGACGGAAATGAGGCGTGCGGATTCGGAGGATTTAGCCATAGAAAGCAAAATTACGGTACGGATCGACACGTATGACGACGTCCGGCGAAGGATTCATGTATGTGACGGGATTTCCGTCGGTTACATCCATTCCTTACTGGCACGGCGCTTGCTTTGTGTTGATAACATGTGTAATTTTGTGTTCTTGTGTCAATCCCTTCCAGCTGGAGACAATCATGTCGCGTCGTTGTGAACTCACGGGTACTGGCGTTATGTACGGCAACAATGTGTCGCACGCCAATAACAAGACCCGTCGTCGGTTCCTGCCCAATCTGCAGAAGAAGCGTATCTGGGTTCCTGAAGAAGGTCGCTGGGTAACCGTAAAGGCTACCGCAAGCGCTCTCAAGACCCTCGACAAGGTCGGTTACACGGCCATGAAGAAGCGTCTGCAGAAGTAATTCCCGTCGGGAAAAAGCATGAAAAGGTCGCCGTCGGCGGCCTTTTTTCGTTCTCTGTCGCATATTACGGGCTGTTCAACGTCTTACGGAATCATGAAACGAACAGCGATAAGCACGATCGTCGTGATCGGCGGTATGATCTGTGGTGCCCAGTCCGGGCGGGCGTATGTCGTGGAGGACGATTCCCTTTCCCGTGTCCGGAAGGCTCGTGAATACTTCATTAACGGTACCGCGCTGCAACTTCAGGGAGACAAGCACGCGGAGGCCATCCTGGAATTCCAGCAGGCGCTCCGTTACGATAGTGCCAGCGTCACGCTGAACGCCATGGCACGCAGCTTCCTGGAACTGCACAAGGTGGAACTCGCCCGCGAGGCTGCGGAAGCATCGACGAGGCGTTCACCGCGGCAACCGGAAGGCTGGGAACTGCTGGCCGAAATCCTGATCTCCGAAGGTCGCTACGACGAGGCGATCGAAGCCTACGAACGGATCCAGGGTCTGGAACCCACACGACGTCAGTTATATACGCTCGGCAGGCTGTACGAACCTCGTGATCCCGACCGGGCTATCGCAGTGTTCGAACGTCTCATGAAGATGGAGCCGGATCTCGGAGTACTCCGGCGTCTGGCCGAACTGTATCAGCGTACCAAGCAGAACAACGGCCTGATCAGCGCCCTCGAACGCGCCCAGGGGATGGCCCCGGCGTCTGCCGACATCGCATCCGATCTCGTACGGACCTATCTTCAGGCAGGCAAGGTCGATGCCGCCGCAGACCTGCTCCGATCCTGGGCCACGAAGGATCAGGATCTCGAATCCCGTGCGGGAGTATGGTTGAGCGGATATGGCGTCTTCCTTTCCGATTCGCTCCTCACCCTGCTCAATGCCGATACCGTTATCGGTCTGCTCGATACGGGCAGCCAGCGATTCGCACAGGTATGGCCCGTTATGGTGGCGGGCGGCGCCGTCGCGCTGCGGATCCAGGACACTGCTCGTGCCTCAGCGCAATTCCGTCAGGCCGTGGTTCACGGCAAGGGGGACGCCGAAGTGCCGTTGCAGATCGCCATGACCTATCTCACGCTCGCCCAATGGCAGCAGGCGTACGACATTCTCGCCCAGGGCGTGGGCCTGCATCCGCAGGATGCCCGCTTCCCCTTCTTCATGGCTTCGGCTTGCATGCAGATGGACAAGGATTCACTCGCCCTGCTTCTCTATCGCAGGACGGTAACGATCGAGCCGGGTTATACCGATGCATGGATACAGATGGGATTGCTGTTCGATATGGCCGGCAAACCCGATTCGTCCGACATCGTCTATGAAAAGGCCCTGGAGCTCGAGCCCGACAATCATCTCGCCAACAACAACTACGCATACTCTCTGGCCGTACGCGGCCGCGATCTCGAACGCGCCCGCCTGATGTCATGGCGTGCGGTTCAACAGTATCCCGCGAATCCTTCCTACCTCGATACCTACGCCTGGGTATTGTATCAGAGCGGTGATTACGACAGGGCTCGGACGTATATCGAGCGCGCCATCGTGCGTGGTGGCAATGCGACGCATTACGAACACCTGGGCGACATCCTGGAACGTCTCGGCCTGCTCGATGAAGCCGTGCGTGCATGGGAAACCGCACTCGAGAAGGATCCCGGACGCGATTCGATCCAACGCAAGCTCTCCAGGTACAGATAACTACAGGTAACGCATCATGATCACATCGACCGATCAATCCGACTACGAAATCCTCATCCGCCGTCGTGGCGAGAACGACTATGCCTCCTACTGTCCGCAGCTCGCCCACATGATCAAGGGTACTGCGCACGAAGAGGTCGAGGAGGCGATGAAGGCCTACGTGCTCGCATATATCGAACGCGTGAAGAGCGAACAAGCTACGTCGGCGAACTGACGCCATGCAGCAAGCCCTCGCCCGATGGTGGGTACGCATTCTCCTGACACTGCTCGCGGTGGCGGCCCTCGTCTCCATCATGGCAGTGCTTCCTACAGCCTGGATGGGCTCAACGGTCGGTCCACTCGTCTTCTATGCACCGCTCACCTTTCTCATGATCGGCATCGAGAAGATGCGGAAAGGTGGTACGGCGGCATGTGCGGGTCTCCCCTTGCGCCAGACCATCGGCAGAGAATTGCTATCGGGCACGTCGATCGCCATGCTCATGCTCACTGTCGTTGCCGTGGTGGCATGGTTCCTCGGAGCTACCTGGACGACGGTGGGTACCGGAGCCTTCCCCTTCATCATGTTCATGATCGCCGCTGCCGGTGAGGAGATACTCTTCCGGGGAACGATCTTCCAGGCACTGGAAGAACGCTTCGGCAGTATCGCAGCGGTATCGACGACGTCGCTGCTGTTCGGTGTCGCACATCTGTCGAACGACGGGGCCGATCTTCTCGCCGTCGTCAACGTGAGTCTTGCCGGCATCCTTCTCGGCACGATGGCTTCCGTGACTCGTTCGTTGTGGCCCGGTATCGCCTTCCATATCGTATGGAACGTACTCGTCGCACTCTGCTTCGGTGCCGTAAGTGGAAATGGCGTCGATGGTGCCATCGTCACGATGGACGTGTCGCATGTCGCGCCATCGTTGCAATGGCTCGTGACGGGAACCTTTGGAATAGAGCATGGTCTTGTGACGACGTTGCTTCTCGCGATCGCGACATGGATCGTGGCACGACGCTTGCCCTGGAATCCCTATGTTGCCGCAGCGCGTGCACGACGCCGTTTCGCCGAACAGGCCGTGACGATCGAACAACAATCACCATCGACTACATGAAGCCATCTTCCCGGATACTGGTCTGTCTTCTCGCCGTCGTCGCACTGTCCGTACCACGCGTCTCGGCACAGTGGATGTTCATGAAGTCGGATGGCGATACCCTCCTGCAGCAGGGCATCCAGTACATCTACAACGTACAGTTCGACAAGGCCATCGCGAAGTTCAAGGAAGTCAAGAGTCTCTATCCCGATCACCCTGCGGGTTACTTCCTCGATGCGATGGTCGAATGGTGGCGTCTGAATATCAACAGACGCACCAGGGAATACGATGCCGCCTTCCTTCAGAAGATCGAAACGGTACTGAACGTCTGCGACAAACAACTCGAGAACGATCCGAAGAACATCACCGGGCTCTTCTTCAAGGGAGGTGCACTCGGATTCCGTGCGCGGTTCCATGCCGTGCGTGAAAGCATGATCAATGCCGCCAACGATGGCAAGGAAGCGTTCGACATTCTCATGGAATGCAAGAAGATCGCACCGGGTAATCACGACATCATGCTCGGTACGGGCATCTACAACTACTTCGCCGTCGCGTTGCCGGAGAAGTATCCCCTGCTCAAGCCCGTCATGGTCTTCTTCCCCGGAGGCGACAAGTTCCTCGGCATCCTGCAACTGCAGGCAGCGGCCCGCAAGGCGCGTTACGCCTACGTCGAAGCCGAGGTCGTGCTCTTCCAGGTCTATTACGATTTCGAAAAGGATCCTCGCAAGGCGATGGAATATGCCGGCGAGCTGTTCCGTCGCTATCCCGACAATCCATACTTCCATAAAGCATACGGACGTTGTGCCGTACAGCTCGGTCCCATCGACAGTATGGAAGTCGTATGGCGCGACGTGCTGAACCGTTTCTTCGACAAGCGGTTCGGTTATGATAATCTCACCGCGCGCGAGGCTTTGTATTATATTGGCCTTGCCAGAATGCGTAAAAACGATTATGAAATGGCGCTGAAATATTTGTATAAGTGCGATGAAGCCTGTCGAGCTCTCGACGAGGATCCTTCGGGCTTCATGATCAAGACGAATCTGCTGATTGGCCAGATCTACGACCTCCAGGGAAAACGTGATCTCGCCGTCAAGCAGTACGACAAGGTTCTTGCCTGGTCCGACAACAACGGTTCCCATGCCGAAGCACAGCGATACAGGCAGCAGCCGTATCGGTGATGCAGGAACCGATGCCGCATCTCGAGTGTAGAAGCGAGCGAAGCATGGTTTGATCTTTGTACAATTGCGAGGAAGGGGCCTATATGATGTCCAAACGTACGCTGTGGCGAACTCTTGCAGCATTGATGATCGCAATAGCCTTCACGGGAAGCGCGAATGCCCAAAGCCAGGCCGGACGTGCCGGATTCGGCTTCAGTGCTGGCGGAGCCAAGTACTTCGGGGAGTTTTCGGATAACTCATGGTGGCTCGGGGGAGATATCTTCTTCCGGTACAATGCACTGGACTGGTTGTCCTTCCAGGCACAGTTCAGCTACGCCAATCCCCGGTATCGTATCGACGTCGACAATGCGCTCGGCAAGTACACCGACTACTTCGGTCTGCGTTCCGACGGAAGCCCGAAGGTTCCCGGTGATCGCTACCCCAACGGTACGTTGATCTCCGACGACGGCGAGGAACGCCGGAACAATACGCGCATCTTCTCCTATGAAGTTCTGGCTGCCATCAATCTGCTGCCGGGAGAGAAATTCAATCCGTTTATCTTCGGCGGTATAGGCCTGATGTCCTATCAGGTCCGCCCCGGTCTCTCCGGCGGTGCCGGCCTCGGCAGGGATCCGATCAACGGCGAAGTGAAGGTCGGCGTCCTCCCCGGCCAGGCTGCCGGACTCTACAAGACGGACGGTCTGAACGGTGGCGTCGTCTTCCCTGTCGGTCTCGGCTTCGAGCTCTACCTGACGGACGATCTGGTGTTCAACGGTCGCGGTACCTTCCGCTTCACGACGACGCAGTATCTGGACGACTACAATCCGGGTAGCATGAAGGCCTACGATCCCACGACGAATCAGTATTCGAATGTCACCCTTCCCGAACCTGCCGGTGTGTCGAAGGGCGGCAACGATGCCTTCTTCACGGTCGGTCTCGGCTTCACCTACTACGTCTTCGGCAATGCAGACTACGACGGCGACGGCATCACCAACAGTCAGGAACGTCAACTCGGTACGGACGAGAACAATCCCGATACCGACGGCGACGGTCTTCCCGACGGATACGAATACATGGGATCGAGGAAGGTCCCGACCGGCTTCACGAGAGAGCAGATCGACGCCCTTCCCGAGACGAACATCCGCACCAATCCCCTCAAGCAGGACACGGACGAGGACGGTCTGAACGACCGCGAGGAATTCCTCGTGCACAAGACCAATCCTGCCAGCGCCGATACCGATGGTGACGGCCTCAAGGACAACGAGGAGATCGCCCGCAAGACCAATCCGAACAATCCGGACACGGACGGCGATGGCCTGACGGACGGTGACGAAGCCAATACCTACAAGACGGATCCCCTGGCGGCCGATACCGATCAGGACGGCCTCGCCGATGGTGACGAAGTCAAGAAGTACAACACCAGTCCCACCAACGCCGATACCGACAAGGATGGCCTGAAGGATGGCGACGAAGTCAACACCTACAAGACCAATCCCGCCAAGGACGATTCGGACAACGACGGTCTGACGGATGGTGATGAAGTGCTGCGCTACAAGACCGATCCGAACAACCCGGATACGGATGCCGACGGTCTCAACGATGGTGACGAGGTCAAGACCTACAAGTCCAATCCCCTCAAGACCGATACCGACGGCGACGGTCTGACGGACGGCGATGAAGTCAACAAGTACAAGACCAATCCCGTCGCCGACGATTCCGACATCGATGGCCTCAAGGACGGAGACGAAGTCAACACGTACCAGACGGATCCGGCCAACAAGGACACGGATGGCGACGGTCTGACGGACGGCGATGAAGTCAACACCTACAGGACCAATCCCAAGAACGTCGACTCCGATAACGACGCCCTGAAGGATGGCGACGAGGTGAATACCTACAAGACCAATCCTGCCATGGCCGATACGGATGGCGATACGCTGACGGACGGTGACGAGGTGAACCGCACGAAGACCAATCCTCTCGATCCGGATACGGACCGCGACGGATTCAAGGATGCCGTGGACAAGTGCCCGCTCATCGCCGGCGTCGCTCCTGATGGTTGCCCGCCGAAGCCCAAGCCGAACACGGTGACGAACTTCCCTGGAGTGCTCTTCATCGTGAACACGGACAACTTCGATATGACCGCGCCCGGCACGATGGAAAGCCTCAACAAGATCAAGGCTCTCGTCGATCAATGCGACGGTATCACGGTCGAAATCGAAGGTCATGCCTCCAGTGAAGGCCAGGCCACGCGTAATCAGGAACTGTCCGAAATGCGCGCCGCTGCCGTCAAGAACTGGCTGATCAACCAGGGCGTCAAGGCCGAGAAGATCGTCCGTACCGTGGGCTACGGCTCGACCCGCCCGTTCATCCCCGAACCCAAGAAGGGCAAGAAGGATGTGATCGAGGCAGCACGCAAGCAGAACCGCCGTATCGCGGTACGCGTCATCGACACATGTAAGTAATCGACGTCGGCCCAGGCCGACGCATCCACAGGACGGGGCAATCGGTATCGACACGGTCATTCGTGTCCGTACTGATTGCCCCGTTCCTTGTTCGTACTTTTGCCCCTCAACGCAGATAGCTACAGGAACAGGCGAATGACGATCGACATCTCCGTATGGACCGAACTGGCCAGGAAGGAACTCAAGGACCGTCCTCTCGAATCCCTGACGACGACGTCCGCCGAGGGGATTCCGATTCGGCCGCTCTATACGTCGGCCGATCTCGAGGCGATCGGCTTCGAGGAAACGCTTCCGGGCATCTTCCCCTTCGTGCGTGGTCCGTATGCAAGCATGTTCACCAACCGTCCATGGACGATCCGCCAGTATGCCGGGTTCTCCACGGCCGAAGAATCGAACCGGTTCTATCGCAAGGCCCTGGCCGCCGGGCAGAAGGGGCTTTCCGTGGCCTTCGACCTGGCGACGCATCGCGGCTACGACAGTGATCATCCCCGTGTCGAGGGCGACGTGGGCAAGGCCGGTGTGGCCATCGACTCCGTCGAGGACATGAAGATCCTCTTCGATGGTATCCCGCTCGACGTCATGAGCGTTTCCATGACGATGAACGGAGCAGTCATTCCCATCCTCGCCATGTATATCGTGGCGGCCGAAGAGCAAGGTGTGAGTCAGGACAAACTGAGCGGTACCATCCAGAACGACATCCTGAAGGAGTTCATGGTCCGCAACACCTATATCTACCCTCCCGAGCCGTCCATGCGGCTGGTCGCCGACATCATCGAGCATACCAGCCGTCATATGCCCCGCTTCAACTCGATTTCCATCAGCGGCTACCACATGCACGAGGCCGGAGCGACGGCTGTGCAGGAGCTCGCCTACACCATCGCCGACGGGCTCGAATACGTCCGCACGGCGATGTCGAGCGGCATGGAGGTGGATACCTTCGCTCCCCGTCTGTCCTTCTTCTTCGCTATCGGCATGAACTTCTTCATGGAGATCGCCAAGCTGCGCGCTGCACGACAGTTGTGGGCGACGGCCATGCGGCAGTTCACGCCGAAGCGGGATACGTCGCTGATGTTGCGTACGCACTGCCAGACGTCGGGTTGGTCCCTCGCCGCACAGGATCCGTACAACAACGTCATCCGGACGACGATCGAAGCGATGGCAGCCGTCCTGGGCGGTACGCAATCGCTGCATACCAATTCCTTCGACGAGGCCCTGGGACTGCCCACGGACATGTCGGCACGGATCGCCCGGAACACCCAGCTCATCATCGCCGAAGAATCGCAGGTCACCAGGGTCGTGGATCCGCTCGGTGGCTCCTACTATATCGAATCGCTCACGTCGTCGCTCGTCAAGGAGGCCGCGGCTATCATCGCCGAAGTCGAAGGCTTCGGCGGGATGACGAAGGCCATCCAGGCAGGCATTCCGAAGATGCGGATCGAGGAATCCGCTGCCCGCAGGCAGGCCCTGATAGACCAGGGCAAGGAAGTCATCGTGGGGGTCAATAAATACCGCCCTACGGACGAAGCGGACATCGACGTGCTCGACATCGACAACACGGCCGTGCGTGCGTCGCAGATCCAACGTCTGAAGAAGATCCGCGCGGAGCGGAACGATGCGGAGGTTCGGCGTCTGCTCTCCGTACTCGAGGAAGCTGCCCGCACCGGTACGGGTAACATGCTGGCCCTGGCCATCGACTGTGCCCGTGCACGTGCCACCGTCGGCGAGATCAGCGAGGCAATGGCGAAGGTATTCTCACGATACGAGGCACATTCCGTGGCCATCGAAGGTGTCTATGGAGCGCAGTATGCGAACGATCCCGACTTTGCCGCCGTTCGTGCGGATGTGGAAGAGTTCGCGCGGCAGTATGGCAGGAGGCCCCGGATCCTGGTAGCGAAGCTCGGGCAGGACGGACACGACCGTGGAGCCAAGGTCATCGCCACGTCCTTCGCCGACATCGGCTTCGACGTCGATATCGGCCCCCTGTTCAGCACGCCGGCCGAGGCTGCACGCCAGGCATCGGACAATGACGTCCACGTCGTCGGGGTGTCGAGTCAGGCTGCAGGACACAAAACGCTGATACCACAGCTTCTGGCTGCGCTCAAGGACGAAGGTGCGGAGGATATCATCGTCGTGGCGGGTGGAATCATTCCGCCGAAGGATTACGGCGACATGTACGCTATGGGGGTGAAGGCCGTATTCGGTCCCGGCACCAATATCATCCAGGCTGCCCGTGAAGTGCTAAAGCAAATAAGACTTGCTATCAAATAGGGATATTCTCGTATTTTGGTGGTGGCAAAAATAAAATCTCCTCAGTAACTACGTCGGCCTCTCTTCCGATCGTCGCTCCTGAGGAGATGAAAGGTCAGTGCGTACCAGTCGTGGGCATACGATCTGATATCGACACTGATTGTGAATTCATTTTCCCGCCGTGAAAAGAGACGGGTCAGAACTCAAACAGCATGGGCATATGCAGGGATTTGCGTGGCTTTGAAACCACAGCTACGCTCAAGGAGCGTAACGACTTCCTTGCGACGGTTCATATCGGCTTTCGGCATGAGGAAAACGTCGAAGCGAACCTTATCGCGGCTGCCGGCGAGATCCGTCCATGAGCCAAAACGTTCATCCAGTGCAAGCTGGCGAACTGTAGGAACTGCATCCACTTCGAAGGCATCGATGACCGAATACTGGCCGTTGTCTTCGCGTTTGAGGACTCCAACGATGCCCGGTACATCGTAAGCTCGCCAGTGTTCGAGGCTTACGGGGGCCATGAAGTGCATGCAGTTTTGAACCGGCATTGATAGTAGCATTGTTGTTCTCCTGACGAATCGTCTGTCGACCTGGCTGTTAGTTTTCTTCGCCGCGGTCAATGATGTACGGGAGGTGTCTGTTCGTGTCTTCCATGGTAAACTCAGAATTGGGGTTTGACATTCGTTCGAGGTCTTGGCAAGGATTCTGAGCTAACCTTAGTCTTCGGTGCGATCGATACCGCCGCGGAGCTTGTCCAGTTCGGCAGGGTTGGCAGCGTAGTACTCGAACACGGCCGTATTGGTCTGATACTGCTGCATCATGGCTGTTTGCATCGCCTGCTGCTGCTGATAATACGTGTACGGAACCGGTTCGCCTGCCGGAGGCTGAGGCGATGTCAGAAGACCGAAGTACATCAGGATTGCGCAGATCAGATCCATGGTCGTGCCCTATCTAGTAGTGTTGCTGTTTGCCCGTTTCGAATTTGTTATTGTAAGCGGCGCTTTTGTTTCCTCGGCGCGTCTTACAGGGACAAATTTCGGGGGTTCGAGAGGCGATACCACTTACAGAAATCGACCATTTGTTACATTAACCCTATCCGGGGATGCTTGGAAGCAGAAAGTGCGCTTTCCGAGCATTTTTCGAACCGCCTGAGGCTACTCTCCGCAGAAAAAGGGACCCGAACGTGGATATTTTGCGTGAAATACTGCGAGTTGTTACATCCAAATCGGACACCAGGAAGACCTTTCCTGAGCTCCATGACGACAATTCAGAGAATCTACTTACGGCAAAGTACATACGCGGCGTGCTTGACAACCAGTATGAAACGGACGATCAAGCCGCGAAGGATCTCTATGGATCCGGAAGGATCGACCAAAGATACAGAACATTGAAGTCTAGACTACAGGAGCGGCTGCTCCATTCCCTGCTCTTCCTGCAGGTCAAGCAGCCGGAGCATTCCGAGATCCTTTCCTACTATTACAAGTGCACTCGTAACCTTATTGCTGCACAGACACTTATGAGGTTCGCGTCGAGAAAGGCCAGCACCTACGTCGCCGAGCGGACACTCGTCGTCGCGCAAAAATACCAGTTTACGGATCTGTGTCTCCAGCTCGTCGCATTGCTCCGCGAATCGGCCGGAATCCGGTTCAGCCGCAAGGAATTCCTGCATTACAATCAGTTGCTCAAGGAATACCTGGAAATCCTCGAAGCGGAGTATGCCAGCGAGGAGGGCCTGGACTATGTCGTCATCGAATCCAAGATCGCCAGCCGAAAGAAGAGCTATCTGCTCGACCTCAGCAAGGGCTACATGGACAGGATCGATGCCAGTGTGGCGAAGCATGCGTCGCACAAGCTCATCCTGAACAAGTACCGTATGGCCGTCAACGTCTCGGAAATCAGCGGCGAGCACGAGCGTTCCATCGAGATCTGCAACGAGGCTCTGGAATATCTCTTCTCCAATCCCCACCTCATCCAGAAGGCACGGATCGGCGAGTTCACCAGTACGAAGATGTTCAGTTGCGTCTATCTCCGGAGGTTCCGCGACGCCCTCGACGTGGCCGACACATGTATCAACAGCTTCATCGAGGCGGGAACGAACTGGTACGTGGCCCTGGACGTATCCTTCGTCTCGGCCATCAACTGCGGCGAGTACGACATCGCCCTGGACTACTACTGGAAAGCCGTCTCGCACAAACGCTTCGCGCTGCAGCCGGAACATACGCGTGAGCGATGGGTCGTCTACGGCGCCTATCTCAACCTTGCCGAACGTCTCGGCCTGTTCCGCTTCAAGGAAGAGTCGCAGCGCACCACGTTCCGTCTTTCGACCTTCATGAACTCGGTACCGGTCTTCTCCAAGGAAAAGAAGATCGAGAACATCCTCATCCTCATCTCGCACACGGCCTTCCTCATCATCGACAATGCCTACGACTCTGCGGAGCGTCGTCTGGAATACCTCAGGGTCTATACGACGCGGTATCTGCGCGAGAAGGAATACATGCGGACGCGACTCTTCCTGCGCCTTATCGCCTCCTTCCCCCGCCTCAGCTTCGACGCGAAGGCCATCGCTTCGGCCAATGCGAAGCTCGCCAAGCTTCTCGAGGAGTCCAGCGCCGAGCCTATGCCATCGGAAACGAACGAGCTCATTCCCTACGAAGTGTTGTACAAGCAGTTGTTGCGTGTGCTGGAGCAGAACTCGCAGGAAGTATGAGAACGGCCGTCGGCGCCTGGATCGCTTTGCAGTTTCGGCCATTGACCATTATCGATTGCGAAACGGCGTTCATCCCTATATCATACCTGTGCGATTACCCATACACTTTCGGCATTTTTGACACCGTATGCCTCGTGACCATGGCGTTTCAGGGGCTATGCGCTATCGATCGTATATCCTGAATACTCCTGTCGTCTATGATCCCAGATTCCCTGTCGTCCGATCCCATCATCGGTGCCGGTATCGACATCGGTACGAATACGATGCTCATGGTCATCGGAAGGATGGATGGAAACGATCTTGTCGTTATGCGTGACGAGCACTCGATCGCACGTCTCGGTGAAGGTGTCGATGCCACCGGAACGATTTCGGAGGCCGCCGTCGTACGCGGATGTGACATTCTCGGACGCTATGCCGCCATCATCAGGGACATGGGCGTTTCCCGGGTCCGGGCCGTCGCTACCAGTGCGATGCGGGATGCCACCAATGCGACGGAGGTCCGGCATCGGCTGGAACAGGCTCTGGGATGGCCGATCGACGTGATCGACGGCGAGGAGGAAGCAGGACTGACGTTCATCGGAACGGTCGGTACCGATGATCGTCCTGCCACGGTGATCGATATCGGCGGTGGCAGTACCGAGTTCGTGAAAGGTACGGGAGGTGTCGTCAGTGCATCACGAAGCATCGACATCGGTGCCGTACGGTGTACCGAACGGTATCTGGGCACGTTGCCGGCCGACCGCGATGCCATCCTGAAGGCACGCGGAGAAATCCGTACAATGATTTCGGACATCGTCACGTTGATAGGCGATGCGGGGCGACTCGTCGGAGTGGCCGGGACGCCGACGTCCCTGGCTGCCGTAGACCAGGGGCTGGCATCGTTCGATGCGTCCCGTATCGACGGTTACGTTCTGACTGCTGTCCGTGTCCACGATCGTGCCGAAGAGCTGCTGAGATATACCCTCGACGAGGTCCGTGCGCTGCCGGGTGTGCATCCACAGCGGGCCGACATCCTTCCTGCAGGAGCGTTACTGCTCGACGAAGCCATGTCGGTGCTCGGCGCCGACAGCGTGACGGTCAGTACGCGTGGACTCCGATATGGGGTTCTCCTGTCGATGCTCCGACAACCTTCATCATAGAGGTTCCATGCGATTCCCTTCCCTGGCCGACATGACGGTACGCGCGGGTGAAACGCTCCGCCGATTCCCCGAACCCCTGGTCGTGGCGCTGTTGTCGACCATCATGGGGCTGGCCGGTTTATGGTCCGGATCCTATCCGACGACCTTCCCGTACTGGACGGAGAACGACTACGTCCTGAACACGGCCTGCGGTATCATCCTCTTCACCATGATTCTGTCACTGGTACTCATCCGGGAGTCGGGCAGGATATCGCGGCGAACGGAAGGTCTTTCATACCTGGTGGCCATCGGCCTGGTCATGGCGATACGGGCCTCCATAGATCTGTCGCGCTCCGGACGAATCATCATCCTCGTCTTTCTCGCGCTCGCACACCTGCAGGTGGCCCTGTGCGGTATGCTCCATACGGGGCGTACGGGATTCTGGGCCTACAACAAGGCATTGTTCCTTCGGATATGTTCCGGCGCCCTGTTCACCGGTGTCCTGACGATCGGTCTCGAACTGGCCGTCGTCGCGGGTGAGGTTCTGTTCGACATGCACATCGATAACGAGATCTATCCGTCGATCTTCATCGTCATGTTCGGCATCGTCCATACGTGGTTCTTCCTCGCCGGTATACCGGCGACTCCTGCCCGTGACAAGGCGACCATCGAGGTCAAGGACGTGCCCCGGGGCCTGCGCATCTTCTCGCAGTTCGTCCTGCTTCCGCTGGTCGTCGTCTTCTCCGCGATACTCTATGCATACGTCGTCAAGGTTCTGTTCGTATCGGGCATGCATGGATCGGTGTCGGCCTTCATCCTTCTGCTGACCGGTTGCGGTGTACTGGCCTGGCTGTTCACCGCTCCCTTGCATGGATCGCCGGAGTATCGATGGGTACGCTCCTACGTACGCATTCTGGGTATCCTTCTGATTCCGCTGACGGTGGTGCTGTGGGTTGCCGTCCTGCAGCGCATCGCCGACTACGGCATGACGGAGCCGAGGTACGTCGTCATGGCCCTGGCCGCATGCTGTACGGTCATCGCGCCGTATCTGGCATTCGTGCGTAATCCCGATATCCGCATCGTTCCCCTGTCGCTCTTCGTGGCCGGACTCGTCACCGTAGCAGGACCTATCGGGGCCCGTACTGTTTCCTGGAACGATCAGACATCGCGTGCTGAGACGGTCCTTCGTGAGCATGCGATGACGAACGGGCGGTTCGACAGGAACAAGGCCTTGGCCATGCCGGACAGTCTCAAGCGGATCGTCGCAAATACCGTGGACTACGTGTACGACTATTCCGATACGACACGCATCACGTCCTGGTTCTCCGATATCGGAGCTCCGTCGATGTCGGACACGACCCTGTCCTACTCTCACGGAGATCTCTATGCCTATCGGCTTGGTGTCATCACGGGTGAACAGCATCCGCGTTCCCGTTACGAAAGCGTGGTCCTGGAAGCGGACGTGATGGCACTGGCACGTGTTCCGGACGGTAGTGCCATACCGTTCGTCTTCGACTTCGACGCGGAAGCCAAGGTCAGGGATACCATGCAGGTGGGGATCGGCAACGATCGATACGTCCTCTACCTCGCATCGCATGGCATCGCCGTTCGCAGACAGGGCTCCGAAGATGTCGCCCTCGTCGATGTCGGACCGTTGATGGGTTCCCGTGGCACTCATCAGGGCGAGGTACCGTTGTCCAGTCTTGCTGCCGAGGGGAAGGCCTCCACCTTCTTGGTGACGATGCTGTTCACCAGGGTGACGGCTTCGCGGGCGATGAGAGACAGCACTCTTGCCAGCATGTCGGGATCGGGTGTCATCTACATACGTCAAAAGTGACTGGCCGAATGGACGACGAATGGTAATTTTGCCACGTCATGCACCGTCATGACGGGACCATGGTGATGACCCGGCCGTGTATTTCGGCCGTATTCCCGTTCAGAATCAGGTAGTTGCGTACGTTTACGGATGTTTCCTCAGCCGAAAACGCCGGAACTTTGCGGTTCTCTCGGAGACCTCAATCGACATCGGTACGAAGGGTAGACATATGGGAATGGGGGCGTGGAAGTTGACCCTGATGGGGGTCGTGTCGGCATTGACCATGATCGGCACCTCCAATGGACAGACCGGAAGCTCGCCGGATCATACACTTACGCTGAAGTACCATATCGGTGTGGGCGACGTCTATTCCTATCGTATCATCATCGACCAGAATGTCGTCAACAACCGCGCGGCACGACTCCATACGCGATTCGACATGAACGTCATCGATAGCGACGATAATTCGGATCCGATCTGCCGCCTCCACGTCCTTGCCGATACGAGCAAGTTCGAGGGTGATGTATCAGGAGCGAAGACGACGTACGTCGTGGCTGGTAATCGTCTCTTCACGGAAGCCGGTATGTTCGAATCGATCATCGATGCCATGGGGCGGATGATTTCGGGCAGGTCCATCCTCGAAGAACGTGACAAGGGCATGGAGACGAGTGCAGGTAACGAGCTCAACCGGATGACGGTTTCGTCGAGAGATGCTGCCGAACTGAACATGGTGGTCAAGCCTACGATTCCCTATCCCAAGCAGACCGTGATACAGGAAAAGTATCTAGATACGGCCCAGGTCACGTCACGGTTCCAGTCCATTTCCACCCTGTCTCCTGGTGAATCGAATTCCGACCGGAAGCTCAACGTCGATACGATCTACCGGACGACCGTGCTCGACTCCGTCGTCATCGCCGATCAGCGTGAGGTCGCCTACTTCTCCGTCCGATCGGAACGGCGTACCTTCACACGAACCACCTATGTATCGGAAGCGACCATCCGACGCGACGTCGGTACGGGACTCGTAACCGACATCAGCGAGCATGCCTACAGGCTGGATGACGAGAAACGCATTCCCTACTATTCGGCTCATGCCATGCTCGTCGTCGAGCGTTCCACACCGTTCAAGGGAAACGGTATCGGAACCTTCTACGGACGATAGCCGGCATCACAAACGAGACCGGAACGACAACGGGCCGTCATCCTCGAGGATGACGGCCCGTCCTGCTTTTCATTTATCTGTCAATCGCTTATCGCGATCACTTGATCACGGAAAAAGCTCCTGTCAGCAGTGTATCCTGTTCACGTTCGTGGAGCTTGGCCGAACCTGTCGCCGGGCTTGCAGCCGCTGGACGTCCTACGTAAAGGAGGCGTTGGCCGAGTCGCATCAGATCCGACAGGATGGGCTGGACGAAGAACCAGGCACCCATGTTCCTGGGCTCTTCCTGGCACCACACCACTTCGGTGGCCTGGGGATAGCGTGCGAGGATGCTGCGCATTCCGGCTTCGTTGAACGGATAGATCTGCTCGAGGCGGACCAGGGCGACGCTCGAGGCGTTCAGGTCCGCGCGCTTCTTGACGAGTTCGTTATGGACCTTGCCGGTCGTGATCACGACGCGCGAAATCGTCGAAGGATCGGCGATCGTGGCATCGTCGATGATTTCCTGATAGGAACCGTTCACCAGCTCGTCGACATCGGAGACGAACGTCCGCAGATAACCCTTTGGCGTCATGATGACGAGGGGCTTGCGCCAGTCCGCCTTGACCTGCCTGCGCAGGGCATGGAAGTAGTTGGCGGGCGACGTGAAGTTGCAGACGATCATGTTGTCTTCGGCACAGAGCTGAAGGAAGCGCTCGAGACGTGCGCTCGAGTGTTCGGGGCCCTGACCGTCGTAGCCGTGGGGCAGAAGCATGGTGATGTTCGAACGCTGTCCCCACTTCTCTTCGGCACTGCTGATGAACTGGTCTATCACGATCTGGGCGCCGTTGGCAAAGTCGCCGAACTGGGCTTCCCAGAGCGTGAGGCCGGTCTTGGCGACGGTGCTGTATCCGTATTCGAATCCGAGCACAGCATACTCGCTGAGGGGGCTGTCGTGGATGCGGAGTCTGGCGTTCAGTCCGGGAATCGTATTGATCGGAATGTGACGCGACTCGTTCACGATATCGTTCTGTACGGCCTGGCGGTGATTGAACGTACCGCGGCCCGTATCCTGTCCGGTGATACGGACGGGATGATCTTCGAGAAGCAGCGAGCCGAAGGCGAGCGCCTCGGCCATACCCCACTGGACGTGGCCTTCGTCGAACATCGTCTTCCGCTTGTCCATTTCGGACTTGACCTTCGGATGGATGTTGAAGCCTTCCGGTACGGAGCAGATGGCGGACACCATCGTTGCGAGCACATCCTTCGGTACCGTGGTCTTCACGGGAGCCATCATATCGTAGGTGAGGTTCGGGCGGCGCGAGAAGACGGACGCGCCTTGCGACGATCTGTTGTCGAACGCCGTTTCCAGTACCTTTTGTTCTTCCTCGACGATGGCCTGGAGGGTTTCGGCCGACGTCACTTTCTCCGAGATCAGCCTGTTTCCGTAGAGCTTGCGCACGGGAATCATGCTGCGGATCTTCTTGTAGAGAAGCGGTTGCGTCGCCGTGGGATCGTCCTGCTCGTTGTGGCCGTACTTGCGATAGCAGTACATGTCCACCACCACATCTTCCTTGAACAGATTGCGATAGGCAAAGGCGAACTGGGCCGCTGCGCGGCAGGCTTCCGGATCGTCGCCATTCACGTGCAGGATCGGTATCTGCAACATCTTGGCGATGCCCGTCGCATAGTTCGTCGAACGCGAATCTTCCGGCGACGTCGTGAAGCCGATCTGGTTGTTGATGATGATATGGACCGTTCCGCCCGTCGCATAGCCGTTGAGGCGGGCCATGTTCAACGTTTCGGGAACGACACCCTGTCCGGCGAAGGCTGCATCACCGTGGATCAGGATGGGGAGGACACGCGAGTGGCCTTCGTCCATGATCTCGTCGTCGAGTGCGCGCGCTACCCCTTCGACGACCGGGTTGACGGCTTCGAGGTGACTCGGATTCGGAGCGAGAACGAGATGCACTTCCTTCTTATCGGAGGAAACGTAGGTGCCGCGCGCACCGAGGTGATACTTCACGTCACCCGAACCCTGGAAGGCTTCGGGGTCGATCATCCCTTCGAACTCGTTGAAGATCTTCTCGAGTGGCTTGCCCATCATGTTGGCGAGGACGTTGAGACGGCCACGGTGGGCCATGCCCAGGACGACGCCGGAAAGGTCGGCTTCCGCCGCACTTTCGAGGATCTGGTCGAGGATGATCTGCGTGGACTCGCCGCCTTCGAGCGAGAAGCGCTTCGCACCGAGGAACTTGGTCTGGAGGAAGTTCTCCAGCAGCTCGGCACGGGACAGCTTCCGGAAGGTCTCGATCTTCTTGTCGGCGTCGAGGGCCATCCTGAGACGGGAGTTCTCGACGTAGTTGCAGATCCAGGACTTCTTGACGGGATCCTGGATATGCATGTATTCTGTACCGATCTGGTCGCAGTAGATCTCGCGCAGCATGCCGATGATGTCGCGCAGCGTCGCACGCTTCACGCCACCGAGACCGCCCGTGTCGAATTCACGGTCGAGGTCCCAGATCGTGAAGTTGTAGTGGGCCGGGTCGAGTTCCGGATAGTAATAGGCTTCGAGTCCGAGCGGATTGATGTCGGCGAGCAGATGGCCACGTACGCGATAGGCGTTGATCATCTGGACGACGCGACCTTCCTTGTCGATGATTTCCGGCTGGTCGGCAGGAAGGAAGGGATTGCTTCCCTTTTCCACGACCCAGCGGATGGGCTCGAAGGGCAGTTCGTAGGCGGCGTAGATCTGGTCGTAGAACCGGTGTTCTCCAAGCAGGAGCTGGTGCATGTACTGCAGGAACTCACCCGATTCCGCACCCTGGATCACACGATGGTCGTAGGTCGACGTGATCGTCACGGTCTTCGAGATCGCGAGCGTTGCCAGGATCTCCGGCATCATGGCCTGGAATTCGGCCGGATACTCGATGGAACCTGCTGCCACGATCGTTCCCTGTCCTTCCATGAGACGGGGCACGCTCATGACGGTGCCGATCATGCCCGGATTCGTCAACGTGACGTTGGCGCCGGTGAGATCCTCCGGTGTGAGCTTGTTCGTGCGCGACTTGGCGATCAGCTCGTCATAGGCCTTCGCGAATTCGGCGAAGGTGAGGTTCTGGGCATTCTTGATGCTCGGAACGAGCAGGATGCGCGAACCATCCTTGCGCGTCGTATCGACGGCCAGACCGAGATTCACGGATGCGCGCTGGATCTTGACGTGGATACCGTCATGGACTCCATAGCTGTTCTTCATGTTGGGCACACGCTCCGCGGCCTTGACGATGGCCCAGGCCAGGATGTGCGTGAAGGACAGCTTGGGAAGCCGCTTCTTGGACAGGAAGGTATTCAGGATGCGTCGGTTCTCTTCGAGCGCCTTGACCGGTACCGATCGCACGGACGTCGCCGTGGGAACATGCAGCGAGGCGATCATGTTCTCCGCGATCTTGCCGCCGATCGAACTCAACGGAACGAGCTCGTCACCGGCACCGAGTGCAGGCAGACGCGTGGTGCCGTTCGCCGTAGGTACGATGGCGGGCGTCGCTGCAACGGCAGGAGCCGGTACAGGCGGTGCGGCCGGCACTGCAGGCGTGGAGACGACCGGTGCCGATGGAGCAACGACGGGCGCTGCTGCGACGGCGGAGGCCGGTGCGGTTTCAGGATTGTATGTCTGGAAGAACGAGCGCCACTCAGGAGTGACGGAGTCTGGGTCACGCAGATAGTCGAAGTACATTTCATCGACGTATGCGCTATTCATCGACATCATGGTCGAGTGCTTTCCGGTTAACCGACAATAGCGACAAAGCTACGGATTTACGGCGGTTCGAAGGCCTATGAAGGCGAGCGAACGTCCTGCGTATTCACGATCGCGTCGATGCGAATGATAGCGTTCGTCCACGAGCGTGCAGGCTCCGTCCACCGTGATGTGTTCGGCCGATATCCCCGCGCCGACGAACTGAGCCCTGATGGCTGCACGGTTGTCGAAGAGATAGCGACCGTTTTCACTGACACGGATGTGTTCAGGAAAGAATCGTGCCACGTCGTCTCCGACTTCATATCTCTCGCCCGAAGCGCAAGGTGACATATAGACGAAGATGTCGTCCATATCGCTTCCCCACCGTTCGATCATGAGCGAAATCGCGTGTCCCGCGATGTTCGCCTGTGTACCGCGCCAACCTGAATGCACCGCACCGATGACATTCCGCTTCGTATCGTGAAGGAGGATGCCGCAGCAATCGGCGATCCTCACTCCGAGTACGAGATCCGGAACATCCGTCAGGAGACCGTCCCCCGCAAGACCTTCCACAGGTTCATCCACGATGTGGACTTCACTCCCGTGAATCTGCCGGAGCATGACCAATCGGTCGGAATCGATGCCGATCGTGGCAGCGAGAAGGTGGATGCTGGTCCGTACCAGTGAATCGTCCGCACCGCCGGACGTGGAAAAGGTAAGACCCGGTGGAGGCAGTCTGTCGGTATTCGTGTGCGTGACGCCTGCGACGACGTTCGGTCCCAGGTCCGCAGGTGTGTAGGTGATCATGCGATGAAATTAGCGATGATCCCCCAACCAGGATGACTGAACGGCTACCGCGATATGGACCGTTCCGCTCGCATGGGACGACAGGATCGGTCGGGAATACCGTCGATGTCGTGTAACGAATGCAGATAGATAGAGGCCGTGTGTCGTCGAAGCGATAGATGATACGTCGCGCATGTCGATGGATATGTAGGTAGCACACCTTCCGGAAGTATGCGCGACATACAGGTCATGTAATCGAATCGTCGTTCACGCCGGATCACACCAGGCATGCAAGGGTCATGACGACGGCAGCGACCGCCCCACGAGTGACGAGATGCAGCCAGATCGAGCATCGTGGTATCCACCAGGTCGTGACGACGAGGACGACTGCCACGGCTATCGAGGAATAATGATCGGGCTGGGCCATCGACATCCATCGTGCGATGACGTTGGCCAGATGCAGCATCGTTTCCGCGCATGCGATGAAGGCCGTATGGAATGGAAGTCCGACGAGATCGATGACGACTCCGCACAGGGCCATGGTCATGGCACCGCTCATCAACGGAACGACGGGAATGTTCGCGAGCGGACTGACGAGCGACGTCGCTCCGAAGATCATCGCAGACGGTATGGAAATAGCGGCCGAGGCCGCCATGCCTACGGACCAGGTCGCGATGGCCGTTCCATGCCATGACCTGCGGACGACGATACAGCGTCGCAGACACCCTTCCCATGCCGGTGTGAGAAACAGGATACCCAGCGCCGCAGCCATGGAAAGCTGGAACGAGACATTCCATGGAAGGACGGGATCCATGACGATCATCACCAGGGCCGTGGCCGACAGGATCGTGACGTCGTCCCTGTCCCGTTCCAGAAGCCGTCCTGCGATACCGAGCCCGCCGCACAGGGCCGCGCGTATGCCCGGCGCTTCCCCGCCGGTGACGAGGACGAACCACGCGATCGCCATCAGGCATATGATAGTGCGGATCCACGGTAGCGCGACCCATGCGAACAGCGTCGAGATGATTCCGAGCATCAACATCACGTGGGATCCGCTCACCGAGAACATATGAGCCGTGCCTGCCGCCGCATGCCAGCGCCGTTCCTCCTTCGGGATTTCACTCTGGTCTCCCGTCAGCAACGCCAGGATCATCGGGCCGGACGAGGGGGTATAGTTCCCTTCGATATGCTGTCGTAGCGCGCTGCGTGAACGGCCCACGGCCGCCTGGAGAGGCCCGGGATTCCCACGGACGTCGACGTCGCGCGCATGGCACCAGCATTCCCAGGCGACCGGACCCCATGTGGTCATGGCGCGCCGCCGGACCGAACCGTAGACGACGACCCGTTGCCCTTCCGCGATACCTTCGATGGAATCCACGACGCGGACGTGTATCCGGCTGTCCTCCATCGGCGGCAGGTGCTGCCCATCCACCGTGCCTTCCATGACGAATCGTCCGTCGGTACGGACCGAGCCTACGCTACCCTCGATCCGTGCCCTCCGGTACGGTTCCCTGGTACCCGGAGACATCGGATATATCGTGAGCACTCCTGCCGCGAGCATCGTGCCCAGGGACGCTGCCGCGGATACCATGCCGCAGACCGGCAAATGGCGCCTCGCGAGCATGGTACAGAGCCCGAAACCCAATGCCATCCCGTGCAGAACGTCGATATCCCACCCGAGAATCCAGGCCAGATCGACGACCAGGACATCGACGAACAGGGTGATGCACAGGATGGCAAGAAGGGGGCTTCGGATACGTTCCATGCTACTTCGTACGATACCGTATCCGATCGTGACGCTACCATCCAGCCTGTTGATAACTTCAGTCCGTGACCGTCGGAACGACGCTATATCTTTGGGGGTCTAGCCAGACCTTGTCACGGTTGACCACCGACCGGACACTTCATCCCAACCAGCAACAATTGTTTCATTCGTCCCCGGTTTTATCACCATGAGTACGGACACGAAAGCGCCCAAGGCGGACACCCTCGTCCCCGACGCCAAGATCAAGGCTGCCCAGCTTGCCATCGAACAGATCGAGAAACAGTTCGGCAAGGGCTCCATCATGAGGCTGAACGACGACAATCCCGTTCAGATCGACGCCATTTCGACAGGTTGCCTGTCGCTCGATGCCGCCATCGGTATCGGTGGAGTTCCCCGCGGCCGGATCATCGAGATCTACGGTCCGGAATCGTCCGGCAAGACGACGGTCTGTCTCCAGGTCATCGCCGAAGCCCAGCGCGGAGGCGGCCTCGCGGCCTTCGTCGATACGGAACATGCCCTCGACATCGGCTATGCCCAGCGCCTTGGCGTGGATCTCAACAACCTGCTTCTGTCGCAACCCGAGTTCGGTGAACAGGCACTCGAAATCGTCGAAACGCTCGTGCGCAGCGGTGCCATCGACGTCATCGTCGTCGACTCCGTCGCAGCCCTTACACCCCGCGTCGAAATCGAAGGTGACATGGGCGATGCCCAGATGGGGTCGCAGGCCCGTCTCATGAGTCAGGCCATGCGGAAGCTCAATGCCGCCATCGGCCGCTCGAACACGACGGTCATTTTCACGAACCAGCTTCGTTCCAAGATCGGCGTCGTCTACGGCAATCCCGAGACCACCACGGGCGGTAACGCCCTCAAGTACTATGCTTCGGTGCGGATCGACATCCGCCGGAAGGACGTGATCAAGGACGGCCAGGACATCGTCGGTAACCGCGTACGCGCCAAGGTCGTCAAGAACAAGGTCGCTCCCCCGTTCCGCGAAGCCGAATTCGACATCATGTACAACGAGGGTATCTCCAAGCTCGGCGATATCATCGACGTCGCCGTCGAAAACGGTATCGTCACGAAGTCGGGGTCGTGGTTCACGTACAACGAGGAGCGCGTGCAGGGACGCGACGGTCTCCGCAAGATGCTGCAGGAGAACGCCGAACTCTTCAACGCTCTCGAAACGGAAGTTCGTGGACTGCTCCACCTTCCGAACAACGCCAGGCCGTCCGCGACGAACGGCAAGAAGAAATCGGAATAATCGTCCCATCCCATGAGCGTCAGTAACGACAAGCCCTCGGATGACCGGGGGCTTCCCGTTTCGGGCACGGCCGTCATCACCTCCATCCGACGCAACAAGAAGAACGGCGAGCGCTGTTCGGTCTTCGTCGATGAAGAGTTCTTCGCCGCCTGTGCGATCGATATCGCTGCATCGTTGGGCCTGCGTAAAGGTCTGGTGATGACACCGGAGATCGAACGCACGCTTCGTGCCGAAGACAGGAGGATGACGCTTCGTACCAAGGCATATGGCTATGCGACCTACAAGCCGCGTACCGAACGTCAGGTGAGGGATCACTACGCGAAGCTCGGCTACACGCCCGAAGAGATCGACGACGTCATGATCTGGCTTGCCGAATTCCGTCTTGTCGACGATAATCGGTATGTCGAACGGTTCATCGACGCTTCGCGGGAACGGAAACCGTTGTCACCCCGCATGATCCGGCAGACGCTGCTGAAGAAGGGTATCGCAGATTATGTCATCGACAGGGTACTGTCGGCTTCGTATGCGGAGGACGACGTGTTGACCGCGGCACAGAGCGTCGCCGGAAAGAAGTGGCGGACATTGTCCAGCACGCCGCCGCGTGAGCGTATGGACAAACTCGTTCGCTTCATGCAGTACAGGGGCTATGCCTGGGACGTCATCAAGCGCGTGATCGAGCGGTACAAGGACGACGACATGGGGTCCGGCAACGAGGACGACGCGTGAGATCGGAACGAACGACGGCGATCGTATGAATTCGACAGGGACAATGGATGAATATCGAAACCATGATGGATCGCATCCGAATGCGACATGCCAAGCAGGATGGACGGAACGTGACAGGACACCTTCATGTCCGGTTCGATGATCGTTCGTTGCCGTATTGTGCCGGAACATTCCTCCGTATCGTCATGACCGGTCTCGTTCTCTGCGTATCGCTTCCTGCGACGAACGGTATCGCACAGGGGCCGACGACATGCATGCGCCAGCGGCTGCCGGAATCCATCAACAAATTCCAGCCTACGACCATTCCCGTGCTGTCCCCGGACGGCCAGACGTTGTTCGTGGATCGCAAGCTCCACCCGGAGAACGAGGAAGGTGCCTCCGACCCCGACGACGTGTGGATCAGCCACCGGATGGGTGGATCGATCTGGACCGAACCGGAACGTACTGCATTCACGACGTTCCGTCGTCCCGATGTTCTCTTCTCGCTGAGCAGGGACGGACGGAGAGCCCTCGTCTACGGGCGGTATCTCTATAGGGATGGCGATTCCATCCGTTGCTTCGCTGTCGCGGAGCGTATCGATGCCGGTCTTCCCTTTTCGGTGCTGACCCCGATCGATCTGCCTGCGATGAGAGACATGGGACGGAACTTCTACGGGTCGTTGTCCGACGATGCCACTGCCCTCGTCATTGCGATGAATCGTCCGGGTGGTGTCGGTGATCTCGATCTCTACGTCAGCAGACGGTGCGGCGACAAATGGAGTACACCGGTTTCTCTCGGTCATACCATCAACACGAAAGCCTTCGAAGGAGCTCCCTGTCTTGCCCCCGATGGTCTCACCCTGTACTTCTCGTCATCGGGACGGGACGACCGGCGCGGCAAGGCCGACATGTACGTTACGCGCAGGCTGGACGACACATGGACGTCATGGAGCCGCCCCGTGAACATGGGGCCGTGCATCAATACGCTGGAAGACGAGACATCGTTCTCGCTGATCGGTGATGGCGATTCGGCGCTGGTCACATCATGGGACCCGGAGCATGGCAGACCGGGCATCTATCTCGTCGGCCTCACGACCGACCAGCGTCCGGCACCCTACGTCATGTTCTCGGGAAGGATCACCAATCCGTTGACCGGACAACCCGTGGAAGGTGCGCGTCTCGTCGTACGCGATTCCACATCGACATGCCGCGAAGCGCTGATCTACGGTACGGGGGCGAACGGCGATTTCACGATCACGCTGGCATCGGGCAAACGCTACGGTATCGAAGCACAGGCCGCCCATCACATTTCCGCCACGCAGACGATCGGTGTACGCAGACTCGATTCGACATCGGAACTGAGGCTGTCGGTCTACCTGTTCGATCATCGCATGCCGCTGGCGAGCGTCTTCTTCGAGCGCGGTTCATATGAAGTAGGACCGGTCGAGCAGGCCAAGCTCGACGAGCTCGTGCAACGATACGGCTTGAGGGCCATCAGCTTCGAGGTCGTCGGGTATACGGATCCGATCGGCAACCAGCGCGATAATGCCAGGCTTTCGAAGGGCCGAGCAGAAGCCACGCGGGAAGCGCTGCGCAAGGCAGGAGCGGACGAGAAGCGCATCGAGGCGACGGGCCGAGGCGTGGAGTATCAGGGAACCCAGCTCTTCCTGAAGGAGCATCCGCAGAGCCGGCGTGTGGACATCTTTCCGGCACAACCGCCGGGCAGAGGGCAGTGACGAACTCTACACGTCCGTCAGATCCTGACCGTTGCCGTCCTGATCCTGCCGTCCTGGGGCTCTTCCTCGATATCGATCTTCCACGCATGCGACGTGTGGACGTAGATGGCCAGCGACGTTGGAGAACGCCACTCGAATCCTTCGTCGTGAAGTGGGCTCTTCCATAGTGTCCGTTCGGAGAATATCGCCGCTGCCCGCTCGGTTCCTTCCGTATCGGTCAGCGTGATGATGAGCTCTTCCTCGTTTCCCGGATGTCGTTCGAGCTCGAGGGTGATCCGCTGCCAGTTGTCCTGTGTTTCGACACCGATGCTTCTCGAAATGGCATCGACGATATGCATGGCGGCACTGCCGAATTGTACGGGTGTCCGGCGAGGTGCAGAGGGATCCGCCATGCTTGCCGAAGCCTGAAGTGGCTGGAACAGATCGATGGGCGGCGCGACGCCGCAGGCATGGAACATCGCGTCGAGATGCCGGCGGAAGATCATGTCGAAATCGCCCTTGTTCGGTGCCTGATGCCGGTCGTCGTACCACCAGAACCAGTCTGAAGCTTCCATCGCGAGAAGTTGTTCCCGCAGGTCACGCTGGGCCGCCTCGCTTCGGGTTCCGGCCGTCGTTTCCATGGCATGGCGTACGTCACGCAACAGTGACCATGCGAGATTCTTCACAGGATTACCGATCCATACGTCGAAGTTCCCGTTGATCCATGAACCGGGAACGATCATGTCGAGAACGGGCATGATACGGTGCTCGGCAGCCGTCGCTTCGCCGCAGGTCGTCATCGTGAAGTGCTGGCGATCCGTCAGGCGCGTCATCAGGGCTCTCAGGAACGGTTCTCCATTCTCCGGATAGAATTCCCAGCAGTTCTCGCCGTCGAGAATGATCGGAATCACGGCATGATCGAGGACGTCTTCGCCATGTTCACGGACGAGGACGCGGCGTCGTTCGTCGAGTCGGCGAACGAAGTCGTCGGCTGCAGTCGCCGCATCCCACGTGGCGTATTCGAAGCCGATGGCATCGCTCAGGGCATGGTCCCTGAAAAGCATCGCGATGTCCCCTTCAGCCGTCCGGACCGTCCACGGGAACCATGTCGACGTCGGCGTCCATCGATGTCCGAGCGTCGCACGGAGCACCTCTTCGTCGCTGGCAGCCCACCGCACGCCGTGGCGTGCCATGATGGTCAGTGCCTGCATGCTGACGCTCCCTTCCGCGGGCCACATACCATGCGTCGGATGGGCCCATGTCGCCTGCCAGTATTCCTTCGCTCTGCGTACGTGCTCGTCGGCATCGTCCGGTGCGGTGAATGCGGGTACAGGCAATGGAGCCGTCGGGAGACCGGGACGTGCATCGTCGGTATCGCAGAGCAGCGGCAGGATCGGATGATGGAATGGCGTAACCGACAGTTCCCATGTCCCCTTCGCCTGCTCCGTCGCGAGGAAGGCTTCCATCGACGCCATGATGCGGAGATGGATATCCAGGAGCGTCAGTTTCTGTTCTTCGGTAAAGTTCCGTCCCTGTTCGATGAGTGCACGGACGATGGGCATGGTGCGCCGATGCATGGGACCGACCCACGTCAGGTTGTAGAGCACCTGGAGATCCCTCCACTCCTGCGCGGAAAAGGCCGGCCATTCGCCGCGTACGATACGGTCGTACAATTCCGAGAATCTCGGGAGCGGCCGGATCATCGTCCGATCCTGACAGATCACGAACAGCCGTGCGATACGTTCCTGCTCCGCATGGGTGAGGGCGTCGGCAGGACGTCTGGTCAGGTGTTGTACTTCGTCCTCCACCCCGCCGAGATAGGCCCTGACCTGTTCGAGCATCGCGGGCACGAGGTTGAAGGTCATGGCGCGATTCTCAGGAAACGAGGCCATGATCATCGGCAGATCGACGTAGTCCTTGACGGCGTGCAGACGCACCCAGGGAAGGAACATGGAGCCGTCGATCCGGTAGTCGGGCTGGTGAAAATGCCAGAGGATGGCGATGCGAAGAGGTTTCATACCCCAAAGTTCCGGAATCCGGACGAATCACGATATTCGCAGTGACTGCGGGAATAGCTCAGTTGGTAGAGCGTCAGCTTCCCAAGCTGAATGTCGCGGGTTCGAGTCCCGTTTCCCGCTCGCAGGGCGTAACATTTTGCGCAGGCATCCGTCCAGTCCCGGTCAAGTCGTTCACGAAAGGGACGTTGTGGCATCATGTACCTGCTCCTATTGTCGTAGTGCATCCGGTTCGGCCGTCGGCGACGTCTACCGGGCCACGGAAGCACATCACGCCGTCATGGCCGAGATGGACAGCGGCTTGTTCCGTCTGAATGGCGGTGCCATCGATTCGTTCGATCACGTCTCGCGACTATCCATCCGCTGGGTTCTGGGCGGTACCCAGTACTATCGTCTGGGCGGCTCCCACCATCATCGTATCGATCCCACCTCATATCTGCTCATCGCACACGGACAGAGCTATGCCACGGCGTTGCCGGACCCGAAATCGGTCATGGTCGGTGTGGCCTTCAGACCGTCCCTCGTGAAAAATGTCCTGCAGGTTGCCGTTCGCAAGGACGAGGATCTGATCGATACGGAGCACGACGGTACGGGAGAACTGCCGCTCGTGGACAGGCGCTTCGATTGTGCGACCGAGATGGCGGAATTACGTTCCAGGGTCGTTACGACCATCGACGAAGGCAGAGCCGGGATGGAAGAGCGCGAGGCCCTGGTCATCAGATTGCTGGAACTGATCGTACGCGATCACGGCCACTACATGCATCGGGCGGATCGACTCGTCGCACGCCGGGCCTCCACACGCGTTGAGCTGCTGCGTCGCCTTTCGATGGGCAGGGACTACATGGATGCCTTCTTCCATCGCCCTCTCTCGCTCCGCGAAATCGCCCGCGAAGCGTGCATGTCCGAATATCACTTCCTCCGTGCATTCAGGGATGCCTTCGGCGAAAGCCCGTTCGCCTATCTCGGACGCCGCAGGATGCAGGAAGCCGAGCGCTTGCTCGCACAGACGAACCGGTCCGTATCGGATATAGCGTTGATGGTCGGCTTCGACAATGTCTCGGCGTTCTCACGCCGGTTCCGGAACATCATGGGACAGACGCCGACACAGTCGCGCGTGCTGCATCGATGAATCCGTGTCTGCGGCCTGATACGGCAACCTACCTGTGCTGATCCACCAGTACGGGATTGCCATCCGGATCGACGACGATGAAACTGGCCGGGCCTGTCGTGGATTCGTCCGCTTCCACCGTCATCGTCATTCCCTTGTCCTTGAGTCGACGTTGCAGATCGCGAACGTCGGTGAAGCTCTCGAGCGGCTGGGCGTTGCTGTCCCATCCTGGATTGAACGTCAGGATGTTCTTCTCGAACACGCCCTGGGACAGTCCGATGACGGGCTCGCCGTTCTTCATGATGAGCCAGTTCTGCGTCTGATCGCCTGCGAACGACGCGACGCCGAGCTGTTCGTAGAAACGCTTCGATGCTCCGATATCCTTCACGGCCAGGCTGACGGAGAATGCACCGAGTTCCATTGCGTTCTTCTCCAGTGATTGTACTACGGATGATCATGACGGATCTGCTGCGGATGCGGGTCGAACGGAAGATCCGACGACCCGGCATTGTTGCGGATGCTATCGATCGATACTACCGGATGTGGGCGTATTCCTGAATTCCATCCGTTGTATGCGTACGGCATTCAGGATGGCGATCAGCGCTACACCGACGTCGGCGAACACCGCCTCCCACATGGTCGCGATTCCCCCGGCGCCAAGAGCGAGGACGACTCCCTTGACGACGAAGGCGAGCGTGACGTTCTGCCATACGACGGCCTTCGTACGTTGTCCGATCCTGATGGCCATAGGAATCTTCGACGGTTTGTCGTCCTGGATGACGATATCGGCGGTCTCGATGGTGGCATCGCTGCCGAGTCCACCCATCGCGATGCCCGCATCGCTCAAGGCGATGACGGGAGCGTCGTTCACGCCGTCCCCGACGAAGGCGACGCTTCCGTTCCGGGACCGGATATCCTGAACCCTCGAGATCTTGTCTTCCGGCAGGAGATCACCATAGGCGTTGTCGATACCGAGTTGTCCGGCAACGTATGCGGTGACGGTCCCCTTGTCGCCGCTCAGCATCGTCGTCGTCACGTTCAGCGCCTTGAGGCCGTCGATGGCTGCCTTCGCATCGTCCTTGATCCTGTCGGCGATGGTGATGTGCCCCACGAATCGCCCGTCATAGGCGATGGCGATGACGGTATGGACGATGTCCGTCTGGTCGATCTCATAGCGTATCCCGAACCTGTCCATCAGCCTGAAGTTGCCTGCAAGGAGCTGTTTGCCGTCGACGATTGCCTTCATACCCTGGCCTGCTATTTCTTCGATATCCGTCAACCGCAAGGTATTGTCGACGTCGCCGACGTGGTCCCAGATCGCCGTCGCGATCGGATGTGTGCTGTGGTGTTCGAGGGCATTGACCATTCGCAGGACCGTTTCCCTGTCGAAGGCAGGGTCGAAGACCACGTTCTGAACCTTGAACACGCCTTCGGTCAGGGTTCCTGTCTTGTCCATGACGATGTTTCGCACGTTCGCCATGATGTCGAGGAAATTGCTGCCCTTGAACAGGATGCCGTTCCGGCTCGCCGCACCGATCCCTCCGAAGTATCCGAGCGGGATGGAAATGACCAGAGCGCACGGACACGAGATCACGAGAAATATCAGGGCCCTGTACAGCCATGTGCTGAAGGTATAGTCCTGCACGAAGAAATACGGAAGCAGGCAGAGGGTGGCGGCCAGTGCTACCACCATCGGTGTGTAGATTCTCGCGAACTTCCGTATGAAGAGTTCCGTCGGGGCCTTTCGTGACGTGGCATTCTGTACGAGCTCCAGTATCCTGCTGAGCTTGCTGTCCTGATACGCCGTCGTGACCTTCACCTGGCTCACGGTATTCAGATTGATCATTCCCGCGAGTACGGCATCGCCCTTCGTCTTCGTGTCTGGCCTGCTCTCTCCGGTCAGCGCCGATGTATTGAACGCCGCCCGGTCCGACAGCAGTTCTCCGTCCAGAGCCAGCTTCTCGCCCGGTTTCAACTGGATGATGTCTCCGGGACGGGCACTCAGGGCCTTTGCGGTTACAGGGCGGTTGTCGCGCAGGATCGTGACTTCGTCCGGACGCTGGTCCAGCAAGGCCTTGATGTTGCGTTTCGCCCTCGATACGGCCATGGTCTGGAACACTTCACCGATGGCATAGAACAGCATGACGGCGATGCCTTCGGGATACTCGCCGATGGCGAAGGCACCGATGGTGGCGATGGACATCAGCAGGAATTCCGAGAAAACTTCACCCTTCATGATGCTTCGTACGGCATCCCTGATCACGGGAAGTCCGACGGGAATGTAGGCCAGTACATACCATACGAGCCTTGCCCAGGCGGTGAACCATTCCGGCTTCAGGTAGTGGTCGAGTCCGAGAGCGGCCAGGAGAAGAACGAGCGACGTCAACGGCGGGATGAAGAGTCGGAACGTCGTGTTCACCGTTCCATGATCGTGATCCTGGTCATCTGCACGATCGTGACTATCCGCTGTTCCATGCTCTTCGATGAGTTCTTCCGCACCGGCATTGGTATAGATCTTTTCTTCCTGTGTACAGCAGAGCTGCCTTCCCTCTGCATCGTAGATATGCTGGTGTTCCATATACCGCTGATCTTCCGGTGTCGATGATATGCTCACTCCTGCTGCAGAATCCAGAGCGCGGAAAAGCTACACATATCGGATGTCATGCGAGGCCGTGAAGCTGAGCCGAGGTCCGAAACGGAAAAAGGGATGATCGTGAGATCATCCCTTTTGCTTCCTGTGGAGATGCCGGGAGTCGAACCCGGGTCCGAAGCGCAGTTACCGAAGCTTACTCCATGCGTAGTCGATGTAGAAGTTTAGCGGATGCGTTCACCCATCGACAGGTCGCTATCCACGATCATCAGAAAAATCTTGCGCTATGCCCTGATGCACGACTTCACGCCAGCCTGTCAGAAGCGTCACCGGAGTGGAGGACGACAGGCAGTCATCCGTCCGATGGCATGGGTACCTGGGTTAGGCAGCCATGCGATAACCGAAGTTATCGCCTAGTCTTTGTTCGCCAGTTGTATTAACGAGCTCCACCAGCGTAGCTCGGCATGCATCTTCGTGTTTCCGTCGCCTCGTCGAAACCGGTACATCCCCGTTCATTCGGATCGAGACAGAACAAAGATACGATGAAGACGGTTGCCGGCCGTCGTTGTTGTAGTCGAATGGTGCATACCTCCGATAGTCCTTCGCTTCCCGGTCGTTACGCGGGGGGCATCGGTTCAATTCGTGGGTTCGCTCCCTTTCGGTGAGGACGGGGAATGGACGATATGCCGTCGACGGTATCGTCGAACGTATCCGTTCTTCGATGATGATCTTCCCTACTTCTTCCACATCCTGCCGTCGAAGCCGAAGGCGACGGGCTTGCCGGTCGCACACCGTTGCCAGTCCGGGTGACGCGGGTTGAGCAGGACGTTCCATTCTCCCGGAACGATGGCCGAAGGTATGCGCAGGAAGGCCGTGCGCATGGACTCGCACCATTCCGTGCCGATGCGCTGTGTGCCTTCCAATGGCGGCTCGGACGTCCAGTCGTCGGGCAGTTCTCCGATGCCGACGGTTTCGACAGCGACGTCGGCCGGTACGACGACTTCGATGGCGACGAAGCGGAGGCGTGAGTCCTCGGGCGCGAGGTGGACGAAGAGTTCCAGCGCGGCGAGGCTCAGGGACTCGGAAAGATAGACGGCGGTCGTATCGCGCAGATTCCACCGGCCTCCATACAGACGGGCTCCTTCTCCATCCATGGCGTGAGCGGCATATCGGTGCTTGACGATACGCCAGAACGATCGGGTTTCGGCGGCCATCAGGTATAGACGCCGTATTCGAGGCGGCCGAGAAGATCTTCCACCTCACGCGCTCCCGCTTCGGATTCGAGGAGAGAAAATGGCGTGCGGTTACCCAGACCACGTTGCGGTTCGCGCAGCCACGTATATGCCCGTTCGGTGTTCTCGAACACTTCCTGTGCGAAGGCCATGATGCGGGCGATGCGGTAGAGTCGGTCGCTCATCGCCGCCGTGAGATGGGGCTCGTCTTCCTTGGCGATGCGCTGGAGCGTCTTGGCGCTGACGCCGAGCGACTGGGCCAGTTCGGCCTCCGTAAGCTGGAGCGATTCCTTGACGTGCTGTGCGGCCTGGAGGCGGAACCCCTGCTGAATCGCCGCGTGCAGGTCCAGTTGAGTCCGTACGGGAAGGCCTACCGCCGGCTTTCCGCCGATGATCTTGTATACCTTGGCGATGGTCATGGTGTGATTCCTGGTGGACAACTGACTGCAATATACGGGACAAATGTCGCTTTATTGCATTCGATCGACATGAAGTGATCGAAATGATGTCCTTGGGAAATCAGTTGTATCTGGTGCGGATGGCCTCGGCTACCTCTTCCATGTACCATTGCGGAGTACTGGTGGCGCCGCTGATGCCTACCGTCTCCGCTCCGGCGAACCATTCGTCGTTCAGTTCCGACGCGTTCTCGATGAAGTAGGTTCGCGGGTTCGAGGCATGGGCCACGTCGTACAGCACCTTGCCGTTGCTGGAGGCCCGGCCGGCGACGAAGATCACGACGTCGTTGTTCGAGGCGAACTGGGCGAGCTGCCCTTCGCGGCCGCTGACCTGGCCGCAGATGGTGTCCTTGGCGTGGAATTCGGTAGCGATTTCCTCGATGGTGTCCACCACCAACTCGGCGATACGGGCCTTGAGAGCATCGCGAATGGCCTGGAAGGTAGGCCTGTCCATCGTCGTCTGCGAGAAAAGGACGGTCTTGCGGGCTGGATCGACGAGGGCGAGGGCTTCGTCGACGTTCTTGACGACGACGCAATTATCGTGGACGACACCACGGACGCCGAGTACTTCGGCGTGATCCTTCTTGCCGAAGATGACGATCTGGTATTGCTGGTCGTAGAACTTGCGGACGCGTTCCTGGAGCTTGGTCACGACCGGGCAGGTAGCGTCGATGATTTCGATGCCGTATTCCCAGGCCTTGCGATAGGTGGCGGGAGGTTCGCCGTGGGCGCGGATGATGACCTTGGCTCCACTATGTGCCAGGCGTTCGAAATCGTCGACGGAAACGGTTTCCAGTCCCTTGGCTTCGAGTCTCGCGATCTCGCTCGGATTGTGGATGATGTGACCGAGAACGTAGACGTTACGGTTGGCACGTTCCCTGGCGAGCTGGTCCTCGGCGATCTGTACCGTGCGTACCACGCCCCAGCAGAAGCCGGAAAATCTGTCGATGGTAACGTTCATGATCGCGTCGATGCCTGCACAGTGAATTACAAGTTGCCGTAGCCCGAGATCAGGTTGTAGGCGCTGAGGTACTTGCGCGCCAGAGTGACGATGCGGTCGACCTGCTCGTCGATGGTGAGATTGGTCGTATCGATTTCCGCCGCTCCGTCGGGTCGTACGAGGGGGCTGTCCGATCGTTCGGAATCGATCCGGTCCCGCTCGACGATCTGATGACGAACCTGGTCCAGTGTTAGTTGCTGTCCGTTCAGATGCGCTTCCGACGCCCGGCGGCGGATCCGCTCGTCGAGGTCGGCAACGAGAAAGACCTTCACTTCGGCCGAGGGGAAGACGACGCTTCCGATGTCGCGTCCGTCCATCACCACCCCGCCCGATGCTCCCATGGAGCGTTGCATGGAGACCATGGCACGTCGTACGACGGGCATGGCGCTGATGGTGCTGACGAGATTCGTGACGTCGGCCGAACGGATGGCTTCACTGACATCGATACCGTTCAGATAGGTGCGCTGGCCGCCCACGGTATGGACGAGCCTGATGTCGGTATGTCTCAGCAGGGTCTGGAGGGCATCGTCCGTGATGGTGGTGCCTTCACGCAGTGCTGCGAGGGTGACGGCGCGGTACATGGCGCCGGTGTCGATGTAGACGTATCCGAGGCGTTCGGCGACACGGCGTGCCGTGGTCGATTTCCCGGCTCCTGCCGGTCCATCGATCGTTACAATGATGTTCTTGTCGGGCATATTGATTGCAAAGATACAGCTTCCGGTGGCACTCGTCAGATATGCAGGAGAAGGTCGATGGCCAGCTTCGTGTCGGAGAAGTCCGGTAGCACGGCGTCGGCGCCATGATCGGTCAGGGCCTGGACGTCGAACTCCCCTGTCGCCACGGCCAGTGAGCGCATGCCGTTGACGCTGGCGCAGCGGATATCGGGTGGTGCGTCGCCGATGACGACCGTATCGGTCACACCGAAGGGGTTCCGGCCCTCCTGCAGGCGGCGGGCATTGATGCGTTCGAGGGCGAGCGGCGGGAGCAGGTCGCGGTCCGCATGCTCGCAGCCGAAGGCCCCTGCCATGTCGAAGTGATCGTCGAGGGAGCCCATGGCGAGTTTGTGACGGGCTACGTCCCGTTGATTGCCGGTGACGAGGGCGAGCGTGATGCCGGAATCGTTCAGCGCATGCAGAAGATCCCTGACGCCGGGATGGACGTGAACGTCGTTCTGCGTGATCGTCTCGAAGGAACGTCGACGGAGGATATCCTCGTAGGCATTCCATCCGTCGTCGAGTACCGCGGCATCGATGCCGAGCGTGACTCCGAGATCACCGACGATGCGGCGGTCCGTACGCCCCGAGAACGAATAGCTGCGAAGAACGTCCGTCGGATCCGAACCGTAGACGGAACGAAAAGCCTCGGCGCAGATACTACGGCCGAGGCCACCGCGGACGCTGAGGAGCGTATGATCGATGTCGAAAAGAAGAAGGCGCATACCTGCAAGATACTAGTCGCGCCGCTCCTGCGCTTCCAGTTTCGCAGCGACGTGATGATAGAGCACGAGGCCGAGACCACCGCCGAGCAGACTGCTGGCGATGATGGCCAGTGCTGTCGCCTCGTCGTTCAGCGACATCGCGATGCTGGCCAGACCGCTGACCAGCACGCCGAGGCCGAGACCGGCGAAGAGCATGCCGATGCGCAGCGCACCGTACTTGCTCGTCGACTCATCCTTCGGAAGTTCGTCGAGGCCCGGATCCATTCCCTTCTCGATCATGGCCAGCTTGATGGCCTTGCGCGATTCGATGCGCCGCCATGCGATGAGCATGATCAGGAAGATGCAGATGATGGGAAGCGACAATGCGAGGATCGCCGGGATGTTCTCTTGCTTGCCGTCCTGAACGGCCGCCCTGAACTGGGCGTCGTGCTCCTGCTTCATGGAGTCGAGCACGAAGGCCCGGTATGCCGAATCGTTTCGCAACAGCGAATCCCGATGGGTAGTTTTCGACGTGTCCGCCGCTCCATCCGCGAAGGCGGGACGGGCGAACGTCAACAGGGTGGCGATGCAGAGCAGAAGTCCACGGACGATATGCATGGTCATTCCGATGACGGTGATGTGATGGATAGTCTTCGTTCATCGCTTTCGACAACGAAATTCGTCGAGGGTTTCATCTGAAACCCTGGCTGGGATATGTTGTCCAAAGGACGCTACATCATTTCCGGGATATCATGTCCGTACAAACCGATGCCTTTTCGACGCTGGTGACGACCTACAAGGACCGTGCACTGTCGCTGGCATTGCGTCTGCTCAAGGACCGCGACGATGCCGAGGATGCGTTGCAGGAGGCCTTCGTGAAGGCCTATCAGGGAATGACGGCATTCCGGGGCGAGTCCCGGACGAGCACATGGTTCTTCCGTATCGTCTACAACACATGCCTGAACGTTCTCAAGAAACGCCGCCGGCAGCCTGCACACGATGTGCTGGACGAGGATGTCACGTCCGTCTGGACCGAGCCGGTCGTGTTCGACACGATCGACCGCGCCGTTCTCGAAGACGTCCTGCGTGACGAACTCGAACGGATGCCACCGCTCTATGCTGCCGTCATGGATCTGTTCTACGTACAGGAATGCTCGTACGAACAGATATGCAGGATCACGGCGATGCCTCTGGGAACGGTGAAGACACGACTGAACAGAGGCCGTTCGTTGCTTCGTGCGGCCGTTGTGGCCCGGTGCCCGGATCTCGTCGACACAGGACTGACGGAGAGAACACATGAGTGACCACGTACATGACAGGCGGCTGGCGGAGCTGATGGACAGGCTCGCCATGGGTACGATCACACCCGAAGAGCATCGGATGCTGACCACGCGCCTCGGCCAGAAGGCCATGGACCGCATCATCGATGCCGAACAGGCCCTCAGGGATTCCATGTCGGCCGTTTCACATACGACGACGACCGAGGCCTTCCTCCCCGCACTGCAGCGCCGTATCGCCGCCCTGCCCACCCGTCCGCGATGGCTGCGCCTGCTCATACGCTGGAGCGGCGCCATCGGCATCATGATCATGCTGGCCGGTATCGCCACCGTCATCCAGGTCGTGCCCCATGCCTTCATCGATGTCTCGATGGAACTCCTGCCTTCCAACATTCCCATCGTGAGGGTGCATCACGGCATTCCGCAGGACATCCTGCTCGCCGTCGCCGTGACGCTTTTCTTCGGCATCATCGCCGTATGGCGCATGGAGACGTCTCGCCGCTGATTAGTTTTGCGGCCATGCAGCCATTCGTTTCGGTGAAGCATCTGTTCCTGACCTATCCCAACGGCTATCAGGCCCTGAGGGACGTATCCTTCGATGTTCACGCGGGCGAATTTCTCGTCGTCATCGGTCTGAGCGGTTCGGGTAAATCCACGCTCATGCGCACGATCAACCGACTGCTCGAACCGACGGAAGGTTCGATCGTCGTGAACGGTACGGACGTCACGCACGTCGACGGCGAAGCCCTCCGCAGGCACCGAGCCCGGATCGGCATGATCTTCCAGCACTTCAACCTGATCAAACGGCATAGCGTCCTGCGCAACGTTCTCTACGGCGCGCTCGGCTCTACGCCGACGTGGTCCTCGCTGGCCGGACGGTTCACGCAGGACCAGCAGTCGATGGCGATGGACAACCTGAACGTGGTCGGCATCGCCGACAAGGCTCGCCAGCGGGCCGATGCCCTGAGCGGTGGCCAGCAGCAGCGCGTCGCCATCGCACGGGCATTGATGCAGCGGCCGGACCTCCTGCTCGCCGACGAGCCAGTGGCCTCGCTCGATCCCGCTACCTCCCATTCCGTGATGAGCTATCTGGAACGCATCAACCGCGACTACGGTACCACGGTGATCTGCAATCTCCACTTCCTCTCCCTCGTCCGCCAGTACGCTACACGCGTGATCGCCCTGCGGAACGGTGAGAAGGTCTTCGAAGGCCTGCCTGCCGATATCACCGACGAATGGTTCAGGACGATCTATGGCGACGATGCCGCCGAGGTGGAGATCCGATGAAACGTAGTTCCACGGCCGCCATCATCGATCTGTGCGCAGGCGCCTACCTCGCAGCCATCGCCGTATGGGTCATCGTTCCTCGCGTGATCCTCGATACCAGGCCGCCGGCCGCATCCACGACGTCCATCGTCGCCATCGTCGCGGCGGGCCTGCTCCTCGCCATTCTGGGACTCGCGACAGGTGCCTCGCTCGGACGTCTGTTCCAGCGCCGTATCGACGGCGATACATGGCAGCATGCCGTGGCATCGCATATCGGCTGGCTCACGCTGGTCAGCACCGTCATCGCCGGCTGGGTCATCACGGAGATCTCTCCGGTCGACCTCTTCAGCCAGCAGGGCCTGGAAGGTGCGGGACGTATCTTCAAGGCATTGCTGTCCCCCAACTTCGACATCCTCGGCGAAGCATTGCTGGCGATGGTGGAGACGATCTACCTGGCCTTCATGGCCACGGCCATCGCCGTGCCGTTCTCCTTCGTGCTGAGCTTCTTCTGCGCACGCAATCTCATGGCCCACAATGGTGTCGCCCGAAGCATCTACGTCGTGCTGCGCGTCTTCACGAACTTCTCGCGGTCCATCGAACCGTTGATCTGGGCCATCATCTTCTCGGTATGGGTCGGTATCGGTCCCTTCGCCGGTATGCTCGCCCTCGTCGTCCACACGATCTCATCGCTCACCAAACAATACAGCGAGCAGATCGAAGATGTCGACCACGGTCCCATGGAAGCCATCGAAGCCACGGGTGCACGCCGCGCCCAGGTGATATGGTTCGCCGTCGTTCCCCAATGCGTGATACCGTTCCTGAGCTTCACGATCTATCGCTGGGACATCAACGTGCGCATGGCCACGGTCATCGGTCTGGTAGGCGGTGGCGGTATCGGCAACATGCTGATCCAGTATCAGGGACTGGCGCGCTGGAACGAAGTCGGAGCCATCGTCATCATCATCGCCATCGTCGTATGGATCTTCGACGTGGTTTCGGCCAGGGTGCGTCAGGCCCTGCGATAGGGTGCGTGCCGGAGCCACCCAATTCCGGGACGTCCGGAACGTCAACAGGGGCGTTGTTCCACATCATCCGGTCAGATACATGACGATCCACAAGGAAGTAGCCACGGAATACACGGCAGCGGAGATCAAGGCCTATCTCGACGACAAGGTGCTGCCCCGGCCGGAGATCAAGGCCCTGTTTTCGTCGGCGGTATGGCACGGCAACATTCTCGAAGTCAAGAGTCCGCTCGGTCAGGGTACGCTGGACGTACGTGACAGGCTCGTCGTCATCCACATCGAGCTGAGCATTCTGGGTGGTGCGGCCAAGGGCAAGATCGAGTCCAAGCTGGACGAGATGGTGAAGGGAATCGGCAGCGGCCGCTGAGGTCCGTTTCGTGTCCCGATCGGCTCCCCGCCTGCTGTCCCGGACTGTGGATAAAGAAGTACATGCTTTCATTTGGGCCCCTCGGTGATCCGTGGCAATTTGGATTCCCCGCCCTACGTGAACAGAAGACGCCATGCCTGAATTCGTCCATCTCCATAATCACACCCACTATTCCCTGCTCGACGCCGCATGCACGCCGCAGCAACTGGTGAATGCCGCCGTCGCCGATGGACAGAAGGCCATCGCCCTGACGGACCACGGCGTCATGTTCGGCTGCTTCGAATTCTACAAGAAGGCGAAGAAGGCGGGCATCAAGCCCATCGTGGGGTGTGAAGTCTACATCGCCGTCAAGAAGCATACGGACAGGGAGAAGGTACAGGACGCGGGCAAGAAGCGTAACTACTATCACCTCGTCCTCCTCGCCAAGAACGATACCGGCTATCGTAATCTGATGAAACTGACCTCCATCGGTCACACGCACGGATACTACTACAAGCCGCGGATCGACTTCGACCTTCTCGCCCAGCATCACGAAGGCCTCATCGCCACGTCGGCCTGCCTGGCAGGACCGATCAACGCACCGATGCTCGCCGGCGATCACGAGACGGCTTATCGCAACGCCAAACTGCTGAAGGACATCTTCGGCGACGACTTCTACATCGAGCTGCAGGATCACGGCCTGCCCGAGGACAAGCACGTCCTGGAGTTCGCACCACGCATGGCCCGTGAACTCGGCATCAAGCTCGTGGTGACGAACGATGCGCACTACATCAGGAAGGAACATGCCGTCCCGCACAACGTGCTGCTGAACATCAACAAGGATGCCACGCTCGCACGTACGGGACAGTTCGACGTCAAGCGGGATCTGCGCTACAAGGTCGACCAGATGTACCTGAAGACGCAGGCCGATATGGTCGAGCTCTTCAAGGACTACGGCGAAGGCATCGAGTCGACGCTCGAAATCGCCGACAAGATCGATCTCAAGATCTCGACCGACCTGCAGATGCCGCTCTTCCCCATTCCTCCGGAGTCCGATGCGACGACGCTCGAGGATTATCTGGAAGAACTGACGATGCAGGGACTGGAGAAACGCTATCCGGTTCTCACGTCCGAAATCCTCGATCGTACATCCTTCGAACTCAGCGTCATCAAACGCATGGGCTTCGCCGGATACTTCCTGATCGTGCAGGACTTCATCCGTGCCGCACGGGATATGGGAGTACGCGTCGGCCCGGGACGGGGCTCGGCGGCCGGTTCCATCGTCGCCTATGCCCTGGCCATCACGAACATCGATCCGCTGAAGTACGATCTGCTCTTCGAGCGCTTCCTCAATCCGGACCGTGTGTCGATGCCCGATATCGATATCGACTTCTCCGACGACAAGCGCGAGCGCGTCATCGAATACGTGAAGGAGAAGTACGGCGCCGAGTCCGTTGCCCAGATCATCACCTTCGGTACGTTGTCCTCACGCGCCGTCCTCAAGGATGTCGGCCGTGTTCTCGGCATCGACGTCGCGACGATAAATTCGATCACCGACAAGATTCCCGTGATCATGGGCAAGGTCAAGCCTCTCGTTGAGGCCATCGAACTGCCTGAACTCCGGTGGCTGAAGGATACCGGCGATCCGAAGCTCAAGGACCTCATCGAATACTCGACGGTACTGGAAGGCTTCGCACGGAACTCATCGCTCCATGCCGCGGGTGTCGTCATCGCGCCCGGCCCAATCTCCGACTTCGTGCCCGTCTACCAGACGCCGAATTCAGAACCGGCCACGCAGTACAACATGAAGGACCTCGAGGAAGCGGGACTCCTCAAGATGGACTTCCTGGGGCTGCGGACGCTGTCCATCATCGACAACACGCTCGAACTCATCAAACGGAATCATGGTATCGACATCGATATCGATGCCGTGGACTTTGGCGATCCGAAGACCTACGAGTTGTTCGGACGGGGCCAGACACTGGCGGTCTTCCAGTTCGAATCCGAACCGATGCAGAATGCCCTGCGTCAGCTCAAGCCAACCGTCCTCGAAGACCTCATCGCCATGAACGCCCTCTATCGGCCGGGTCCAATGGACAACATTCCCGACTTCATCGACCGGAAGCAGGGACGTAAGCCGATCGAATACCTGCATCCCATCATGCAGCCCGTCCTGGAGCGTACCTATGGCATCATCGTCTATCAGGAACAGGTGATGCAGCTCGTGCGGGACATCGCTGGCTTCACGCTGGCGCAGTCGGACGTGATGCGCCGCGCCATGGGCAAGAAGGACGAGAAGCTCATGCAGGAGCAGAAGGCCCTGTTCGTCGAGGGCGCGCAGAAGCATGCGAATCTCCAGTCCGATCTGGCACGCGAGATATTCGACCTCATCCTCAAGTTCGCGTCCTACGGCTTCAACAAGTCGCACTCCGCAGCCTATGCCTATCTGGCCTTCCAGACGGCATGGCTGAAGGCCAACTACCCTGCCGAGTTCCTCGCGGCGAACATGACGGCGGAACTGAACGACCAGAACAAGATCGTCGCGCTGATCGAAGAGGCGCGACGCTTCGGCATCACCGTACTTCCGCCCGACGTGAACAGATCCATGGCGACGTTCCTGGCCGACAAGAGCCTGATCTATTTCGGCATGGCGGGGATCAAGAACGTGGGCATCGGCGCCGTCGAATCCATCATCCGTGCGCGGGAAGACGCCCCGTTCACGTCGTTGTTCGACTTCACGGCACGGGTGAACAGCAAGGACGTCAACAAGCGCGTCCTCGAAGCGCTGGTATGTTCGGGAGCGTTCGATTCGGTGAAGCACGGCCATCGCGCGCAGTTGTTCGCCGCCATCGAGAATTCCATCGAGTATGCACGCCAGATCCAGGGCACGGGCAGCTCTCACATGGAGAGCCTGTTCGGCGAAGCCGAGGAGATCAAGCCGAGCGAGCCGATGCTGCCCAACTTCGAGGAATGGCCGGAGCGCGATCGTCTCAAACGCGAGCGCGACTACCTCAGCTTCTATATCTCGGGGCATCCCCTCAAGGAGTATCACGTTTCCGTATCGTCATACTCCAATCTGCTTCTCTCACGCATCGATCCGGCGAAGTCAGGATCCGTCGTGCGTCTGTGCGGCATCATCTCCGACATCCGGACGCGCCTCGACAAGCGCGAGAATACCATCGCCTTCGTCAAGGTCGAACAATATTCGGGATCGTGCGAGTGCGTGTTCTGGAGCGACAAGTTCCGGCAGTTCGCCGAGGTGCTTCAGCCCGACGCAGTGCTGGTCTTCATCGGCAAATGCGAGATCAACGGCGATAACGTCAAGATCTTCGTCGACGAAGCCCTGACACTGGAACAGGCCGAGAAGAAACTGACGAAGGGCTATCTTATTCGCGTCAATCCCGACCAGGTCGAATACGACACGCTGAAACAGTTGCGCGACCGCTGCAATACGTCCGATGCGATGGACAGCCTCAAGTTCCTGGTCGTCAAGGGTGAAGGTCGTGTCCAGTACACGTCGATGCTCAAGATCAAGGCGTCGAAGGAGACGACGAAGTTCCTGACCGAATCCTTCGGTGATGGGAACGTCCTGATCGATGTCGAGTCGTGATGCGACGTTGATCGATGAGCCATCCGTCGCGATCCAGGTCCCTACTGCCCGTTCGATGATAAACGTCGATAGCTTTCGATGAAGGCTGCCCGTTTGTCGATGAAGACGTTGTGGCTGGCTCCTTCGATGATGATCGTCCTGTCCTTTCCGAGAACGTCCCGGATGGCCTCGATGTGCACGGGATCGAAGAGTCCGTCATCCATACCGGCGATGAAGCCGACCGGCATGAGGGCGATGAGTCTGCGCCACGTTTCGCCCATGTTCAACATCGTGTAGCGTTCGGCCATGTAGATGCCGATCGTCGGCCCCGGCGTCATATCGCGCATGAGCTTCGCCGCGGAGTCCTGCCGCACGGCGGTCATGATCGTGTCCGCTTCGGATGATTTCACACGTGGCGTATAGGCTCCGGTCTGCATCGCAAGCGCGAAGCAGCGGCTCGCATAGATGAGTCCGGCCGTATCGAGGGTTCGTATCTGTCGTACCTGTTCCCTGAAGCGTTCCGTCGTATCGGCTCTGTCCAGCAGCGCCCGGAAGGTGCGTTGGTAGGACAACGGCGAGCTCGCGATGCAGAGCGAGCGGCAGCGATCGGGATGGGCAAGTGCATAGAACGCCGCCAGCGTACCGCCCCAGCTATGCCCGAGGAGGTGGAACGTCTTCAGGCCGTACCTCGCGGCAACGGTATCGATGTCCTCATGGAGATCGTCGAAGGTCCATCCGCCACGCGGCCGGTATCCCCTGCTTCGTCCGCAGCCTCGTTGGTCGAAGACGATGACGAAGTAGCCTGTCCGTGCCAGTTCCTTCGCGGCTCCGAGTTCGAAACCGACGCTGTTGTACCCGGGACCGCCATGAACGAAGATCACGGCGGGATCCGCGGGATCTCCGTAGGACTTGTGATAGAGCGTATCGACATTCCCCGCCGATGACAGGGCGGGCATGCTGCACCACAGGATGATGGTCAGCATCAACATGACGAGGTACTCCACGCGTGGAATACCGTCGCTGGAATCATGGTCCCGTTCGATACCTCTCGTGCGATTCGTCATACGATGGCGGTCAGTTCTCGTCGGGACCCTGCCGATGCATGCGCCGTGCACGGCTCATGATGCGCCGTGAGAGTTCTTCCTGGAACCTGGATTCGAAGACGAGGTACTTCGCATACTGTTCGACCGACAGCAGAGGCCTGACGCCTTCGTTGCGAGCCGCCACGGCATTCATCAGTTCCTTCGTCTTCTGGGTGAGGGCATCGCTCTTCGCCGTCAGTTCGGACTGCGAGGCCTTCTTGTCCAGGGCCTTCATGACGTCGTCGGCCGCATTGTCGACGGACTGCTTGGCCGTGAAAACCTGGTTCTGGAGCTTGTTGTAGGCACCGAAGAACTTCTCGACCTGATCGCCCTGCAGGCCGAGGACGTCCAGCAGTTTCACCTTCCGGAGATCCTCCACCTTGCGAAGCATGGCTTCGTGATGTTCTTTCCGGGGTTGCGCGACTACCGTGGAGATCATGATCGTCGCGATACCGGCGGTGAGCAGAAATGTCCGTAGCGTTTTCATCAAAGTCCTGCGAGAAGCTGTTCTACATCTTCATCCGTAAGGGCGGAAATCGTCCTGGTCGGGGGATCGTCCCGGTGCTGGCTCACGAGTTGGTCCACGATGTCCTCGTCGTAGAGCGTGGTCACGATGGCATCGGTCGCCTGCGGGACGTGGGCCGTACCGATCGGATTCTCCATCGAAAGCACCATCCTGTAGGGCTCTTCCGAGGAATCGATCATGTTCTCCATCGCCACGACCGGTTCGGCGATCGGTTCGACGACGGCATTGCGATCGAGTACGAAGAAGGCCACGGCCGCCACCGTCGCTGCGGGAAGGACGATCCAGCCGAGGAAGGCCGAGGAGCGCCTGGGGCGTTTCTTCAGCCGTTCGACGACATGGACCGAGAGGTTCCGCGCCGCATAGTCCATGGCATCGTTGCGGGCCGTACGGCTCATCGCCATACGGACGATCTTCATGTCATCCGCCTCGGTCTTCAGGTCGGGGTGATGAGCCAGAGCCGACCCGATACGCTCGGTTTCCTCCTGCGACAACAGGCCCGTGGCGTAGTCCGCGAGCACGGACTCGAGGTACTCTCTCGAGAGTCCGTTATCGCGCGTCGGCATCGTGTTCGAGCCAGGTTTCATAGTAGTCACTCGTACGTAGGGCCGTCGCGATCTTCTTGACGGCATGATGGTAGTTGGCCTTCAAGGCGCCAACGCTGGTGCCGACCATCTGGCTGATCTCGTCGTACGACAGCTCGTCGTAGTACCGGAGGCAGAAGGTCTCACGCTGTTTTTCGGGGAGCTTCGCGAGCACTCCCTTGAAGTAGTTCTCGAAATCGGATTGTTCACTCTGCTGCGACGGCGGAGGCTGGGTCGATACGACGTCGTGCTCGTCCTCACCCTCGCCGAAGGCGAAGAAGGAGACGATCCGTTTCCTGCGCCGCATATTGGAGCAGACGTTGACGGTGATCCGGTACAGCCACGTCTGCAGCGAGCTTTCGCCCTTGAACCTGTCCATTCCCTGGATGGCCCGGATGAAGACGTCCTGTGCGGCGTCCTGGGCGTCCTCCATCGACGAGAGGTAGCGGTAGGCTATGGAGAGTACGAAACGCTGGTGCCGACGCACGAAGATGGTCGCGGCCCGGTCACGGTCTCCCGTCCGGAACGCTTCCACGAGGTCGGCGTCGTTGTCCAGTGTCAAAATGGTCGTACTCACGAATGTGGCCCCGGAAAATACGAGGCTTTGTCACATGAGCGCGTATGGAGGTTTAACGGGCGTCAGGCCTTGGCCTTGAGCCAGCGACGGCCGCGCAGGACCACGAGCCCGACGACGGCGAAGATGGCATAGCCGATGACGATGGCCAGCCAGACGCCGTGCTGGGCGAGCGGCGTGGCATGCGACAGGACGTAGGCCAGTGGCAGTTGCAGGCCGAGGAGACATCCGGCAGTGATGGCCATGCTCGTGAACGATGCTCCTGCTCCGCTGATGACGCGTACCGAGACCACGCCGATGGCGAAGAAGATGTAGCCGAAGACCGTCGTATGGAAATACGACGTCGCCTCGCTGATCGTCGTCGGGTTCTTCGAATACAGTCCGGCGAACCACGATCCTCCGACCCAAATGCCGACAGCCAGCAGGGCCATGAGGATGGTGAGCTGGCGCATGCCCGAGCGATGATAGGCGAAGATACGCTCGATCTTGCCCGCACCCAGGTTCTGTCCCGTAGCCACTTCGATGGACATCCCCACGGCGAAGACACACATGAAGACGAGCATGTCGACGTTCAGACCGAGGGTATAGGCAGCGGTGACGGACGTACCGAAGCCGCCGACGATCATGAAGATGAACATCCGGTTGATGCCGACGGAGAGCATCTGGAGCGACGCCGGAAAGCCCTTCTCCGCTATACGGCCGAGGAGGCCGAAGTCGAGTCTGAACTTCGTGAAATTGAACCGTACGCCCGTCTTTCCCGTCGCGATGGCCCACATCGTCACGCAGCAGCCGAAGATCTGTGCCGATGCCGTGGCGAGCCCTGCTCCGGCCATACCCATTTCGGGGAACGGGCCGATGCCGAAGATGAGGAAGGGAGCGATGACGGCGTTGAAGATCGTCGTGAAGATCAGGACGACCATCGGGAAGACGGGATTACCCGTCGAGCGGACGATGGAGAACGTCTGGAAGTTCAGGAGGTTGGCGGCGACGCCGATGAAGAGCATGCTCATGTACGACAAGGCATAGGTGCCTACTTCCGTATTCATGCGCATGAGACCCGGTATGCCCGGCATGGCGATGTAGAGCAGGATCGTGATCATGAGCGCGATGAGCGCCATTCCTACCGTCGCCTGCGTGGCCGTACGGCCGGCCTCGTCGTGGTTCCCCTCGCCCACGCGCCGCGATACGATGATGCCCGTACCCACGCCGAAACCGCTCGCCAGCGTGAATACGAAAAAAGCCACCTGATCCGTGGATCCGATGGCTGCGATGGCCGCATCGCCCAGTCGACTGACGTAATACCGGTCGATGAGCGAATAGATCATGTTGATGAGAAAGCTGAATGCCATGGGAATGGCGAACAGACGCAACGACCGATCGACGGGATCGCTCGTGAGATTGACGGTAGATTTCATGTTCATGGCGCCGCTGTGACGAACATCATTGATGAATGTTTCGTCATGGGGCACGTCAATTATTCGAAGTAATTTCGGGTCACAAACCTACGTAAACATTACGCTGCATGATCCTTCCGGTTCTATTCCTCTGTTCCGGCCTGTATCTGGCCCGCCTGATATTCTTCTGGCGAGGGGCCCTCAAGCGACCTCCGCTTTCACCTGCCACCAACGACCATCTCCATGTCAGCGTCATCGTTCCCGCGCGGGACGAGGAACGGAACCTGGAACGTTGTCTGATGGCCCTCGTAAGCAGCGATTACCCTGCCGACAAGCTCGAAGTCATCGTCGTCGATGATCGTTCGACCGATGGTACGGCAGCCATTCTCGACGATTTCGCTGCCCGCTATCCCATGATCCATGCCCTGCATCGCACCGAGGCAGACGTCCATGCGAATCTGAAGGGCAAGCCCGGCGCCCTGCAGCAGGGGTTCGATTCGGCGCATGGCGATGTCTTCCTGATGACGGACGCCGACTGTCTTCCTCATCCATCGTGGGTCCGCTCCATGACGGAGCCCTTCCGCGATCCCACCGTAGGAATGACCGCCGGTATGACGACGATACGGTGCATCTCGGTGCTGGATCACGTCCAGGATGTGGAATGGACGTATACCCAGACCATGGCACGCAGTGGTATCAACAATGGTGTGCCCCTCGGATGCTTCGGTAACGATCTCGGCATACGTGCGAGCCTGTACAAGGATCTCGGTGGGTACGGGAACATTCCGTTCAGTGTGACGGAAGACCTGGCCCTCCTGCAGACCGTTCATAATGCCGGATGGCATGTGCGGTATCTCTGCGAACCGATGGCCACGGTGGAAACCCTGCCCGTATCGACCCTCGGCGAATACTTCCGGCAGCGCCAGCGGTGGGCCCGCGGTGGTATGGCTCTCGGTGGACGTGCCGCGCTCTTCGTCATCTCGAGTCTGGCCGTATGGACGGGTATCCTCGTCTCCATCATCACGGCACAGTGGATGTGGCTCCTGGTCTTCTTCGCACTGCGGATCATCGGAGATTCCACGCTGATCGCCTATTCTGCCGTTCGTCTGAAGAGATACGGCCTGCTGCCCTGGATCGTACCCTCCGTGTCCCTCCTGCTGCTCACGGAAATCATGCTGCCCATTCTGGTCACCAGACGGACCGTCGTGTGGAAGAATCAGGTATTCCGTTCCTGACGGGTCACACGTTCCACGAGGGCTGCGAGCGGTTCGAAGTGACGTCCCGTATGGTGATGAAGGGCGGCTTCGCATGTGACATTGACGCCATAGTATCCGTCGATCCCACCGTCGATGGCATCGATCTCCCTGCTCATTTCCGCAATGGCACTTTTCACGAGCTCGGGATAGTGCAATCCTCTGTCGCCTGCCATACCGCAGCACGTGCTTGACGTCGGGATCACGACGTTACGTGCGCAACGCGCGGCGATGGACCGCATGAGCCCACCGGCACCGAGATGGGCCGTACCGCATCCCGGATGCAGGACGACACGGTCGAGAGGTTCCGTGATCGCGATGGTGGGCAGGATGTACGTCGCGAGAAAGCGTATGGGATCGAGGAGGTCGACGTCGTGCTCCGACGTCATCCCCTCGATGGTGGCCGCACAGGTGCTGGCGTCGACGACGACGGGAATCCTGCCATCGGACAGTACCGACAGACGTTCCATCGTGCGTTCCGCCACGATGGATGCGGCATCGTCATGACCGCGTGAGGAGAATACCTGGCCGCAGCACATGGTCGTGCATCCGGGTACGACGGCTGCACGCAGACCGGCGCGCCGTGCCAGCTCGATGTGGAGATCGACGAGGGAGGTACGGTCTTCCCGCGTTCCCATCCACCTCGAACCACAGGCCGGCATGAGCCAGATGTCGACGGTCGTCGGTTCCCCGGAACCGATCGGCGTCGGACGACCGAGATGACGATGCCACGTGGGGAAGCCGCGATAGTCGGAGTTGATCGCTGCCGTCATGGACTCCACGGCGTCGGCGCCGATGGCTGCGGCCGTGCCGTGAGCGATGGTCTGGGCGATGCGCGATGCGGCATCGACGATGTCGAAGTTCCGTGCGAGGAACCGCATCGTGATTCCACTACCCGCGCGTTCGCCACGCAGACGCTTGATCATCGATCCCGTATCGATACCGACCGGACATACGGTTGCGCACATTCCGTCCGTGGCGCACGTATCGATCCCATCGTAGCGATAAGCTCGTCGTATCGGGCCGCGCAATGCGGGTTCGATGACTTCCTCGCGACGCAGGACGATGCGCTGACGGGGCGTGAGCGTGACTTCCCTGCTCGGGCATACATGCTCGCAGAATCCGCATTCGATGCAGCGGTCCGTTTCGGGATCCACTGAAGGTACGGGCTTGATGTTCCGGACGTAGGCGTCGGCATCGGTGTCGAGGATGACACCGGGATTCAGGATGTGGCGTGGATCGACGAGTTTCTTCAACCGCCACATGAGACCGTAGGCCTGCGTACCCCATTCCATTTCCACGAATGGCGTCATGTTGCGTCCGGTGCCGTGCTCGGCTTTCAACGATCCACCGTAATCGTTCACGACGATGCGGGCGATGTCTTCCATGAACCGACGATACTGGTTCACATCGTCCGCGGTCTCGAAGCGCTGATTGACGACGAAGTGGATGTTGCCGTCCTTGGCATGACCGAAGATGATGGCTTCCCTGTACCCATGCCGGTCGAACGCTGCATGCACAGCGCGTACGAGGTCCGCGAGATGGATGGGAGGGACCGCAATGTCCTCGTTGATCATCGTCGTCCCGGCAGGACGCATGGCGCCGATCGACGGCATGAGGCCTTTGCGGACCTTCCAGTACGAAGCCTGGATCGCAGGGTCGGTCGTCCATTCGGCAGGGCGTCGAAGAGGAAGGTTCGCCGTGAGCTCCCGTGCTGTCGTCATCGACGTCGATGCTTCGGACTCCGTCTCCGCCATGAATTCGACGAGTAACGCTGCGTTGCCCCGTTCCGCGCCGCGAACGGCATCGGGAACGTCTGCGAGCCTGCGTATGCTGAAGAGCGAAGCATCGTCCATCAGCTCCACCGCCGCCGCTCCCGCATCGCGCAGAGGTGTGATGGCAGCACAGGCATCGTCGAGATCGGCGAAGAGCAGAATGGACGTGATCTTGTGCCGCGGGTCGGCGACGGTACGGAAGACGACTTCCTCGATGAAGCCGAGCGTTCCTTCCGATCCCACCATCAGACGGCCGAGGATGCGTGCTGGCTCGTCCTCGTCGAGAAAGGCATTGAGCGAATACCCGACGGTATTCTTGATGCGATACTTGCTTCGTATACGATCCGTCATCGCCGTATCCGTACGGATCTCATCGCGCAACGCAGCGATACCTTCGTGGACAGTGGCTGCTTCCTTCCTCAGCACGGCATCGGCATCCGGATCGGCAGTACGGATGCGTGTGCCATCGGCAAGCATGTACGTCAGACTGTCGATGGTGTGGTAGGAGTTCTGTTCCGTGCCGCAGCACATGCCGCTGGCATTGTTCGCCACGATGCCGCCGATCATGCAGGCCATGATCGATGCGGGATCCGGACCGATCTTCCGTCCGTACGAGCGCAGGACGGCATTGGCCATACCTCCGCGTACGCCCGGTTCCACACGAAGGAGCCGGCCGTCGTCTTCAACGGCGCAGCGTTTGAAGTGCTGGGAGAGATCCACGAGGATTCCGTCGGTGACGGCCTGGCCGCTGAGACTCGTGCCTGCGGCCCTGAAGGTCAGGTGCTGTCCTGTACGGCCGCATTGCAGCAGCAGTTCCCGTACGTCGTCCGCGGAACGCGGCTGTACCACTGCCCTGGGCACGAGCCGGTACAGGCTCGCATCGTGAGCGAACTTCAGTCGATCGGTCAGTCGTTCCGAGATCGTATATGCCACGGATGTCTCCGTTTCAACGTCAGCGTATCGAACCGTATCGGCGTCAAACCTGGAAGACGCCGTTCTTCATGTCCGGGAGATCGTCGTTATGGGAGGCCACGGCGATACCGCGCGAGATGACGGCACGTGTGTCGGTGGGTGAGATGATGCCATCGACCCACAGGCGCGAAGCTGCGTGGATCGGTGTCGTCGTCTCGTCGTATTTCTTCTGTATCTCGTCGAGCATGGCCTTCCGTCCTGCTTCGTCGAGCTGTTGTCCCTGCTTTTCGAGAGCGGCCAGCCGGATGGTCAGCAGTGTCTTCGAGGCCTGTGCACCACCCATGACGGCGATCTGGGCCGTAGGCCAGGCATAGATGAAGCGCGGATCGTAGGCTTTGCCGCACATGGCATAGTTACCCGCACCGTAGCTGTTGCCCAGGATGATGGTGAACTTCGGTACGATACTGTTGGCAACCGCATTGACGAGCTTTGCACCGTCCTTGATGATGCCCCCTTGCTCGGCGCGCGTACCGACCATGAAGCCGGTGACGTCCTGCAGGAAGACGAGGGGAATACGGCGCTGGTTGCAGTTCAGGATGAAGCGCGCGGCCTTGTCGGCGCTGTCGGAATAGATCACACCGCCAACCTGCATCTCCCCCTTCGCGGAGCGCACGATCTCGCGATTGTTCGCGACGATGCCGACGGCCCAGCCGTCGATACGGCCATAGCCGCAGACGATGGTCTTGCCGTAGTCGGCCTTGTACTCGTCGAATTCACTTCCGTCGAGCAGACGCGCCAGCAACTGGTGCGTATCATAGGGCTTACTGCGTACGTCCGGCATGATGCCGTAGATCTCGTCCGCATCGTGAAGCGGGGCCACGGGCTCGGTCCGTGAGAACACGGCCTTCCTGCCCTTCGACGGTGCGAACTTGTCCACGAGCGAACGGATCGTGCGGATCGCTTCTTCGTCGTTGGCGACCTTGTAGTCCACAACGCCGCTGATGGACGAATGCATCGTGGCGCCGCCGAGCGGCTCGATATCCGTCTTCTCGCCGATGGCGGCCTCGACGAGGGCCGGGCCTGCAAGGAAGACGCTGCCCGTACCTTCCACGATCAACGCTTCGTCGCTCATGATAGGCAGATAGGCTCCACCGGCGACGCACGGACCCATGATCGCGGCGATCTGCGGCACTCCGAGGGCCGAGAGCATGGCGTTGTTGCGGAACTGCCTGCCGAAGTGTTCCTTGTCTGGAAATATTTCGTCCTGCATCGGCAGATAGACACCTGCGGAGTCAACGAGATAGATGATGGGCAGTCTGTTCTCCAGGGCGATTTCCTGGGCACGCATGTTCTTCTTCGCCGTCATCGGGAACCAGGCACCTGCCTTGACAGTGGCATCATTGGCAACGATCATGCATTCACGGCCGCTCACGACCCCTACCCCAGTGACGACACCGGCGGACGGTGCGCCGCCTTCTTCTTCGTACATACCATGGGCGGCGAACAGGCCCACTTCGAGGAAGCCGGAGTTCTCGTCGAGAAGCATATGGATACGCTCGCGTGCGGTGAGCTTGCCCTTGGCACGATGCCGTTCGATGGCCTTCTTGCCCCCACCGAGCATCTCTCGTTCACCCTTGGCGTCGATCACCCGCATGATCTGACGGTTGGCGTCGTAGTTCTTTTCGTACGTGAAGTCGTGGTTGATCGCGGAACCGATCACGCGTGCCATGGTAACACCGTAGGATGGAATTGGCGGATACGAAAAAGGCGTTCACACGGAACGCCTTTCAACATCATGTCGACGTTGGTCACTTGCCTTGTTGTGCGGGTTGCTGCTGCTGGGGCTGCTGTTGTTGCGGTTGCTGACCGGGAGCGGGAGCGCTCGGTACGGCGACGGGCATTTCGGCACCCTGCGTGACAGGTGCGCGTTCGGCAGTACCCGTGGGCAGGAAGACCTTGTTGATGACGATGGACAGCAGCATGATGGCGACGGCGAGACCGATCGTGACGTTCTGGAGAACGTTACGGCCTTGTCGAACGCCGAACAGGTTGTTCATCTGACCACCGAGGCCACCCATACCGGAGACCATGTCGGCTTTGCCGGGTTGGATCAGCACCGCGCCGATGAGGAAGATCGACATGATCACGCAGAGGATGACGAGGAAGATTTCCATGTTGGGTCTGGACGGAATGGTTGCTGGGATTATCGAGCCACAAAAGTACGCAGACCGCAGGTCATGGGCAACCCAGTCCCACGCAAATCGGTTTGCTGAAGTCCACGGCCCGTGCGCCGAACCAGGCCAGGAAGGTATCGTAGCGCTGCTCGTTCCTGACGAAGTAGTCGTTCATCTCCTGCTTGTCGCCCCATGAATACAGCCACCAGAAGTATTCGTTGATCCACCCGCCTTCAAGCACGGTGTTCTGCCATTGCAGGAGGTCGTTGGGATATTTCTCGAGATAGCCTGCCTTCACCCACGAGCGGATGAAGCGGGCCCTGAGGCTGACGAGCTGGGCGATGGAGAGGCGTGGAATCCTCCCCTGCCCCGGAGCCGAAAGGTACTGTGCTGATACGGCCACGTTGTATTCGAAGGCCGTGGGGAAGTTCATCGCACTGGCATCGCGCGGATTGGGCTGGTTCAGCAGGGCGTCCGAACAGAGATTGATGGGATCGGTGGAATCCCCGATCGCCAGGGCGCTGTTCCAGGTATCGAAGAGTAGCTTGCTGATCTCGCGGGTACGATAGGTAGAACGTTCGGCCATGAGGAATATCTCACCGTAGAGGACGGCCCAGATCTTGTCCGGACGGTCCACGTGGGCCTTGCAGAGCCAGTAGTAATTGGTCGCGAAGGCCGGTTCCACCTGCGTGCCCTTAAGCCAGTAGTCCACGGCTTCCTTCCTGTTGCCGTCGATGAAGGCGGCGGCACCGAGTTCGTAATGCAGACGTCCCGACTTCGGATATGCCTTCAGCCCTTCACGGTAATATGGAAGGGAGCGAGACGAATCGTCGAGAAGGTCGTAACAGTTCCCCATGAGCTGATAGCCCCGATCGAGCAGTGACGTATCCCTGTAGATCGGCTCCAGAAGTTCGATGGCGCGTTTGTAGTTCTTCGTCATGGCGATGGCAATGACACGTTCGTACTGGAACGGGATGTTCTTCGGATCCAGCGCCAGTGCCTTGTCCCATGCAGCCAGGGCCGCCTCGGCCTGGTTACGGTTCATGTAGTCGATGGCTTTCTGCGCTTCCACCTGGGCCCTGTCCTTGTCCGTCTGTGCATGGATGGCGAAGAGGGGCAGGATAACAGTGACGAGAAATGTGATCCAGCGGCTTTTTTGCGATCTTGGCATGGGGGGTGCATGTTGTTAATATCGAGGAACGTCACATGAACAGCGTCCTGGCGACTATGACGATGGTCCTGATCGTCGCCATCTTCCTGACCGGTTGCCTGACGGTCGAAAAGAAATCCTACAAGATTACGATGACGGGGGAACAATCCGGCAAGTGCACGATCACCTACTACAACATCGTGTCGACGAAGGATGACGGCAAGGATATATCGTTCAAGGACTATGCCGAGCTGGTGACCGACTATCTCGAAGGTACGAAGCTCGAAGATGAACTGGTAGGATGTCGTAACGTCACGAAACGTCTGTACACACAGGGCGACAAGCTCTGCGGTGAAATATCCTTCGACTTCGACAGTCTTTCGACCGTCCGGATGTATCGCTACAATGCCGCCGCCCCGTTGATGATGTACGTATCCGGGCTCAGCAACGAGACGTATGCCACCAGCAACGGTACGTGGGGTGGAGAACGAATGCCGGTCGTATTCTGGGCGGCGAATGCGAAGGAGCTGACGTTGCAGAATACGGTCACGGAGATCGACACGGGACACGTGGGCCTGGCTCCGCAGTACGAACAGTGGAAACACATGAAACGATGAGGGGTACCTTCCCGTCGGTACGCGGCAGTGGTCGCACATTCATTGGAACATCCACGAACGACACAGGATGACGATGCTACGCTTTTCGATGATGATGATCTGTACGATCTGTATCGGTTGTGCCGGAACGGGCATGAAGAAGGCGGCCACACCTCCGAGTCTTCTCTGGCGTGTACAGGTTCCGGACGGAACGCAGTCCTACGTCTTCGGTACGATTCACGTCCGCGACTCGTCGATCTTCATGCAGCGCGACTCCATCCTGATCCTGATGCAACGTTGCAAGGATCTCTATGCGGAGCTGAATCTCGATTCGGCCGCCTCGTCCCTCGATCCCTCCGCGATGATGATTCCGGGCGGGAAGACGCTGAAGGACCTGTACTCGCCCGCGGACTATGACCTGATCATGAAGGCGCTGAAGGAGAAGCTGGGACCGATGGCCGTCATGGCCGATATGCTGAAGCCCGCCGCCATCGTGGCCCTGCTCAGCCTGGATGGAATGGAGACGACTGCCGATCAGGGAATGGACGAATTCCTGTGGTCGGAAGCGCGTCGACGGGGTCTTGATGGACGGAGCCTTGAAACGGTGGACGAACAGCTTTCCGCGCTGGACGCGATGCCGAACGAGATGCTGACGGAGTTCGTCAAATCCATGGGTGAACAGGATTCATCGTCGAAGGCGCTGCTGAAGGCCTATATCGGTGAAGATCTTTCGTCCATCGACGATCAGATGAAGGAACTCGACGCATACGGTCAGTTCTCCGCGGCCATCAACACGCGCCGCAATGCGCGTATGGCCGACCGGCTGCAGGCAGTCATGAGATCGAAGCCGGTCTTCGTCGCCGTGGGCGCTGCACATCTGCCGGGTAGCAAGGGGCTGCTCGCCGAGCTACGTGAACGGGGCTTCCTCGTCTCCCCCGTTCTCGGTGGACGTCGCCTCGATATCAGAACGATGAAATGATCGTGTGAGATGCTGGCCACACCGACTGGACGTCAGGGTACGCCAAGGACGATCTTCCGTATGACGGATGCGCGGCGCTGCAACGTCGCCACGTACCCGCCGGGTTGCAGGGAAGGCCCCGCGAACGGTGTATCGAAGGTGTGGGTAGCCGTCGGCTGCAGGATGCCTGCCGCATCGTGAATCGATACCCTCCAGCGATCATCCCTGTCGTCGTCGATGCCGATACGCCATGCACCACGGATAGGCTTGGGGGCTACGCCCATACCGGAAATAGTTACGGACGATATATTCTCATCGCTTATGGAGACGATGGACGACAGGACCGTGCGTGCCGCTTCGGCCAATGCGATGGCGCGTGTCACTGCTGCTTCTTCGAATACCTTCGCCGGAAGGTAGAGAGAGGCCGTCGTATTGGTAATGGAGGTGCGGACGAGGATGACGTTCGTCAATGGTCCTTGCGACCACGAGTACAACGACTGTCTGAACTGCAGTCCGGGAGGAAATCCCGTTTCTGCGGCAATGTCCTCGCCTTCCCCGTAGTACGCCAGGTCTCCGTCGTGGAAGCTGGCGGTCAGATCTTCATCGCCGAAGCCGCGACCGATGGTGACCTTGTACCGATCGGCGAGGTGTGAACACGTCCTGATTCTGCGAGTTGCGGAGCCAGATGTTGCCCGACATTCCCCGTGCGATGCCGAAGCCACCGATCCCGATGCTGGAACGCGTGAATTCGCAAGGACTCGTTGTCGTGGACAAGGTATGTTCCCTGCCCCCGGAGCGATGCCGACGAACGGAGAAGAGCCAGTATCGTCGCTCCACGAACGAGGTTCACGGGCAGGATCACGGGATCACTCCACGTATGGACAGGCGACGATCGCTCCGCTCTTCTTGGACTGCATTGGAGGCACCGCATTCGCGCAGTCCGGTCTTGCGATCGGACAACGCGTCCGGAAGCTGCAACCGCTCGGTTTGTTGAGCGGTGTCGGAATGTCCCCTTCGAGCATGATGCGTTGCTTGTCCTTGCGATGCGGATCGGGCTCCGGTACTGCGGAGATGAGTGCTCGTGTATACGGATGCGTCGGGTCGAAATAGACGTCGTCAGCCGAACCGATCTCCACCATGCTACCGAGGTACATCACGGCGATACGCTGGGAGATGTGGTAGACGACGGAGAGGTCGTGAGCGATGAAGAGATAGGACAGGCCGAATTCCTTCTGCAGGTCGTCCATGAGATTGACGACCTGGGCCTGCACCGACACGTCGAGAGCTGATACCGGTTCGTCACAGACGATCAGGTCGGGATTGGTGGCCAGGGCACGTGCGATGCCGATACGCTGGCGTTGTCCGCCGGAGAATTCATGCGGGAAGCGTGCTGCGTATTCGGGTTGGAGTCCTACCTTCTCGAGTAGCCATGCGACCTTGTCGTCGATCTGCTTCGACGACATCGACGAAGCCTTGTGCAGTTCGAGGGGCTCACCCACGATCTGGCGCACGGACAGACGCGAGTTGAGCGACGAGTACGGATCCTGGAATATCATCTGGATCTTCTGCCTGAAGGACTTCAGATCCTTCTCGCGCAGCTCCAGGAGGTTCGTCTTCGTGCCGTCTTCCGCGAAGTAGTTGATCTCGCCGCCGAGCGTGACGTCCGGCGACACATGACGAAGGACATTGACGATGGCGCGGCCGACGGTCGTCTTGCCGCAACCGGATTCCCCTACCAGACCGAGCGTCTCACCACGATTGATCGTGAAGCTGATGCCGTCGACCGCCTTGACGTCCGCCACGCGGCGCTGGAACACACCGCCGAATACCGGGAAGTAGACTTTCAGGTCCTTGATTTCAAGCAACGGCTTGCTCATGCTGATACTCCGGCAGGCTCTACGAGATGGCAACGGACGGAATGGCCGGGGACGATTTCACGCAACGGCGGTTCTTCCGTATCGCACTTGGCGATCTTCACTTCGCATCGCGTGCAGAATTTGCAGCCGACAGGAAGGTTCTGGATACTCGGGACGTTGCCTGGAATGGCCTGCAGACGCTGGTGCTTGGAACGTTCCTTCTCGGGACGCGGAATGGAGTTCAGCAGCCCCTTCGTATATGGATGGAGCGGCGAGTCGAAGAGGTCCTGGACCGTCGCCACTTCCTGGATCTTGCCGCCGTACATGACGATGACGCGATGGCACAGTTCGGCGACCACGGCAAGATCATGCGTGATCAGCACGATGGCCGCTTCCTTGCGGCGGGTCTTGAGTTCGAGCATCAGCTCCAGGATCTGTGCCTGGATGGTCACGTCGAGTGCGGTCGTCGGCTCGTCGGCGATCAGCACGGCCGGATTGCATGCGAGGGCGATGGCGATCATCACGCGCTGGCGCATACCGCCGGAGAACTGGTGCGGATAGTCGTTGATACGCTTCTCGGGATCGGGGATGCCCACTGCACGCAGCATCTCGATGGCGCGCAGGCGCGCTTCCTTCGCCGACAGCTTCTCGTGAGCCTGCAATACTTCGGCGATCTGCATACCGACACGGAAGACGGGATTCAGCGACGTCATCGGCTCCTGGAAGATCATGGCGATCTCCTTGCCGCGGATCTTGTACATGTCCTGATAGGACAGCTTGACGATGTCCATGCCCTTGTACTTGATCTCACCGCCCATGATGCGTCCCGGAGGATCCGGAATCAGCTTCATGAGCGACAGGGCCGTAACGGACTTGCCGGAGCCCGATTCGCCCACGATGCCGAGCACTTCACCCTTGAAGACATCGAACGAAACGCCGTCGACGGCCTTCGCCCAGTTGCCTTCGATATTGAAGTAGGTCTTGAGGTCGCGGACCTCGACGAGTGGTTCCTGTGTCATTAGCGCAGACGCGAGAATACTTTCGGATCGAATGCCTCACGAACGCCTTCTCCGATGAAGACGACGAGCGTGAGGGTGAAGAACATGGCCGCCATGGGAACCATGACGAGCCAGTACTTGGTAAGGTACTGAAGGCCGACACCGATCATCTGTCCCCACGACGGCGTTGGCGGAGCGAGTCCGAAGCCGAGGAAGTCGAGGCTGACGAGCGCTGTGATGGCTGCCACGAGAGCGAACGGGAAGAACGTGATGACGGGTACCAGCGTATTCGGGAAGATGTGCTTGAGGAGGATCTTGCGCGTCGGAACACCGATCGACACCGCTGCCGCCACGTAGTCCTTCGACTTCTCGCGGTAGAACTGTGCCCGCATCTGCGTACAGATGGCCATCCACGCGAAGATGGTGAGGAAGACGGTGAGGAGCAGGAAGGTCGGCTCCACGAAGCTGACGGCGATGATGATCAGGAAGAGGAACGGCAACGAGCTCCATATTTCCAGGAAGCGCTGCATCAGCATGTCGAACCATCCTCCGATATAGCCCATGAGGGCGCCGATGGGAATGCCGATCAGGTATTCGAGGATGGCCACGAGCAGGGCGAAGGACAGTGATACGTTGAAACCGTAGGACATGCGCGACAGGACATCGCGGCCCCGGTCATCCGTACCGAGCCACCGCGAACGTCCGTTCGGGTCGGCCTGGAAGGGTTCGAGGAATTTCTCGTTTCCGGTCGTCGTGAAGTCTTCGTTGGGCCCGAACGGATAGAGGGGCATCAGCACCCAGTTGTCCCCGTTCTGCTTCTCGAAGCGTTCCTGGAGTGCACGGTAGTCGCACTCGCCATTCTCCCCCGTCATACCGAAGGTCGTGCCACTGAAGAAGCTCGATGGCTTCAACGATTCGATGGGGATGATGCTGGCGATGAAGTCGCGGCCCGCCGGCGAATACCACTCCCCTTCGTAGCTGACGACGAGGGCCTTGTTGTTCACGGCCAACGGCAGAAGGAACGACAGGAGGTACGAGACCGCCAGGATGATGAGCGAGTAGTAGCCTCGGCGCAACGTCTTGAACTTGCGCCAGCGGCGTTGGTTGATGGTTTGAGGTTTGGATGGAGTCGCACTCATGGCAGCTTACCGGAAGCGGATGCGCGGGTCGACCAGCGCAAGCATGAAGTCTGAGATGATCGAACCGACCAGCGTCAGGATGACGTTGATGACGGTGAAGGCGAAGAAGACGTTCGAATCGCGATAGACGATGGCCTCGAACGACAGCTTGCCGATTCCGTCGATGTTGAAGGCAACCTCGATGAGATAGTTGCTGGCGAGCAGCACGGAGATGACGCTACCGATCGTGGCCATCAGCGGAATGATGGAGTTGCGCATGCCGTGCATCCAGATCACGCGCGATTCGCGCAGACCCTTGGCGTAGGCGGTACGGATGAAGTCCTGTCCGAGCGTGTCCAGCAGCGAATTCTTCATGAGCATGGTGAGCGTCGCGAAGCCGCTGATGGTATAGGCGATGGTCGGAAGGACGAAGTACCAGAGCCTGTCCCCTATCTTTTCGATCAACGACAGTTGATCATAGTCGTTGGACTGGAAGCCGCCCGTCGGGAATATCTGCAGGAAGGATCCGCCGCCAAGGAGGACGAGCAGCAATGCGCCCAGTGCCCAGCCCGGAATGGAATAACCCACGAAGACGGCACTCGACGAAATGACGTCGAACGTGCTCCCATGGCGCAGCGCCTTCTGCACACCGAGGTAGAAGCAGATGATGTAGCTGAGGATGAAGCCGATCAGCCCGAACTGCATCGATACGTGGATGCGGTCCATGATCAGTTCCGTCACGGGCTTGCGATACTGGAAGGACCGGCCGAAGTCGAACGTGAGAAGTCCACTGCGTTCGAGTCGATAGACCCACACGCTGTTGGCCGTCTTCGACGGATCGATATGCCATTCGTCGAGTCTGACGCTCTGGTTCTCGTATTCGAAGACGGCGAGCTGGCCTGTCGCGTCCTTCTTGACGATGACGCGATGCCCTTCGCCGACGTTACGCGGCTCGCCGATGGCGGCCTGGTAGTCGTCGACCGGGCGAGGCCACGTTCCGAGCCAGATGAGGTAACGCTTCCAGATCGGTTCGTTGACCTGATGATAGCGTTGCAATGCCTCGAGCTGACTCGGTGGAATCGCCATCCCCTCGGTACCGAGGGCACTTCCCGCACCCTCGGCGCCGTTGCCCTTCTTCAGGGCATTCAGTTGCTGCTCGTACGCGCCACCGGGAGCGTACTGGACGATGAAGAAGACAACGATCGTACAACCAAGGAACGTCGGAATCGCCAGAAGCAGACGCCGAATAAAGTACTGGAGCATGTGTTAGCGTTTGTACTGTTTCCAGAACTTCATTTCGATGACCGACTTCGGATCGGCGAGAGCGCTCTTGTTCTTGCGCGCTTCGTCCAGGGCCTGCTGCTTGGCCGGATCGTGCCACCACGTCGTGGCGATCGTGCGATAGGCATAGGCGAGCTGGGCATACCTGGGCAGACCGTACTCCGGCATGCCGAAGCGGTTCCAGTGCGCTACGCGGATCCCCTTGGGATTCCACCAGAAGCTGGACATGTAGGTCTGATAGGCCAGACCGTCGATCTCGCGGATGATTTCGATCTGATGCTTGATGTCGAACGTCGAATCGTATTCGGCGCAGAGCTGATCCACGCGGGCGCTCTTGAAGCCCTGGATGTTGTTGTTGTCGTTCTGGTCGGCCAGCTTGCTGAGGAGCGACGTTTCGGGATTGGGGGTGACGAGGCCACCGTATCCGTAGGCGAAGATCGTGAAGTTACGTTCGTCGACGTTCTTGAGGATGGCGTTCCAGTCCATGAACTTCAGCTTGAGATCGATACCGGCCTTGCGGAGTTCCTGCTGATACGGCGTCAGGAAGCGCTCCAGCGGCTTCTGGATCGGCAGTTCGATCACGAACGGCTTGCCGTTCTTGGTAAGGAGACCATCCGAGTTACGCGTTGCCCATCCTGCTTCGGCCAGCAGCTTCTGCGCCTGCTCCGGATCGTACTGCACGGGCGGGTTGGAAGGGTTGGCGTATACGGTGTTCGGTTGGAAGGTATTGTAGATTTCGTAGTCGTTGTACAGCAGCTTTTCGACGACGGCCGCACGATTGTACAGCATCTGGAAGGCCTTGCGGATGCGGATGTCGTCGAACGGCGGCTTGCGCATGTTGAAGGTGACGCCCTGCGTACCCATCGGACCGTCCGTATACATACGACGGCGCAGAACCCAGCCGTTCTTGAGGGCATCGTACGTGGTATCGTTGATCCACTTCTCCGTGGTCATCATGTTGAACCGATACATGTCGGATTCACCGGACTTGAACTTCTCGTATTCGAGAATTGGATTGTCCTTGACCACGAGAACGTTGATGCGATCGAAGTTACCGGTACCCTTGTTCATGGGATAGTCCTTGGCCCAGTAGTCGTCACGGCGCGTCATTGCATAGGACTGGCCGGCCTTGATGTCGGACTCGAGGGCGATGTATTCGCCCGAGCCGGACGGCATGTTCATGTTGTACTTCTCGAGGAATTCCTTGCCCGTGAGATTGCCGATCTCGTGCGACGGCAGGATGAACATCCCCGTACCGAAATACAGGAGGTCACGGAAGTTGACGGTCTTGGCCTTCACTTCGACGATGTACTTCGACTTCGCGACGGGCGTCTCGAACTTGCCGTAGACGAGGTTGAGCGCTGGTTCGAGGATGGACGGATCGACGAGCAGCTTCCACGTCGCCACCACGTCTTCTGCCGTCACCGGCTTGCCGTCGGCGAAACGTGCGTTCGGATCGATACGGAAGGTGAACGTCTTCTTGTCGGTGCCGATCTTCCAGTGCGTCGCGATGCCGGGAGCATAGTCCAGCGTGATAGGATGCTGCGAGATCAGTGTCTCATAACAAATGGCGGCAATATCCTGCGTGTTGACCGTCGTGGAACCCTGGCCATACGGACGGAACGTGTTCGGGAACGAGCTTTCCGTATAGGATATCTGACCACCGGTCTTCGCATTCGGATCGGAGACGAGCTTGATGTCTTCGTCGGTCGGCACATAGGTCACGAATCCCATACCTTCGGCGATCTTTTCGAATCCCGCGCCACCGAGGGAGTCCGGTACGCTCGGATCTGCTCCGGGCGGCGTATCGAACTTTTTCCACGTGTTCTTGACGTTGAGGGAATCTGAAGGGGTCGTTGTCTTCCGGCCGCAACCGGAAAGAGCGAGCGATACGACGGCGACAGCCAGTATCGTCAACGAGAAAAGACCAGGATGCCGACGGACCATGATCGTGGTGCTCCAAATTGTGTAGGCATGCGTATGCGTCAACGGATCGAACAGCAAATATACGTGGCGCCGTTTCCACAGGCCAAGTTTTTGTTTTGCTCACGAAGAGCGCAATTTCGCATATCTCCATGCATCATCAACGTATACGCCCTTCATGAAGACGATCCTCCCCGAAGACCTTCCCCATCGTGATCGCCACCAGTTGCTGCTCAGCGGCGTCGCCCCCCGTCCCATCGCCTTCGTCGCCAGTCAGGACCGTGAAGGACACGTCAATCTGAGCCCGTTTTCCTTCTTCAACGCCTACTCGTCGAGGCCTCCGATCGTGGCCATCGGACCGGCCGTGAGCGCCCGTACGGGTGTGGCGAAGGACACGTGGCTGAACATTCTGGAAACGGGTGAATGTACCATCAGCGCCTGCACCTATTCGATGGTGGAAAGCGTGAACCTGGCCTCGTGCGAGTACCCGCGAGGCGTGGACGAATTCGTGAAGTCGGGCTTGACGAAGCGTCCTTCGTCGTATGTGACCCCGCCCGGTGTAGCCGAGTCCCCGTTCATCATGGAATGCCGGCTGATGGAAAGCATCGAGCTGCGGCGCGATATCGGCGGCAACGGTAATATCCTGTTGCTGGAAGCCATCTGCTTCCATGTATCGGACAGCGTCATGGTGGATGGACGCATCGATCCGCGGCGGATGGATCTGGTCGCCCGCATGGGCTACAATTACTACAGCCGGGTGTCGCCCGAGGCCGTCTTCGAAGTGCACAAGCCCACATGGAACGGTATCGGCGTGGATGCGCTGCCCGATCATATCCGCGAAAGCGACATCCTTACCGGAAACGATCTGGCGAAGCTCGCAGGCGTCCAGGTATTACCCATGCTCGATGGATCCTTCCCGACCTTCACGTCGGAGTTCACGGCGGATTCCATCGATGTCGAACTGGCCGCCGGCAAGCCTGAAGCCGCACTCTATGTGTTCATGAATTCAGGACAACGCCACGACAGGAATGCCCGGCACCGTATCGCGCAGGAATTCCTCCGCAAGGCGATGGTGGACGAAGCCTGGCAGACCCTGCTCCTAATGGAGTAAGGATGCGGTGTGGATCGTCGACGTCGTGCGGACGACGATACGGTAGGCGCCCGACGGCAACATGCGCGTGTCGATCTGGAAGCGTACCGCACGGCCGTCGCGTTGTGAAGGCTGGGCCGCCATCAGCATGCGTCCGGTGACGTCGTAGAGTTCGAGACCGATCTCCCCCGCGTCGTCCGTAGCCACGACGATGGATGCGACGTCGACGACGGGATTGGGTGCGATGCTGACACCGGCGACAGGCCTGCCGCCGTCCTCGTTCACGCCGGTCGTGATGATGCCCGACTTGAATACGCCGTGACCGTACGTGCCGCAGTAGGCGGCCATCTTTCCTGTCGGGAGCTGATCACGCGTCAGTTCGACGGTGCGTACGATGACGTCCTGAGGAAGACCGTCGTTCCACTGTTCCCAGCCATCGCCCCAGTTATTGGAGACGAGGATACCTCTCGTGTCGGCCGCAGCGAGAAGGGCGCTGCCCCACGTCGGATGTTCGAGAATGCGCCAGATGCGCGTGTTCTCCGTTCCCTTCAGCCTGAACCACGTGCGTCCGGTATCGTTGCTCTTGAACATGCCGGTGCCGACGCTGGACGTGCCGACGATGGAGTCCGTACCACAGTAAACGACGTTGGAGTGGAAGCGCGAGGGCCATACGCAGAGGACACGCTTGCCTTCGAGGCCGATGGAATCCTTGGACCATGTGACGCCGTTGTCCCGTGACCACAACACGCCCGGCAGGCCGCGACCGTCACCGGCCATGAAGACCAGGGCCGTGTCGGCTTCGCTGATGGCGATGCTGCGTGTGGATACCGGCTCGTTACCCGGGCGTACGAGCGTCTTGCACGAATCGGTCGACGTCTGGAAACCATCGCTGGTATTGACCTGTGCCGTCATGATCAGCGGCGGATCGTAGGCACGCACGAGGAACTGTTCGATCTTCATGAGGTCGTTCTCCGGTTGCGTCGACCACTCTTCACCGGCATTGGTGGAGCGGACGAGGCCTCCGGTGAAGGAGAAGGGCTTGATGACTGCAGCGATCCAGTAGCGGGAATCGGCGGGTAGACGGAGAATGTCGCGTACGGAATATCCCTTCAGGACCGGATCGCTCCACGTTCCCCCATCGTTGCTGCTGATGCGATAGCCCATTCCGGAATAGTATTCCATGTTGGCGTTCGCGTCTTCGTACAGCGGAGGTGCGGAATCGCCGCATACGACCAGGGCGTCGGGCGAGCTGAAGACCTTGATGCGATGTACGTAGGGTTCCGTTCCGGGCAGTGCTTTCCACGTCTGTGCCTGCGTCGCGGCGGTGAAAAGGGAGAGGGCGGCGAGAAGGATGATGTGTTTCATGTCGATATCGACGAGTTGGTCAATGAGTTGGTTCCACGGCGCACAGCAACGTGCCCTTTTCCACGGCGATCCCTTCCTGTGCGGTCAGATGCTGGATGATACCGGCGATCGGCGACTTGATGGCATTCTCCATCTTCATGGCCTCGAGCGTGAACAGGGTGTCGCCCTTCTTGACCGTCGTGCCGGTTGACGTGAGGATGGTCTTCAGAAGTCCGGGCATCGGTGCGGCCACGCGTACCACGCGCGACTGCGCGGCCGGCGAAGCCTGGAGGATGGCGAGAAGGGCGTCGTGACGTTCGTCGATGACCTTGGCGGTGTAGGTATAGCCACGCAGGGAAATGGCGACATGGCTGATGCCGTCGCTCGTGATAACGACGGGAACCGTCGTTCCGTCGATGTCCGCCTGCCATACATGGCGTCGTCCCGTCGGTTCGAGCCGTACCGTCATACCGTCCGTCGCTGCCGTACCCTTCGCATCGAGATCGACGGCTGCGGAACGGCCGTCGATCTCCGTTGAAACGATGAATCGCATTGGAATTTCAGTGTGATGTGACTGCGAAGATAGGCAGGCCGCAGGCGAGCACCAACATGTTTGGGAGGTGCGTGCACTCGTCGGAGCGATATGCATCTACGGCTTGCAGGTCATGAGGAAGAGACGTCCGCCGTACACGCCGAGGGCCTTGAACGCATCCGCCTTGACGTCGTAGACGGTCGGGCCCGCACTGTCGCACATGCGGCCAAGACGCATGATGTCGAGTTCGACGTCCCACATGACGAGCGTCGTGGCGGACGAGTATCCGACGTAGTGCTTCGTCGGATGGACTGCGAGCCGGGCGCCCGTGCTGACCCGTCCCTTGACACGATAGCGTTTGCCGTTGACGGCGAAGAACTCTTCGCTGTCGCGCCCGGCATAGACCAGGAAGGCACCGTTGTTCGAGAACGTCAACGGACCCGTTTCGAGTCCTGCCGAATAATCGGCGTTGTTGAACATGATGACCCTGGTACCGCGCCGCGTCGCACGATAGGCGACGAGCGGGTCTGCCGGGCTGAGCGTGACGTCCGAGATACCTTCCACGACCGGACTCATCCAGGGCTGGATGTAGTCATCCGTGTACATGTAGACGTAGGCCGGACCGGTGCTGGCCGCGGAGAATGCACAGACCGTTCCGGAAGGATTCACCTGGAGCATGTTCACGAAGGTCAGGTTGGATGCGAGTTCCTCGTCACCGAGATAGACCGTATATCGCGCTCCGTTTCCTATCGCATAGAACGGACGGGCATCGGCCCAGATACCTCCGAGCTGGATGCTCTCGCCTAGTGCGACGTCCTCACCGTTGCGGACCAGAGCCTGGGAGTTCCCGCGCTGGCCGACGTACCATACGGTGATCCCCGCCGGATCGAAGGCGAACGTACCCGTTGGATTCAGACATCGATAGGTTCGCTGGCCGTTCGTGAGTACGCGATCGGTTCCGTTGAGGACGACATACCAGAGCTCGTCGCTGGCCGGCGGATACATCAGCGATTCCAGCCCGGTTCCTTCGATATGCCTGCTTCCTTCGGCGGTGACGATGGACCATTGCGTGTTGCGTTCGCCGATGGTTCCCCAACTGGCTCCACTGCGGGAGAATATCGGTGGTTCGATCCTGTTGAACGGACCGTAGCGCTTGCCATCGACGTAGAGATGTTCTATTCCCTCGAACGGCTGCGTGATCGCCCACCAGTGTCCTGTGGAATCGATACCGTATTTGACGAGCGGTTCCTCGTTGCCGAGAAGCATCGTATCGGTACAGTCGGCATGCATCGTCGTGGTCGCACAGAGCATGACGAGCAGGACACTCAGGATCGCGGACGATGGTCGTGGGATGTTCGGCATGAGCATGGACGATGATCGATCGGGTTGTTGTTGAGACGTCAGTCGCGTACGTATACCTGCCGTTCCGTAACGACGCAGCGCAGAGGAACGTCGTGGATGTCGACCGGTACCTTCGCGACCTTCTGGCATTCGTAGGCGAGGCCGATGCTGACGGCATCGGTCGCCGAAAGGAAGCGGTCGTAGAATCCCCTTCCGTAACCGACCCTGTTGCAGGAGGCATCGAAGGCCGCCAGCGGAACGATGACGACGTCGTTCGTCGTGAAGCCGTCGTCGTCCGTCGTATCGCCATGTTCATCCGGAACGGGCTCGTGGATGCCGAAGCCGCCCGGCGCCCATCGCGTGGCATGCGTGACCCGTACGTGGCGCATGACATCGGCTACGACGACAGGAACGTAGACGTCCTTGCCCGTGGCCCAGGCGTATTCGATGAAGGGCATCGTCGCCACTTCCCCACGGATATCGCGATAGACGTGAATGCGCTTCGCTAGCTGGAAGGCCCTGATCTTGTGAGCCCGCTCGAAGATCAACTGATTCCAGAACGACCGTTCGTCGTCCTTGATGTGCGCACGCGATTCTAGTGCAGCCGTACGTACCGTCTTCTTCTCCGAAGTGATGTCGTTCATGATGTCGTTGTCGTGATGGTTCGACGTGATGCGAGATAATCCGGAAGGATCATGCCAGCAAGCATGATGATCGCGCCGACGACCTTGGCCATGGACCAGGATTCGTCGAACGCCACGAAGGCGATGGCCGAAGCGGCGAGCGGCTCGACGGCGAAGATCATGCCGGCACGGACCGGATGCGTGTATTGCTGGAAGCGCGTCTGCACCCAGGTCGCGAGTACGGAGGCGACGACGGAGCAGTACAACAGACTCCAGACGATGGAGGTATTCCACGTGAACCGGAAGGCGCCTCCTTCGAGGATGAGTTCGGTGATGCCTGCCAGGATGACCGTCATACCGAACTGCATGATGACCAGGGCGTTCTGCTTGTCCGGATCGTCGCGCAGCTCGGACGTCCAGACGTCGATGTAGGTCAGGTAGAATGCCCACAGGAGTGCGCTGATCAACGTCACGATGTCGCCTATCCTGAATCCGCCCATGCTTGCCTCGGTCAGCAGCCAGAGGCCGACGACGACGATCACCGCAGCGACGAGATGCCTGGGCCTGATGGATGTGCCCGTGACGCCGCGGTGGATGAACGGGACGAAGATGATGGCCGATCCGGTGATGAAGGCACTCGATGAAGCCGAGATGCTCGTCAGTCCGACGGACTGGAGCAACAGGCAGATGCCATAGAGACTGCCGAGCGCCATGCCGCGCATCACGAGACGGCGATTCCAGCCACGCATCGCACGTGGCCAGATGGCGATGGCCATGACGAGGGCGAGGCCGAAACGCAGGAGGACGAAGACGGCCGGAGATGTCGTTACGAGCGCATCCTTGATGATGGCGAACGTACCGCCCCACAGGCACGTGATCAGCAGAAGCAGTGCTTCGGCTCTCCGTTGCGTCATGACGTTCCGTCCTGTCCCATGTTCGTGTAGAACCGTGCGGCCGCCTTCATGCCTTCATGGAAGTTCGACATGTCGAAGTGTTCGTCCGGCGAATGGGCGTTCTCGTTGTTGAGCCCGAAGCCCATCAGCACCGTCGGAGCCTTGAGCACGGTGTCGAAGAGCAGGACGACCGGAATGGAACCACCTTCTCGTGTGAAGCGGCAGCGCTGACCGAACGTTTCCTCCATCGCCCTGGCGGCGGCATGCATGGCCTTCGTATCCCTGGGCACGAGGACGGGATCGGCACCGTGGAGATCGGTGACGGTGACGGTCACTCCCTGAGGTGCGATCCGCTGGATGTAGTCGGTAAACTTCTTTACGATATCGGCGGTGCGCTGATGTGGCACGAGTCGCATGCTGACCTTCGCCATGGCTTTCGCAGGAAGAACGGTTTTCGCACCTTCGCCGGTGAATCCGCCGAGCATGCCGTTGACGTCCAGTGTGGGCCGTGCCCACAGGCGTTCGAGCGTCGAATATCCTTCTTCGCCATAGAGAGTATCGACACCGACGTCATCCTTCAGACGCTGGTCGTCGTATTCGAGTTGTCCGAGCTCCATGCGTTCCGTGTCGTCGAGCGACAGGACTTCGTCGTAGAATCCGGGAACGAGGATACGTCCGGTCCTTACATCCTTCAGTTGTGCGAGGATACTCGCGAGCGCGTTGAGCGGGTTGTTGACGGCGCCGCCGTACGATCCCGAATGCAGGTCGCGATCGGGACCCTGGACGTCGATCTGAAGATAGGCCAGGCCGCGCAGTCCGTAGACGAGACCAGGGATACCCGGAGCGAACATTGGTGTATCCGACACCGCGACGGCATCGCATCGGAGCATGTCCGCATGCTGCCGAACGAAGGGAGCGAGGTTCGGACTGCCGATTTCCTCTTCGCCTTCGATGAGGAACTTGACGTTGACGGGGAGACCACCGGTCGTGGCGATCAGCGCTTCGAGAGCCTTGACATGCAGGAAGACCTGTCCCTTGTCGTCCGTCGCACCACGGGCATAGATCCTGCCGTCACGCACTTCGGGCGCGAAGGGCGGCGTGGTCCACAGGTCGATGGGATCGACGGGCTGGACATCGTAGTGACCGTAGAACAATACCGTCGGCTTGTCGGGTCCGGCACCGAGATGCTCGGCATAGACGATGGGGTGGCCGGGTGTGTCCAGGACGCGGACATCCGGCATGCCGATGGACGTAAGATGTGCCGCGAGCCATTCGGCGCAACGGCGGACGTCGGGAATCGCCGACGGGTCCGTGCTGACGCTGGGAATGGAGAGGAAGTCGTGCAGTTCCGCATCGAATCGTGCGGCATTCTCGGCAAGATAGGTCAGTGTCTCTGTCATGATCGGGGTGGAATGCTGAAGGATGGTTCGAAAATACGCTACGACAGTTCGGTGACGCCTGACATCAGGGCCTCTTCGTACAGGGCTTCGTACTGGGGGACGATGAGGGAGATGTCGAACTTCTCCACGGCGCGTTTGCGCGCGTTCTCGCTGAAGATGTTGAGCTTCTTGGGATTGGAGAGCAGTTCGACGCAGTACTTGGCCATGCGTTGCACATCGCCGAGTTCGGCGATGTAGCCCGTATCTCCGTGCGCGACGACTTCCGGAATGCCGCCGATGTTCGTGGCCACGACGGGCACCGAACAGCTCATGGCCTCGAGGGCCGACAGACCGAAACTCTCCTGCTGGCTCGGAAGAAGGAAGATGTCGGCCACGGAAAGGATTTCCGGCAGGGCCGACTGCTTTCCGAGGAACTTCACGTGATCGACGAGACCGAGATCGCGCACGAGCCGTTCGGCTTCGGAACGTTCGGGGCCATCGCCCACCAGGAGCAGCGTGGCATTGATGCTCTTGCGTACTTCGGAGAGGATGTGGATGCAGTCCTGTACCCTCTTCACCGGACGGAAGTTGGATACGTGCATGAGAATGTGTTCGCCGTTGCCGCGTATCTGACGTTCCAGTTGCGTGCACCGCGTACGCTGATACAGGTTCGTATCCACGAAGTTAGGGATCACGCGTATGGACATGTCGGGCGCGAAGTTCTGCCGCGTCTTCTCCTGCAGGAAGCCCGATACGGCCGTCACGACGTCCGAACGCTCCAGTGAGAACTTCACGAGAGGATGGAAGGACGGTTCGAGTCCGACGAGGGTGATGTCCGTGCCATGCAGCGTCGTGATGAGGCGCATGGGCTTGGAGCCCTGCATGATCTCCCGCGCCAGATATCCGCTGATGGCATGCGGAATGGCATAGTGGACGTGCAGGATATCGAGGTTCTCGTACTTGGCGACGTCGATGATCTTGCCTGCCAGAGCCAGGGTGTAGAGATTGAATTCGAGCAGTGGATACGTCGGCGTCTCCACCTCATGATAGTAGATGTTATCTTGGAACCTGTCCAGCCTCATGGGCTGGGCATAGGTGATGAAGTGGACGCTGTGACCACGCCGTGCCAGTTCCTGGCCGAGTTCGGTCGCGAGCACACCGCTGCCACCGTATGTTGGATAACAGACCATTCCGATACGCATGCACTTCCTTTTTCCAGTACGTGATGGCAACTGACGAATATTGGACCGTAGCTGCCGAAACGAGAGCCGAAATTACCATCAAACGTTCGGTCTTCCTTGCCTGTGCGTTACACAGCCCCGCGAGGGAGGACGCGATGGCCTACGTCGAGCGTTTGAGAAAAGAGTTCTTCGATGCCGTTCACCACTGCTTCGCCTACCGTCTGGGGCAGCATGGTCTCGATTATCGCATGTCCGATGACGGCGAACCGTCGGGTACCGCGGGCAAACCGATCCTCTTCTGTCTCCAGAAGGCGCAATTGACGGATTCGGTAGTGGTCGTAGTGCGTTATTTCGGCGGAATCAAGCTCGGCACGGGAGGTCTCGCACGGGCGTATTCGGAAGCGGCCACGGACGTACTCGCCTCGTGTCCCCGCCGCAAGGTCGTCCAGACCCGTCCGCTCTCCATTTTCTGCACGTACGACGATATCGCCCGTATCACCGGGCTGCTGGAAGAACTGGATATCCCCTTCCTGCCCATCTATGCCGACGCGGTGACGTTCGACGTCGACGTTCCTCAATCGCAGGTCGACTTCGTCATCGCCCAGGTGACGAGCCGCACGAATGCACGGGCGGGATACTCCCTGAGGGACTAGAAGTCCGCTCCGAGCGAGAACAGGTAGACCGGTTGGGAGAATATTCCCGACGCTTCGCGCCGCCATGCCACGTCGAAACGCAGCGGCAGGCCCAGTGCGAGCGATCGTATGCCGAAACCGGTGCTGTAGAGGATCGGATTGGAAGCGATGTTCCCATCCGGCGTATAGGCACGGTTACCGTCGTCGAACGCACCGCCCATGTCGAGGAAGAGCTGGGCCTGCAGACCCTGGAACAGGGCGGGAATGGGGCCGGCCTGGAAGGCGAAGAGCAGCGGGAACCGGAATTCGGCGTTACCGATGAAGTACTTCGATCCGTAGCGTTCGTTGATCCCCCATCCGCGCAGCGGCCATCCCGGTCGTGTGAAGGCGAAATCCTCGGGATTGACGAAGGGCCATCCGTTGGCGGAGAAGAAGCGGTTGAACCAGTTGTCCGTACCGCCGATGAAGAATTTCTGCGGATTGGCGCCCATGCTCATACCGCCTGCACCACGCAGTGCGATCGAATACGCTCCGCCGAGATGGATGTATTCGCGAAGGTCGGTGCGCAGCGTCACGAAGCCGAGACCGTTGTTGCCGAGTTTCGGCGATCCTTCGACGGTGAGGTTCGCGCGGGTTCCGTCGACCGGAGCCCAGAATCCCTGCAGCGTGTTGTCGTAGACGTAGGAAGCCTGCGGTACCGTCACGAAGCGGGACAGTGACGGCGACGTCGGGAAGTCGATGTTCTCGCGCGACATGGCCATGGCCTGGATGCCGAGGTCGAACCGTGAGTATCTGCTGAAGGGATACGATCCCCACAACGTCATGCCGTAGTTGCGCAGACGGAAGAGGACGGAGCCGATGTAGGTATAGCCGGCGTTGTGGAAGGCCGCCACACGATAGTCGACGATGTCCGGCAGGTAGCCGTAGGACAGGTAGAAGTTGCTGTTGCTGAGATCGAGGAAGAGATTGGCCTGGAAGTAGATCTCGTGATCGCCCATCATGTCCGTGAACAGCATCTGTGCTGTTCCCTGCGCGCCGTACCAGTTACTGTAGCCGGCATTGCCGGTGATGACGTCCGGACTGAACGATACGCGATAGTCCTTCGGCGTGAAGTCGGTGTTCACGCTGTCCTTGTTGCCGCCTTCCGTCGCACCCTTCACGACGACGTCCTCGTTCGGCGGCACGACCTTCTGGCGGCTGAAGTCGATGTCGAAGTTCCCGTAGGCGGCCACACTGTCCGGACGCGGTGCGTCGAGGTTGAGCATGATGGCCGACAGCGAGTTGCGGTTGTCGAGTTCCTGCTGGCGGAACTTCGTGAGCGGAAGCGTATCGCGCTCTTTCTGCTCGAACGGGAACTTGAGAAGGAAGAGGTCGTAGCCGACGCGGTTCTGCGACGAGAACAGCATCTTGGTGCCGTCCTTCGTGATCGAGATCTGGCTGACTTCCTGCAGCGAGTTCGTGCGCGCGTGGCGTTCGCCCGTCGCGAGACTCAGTTCCCAGAGGTTGCCGATACCGTTGTAGTCGGCTACGTAGAGGATGCTGCGATGGTCGGGTGCCACGACGATGGAGTACTTCCCGACCGAAGGATCGTTCGTGATGCGTCTGATCGAACCGGAGTCGAGCGTGATGCTGTAGATGTCGCGTTGCGAGACGTCATGCGTCCACATCGCGAAGTTGTCGATGGTCTCGCCGCCATCCACGAATCGTCCGCGATCCGAGATGAAGTAGATCGTGCGGCCGTCGGGGGCCCATGCCGGCTCCATGTCCGTGAAGACATCGTTGGTGAGCTGACGTAGCGAGTCATTGTCGATGCCGTAGGCGTACAGGTCGGACTGGGTTCCACCCGGTGCGGCGTCGAAGACGATGTACTTCCCGTCCGGCGACCACGATACGCCGCCCATCGTCTGGAATCCGAATTCCTTCCTGTCGTATCCCCCGCCGTCGACGTCGATGATGTAGAGGGCGTCCTGGCCGCCGGACTTGGCACCGACGGCAAGACGTTTCCCGGCAGGATCCCATGAGATGCCGGGTGTGAGGAAGTTCAGCTCCTCGAAATCCGTGCTGCGACCGCTGCTCTGCAGCTTTCGTACCTTCTTCGTCGCCAGTTCCATGACGTAGAGACCGAAGGTTCCGTCACGGTCGGAAATGAAGGCCACACGCTCACCGTCCGGAGAAACGGCCGGCGACGTGTTGTAGAAGTTGTCTTCCTTCTGGTGATTGGTCAGACGCGTCGAATAGTCTTCGACGTATTCGTACTTGTCGACGTCCGGGAAGTAGAACTTCTTGATGTCCTTCGCCCACTGATCCGACATCTCTTCGTACGTCATGCCGAAGGCAGCACGGAAGGTCTGATTGACGTCGCCGATGGAGCGGAACCTGTTGAACACCTCGCCCACCTTGCCCTTGCCGTACTTCTCGGCCACGTACCACCAGAATGCCTGGCCACCGCGATAGGCGAAGTAGCCGTTGAGCTGGTTCAGGCCGCGGAGGTATTCGCTTACGGCCACGTCGCGCATGAACTGGTCCGTCTTGATGTCCAGCCCACCCGTGCTCGAATATTCCGCGAAGCCTTCGTTCATCCAGATGGGAATGATGGCGCGGACGTTGTTGCTGAGAAGGGACTGGATGGAGCCGCCGTAGAACATGTCGTTCAGGACGGCATGCACGAGTTCGTGATGGATGACGTGGGCGAACTTCTGGTAGTCGCCTTCGAACGGAATCACGATACGGTTCTTGAAGAGCTCGGTCACACCACCGATTCCCTCCGACATGAATTCGTCGAGGACGTTCGTCTGCTGGAACTGGTTGTGCGAGTTATAGACGATGAAGACGATGCGCTTCGTGATCGAATACGTCAGCGTGCCTTCGATTTCCGTGAGGGCTTTTTCGGCCTTCAGTGCCGTGAACTTCGCGGCATATTCGCCGCCTTCATGGAAGTAGACGTCGAAGTTCTCCGACTGTATGAAGCGCCACTTGAATTTTTCGTATTGAACCTTGTTCTTGCCGAAAGGCAGGCTGCCGCCGATCTGTGCCAGCATGGGCGCTACGGCGAGCATGAGAAGAAGGGAGAGTGAGGTCAGCCGACGCATGCGTTCGTTCCTTGTCGATGTCAGATAGCCTGACGTCCAGAACCACGGTTTGTTACCAGGCCGTTGAGACGCAACAGCAGGCTGTTTTAGTGAGACGGGGCTTCGTTCTCGTTGCTGGAGTGCCTGCGGCGTCGCGTGCGTTCACGGCGGCGATTCAGGTGTTCCAGGCCGAGCTCTGCGGCCCGTTGTTCGGCGTCCTTCTTCGTCCGCCCCGTTCCCTTGCCGATGCAGCGGTCGTCCACGTAGACTTCCACCGTGAACTGTTTCTCGTGATCGGGTCCTTCCTCGAGGACGACGACGTAGCGCGGGGCGGCATGGCCCCTGCTCTGCACGTCTTCCAGCAGGAGACTCTTGAAGTTGGTATCGTGGACGAGACTTTCCTTGACCATGATGGGCAGGAGCTTGTTCACGATGAACTTCCGTACCTCGTCGAAGCCACGGTCCACGTAGACGGCAGCGATGATCGCTTCCAGGGCATCGGCGAGCATACTGTCGTTGCCGCGCTGGAGCGACTGCTTCGCGCTGAAGCTGAGGAAGAGGAAGTCCTCGAGGTGCATGGCACGGGCGCAGATGGCGAGCGATTTCTTGTTCACCAGCCAGGAGCGCATCTTCGTGAGTTCGCCCTCGAGCACTTCCCTGTTGTTGTAGAACAGGTATTCGGCCGTCACCATGCCCAGGATGGAATCACCGAGGAATTCCAGCCGTTCGTTGGAGCGGTGGTCGGGCGTATTGGCGACCTGGAGGTAGGAACGGTGCGTCAGCGCCTGCTCGAACATGGCCGGGTTGTGGATAGTGACGCCGAGAGTGGCCTCCAGCTCCGTCACCCGTTGGGCGGACAGGACGTTCATCGGCGGGAACAGTTCACGGGAGACGGCGTCGCCCGATGATCCTCTCACCGACGTGAACTTGAGCAGGTTGCTGTAGAGCTGGCGAACGATATCCTTCACGTACGTCCTCGTCGTGGTGGCCGTACGGCCGTTATCATTCTTCGAATGCCTTGAAGCATAACGTGGCGTTATGACCGCCGAAGCCGAAGGTATTGCTCAGGGCCGCGCGTATACGGCGCGGTTTGGGCGTATTGGCGACGTAGTCGAGCGTACAATCCGGGTCGGGGGTGAACTGGTTGATGGTCGGCGGAGCGATCTGTTCCTTCAGCGCCAGGGCCGTGGCCACGGCTTCGACGGCGCCGGCGGCGCCGAGAAGATGGCCCGTCATCGACTTCGTGGAGCTGACGGACATGGTATCGGCATGATCGCCGAATACCGTGCGGATGGCTGCCGATTCGGACCGGTCGTTGAACGGCGTCGACGTACCGTGAGCGTTGATGTAGTCGATATCCGAAGGAAGCAGGCCTGCGTCCTCGATGGCGAGGCGCATGGAGCGTACTGCACCTTCACCACCCGGAGCGGGTTGCGTGATGTGGAAGGCATCATCGGTAAGACCGATGCCGCAGATTTCCGCATAGATGGTAGCGCCACGATTCATGGCGTGTTCGAGGGTTTCGAGGACGAGAACGCCTCCCCCTTCACCCATGACGAAGCCGTCCCTGTCCTTGTCGAACGGACGGCTGGCCGTGGAGGGATCGTCGTTCCGCGTCGAGAGCGCTTTCATGGCGTTGAAGCCACCGATGCCCATGGGGCAGACGACGGCTTCGGAACCACCGGCGAGCATGACGTCGGCCATGCCGCGCTGCATGATCATGAGCGCATCGGCGATGGAGTGCGACGACGTTGCGCATGCCGATACGGTGCCGTAGTTCGGTCCCTTGAGACCGTAACGAATGGCGATATGGCCGGCAGCGATATCGGAGATGAGCATCGGTACGAAGAACGGCGAGATCCGGTCCGGTACGCCGTGTCGTTCGTACAGATTCTGTTGCTGATGGTGGTAGGTCCACATTCCGCCGATACCGGAACCGAAGATCACGCCCGTACGTTCACGGTTCGTGACTTCGAAGTCGATGCCGGAATCCTCGACGGCCATGATGGCCGCCGACATGGCGAACTGCGCAAAGAGGTCCATGCGCTGGACCTCCTTGCGCGAGATATGCAGAAGAGGATCGTAATCCTTGACCTCCGCGGCAAAGCGCGTTTCAAACTGCGTCGCGTCGAACCGTGTGATGGGCGCTGCCCCACTTCGGCCCGACATCATTCCCGACCAGAACGCATCCTTGGTGTTTCCGATGGGAGTGACGGCACCGAGGCCGGTGACGACGATACGTGGAACGTTATTCCGCGGCATAGGACCTACCGAAAGTTCAACGGGATCAGGAAGCCTTAGATTCGATATACGTGATTGCGTCGCCGACAGACTGGATCTTTTCGGCATCTGCATCTTCGATCGTCATGTTGAATGCACGTTCGAACTCCATGATGAGCTCTACGGTGTCGAGCGAGTCCGCACCGAGGTCATTGGTGAACGAAGCACCAGGCGTGACTTGCGATTCTTCAACGCCAAGCTTGTTGACGATGATCTCGGTCACCTTTTGCGCCACAGTCGACATAAAAACCCTCAGAGAATTGAGTTGAAGAAACGAACATTCACAGTTACATCGCCAGCCCACCGTCCACGTTCAGAACCTGTCCGGTGATATAGGAAGATTGATCGGAGAGCAGGAAGGAAACCACGCCGGCTATCTCATCGGGACTCGCAGGACGCTTGAGAGGAACCGACTCCGTAAATGCCGATTTCTGATCCCCCGTCAATTTGTCCGTCATGTCGGTCTCGACATAGCCCGGAGCGACGCAATTTACTAAAATGTTACGAGAGGCAAGTTCGCGCGCAAGCGAGCGTGTAAGCCCTACGAGACCGGCTTTCGCCGCACTGTAGTTGACCTGTCCGGCATTGCCGCCGAGGCCTACGATGGAGCCGATGTTGACGATCCGGCCCGAGCGTTGCGACATCATCGGACGTGCCACGGCACGGCATGCATAGAACACGCCGGTGAGGTTCGTGCGCAGGACGTCGTCCCAGTCCTTCGTACTCATCCGCATGATGAGGCCGTCGCGCGTGATGCCTGCGTTGTTGACGAGACCGTCGATGCGACCGGCCGTGGATACGACGTGGTCGATGAGGCCCTTGACGCTCTCTTCGTTCGAAACGTCGATCTGGAGATACTCCACCGTGCCGCCCGCCGCCACGATTTCCGCACGGATGGCTTCCGCACGTTCGGGTTGCGAATTGTACGTCGTGAAGACGCGGCCGCCTTCGGCCGCCAGACGTCGTACGATGGCTTCGCCGATACCACGCGATCCGCCCGTCACGATGAATACCTTGCCGTCATGCGTCGTTGCGGACATAGTCATGATCCTTTCGTCGACAAATAGCGTTCTACATCATCGGCCGTATCGATACCGTCGCACTGCACGTTGTCGATCGTTCTCTTCGCCAGTCCCTGCAGAACCTTGCCGGGACCTATTTCGACGGCTTCGGTGATTCCCGCACGCTGCATCGCTTCCAGGGTCTGCGTCCACAGCACGGGCGACGTCAACTGCCGGATGGCACTGTCCCTCAGCGCCCCAGCTTCGCGGACGGCCGTCGCGCTGACGTTCACGTAGACGTCGATGCGGGCGTCATGGAAGGTCGTCGCGTGGATCCGCTCCGCGAGCGGCTTCTCGGCCTCGGCCAGCAAGGGCGAGTGGAACGCGCCGCTGACTTGCAGTTCCTTGACCAGCTTCGCACCGGCCTCCTTGAAGCGAGGCATGCAGGCGCGAAGATACTCCGCGGAACCGGAGATCACGACCTGTCCGGGCGAATTGAAGTTCGCGGGGACGAGGACGTTGCCGTCGACGCCATCGAGTTCATCGCAGAGGGTCCGTACGGCCCGGTCGTCGAGGCCGACGACGGCCGCCATCGTACCGGGAATGATCGTACCGGCGTCGAACATCAGTGTAGCACGGAGCTGGACGAGTTGCAGGGCATCCTCGAAGGACAGTACACCGGCCGCATGGAGGGCCGAGTATTCTCCAAGGGAATGTCCCGCGACGGCATCCGCATGCTTCTCGATACCAGTTACGGCAAGCAGGGCGGCTTCGTGGACGAACAGGGCCGGCTGCGTATAGCGCGTTTCCCTGAGCGTCGGCTCCGGACCGTCCATCATGATCGTGCTGAGGCCGTAGCCCAGAACTTCGTCCGCACGCCGGATGAGATCACGGGCGGCATCGAAGCGCTCGGAGAGATCCCTGGCCATGCCCACGTACTGCGAGCCTTGACCTGAAAACATCAATGCCTTCATGCCTTGTCCTTGGTTACGGGATCGAGCGACCAGCGGAGGAGGACGCTGCCCCAGGTGTATCCTGCGCCGAAGCTGGCGAGGACGACGTTGTCGCCCCGATGCAACTGCCCGTTATGATAGAGTTCCGACAGACACAGCGGAATCGTTCCCGCCGTCGTGTTGCCGTAGCGCTGGATGTTGACCATCACCTTGTCTTTCGACAGGCCCATGCGCTCGGCTGCCGCATCGATGATGCGGAGGTTCGCCTGGTGCGGTACGAACCAGGCCACGTCGTCGGCCGTGAGTCCGTTGCGGTGCATGATCTCGTAGGATACGTCGGCCATGCCCTTGACGGCTGCCTTGAAGACGGCCTGACCTTCCTGATAGACGAAGTGTTCGCGTGCATCGACGGTTTCGTGGGTGGGTGGACGGAGGCTGCCGCCCGCCTTCTGATGCAGGTGCTGCTCACCGTTGCCGTCCATGCGGAGAATGTGGTCGAGAACGCCGAACGAATCGTCCTCGGACTTCTCGAGCAGGACGACGCCTCCGCCATCGCCGAAGAGCACGCACGTGGTGCGGTCCTCGAAGTTGATGATCGAGCTCATCTTGTCCCCGCCGCAGAGCAGGACGTTGCGTACGGCACCGGACTCGACGAGCTTGGCCGCCGTGACGATACCGTAGATGAAGCCCGAGCACGCTGCCGAGAGGTCGAATCCCCAGGCATTGGTCGCACCCAGCTTGCGTTGCAGGATTGCGGCCGATGCCGGGAAGATGCGATCCGCGGTGACCGTACAGAGGATGATGCAGTCGATGTCGTTCGCCGTGATTCCACGCTGCCGGAGCACCTCCTCGGCGGCCGGAAGAAGGATGTCCGTGACGCCGCCTTCGGTCGCGAAATGACGTTCACGGATACCGGTACGGGACTGGATCCATTCGTCGTTCGTGTCGATGCGTTCTTCGAACCACTTGTTGTCGTAGACGTCCGGAGGTACGGAATGGGCGATGGCTGTTATTGTGGCCTTCATGCGTGTTCCGTCTGTGATGTGGAGGGGGCGGCCAGAGCCGCCTTGATATGGCCGTTGACGTCCTTCCGGACGACTTCCACGGCCCGCACGATCATATTGGAAATGGCCACAGGGCTCGACGAGCCGTGGCCGATGATGACGACGCCGTTGATGCCGAGCAGGGGCACACCACCGTATTCCTGATAGTCCATATCCTTCAGCGCGGACTTCAGTACGGGGGCGAAGGCGCCGATGAGAAGCTTCTGGACGAGTCCCCTGTCCGCATATGCGCGCAGCTTGGCCTTGAGAAAGCCGAGGACGCTTTCCGCGAACTTGAGGACGATGTTGCCTTCGAAGCCATCGCAGACGATGACGTCGACCGTACCGGCCAGCACGTCACGTCCTTCGACGTTTCCGATGAAACGGATGGGCTTCGTCCTGAGCAGGTCGTAGGTTTCCTTCGCGACTTCCGTTCCCTTGCCCTCTTCCTCGCCCACATTGAGCAGGCCGACGGAAGGATCGTCGACGCCCATCATCTGCTTGCAGTAGACGGAGCCCATCACGGCATAGTCGCCGAGGAACTTCGGTTTACTGTCAACGTTGGCGCCGACGTCGACGAGAAGACAGGGGCGACCTGTCTTCGTAGGGAAGAAGGAACCGATGGTAGGACGGCTCACCCCGGGAAGGCGTCCGCACAACATCGTAGCGGTTGCCATCACGGCTCCGGTGTTTCCACCGGAGACAAAGGCATCCGCTTGGCCATCGCGCATGAGAGCGAGGCCGACATACAATGAAGATTGCTGACGGTGTTTGATGATCGAGGAGGGTTCATCGCCCATGCCGACGACGTCGGGAGCATGGACGATGCGACAACCGCTCGTCACTTCCTTATTCGCGAGAAGAGGCTGCAATTCTTCCTCGCGACCCACCAGGATGAGTTCCACATCTCCGCCAAGGGTTTTCAGTGCCTGGATGGCACCGATAACCTCGTTCGCGGGGGCGTGATCACCCCCCATGGCGTCCAGTACGACCCGGACGGGCATAGGATTAATCTACCGTGAGGATCTTGCGACCGTTATAATAGCCACAGGAGTGGCATACGATATGGGGCTGCTTGGCAGCGCCACAGTTCGGGCAGCTCGATACTGCCGGTGCGAAGGCCTTGTAGTGCGTACGGCGCTTGGCACCGCGCGACTTGGAATGGCGTCGTTTCGGATTAGGCATGACAATACTCCTGGTTCAGATATCCTTCAACTTCTTCAATGCTGCCCATCGTTCGTTCACCACCTCCGGGTCCGTCGCTTCCGCATCACGATCGGCGAGATCGGGATACAGCTCATTGAACGGAACGTCCCGGTATTGCGGTGCGACCCGGCGCATGGGCAGGCTCAGCGCCAGTTCCTGGCGGACATCGTCGGTGATGTCGATGTGCCGCGCATCTTCACGTATCGCAATGACGTCTTCGGTTTCGTCGGCCCCTGCGCCCTGTTCGATGGCACGCGAGGTGTCCTTGACGTATTCCCTTCGAAGCTGGAGCGTGATCGGCTCGTCGAACATCTCGAGTGAGCGGTCGCATTCCAGCCTGGCTGACGCCTGTACGGTGCATTGGAGGGAAATCCGTTGCTCGTGCTTCGTCAGTGTTCCCTGTACGTGGACGTCTCCCGTGAACTCGCTGAGGAGGTCCGGAATACGTGCGACGGGAACGGAAATGTCAAAGGGGTGCTCCCCGTCCTGCAGCCCGGAAATCGGTAGTACAATCATGGTACCAAACGACGGGAATGGAACACAAGACAACGAAAATACGGAGCTATCTCCAATTCACAAAGGGGCAAGGCCCCGAAGATCAGTCTCCGAGGCTCTTGAGGTTCTGCTTGGCCGTACCGTTGTTGGGGTTGATCTTGAGGACTTCCCGGTAGTACTTCCTGGCGTTGGCCGCATCGTTCAGGCACTGGTAGCCGACGGCGGTCCAGAGATGCATGGCTTCGCTTCTGGGGTCGATCTCGAGGCCGGTCTTCGACCTGTCCACGACCTGCTGGCAGCGCTTTGCGGTGAGATCCATGCCGTTCAGACGTCCGATGGCACCGATCGCGGCCTGCTTGTCCGAGGCCGAACCGTTCCGTCCGAGCATGACGACCTTTTCGAAGAGGCCCCTGGCACGTGCTTCGTCGTTCTGGATGAGGGTGATTTCCGCAAGCCGCGAGAGGAAGTACGGCGTCAGGGAATCCTTGGCCACGGCACGTTCATACATTGCCCGAGCGCTGTCCACGAGACTGTCGGCGAAGAAGTTGTTGCCGATGAGAACCATGATGCGGGCATCGAGCGAGTCGGAACAGTTGGCGAGACGCATCTTCAGGATGCGCGTCGAAGCCTCGTTCTTCTGCTGTTGCTGCAGCAGGACTCCGTACCGGAACATGAAGGTGCACTGCTTCGGATCGGCCGTGGCGGCACGGTCCATGACGCTGATGGCCTTGGCCGTATCCCCTGCCAGGACGAGCGTTGCGCCGTAGTACCAGAGATCCTGGGACTCCAGCGTGGTCGATGCGCTTTCGACCTTGCCGAAGAGCTCTGCCGACTTGGCCCAGTTCTTGGCGAAGAACTGGCAGCGGGCCATGAGGAGCGAGGCCTTGGAACGCACGGAATCGATCTGGCGTGCGGCATCGTCGAGATGCTGACGTGCCGAGTCGCATTCGCGCACTTCGTAGAAGGAGTTGCCGAGGTACCAGCTCGCCAGCGGATTACCGGTACCGACGGGGCGCAACTGACGATAGCGGATGAGGGAGCCTGCCGCTTCGCGGTAGCGCTTGCCGAGGTAGAGGATCTTGCCCTTCTCGAACCACGCCCGTGCATTCTTCGGATCGAGTTGCGTCACCTTGTCCCATTCGATCAGCGAGCGCTTGAACAGCTCGTTGGCGAGTTCGTTGTCCGATTCCCTGTTCGCCTGCGCCCAGTAGCATTGGGCGAGGTTGAAGTGGGGCTGGACGAGATCGGGGTCGAGCTTGACGGCTTCTTCGTAGTTCGCGATGGCGAGGTCGAAGACGGGTTGCGGCTTGTAGTTGAAGTAGATGTTGCCCAGGGCGATGTAGGCATCGGGGCTGGACGCGAACTTGGCCTTCGCCGTCGTAGCCACGAGTTCGGCACTGCCGAGCGAGTCGGCGGCGATGAGCGCGTCCACGAGCAGCAGCGAGCTTTGCACGCTGTTCGACTTCTTGATCTGCTTGCGCAGCAGCGATGCGGCTTCGAGGCTGTTTCCGCTCTCCATCAGGGCTTCGGAATACAGCCAGACGTTTTCGTCACGCTGATTGTCCTCTTCGTACAGACGCTTGCCGTACATCAAGGCCGTATCGGCGATGTCGAGTTCGAGATAGATGCGCGTGGCCGTAGCCAGAACCTTCTGGTTCGTCGGATGCTTCCTGATGGCGTAGCGGATCTCCTCCACGGCACGTACGTAGTCCTGATCCTTGACATGGGCTTCGGCCTTATCCAGTTCAGGCTGCGCCATCGCGGCGGACAGGCCCATCAGGAATACGGCGAGCGTGGTGCACAGTGGTTTCATCATGTTGTGGACTGTTCCTATTCTTCTGGTACAAGGACGATCTTCATGTGTCCGGGTTCGATACCGGCTTCGCCGAACGTTCGCTGCGCCTTCGCATCGCGCGAGAGATAGACCGCGAATCCCGACGGCAGACTGTATTGACTTGGTGGATCCTTCAGGTAGATATAGACCGGCACGGGATACGGATAGAGGCCCTGCACCAGCCATCCCTGATGGACCGGTTTCGGAGAGACCGCGACCCCGTTGGAATCCGTATAGCCGATACGCAACATCTTCACCGACGTGTCGTGGACGAACTGGGAGAGCAGGCCTACGCCGATGAGATCCTTCGAGGCACGTATGCGCTCACGGACGAATTCGAAGGATGATTGCGTCGGGATCTTCGGCTCGATGGAGGCCAGCTTCCCTCGCGGCCTCTTCCCGTTCGTGACGAGCTTCATGAGGTTACCGTAGACGGACGAGCCGGCGCCGGGAACGATGAACGTAGGAGCTGGCGTTCCCTTCGGATACTGATCCATGTCCACCTGCCCCCCTTCCAGCCACGTCCGGATATGTTCGGCATTGAGCGTATCGCTGGGATAGGACTTCGCGGCATAGAAGACCAGGGCATCGCGTGCGATGAGCGTCCGTGGGAAGGACGCTGCGCGTCCCGCATCCTGTGCCGAATCTTCGTCCGGCAGAAGGTCCCGCGCCACGATGCATGCCCGCGTTTCCAGCCGGAACAGATCGGCGAGGGCCTGACGCCCGGATTCCGGAACGAGTTCGATGTGGGCGTCGGGGTAGTCCTTGTCGTAGGCGGCTTTCGCTGCCTTGAAGAGCGGTTCGATCTCGGCGTCGATGGTGATCGTCGCCGTACCGGACAGCGCCGTTTCCTGGAGCCTCGCCCTGTTCCCTGCCTGCTCTTCGCCACCGCAGGCGGCGGCGATAAGGGCAATGATCGTCAGGGCGATGGGAATCGGGCTATTCCTCATCATCGTCATTGGACCTCCTGCGGGCTAGTATATACATCACGAGACGAAGCGTACCGAAGAGAATGACGACAATTCCGAAGATCTCGTGGAGAGGCGAGGATAGGCCCTTGAACGGAGAAATGCCGCCGAGGATCGCCATTCCGACAAGAATGACCAGTATCCTGGCGGCATAGTTGATGACGGTCATGTCGTACGAGGACCGTTTAGTGCAGGCGGAACCGGATAGGTATACGTACCCATACGGATACAGGATTGCCGTTCTGGATACCGGGCGTGAACTGCGTTCCGCGAACGGCCCTGACGGCCTCTTCGTTCAGCAGCGTGTTGTCCGACTCCATCACCTTGATGTCCTTGATGCTTCCATCCTTGCCGATCAGTGCCGCGACGAGGACCTGGCCTTCGATACCGTTGCGCTGTGCCATCTTCGGATACTGCACACGGCGCTGGAGACCTTCATAGTCGAAACCCGGTTCCTTCTCGACGGCCACGAAGTCGTCGACGTCCGGAATTTCCTCGCGCTGTTCGATCTGCAGGTTCGCGTTCGGATCCACGCCGATACCGTCGCTGAAACCACCCATGTCGTTGCCATCGCCACCGACGGCCGAGGCACGGTTGATTTCATCCACGTTGGCGAAGTCTTTGGCATCCGGGGCGATCAGGGCATCCGGAACCGGAACCGGTGTACCGGCACGTGCGGCCGGACCCGATGCCGCTGCCGGCATGTTGGCAGGCGGCGGTGGGGGCGGCACATCGGCATCCGTCGGCGGCGGGGCCAGGTTGTCGATGCTCACGCGGACGAGCTTGACCTTGACCACGTTCGGCGGCGGAAACAGCATCGCCATCACCGTCTTGTACGTGAAGTTGATGAGCAGGAGCAGCAACAGGGCGGCCGTCGTATAGACGAAGGCCCGGACGGTGTTCCGGCTGATGATTTCCTTCAGCTCGGTGGCACCGTACTTCAACTGCTCGAAGGGGTTCTTTGCAGCGATGGTACTCATAGTCCCTTGATCTCCTCGACGTCCTTGTCTTCCATCGGAGCGACGGTGAACTTGCGGCTCCGTTCGTTGATACCGGCCTGCTTCAAGCCCTGGATGATCTGCGGCTCGGCCTGGTTCAGTATGTCGAGAACCTCGACGACTCGTCCGTACTGGACGTTCTTACCCGACTTCAGCACGACGATACACCTGTTCTTGAGGGCCACGTTCTGATCGACGACGACCTTCATGAGATCTTTTACCGACGACACGGGCGTCGGCTGGTCCATACCTTGATTGTAAAAAAGCTTGCCGTCGTCCCGCACGCGGATGGTGAACAGTTCGGACTGTTTCACCTCGACCGGCTTGTCTATCTCGGGCGGTACCGACATCTCCATGGTCTGCGGCGTGATCATCGACGTCGTGAGCATGAAGAACGTCAGCAGAAGGAAGGTAATGTCAACGAGCGGGGTCATGTCCAGACGGAAGCCAAGACGTTTCTTGGCCTTCCGCTTGCCTTTCTTCCCGCGCCGCTGTCCGCCTCCTCCGCCGAGCGCCTCGCCTCCACCTGCCATAGGTTGGGTCTCCTGTTTTCTCGTATTCCGTTAGGGGTGCAGGCCGGATTATCCGCCCTGCTTCTTGTCCGTGACGAAGTTGAAGGATGTCGCGCGATTCTTCCGCATCTCTTCCATCGCATTCTCGATGTACTGATAACGGACACGCCTGTCGGCATCCACTGCGAACCTCGCTCTCGAATTGATGATACGTGCGGACTGGATCATGGTCCCGAGCCACTTGAGGTCGGTGACCTTGAACTGCCCGGTCGTCTCCTTCGCACCCGGATACTGCTTCGCCATCATATCCTGGGCGAGCTTCATGCGATCCTGCTCGTTGACCATGGATACGTAGTAGGCCGTGTCCTTCGTCACCGAATCGATACCGACCTTGATCAGTACCAGATCGTTCTCCGGCAGCTTCGTCGTGTCTGCCGACGACTGCGGGCGCTTGATGACGAACTTCTGTTCCGACTCCGTTTCGGACTTGAACTTGGCGGTGAACATGAAGAACGTCAGCAGGAGGAACGTGATGTCCACCAGCGGCGTCATGTCCATCGTCACGCCAATCCGCTTCTTTTTAATCTTCGACATGCCGTATTCCCGTTAGATAAAACGAAACGGTCCGGATCAATGGTTACCGCCGGTGCGAACCGACAGTGTTTCCATAAGGTCAAGGATCGTTTCATCCATGGTATAGACGAAGTTGTCGACCTTGGTCGTGAAGAAGTTGTAGGCAACGATCGAGAGGATGGCTGCGAGCAGACCACCGGCCGTGTTGTACAGTGCTTCCGAGATACCGATGGAGAGCATCTGAGCGGAAACCGTTCCACCGGCACCCAGTGCCTGGAACGACTTGATCATCCCGATGGTGGTACCGAGCAGACCGATCATCGTCGAGATCGAAGCGACCGTCGACAGCATGACGAGATTCTTTTCGAGCAGTGGCGTTTCGAGATTCATGTTCTCGTCGATCACACGCTGTACGTCGGCGAGCTTCTGGTCGGGATTCATCTTGCCATCGTGCTCGACGGCGCGGTAGCGTTCGACGGCAGCACGGAGAACGTTGGCCATGGAACCGCGCTGCGTATCACATTCCTTGATGGCGGCATCGTAGTTGCCCTTGCCCACGAGTTCGACGATCTTCTTGCCGAACGCATGCATGTTGCTCTTGCCTTCGGCCTTCTTGATGGACAGGAAACGCTCGAACGTATACGTGATGGCGAGGAGAAGGCAGGCGATGAGAAGGCCCACCAGAATACCACCCGTATAGATCATCCCCCACATGTTCTGGGGATTATGCATGTCGACGACGCCAGTCTTGGGATCACGGAAGTTGGCATCGGCGCCAAGCAGGAGGTAGAACACCAGGTAGGCGACCACAAGACACGCCACGGTGATGATCACGTTCGTCATGTTCTTCATACGACACCCTTATTGAAACAGGACTGTTTGTTAACAGCGTTATGATGACACGTTCTGACTCGATTTGGCTACTTCCACCGTCGGAAACAAAGGAAACACCAGCTCGAGTTTTGTTACAGCAAAAATTTGTCCGATGGTACCGTTCATGCCCGCGAGCGCGATGACTCCACCACGCCTCGCCAGCGCCGCGTGTGCGGCGAGCAATGCACTGATGAAGGATGAATTGAGATAGGAAACGTCGGCGAGATCTACGATCACATGCGGACGCTCGCGCTTCGTCAACCCCACGAACACATCGCGTAATGCATCCGTCTCCTCTCCACCAATGAACTGCCCGTTCAGGGATACGATCGTAATTGTCCCTTCGTCCCGTACATCGATCTGCTCGTCAAGCATTCGTTCCTGCCTTGCCGACGCGACTGTACGCGAGCGGCCAAAACTAACAAAAAACGACCAACGCCATTGACGCTTATTGGCGCCAGGGCAAAGGTATTACTGCATCATAACATATCAGACCATCGTTCCGGACACGATCCGCGGTATTCCGGCAAGATCGTCGATGACCTCGACGGTCATGCCGGCCTCGCGCGCAAGGTCGGCCACGATATCGGCCTGTCCGGCCATCACTTCAACCAGCATGTGGCCTCCCGGTTCCAGGGTCCGTTTCATCATATCGATACAACGCCGGAAGAACGTGAGTCCGTCCGCATCGTCCGTCAACGCAATGTGAGGTTCGTAGTCCCTCACCTCTTCCTGCAGCGTCGGTATTTCGGACACAGGAATGTACGGAGGATTCATGGTTACGAGGTGGAACCGTCCCTCCGGCCATGCGTCCAGGACATCCATCACCTCGACGTCCACCCTGTCCTCCATACCGTGCTCGCGAGCATTCTCCCTCGCGATCCTTACGGCTCCCGGCGATACGTCCACCGCGAGCCAGTGCGACGTCTTCGCATGAACGGCGATGGCAACCGGAATGCATCCCGAACCGGTTCCGATATCGAGGCAGCGGGCACCGTCCGTATCCGCAAGGATCCGGATCGCTCGTTGGACGAGGAACTCCGTTTCAGGACGCGGGATGAGGACATCCGGCGCGACCGTGAACAGGAGTCCATAGAAATCTGCCTTGCCGACGATGTACTGCAGCGGTTCGTGCCGTACCCTCCGTTGTATCATGGCTTTGAGTGCTGCCAGCTCGTCCTTGCCGAGCGGACGTTCGAAGTCCGTATACAATTGTACGCGCGAACACTCCAGCACGGAGCAGAGCATCAGCTCGACCGTCAATCGGGGTGAATCGATATCCTTCTCGCGAAAGTAGTCGGATCCCCACCGGATCAGGTCGAGAACCGTCCACTGCTTCTCAAGCGCCGGCACCGGTCTTCGCATAGTACTCCTGGAGCGACGTGGACGTAAAGGTCTCCGTGCGCAATGCCCGGATACCGCTCAGGCTCGCATCGGCGGCCGCCAGCGTCGTGAAGAACGGAACCTTGTACTTCATTGCCGTCTGTCCCATCACGTACTCGTCGTAACGGGCATTCTCACCCAGGGGCGTATTGATCACGATATGGACCTCACCGCTGGCGATCTGGTCGACGATGCTCGGACGTCCTTCATAGTGCTTGAGCACCGACTGCGCCTGAACGCCGTGCTCCTGGAGGAACTGGGCCGTACCGCGGGTAGCCAGGATGTTGAAGCCGAGTTCGGCATATCCCCTGGCCATTTCAACGGCACGCTGGGACTTGTCGTGCGTGCTGAGCGAGATGAAGACGTTGCCTTCGGTAGGTAGTGTGTTTCCGGCGGAGATGTGTGACTTGACGATGGCGCGGCCGAACGAGCTGTCCATACCCATGACCTCTCCCGTGGACCGCATTTCGGGTCCGAGGAAGACGTTCACGCGCGGGAACTTGGTGAAGGGGAAGACGGATTCCTTGATGGCCACACGGCCGATGTTCGTTGAGAAGTCCTTCACGCCCATGTCGGCGAGCTTCTCCCCTACCATGACGCGCGTGGCGATCTGGGCGAGAAGGACGCCCGTCGCCTTCGATACGAAGGGTACCGTCCGCGAAGCACGCGGATTGACCTCCAGGACGTAGACGGTGTCGTGCTGGACCGCGAACTGGATGTTAAGGAGACCGATCACGTTCAGTTCCCGGGCGAGCGCACGCGTATAGGTCTTCATGGTCTCGAGCTGCTCGTCGGTGATGTTGTACGGGGGAAGCACGCAGGACGAATCGCCGGAGTGCACACCGGCTTCCTCGATGTGCTGCATCACGCCGCCGATGACGACCGATTCACCGTCGGCGACGGCATCGACGTCGAATTCGTAGGCGTTCTCGAGGAAGTGGTCGATCAGTACCTGTCTGGTGGGATCCTGGGCGATCGCGTTCTGCATGTAGGTGCGCAGGGACTCCTCACGGTAGCAGATCTGCATGGCGCGGCCTCCGAGCACGTAGCTGGGACGTACCAGGACGGGATAGCCGATACGTTCAGCGATGATCACGGCCTCGTCTTCCGAGAGCGACGTTCCCCAGGGAGGACATGCGATGCCCAGCCTGGCCAGCAGATCACCGAAGCGTTTGCGGTCTTCGGCGAGGTCGATCCCTTCGGGCGACGTTCCGATCAGCGGTACGCCGGCATCGGCAAGACGCTGGGCGAGCTTCAGTGGCGTCTGGCCGCCGAACGTCACCACGACACCATCCGGGCGTTCGAGTTCGACGACGTTCATCACGTCCTCGAAGGTCAGCGGTTCGAAGTAGAGTCTGTTCGTCGTGTCGTAGTCGGTGGAGACAGTCTCGGGATTGCAGTTGATCATGATGGCTTCGTAGCCGATCTTCCGCAGGGCGAAAACGCCCTGGACGCAGCAGTAATCGAATTCGATGCCCTGGCCGATCCGGTTCGGACCGCTTCCGAGGATGATGACTTTCCTGCTCGTACTCGGTACCGCTTCGTTCTCCTGTCCATAGGTCGAGTAGTGATACGGTGTCTCGGACTCGAATTCGGCGGCGCAGGTATCGACGGTCTTGTAGACCGGTATCACGCCGAGTTCCTTACGTCGTGCCCTGACCTGGGCTTCGGACGTTCCGGTCATGAGGGAGATCTGGACGTCGGAGAAGCCCATGTTCTTTATGTGGCGGAAGTCCACGGCCGAGATCGACGCCAGGCCCTGCCCCGATTCCGTACGTTCGATAATGGAATGTCCTGTGTCGATGATCTCACGGCACTGCTCGATGAACCACGGATCGTACTTCGTGAGCATGTGGATTTCGTCCGTCGACATTCCGAAGCGGAGCGCATCGACGAGGTCGAACATCGATGTCGACGTGCGGATGCGCAGCCGTGAGCGGAGCGGCGCGAGATTGTTCTCGTCGGGACGTTCGAGCGTGCAGAGCTCAACCCTGTCGAAGCCGAAACCGTGACGGTTCTGTTCGAGGCTTCGCATGGACTTCTGCAGGGCTTCCTTGAAGGTGCGGCCGAAGGCCATCACCTCGCCGACGGATTTCATCTGGACGCCGAGCGTGTTATCCGATTCGCGGAACTTCTCGAAGTCCCAGCGCGGGAACTTGACGACGACGTAGTCGATGGAGGGCTCGAAACAGGCAGGCGTCTTCTTCGTGATGTCGTTGAGGATTTCGTCGAGCGTGAATCCGACGGCGAGCTTCGCGGCGATCTTGGCGATGGGGAACCCCGTGGCCTTGGATGCCAGGGCCGAGCTGCGGGATACGCGCGGATTCATCTCGATCACGATCATGCGGCCGGTCCTGGGATCGATGGCGAACTGGATGTTCGATCCTCCCGTTTCCACGCCGATCTCGCGGATGATGCGCAGTGCTGCGTCGCGCATGCGCTGGTATTCGCGGTCCGTGAGCGTCTGTGCCGGTGCCACGGTGATGGAATCCCCGGTATGCACACCCATCGGGTCCACGTTCTCGATGGAGCAGATGATGACGACGTTGTCCTTCGTGTCCCGCATCACTTCGAGTTCGTACTCCTTCCATCCGATCACGCTCTCTTCGACCAGAACGCGGTGGACGGGGCTGGCGACGAGGCCCGAGCGCAGCATTTCACGATACTCTTCCATGTTGTAGGCAATACCGCCGCCGGTGCCCCCCATCGTGAAAGACGGGCGGATGATGACCGGGAAGCCGATTTGGTCGATCATGGCCATGCCCTGATCGAAGTCGTTCACGAAGCCGCCGCGCGGCATGTCCATGTCGCAGCGCTTCATCGCCTCGAGAAACTGTTCGCGGTCCTCGGCCATGTTGATCGACTTGATCTGCGAACCGATGAGAGCGATGTCGTACTTCTCGAGGATGCCCCGTTCGTGCAGTGCCATGGCCGCATTGAGGGCGACCTGGCCGCCCATCGTGGGCAGGATGGCGTCCGGACGTTCCTTGCGGATCACTTCCTCGATGAACTCCGGTGTGATCGGTTCGACGTAGGTCGCGTCGGCCACGTTCGGATCGGTCATGATCGTGGCGGGATTGGAATTGATCAGTACGACGCGATAGCCTTCCTCCTTGAGCACCTTGCAGGCTTGCGTGCCTGAATAGTCGAATTCGCAGGCCTGGCCGATGACGATCGGGCCGGAGCCGATGACGAGAATACAGGAGAGGTCGGTACGACGAGGCATGGAAGTCCTTTACGTGGCTGTAGGTCGGTCAGTAAGAATACGTCGGAGCACCGCCATGCGCACGGCTACGCCATGCGAGACCTGACGGTGGATGAGGGTCTGGGGAAGATCGAGGACGTCGGCATCGGCTTCCACGCCGACGTTGACGGGTCCGGGATGGATGACGACGGTATCGGGATGCGCCAGGGCACGATCGAGCGTCAGCGCGTATCGGCTGCGATAGTCGTCGAACGACGGTACGATGACGTCAGTCATGCGCTCGCGCTGGATGCGCAGGAGGTTGATGACCTGGGCCCACTCCAGAGCGTCCGAAATGGACTCGAAGCGCAGGAGGGAACGTATGTCGTCGTCCTCGCCCATCAATGCGGGTGGAGCGCAGACGGCGACATCGGCACCGAGTTTGGTGAAGACGTCGATGTTGGAACGCGCCACGCGGCTGTGGCGGATGTCGCCTACGATGCAGATACGCATTCCTTCCAGCGTACCACAGCGTTCCATCAGTGCGGAAGCGTCGAGCAGTGCCTGCGTGGGGTGGGCCAGCGATCCTTCGCCGGCATTGATGACGGACATCGCCGTATACGAGGCGACGGTTTCGTGCGTGCCGTTATCGGCATGACGCAGGACGATGGCGTCGAAGCCCATGGCTTCGATCGTCAGGACCGTTTCGCGCAAGGTCTCCCCTTTTTCCACGCTGCTGCCCGACGGCTGGAACAGGACGGTATCCGCGCCCAGGCGATGGGCGGCCGTCTCGAACGATAGTCTGGTGCGGGTGGAAGCCTCGAAAAAGGCGAGAACGACACGTCTCCCGAAGGCCACGTCATGCTGCTGTGGCTTCAGGCCGTTGCTGGAAAGATATCCATGCGCCTCGCGGATAATGTCGAGGACGTCATTGGAGGTCAGCGTACGGGTGGACAACAGGTGCGAAACCGGCATGAGTGCAAATTTACCATTCAACGTCGAGCAATCGGTACGGACAGGGCAAAAAAAAGCCCGCCAATGGCGGGCTTCATGTCAAGCTCGGCTTACTTCTTCTTGCCCTTGGCGGCTGCCTTCTTCGGAGCGGCTGCCTTCTTCGGAGCACCGGCCTTCTTCTCGCCATTGGCGATGGCCTTCAGCTCGCTGCCTGCCGTGAACTTCGGAACCTTGCGAGCGGCGATCTTGATGGATTCGCCCGTACGCGGGTTCTTGCCCTTGCGAGCGGCGCGCTTGGAGACACCGAACGTACCGAAACCGATGAGCGATACGGAACCGCCCTTGCCGATTTCGGACTTGATGGCGTTCAGAGCCGCTACCAGTGCGGCATCGGCCTGCGTCTTCGGCAGACCGGCACCCGAAGCGATCGCTTCGATCAACTCAGCTTTATTCATTTGTACCCCACAAAAAGCTGTTGAAAAAAATACTTGCGGCACGAAAATATCAAGTGCCCATCGGGTTCCGCAAGCACGAGTTATCCACAATCCTAGATTTTATGGGGCTTCCCGGGGGGAGGTACTCCCGAAACCGCCTGTTCATGGGGGTTTGGGGAGGCCGTCAGGGCAGCGGACGGCCATTCGACACGACCAACGACACGAGCACGACCTGCAACGCGATGAAGCCGAGATGCAGGCACAGAGCCGCAAAACAGCCGGCGAGCGCGTCGTCGGCCATGACGCTCCATGCCTCCGTACGCCCGTTGATGACGGATAACGGCCAGGGTTTGCGGATGTCGAACAGGCGGAACAGGACGATGCCCCCGAACCACCACCAGACGGACATATAGGCATAGGGCAGCACGAGGACGAGGCTCATTCCCATGGCTTCGTCGATGACGACGGCCGATGGATCGCTCCCCCACCCCGCCTGCACGCGTGGAACGCTCCACAGTCCGAGGAGACCGAAGACGACTGCCAGAGCGAGGTAGACGTACTGGAGTGTGGCGATGTCGGCCGGGACGAGGATGGCCGGAAGAGCCACGGCGACACTGCACCACGTACCAGGTGCGACCGGCAGGTAGCCGAGGCCGAGTACGCTGGCAACGATGGCTGCTGGCGACGTGCGCGATGTCGCCTGTACGTCAGGATTCACGGCGGAACATCGTTCTGTTGTCGAGGACGTATTCGACGGCGGTCCACAACGTGAACAGCGTGATACCGAGAATGGCCAGATAGGTCGGGGTCGAGTAGAGCAGCCTGTATGCATCCGATGCCGCCGGTTCCGAAAGCACGTGGCGGGCCCACATGAGGATGAGGACGTAGGCGATGAATGCCATCTGGAGGAAGGTCTTGACCTTCGCGCTCCGACTGGTGACGAGCGGCTTCCCTTCCGCCGATGCGAGGCTTCGCAGAGCCGTGGTACCGAAGTCGCGGACGACGATGATGATGACCATCCACAGCGGCATGATGTCGTGCACGAAGAAGACGACGAAGGCCGCAGTCGTCAATACCTTGTCTGCGAGCGGGTCGAGATAGACGCCCAGCTCGGTCACCTCTCCGTATTTCCGTGCGAGCAGACCGTCGAAGTAGTCGGAGACGGCTCCGACGATGAAGAGAACCGCCGCGACGTTGATCGCCCAGGCCGTATCGGTCAGGGCGAAGACGAGGAAGATCGGCGCGATGAAGAGTCGTGCGAGTGTGATGATGTTGGCGATGGTGAACGTCACGCCGTTCCCCCGCATTCGCGTGCCGCCGCCGCGACGATGGTTGCGAAGACGTCGGCCTTGAGCGAAGCCCCGCCGACGAGTGCACCATTGATATCCGGACATGCGAAGAGCTCCGCCGCATTCTCGGACGTGACGCTGCCGCCGTAGAGGATGGCCGTATCGCAGCCGTTCGATACCAGGAGTGTGCGAATCCTGTCGTGGACTTCCTGCGCCTGACCTGGTGTGGCCGCGAGGCCCGTACCGATGGCCCATACGGGTTCGTAGGCGATGATACTGGACCTGATGGCCGCGGCACCCGCTCCGGTGATGAGGGCGCTGATCTGACGCGTGATGACGTCTGCCGTGATACCCGCTTCGCGTTCGCTCAGTGTTTCGCCCACGCAGGCGATGGGAAGCATTCCTGCATCGAGGACGGCCTTCAGCTTCCGGGCAACGACGTCGTTCGTCTCATGCTGGTCACGCCGGCGTTCGGAATGCCCGACGATGACGGCGCCACAACCGATTGCCTCGAGCATCAATGCCGAAATCTCGCCCGTATAGGCACCCGACGGTTCGTGATGACAGTTCTGTGCGCCGATCTTCATACCACTGTCACCGATAGCGGCGAGGGCACCGGCGATGCCGGTGTAGGGCGGACAGAGAATGACGTCGACTCCACGACCGATGGCGTCCGCGACGCGTGCATCGCCTGCGAGCGATGTCGCCAGCGAAGCTCCCTGCTGCGGAAGCGTATTCATCTTCCAGTTTCCTGTCACGATCATAGGTTTCATCGTTGCTCTCCACGAACCCTGAACTTGAAAATGCGATAGGAGGTGAGATACTGGTCCGACTCGAAGCCCTCGCCTTCGATGGTTTCCTTCGGCGATACGATACGGACGTATTCGGTGGTTGAGAACCGCTCGCGGCTGTTGTCCCATACGAGTCTCGTCGTCGACAGTGACGTACGCGAGCTGTCGGACCATACGATGACGTTACCGATGGCGACCATGTTCTTCGTCCTGTCGTCGATGATGGCACTGTCGGCCGTAAGGCGCGCCATGCGTCGTCCGCTCGTGGCGCTGAAGAAATCGACGATGACCGTATCCCCGAGCGTCGTTTCCTGCCTGTCTTCCCAGAGCCTCGCCACTGCCGACTGCAGAATGGCCTTTGTACGGATCGAGTCCGTGAATCTCACACGCACATTGTAGGAGATATGCGCCGGCTGCCCTTCCGTGGAGTCGGGTCCACGGCGTACCGGACCCGAATGCTGATAGCATCCCGCGAGGCCTGCCGTCACGGCGAGCGCGACGAGAAGAACGAGCGGGCGCCTCATCGGCCGATGCTCCAGTGCGCCAGGACGGAACGCAGGAAATCGCCGGAGCGTTCGAGCGGAAGCTGCGTCGCCGCATCGCTCTTCGCATTGGCGGGATCGGGATGGGTCTCGAAGAACAGACCGTCGACGCCGACCGCCGCAGCGGCACGGGCGAGCGCCGGGATGAATTCCGGACGTCCGCCGCTCTGCGCACCTGCCGACGGTTGCTGGACGGAGTGCGTGGCGTCGAAGATCACCGGAAATCCCGTGGCCTTCATCGTGACGAGACCGCGGAAATCCACGACGAGATCATGGTATCCGAAGGACGTTCCCCGCTCGGTGAGCCAGACGGAATCGTTCCCTGCTGCGACGACCTTCGCTGCGGCCTTGGCCATATCGTCGGGCGCCATGAACTGTGCCTTCTTGATGTTCACCGTCTTTCCCGTGGCTGCGGCCGCTTCGAGAAGTGACGTCTGACGGCTCAGGAATGCCGGTATCTGGAGCACGTCGACGTATTCCGCCGCATGTGCGGCTTCCGCGTCGGCATGGATGTCTGTGAGTACGGGCAGGCCGAAGTCGCGTCCCACTTCCGCGAGATAGGACAATGCCTGCTCGTCGCCGATACCCTGGAAGCTGCCGGAGCTGGTACGGTTCGCCTTGCGGTACGATCCCTTGAAGACCAGTTGTACGGGCAGATCGCGGGTAATGGTCAGCAGATGGTCCGCGACGGTGCGTACGAGATCTCGCGATTCCACCAGACAGGGGCCGGCGATCACGAGCAAACGGGAGGAGTCTACGTGCATTGGTCTGTTTTTTGATGGGCAAATTATCCAAATCCTGCGAGGCCGCGGCATACAGACCGTTGCGGAGGCCCTTCGTAACTTTGCCGCACAAGAGGAAGCATGCATGGCACAACGTCCTGAGAACATACCTATCCGTCGAATCCCCCAACAGGAAAAGGCCTCAACCGAGGAGGGAGCTCCTGTGTCCGGGAGCGGACGCGTCAGGACGCCGAAGCAGGACAAGGATCTGATACGCCGATACCGCATCACGGCCATCCTTCTGGCCCTCACCGCGATCCTGATGCTCATCGCCCTCCTGTCGTACACGACGCATGACGAGGCGAATGCACAGTTGACCCTCCGCGACATGATCGGAGTGATCAGGGGCGACGAGGATCTGCGCGTGCGGTTCGAAACGACCCATAACTGGCTTGGCCTTCTCGGCGCGGTACTGGCGCACTGGATGTATACGTCGACGATCGGCGTGTGGTCCATCTGCATTCCGGTCCTGATGCTGTTCTGGGCTCGCGCGCTATTCACGCATCAGCGGCTCGGCCCCCTCCTCACACGCCGCTCGATCGCCACGATCGGAACGGCGACGTTGCTGTCCGCCTTCGTTGGAACGCTGCAACTCGTACCATGGATGTTCACGATCGACAGGGAATGGGCCGGAGCCATCGGACAGTTCATCGCCGGCGTCATCTCGCAGTTCATCGGTACGGCCGGATCGGCCGTCGTTCTGCTGGCCGCCCTTGCCTTCGCCTCCGTCATCGGGTTCGAGATCAACGTTGGTACGCTCGGTGTGCGCCTGCGGCTGCTGGTGTCGACCATGAAGGATCGATTCGCCAGGCACAACGTTTCCGCGGCCGGAGACGACGATGCGGGCGACGACATCCTCACGGACGAGGCGACGATGGCCGCTCCGGTGAGCGATCGTGACGACAATGACTTCATCAAGGTCGACAAGAGCGCAGGTGGTGCCGTGCTGAAGCCTCTCGGCACGGATGCGAAACCGTCACGGCAACGCAACGACGAGGAACCGGCCGAGATCATCCGCAGGAATGCGGGTCCGCAGGCTGGCACTCCACTCGCCCCTTCCGTCCGTATCGTCCGCCCGCTGCCCAAGCCTCCTGCGACTCCACCACCGGTCGATGAAGGTGTGGAAGAACCGTTGGAACAGCACGAAGCCGCTACACCGTCGGCCGAACAACCGGAACAGCCCAATATCCTGGACATGGATCTTGTGCAACGACGTCTTTCCGCACTCCATCCCAACAAGTCCATCTCCGTTCAGCCTCCGTCGACCGATGCCGGAGAGGTGGATGAGGATGTGACGGATGAGGACGAACAGGACGACGATGAATCCGTCGTCGAGGAGGCGACGGGCTACGTCGAGAACGGGCGGGGCGCGGAAGCCGAAGAAGAGCCGCAACCTCCTCCCGTCGTACCTCAGCGCGAACGGATCCAGGTCCAGCGTCCGCTGACGGTCATGGTCGAACAACCCGCCGGCAAGGAGCCGGAAATGGCCCTGCCCGGCAATGCGCTCTACGACGAGGAAATCCGCTTCCAACCGCCGACCATTTCCCTTCTCGTCCAGACGGACGAGTCCAGCGAGGTGGACGATTCGGAGCTGCAGGAGAACGCTCGCATCCTGCAGGAGAAGCTGGAGACATTCCGTATCAGGATCGAGAACCTTACCGTACAGCCCGGTCCCGTCGTCACGCAGTACGAATTCGTTCCTGCAGCAGGTATCAAGGTCAGCCAGATCGAATCCCTGGCCGACGACATCGCCCTTGCCCTCAAGGCGCAAGGCGTACGGATCATCGCTCCCATTCCCGGACGCGGTACGGTGGGTATCGAGATCCCCAATCACAAGCCCGCCATCGTCCGGTTCAGTTCGATCATCAAGAGTCCGAAGTATCACAATCCGGACATCAAGCTGCCCATCGCCATGGGCAAGACCGTCGTCGGTGAAGTCTACTGTGCCGATCTCACGAAGATGCCCCACTTGCTGATCGCCGGCGCCACCGGTAAGGGGAAGTCGGTCGGCATCAATACGATCATCGCCTCGCTGCTCTACAAGATGCATCCGCGCGATCTCAAGTTCGTGATCATCGACCCCAAGCGCGTGGAAATGAATCTGTACGCTTCTCTGAAGCACCACTTCATGGCCGTCTCGCCCGACATCGACGAAACGATCATCACGTCACCACAGAACGCCGTGGCCGTATTGAAGTCCGTCGTCGAGGAGATGCAGCAGCGATTCTCGCTCCTGGCCGCCGCAGGACAGCGTAACATCAACGACTACAATTCGAGGGTGAAGGACGGCAAGCTGACGGATAAGGGAGGTATCACGCATCGTCCCATGCCCTATATCGTCGTCATCATCGACGAGCTCGCCGATCTCATGATGACGGCCGGCAAGGAAGTGGAAGAGCCGATCTGCCGTCTCGCACAGCTCGCCCGTGCCGTCGGTATCCACTGTATCGTGGCTACGCAACGTCCGAGCGTCGACGTCGTGACGGGTTTGATCAAGGCCAACTTCCCCGCCCGTATCGCCTATCAGGTGTCGTCGCGCATCGACTCCCGTACGATCATCGACGGTAGTGGCGCCGAGCATCTCATCGGCAACGGCGACATGCTGTTCGCACCGGGCAATACGCCGAAGCCCATCCGTATGCAGAATGCCTTCATCAGCACGGAAGAGGTGGAAGAGCTCTGCGACTGGATCGGAAGGCAGAAGGGCTACTCCACCCCCTACATGCTGCCGAGTATATCGAACAAGCGCGGTGGTGGGCACGGTAGCGATGGTGGCGATCGTGACGTACTGTTCGAAGATGCGGCCCGTATCTTCATCCAGCTTCAGCAGGCTTCCGTGAGTACGTTGCAGCGCCGTCTGAAGGTGGGCTATGCCCGTGCGGCACGGATCGTGGACGAGCTGGAAATGGCCGGAATCGTCGGTCCGCCCGACGGTGCGAAGGGTCGCCAGGTGTTGCTCGACAGTGAGGCGGAACTCGAAGCCTATCTCTAGTCCCGACTTCCCGATTCGTCTCCGAACTCGCGAGCCAGGAGACGATGGAAGTGGTGGACGCCCTGCTCCCTGCGAACCGAGTATCGTCCGCGTTCATAGATGCGGGAACGCATTCCTTTCTGGACTGCCTCGACGATCTCCTCGTCCTCCCGTTCCACACGGTCGAGGTCGGAGCCGGCGCCGGTATCGTAACGCTCATCGTCCCAGACATAGGTTCGATAGGAAATCCGCGTACGATCGATGGCCAGAGGCTTGACGATGTTCATGGAAATGCCCCATGGATAGACGTTGAGCATGAGGTTCGGAAAGAGCCAGTAATAGTAGGCGGCGACGTCGCTTCCATGGAAGCAGTGCTCGGGCGACGTTCCCGTACCGATCTGGAGTACACCTCGAGGAAGCAGTTCCGTTCGGTAGTCCTGATACGAAAGGACGTCGTTCAACCCGGCGTGAACGAAGGGCACGTGGAAGCCTTCGAGATAGTTCTCGACATAGAGGGCCCAGTGTGCCTGGACCAGGTAATCCCTGTCATGCTGCGGTGCGTGACGTATCGCGGTGAGTGACATCCGGTCGGCATGGGCGTCCATCGGTGCGATCCATTCCTCGAACGGCATCATTGGATCGATCGAACCGAAGATCATGTCGCCCCACGATCCATGGGCGATCCTGACCAGATCGTCCTTCGGCGTCGGGAAGTCCGACGTTTCGCCGAACTCGGGCATGTGCCGGAACGTGCCGTCCAGGGAGAACCGCCGGCCGTGGTAGCGGCATTTCAGCTCGTTCAGCCGGCACGGAGCATTCACCACCAGGTTTCCCCGGTGTGTGCAGACATTGGACAGGACCCTCAGGTGACCATCCCTATCCCTCGTAACGACAAGGGGTTCGCAATGCGGCCCGTCGAGTATGGACGTGGGAGATGCCGTCCCCGGGACGCGGACGTCCGAACCGTCGGCAAGCCAGTGCCACGAGCGGCGGAAGATGCGATCCAGGCATCGGCCATGGCTCTCAGCATCGCGATACCAGGCCGATGGAACGGTCCAGGCGCGGGAAATGTCGGAATCGATGTCGAATCGTATCATGTCGGACAAGATACGCTCGGGAATTGTATCGTATTTTTGTTGGTTTCGCATACGTACATGATCGTCAATGGCGAAGAATACCACCCCCACGCAATCCGTTCCGGTGCCCGAAGAATTCACCTCCATCCTCATACGGGGTGCACGGGAGCACAATCTCAAGAACGTCCATCTCGAAATCCCGCGTGACAAGCTCGTCGTCGTGACGGGCCTCAGCGGTTCGGGCAAGTCGTCGCTCGCCTTCGATACCATCTATGCCGAAGGGCAGAGGCGGTACGTCGAGTGCATGTCCTCCTACGCACGCCAGTTCCTCGGTGTGATGAAGAAGCCCGATGTGGACGTGATCGAAGGCCTGTCGCCTGCCATCTCCATCGAACAGAAGTCCGTCGGTTCCAGTCCCCGCTCGACCGTCGGTACCGTGACGGAGATCTACGACTACCTTCGTCTGCTCTTCGCCAAGGTCGGTATCCAGTACTGCGTCGACTGCGACATCCCCGTGCAGCAGCAGACGATCGACCAGATCGTGGACACGCTCATGGCCATTCCCGAAGGGCGGCGGCTGCAGGTCCTGAGTCCGGTGGTCAAGGGCCGCAAGGGCCACTACCGCGAGCTCTTCGATCAGTTCCGGAGGCAGGGCTTCACCCGTGTCCGTGTCGATGGTGACATCAAGGACATCACCGAAGGGATGCAGCTCGCCCGGTACAAGGTGCACAACATCGACCTCGTCGTGGACCGTCTGAACGTGGATCCGAACAACCGGCGCAGGATGACGGAAAGCATCGAGACCGCCCTCAACATGGGTGAGGCAGGAGTCAACGTTCTGGAAGAACAGGCGGATGGAACCTGGAAGGACCTTTACTTCAGTACCAGCTATTCGTGTCCGTCGTGCGGACGTTCCTACGAGACACCTGCACCGAACATGTTCTCCTTCAACTCGCCCTTCGGCGCATGTTCGACGTGCGAAGGCATCGGCGAGATGATGGACTTCGATCCCGCACTGGTTATTCCGGACCCGAACAAGTCCATCGAGCAGGGCGGTATCGCACCGCTCGGCAAGAAGCGTGAGACATGGCTCTGGAAGCAGGTCATCGCCTTCTGCGAACATCGCGGCGTCGACATGACGAAGCCGCTCGGTTCGTTACCGGAAGAGGACGTACAGGCAGTGCTCTACGGCACGGAGGGAAGCTCCGTCTCCGTGAATTACAGCGGCACGTCCATCAAGCACAAGTACATCGGCGTACTGCCGAGTCTGCGACATCAATTCGAGCAGACGACGACGGCCAGCGTACGGAGGAGCATCGAGAAATACTTCGCCACGATACCCTGCCGTACGTGCAAGGGAGCGCGGCTGAAGGAAGAGCATCTCTTCGTGCGCGTCGCCGAGGCCAACATCCATGCCACGACGATCATGGATATCGAGACCGCGGAGTCGTGGTTCTCTGCCCTGCCGGCGAAACTGACCGACAGGCAGAATATCATCGCGACCATGATCCTGAAGGAAATCGTCACACGTCTGAGCTTCCTGCGCAACGTCGGACTCACCTATCTCACGCTGGACCGTTCCGCACGATCGCTGTCGGGCGGCGAATCGCAACGTATCCGGCTGGCTTCGCAGATCGGCTCCCAACTCGTCGGTGTCACCTACGTCCTCGACGAGCCGAGCATAGGTCTGCATCAGCACGACAACCGCAAGCTCATCGCTTCGTTGAAGAGCCTTCGCGATCTCGGCAACTCCATCCTCGTCGTCGAACACGACCGGGAGATGATCGAGGAATCGGACCACGTCGTCGACATCGGTCCCGGTGCCGGCGTCCATGGCGGCGAGGTCGTCGCGGCCTTCCATCCCAAGGACGTGAATGCGGAGAGCATGGCGGTCGGCGAACGTTCGCTGACGCTCCAGTACCTGTCCGGCAAGCGCACGATTCCCATTCCTGCCGAACGCCGTCCGGGCAACGGCAAGACGATCAGGCTCGTGGGTGCATCGGGGCATAACCTCCGGAACGTGACGATGGAGATTCCTCTCGGAACCTTCGTCTGCATTTCCGGTATGAGCGGCTCGGGCAAGAGCACGCTCATCAATGATACGCTGTATCCCTTGCTGGCACGCCACTTCTACAACAGCGAGGTCCAGCCGCTGAAGCACGACCGCATCGAAGGCCTCGAGAACATCGACAAGGTCATCGAGATCGACCAGACACCGATCGGACGCACGCCGCGAAGCAATCCGGCGACTTATACCGGGCTCTTCACGCAGGTCCGCGATTTCTTCACGATGCTTCCCGAAGCGAAGATCCGTGGCTACAAGGCCGGACGCTTCTCGTTCAACGTATCGGGTGGACGCTGCGAAGAATGCGAGGGTGCGGGCATACGAAAGATCGAGATGAACTTCCTGCCCGACGTCTACGTCCCCTGCGACACATGCGGTGGCAAGCGCTACAACAGCGAGACTCTCGCCGTACGCTTCAAGGGCAAATCCATCGCCGACGTCCTCGACATGACCGTGGAAGAAGCCTTCGAACTCTTCCAGGACATACCCAAGATCAAGCACAAGCTCGCCACGCTGATGGACGTCGGTCTCACCTACATCACGCTCGGTCAGCAGGCCCCCACGTTATCCGGCGGCGAAGCGCAGCGCGTCAAGCTCGCCACGGAACTGTCGCGGACCGGTACGGGCAGGACGATGTATCTGCTCGACGAACCCACGACCGGCCTGCATTTCGAAGACATCCGCATCCTCCTCAAGCTGCTCGAGAAGCTCGTCGACAAGGGCAATACGGTTGTCGTCATCGAACATAACCTCGATGTCGTCACCTATGCCGACCACATCATCGACCTGGGGCCGGGCGGTGGACGCGACGGAGGCCGCATCGTTGCTACAGGCACGCCGGAAGCCGTGGCGAACGAGCCCGAAAGCATGACCGGCCAGTATATCCGGACCATGCTGCCAGCGACGCAGCCATGAAACAATTCCACGTGATTCGACGGCGAAACGGCCCGCGATCCGTCCCGACTCCTCGTTTCCGTTTCGTATTTTCGCCTTCTTGTTCGAACTCCAGTTGCTTATCGAAGGAACGTCATGAACATTCTCGTTTGCATCTCCCAGGTGCCTGATACCGTGACCAAGATCGCTGTCGGTACGGACGGCGTCAGTATCAACCCCCAGGGCGTGAAATTCATCCTGAATCCCTACGACGAATTCGCCATCGAAGAGGGCCTGCGCCTGAAGGAAAAGAACGGCGGCACGGTCACCACGCTGACCGTGGGCGGTGAAGGCGCCAAGGACATCCTCCGTACTGCTCTCGCCATGGGTTCCGATACGGCCATCCTGGTGAAGGACGACGCACGCAGCGATTCGTTCTCCGTAGCGGCCAGCATCGCCGATGCGGCACGCGAGCTTTCGCCCGACCTCGTGATCTTCGGACGCCAGAGCATCGACTTCGATTCGTTCCAGGTTCCTCCCATGGTGGCAGAACTCCTGAACCTGCCCAACATCTCCATGGTCTCGAGCCTCACGATCGACGGCACGAACGTCACCGCCGAACGCGACATCGAAGGCGGCAAGGAAACCGTCGTCACCACCCTGCCCTGCGTCATCAGCGCACAGAAGGGGCTCAACGATCCGCGCTATCCGAAGCTTCCGGACATCATGAAGGCCAAGTCCAAGCCCATCACCGAACGTGCCCCTTCGTCCGAAGCCGCCCGCACGCAGACGATGTCCATGAACCTGCCGGACAACAAGCGTCTCGGAAAGATCGTCGGCGACAGCGATGCCGACATCAGCGAATTCGTACGTCTCCTTCACGAAGAAGCGAAGATGATCTGACGACCGCGGTCCGGTCGGGATCGGACCTGAACTTCACCAACAACGACATCAACAAGAAGAATCCGAATCATGACAGTACTCGTAGTTCTCGAACCCCAGGGAAATGGCCTTCGCCGGACGTCGTATGAAGTGATCACGGCAGCATTCGCCATTCCTGGTGCGACCGTCACGGGCGTGGCCATGAATGCCACGAACGAACAACTCCAGACCGCAGGCGACTATGGTCTGACCTCCTGCCTGAATGCCACCGGCGACGCCGTGTCGACGTTCTCCAACGGTACCTTCGCCACGGTCGTGGCGGAAGCCGCCCGCAAGACCGGTGCGACCGTCGTACTCTTCGGTGCGAATGCCACCGGCAAGGACGTGGCACCCCGCGTGGCCGTGAAGCTCGGCGCCGGCTTCGTGCCCGACTGTGTGGCCCTGACGGCCAACGGCGACACGCTGCAGGCCGTTCGCCCCGTCTATGCAGGCAAGGCGGAACTGACCGTCAAGCCCCTCACCGCTTCCGCCGTCTATACACTGCGTCCGAATGTCTTCACGGCCAGGAAGGGTGACGGAGCATCCGTCTCCGTCGAAGCCTTCTCGCCCGCCATCGATGCAGGTGTGCGCACGGCACGCGTCACGAACGTCGTCAAGAACGAAGGCGCACTCGACGTTGCCGAAGCCGACATCGTCGTCTCCGGTGGTCGTGGCCTCAAGGGCCCCGAACACTTCCATCTCGTCGAAGAACTCGCCCGTAGCCTTGGTGGTGCCGTCGGTGCATCCCGTGCAGTCGTGGACGCAGGCTGGCGTCCGCATCGCGAGCAGGTAGGACAGACGGGCAAGACCGTCTCTCCCAACATGTATGTCGCATGCGGTATCAGCGGCGCCGTGCAACATTTGGCCGGTATGTCGTCGTCGAAGATCATCGTGGCCATCAACAAGGACAAGGAAGCTCCGATCTTCAAGATGGCGGACTACGGCATCGTCGGTGATGTTTTCGAGGTTCTGCCGAAACTGACGCAGAAGATCTCTGCTATCACGGGGAAGTGAGATATATTTCCGCATGAACAAGGTTCAGGTCGATATTCTGGGGCTCAGCGTGAGTCCCGCCAGCAATGGCGCCTACGCCCTCATCCTGAAGGAATCGGACGGTGTGCGCCGCCTTCCGATCGTGATCGGCGGCCCCGAAGCGCAGGCCATCGCCAACGAACTCGAGGGGATCAAGGCACAGCGTCCGATGACGCATGACTTGCTCCGCAGCGTGATCGAGGCACTGGGAGGCCATCTGCGCGAGGTCGTGATCAACAACCTCAAGGAAGGGACCTTCTACGCTTCCCTGGTCTTCGAATACACGGATCAGGAAATCGACTCACGCCCGAGCGATGCCATCGCCCTGGCCGTACGGTGCGGCGTGCCCATCTTCGTAAGCGAGGAGATCATGCAGGAAGCGTCGTTCAAGCCGGGCGACGAGGAGTTGCCAGACGCTGCAGGCGAGGAAGCAGGTGAAGACGGAGACGAGGAAGAGGACGAACTCAGCATGCTGAAGAGCAGCGGTGAGACGAAGGAAGCCGAACCTCAGTCGGCGAGTCTCACCCATCGTCAACGCCTCGAACAGGAGCTGAATCAGGCCATCAACGTGGAAGACTACGAGAAGGCGGCGCGTCTTCGTGATGAACTTCAACGATTGACTGGCGAATAAGCCGGCTCTTCGTATATTTGCAGCTCTCTACGCCGGAGTAGCTCAGCTGGTTAGAGCAACGGAATCATAATCCGTAGGTCGGGGGTTCAAGTCCCTCCTCCGGTACCACGAAGCCCTCGCACTATGCGGGGGCTTTGTGTTTCAGGGTCCTTCCTTCCCTTCTTCCAACGCCCGGTTCTCCGTTGGAATGCGGATTCCCAGCAAGAGGATCGCATTGAGTACCGTCACGACGATAGCTGTGACCGGTGCCCCCACGAGCATCGGAATGCAGAACAGCTCCGCCACCACCGCGACGTAGTTCGGATGCTTCATGAAACGGTAGGGGCCCTGTTCGACAGGACTTCGTCCGGGAACGACGATGATACGCGTGTTCCATGCTTCGCCGAGCGACGTGATTGCCCAGTATCGAAGCCCTTGTGCGGCGATGACGACAGCGGCACACATCCACCACCACCATGATATGGGATCGGGTAATTCCGTCGCTTTCCGCATCGTGCTTTCGACGACCATTGCCGCGAACCACGTCGTATGCAGGACGATGAAGAACGGATAGTGTCGTGCTCCGTATTCCCTTCCACCGTGTGCCATCGAGATCCGTGCGTTGCGTGCTGCGATGCGCAGCTCGAAGAGCCGCTGCACGACGAGCAGTACGATGATGGACGTGAGCATCATGAAGGGCGCTCGAGCAGAACGAACTCCGCACTGAAGCCGGGGCCGAGAGCCATGGCAACGCCATATCGGCGCGGCCATACGACACGCTCCCGGAGGATACGCTCGATCACGAACAGGACGGAAGCACTGGAGAGATTGCCGAAGTCGTGGAGGACCCCTTTCGCCGCTGCCATGGCCTCGTCATCCTCTTCTATCGTCAACGCCACGGAATAGGCATCGATCACCTTCGCTCCACCCGGATGCGCGAGGAAGGTACCGACGTCGTCACGACCGATGCCCCAGTATTCGAGTGCCTCGGAGAACGTCGAGGGAAGATGCGTCGTGATGAAGTCGGGAATGTCGCGTGAGAACCGGACCTTGAAGCCCGTATCGATCACATCCCATCCCATGATGTCCTCTGTATCGGGATAGAGCGTACTGAAACTCGATCGGATCGCCGGGCCGTGGCCCTGCGCATCGATGACGACCGCTGCCGCACCGTCCGCGAACAGACTCGCTCCCACGATGTTGCTCTTGCTCGTATCACCGCGCTGGAACGTCACGCTGCATATCTCCACGGCGATGAGCAATACCGGCTGGCCATCGTGATGGCGGCAGGCCTCGGCCGCACGTGCGAGTCCTGCCACGCCGCCTGCACATCCGAGACCGAAGATCGGTGTGCGATGGGCATGCGGCGACAGGCCGAGTCGCCTGATGACGTACGAGTCGAGACTCGGCGTCGCGATACCGGTCGTGGATACGACGATGACGGAGGCGATGTCCGAAGCGCTCCTTCCCGCCTGTTCCAGTGCGCTACGTGCCGCCGTACAGGCCAGGTCGACGGCCGACTCGATGAAGGCTTCCGTCGTTTCACGAAGACCACGTGGCTCGAAATACCACGGTATCGAACGTATGACGTAGCGCGCTCCGATGTGGTCGTGGTCGAAGACCGACAGCATCCTGTCCAGCACGGGAGACTCGTCGCCATAGACGATCCGCATGACGTCGCGCACTTCACCCTGCGTGATCCGGTGAGGAGGCACGGCTGTTCCGATTCCGGCGATACGTGGCTTCTTCATAGTAACGACTCCGGGGCATCCGGTTCCGGTGTGGCGCAGGTATTCCTGTAGGCGAGCTGCGAGAGGCGCTTGCGTTGATCGCTCTTCCAGTCGATGCGCGGGCGCTGCTTCTCGGGAGGAAGATAGCCGAGGCGATACAATGCCATCAGTTCGAGGGATTCAGGCACGTCGAGGAGCGCCTTGAGTTCCTCCCATGCATCGGGGATCTCCATCGGCGTGGAGATGAACTGAATACCCATACCGAGCTCTCCTGTCATGAGCCAGATGTGTTCGATGGCCATTCCCATGCTGAGCTGGCAATAGTAGCCGCTGAGCTCGCCTGGACGATATTCTTCCCTGGTGAGCAGCACTGCGAGGATGAGCGGACTCTCCTCGATCAGCTTGCGATTGTCCTCGCCGAGAAGCTTCGGCACTCCGAGTCTGGCCATGATCTTCATCGCGGTATCGCTCAGGACCTGTTTGACGAACGGACGCAAGGGACCGGGCAACTGATCGACGAAGATGCCGTCGCGCCGTGTATCCATCTCCGCCTCTGTGAAACGGAAGTACTTCCTGTACCGCTGGAAGAACGTTCCCTGCTCCATCAACTGCCTCATCGTACGACCGCCGATCTCCGCGATGCGACGACGGACATCGGCGTCGTCGATCAGCACGAATCGCCATGGCTGTGAATTGAAATGACTCGGGGCGCGCCCTGCCGCCTCGACCAGCAACCGCTGATGTTCGAGAGAAACGGGACGGGGATCGAAATGACCGTTCGTCGTCTTTCTCGTCCTGATCGCATCGCGAAGACTGAGTACCATGATCGCTCCTCTATTCGTCCGCCGTTGTTTCATCGTACATGGCGTCGATGACGTCCTTGTACTGCTTCTCGACTTCCTTGCGTTTGATCTTCAGTGTCGGCGTCAGCATGCCGTTCTCGACCGTGAAGGGTGTGGACAGGATGGTGAAGCGCCGGACGCGTTCGTACTTGGAAAGGTCCAGCTGGAGGCGTGTGATGTCCGACCGTATCGCACGATACGTTTCCTCGCTGGCGAACATTTCCTCGCGCGAGGATGCCGAGAGCCTGTTGTGCGTGAACAGGTCACGTACGGCGTCTTCGTCGGGAACGACGAGTGCGGTGCAGTATTCGCGGCGATCTCCGATCAGGATGACCTGGTCGATGAGGGACGATTGCAGCATCGCCTGTTCGATCGGCTGCGGTGAGATGTTCTTTCCGCCGCTGCTGACGAGGATGTGTTTCTTGCGATCGGTGATCCTGAGGTTGCCGTCGCCATCGATCACGCCGATATCGCCCGTATGGATCCATCCCGCAGGATCGATTGCCTCGGCCGTCGCGGCATCGTCCTGCCAGTATCCGCGCATGACGTTCGGACCGCGTGCGAGGATCTCGCCATCGTCCGCGATGTGGATCCTGACGTTCGGCAACGGCTTTCCTACCGTACCGAAGGCGATGTCGCCCGGTCGCGTGACGCACAGCACGGGTGACGTTTCGGTGAGACCGTAACCTTCGAGGATGACGATACCCATCGCCTGGAAGAAGCGACCGATGTCGGGCGCGAGCGCCGCACCTCCCGACACGAAGAAGCGCAGTCTACCTCCCATACGTTCACGAACGGATGAGAAGACGAGCCGATCGGCGAGGGCATGCCGTGCGGCGAGCAACGGACCACGCCTGCCTGCCCTATCCGCATCGAGTGCACGCAGCCCGACGTCGACCGCCCAATGGAAGATGCGTTGTCGCATTGCCGACTGCTTGTCCACGGACGCGAGGATACGTCCGCGTACGCGTTCGAAGAGTCTCGGCACGGATGTCATGACGGTCGGACGTACCTCACGAAGATTGTCCGCCACGGATTCGATGGATTCCGCGAAATAGGTGGAGGCACCGGTCGTGAAGGCGCAATAGAATCCGGCCATTCTCTCGTACGAATGGCATAACGGGAGATAGGACAGGAAGATGTCCGCTTCGCTCACCGGCAATACCGCGAGGGCACCGGCGATGTTGGACGTGATGTTGCGGTGCGTGAGCATCACACCTTTCGGGGTACCCGTCGTACCACTGGTATAGATCAGCGTCAGGAGATCGTCGGGCTGGACACGCATCGCCATGGTCCTGAACTTCCGTTCGCGGTCGTCGGCCGTGGCCGACGACTCGCCTCTTCGTACGATGTCGCTGAAGCGGACGATGCCGGGACCGGCTTCCACGTCGTCGTTCATCACGACGACGGTCCGCAGGTTCGGTAATTCGTCACGGATCCTGTTGATCTTTCCCAGCTGGAAGGCATTGGAGACGATGATCACGGAGGCTTCACAGTCGGCGAAGATCTGTGCTTCCTGGCGAGCCGTCAGTGTCTGGAAGACGGGAACGTCGATGGCGCCGAGCGTGTTGATGGCGAAGTTGGCGATGGGCCATTCGATCCTGTTCTCCGATGCGATGCCGATGCGTTCGCCGGGAACGACACCTTCGAGGAGAAGACCCAGGGCGAAGCATTCCACCCGACGGCGGAGATCGTCGTGCGAGGTATGCCGCCACGTGCCCTGCGCCTTGTGCGCATAGGCCGTCTTGTCCGGCCGACCACGGAACCTGTCGCAGACATCGAGGAACAACGCGGGAATCGTTCCAGGAACCATACTGCCTCCTCGTACTGGAAGCTGCAAGATACTTCAATCGAAGAACGACCAGTTCAGGGTAAAACGGAGATTACGCTGCGCTTCGGGTGAGAGTTCCGTCGTCGCGTACCGTTGCTGGAAAAGATTCTCCCAGCTCAGCCGTACGGTGGCATTGCCGAGGGTCGCGGCAAGGAATCCGTCCAGTCCGTTACCGATCCAGTCCTGCTTCGTGGATCCGGGAAGGTAGGACCATGTGAGCGGATCGTACTGCATGGGTCGCATGGGGGAAAAACCGCCGGCCGTGATGCCGAGACTTACGCTGCTCGTCCCGACTTCGTAGACGTAGGCCACGGAAACGTGACCGCTGACGAGAGGCAGCCGCTCATCGTTGGTTCCCGACGTCGTCGAGCGCTGGATGCGTACGACCGGCCTGACTTCGAAGGCACCGAAGCGTGCCGTGCCCTGGCCGACGACACCGCTCGCGGTCTGGTTCACGGCGTCGGCGATACGATGGTAGCCGATGATCGTCGCCGAATTCTTCTCGTGGTGCCACCGGAGTGCGGCCATGGCCAGCGTCTGGCGGATCGACGTGCCGATGCTACTGAGATCGGCGGATACCGACCAGTCCTTCGCGGCTCTCCACAGGAGCGAAGCTCCTGCGCCGCTGACGAGCGTATCGTGTGCGGATCGCGACAGCCGTGCCGCGGCGCTGACGTCAATCTCGCCGAGACGCAGACGTGCATGACCGAAGAGGCCCGTCGTCACACCATCGTATGCCGTCGTGTAGATGGTCCGTTCCTGCGATGCGTGCTCGATCACGACACCGGACCGGATGAGGAGTGGTCCGAACCTGCGTTCGAAGCGCCCGATCGCACCAAGGGTACGTCCGTGGAGGACGGCTCCGGTACTGTCGCGCAGGCGCAGCATGTCCATCGTCGAGAGATAGGTCGAAATGGAAACGAGTCCGGTGGAATCACCGGGTGTGATGAGCGACGACGAAAGCGTGACGTCGTGACGCCGCGATTCGTCGCGAAGGGCCGCATAGCGCGGCAACGCGAAGTCGTCGGTCATGGACGCCGACCCCGGGAGGATGCCCCCCCACAGATCGGTATTGAGACTGGCGAGATTGTAGGAGAGCGAGAGGTGGATGCGCTCCGTGGCCGTATAGCGGACGGCCGCGCGGACGTTCCAGACGTCGAAGCCCGTTCGTGCATAGGAGCCGTTGGCTCCGGATCTTCGCACTCCGACGGCGATGTTGAGGTCGCGTGCCACGTTTTGTGCGAGCGACACATCGGCTGCGATGAGATCGCCTGCTTCCTGTGTATACCACAATCGTGTGAACGGCGTCGCGATGTTGTGACGGATTTCCTGAAGGTTCAGGACTGCGAGCGTGGATGACGGTGCGAGACCGATGGCATCGCTGCCGACATAGAGTTCCATGCGTTCCAGGCCTTCGACGGCGACCTGTTCGAGATGGAGGGAACCGGACCACGGTTCGTACAATGCCCTGCCGTTCATGCTCACGGCGAGATCGTTCCCCGTTCCGCCGGCGATGCTGAGACTGTTGTACTGTCCGAACCCGCCCGCGGACAAGGCCATCCATGGTGTGGAGCGGGTCAGCAGCTCGGGAAGCGATCTGTACTGGACGTGTCTGGTATCGCGCTTCGTGATGTCGAACTGCGGTGTCGGATCGAGGACGGAAAGACGTCCGTGGCCATCGTAGGGAATATTGAGTGAGTCGGGGCGTTCTACCTTACGCTTCGCGAAGGAACTGTCGTTCGGATCCGTGCTCTTGCGTCCATCCCGCACGACCTGTCCCGACGCCGTCATCGAGAAGAGTACCATCAACATGCAAAAGGCAGGTATCGAACCTGCCCATTGCATGCGTATTCGTGGTAGTCGCGTCATTGTCCGTGCGTCAGGCCTCTGCCGTCTCTTCGCCTTCGGTCGCATCGTCTTCGTCGTCACGCGTGACCGTGGTGATGTCGGCGATGGTGTCGGCTTCCTCGAGACGGATGAGCTTCACGCCCTGCGTGTTACGGCCGAGCGTGCGGACGTCCCTGACGGGTTGACGGATCAGGATTCCGTTGACGGTGATCACGACGAGATCGTCGGCGTCGTTGACTTCGAGAATGGCGCAGATCGGGCCTGTCTTGTCGGTGATGTTCATCGAGATCACGCCCTTGGCACCGCGCTTCGTCATGCGGAAGTCGTCCACACGCGTGCGCTTGCCGTAGCCCCTGGAGCCGACGACGATGACCTGCGAGTCTCCGTGACGGACGGCCGTCAACGAGATGACTTCGGCATCGCCTTCGAGGGAGATACCTTTCACACCCGCTGCTCCGCGGCCCATGGAACGAACGTCCGACTCATGGAAACGAACGGCGAGTCCGGAACTCGAGCCGATGAGGATGTCGTTGTTACCGTCCGTGAGACGGGCGCCGATGAGGCGATCGTTCTCGTCGAGATTGATGGCGATGATACCGTTGCTGCGGACGTTGGCGAAGTCGCTCACGGGCGTCTTCTTCACCGTACCGTTCTTCGTCGCGAAGAAGATGAACTGGTCGTCGCGTTCGAAGTCCGTCACCGTCAGGTAGGCATTGACCTTTTCGTCGCCGGCCTTCTGGATGACGTTCGCGAGCGAGCGCCCCTTCGCATTCCGCGAACCTTCGGGAATGTCGTAGACCTTGACGCGATAGACGCGTCCACGATCCGTGAAGAACAGCAGGTAGTGGTGCGTCGACGCGCGGAAGACCGTTTCCACCCAGTCGTCTTCATAGGTACCGGCACCGCTGACGCCACGGCCGCCCTTGTGCTGACGGCGATACGTGGTTACGGGGGTCCGCTTGATGAAGCCGTTATGCGAGATGGTGACGATGACTTCTTCGTTGGCGATCATGTCTTCGAGCGTGAAATCCTTCGCATCGAAGACGATCTGCGTGCGGCGTTCATCGTTGTGCTTTGCGGCGAGTTCGCGGAGTTCGTCGCCGATGAGTTGCATCTGCAGTTCCTTGCTGGCGAGAATGCTGCGGAGGCGTTCGATGGTTTCGATGACTTCGCGGTATTCTGCCTGGATCTTGTCGCGCTCGAGGCCGGTGATACGCTGCAGACGCATATCGAGAATGGCCTTGGCCTGGATCTCGGACAGACCGAAGCGCGATTGCAGGCGCTCGCTGGCCGTCGGTACGTCCTTCGATTCCTTGATGGTCTTGATCACCTCGTCGATGTTGTCGAGGGCGATGATGAAGCCTTCCAGGATATGGGCACGCTTCTCGGCAGCGGTGAGGTCGAACTGTGTCCGGCGGACGATGACCTCGTTCCGGTGCTTGACGAACGCTTCGATGAGTTCCCTCAGCGTAAGGATGCGCGGGCGGCCTTCGACGAGGGCGAGCATGATCACACCGAAGGTGACCTGCAACTGCGTGTGCTTGTAGAGATTGTTCAGCACGACCATCGGAATGCCGTCACGCTTCAGCTCGATGACGACGCGCAGGCCGTCGCGGTCGGATTCGTCACGGATATCCGAAATGTCTTCGAGGGTCTTGGCCTTCACGAGGTCGGCGATCTTCTCGATGAGGCCGGCCTTGCTGACCTGATAGGGCAGCTCAGTGATGACGATGGATTCCTTGCCCTGCTTGTTCGTTTCGATATTGGCCTTCGCGCGCACGAGGATCTTGCCCCGGCCCGTCGTATAGGCCTGGCGGACGCCTTCGTAGCCGTAGATGATACCACCCGTCGGGAAGTCCGGCGCGGTGATGTACTTCATCAGTTCTTCGTTGGTGATGTTGGGATCGGTGATCCATGCCTGGATACCGTTCAACACCTCACGCAGGTTGTGCGGCGGAATGTTCGTGGCCATACCCACGGCGATACCGTTCGCGCCATTGACGAGCAGCGTGGGCAGTACCGTCGGCAGTACCGTCGGTTCCTGGAGGGAATCGTCGAAGTTGGAACGGAAGTCGACCGTGTCCTTGTCGATGTCCCGGATGACTTCCATCGCAAGCGGTGCGAGGCGGGCTTCCGTATAGCGCATGGCTGCGGGGCTGTCACCGTCCACGGAACCGAAGTTACCCTGGCCGTCGACGAGCATGTAGCGCATCGACCATTGCTGGGCCAAGCGTACCATGGCATCGTATACGGAGGAGTCACCGTGGGGGTGGTACTTTCCGAGCACTTCGCCGACGATACGGGCACTTTTCTTGTAGGGCCGGTTCGGCGTCATACCGAGTTCGTACATGGCGTACAGCACCCGGCGGTGTACGGGTTTCAGACCATCGCGCGCATCCGGAAGGGCGCGGGAAACGATGACGGACATGGAATAATCGAGATACGAATCGCGCATCTCGTCTTCCATCAGAATCTGCAGAATTCGCTCGTTCGGGAAGGCCATACGGTCTTAGAGGATGATTGGAACGTGCAAAAATACGGAAAATGGCCGTCCCAACCGGGCGTTCAGCGCAGAAGAACCAGCATTCCCGTACGGTACAGTGAAGGGTCTCCGGTCAGCGAAATCCGGTAGAAATAGGTCCCCGTCGGCAGGGACTGGCCATCCGCTCCCCTTCCGTCCCATACCACCGACGCCGTACCGACGGTGAGCTGGACCGGCAGTTGGCGGATCATACGGCCCTGGACGTCGGAGATGTCGACCCGGGCAGGGGTATTGGCCATGGGCGAAGCCAGCCGCACGGCGAACGTGACGGGCCCCGACGACGGATTCGGCGCCGCAAGAGCATCGAGCAATTGCGTCTTGTCCGACACCCACAGGGCCATATCGAGATTCGCCTCGTTACCCGTGGCATCCTTGGCGCGGACGAGGAGGTTGTTCTGGCCCTTGTCCATACGGTAGCGGAAGATCTGGGCCGCACGAACGTCGGGGACGGCGTAGCGTCCGTAGACGTTCTGCGTGGACAGGAACTGGAAGTCCGTCGTGACGGCCGGACGTATCCGGTCGCCATTGACGTATGCCGTCAGACGCGTGGAATCGTTGATAGGCAGTTGAGAATTGTCCGAGAGAAGGACTTCGACGAGGGGCTCGGTCAGGATGAAGTCGCCGTCACGGACGATACGCTGGTCCGCCATTACCGTAATGGTCGGCGGTACGTCGTCTTCGCCGATGGTCAGGACGATGGCCGACGTGTTGTTGTAGGCATAGAGTTCGGGATGGACATTCCCCTCGTTGGCGGTCGCCGAGATCGTCGATCGTTCACCGAGGGCCGCCGTGGGAATCGCGATCGTCGTATCGAACGTCGTGTTCGCCGCCATTGCGGGCAACGGCATCGTCACGTCCACGGGGTGCTCTCCTACCGTAGCCCCGCTCGCGACAAGCGTGACGGCTGATCGCGATGATGCATAGGAGCGCATGACGTTCCTGACGCGATAGGTCACGCCGACGGTATCGCCGCGAAGGACCTCTTCCGCCGGTACCGTGATGGCGCCGCGTTCGATGCTCCATTCGTCGGCAGGTACCACGACGGCATCCACGGAACGAAGGACGGGTTCCCGCTGGCTGTCGGCAACGTGCGTGAGTTCGGTACGTGTCTGGACTGCGAGGTAGTCCGTACCCGAACCGACGTCATTCCACGTTCCTGTACCGTCTTCGAAAGAAGTCAGGGAGTCCACGCTGCCGTCACGACGGCGTCCGTACAATACCGTCCTCATCCCGCCTGCCATGCCATCGCCTCCGACCTGGATCGATGCGATCCGTTTGACGGGACCGAACCAGTCGGACTCGACGAAGCCGTTGCGTCGATAGAACGGCAGCTTCGTCGTGATCTTCACCATCGAATCGGGAGCACCCTTCCAGCCTTCGACGGCGGCACCCCGGCCCAGACCTCTTCGGCCGACGAGCACGTAGGAACTGTTGTTCCGGAGCGAGTCCTCATACATCGATCCGTACATGCGCAACGTCTCGCGAAGCGTATCGATGTTGCCGTCCTTGACGAAGCCGGAAAAGGCCTCGTCGCATGCGGCGACCACGACGCGATCGTCAGCACCGATCGAGTCACGCATGAAGGTGAGGAATTCTCTCGTGGAACCGTTGTGGCCGGCTTCCGGAGGCTGCGGGAACTGCCATGTATCGTACCAGCGGATGGCTCTGGGAATCGTGTCGTACGGACCGAATACGACGATGTTCAGTCCACGCAGATAGTTGTTGTCGCGATAGTAGATGCCGTCCAGGCGTACCTGGAACGTCCGTACGATCTGCACGGAATCGGGATTGGTGACGCCCACACCGCTGGAACGCACGAAGAGCTCGAGTTCCCTGCTGCCGAGAACGTAGCCCTTGTTGTCGTCGTCGTATGCCACCGCTCCGGCCGTCGCTGGCCGCAGGCCGCTGCCGTGTTGTCGCAGGCGTTGCTCGTCCTGTCCTAGTCCCGTGCGCTCGGACGCACTGAATGGAATCCAGATGCGTGACGACGTGGTACCGTTGACGCGGTCGACGAGTCGTGCGGACATCCAGTACTGTCTGTCCGGTTCGAGAATGAGGGTCGGCGACCAGTCCACGACGCTTCCCGTTCGCGTTATCTCCGACGGTTGCGAGCGCATCACCGTCGTTGCGTCGGTCGTATCGACTGCGGTCGTGATGGCGAACTCGACGTCGAGGGTTTTCGTTTCGGTGGACTGCGGATCGAGAACGCGGAATACCGGATTCATGATCGGCATATCCCACCAGCGTTGTGGTTCGACGGGCAGGACGCTTCGGGAGAAGACCGTCATTACCGCCGTCAGCCTGTTGTTGGCGCGATTCTCGTCGGAAAAGACACCGGTAGGATCGAGATCGAAGACGAGATTGTGTTCACCCGTCATTCCTGCGATATCCAGTGAGCACCGGAGAACGGCGGAGCCGCAGATGCCGTTGTCGATCATCATTTCCGTGGTGTCGGCGTATGCCTCGAAGGTCCGTATGCATCGCACGAGCAGAGGAAGCGTCGTACCGATACCGGCATTGTGTACCGTCAGGCTGATCACGGCGATCGAGTCGTCTTCCGTGAGTTGGAGGTCGTTCGTCCGGTCCGCGATCACGAGATCCTGGCGTCGTGCATAGACGTCGGGAATGGTATCCATCCTGATGCGTGTGAAGGGATCGCCCAGCACGCAGTACTGCATGACGGTATTGTAGCCTTCCCTGTCGCCACGCCGCGCGAACGACTGCTTGGCTGCATAGATGAGATCGCCCACGCCGCGGATCTTCGCATCGCGGATCTGCTGATGGATATTGTAGTGCAGCATGCTGACGGCGATCTTGAACTCCCATCCGGTTCCACCGACTGCCGCGACGAAGCCCTTGCCGGGTTCGACGAGATACTGACCGTTCTTGCACAACGTGCTGGGATTGGAATATGCTCCGGTCTGACATGCATAGGTGGCCAGGATGCCGTACCGCCCGGTATTGCTCAGTTCGCTGGGTTCCCAGCCCGTGATGTCGAACTGCTGCGTGGCACCGTGACCAATGTAGTTCATCCACTGTACACCCGTATTGAGCTGCTGGGTGATGAGGAAGCCGATGTTGGCCGGTGCGGTGTACTTGCAGAGCGTGACGGAGTCCATGCACATCGGAACCTCGGTGAACGTGTCGCCCGTTCCGAACGGATCCTGCAGCATGTCGTAGAAGACCTGGCACATCCCTTCGTTCTCGTCTCCACCACCGACGAACATGAATCGCCGCATCCACGGAGAGAACTGTATGGTATCCGACTGGACGATCTTGTCGACGAGCGTACTCGACTCTTCTTCGGTAAGGACAGGAAGTCTCGAGACGACCATTTCGGGAAAGGCGTAGTCACCGCCTTCAAGCAATCCGAACCAGTAATCCGACGATGGTCGACCGTAGGTAGGTACCTGGTCGGGTCTGCGCGCACCGACATTCCCTTCCTTGATGATGACACGCTGATCCCATGTTGCATTGCCGACGAGGACGGCATAGGAAGGACGGGGCTCGGGCCATGTTTCCCACGCATGACGGAGAAATTCGCGCAATGCTTCGGGAGCCCTCGATCCGGCGCCGAATTCGTCGAGGATCGCGTCGATGTCCACGACGGCCGTCGAAACCCCGTTATGACTCCTTCTGTGCGCAGCGAGGCGTTCCGCATTGGCCCGATGCACACCGTGCGCGACGTAGATCACGTCGGCCTGTGCGTGCGGCGCACGAAGATCCGCAAGCGCGGATGCGCGTACGACCGCCACTTCGACGGCGAGGTCATCGTTGATGTAGAGGCCGAGTGCGCGGTCCGACGGTACGCACACCGCACCTGAATAGCGCTGTCCCTGGGCATGTTCGAGGAAGCCATCCACGGCGACGACCGGACGACTGCCGACATCGGCCGAGAGCGTCGAGGAGGCTCCGAGTACGAAGCCGTGCAGCCATATCAGTTCCGACGATGGCGTTGCCCGCTGTTCGGAGATCCAGCTCTTCAACGATGCCGATGCCTGCGATCCGCAACCGCCGACGACGACGGTACTGCCTTGCGGAAGTGTCCGAAGTACCGTGAGAAGGGTCTCGGCGTCGGTGGAAACGGTCGTGAACGCAGTCGTCGATGAAGGTTGCCGGACGATGGCGAAGAATCCGGAGATGCTATCGATGGAGATCATCTCGTCGTTGATGACGACCGAAGCACGATACTTCGTACCGTTCCAGTCCGTCGTCGTCCATTCACGATCGACCTTCGTGATCGATGCCCTGATGGCGTTCCCTTTCATGGAGACGACATGCCGGGCCAGTCTGTTCATCGTCGTATCGAGCACGTAGATGTCGCGCGTCCGTGAGCCGTCGACGGGAACGCTCCATGGAGCGTTCTGTCCACTACCGCTGGTCCGGCCGATGAAGCTGCCGTCCATAAGATACGGGAGGGCCTTGCCTTCGATCGTCACGTAGTCGACCAGAAGTTCCGAGACGTAGTCCTCCTTCGTGAAGAACTCCGGGTTGCCGACGGAGAAGGCACGCATGGAGGTTGCACCGGATGCGATGCGATTGCCGGGCAGCGTCACGGAAACGACATTCATGCCGAAGCCATCCGTGATCGTCTGCGCGCTCGCCTCGCCATCGACGGAGAGGTCCATTCTGTTGTCGGGGCTGTAGTTCCAGGCATTCGTCGATGCAGCGTAGTGCAACGAGAACCGGATACTGTCGTCCGGCTGTCCCGTTCCCGCCACGGGATACCGGAAGGTCAGACGCTCGAACGCCTTCGCATTGAGGGCATCCCAGTAGAATCCCTCGAGATAGGCATCGTCGGTCAGATAGGTCGACGAGACTTCGTCGATGCCGCTTCCGAGATGGTAGAAACCGTCGTCGCGTTCGATATGCAGGTCGACGTCGAGTGCCGGCAGTCGTGTCGTCTCCCCGGTGCAGCCTGCCAGTTCCGTCATGCGGAGATGTTCTCCCGGTCTCGTCGTCAGGAAGAACGTGCTCACCGTGTCGTGCACATTGTACCAGATGGTATCCCCTTCCGGTCTGCGTCCGCGGAAGAGAATCGTATCGGATGCCGTCAGCGTTCCGGAGCCGTCGCCATCGATGATGAAGATGTGCCGTTCGATTCCCTTCTGGAACAGGGTCAGCGTGGCCAGCGGAGCACCGGTCAGCGCCGGTTCCACGGCAAGGATGGCCGTACCCGTCGACCGTGCGATGCCGTCACGGGACGTCATGAGCTTCACATGGGGACGTGAAGGATCGATCCACGAGGGATCGATGATCCGCTGTATTGCATCCGTCCGTTTTGCGGATACCTCCCGTTCCTCCCAACCTGGATTCAGGAGCGGGTTGGCCCATGCGGGCAATGTCCATGTCTTCGCCGAACGGACGAGGTTGCGCTCGAAGGTCACACGGACCGTCGCACTGTCGGCACGTTGCCATCCGTCACCATTCCGTCGCCACGGCTGCACGGCTAGCGTCGCCATGGTATGGTTTCCGTAACGTCCCGTGCGTACGATCGTCACGCCGAAGTCCCCTTTGCCGAGAGTATCCATCTCGGCCGGCCGGCCGGCCTTCCATCTGTATACGGTCATGCGTGCGGAGACATTCCCCTCATCCGGGACGACGACGGACCACTCCGACGTCAGTGCCTTCGCCGACAACGTGGCGGTGAGCCCTTGTGCGGAAGCGTCGGCAGTCGTTGCCCTGGAGGATGCCGAAACGGCGCACAGAACGGCAAGCAGTAGCAGAATATGCATATGATGGGGCCCAAACGGAATGCGCCGTGATACGAAAGGTACCACGGCGCATTAACTGTTTTATTTGCCGAAAAGTTACGAGCGCTGACCGCCCGGGAAGGATTCGCGCATGGCGATGATGATCTTCTCGGCGACCTTGTCGGAAACGACGCGCTTGACGTTGTCGTCACTCGCGAGCGATTCAGCGATGGCTTCTTCCACCTTGCGCTTGATGAGCTCCGACGTTTCGCCGACCAGGGCTCCTGCGAGGGAGTGCATGTCCTGCGATACGTCCTTCATGGTTTCGAGCTGGTTCTTGTTCGCGTCTTCCATCTTCTTCAGCATCTTGTCCATACGTTCTTCTTCTTCCGTATAGACGAGACCGAAGGCGAGAAGGGCGAGGAGCGAACCTTCGAGGGAGATGGCCGCAAGGATGAGCGACGGCTTCGTGGCCGGGATGAACTTCAGACCGCGAACACCGATGATGACGATGAGGATGGCGGCACCGAAGTAGGCGAAGCCCGTCACGTTGTTCGAATACTTCTCCGTGAAGTGGTGCGCCATGTACAGACGCAGACCCTTGAAGAAGGCCAGACGGTTACGGCTCCAGATGATACCGTTCGTCGTGTCCTGGATTTCCTTCAGGACGAAGTCGCTGAAGAATTCCTTCAGGCGGAGATAGAGCACTTCGTTACGGAACATCACGATGTCGACGTCCGGAGCGAAGACTTCTTCGAAGCGGATGATACGCTTGCCGTGTTGTGCTGCGACGTCCTCGTCATCCACCGACGTACGGTCCCATACGAACTTGAACGCGCTGCGCACCTGATGGGGTTCGAGGGCGGCAAGGTCGTGATCCGGCATCGTGAGGAGGTCGACGATTTCCGTCGAGAATCCCGTCTGGAGACGGATCTTGTCCTTCGTGTGATGGATTTCCCGTTCCACCTTCTGGGCCATGTAGCCGATGCCGGACGGGAGGAAGAAGGTGACGACGATGGCGAGGCCGAACCCGAGTACGATGGATAGTACCGTGAAGCCGAGGATCGGCTCGATGATGATGGCCGATTCCCCGAGACCACCTTCACCATTGGCCTTCATGATCCACTCGCCGGCGCCCTTTGTATATCCATCGAGGGCTTCCTCACGCGTGGCCGAGGTGAAGTCGAAGATATAATCGGTCTTGATGTACTGCTTGAGCTTCTCGTTCGAGGGTACCGTTCCGGTGAACTTGTCCGTGACCACGGCAAACAAGTGCGGCTGCACTTCCTTGAAGTTGTCCTTCAACTTCTTGTCGTGGGGTTGGAACAGTGCCAACACTGCGCCTTCCACTACGCGCGGAATGATGAACGAGTATGCCCCGTACGACAAGACGACGAGAAGAGCGAGGAACACCAAAGTATGTTGTATCCCAGCCTTGTTCGGCTTGTGTGCGTTCGCTGTCATTGCGACTCCTATCCCCGGATGGTTGATTGAACGTTATGCTGCTGAACGTTACGTGATGTTTCGAGTGCCTCACCCGAATCGTCGAATATATACCAAGTTTTTCGTTTCGACAACAAGAACACCGACGCAGGGACGCTTCATCTCGTGCAGAGGTTCCCTGTCGGGGGCTTTCCGTAGTTTTGCACACCGACTATTCGCCCGGAAAATGAAAGGAATGAACGTTATGCCCACTACATCTGGATACACTCCCCGCTTCGACGTCGCGCCCGATCAGGTCCTCGAAACCTTGCGTCGGTATATGCTCGTCGATGGCTTCGACCACGTCGTCGATCTCGAGCGGAGTCACGATGCATACTTCGTCGAAGCCCGTTCCGGCAAGGAGTTCCTCGACTTCTTCACGTGCATCGCCTCCATGCCGATCGGGATGAACCATCCGAAGATGACGGATCCCGCCTTCATCGAATTCCTCGGACGTGCCGCCCTGAACAAGCCGTCGAATTCGGATATCTATAACACCTGGCAGGCGACGTTCGTCATGACGTTCTTCGAACTGGCCGTTCCTTCCCACTTCAAGTACAGCTTCTTCATCGATGGCGGTACGCTCGCGGTGGAGAATGCCCTGAAGATCGCCTTCGACTGGAAGGTACGCAAGAACTTCGCGAAGGGACATCGCGCCGAGAAAGGACACAAGGTCCTGCACTTCGAACGTGCCTTCCACGGACGTTCCGGTTACTGCCTCGCGCTGACGAATACGGATCCCACGAAGACGGCATACTTCCCCCGTTTCGAATGGCCGCGCGTCGTATCGCCCTTCCTGTCCTTCCCCGTCACGGATCAGGTGCTGGAACAGGTCATCCGTCAGGAGGAGCTCGCGATACGCCAGATCAAACAAGCCCTCGTCGACAACCCCGACGACATCGCCGCCCTGATCATCGAACCCATCCAGGGCGAAGGTGGGGACAATCACTTCCGTCCCGAATTCCTGCAATCGCTCAGGACACTGGCCGACGACAACGACTTCCTCCTGATCTTCGACGAAGTGCAGACGGGTGTGGGGATGTCCGGACGCATGTGGGCCCATGAAGCGATCGGCGTGAAGCCCGACCTCATGTCCTTCGGCAAGAAAATGCAGGTATGCGGTGTGCTGGCAGGACCGCGTGTGGACGAAGTGCCCGACAATGCCTTCCACGTACCGAGCCGCATCAATTCCACATGGGGCGGCAGCCTCGTCGACATGGTCCGCGTTACCAGGTATCTTGAAATTATCTCCGAAGATAACCTCGTGGACAATGCGGCGAAGGTCGGTGCGCATCTGAAGAAGTCCCTGCACGATCTTGCCGCGACACATCCCGACGTGACGAACGTTCGTGGTCTCGGTCTGTTCTGCGCCTTCGACCTTCCGGATACGGCATCACGGAAGACCTTCCTGGACAAGGCCTACGATAACGGCCTGCTCCTCGTGGGCAGCGGCACGAGAAGCGTCCGCTTCCGTCCCGCACTGAACATCACCACCGAACTCGTCGACAAGGGCCTGGACATCATCCGCAAGCTGCTCTGACGAACGCCCCGTCGCCATACGACAAGGGGCTCGTACCATACCGGTACGAGCCCCTTCTTCGTTTCAGGGTTCCTGGATCTCCGTTCGGGAACATCTATCCGTTCACTGGAGATACCGCTCCGCAGCGGCGACGACATCGCGAACGGCCTGGTCGAGACCGACACCCTTGATGCGCGCCCCGGCGGCATAGACGTGTCCCCCACCCCCGAAGGAGGCGGCGAGATCGCGCACGTAGGTGTCGCCTTTCGACCGGAACGAACATTTGATCATGCCGTCGAGCTCGACGATCATCACACCCATACGGACTCCGGCGATGGCGAGCGTATGATGGACATAGCCTTCGACGTCGTCCACACTGCAACGATGCGTCTTCAGATCGTTGCGTGTGATGACCATGACGCAAAGCCTGCCGTCATAGAATGTCTTCAGACTCGTGAGGGCCTGTCCGAGCATCCGCGTACGTTCGATACCGGATTGATTGAACACTTCCTCGTATGCACGGACCGGATCCGCACCACCGTCGATGAGCGTGGCAACGCGTCGATGAAGCTCCGACGTCGTCCGCGGAAAACGGAAGCCTCCCGTATCGGTCATGATGCCGGTGTAGAGACATACGCTGACCGCCCTCATCGCGGCGCCTGCATGGGGCAACAGGATGGGAACGAGCATGTCGCACGTCGCCGCTGCATCCGTATCGACGACCTGGATATGGGCGAAGGCATCCGGCATCGTATGGTGATCGATGTTGATGATCTTCGCCGCGGACGAAGCGATGGCGGCACCGAGCGTGTCCAGTCGTTTCAGCGTATTCAGGTCGAGGACGATGATCGTATCCACGCTGTGGATCAGGGCATCGTGTGCAGACGGAGAATAGACTTCCATATCCGTGGCGCCGGGCATCCACAGCATGTTCACCGGAGCCGGACTCGGAAGGATGACGGTAACCGAGGCACCGAGTGCCTTCAGCGTGTGCCAGGTCGCAAGTGCACTGCCGACGGCGTCTCCGTCGGGATTGACGTGCGTGGTGATGATGCATCGCTCGACGTAGGTGAGGGCATCGGTCGCACGACGATAGGCAAGGGCTAGTTCGGAATCCATAGTTCAAAGCTACGCATCCGTGGTCGTTGCAAACGCTATATTTGGGCCATGTCCACTGCAGCCCACCATCCCGTCACGTGGAAACGTACGTACGTCACCATTGCCTGCGTGGTGGCCGGCCTCCTGTCCATCGGCATCATCGTGGATCAGTTCGTACTGCCGCTCATCGTCAGTTCCACGGAAGTCATCCAGCTCCCGAACGTCGTGGGCAAGGACATCGATGCGGTTCGCCAGCAACTCCAGGGGCTCGGACTCCAGGTGATGGACGTCCGCGAGCAGTACAGCGACAAGGTGGTGAAGGGCCGGATCATGTCGCAGAACCCCTATCCCGGGGCGACGGTCAAGGAAGGCCGGCGTGTCTACCTCACGGTGAGCAAGGGCATCGAAACCGTTCGCGTACCGGACCTTTCCGGCGTGAATCTGCGTGATGCGCGTCTGACCCTGATGCGGCTGGGCCTGAACATGGGCAACATCTCATATGAATACAGTGATTCCATCGCATCGAACCGTGTGCTCGCACAGGGCATTCCGGTGGACGCCCAGCTACCGTACGGCGGTTCGATCGACGTCGTCGTCAGCCAGGGGCCGAACGGCATCCACGTACCCGACGTCTTCGGAATGAGTGTGGACGAAGCACGCCAGGCTCTCGAGCAGTCGGGGCTCCAGCTCGGCATCATCGCAGAGTCATCGAGCGGTGCCTTCGACCCACGCACCGTGATTTCGCAGACACCACGCGCCGACTCCGTCGTTCCCAGCGGTACGGCCATTTCCATCACGATCGTCAAGTAGGATGATGCAACAACTCATCGTCATGCGCCATGCCACGGCCGAGGCCAAGGCAGCGAACGGACGTGACCGCGACCGGGATCTTACGGCCGACGGAATCGAGGAAGCGGACCTGATGGGTATCGTCCTGCACCGCATGCTCAACGACATCCCCGTCATCGTGAGCAGCGAATACGTGAGGGCGCAACGGACGGCCGCTGCGGTATCGTCCGCCTTCGCCGCCGTGAACGTGTCGGTCGATAACAGGTTGAATGCGGACCGTACCGTGGCCGATATGATGGAAGTCATCGACGAAGCAGACGCCTCCTCCCTGATCCTCGTCGCCCACATGCCCGTCGTCGCGGAGCTCGTCGAACGCTATACCGGAAGCCCTGCATCGTCCCTGATGATGGCTCCCGCCACATGCATCGTGCTTGCACTGGAATCGAAGCGCCGGCGTTTCGGTATACTTCAGGGAATGCTGTCCGCCAATCTCGCCCGCCGGATCATCTGAGAGATCAGAGGGCCTTCATCCAGGCCGGTACATGCTCTTCGGGCTCGGCCAACCAGACCTCGCCATTCTCTTCGTGAACGTCGTACAACGGTAACCGCGAGCTGCCGATCAACGGCTCGCCCGTGACGATGGAATACGTCCACCCGTGCAGAGGACACTGCACCGTGCCGTCGACGACCAGACCCTCGGCGATCAATGCCGCATGCTTGTGCGGACAGATGTTGCTCACGGCCCGTACGATTCCATCGACACGGAAGATGGCGATCGAATGCTCGAGATCGATGTCGACCCGATATCCTCGCCGTTCCGTGACGTCGACACTCAGACAGACCTTGCGATAGACACGACCACCGACGTCCCGTGTCTCCGCTTCATGCCATGGGAAACGCATCGCGGAGCTCCGGTCCCTTGTTCCCCATCACGATACGTGCGGCGGAGCGCAGTGCATCGTGTTCGAAGACGACGATCCATTCCTCGTCGATGATCTGCGGCAGGATCCGCTTCTTCTCGGCGATGGACACGAGCGGCTGACAGTCGTATGCCATGACGTAGGGTACTGGCGCGTGTGCGCCGGTCGGCATGAGGTCCGCGGGGTAGAAGAGCGTCGTGGTACCGTCGCTGATCCGTACGCTCTGCATGCCGAACGTATGACCGAACAGCGGATCGACGTGAATCATCGGGAACAGTTCGCCCGGACCTTCGAGAAGGGTCAGGCGGCCATGTTCCTGCAGCGGCACGAACTGGTCGGCTACGAACGAGGCGCGATCCTTTTCGGAAGGAGCCAGGGCCCATTCCCATTGCTCACGCTGGACATGGTACCAGGCATTCGGGAATCGCGGTGCGAGAGCACCGTGTTCTCCTTGCGTGACGGCACCACCGGCATGGTCGAAATGCAGGTGCGTCAGGATGACGTCGGTGACGTCGCCCACTCCCACCCCCAGCGCTTCGAGCGAACGCTCGAGCGAGGCCGTGGCGAACTCCATCCCGTAGATGTCCTGCTGCTTCGCTGGCGTCTGCGGGCTGTTGCCCGTATCGACGAGGATCGTCCGTTCATCCGAACGCAGCAGCAGACAACGGGAGACCATCGGAATCCTGTTCCTGTCGTCCGGATCGGTATAGGCGCGGGTCCACAGGGCCTTCGGTACGACGCCGAACATCGCCCCCCCGTCGAGGCCGAACGATCCGGTGTCCACCAGATCGATGGTATAGTTGCCGATCTTCATCATTCCATTCCTTCGTTATGCATTTCATTCATTATTGAGTATCCGTCCGCCAATGACCATCAATCGTCGAAGACGAAGACCGGCTCATGATAATAGCGGGCCTTCTTGCCGGTGACCTTGGCCGTGAGCCAGCGCTGCAGCCAGGCATTCTTCTCCTCGATCGGAGCGGCGATGTCCAGCATGTCCAGCGAGATGTTCACGTTCAGTGCCCGTCCGGGAATGACGTGGCGTGTGATCCCTGCGGGAAGCAGATCGCCTTCGGCGGCGGCACGAAGGATATCGGCCTCGCGCCAGGCCGGGAACAGGACGATGGCCGGGCAGCCTTCGGCACGACGGATCGTGGCCTGGAGGTCGTCGTTGACGATCCGGTGAATCTCTCCGAAGCCGCCGTAGAGACGGACCAGCTGACGGAGGATGTGCGGCACCGAGGTCTCGGCGCTGGCCTTCGTGAGCAGATGCGTCCGTTCCGGCGTTTCCATGATGGCTGCCGCCGCTTCGTTGGCGGCGAGTGCCGCTTCCGCTTCGGCCACGGTCGTCATGGTCACCACCGCGCCGTCGAGATGCCCGAGATGATCGAGGACGGTACGTGCCGCATTGTCGCGGAGAAGGTGGTACCATGCCTCGAGGCGGATCACGGTCATGTCGTACGGAACGACCTGTACCAGGATATCGTGGCAACCGATGGCCCGTGTGGCCGTGGTTCGGGTCGCACCGTCGAGTACGACGTAGCGTATCGGAGAAGAGCCCGGGACTTCGGCGACGATGGGAGGATTGCGCAGGATGCCGTCGCGTTCCATCGACGTTCTCAGTCGATTGACGCGGTCGGGGTCGGTTTCCTCGTGCAGGAACAACTGCTCCACGGGCACGATGCGAAGGTCGAGATGGCGGGTGTCGAGTGACGTCATGCGGCAAAGATCGTGCTTTCGGAGAGGCTGTAAAACCAGCATTGGTAAAATTGATCGCTACGCAGTAGTTTTGCCGCTTCGTAAGCTGTTGACTAGTCGTTGTCTACGTCATTTGCCGGAGTTTCGTCGCCCATGGGTGCCATCACCAGGATTCGCCAGATCTCTCCTTTATTTCTTGCCGTCGTGGCAGTTCTGTTCATCGTCTTCATGGTGATACAGGACTCGAGCTGCAGCACCATGCGTTCGTCCCAGCAGGGCGCAGCCAACACAGTCGTTGGCACGGTGAACGGTACGAAGATCACGCTTGCCGAGTACGAGTTGCGCGTACGCGCGATGACGGAACGGCAGAAGCAAGCCAATCCCAATGCCGAGGTCGACGACGAAGCATTGCGTCAGCAGGTCTGGGATGAACTCGTCAACGAAATCATCCGGAAGCAGGAAGCCGAGAAGCTCGGCATCGTGATCACGGACCAGGAAATCACCGACGTGATGCTCATCAACCCGCCGGATTATCTCCAGCAGGGCTTCCGCGATTCAACGGGCCGTTTCATGCGCGATCAGTATCTGCAGCTCATGACGGATCCCGAAAGCCTGGGCAACATCCTCCGTAGCCAGAAGATGCCGGAAGAGGAAGTGGAACGCCAGGTGGCGCTCTTCAAGAAGCAGCTCATCGACGTCGAGGACGACATCCGCAAGTTCAAGCTCGACGAAGCGCTGCGTACGGCCGTCGGCGCCACGGCGAGCGTCGTCTCCCCCACCTACGCCGAACTGAACTATCAGACGGACAACAGCGCCGCCGACATCAAGGTCGTGGCTCTCGATGCCATGCGCATTCCCGACGCCGAAGCGAAGATCAGCGACGACGAAGCCAAGGCCTACTACGAGCAGAACAAGGAATTCTACGAGCAGAAGCGCGGCCGCAAGATCAAGTACATGGCCTTCCCGATCATCGCGTCGGGCAAGGACACGGCCGCCGCCATCGACCGCTCGAAGAAGCTCATGGAGATCTTCACCACGCTGCCGACCATCGAAGCCAAGGACTCCGCCTTCACGGCCGAAATGGTCCGCCTGAACGGTACGACCAAGGACTTCACGAGCGTCAGCGAACTCGACCCGAATCTCAATACCGCGCTCATGTCCCTTCAGGAACGTGAAGTGTTCGGTCCCCTCTCGACGCCCGAAGGCACGAAGTACATGCGCCTCGATGGCCGCCGCGAAGGCGCCAGCCCCGTCGTCCGCGCAAGCCACATCCTGATCAATCTCGACGGCGGCAAGGACTCCGCCAAGGCTGCCGCAGAGAAGATCATGGCCCGTGCGAAGAAGGGTGAGGACTTCGCGACGCTCGCTCGTGAGAATTCGAAGGATCCCGGTTCGGCGATGAATGGCGGCGACCTCGGCTTCTTCGCCAAGGGGCGCATGGTCAAGCCCTTCGAAGACGCGGCATTCGGTGCAGCCATCGGTTCCGTCGTCGGCCCCATCGAAACGCAGTTCGGCTACCACATCATCAAGGTCACGGACAAGCAGAGCACGGAACTGAAGTATTCCGAGATCACGATCAAGCCAACGATCAGCACGGCCACGAAGCAACGCATCATGGCCGAGGCATCACGCGCCGAGAAGACGATCGAAGCCGGCACGCCGATCGACGACATGGGCAAGCAACTGAAGGTCAAGGTCGTGGAAACGCCCGTCTTCCAGGAGACGACGCCGATCCTCGGCTCCCGCGCCATCACGCAGTTCGCCTTCGATAACGACAAGGGCAGCGTCCTCCGCCAGGAAACCAAGGGCTACGGCATGATCGTCGCCCAGGTCACCGACACGCGCGAACCCGGCATCAAGCCGTTCGAAGACGTACGCGAGGAAATCATCCGCAAGCTGGCCATCCGCAAGAAGATCGACATGCTGAAGAGCAAGGCCGAACAGATCGCCTCCTCCCTGCAGTCGGCCGGTAGCGTCGACGGCGCCAATACCATCGACCCCACCCTCGAAGCCCGCGTCCTCACCCAGGTCCGTAACAACGGCCAGCTCCAGGGCATCGGCACGGAATATGCCGTGACGCAAGCGGCCTACACGCAACCGATCGGTTCCGTCGGCAAGCCCGTCCGCGGCGAACGAGGTTGGTACATCGTCCAGGTCACGAACCGTACGGCAGCCGACATGGGCCGCTTTGCATCGGAGAAGACGGCAGTGATCCAGAACCTCGCCACGCGTACCCGCGGAACGGCATACTATGCCTGGTTCAACAAGGTCCGTGAGAACTCCGAGATCAAGGACGAACGTAACAAGCGCAACTGATCCATGACGCCTCGTGCGTCGTGAAACTTCGAAGGGCATTGGCGACGAGATACCGTGACAACGGCTCTCCAACCGATGCCCTTTCTTTTTGCAGGAACATGATCGCCCATGACGTCGAACCATCCTCTCAGCACATGCCCGGACGTCGCTTCGGCCGATGCCGCCTATGCCTGGTGCATGGATCTGGCGACCTCGCACTACGAGAATTTTCCCGTAGCGAGCGTCCTGCTTCCTCCGCACATGCGCCGGCACGTCAGCGCCGTCTATGCCTTCAGCAGGGTCGGTGACGATATCGGTGATGAACCCTGGACGACGTCGATCGGCGAACGTCTGGCGGGCCTGACGGATATGGACGCCCTGGCCGATGCCGCAGCTGCCGGTCCCGTCGATAGGGGCAATGCCATCCTCGTCGCCCTCTCCCATACAATACGGGCCTGTGCCCTTCCCGTCGAGCCCTTGCATGCACTGATCGCAGCGTTCAGACAGGACGTCCTCTTCACGACCCTGCAGACGTGGGACGACGTCGATGCCTATTGCAGGAATTCCGCCGATCCCGTCGGTGAACTCGTCCTGCGTATCTCCGGCTCATGGACGCCGCAAGCGGGAGTCGCATCGGATGCGGTCTGCACCGGACTGCAGCTCGTCAATTTCTGGCAGGATATCTCCGTCGACCGTCCTCGTGGACGCGACTACCTGCCCGCCGCGCTACGGAAGGAGGTCGGCGATGCCGAGGCGCTGCGGCAGGCCTTCCAACGTACACGCGACTTCTTCGTCTCCGGAGCTTCGGTCGTCGACCATGTCCGGAGCCTGCGCCTGCGTCTGGAGCTCAAGACCATCATCGCTGGAGGCATGGCCATGCTCGACCGTTGCGTGGAGATGGACACGGCCCTGTTCCATGCGAGACCTGCGCTCGGAACTGGTGATTATCTTCGTATTCTCGGAAGAGTGATTACAGGACGCTGGCGTCCACGATACAGATAATGAGCAATTACGTATTCACCGATATCGAAGAGCTGTCACCCGACCCGAAGGAAGGCACGACGAGCTTCTACTATTCGTTCTCCTTCCTCCCGAAGGAGGAACGGGAAGCCATCAATATCGTCTATGCCTTCTGCCGTCATATCGACGACATCGTGGACGACGTACCGTCGCTCGATCCGGACGTCATCCAGCACAAGCGGCAACGGCTGCAGTGGTGGCGCACGGAGATCGAACGCTGCTATACCGGCGAGGAGCCCCACGTCCGTCTCAAGCGCCTGGCCCACGTCATCAACAGGTTCAACATCCCCAAGCAGCATCTCCTCACGGTGATCGACGGATGCGAGCGGGACCTCGTCCAGCGTCGCTACCGGACCTTCGCCGAGCTCAAGGAATATTGCTACAGTGTGGCCAGTGCCGTGGGGCTCATCAGCATAGAAATCTTCGGCTACAAGCACGAGGACACCCGTCAGTACGCCATCAACCTCGGCTATGCCCTGCAGCTCACCAATATCCTGCGTGACGTGAAACAGGACAAGGACCGGGGCTACATCTACCTTCCCCAGGAAGACCTCGACCGCTTCAGGTACAGCGAGGAAGACCTCGTCAACGAGGTCTACAACGAGAACTTCGTGGCCTTGATGGAATTCCAGGCACGGCGCGCGCGGGAATACTATCACAAGGCCCGTACCATGCTGCGGCCAGACGAGCGGCTCACGATGGTGGCGGCGGAGATCATGGACGCCATCTACTATCGCCTCCTGGAGAAGATCGAACTGCACGGATATCGCGTCTACACGCGCAGGATCCGGGTGTCGGCCACGCACAAGTTCATCACGGCCTTCCGCATCTGGCTGTCGAGCAAGCTCTTCGTGAAGAGAATTCGGCCGGGCAGCTAGGGAAAGTAAGCCACCGCTTTCGTATTTTCGGATGCTTCAACCCACGGAACAATGCCATGTCCATCGCCTTTACCGCAGAAGAACTCACGTCGATCGATGCACTGAAAGCGAAGTATCCCGACCCCAAGGCGGCCATCATGCCCGTCCTGTGGATGGCGCAGAAGAAATGGGGATGGTTGAGTGAGGACGTCATGCGGTATATCGGCGACGTCATGAATCTTCCCTATTCGCACGTGCTCGGTGTGGCATCGTTCTACACGATGTACTTCAAGAAGCCGATGGGCAAGCATCACGTCCAGGTATGCACGAACGTCAGTTGCATGCTCCGTGGCGGCGAGGCCATCTACAAGCACGTGAAGGAACGTCTTGGAATCGGCCATAACGAGGCCACCAGCGACGGCACCTTCTCGCTCGAGGAAGTGGAATGCATGGGTGCCTGCGGCGGCGCTCCGATGGTCGCGATCAACGAGGACTTCTTCGAGAATGCGACGATCGCCCAGATCGACCAGCTCCTCGCCCAGAGGAAATGATCCCGGCGCATCCCGCCGATATCCGAATGACTACCCCATGAAGCCCTGCTCGACCGAGCCGGGCTTCGTTGCTTTTGGCCCGTTTCGTCATCGTCGTGAAACTTTTTCCGGCCTTGCGTCACCTACCCTTCGTGCACAGCTCCTTACCTGATCATACCGACGAGTTCTTCCGTCTGTTGGAATCGCATAGGGATCCCCTATGGCGTTTCGTGCGCTCCATGTGCCCGACCCATCACGACGCCGAGGACCTGCTCGGAGATACGGTACTGCAGGCTCATCAGGCCTTCCCGAAGCTCAGGGATCGTCAGGCCTTCATGTCCTTCCTGTTCACGATCGCCAGCAGGATCCGCCGGCGACAGCGATGGAGAAGGACGCTGTTCGGAACCTACGATGACGCCGCCGCCGAGGCCATCCCGCACGCCGATCCTCTACCCGATCATCAGGTCGACGTGGAACTGCTGCGGCAGGCCCTTCAGACGCTCCCGGATAAACAGCGCGAGACGGTCGTCCTGTTCGACGTTCTCGGGCTGAGCCTCGAAGAGGTCCGCACCGTACAGGGCGGAACACTCTCCGGTGTGAAGTCCCGCCTGCTGCGCGCCAGGCGGACGCTCGCACGCCGCCTCGAGGCCGACGTGCCGGAGGAACCGGCACCCATGATCATCCACCATCCCATTCTCTAGAGCCATGCGTAGGCAACGCCGCACACTCGATGACTACTTCTCAGCCGCACGTGGCGAACAGTCGCCGGTTTCAGCCGAGGACCTGCGCCGCATGGTGGATCTCCCCTCCAACCCCATTCCACAAGGCACAACGATGATGACGAAGATACTTGGCATATCCACGGCCGCACTCGCCGCCGCTGCCGGTGCCTCCATCCTGATCATCCACGATGGATCGGATACCGGAAAGAAGCTCACAGTGGACAGCGTCATGCCGGCCACGAAAGCTCCAGAACAACTGGCGAACCTTGCCGCCCCCGTCCATACGGACGACAGGATCACCACGAAAACCAGCCATACGACCGTCGGGAGGCCTGCCGAGGCCCCGACACCGCCCATGCCCCCGCTTCCGCCCGTTACGGCCCTCGAAGCCGATGCCACGATCCTCCTGGCCCTCGACCTGAAGGAGGACTGCCTGCGCCAGATCGCCACGGCGATCGAGCAGGTACCGACGGCATTCGGAGCCTGCTCGGACAACACACCTCGCCCCATCATGGTCACCAGTGCCAATGGCCGCGGCCACGTTGTCCTGCAGCACGGCACGATCGCCAATGCCAATACCCTCATTCCCGTCGCCGCGAAGAACGGCGATGACGATGTCCTGATGTGGTTTCCGCCCACGCAGGACTTCATGAAGTCGCTTCCGGACAGCCTCGTCAAGCCTCTCGAGGAAGTCCTCGAAATGGATATCCATGTGACCGACGACGGCGGTCAGATGACGGTCAGACGGAAGCACCGGAACGACGACGGTACGATGGCCGAAACGGAGGACATCATCGGCCTGTCGGACATGAAGTCCATGGTGAAGCGACTCGATGGCAAGCTGAACGATCCTGCGCTGGCCAAGCATATGCAGCTACTCCGGAAGCAGCTCAAGAACATGATGGACGACAGTTCACAGATCGTCTTCGACAAGGACAGTCTCCCGTATCTGCTCCAGGATATCCCTGCCCCTGTAGATATACTGGAGGTCGATGCTCCGGAATTCGACGCCAAGGTCGACTCCATCATGAAGGATTTCCCGAACGTCCAGATGAGGATCGATTCCGTCATGAAGGATATGCCCATGATGCAGATGAAGGTCGATTCGATCATGAAGGACTTTCCGAACATCCAGATGAGGATCGATTCCGTCATGAAGGACTTTCCGGCGAAGCAGCGGATGATCGACTCCATCATGAAGACGATGCCGAATACCCGTCTCATGATCAAACGCTTCGGCAAGGACTCGGTCGTCGATATACAGATCGATGTGGATTCGGCGACGACGACGATGCCGAACTCCCACGTCATCGTCAAACGCATGGACGCGAAGCCACTTCAGTACAAGATCGATACGAGAATCAATGTCACGGATTCGACGACGAAATCGACGAAGTCGATGCACGTACGCAGCCGCGTCCAGGTTCTCAGGTCCCCGGCAGCGAGAGGCGGCATCATCGTTCTGTCCAGACGTGACGTGATGAATGAACCCGAGGTCAAGGCAGGTGCTGTCACCGGCCTGCAGGAAACGTGGCGGGAAACGAGCGGTGCCGTCGAAACGACGGGCGTCTTCCCGAATCCGACGAGTGACGGTGGTGCGACGATGTCGTTCACGCTCGCCGAGGATCGCAACGTCAGCATCGCGCTGCACGATCTCACCGGTGCGAAGGTCACGGACCTCGTCCGGAACTCGCCTCGCAGGGCTGGCACGGGCCAACTGGCCTTCACGCTTCCGGGCGTCACACCCGGAATGTACCTCGTGACGCTTACGACCGATCGTGGCGAACGTGCCGTACAGCGGCTCATCGTCCAGTAATCGGGTAGTCCACACCGACGCTGTTCTTCGATCCCCGTTCCGGCTATGCCGGGACGGGGATTTCCGATTCTGCGGGAGGAGGTCGGCATAGTTCTTCCGGGCAGACGCGGTATCGGCGAAATCCTCGAAGACGTAGTGGAGATGCGCACGTCCGTGTTCCACGGTAGCTCTTGACACCCCCTTATTGGAGACATTCGACATCGGCTTCTTCCCGTAGCGAGGCTCCGCATACCACAGAGCCCGATGTACCTTCAGCACCCGGCCATGGCGGTCCTGCCGGCATGGATAACAGGAGTATCAGCAACCATGCAGTATTCATCAGCGCGTCCCTCCGTCGGTTCGACATCCATACCGTGAACGCCGGGATTCGTGATCGTATCCGACGGCCATGCGTCGTTCGGCAACGGGTCACGTCAGAACGTCGCCATCGTCAACGTGAAGAAGAACTGCGGCATGGCGCGCTGGGATATCCGGGCCGAGATATCGAAGCGGAGCAGCAGCAGGATGCGGTTGATGCCGAGACCGACCTCATAGTAGAGCTTCTCGGCCGTATTGTTCGTGGTATTGAGCGTCGTCCCCGTATAGGCCAGTGTCCTGTCCCGGAACGCCGTCCACCCTATGCTTCCCATGGCGATGAATTCGATGCCGAAGCTGGCCACGTTGGGAATCCGGAGCAGACCCGGAATGACTTCACCGAAGTTGTGCGCGAGGGCGAGAGATACGTAGCGGTCGCCGTAGAATTCCTTCACGCGTACGCCGCGGAATGCGCTGCCGCTCACGATGCCGCTTACCGCCGATTCCAGACTGAAGAACCGCTGCGGGGGGACGTCCCCGTCCGACCACCCGGCATTGAGACTGACGTCGAGGGTCCACAACGGCATGGTCGCGATCCGGGCGAGGGCATGGACTTCGAGCCAGCGGAAGCGGAAGTCGCTGGGCAGGATTGACGGCTCCGATAATTCGCCGCTGATTCCGAGACCCGTCCTGGAAAGATTCCGTTGAGGGTTGTAGGAGAGGTAGAGGTCGCCTCCCAACGTCTGCATGTTCCCGCCGAAGATCGCCGGATTGTCGCGTACCGGCGCATCCCTGTTGAAGATGGAGAAGCTCGACCGTTGCCGTGCCGTCTCCTGGCGTTCGCTGCGGACGAAGACCCGGAGCCGAGAAGGACGTTCGTAGACGTCGTTGCGGATGAAGCGGAGCTGTCCCCAGCCGTAGGACAGCCCCGCTTCCCAACCGGTTGCGTAGTAGTAGTCGCCGTAGTCGTTGTTGAAGAGCAGGGAGGTGAAGGTGATCAGCGCATTCCGTACGGCGAAGGGGTTGTCCCGCCGCTGCAGCCGCCGCGATACGTTACCGTCGATGCTCCATCGCTGCCGGTCGTCGACGAACAGCGTGGCTCCCAGTGTACCATAGAGACGTCGGTCATCCACACCGTAGCCACCGAGCGCCAGCACTTCGACGATCGTGTCGGGCCGCACACGTATTCCCGCACCGACGTAGGCACCGTGGATGCGGTTGTAGCGGAAGACGTCGTCGAATCCCGTGAATGGACTTCTTCCCAGCCTGGCGATGGTTCTCGTGACGGGACCGATGTAGCGGTCGAGAAACGTCGTGGTCATCAGACTGTCGGGATTCTCCTGCGCGAGGCGGATCTCTTCGTAGGCCAGTTCTTCTTCCCTGCGTAATGGAATCTTGACGTGCGTTCGCCAGAACGTGGAATCGAAGCTGTCCGCATCGGCGCTGGCTTCCACACGGCGCCGATCGAAGACGTCGTCGTCGAACACGGCGCGCAGGTCGTAGTCGTAGCAGAAGTTCTCGATCGTGATGTCCAGGCGCGGAGAAAGCAGGAAGAGAATGTCGGCCTTCATACTGCTCGCGATGGAAAGAGCCTCGGGCATGAGGGCGGCTCCACCGAGCTCGGTGAACGTCTGTCGATAGGAAAGCGCCGCATCGAACGGCAGGTTCACGGCACGATTCGGCAGAAGCCTCACCTCCACGGGAACGTAGCGCAGTGTGTTGATGAAGATGCTGCCCGTGAAGCCCCGTCGTGCGGAACTCTTCGGTTCCACATCGATACGGACGATGGAATCCTCTTCGTTGCTCATCAACGTGAAGTCGTAGACGTCGATGGCGTCGGTGGCGAACGGACTCGCGATTTCCTGATCGAGGATGTTGACGACGTCGTCGTAGACGTTCAGGTTCGTACCGAACGTGACGAAGTTCGCCTGGGCGGGAATGTTCGCCGTCTGCCTGCGCTGGATGATCTCGTTGAACGACCGGCCCGGACGTTCGACGTATCCCTTCGAGAAGCTTTCCAGGATGCTGAAGACCGTCGTGTCTCCCCTGCCCGAACTCCTGCTCGCCGTGGCGGTATCGGTGACGGCCACGAACTTCGAATACAGAAGGTAGGTATAACGGCGGATGGTATCGTTCTGTGCGGCCTTCCTGGCCAGCACCTTGCGCATGATCCGGACGGCGGGATCTTCGGCGACGACGACGACTTCACGGGCACGGAGCGGCTCCTCCGTGAGTCGCACCGTCAGTCGTGCGTTCTCCAGCGGCAGCCGGACCTGCTGCGTACGGTAGCCGATCAGCGAATACGTGAGAGTGACGCTGTCGGCGCCGGACGGAATGCGAAGCAGGAAGGCACCGCCCTTGCTGGAAACGGTGCCGAGTCTCATACCATCCACCCTGATCGTCACGAAGCGCAGCTCTTCGCCCGACCCTGCGTCGAGAATGGTGCCGCGCATCGTGACCAGTGAATCCGTCGTACGTGCATGCGCGGAAACGTTCCACGCCAGACCGAGCAGCAGGATGCAGCATCCTGCCACGAAGCTATTGACCGACGATCTGCAGAACGTTCTGCTGTGCTGCATCGAGAGCTTGCTGGGGTGTGGCGTTACCGTAGAGGACTTCGACGACGGCATCTTCGATCACTGCCTGGATGTCGAGCCAACGCGGATGTACCGGCGTCATGCGCGCATGTTCCAACTGCCGCGCGAATGCCGCCTTGTCCGCGTCGGCCGTCAACGACGGATCACGGAAGAAAGCCTTGTCGGCCGGGAAGCCGGCTTCCGTCACCTTCGCGCAGAACTTGATCGCATTGGCGCCGTTCGTCATATACCTCACGAAGTCACGCGAAAGCTGCGTGTTGCCGGTTTTCGCACTGACGGCCAGGTATTCACCACCGGCGAAGGAAATGCCCGGGACGACCTGCCCGCCCTCGGACGTACCGGGCATGGCCAGCAGACGATACCGGAGGGACGGATTGGCCTTCAGCTTCTTGATGATCCAGGATCCCGACGGCCAGAGGGCAACCTTGCCCTGGACGAAGGAGGCGTCGATCTGACGTTGGGTTTCCACGAAGCCGGTACGGGCCAGGTCGGCGTAGAGCGTGAAGGCACGGACGTTCTGCGGGCTGTTGAGGACGGGACGGCCGGTGGCATCGAAGACGTCACCTCCGAGCGTCCACATGAAGGGCAGAATCTTCTTGTAGAGACGATTGGCATCGGCACCATTCGCTCCGAAACCGTATTGGCCGCGCTCCTGTACGGCACGTGCGGCAGCCAGAAGATCGTCGAGTGTCTGGATATCCTTCGTCCATCCTGCCTGCTTGAGCAGTCCGTCGTTCGCGAACATCACGCGCGTGTCGAGGGTCCAGGGATAGGCGAAACACCGGTTGTTCCATATACCCGGAGCGATACTGTAGGACACGAAGCCTCCGACACCCGCGCTGTCGCCCGGAAGCTGCATGAGGACGCCCGAGCTCGAGAACTGGGCCACCCAGTCCGATCCGAGTTCCACCACGTCCGGCGCCTGTCCGGAATTGAAGGCCGCCTGGAGTTTTGCCTTGCCGTCGTTCCAGGAAAGCTCCGTGAGTTCCACCGTACACTTGTTCTCGACCTCGAAGGCCTTCACGACTTCCTGAAGTGCCGCCTTCTGTCCCGGCTCGGACCAGAAATGCCAGAACCGGATGGTGCGGGATGTGGCAGGACGATCCGACTCACCGGAAGAGCAGGCGGAAAACGCCAGAACGGCCGATGAAAGAACGAGGACGGAAATACTTCGGAAGACAGTATTCATGCGGTTCATAGAGCTTTCGGAAATGTTGTTCGGACGAAATTACGACATAAGAGCTCGCCTCTCATTTGCCGTTGCGACTCAATGGTGGTATTTTTGAGCCCGTCCTTTACGATGTGCGTCCGCACATCATCGAATTCCACACAATCAAGCTCATTTGTACCTAATTCGGGGTCGCCGTGGCGAAAACGTCGAAGTATATATTTATTACGGGCGGAGTACTGTCATCGCTTGGCAAGGGGATTGCCTCCGCTTCCATCGGTCTGCTGTTGAAACAGCGGGGCCTTACCGTAACGGTTCAGAAGTTCGATCCGTACATCAATGTGGATCCGGGCACGATGAATCCGTATCAGCACGGTGAGGTATACGTCACCGACGACGGTGCGGAGACCGACCTCGACCTCGGCCACTACGAGCGCTTTCTCGACGTCAGCATGAGCCGGAACAACAACGCCACCGCCGGCCAGGTCTACTTCGACGTCATCCAGAAGGAACGCCGTGGCGAGTATCTCGGCAAGACGGTACAGGTGATTCCGCACATCACGGATGAGATCAAGGCACGGATGCGCGCCTTCGACGGAACGTTCGACGTCGTCATCATCGAAGTCGGCGGTACCGTGGGCGATATCGAGTCCCTCCCCTTCCTCGAGGCCGTACGTCAGCTCGGACTGGATCTGGGACGCAGCAACGTGCTCAACGTCCACCTGACCTACGTCCCCTACATCAAGAGTGCGGGCGAGCTCAAGACGAAGCCCACGCAGCACAGCGTGAAGACGCTCATGGAATTCGGAATCATGCCCGACATCCTGCTCTGCCGCGCCGAACAGAAGCTCGGAAAGGAAATCCGCGGCAAGATCGGCCTCTTCTGCAATGTCGAGGAACGGTCCGTCATCGAAGCCCTGGATGCCGAAACGATCTATGAAGTGCCGCAGATGTTCGCCAAGCGCGAGCTGGACGCCATCATCTGCGAAAAGCTCCACCTCAAGCCGTCGACGCTCGATCTCGATACCTGGACGCGGTTCTCGAACCGCATCAAGCACCCCAAACATCAGGTGAACATCGCCCTCGTGGGCAAGTACATCCGCTACGCCGATTCCTACAAGAGCATCCTCGAAGCCTTCATCCATGCCGGCGCCATCAACAACACGAAGGTCAACGTCCGCATGATCGACTCCGAAGAGATCACCGAGGACAACGTCGCGGAGTATCTGAAGGACATCAACGGAATCCTCGTCGCTCCGGGCTTCGGTTCGCGCGGCGTCGAAGGCAAGATGGCCGCCATCCGTTACGTGCGCGAGAACGACATCCCGTTCTTCGGGATCTGCCTCGGCATGCAGTGCGCCGTCATCGAGTTCGCACGGAACGTCTGCGGTATGGCGGACGCCAATTCGTCCGAGTTCAAGAAGGGCAAGCACAGCGTCATCGACCTCATGCCCGACCAGCGCCACGTCACCGACAAGGGCGGCACCATGCGCCTCGGTGCGTATGAATGCGTCCTCGACAAGAAGAAGAGCAAGGCGTACGCGGCATACAAGCAGGATCTTATCAGCGAGCGCCATCGTCATCGCTACGAATTCAACAACGACTTCCGTTCGGATCTCGAAGCCAAGGGACTTTCCATCACCGGACATTCGCCCGACGGCCGTCTGGTCGAGATCGTCGAACTGCCGAATCACCGCTGGTTCGTCGGTGTCCAGTTCCACCCGGAACTCAAGAGCCGTGCCGTCACCGGTCATCCCCTCTTCATTTCCTTCGTGAAGGCATCTCTCGACCATGCGCAAGACGAGGCATGAAGGCCCTCGAAATCATCATCGACGACCTCTATCCGTTTTCGCTGACGCACGACGTTGGTGAACTCCGGACGGGATTCTACACGCAACGTGAACGCATCGAACGAGGTGGACCATCGGTCCGCCTCGATTCGTTATGGACGGCACTGGCCTCGCTGGCCGAACATATCTCCATCGATGCCGGACTCATGAAGGCATCGGGCCTGCCCCTCATCCATCCCGACGCACGCATCGCGCCGAACGTCGTACTGGACGATACGAACGGCCCGATCATCATCGACGACGGAGCCGTTATCGAGCCCTTCGTCTATATCAAGGGACCGGTCACCATCGGCAGGAACTCGGTCATCCGCAGCATGGCGCGGATCTACGGTCCGACCGTCATCGGCCCGGTCTGCAGGATCGGCGGCGAAGTCCACGATACGATCTTCCTCGGCTATGCGAACAAGCAGCACGATGGCTTCGTAGGACACAGCGTCATCGGCGAGTGGTGCAACCTGGGGGCGAACACGACGACCAGCAATCTGAAGGTCAACTACGGCGAGGTCTCCGCGACGCTGCCCACGGGCACGGTGCGTACGGGAACGATGTTCCTCGGTACGCTGATGGGCGATCACACGAAGACCGCCATCGGCACCATGCTTTCCACCGGTACCGTCATCGGTGCATGCAGCTCCATCGTGACCGATGGCTTCCCTCCCCGCTTCGTTCCGTCCTTCACGTGGAAGGAGAACGAGACGATGGACGAGAACAAAGCCATAGAACTCGCCCGTACGGTCATGCAACGACGCGGCATGACGCTGTCTTCCGACATGGAACGGAGACTGCGGCTGATCGCCCACGAGCGTCGGAACGGCCGTATCCTATGAACGATTCCCTTCATGTCTGGATCACGGGGGCGAGCCGCGGTATCGGTGCGGCCATCGCCCAGGTTCTCGGTGAAACTCATCGCTGTACATTGAGTGGACGCAATGCGGAGTCCATCGATCAGGTCGCGATGATTCTGCCTGGCGATCACGCGGCTGCTGTCGTCTGCGACGTCGCGGACATGACCAGCGTCAGGAAGGCGCATACTGCAGCCGTCGAACGCTTCGGTCCCGTCGACGTTCTCGTCAACAACGCAGGGATCGGCATCTTCAAGCCGCTTCTCGATCTGTCCGATCAGGAATTCGAGGATACGATCGACATCAATCTCAAGGGCATCTTCAACTGTCTGCGTGTCGTGCTGCCGTCGATGAAGCACCGCAGGCAGGGAATGATCATCACGATGAATTCCATCGCCGCGGTCACGAATTATGCCGGATGTACCGTCTACGGTGCCAGCAAGGCCGGCGCCCTGGCGCTCACACGCAGCCTGCGCACGGAAGTGCGCGACTATGGCGTCAAGGTCGTGGACCTGCTCGTCGGCGCGACCTCCACGGACATCTGGGATGCGAAGGCCCGTGACGAATTCGCCGACCGCATGATGTCGGCCCTCGACGTCGCCCATCAGGTCGACGACATCGTACGAGGTTTTTCCAATCCCCGTACGCATATTGAAGAACTCGTACTGCGCCCCCAACGCGGGGATCTTTGACGCGCAGTCCGTTCCCTTTCACATCATCTATCCGGATTCGGAATGAACAGACTACGTCTGCTCGTCATCGTTCTATCGATGACGACGATCATCGCATACGCCCAGCCGACACGACAATTCGACAACAGTGATCCATCGGCCGAAGAAGTGTACATGCTCGAGCTGATCAACCGGGCCCGCATGGACCCGGCGGCAGAAGGCGTACGTCTCATGGATACGGACGACTCCACCGTGCAGGCCGTATACCGACGCCTGGGCATCGACAAGGAGGCGACGAGGAAGGCGTTCGCAACCTATCCGAAACGGCCTCCACTGGCATTCACCGCCTTGCTGTCCGTCCTCGCCCGCTCCCAGACAAGCGATATGGTCAACAACGGCTACATCGGCCACGTCAACTCGCGAGGTGAGAATCTCGAGGAGCGTTACCGGCATGTCCTGTACAAACCATCGGGTTCGTACGGCGAGAATGTCGCCACGTATGCGGGAGGCGCCTGGTATGGGCACTGCCGGTTGAACGTCGACTGGAGTCCCACCGATCAACAGCCTCTGAGTCGTCGTCTCAACATCATGAATTTCTCCGGTGGCAGCCACAACGAAATAGGGATCGGCATCCGTCATCTCAAGCCGGAGGACCAGATATCCGATACCGTCGGCCCCGTCGTGCTCACACAGAACTTCGGTAGCAGCGAGACGACATACCTTACCGGTGTAGCATATCAGGACCTCAATCACAACGGGTTCTACGATATGGGAGAGGACATGCGGGGTGCAAGGATCACGCCGGATCGTGGCGACTACTTCGTGATCACCACCAGTTCGGGTGGCTACACACTTCCCTACGCCGGCACGGGAAGCATGGTGATCACAGCGAGCACGCAGTATTCAGGGACGATAACGACGACGGTGGAGCTCCCTGGCACCGAGAACGTGAAGGTCGACTTCGTCTTCCCGTCCGAACCACCACCACAAGTCACGCTGCAGCTTCCGTTGCATCGTTCCATGAACGTGGAACAGCATGGTACATCCTTCGTATGGAATTCCGCAGGACCGGCCAGCACCTATACGATTCAGGTGGCGACGGCGGAGGACTTCCATCTCGGCAGTGCGATATGGTCCGAAACGACGACCGACACCACGATGATGCTCGCCCTTCCCTCCTGTCAACGATCCTATTTCTGGCGCGTCAAGGCGAGGAACGGAGTCGGTACGAGCCCCTGGTCCACGGTCTATGCACTCACGACGGGAGGCACCGTCCCGTCTGCCCCGACATTGCGCTCACCTGCGAGCGACGTGGTGGTCGATCACGATGCCTATCTCCATTTCGAATGGGATATGGTACCCGGGGCCAGCGCCCATCATTTCCGCATCTCCCGTAATGCGGGTCTGACGAATCCCGTCGTCGACGATTCCGCGATGCACGGTACGACCTTCGATGCTCCCGCGATGCCTCTTTCGGATCAGCCCTTCTTCTGGGGCGTACGTGCATACGACGATACCTGTGGCTGGGGTGAATGGGCCACACGGGCTATGACTCCGACGGTAACGTCGATCGACAACGATATCACGTCCGGACCGAACGGCCTCGCAGTAGTTCCCAATCCCGTGACACCCATGTCGATGCTCGTCATGAACGTCCCGGCCGGAGGCATGGCGACGTTACATCTGGTCGATGCCAACGGCAGCACCATCGCCACACGTCGACTATCGCTCGATGGGGGCCGTACGACCCTGCCGCTATCGTCGCTTGTCGATACGGATGTCGCGCAGGGCATCTATGGTATCGTACTGTCGTGCGAAGCGTACGTCCGGTATGTGAACGTGGCCATCATCCGCTGATTGTCAGCCACACCCATACCGGTCGTCCCGCCGGTCGGCCTTCCATGGGTGCTGTTCCGCTCCCCCTACGCATATTGGAGGCTTCGTACCGTGTCCCGGAGCGGGGAGCTCCAGGACACGGTCGGTACCGATTCACATTGTTTTCCGGATTTTGGAGAGTGGAGGATGAATACACTGCAACTGTTCGTTCTGACGGCGTTGGTCGTGCCCGCAACGATGCAGGCACAACCCGGACAGGCTTATAGCCATGGCGATCCGACGGCCGAAGAACAGTACATGCTGGAACTGATCAATCGTGCACGCAGGGACCCCGTGGCCGAGGGTGCTCGTCTTATGGATACGGACGATGCGGCCGTCCAGATGGCCTATCAGTACTTCCATATCGACAAGGCACAGACGAAGCAGGCCTTCACGACATACCCCGAGCGTCCTCCCCTGGCCTTCCATCCGGCCCTGATCGATGCCGCGCGTGGTCATACGGCGGACATGATCGCCCACAATTTCCAGGGACACAACAGTTCGAACGGCGACGATCTCACGAAGCGCTATCAGAACGTCGGCTATCAATCCCAGGGTATGTATGGCGAGAACGTTTCTGCCTATTCCGAAAGCGTGTGGTATGGGCATTGCGGACTGAACGTGGACTGGGGCGAGGCTAATCAGCAAGAACTTGGCCATCGCGTCAACCTCATGAACTTCTCCAACTACGTCTTCACGGAAATCGGCATCGGCATCACGCATACGAACGGTGGCTTGCAGTCAGGCACCGTGGGACCGATCGTGATCACGCAGGACTTCGGCATGAGGTCGACGATCTATGTCACGGGCGTCGTCTACAAGGACGATAACAACAACGGCTTCTACGATATCGGCGAAGGCCTCGCCGGTGTGAAGATCATGCCGAGCAGCGGCACCTACTATGCCGTCAGCTCGACGTCCGGCGGCTATGCCATCCCCTACACCGGTTCGGGATCCATGACCTTCACGGCAAGCGGAGGAGCGCTGGCAGGTACGATGACGATGACGGCATCGTTGCCCGGTCAGGAGAACGTCAAGCTCGACTTCGTCGCGTCGACGCAGCTTCCGACCGCCGTCGCTCTCCGTCTTCCCGCCAACAATGCGACGAACGTGACGCCTTCCTCGACGCCCTTCACATGGGGTTCGACGGGATCGGGCAGCACGTATACGATCGAGATCGCCACGGCGCAGAACTTCGCCGCCGCTACCGTGATCACGTCGCAGACGACGAGCGATACGACCTTCAGCTACTCCCTGCCTGGATGCCAGAAGCGTTTCTTCTGGCGCGTCCGTGCCGCCAACAGCGCAGGCAATGGTCCCTGGTCCACGGTCTTCGCCCTCACGACGGGCGGCAGCGCTCCAGGACTTCCCGTCCTCGTCTCACCTGTCGGTGCGGTAACGGTCGATCATGACGCCGACGTCCACTTCTCGTGGAATCTCGTACCCGCTTCGGGTACCTACCACATCCGTATCTCGCGCAATGCAGATTTGACGAGTCCCCTCGTCGACGATTCGACGATCCAGGCAACCACGTTCGACGTCGCAGCAGCGACGATCGCCGACAAGCCGTTCTACTGGGGCGTCAGGGCGCATGGAGAGCCCTGTGGCTGGGGACAATGGACGATCAAATCCGTGACGCCGACGGTCACGTCGGTGGATGAAGAAACGGTATCGGGACCGGGCCTCGTTATCTTCCCGAATCCCGTCACCGCCACATCGACGCTCGTCATGAACGTCCCTGCCGGTGGAATGGCGATACTGCGTCTGGTCGACGCCGGTGGAAGTGTCGTCGCTACCCGGCGCATAGCAGTCGATGCGGGCCGTACGGCGGTACCGCTGTCGATGCTCGTCGATGCGAACGTAGCCCAGGGTATCTATGGTATCGTGCTGTCGTGCGATACGTACGTCCAGCGCGTGAACGTCGCCATCGTGCGATAGGACGACGCGATCTATACCAGCGTGAAATAGTCATGTCCGTTGTCGGTGTGTATATGCAACACACCGGCACGGACAAGTTTTACGAGGGTTTGCGATGCACGGCGTTTGGAGATGTTGACGAGCCGTGCGAAATCCATGACCGAAGCCTTGCCGTAGCGTTCGAGGAACGTGAACAGACGTCGTTCGCGATCGCCGATGGTGATCGTCATCGGTGCTGCGTACGGGCTCTGTCCGGCCAGGATACGAGCCATTTCCTTGCTCGCAGTGACGGAATTTTCACCCTGCCGGATATAGGCCTTGCGCTCGTGCGGCCGCTCCGCGGGATCGTCACTGATCAACCGGTGTGGCTTATGTTCCGAATTCGGAATGTGGACGACGATGACGTCCTTGTACTCGATCTCCACCACTTCGATGTCCAGTTCGAGCGGCGGCACGATGGCGTGGCTGGCGGTGAGGACCTGGTCGGCTTCCTCCTTCTCGCTCACCACGCCGATGATGGAGCCGTCGTCATCGACGCCGACGATCAGATAGCCCCCGGCAGTATTGGCGAGGGCTATGATCTCCCGGGCGATCTTCTCGGAGGTGGTGAACTTCCGTTTGAATTCAACGGTCGACGACTCACCTCCGGCAATGATCTCGCGCAGCTCATGCCGTCTCATTGTACGGGCGCGTATTTCCAACTGGACTTCGGCACCCACCATTGCGTGGGATTGTAGCCAGGGCGGATGAAGGTGAACTGCACGTTCTGCAGTCTGCGATTGTAGACGGCAGGAAAGAGGGGCATCCAGAGGAACGTATAGGGTTGTTCGTCGACGACGATGCGCTGGAACTCGTGCATGTATTCCTTGCGCTTCGTTTCGTCGAACTCTATACGATTGAGTTCCATCAGTTCGTCCGCACGCTTGTTGCGGAAGCCAACGTAGTTGGATCCCTTGTTGTCGGCCTGCGACGAATGCCACAGTTGATACGGGTCGCTCGGAATGGGATCGTTCACCCACGAACCGATGTAGGCATCGAACTTCCGCGTACGGAGATTCTCGAGGAAGACCGCCCATTCGAGCTTCTGGATGGAGACCTTGATACCGACCTTCTTGCATTCGTCGGTGACGATGAGGGCGATCTGTTCGCGCGCTTCGTTACCGGAGTTGAGCAGGAAGGAGAAGGCCAGATCCGTGCGGCGTCCGTCGATCATCTTGTCCAGGTACCCGTCGTTGTCGCTGTCTCCCCATCCCGCTTCCGCGAGAAGAGCCTTGGCCTTGGCCGGATTGTAGTCGACGGCCTGGATGGAATTGTCGTATTCCTTGCTCTGGGGATAGATCGGCGAGTTGATCGGTTTGGCGATACCACGCAGGATCTGCTTCATGAGGGCATCGCGATCGACGAGATGCGACAGGGCCCGGCGTACACGCTTGTCGCTGAGCGTCGGGCGTGCCGTATTCCATCCGATGTAGGTGTAGGCCTGGCTTTCGTAGGTGCGCTTTGCGAGATGCGGCGTGCGATTCGTATCAACTTCCTCTTCGAACTTGATTGGCGGAACGTACTCCATGAAGTCGAGCTCACCGTTCTTCAGCGCCGTCACAGCAGCGGAACGGTCCGGCACGACGCGATAGATGAGCTTCTCGGCATAGGCCGGGTTGACTTTCGAATCCTTGTTCCAGTACTTGTCGTTGCGGCGCAGCGTGATGTTCTCGTGCGTCTTCCATTCTTCGAAGACGTACGGACCCGAACCGACGTTCATCGCGGGATCGAGCTTGATCTCCGGCTTGCCGAACCAGTGTCCGAAGTCCTTCATGGCGGTGTTCTTTTCCGCCAGGGCAAGATCGTTGGTCTCGGCGAAGGTGTACTTGTCCGTCAGGTTCTGCGGATCCATCTTGTGCTTGGCCAGGATGTACATGGCACCAAGATGGAATTCGGCGAGGAAGTACGGGCGCGACATCGTGACGATGATCGTCCGATCGTCGGGCGACGTCACGTCCTTCACGTCTTCGTAATAGTTGCGGTTCGGCGCGGCGTCGATGACGAAGGGATTCTTCATCGCCTTGAAGGAGAAGATGACGTCCTTGCCCGTCAGCGGCTTGCCATCGCTGAAGGTGATGCCTTCGCGCAGCTTGAATGTATAGGTCAGGTGATCGTCGGAGATCGTCGGACGTGCTTCGACGAGCGTAGGTGTGAGTTCCAGCGTGGTGAAGTCCTGATCGAGCAGTTTCTCGTAGACCCTGTCGGCGATCGCGCGTCCCGATGCATCGTTGATGACGATGGGATTGATGCCTTCCGCATCGGACAGTTCGTGGATGATGAGCCATTCGCCCTTGACGGGCGTACCGGCGTCACCTGCGGCAGCTCCCCCTTCGGGGTCGCCGCACGAGGCCAGCATGACGGAACAGGCGATGGCCGAGAGCAGCACACCGCTGCCATGCCGCCGCGATGGGTCGAGAAACGTACGTATCTGCTGGAACAACGACATCATGTCATCCTTTATGGTTGGTTGTCTGTATTCGTATCCTCTATCGCGAACGTCATTCGTCGTCGCTCTGGAAGTAGGCGACGTGACGTTGCTCGAACGAGCCCGGATTGGCCTGTCTGCGCTTGATCTCCTGCTGAAGTCTCTCCGAGAATACCTTGCTCGCATTGTATCCGTAGGTGCGGAGCAGATAGTTGAGGGCGATGGTTTCCGAAATGACGGTCACGTTCTTGCCCGGAAAGATCGGCAGTTTCACTGTCCCTATCTCCACACCGAGGAGATCGACCGTCGCCTCGTCCAGTCCCGTTCGATTGTATTCGCGCGTCGGCTCGTATTCCTCGAGCTCGACGATGATTTCGAGACGCTTCTGGAACCGTATGGCGCGGACGCCGAACATCTTCCGTACGTCGATGACGCCCAGTCCCCTGATCTCCATGAAATGCTTGACGAGCGTCGTACCCGTCCCCATCAGGATGCTCTCGCGCTTCTTCGTCAGCACGACGATGTCGTCCGACACCAGCCTGTGGCCGCGTTCGACGAGGTCGAGAGCGATCTCCGACTTGCCGATGCCGCTGCGTCCCGTGAAGAGCATGCCCACGCCGTAGACGTCGACGAAGGATCCGTGCATGCTGATCTGGGCCGAGAACTGGTCGTCCAGATACTCGCTCAGCAGATAGCTCGACTTCGTCGTGTCATGCGTGGTGGAAAGCAACGCGACCCCGTTCTCGCGCGCGAGCGCGACGAGATCGGGGTCGAGAATGTGTCCGTTCGCCAGTACGATACAGGGAACGTTGAATGCGCAGATGTTCTGGAAGGCCGCTGCCCGTTCCTCGTCCGACAGACTCTTCAGATAGTAGAACTCCGTGTTCCCGAACAACTGGACACGATAGTGCGTGAAGAACTCCGTGTAGCCGGCGAGCGCGAGCTGCGGCCGGTGGAGGCTCTTGTCGGTAATCAGGTTGTCGAGACCGATCTCACCGGTCAGAACGGTAAGCTTGACCGGACAATTCAGCAGTTCACGTACGGTAATGGCTTCCTTGACGTACGGAACCACGGTCTTCGCAAAGGGCATGCGGATGTACCAGTGATATTGGGAGGGTCATTCGCGAATGGTTTCCCGCGGCGCTTCCATGCGCGTCTTCAGCTTGCGGAGCTGGCGTACGACCTTTTCTGCGGCATCGTGGATAGCCTTGGTGAACTCGCCCGTCGTTTCCCGTGCCACGATGGTATGGCCATCCACCCGTACCGTGTATTCGCATGACTTGTGCGTGTTCTCATCGAGGATCGCATCGATCCTGATGATGTTGTCATGGAACTTCTCGAAGTGAAGGGCGGCATCGACGGCAGCCTTGTGCTCGTCATCCGTAAGCTTGCAGTGCCGTGCCGTTACGTGGATATCCATGGCGAAACCTTCCCGATGTTGTGGAACATTGCAAGGCTTACCCGAAGGTACACCTTTTTGCCGTTCAAAGTCAAGCGCGCTATCGCAGGAAGATGCTCACTCCCCCGTGGATGCCGATGCCTCCGGCCTGGAACCGGTACGATCGTGCGGCAGCCTGCGACAGTGCGGGAACGTATTGGGAAAACTGCTGAAACATGTCGGCTGAAAAAGGAAGAACCGAGTATGACACTTCGAAATACAAGGCAGCACCAATCCTGGTTGTAGAGCGTTTGTCCCAGCCGAGCGATACACCTGCTCGGACGAGGAAGGCGGGCGTGTAGTGTGTCTCATCGTAACGGACACCGGAGGGACGACTACCGCCCTGCGGTGTATTCGCCACGCTTTCTTCCCACGTCATGCCCACGGCACCCATTCCGACACCGGCACCGACGTAGCCGGTGAACTGGCGCTGGATCGGAAAATAATCGGCGGTGAGGAATATGGGAATGACGTTCATCACGACGGCCTGCGTGAGCGTCTGTGCGGGGCCTACGGCCGAATCGCGGAACCGGGGGTCGTAGGTATAGGTTTCGCGCACCGTGGCGCGATAGTAGGACCCCGTGACGCCGATGGCCAGATCGCCAAGCTGGAAGCTGGAGATACCGAAGGTGAGGCCGATAGGTACGTCGAAAGTCGATGCCCCGCCGCCCAGCAACGACTGATAGTCCTTGAAGAAGTCCGTCGAATGCAGCCCCATCATCCATACGACGTCGCCGTAGATGCGTACCGGGCGCCCCTTGCGCTTGGCCACGGTATCGGGCGTCATCGCATGACACGACGCACCGGCGATGAGGATGACGAGGACGAAGAGGACCCGCTTACAGAATCCGCTTGCCCATCGAGGAGGTAACGACATCGGATGCGAACTCGGCCGTGTTGTTGCGTTGATCGAGAATAGGATTCACTTCCGCGACCTCGAGCGAGGCATAGGCGTCGACCTGGCTGATCATCTCCATGAAGAGATGGGTTTCGCGATACGTCAGCCCACCGGGAACGGGCGTACCCACACCGGGTGCGAAACTCGGATCCACACCATCGACATCGAAGGAAATGTGGAGGTGATCCACACTGCGTGCCATGTCCTCGAGTACGCGCGAAGCGATTTCATACATTCCGAGCTTGTCCACATCGAACATGGTATAGGCGGCGACGCCGAGCTCCTTGATCAGCTCGCGTTCACCGGGATCGATGGAGCGCAGGCCGACGATCGCGAGGTTTCTCGGATCGAGCTTCGGGAAGTCGCCCGCGATCGACGTCAGGGTCGGATGTCCGTGTCCCATGGCGATAGCCAGGGGCATTCCGTGGATATTGCCGCTGGGCGTGGTCGCTGCCGTGTTCATGTCGGCATGGGCATCGATCCATATCACACCGAGCGTCTTGCCGTGCTGCTTGCAGTGAGCGCCGATACCGGCGAGCGAGCCGACACTCATGGAATGGTCACCACCGAGAATCAGGGGGAAGTCCCCTTCGTCGAGCACCGTCTTCACACGTGCGGCGAGGACGTGACTCATCTCGGCGATTTCCGGCAGGTACTTCAGGCGTGAGTCCGCCATCTCCTGCACTTCGATGTTACGGATCGGAATATCGCCTTCATCGATCACCGTATAGCCGAGCGACTCGAGCTTCCTGTCCACGTCGGCGATACGCAGGGCCGACGGCCCCATATCGACGCCGCGCCTGTCGGCACCGAGGTCGATGGGAAAGCCGATGATACGGACACGTGTGGGCTTATGCATGTACCCCTCCCATGAGGTGGTTCAGCACGGTGGATAGCGTACCCTTGAGTTCCTTGCGTTCCACGACGAGATCGACGAAGCCGTGTTCGAGCAGGAATTCGGAGCGCTGGAATCCTTCGGGAAGTTTCTTGCGGATGGTCTGTTCGATGACGCGTGGTCCTGCGAAGCCGATGAGGGCCTTGGGTTCGGCGATGATGACGTCGCCGAGCATCGCATAGGAAGCACTTACGCCACCGGTCGTGGGATCGCTGAGAATGGAGATGTAGGGCAGACGCGCTTCGGCCAGCTCGCCGAGAAAGGCACTGGTCTTGGCCATTTGCATCAGCGAAAGTGCGGCCTCCTGCATGCGGGCGCCGCCCGAAGCGCTGATGAAGATGAAGGGCATCCTGTTCTCGAGGGCCCGTCTGCCGGCACGTACGAACTTCTCGCCGACGACGCTTCCCATCGAACCGCCGATGAAGCCGAAGTTCATGCAGCCGAAGGCGATGGGGCGGCCATGCAGCGTTCCCGTACCCGTCGTGACGGCGTCGGGAAGATCGGTGCGGCTATAGGCTTCCTTGAGGCGGGCCTTGTAAGGCCTGGTATCGACGAAGTCCAGGGGATCGGCCGATCTGATGTTCCGGTCCGTTTCCTTCCATGAATCCTTGTCGATCAGTACGTCGATGTACTTGTTGCTGCCGATACGGAAATGGTGATTGCAGGTAGGACACGTAAAGGCGTTCTCTTCGAGTTCCTTGCGATAGATGATGGTCGAACAGCTCGGACATTTCGTCCACAGTCCGTCAGGCATCTCCCGCTGTGTCGTCTCGGATATGTTTTTGTTCTTGCGTAAAAACCAGGCCATGATTCATCCTTCCATGCGACGTCATTCGATCACGAGTATCATCGTTCCGCGATCGCTCGGTCGAGTTGTTCTACGAAGATAACCACCTGCGGGCACGTCCGGCACTATCGATTCACCCTTTTCATCGGCCGTGGTGGTCGTAACGATATGTCCGCCGAGGCCATACCAGTGGATGACGCACGGGCCGTCGTCGTCCTTCAGAGCGTCTCCCCTGCGCACGATCATCGTACGCACGTGACGCCCTTCCATGATGTCCCGCGCAGGGACGGAAACGGACGGTTCATCGATGGGAAGGTTCCTGAACGTGAGCGCGCCCATGCCACGCGCGTTGAGGATCCACGGCCCTTCGTAGATCGTCGTCCCGTCCGTGTAGTATGTGTCGGGTACGTAGGTGATGGACGTTGCCTGCACACCTTCCTTCAGTCTCACGAAGACGTTACTGCCTTCCGTGTACACGTTGTCGACGGCAGCGGTACGCCCGTCGATCAGGAAGGCCTGTTCCAGACCGCGATACGTCCCCGCACCATCCGTCAGCGGTTCGAAGGTCAATGCCCCCCTGCTGTCGAAGGCCAGACGTATCGTCCGGCGGCTTCCGTCGGTCCACCGGACGTTGCGCACGACGGGCGACGCGATATCCACCGTATCCTCGGCACCGAATCGCAGGGCAGCGTACTGTCTGTAGAGTTGCTCCCCAAGTTCCAGATAGCCAGCCTGGGCGTAGTGACATCCGTCATGGCCCGGCAATCCACCCGCGGCAACGACGGATACGTCGGGATAGGTCCGGGCGAACCGGCGCTGCATATCGCGCAACAGCGAATGTTCCGTACCGCCGCACCCCGTGTGGATCTGCACGACCCATATACGACGGAGTGCAGGCAGATCGCGCTTCCATGCCGCATAGAGCCGGGCAAAGAGCGTATCGTATCCCGGTCCGGAGTTCGATTCGCCCTGATACCAGAAGAGGTGCTTCACGTGCGGACGCATGCCGCTCTTCTCGAGGCGATACAGCCAGGAACCGTAGATGGTATTGACGTTGTACCTGTCGGCCTCGTAAGGCAGATGCTGTTCGATCGTGGTTCCCCCAACTCCGCCGTTGACGACGCATGTGGCCATGGAGTTCACGCGAGCGATGCGGTTCTGGAGATACAATCCCCAGGCGCCGACGCTGGCTCCCCCTCCGCTCGTGAAGCCGTTCGAGATCTTCCACGTCGTATCGCCGCGCGTCGTCTGGAAATTCGATCCGAAGGTGCGGGCCGTGGCATGAGGGGCGAGAGGCGAGAATCCCCAGATGGAATTCGATTGACCATCGATGGCGATGACGTCGCCGCAGACCATGCTGTCGGCGTGCAAGACTGGGCGCGTTCCGGCGGGTCCCGATACCGTGACGTCGACGGAATAGAGATCGAGTCCTGCCTCGATACGTACCGCCCGATCGAACGTGTCACCCGCAGTGCCCGAAAGGACGGTGTCGAATCGCCCCACGACGATGGAATCGTTCGCCCTCCATTCGATCGTGAGCCGGTCGTAGCCATCGCGCACGACCGTACCTCCTACCCTGCACGACGCATTGCCGTCGTCGGACGCCGGATAGCATCGATACATCGAGGGGGCGTCGTCGAAGACGATGATCGGCGGCTCGGGTGACGGCGTTCTTGGAATACCGTACTTTGTATGGAGGTACGTATCGACCGCGTCGATCTCGTTATCGGACAGGATGCGATCGAAGAGAACGACTTCGCCGATGGCGCCATCGAAGCAGTAGTTGTCGGCCGCAGCGAAGGCACCGATATAGATCGTCGGGTCCGTGTTGACTGGCACGGTATCCCGTGTGCCTCGCTCGTTGTTCACGTCGATGGTCGCCCTGCTTCCCTTCGCCTCGTATCTCACGCGCACGATGCCGACTCCGTTCGCGAGCGAGACCTCGCTGACGGCCTGACGATAGAAGTCGCCGTGAAGGAGACGTGGATATGCCGTGCCACCGAGCCACAGTGCGTGTGTGTTGCCGCTGACGATGTTGTTGGCGCCCGAACCGTCCACGACGCGTATCACCGCATAGAGCGTATAGTCCGCATCCACGGGATAGACGGCTGGTGCGGTCAGGAACGTCGTCGTACCGTCGAACATCAATGCAGCACGGCCATTCAGGCCGGCAGCATCATATGACGGTCGTCTGTTTCCCTCAGCTCGTGCGTCGAGTCCGGCCGTACCGAGATTATCCCATCGGGAAACGAGGCCGGAGTCGGAGACAGTGACGAGGGTGTCGGCACGCAGCCACAGGACGGGCTCGAAGGACGAGACCTGTCCCTGCACGCTCACGAGCGCACAGAGCATCGACAACAGTATGGCGGCGGAACGGACCATGGGGAATCTCCCCGATGATGATCACTTCGAGATGTTGAGGACTTCGTACTGGATCACACCCGCAGGGACCTTCGTCTCCACGATGTCTCCAATGACGCGGCCCAGAAGGGCCTTGCCGAGCGGGCTGGTGACGGACAGCTTGTTCTGCTCGAAGTCGGCTTCCTCGTTGCTGACGAGCAGGTATTCTATTTCCCTGTTCGTCTTCTTGTTCAGCAGTTTCACGCGGGACAGGATATAGATCTTGTCATCCGGAAAGTCCTTCGGATCGATCACCTGTGCACGCGACAATGACGTTTCGATCTTCGAGATACGGATCTCGAGGAGCTCCTGTTCGTGCTTCGCTGCGTCGTAGTCGGCATTCTCGGACAAATCACCATGCGAGCGTGCGTCTGCGATCTTCTGTGCGATTTCGCGACGTCCCTTCGTCTTGAGTTCATGAACTTCCTGCTGCATCGCTTCCAGGCGCTCACGCGTTATGTAGACGGCTTCAGCCATGACGTATCTCCTTGAAAAAAAAACAAAGCCGCCCAAGGCGACGGCTTTGTTCAGTGCTGTGTGCAATTTACACGGGCCTGCAGCGAAAGTCAACCTTTCGCTTTCCCCATCAGAGATGGCGAAGGATGTGTCCCATCTTGTCGCGCTTCGTCTGAAGATATTGCTGATTTTCCGTCGTAGCCGGTATTTCCAACGGGATAAGCTCGACCACTTCAAGTCCGTAGGATTGCAGGCCGACCCTTTTCTTCGGGTTGTTCGTCATCAGACGCATCTTCCGTACGCCCAGATCGAAGAGTATCTGGGCCCCGATGCCGTAGTCGCGCGGATCGGGCTGGAAGCCGAGCTGGAGATTGGCCTCGACGGTATCGAGCCCCTGTTCCTGCAGGGCATAGGCCTTGATCTTGTTCACGAGGCCGATGCCACGTCCTTCCTGACGCATATAAAGAACGACACCTGAGCCCTCCTCCTCGATCTTGCGCAGTGCAGCATGGAGTTGAGGTCCGCAGTCGCAGCGTCTCGAGCCGAGCAGGTCTCCCGTAAGGCATTCGCTGTGGACACGGACGAGGACAGGACTTTCGGAGTCGATCGCTCCCTTGACGATCGCGACGTGCTCTTCGCCGTCGATCGTGTTCTCGTAGACGCGGAGCGTGAAGTCACCGTATTCGCTCGGCAACTTGGCTTCGGCCACGAGGCGTACGATCTGCTCCTTGCGGCGGCGATATGCGATCAGGTCCTGCACGCTGATGATCTTCAGTCCATGTTGCTGTGCGAACACGACGAGATCGGGCATGCGCGCCATGGTACCGTCCGCTTTCAGGACTTCGCACAGAACTCCGCAGGGCTTCAGCCCGGCGAGTTTCGCAAGATCGACGACGGCTTCCGTGTGACCGGCACGTCGAAGGACACCGCCTTCCATCGCGATGAGCGGGAACGTATGTCCCGGACGCCCGAGATCGGCAGGCTTCGTATCGTCCGCCACCATGGCCTGGACCGTTGCGTTCCGGTCATAGGTCGAAATGCCCGATGCCGTTCCATGCACGTAATCCACCGAGACCGTAAAACGCGTGCCGTGCAGGGCCGTGTTGTCGTTCACCATCAGGGGCAGCTCGAGCTGCTGTGCCCGCTCTTCCGTGATCGACACGCAGATCAAACCACGGCCTTCCGTAGCCATGAAATTGATGATCTCTTCCGTGCACAATTCTGCCGCACAGATAAGATCTCCTTCATTTTCGCGGTCTTCATCGTCGACCACGATCACGCATTTACCGGCCCGGATGTCGGCAAGTGCCTCATCGATCGTATTCATCGGTTTCGTTCTCGCTACCGTTTCTCGTTACTTGGATTCGACCGCTGCGATGGCCGCCTTGTCGAAGCGGACGCGCGTGTTGTCGGCGATCTGCACGACGATGATGGCGTCCTCGACATCCGTTACCGTGCCGTGGATACCCGAACTCGTGACGACCTTGTCGCCCTTCTTCACGGCATCGAGCATCTTGCGCATTTCCTTCTGACGCTTCTGCTGCGGACGGATCATGAAGAAGTAGAAGACAACGATCACACCACCGAACATCAGGAGCGTGGTCATGAGCTGCGTCGTGGGATCGGGAGCACCCTGGCCAGCGGCAGGAGCAGGAGCGAACAAGAAGAGAGACAACATATACAAGTCCTTGAAAATAGAGATTGTTACTGCCGAGACTGATTCAACTGTTCAATGGTAGCCAGAGCCCAGGGACGAAATGTGCCTTCCAGAATTTTCCGGCGGGCCATCTTCGTCAACCACAGGTAGAGGGCCAGGTTCTGCATCGTGGCGATCATCAGGCCGAGGATTTCACCGGCCTGGAACAGATGACGAAGATACGCCAGAGAGACGTTGTGACCGACATACGTGTCCAGACCGTCGTCGAGCGCTTCGTCCGCCACCTTGTACCGTGCGTTCTTGATGTTGAGCTTACCCTTCGTCGTATAGATCGTCCCGTTCCGGGCATTCCGCGTCGGCATCACGCAGTCGAACATATCCACACCGAGATCGATGGCACGGAGGATGTTCTCGGGCGTACCGACGCCCATGAGGTACCGCGGCTTCGATGCGGGCATGACGGCCGTCGATGTTTCGATCATCGAATACATGCTGTCGGCCGGTTCACCCACGGCAAGACCGCCGATCGCATAACCGTCGAAGTCCATTCCGACGAGATGTTCCATACAGGCCATACGGAGATCCGGATACGTACTTCCCTGTCCGATGGCGAACTGGAACTGCCTGTGGCCGTAGAGGAAGGGATTTGCGCGATGATGGGTCATCGACCGTTCGGCCCAGCGCATCGTCAGTTCCATCGACGTCCTGGCCTCCGTATACGTCGCCGGGTGCGGAGTGCATTCGTCCAGTACCATGAAGATGTCACTGCCGATCGCCCGCTGTGCGTCGACGACGGATTCCGGCGTGAACAGGTGCTTCGATCCGTCCAGGTGGGAACGGAACTCGACGCCCTTCTCGCTCATCTTCCGGAGTTCGCGCAGGGAAAAGACCTGGAATCCGCCACTGTCCGTCAGGATGGGACGCTCCCAGTTGGCGAACCTGTGCAACCCGCCCATCGTCCGCAGCGTTTCCGTTCCCGGACGCAGGTAGAGGTGGTAGGTGTTGCCGAGAATGATCTTCGAGTCGAGTTCGACGAGCGAGCGATGATCGATGGCCTTCACGGCTCCCTGCGTACCCACGGGCATGAAGATCGGTGTGGGAATGCTCCCATGGTCGGTTTCGATCGTACCCGCGCGGGCCCGGCCATCGGCGTCGACATGATCGAGAGTAAAGAATGGACGTTCGTGCATCCTGCAAAGATACGGGCAATGAAGACCCCGTGAATTCGTCGACGGCCCCGTACTTTCGAAGCTCACATCGGCATTCGATATCAATACATCATCTGAACAGGAGAACGCTCATGGCAGTACTCGTCGGAAAACACGCACCCAACTTCACGGCCCAGGCAGTCGTCAACGGCGAGGAAATCGTCGATAACTTCTCGCTCGACCAGTACATCGGCAAGAAGTACGTCGTCCTGTTCTTCTATCCGAAGGACTTCACCTTCGTCTGCCCTACCGAGCTCCATGCATTCCAGGATCGACTGGCCGATTTCGAAAAGCGGAACGTGGCCGTCATCGCCTGCTCCACGGATACGGAGCAGTCGCACTGGGGCTGGCTCCAGGTCAGCAAGGACAAGGGTGGTATCCAGGGTGTGACGTACCCCATCGTCGCCGATACCAACAAGACCATCGCCCATAACTACGACGTTCTGGCCGGTCAGTACGAATACGACGACAACAACGAACTCTCGGCATCGGGTGAACTCATCGCCTATCGCGGACTGTTCCTCATCGATCTGAATGGCGTGGTCCAGCATCAGGTCGTCAACCACTTCCCCCTCGGCCGTAGTGTGGACGAGGCACTCCGCATGGTGGATGCCCTCCAGTTCTTCGAAGCCAAGGGTGAGGTTTGCCCCGCCAACTGGAAGGCCGGCGAAGCAGGTCTGAAGGACACGCACGATGGCGTGGCCGACTACCTTGCAAAGCACACCAAGGCCAATAATCTGCAACCAGTTGCCTGATTCATTGAATCTAACGAACCAGGCCCTTTCTCCGTCAGGAGGAAGGGCCTGTTCTATATTCCGGTGGTCGGGCCGTCCTATCGATGACACTGGAATCAGGGTGAGATACTCGACCTGACTCTTTTCGTATACTCACGGATACTCGTCATCACGTCATTGCCGGATTCCTTCATGTGCTGAACGACCCACAGGGCCGCAAGTACGTGTGTGAGCTGTTCGCCTTCGTCCGAACCATCGACGGGGATGGCGAGGGCTTTACCCTCGAGAAGATCGGCCTCGGCTTGCTGAAGTTGATGATTGTCAAAGCCTTCCACGAGTGACCGGATAGCGGCGATGTTCATTGCTGGAGCCTTTCCAGCATTGCGACGACACTTTCTTCCTTGGCCGTAGCCCCACCTTCGACAAGCTGCCCGTCCTTGAACGTCGCGAAGAACGGAAGATTATCCACACCGGCGATCCGACGTGCCTCAGGGTTCGTTTCGGCGTTGACGTCGAGGAAGGTGATGTCCTGGAAACGCTCGTCCTCGCTCAGACGGCGATACTTCGGCGAGAAAAGTTTGCAGGACCCGCACCAGTCCGCGAAGTATTTGATGATGACCTTGCTGTTGTCGTGCAATTCCTTGTCGAGTTCCTGATCCGTAACCACTTGCACTGCCATATCATTAACACCTTTCGTTAGAGTACATTCCCAAGCATGGAAGAAGAACCGGTATCGACGGATGACGGGGTCGATTCGCGTCCAGGTTCTAATTATCGGGGCCGTCGTTCGTCGTTGCCCGGTATGCGCAAATATCGTTCCCGCGGAGCGTATTTTGCATGTTCCAATAAACATAGCACCATGAACAGAGACAGAAACAGGGTCATCGTCGGAATGTCCGGAGGCGTCGACAGTTCGGTCGCGGCAGGACTGCTCGTCGAACGGGGAATGGACGTCATCGGGATCACCATCAAGACGTACCGGTACGAAGATGTCGGCGGCAACGTGGGCAACGACTCATCCTGCTGCTCGCTGGACGGCATCAACGATGCACGGCGTGTCTGTCTCAGACTCGACATCCCTCACTACACCGTCGACTTCAGCGAGGTCTTCCGCAGGAACGTCATCGACTACTTCATCGACGACTACATGGCGGGTAATACGCCCAATCCCTGCGTCCGCTGCAACCGCACCATCAAATGGGGCGAAATGCTCCGCAAGGCCGACGCCCTGGGTGCCGAATACATCGCCACGGGGCACTATGCCATCATCATGCACGACGAATCGACGGGCAGACGATGGATCCGCAGGAGTCCCGATCCGAAGAAGGATCAGTCCTATATGCTATGGAGCGTACGCCAGGAACATCTGGCGCGTACGATCTTCCCCCTCGCAGGCTTCACGAAGCCCGAATCGCGGGCCCACGGCGAGCGACTCGCACTCGGCATCGAAAGCAAGCCAGAATCCTACGAGATCTGCTTCATTCCTGACAACGACTACCGACGCTTCCTGCGCGACAACGTCAAGGACATGCAGGAAACGGTAGGACAGGGCGACATCGTCCTAGACGGAAAGGTCATCGGCAAGCATGAGGGGTATCCATTCTATACCATCGGCCAGAGGAAGGGACTGGGCGTCGCCCATTCCGAACCTCTCTACGTGCTGAACGTCCTGCCCGACACCAACGTCGTCGAAGTCGGCCTCGAAGACGAGCTCGATCACATCGCCCTTACGGCCGGCGACGTCAACCTTCTGAAGTATTCCGATCTGCGCGACCCACGCGAGCTGGTGGTGAAGATCCGCTACAAGGACGAAGGAGCCCCCGCCGTCTGTCATACGGACGACGAGGGCGTGCTTCATGTTCGTTTTTCGGAACCGCGCAAGGCCATCACCCCCGGTCAAAGCGTCGTGCTGTATGAAGGCGACGACGTCGTGGGCGGTGGAATCATCCGCGACCGGATGCGGTGATCAATATTTGACGAAGGTCGTCATCCAGACTCCCCTGCCACAGCGGATCCGCACGTAGTACGTTCCCGGCGATAGCGCCGAGACGTCCATCCGCTCGGCCGCCACCGTCGTCATCGACGAGGCTACGGTTCTGCCCGCGACATCGACGATATCGATATTCCGCACGACATCGCCGCTGCCCGGCAATGCGAGCGTCAAGGCATCGTGTACCGGATTGGGATAGATGGAGACGGCACCACCTGCGGAACCTGCCCCTTCGGCGACACCCGTGGTAGAATAGGCATAGGGTTCGGAAAACGTCGTGCATCCATCCGTGTTTTCCACACGAACCGTATAGGAACCGTTCTTCGTAGGTATGTATTCGCGTTGCGTCGCTCCTTCGATGATCTCGCCATCGACGAACCACTGATACTTCGCTACGCCGATGGACGAGGACCGCAGGGTATCCCTGTTCTTCGCGCTGACGATAGGACGTACGGGAACGCGTCGGATCGTGACGGTAATCGTCTGGGACAGGGCGCGGCAGCCTTGCCCATCCTCCACACTGACGAGATAGTCACCCGACTGGGCGACGGTCGCAAGGCGGATCGTCCGCGTCGTGTCGCCATTCGACCAGCGGTAGGACTTGTACCCTTCGTTCGCCTGGAGGATGACGGTATCGCCGGCACAGGCCGTCGTCGCCGTCAGCGCCTGAACCGAGGGGGTCGATGCGGCACATTGCGTCACATCCACTTCCCAGATGCCGCGGCCGTAGGTGGCGACGCGCATCTTGCTCATCGACGGAATCAGTTCCATGTCGGTCACGATCGTCGTGGGGCCACCGGTACCATAGGGAACCCATGAATTCGATCCCTCTTCGCGGTAGAAGACGCCGAGATCCGTGCCCGCGAAGACGCGGTCGGGATTGCCGGGCTGATAGATGACGGCGTTCGCCGGTACGTTGGGTAGCCCGTTACCGGTGATGTTGGAGACGGTACCGTTCCTGATTTCCAGTACCTTGCTGCTTCCCACGAAGCCACCCTGCGAGATGATGACGTGCGCGGGATCGTCCGGATCGACTTCGATATCCGTGATGTATCCACCGATCCCCGACTGCGACTTCCACGTGGAACCGCCATCGGTCGAGTAGTAGAGCCTCGAGCTGAAGGCCGCATAGATATAACGGCTGTCGCTGGGAGCGACGGCCAGTGTGCGCAGCGTCTGGTTGACGTTGAACAGCGAGATCTTCGTCCAGTTCTGACCGCGATCGGTACTGCGCCATACGTTCTTGTATCCGGCATAGATCGTCGTGGGGGTGTTCGGATCGACGACGAAGGGGGCGACCCAGGCTCCCGTATCCTGGCGGCTGTCCTGACGCGAGATGATCGCCCAGTTGCCGCCGCCGTTCGTCGATCTGTAGAAGGTACCGTAGTAGATGCTGGCGTACATCGTCTGGGGATTCTTTGGATCGATGGCACATTCCATGCCGTCGCCGCCGATGACATGACGGCCGGCTGTACCGTTGAAGACGGTGGTCGCATTGTCCTGCGCACCGGCGAGCATGACGTTGGGGCTGACATCCGATGTCGCGAGCGAATAGTATTGCTGGATCCTCAGGCCGGCGCTCATGTCGCGCCACGTGGCGCCCTTGTCCGTCGTCCTGGCGATCCCCCCGTCGTGACAACTGTAGAGCCACGGCTGCGTGGGATGGTAGGCGAGGAAGTGGTGGTCTGCGTGGACCCACGGCGCACCGTAGCCGTTCTGCTCCGTGGAAAGGGTCCACGAGAACCCGCCATCCTCGGACTTCCAGATGTTGATACCACCGACGTAGATGACGTCCGCATCGGTCGGCGACATTTCCATCGCGAGATCGTAGAAGCCCTGTCCCCCACGGTTCCAGTCCTGGCCGTTCGGATCCCATCCGAGCAAGTGCTTGTTGACGGGCAGTTTCTCGAACGACATGCCGTAGTCGAGCGACTTGTAGACACCTTCGAGACCCTGCGTATAGGCATCGGACACGAGGGCCATGACGGTTTCAGCCGAAGCTTTCGAAACGGCAAGACGGATACGGTTGCCGCGCGCGACGGAATGCACCGCCGTCCACGTCTGCCCTGCATCGGCCGAGCGATAGATCTGTGCTCCACCCGCGAAGGAGAACGTCGTGGCATAGACGACGTCCGGATCGGCCGGATTGCCGAGGATGTCCTTGAAGTACATCGTGGACGATACGAGCTTCCATGTGGCGCCGCCGTCCGTCGTTCGCTGAAGACCGAGGTTGGTGGCCGCAACGACGACGTCGGGATTGCGGGGATCGACCCACAGACGCGCCACGAGATAGTTCGACGAAAGCTCGAAGGCCATCGCCGTCTGACTCCACGTTCTGCCGCCGTCGATCGACTTCAGGATGCCGTAGGAGAATCCGGGATAGCCCGACATGTCGCCACTCGAAGCCGCATCGGCATCGCCCGTGGCGAGATACATGACGTTGCCGTTCGACGGGGCGATGGCGATATCGCTCAGACCGAAGATCGGCCAGCCGTCGATCTTCACTTCGGACCAGGTCGTGCCTGCCGTCGTCGTCTTCCACAGACCGCCATGCGCCGTTCCCAGCCACATGGTATTCGGTTCCGTGCGCGAGAAGGCGATGCAGTTCGTACGGCCGATACCGAACCATGAGTTCTGGTTGATGTTGGCCGGGCCTTCGGGACCGAGCTCCTTCCAGACCTGGCCGGCCTGGATGCGATCCGTACCCTTGATCCTGTCCACCCGTGCGAGCTCCTGCCTGTACATGCCCGGAGACGGGAACGAGCCGTCTTCCATGAGACGCGATTCCCAGAACCATTCCCACCGACGGAACTGCTTGCTCATACGCCGCGTTCCATCCGGCATAGGGCGTTCGCACACCGTCCTCAGTTGTTCCCTTGCGACGTCGAACCGTCCGTCCCCGGCGGTTCCCGTCATCATCGCGGCCATCGATACGACGCATAGCCAGGCCGCCTTCTTCAAGCTCTTCATGAATGTCCCGATAATTACGAACTGCAATGTCAATGTCCCGGTGTCCCTACCGGCATGACATGGTTTCACGGATTTTGTTTCTGACCTGTCTTCGTACGCCGCCGTACCGCACTCTTCAGATAGCGCCACGACACACGCAACTGGCTTTCTCCCATCGTGATACGGTCCAGTTGTTCCTTCGTGAGGACACGGAATTCCGTACGGCGTGCGGAGAGACCGCTCGTCATCATTCCGCTGATCCCTTCCAGCAGGACCAGGGGGTGGAACCGATGGAAAAGACCGAGCATGATCTGCACCACGGCGATGACGCTGCTTCTCCCTGCGGCTCGCCAGAACGGGAAGTACTTGAACTGGAAGCGTACGACCTGTCTGGACATCAGAAGCCAGCGGACGGACATGTAGCGACGGTCGAATGCACCGAGATGGTGGGCACGGATCGAGGGTACGTACCGGATCGTATTGCCCAGGGCTAGGATACGCGCCGCCAGGTCCGCCTCTTCGTTGTAGAAGCGATCGTGGAATCCCCCGGCCTCGATGAAGACGTTCCGGCGGAACATCACGGCGCAGCCATGGAAGAAATGCACGGGCAGGCCCTCGTCAGGCACCGTATCGTAGTCGAAGGGATACCAGTTCTCCACGTAGCCCCCCTGGAGCTGCACCACTTCACCGGCAAGGACATCGACGTCGGGATGACGGGCGAAGAAGGCGAGGGCACGCTCGAACGTATCCGGTGTCGCCGGATAGGCATCGTCGTCCGTACGCCAGAAGAACTCGCCCGATGCGAGACTGGCGGCAAGGTTGAGGGCCAGAGGTCCGATGTTGTCCGGCATCCAGCGATAGACGACGTCCGGGAACCGTTCGGCCATCATGGCCGGAGTACCGTCCGTGGATCCGTTATCGACGACGACGAGTTCGATATCGCCGTGCGTCTGTTCGGCATAGCGGAGGAGACAATCACGCAGCACGTCGCGTCGATTGCACGTCGCGATCAACACGCTTATCCGCGGCATGTGAGGTCCCTGTCCAGATGCATCCCGCAAAAATCGGCATATTTGCGCCGCCAACAGCATCAATTCACTCTACCTGCGTCCCATGTACGGCGAATTCCAACAACACCTGCAATCGGAACTGTCCTCCATCAAGGAGAGCGGTCTGTTCAAGAACGAACGCATCATCACGTCGCCCCAGGGTCCGGAGATCATGGTCGAGGGCCGGTCGACGCCCGTACTGAATTTCTGCGCCAACAACTATCTGGGCCTCTCCTCCCATCCGGCCGTCATCCAGGCAGCCAAGGACGCACTGGACACGCACGGCTTCGGCATGTCGAGCGTCCGCTTCATCTGCGGCACGCAGGACATCCACAAGATCCTGGAGGAAAAGATCGCCGCCTTCTGCCAGACCGACGACACGATCCTCTATGCCGCGTGCTTCGATGCCAACGGCGGTGTGTTCGAGCCCCTGCTGTCGGAACTCGATGCCATCGTGTCCGACTCCCTGAACCATGCCTCCATCATCGACGGCGTACGGCTGTGCAAGGCGAAGCGCTATCGCTACGAATCCTGCGACATGGCCGACCTGGAAGCGCAACTGCGCCAGGCGAAGGCCGACGGTGCGCGGACGATCCTCATCGCGACCGATGCCGTCTTCTCCATGGATGGAACGATCGCCCCTCTCGACAAGATCTGCGACCTGGCCGATGCTTTCGACGCCCTCGTCATGGTGGACGAATGTCATTCCATGGGCTTCATGGGTGCGCATGGCCGTGGCGTCGTGGAACACTGCGGTGTGACGGGACGCGTCGACATCATCACCGGAACGCTCGGCAAGGCACTGGGCGGCGGTATCGGCGGGTTCACGACCGGTCGCCAGGAAATCATCGACATGCTGCGTCAACGGTCGCGCCCGTATCTCTTCAGCAATTCCCTTCCCCCGGCCATCGTCGGAGCGGGCATCGCCGTGATGGATCTTCTCAGCGCGACGACCGAACTGCGGGACACGCTGGAACGCAATACGAAGTACTTCCGTGAAGGCATGTCCGCACTGGGCTACGACATCGTCCCCGGTACGCACCCCATCACGCCCATCATGCTCTACGACGCCCCGCTCGCACAGCAACTCGCCGAGAAGCTTCTCGACGAAGGCATCTACGTCATCGGCTTCTTCTATCCGGTCGTCCCGAAGGGCAAGGCCCGTATCCGCGTCCAGGTCTCGGCCGCACATACACGTGAACACCTCGACCGCGCCATCGCCGCCTTCGGCAAGGCCGGCCGTGAACTCGGAGTCCTGAAATGATCATCGGTATCTGCGGCGCCGGCACGATGGGACGTGGCATCGCCATTTCCTCACTCCAGGCCGGACACCACGTCGTCCTGTTCGACATCGCCGAAGCCGCCTGTGCCAAGGCCGCGACGTACGTCCTGGACCAGCTCGCCAAAGCCGTCGAGAAGGGCAAGATGACGAGCGATCGACTGTCGGCTGCAACGGCGGCATTCGGCACCGCAACGGATCTGTCGGCACTGTCGGCATGCGATCTCGTCATCGAAGCCATCGCCGAGAATCTCGACATCAAGCACGCGTTGTTCAGGACGCTCGAATCGCTGTGCCGTCCGGATGCCATCCTCGCGAGCAATACGTCGTCGATCTCCATCACGTCGCTCGCCCGTTGCCTCGAACGTCCCGAGCGTTTCGTCGGCCTGCACTTCTTCAATCCGGCTCACATCATGAAGCTGGTGGAAGTGATCAAGGGTACGCTGACGAGCGACGAAACGGTACGCATGGCCGTCGATGTGGCCAAGGGTATGGGCAAGACGACGGTCATCGCCAACGACGTCCCTGGCTTCATCGTCAACAGGGTCGCACGCAACTTCTACAACGAGGCCCAGCGTGTCGCCATGGAACGGTGTGCGTCCCCGGAGCAGATCGACAGACTGCTGAAGGGACTGGGGTTCAGGATGGGACCGTTCGAGCTCATGGACCTCATCGGCGTCGACGTCAATCTCGACGTCACGAAGTCGATGTATGCCCAGTACTTCAACGAACCGCGCTTCAATCCTTCCCTTCTCCAGCAGCAGACGGTGGATGCAGGACTGCATGGACGCAAGACGGGGCGCGGCTTTTACGACTACGGAGAATAGTGGCGGTCTACCTCATCGCGACGCGGCTGGCACGCTCGCTGCGTGGAAACGGCTTCGCGCGGTTCACGACCATCGTTTCGGTCCTGAGCGTCGCCTTGGGCTGTATCGCCCTCATCGTCGCCATGAGCGTCCTGCGCGGCTATGAGGAAACCATCGAACGAACGGCACTGCGCTTCGCCGCCCCGATCGAAATACGATCGCTGACGGCTCCCCTCATCTCCGATGCCGCGGAAGCGGCCCAGGCCATTCGTGGTATGGAAGGCGTGACCGGAACGGAGCTGCTGATCACGAAGGAAGCGCTCGGCCGTACGCGTGCCGGCGTCGACGGAGTCGTCCTGGTAGGCATGTCGTCCGCTCGTGCACGAAACGAGATCGCTCCCCTGCTGGTCGAGGGCTCGATGACCGGCAGGCACGACGACTGCATCATCGGCGCCGACCTCGCCAGAAAACTCGCCCTGCACGTAGGCGACACGATCACGATCTATACCGCGGACGCAGGCACGGCAACGGCGCCCACGATCCTGCGCGGACGCATCGGCGGCATCATCCGCTCCGGGATGCAGCAGCAGGACGAGTCCATCGTCCTCCTCCCGACGAACGTCCTCAGGGAACGCCTTCGCATGGAAGCGGGTGTGGCATCGTCCATCGCCGTAGATGTATCGGACATCGCGCGAGTGAAGGAGCTATCACGGGCCATCGCCGACAGGCTCGGGCCCCGGGCCTTCGTACAGACCTATCGTGAACGCTTCGGTGCCATGTATTCATGGATCGACCTCCAGCGCGAACCCATTCCCATCGTGCTCGGCCTCATCAGCATCGTCGCCGTCTTCACGGTGGTATCGTCGCTGGTGATCGCCGTCGTCGAGAAGACGGGCACGATCGCCGTGCTGCGGTGTCTCGGGCTGGCGGGACGCAAGGTCGCATGGGTCGTTCTTCTGCACGGACTCCGCATCGGTATCGCTGGATGCGTGCTGGGCTGCCTGCTGGCCTTCGCCTTCTGCTGGGTACAGGCCACGTGGTCCGTCATCCGTCTGGACGGCGCCATCTACTACGTGAACGCCCTGCCCGTATCGCTCAGCCCGTTTCCGTACATCGTCGTCGTCGTCGTGTCGCTCCTGCTCTGCGTACTGGCTTCGCTGATTCCGATGTGGCTGGCCGGACGCATCAGTCCCGTTCGTGCTCTGCGTTTTGCGCAGCGTTGAAGATCTGCTGATCCACGCTCAGACGTCCGGGACCGGCAAGGAAGACGATCGCCGCCATGACGAGATAGCAGAGCGCCAGTTCCTTCTTTCCGAACGGATCGGCGCCATGGAAGACGAAGCCGATGACGGCGAACATTCCCGCCGCGATAGCGGCGACGGGCCTGGTGAACAAGCCGACGACGAGCAGGATGCCGCCTGCGAATTCGACGTAGCTGGCCATGAAGGCCTGCAGCCAGGGCATGGGCCAACCGCGCTCGGTGAGACTGGCCGTGATCTTCACCATGCCGTCGAAGACCTTGCCGCTGCCGTGAAAGATCATCATCGCTCCGAGCCATATGCGCAGGACGGTCATACCCGTCGATACGGCCCACGGCTGGAGGAAGAGACTGCGATACTTCATGAGCGTCGGATTCATCCTAGTTCCCGTTCTTCGTTGGCAGTCCGGTGAAGTTCTTCCTGAAGGTCTCCCAGTCGGTCGTCGACGGCTCGCCGAAGAAGGCAAGGATCGGCGACATGGTCTTGGCGTCCAGATATCCAGGCACGGCCTGGATCATCGAAAAGTCCTCGTTGAGGAAGACGGTCGTAGGGTAGCTCATCTTCTCGCTCAACAGGGACAATGCGAGTGCGTGGGCCTTGCGCTCCTTGACGTAGACGAAGGCCTTGTCGTTGAAGACGACCGTGTCCTTACGCTCCGCGTCGAGCTTTACAGGCCAATACGTGGCGTTGATGTAGGCGGCCACCGACGGATCCTCGTAGGTGGCCTTGTCCATCTTCTTGCACCATCCGCACCAGTCCGTGTAGACGTCGATGAGGATCTTCCGCGGCTCCGCCTTCGAACGCTGGACGGCCTCTTCGAAGCTGATCCAGTGCACGCCGTCTTCCGATGCCACGACACGGACGTTCATGGCGAAGACGACGCCGAGAAGGACGATGCAGGCCAGCGCAACGGACCTCATGCTGCGTCACCGGCCATGATGGTCGAGAGCGTCGTGTCGTAGACGACGAAGAGGTCCGACACGGGTACGTCGACGAGATCGGTGATCCTGAACGTCGTGCCTCCCGTCGTTCCCAAGACCGTACACGGCACACCTGCCGCGGCACAACGTGCTTCGAGGTCGGTGACCTTGCCATCGGCGACGGACACCAGTACACGGCTCTGCGCCTCGCCGAACAGGTGCGATGCGTAGTGGTCGAACGGAATCGACGCCTCGATGCCGATTTCCGAGCCGAACGTCATCTCGGCCAACGCTACCATCAGTCCGCCTTCGGCACAGTCATGGGCAGCCGTGACGATACCCGACCGGATGGCCGAGAGGATCACGCCCTGCAGCGCCGCTTCTTCCTTCATGTCGATATAGGGTGCGTCACCGATGACGCGTCCCTTCATGGTCTTGATATATTCCGATCCGCCGAGTTCCTCGCGCTGCCAGCCCACGAGGCAGACGGCCTGACCTTCGGCGACGAAGGACGAACCGACGACGGTATCGACGTCATCGATGAGTCCGAGCATTCCGATGGTAGGCGTGGGATAAACGGCATGCTGCTGCGACTGGTTGTGGAAGCTCACGTTGCCACCCGTCACCGGCGTGTTCAGTGCCCTGCAGGCATCTCCCATACCGCGGATCGCTTCGGCGAACTGCCAGTATACTTCCGGATCGTACGGATTGCCGAAGTTCAGACAGTTCGTGATGGCTACGGGCTCGGCACCGACGCAGACGCAGTTGCGCGCGGCTTCCGCGACGGCGATCATGCCGCCGCGGTGCGGATTGAGATACGTGTAGCGGCTGTTGCAGTCCGTCGTGACGGCCACTGCCTTGCCGGGAATTTCCCTGATGCGCAGGACGGCGGCATCGCCGCCAGCGCGCAGGACCGTATTGGCTCCTACCTGCGAATCGTACTGTTCGTAGACCCATCGCTTGCTGGCGATCGTGGGAGACGCGAGCAGCTTCTTCAGGGCGTCCGTGCATTCCTGCTCACGCATCAGACCACCGCGATCGACGGGCTTCCGCGTCAGTTGCAGGTATTCGGGCTCGCGCTGTTCCCGTACGTAGACGGGGGCGTCACCACCAAGAACCAGCGACTGCGCCGGCAGATGGGCGACCGTCCGACCGCTCCTCGATACCGTGATGCGTTCGTCGTCGGTGATCTCACCGATCTTCACGAACGGAACGTCCCACTTCTCGCATACGGCGATGGCCTTGTCCTCCATACCCTTCTTGACCACGACGAGCATGCGCTCCTGCGATTCCGAGAGCATGATCTCGTAGGCCGACATTCCCTGTTCGCGCAGCGGCACCTTGTCGAGGTCGATGCGCATACCGACGTTGCCCTTGGCACTCATTTCGGACGTCGAACAGGAGATACCCGCCGCACCCATGTCCTGCATACCGACGACGACGCCGGCATCGATCAGTTCGAGCGATGCTTCGAGCAGAAGCTTCTCGGCGAACGGATCGCCCACCTGGACCGTCGGACGCATGTTCTCCGTCTGCTCGTCGAACTCGCGCGATGCAAGGAGCGAAGCGCCGTGGATACCGTCGCGCCCCGTGCTGCTTCCCATGATGAAGACGGGATTGCCGACGCCGGATGCCATTGCCGATGCCATATGGCCAGAACGTACGACGCCGACCGCCATGGCATTGACGAGAGGATTGTCCGTATAGCAGCGGTCGAAGTACACCTCGCCCGCCACGGTCGGTACGCCGAAGCAGTTGCCGTAATGTCCGATACCGTGAACGACGCCCTTGACGAGATAGCGCGTACGCTCCGTATCGGGTTCGCCGAATCGCAGGGAGTTCAGGGCGGCGATGGGACGTGCTCCCATCGTGAAGATGTCGCGAAGGATGCCTCCCACGCCGGTAGCCGCGCCCTGGAAGGGTTCCACGGCCGACGGATGGTTATGGCTTTCGATCTTGAAGGCCACGCCGTAGCCCGCGCCGATGTCGATCACGCCGGCATTCTCCTCGCCTGCCTCGACGAGCATACGGGCTCCCTTCCGGGGAAGGGTCTTGAGCTGCAGGATCGAATTCTTGTAGGAACAGTGTTCGCTCCACATCACGCTGTAGACGCCCAGCTCCGTATAGGTGGGAGTGCGTCCGAGCGTTTCGCAGATGCGAGTGAATTCATCGGGCGTGAGACCAAGCTCCTTCGCCGTTTCGACGGTGACGTCGATTTCCGAATACAGGTTCATGAACGGTCCTTACTGCGAAATATCGGGTTGTCGGGGCGCACGGCGTGCTTCGTCGGCGGCGAAGCCGGCACCGGCCAGTGCGGAGATCGTGCGTGTCCACCATGCCGGCAAGGGCAGTGGCCAATGGTTCTGGACGAAGAATGTCGAATAGTCACCGCTCCGGAAAGGCTCCGAGTCGATGACGAGACGGCAGAACGGCAGCGTCGTCTTGAAACCGGCCAGATGATAACCGTCCAGTGCCACGAGCGTACGCTCGATGCACGCATGACGGTCTTCGGCCCATACGATGAGCTTGGCGACCATGGGATCGTAATGCACGGTGACCTCGTAGCCTTCGTAGAGGGCACTGTCGTTCCGTACGCCTTCCCCCTCCGGAAGCTGCATGAAGCTCACCGTGCCGGTATCCGGCAGGAAGTCGTTGAAGACGTCCTCCGCGCAGACGCGGCATTCGATGGCATGACCCTTCGGTTCGATGTCGACCTGCTTCATCGTCAGCGCCTTGCCCGCTGCGATGAGCAACTGCTGTTCGACGAAGTCGACGCCGGTCACCATTTCGGTGACGGGATGTTCGACCTGCAGGCGCGTATTCACTTCCATGAAGTAGAATTCACCGCGTGCATCCAGCAGGAATTCCAGCGTTCCGGCATTGGTATAGCTGGCTGCCTGGACGAGACGTGCCGCGGCTTCGCCCATCGCCTTGCGGATGGCAGGAGTGACGGCCGACGACGGCGATTCCTCGACGACCTTCTGATGGCGGCGCTGGATGGAGCATTCGCGTTCCGGGAAATACAGCACCGTACCGTGATGGTCCGCCAGTACCTGGATTTCGATGTGACGCGGATTGACGATGTAGCGTTCGATGAAGACACGGCCGTCGTTGAACGATGCCAGGGCTTCGTTCCGGGCCATGCTGAAGGCGGACTCGATCTCGGCATCGGATTCGACGATGCGCATCCCCTTCCCTCCACCACCCGCCGCGGCCTTGATGATGACGGGATAGCCGATACGATCCACCACGCGACGTGCCTCGGCGAAGTCGACGACGGCACCGTCGGAACCGGGCGAAATCGGGACTTCGGCCCTGAGGGCGATCTCACGCGCCGCCGTCTTGTCCCCGAGCATGGCGATGGCTTCCGGCGTAGGACCGATGAAAACCATACCCGCGTCCGCCACGGCACGGGCGAACTCGGCGTTCTCGCTCAGGAAGCCGTAGCCCGGATGGACTGCGTCGGCACCGCAGGCCCTGGCGGCCTGGAGAACCTTGTCCATGACCAGATACGATTCCCGGGGCGTATAGCCGCCGATGGCGATAGCCTCGTCGGCCTCGCTCACATGCAGCGAGCGCGCGTCGGCATCGGAGTGGATGGCGACGGTGGCTATTCCAAGCCGTTTGCAGGTTTTGATCACGCGGAGCGCTATTTCACCGCGATTCGCAATCAGCACTTTGGAAAACGGCATGGACGGTCGGAATGGGATGAACGGAGACGATGGAACCGCAATTTACGGCTTCCGGAGCTATTGGAACTCGACGATGGTCACGCCGTCACCACCTTCGTTGAGGTTTCCGAGACGATAGGACTTGATCTGCGGATGTTCGTGAAGATATTCCTGGACGACCTTGCGCAGGGCACCGGTACCCTTGCCGTGAATGATCGTGGCCGAGGAGATGTTGCCCATGATGGCATCGCTGATGAACTGTTCCAGAACCTTCAGCCCTTCGTCGGCCCTCATGCCGCGCATGTCGCAGCTCGTCCGGCTGTCGAACTTCATGAACACACCGGAGTCGCGCTGTACGACGGCCTTCTGATTCGTCGGGCGCAGCTGCGCGAGCGGGAACCTGAATTTGATGCCGTTGACTTCGACCAGTGCCGTCGACGCCTTCGCATCGATCTCGATCACGGTTCCGGCGGAGCTCGTGCCGTCCACCATGACGGCGGAACCGATCTTGACGTCGCCCTGGGCATGTGCCTGCGTTTCGGCCGGCTCCTCGCGCGGCCGGACGATCTCCTCGCGCTGACGTTCGAAGTCCTTCTTCGTCTCGCTGACCGACCGCTGCTGTTCGCGTACTTCACGGATGGTGTTCTCCACCAGCGACTGCGCCTTGCGCAGGATGTCGCGCGCTTCCTCACGGGCTTCGTCGACGAGTTCGGACCGCTTCTTCTTGACCTGCTGGAGTCGTTCGTCCAGATCGCGGCGAAGCCGCTCCGCCTTCATCGCCTCCTCGGCAGCCTTCATCTTCTGTTCCTCGGCCTCGGCCCTGAAGCGCTGCATCGCGGCGATGCTCTGCTCCAGTTCGTCGTGACGATCTCCGAGATAGCCACGCGCCCGCGTGAGCACGACGTCCGGCAGCCCGACGTTCTGGGCGAGCACGAAGGCATAGCTGTTCCCCGGTACGTTGCTCAGGAAGTGGAATGTGGGCTGCAACTGCTTCTCGTCGAAGGCCAGGGACGCATTACGGATGGCCGGACGCGTCAAGGCATACTGCTTGAGCGACGACTGGTGGGTGGTGACGACGAAGCATGCTTGCCGTTCGACGAGACTGTCCAGAACACCGGCTGCCAGCGCCCCGCCTTCGGCAGGATCGGTACCGGCGCATATCTCGTCGATGAGGATGAGGGCATCCGGTCCGGTGAAGGAGAGGATGTCCCGTATTCGGATGATCTGCGAGGAGAACGTCGACAGGTTCGAATCGATGGACTGATGATCGCCGATGGCCGTGAAGATCCGCCGGATGTTTGTCCGGCACATGCCGAGCGGGAAGATGCCCGCCAGAGCCATGGCCACACTCAGGCCGATGGTCTTCATGGCGACGGTTTTGCCTCCGGCGTTCGGGCCGGATATGAGGTAGCCGCGCGTCGCCGTATCGAACGACACGGACAGTGGAATGACGGGCTGCTTGCCGAGAATGGCCTGCTGCCGGAGTACGGGATGATGGACCTGATGCAGTTCGATGACGTCGTCGTCGCCGATTTCGGGCCGGATACCGCCCATATCCAGTGCATAGCGGGCACGGGCCAGGATCACGTCGAGATCGGTAAGGACGTCGGCGGCGGCATCCAGTTCATGGGCAACGGCCCCGACTTCCGCCGTGAGCGTCATGAGGATACGTGCGATCTCGCGCAGCTCCTGGTTGTGGAGCAGGGAGAGATCGTTGTTCATCTCGAAGGTCTCGGCCGGCTCGAGGAAGACGGTGGATCCCGTCTGCGATACACCGTGGATGATGCCCGGCACGGCGCGCTTGTTCTCCACACGCAGCGGCAGTACGAAGCGTCCGTCACGTTGCGTGACGAACTCGTCCTGGAGGAGCTCCTCCTCGCCGAACTTCCTGAGGATCTTCTGCAACCGTGTGCGCAGGCGGGCCGACAGTTCCTGGATCTCCCGGCGGATGCTCAGGAGTTCGCGGCTGGCATTGTCCCGCACCGCCCCCGTCTCGTCGATCGCATCCGTGATGTGCTTCTCCAGCACGCGGTTGTCGATGAGGGTCTCGACGAACTCGTGCAATGCCGGCGAACGGTCCTGCCGTTCACCGAAGTAGCGTTTCAGGTTCCTCGACGTCTGCATGGCTTCGGCGACGTGGAGCAGATCCGGCGCCGTGAGGAAGTTACCTTCGATGCGGGCCTTCTGCATCAGCGGGCGGATATCCGTCAGCCGGTCGTAAGGTACCGTTTCGCCGGAGGCGATGGCATCGACCATTTCCTGGACGCGCCGGAGATCGGTACGGAGCGTCTCCGCATTCGTCGCCGGACGCAGGGAAAACGTGCGCATCGCGCCCATCTCCGTCGTGCAGTTCCGTGCCACGTGTGCCAGTACCTTGGGAAATTCGAGCTCGTCCAGGGCGACGTCGAGCAATGCCGAATCGGAAACGTTCACGACATTCATGACTGGCCGCCCGTTCCAAGAAGCTGCTTCGTGAGTTGCTGTATCAGGCCGCCGTCTGCCTTGCCCTTCATGGCCTTCACGGCAGCACCCATGACCTTGCCGAAGTCCGACGGACCCGACGCGCCCGTTTCGGCGATGATGGCACGGATGGCGTCGCTCACCTCGGCCTCCGTCATCTGGGCCGGCAGGAATTCCATGATGACGGCGAGTTCCTGACGTTCCTTGTCGGCTGCTTCGGCACGGCCCACCTGCTCGTACTGTTCGATGGCGTCCTTGCGCTTCTTCGCGGCCGAGTTGATGATCTTGAATTCGTCGTCAGGAGTCATGTCGCGGCCGATGCCGCTCTTCTCGAATTCCAGGATACCCGCGCGCAGGGAACGCAGCGTCTCCAGACGCACCTTGTCCCCGGCCTTCATGGCTTCCTTGATCTGATCGTTGATCGATGTCGACAGTGACATGGCGATGTTCTGTAGTAGTACATAAGTAGCGGCAAAAATAGACGTAAATTGCGCGTAATTCATTCCCAACGGTGATCAATGAATCCCATCAAGGCCGTCGTTTTCGATCTGGACAATACGCTGGTGGACTTCATGGCGATGAAGCGCCAGGCCGTGGACGCGGCGATCGGCGCCATGATGGATGCGGGACTGAACCTGACGTTCGATCAGATGAAGACGCACATCGATGCCATCTACAAGGAACAGGGCATCGAGTACCAGCAGGTCTTCGACCAGCTCCTGAAGGAACTGCTCGGCAAGGTCGACTATCGCATCCTGTCGGCAGGTATCATCGCCTACCGTCGTGCGCGCGAAGCGGCACTCAAGCCCTACCCTCACGTGACGGCGACGCTGATGCGGCTCAACAGGGCGCAGATCAAGCTCGCCATCGTGAGCGACGCACCTGCACGCGAAGCATGGCTACGCCTGTGCTTCATCAACTACCACCACTTCTTCAACGTCGTGGTGACGTTCGACGATACGGGTGAACGCAAGCCGAGTCCGAAGCCGTTCCGCACCGCGCTCGAACGCCTCGGCGTCGAACCGAACGAAGCCATCATGGTCGGAGACTGGGCCGAGCGCGACATGGTCGGCGCGCGGAACATCGGTATGAAGACGGCCTTCGCGGCCTATGGAGATTCGTTCGGTAACCAGAACACCACGGCCGCGGACTACATCCTCACCGACATCAAGATGCTGCTCGACATCGTAACAGGAGCCTGACACGTGATTCTGCCGGTCTATACATACAACCATCCTGTCCTGCGCCAGAAAACGACGTCGGTGACGGACATGTCCGACGAGATCCGTACGCTGATCGCGAACATGTTCGAGACGATGTACAATGCCAACGGCATCGGCCTCGCCGCAAATCAGGTCGGCAAGGATATCGCCATCACGGTCATCGACTTCACCGATGACGACGAAGACGACAACGAAGCCGGACCGATCGTCCTGATCAATCCCGTCATCGAAGCGTTCTCGGACGAGGAAGAAGAATTCGAGGAAGGCTGTCTGTCACTCCCCGACTTCCGGGACGTCGTCGTCCGCCCAGAAGCGATCCAGGTCCGTTACTTCGACGAGAACATGAAGGAAGTCGTCCGTGAAGTCGACGGCCTGCTGGCACGGGTCATCCAGCACGAAACGGATCATCTCAACGGCGTCTACTTCTTCGAACGGCTGTCCCCCATCCGCCGCACGCTGTCGCAGAGCAAGCTCAAGCGTATCGCCAAGGGCGAGTATTCCGCCGCCTACGAGACGTTCAAGAATTCCTGACGATCGTCGTGACACGACGGGGAATCGACGAGCCCATGCATCGTCCCGTTCGTCAAGTCACGTGAACGAAGGTACTCCATGTCCCAGCACATCGCCGACAGATATCGATGGACCTTCGACATCATGGACATCGCTCCATCCGATCGCGTCCTCGAGCTCGGATGCGGTAACGGCACCATGGCCTCGCTCATCTGCGAGCGGTTGACGACCGGCCATCTCGTCGGTATCGACCGGTCCGCCACGATGATCGCGAGGGCGGAAGCGAACAACAGGCCGCACATCGCGAGCGGCAGGGCATCCTTCCACATTGTGCCGATCGACGCATTCGATCCGCAGCGACGACGCTTCGACGTCATCGTCGCCATCAACGTCAATGTCTTCTGGATGGAACCGAGGGCCGAGCTCGCCGTCATAGGCAGGGCACTCACCCCCGAAGGTTCCCTCTTCCTCGTTACCCAACCTCCGTCCGCAGGCAAGCTCCACCGGATCGAGACCGATACGGTGCGGAATCTCGCCGTGGCCGACCTGGCGGTCAGGAAGATCGTCAGACTCGAGCCACCATACGTGCCGATGATCTGCATCGTGGCCGGACGCGGGGTCGTATAGCGGCAGAAAGAAGCGAAGACCTGCGGTACGGGGGGATCGTTATCGCATCCAGATGCCACTATCTCGCGGAAAGTCCTGAATTTTGCGGCCGACGTGCATCATCTCATCATCGACGACCTTCATGAAGAATTACATCAACGGTCAATGGGTTCCGTCATCAACCGGACGGACGTTCGACAACGTCAATCCTGCGGACTCGCGCGACGTGATCGGAGCATTTCCCCAATCCGGCGCTGCCGACGTCGCTGCGGCTGCACGGGCAGCGGCGACCGCCTTCAAGACGTGGAGCAGGATGCCTGCACCGAAGCGAGGCGATATCATCCGTCGTGCGGGTGACGTCTTCACGCGTCGTATGGACGAACTGTCCCGCATCATGACGCGGGAAATGGGCAAGACGCTGACGGAAACGCGCGGCGATATCCAGGAGGCCATCGACACGGCCTACTATTCGGCGACGGAAAGCCGCCGTCTGTTCGGCTACAACACGCCCAGTGAACTCGCCAACAAGATGAACCTCTCGTTCCGCAATCCCATCGGCGTATGCGGTATCATCACGGCATGGAACTTCCCCATCGCCGTACCGTCGTGGAAGATCCTTCCGGCCCTGATCTGCGGTAACACCGTCGTCTTCAAGCCATCGGAGGATTCCCCCCACAGCGGCAACATCTTCGCCGAGATCCTCGAAGAGGCAGGCCTGCCGCCGGGCGTGTTCAACGTCGTCCACGGCAGCGCCGAATGCGGTTCGGCCATCGTCGAACATCCCGACATCAAGCTCGTCGGCTTCACGGGTTCTACGGCGACCGGCAAGGCCATCGCCGAACGTTGCGGCGCCCTCAACAAGAAGTGCTCGCTCGAGATGGGCGGCAAGAACCCGCAGATCGTCATGCCAGATGCCGACATGGATCTCGCCCTTCATGGTGTGTTGTGGGGAGCGTTCGGAACGACCGGTCAACGTTGCACGGCGACGTCGCGCCTCATCCTGCACAAGGACATCCACGACGACTTCGTGGCCCGTCTGTGCTCCGCCGCGTCGGAACTCGTGCTCGGCAACGGCCTCACTGATGACAAGGCCCAGGTGGGTCCGGTGATCAACACGAAGCAGCTCGACAAGATTCTCTCCTACATCGAGATCGGGAAATCCGAAGCGACGCTCGCCCTCGGCGGCGAACGCGCGACGGAAGGCGACCTCGCCCACGGCAACTTCATGAAACCAACGGTCTTCACCAACGTAGACCGCACCGCACGCATCTTCAGGGAAGAGATCTTCGGCCCCGTGCTCAGCGTATCGCGCGCCGATTCCTTCGAACACGCCATCGATCTCGCCAACGACTGTGCCTACGGCCTTTCTTCCTCCATCTATACGCGCGACGTCAACGCGGCCTTCACGGCCATCCGCGACCTCGAAGCCGGTATCAGCTACGTCAACGCTCCCACGATCGGCGCCGAAGCCCACATGCCCTTCGGTGGCATCAAGGGTACGGGCAATGGCCATCGCGAAGGCGGATGGACGGTCTTCGACATCTTCACGGAGTGGAAGAGCGTCTACGTGGACTTCAGCGGCAAGCTCCAGCGTGCACAGATCGATACCTAATCAGGATTTCGAACCGGTGATTGGAGGGCAATCACCATCTATCATTTCAGGGGTTACCATGATTCGCACACTTGTGACCGCATGCCTGCTCGCCACTGGCGCGGGCCTGCTGCATGCACAGGACGAGGACGTGCTTCGTCCGAAGGGCCGACCGGAAGGATCGCGGCGGAATACCGTCTCGCGCTCCTCGATGGACGACAAGTTCAGACTCGGTCTCGAAGTCGGCGGCACGTTCGGATTCATGAATCAGTCCATGGACCGTACGGCGGCCCTGGCGGATTCACCGGAAGACGTCCTGGCCTCGGGCTCGGGACTGTCTCCGTTCGTCAACATCCTTGCCGACCTTCCGCTCACGAACAGTATGGGCATCCGCTTCCGCTTCGGCTGGGACCAACGTCGTCTGTCTCACGAGAAAGCCGGCATCATCGATGCCGTCGCCGAGGACGGCAGCACGGTCATCGATATGAATACGACGTCGTCGTACAAGATGGTCACGAACAACATCGACGCCGGAATCCTCTTCCGCATCGACGTCGCTCCGAAGATCTACATCGCCGCAGGCCCTGTGGCGCTCTTCACGATGGGCGACATCGAGCGTGAGGACACGTGGAGCTGGAACGGACCGGAAGGGACGTACATCTCGCGTGACTATGCGCTTCAACCCGGTCAGTATTCGAGCGTATCGCGTACGGTCACGAGGAACACCAACTTCCTGCCGAATGCCGATCTGTTCTCGCCGGATCCCAATGTCGTCAACGCCGCCGCCAAACCCTGGAATACCACGCAGGTCGGCTTCGAGCTCGGGGTTGGCTACGAGACGGAGATCGCGAAGGGCATCTTCCTCTCGCCGCATCTGCGCTTCCAGTACTACTTCACGAAGATGTCCGACAAGTTCACGGCCGAGGACGCCTCGCGAATTCCGACGCAACGATTTTCCACCATCACGTTCGGCGGAGGCAACATGGCTGCGGTGCAGCTTGGTGTCGGCCTGCTGTTCGACCTTTGAGAGGAGACAAAGCGATGAATACCATGATGCTTCGCCTCGCTCTCGTCTGCATCCTCGCCGTATCCGCTACGGCACAGCAGGTACAGATCACTCCGCTCGACAACAATACGTCCGAGGATGATTTCGCACCGGCCTATACCAATCATGGCCGCATGATCGTTCTCACGCACGACAACGGTGGCAGCCAGCAACTCTATTCGATGGAGCGTTCGTCCAACGGATGGGAAGGCACGTCGAAACTCCGCGGCACCATCAACGATGGTGAGCAGGTGGGCGTATCCACCATCACGCCGGATGGTCAGTTCACGATCTTCAGTGCCTTCAAACACGACGTACCCGGGTTGGGTCGTACTGACCTCTACAGCGCGAAGAAGGTGGACGGCTCGTGGGAGCAGATCACCAATCTCGGTCCGAACGTGAATTCGGCCTTCTACGATTCGCAGCCCACGCTCTCGGCCGACGGCCGTACGCTCTACTTCGTCAGCGACCGTACGGGTGGTCAGGGAGGCACGGACATCTACATGTCGACCTTCGATGGTACCACGTGGAGTGCTGCGCGTCCGGTCAAGGGAATCAACACGGCGAACGATGAAATGTCGCCCGTCATCGGCCCCGACGGAAAGACGATGTACTTCTCGTCGAACCGCAGCGGCGGCCAGGGTGGCTTCGACGTCTACGTCGGAACCGTGAGCGGCGACAACGTATCGTCGATCAAGGTCATGCAGAGCCCCATCAATACGGCGGCCGACGAGATGTTCTATACGGCGCTGCCGAATTCAAACCAGGCATTCTTCAGCCGCACGACGTCGAACGGCGACTACGACAACTTCATGGCCGTCCCCAACCCCTTCCCCTCCGAGCCGGTTACGCTGGTCGAAGGTATCGTCAGCGACGCCACCACGAAGGACCCGCTCGGTGCCGACATCACGATCACGGACCTTTCCACGGGTAAGGCCATTTCGTCGATGAGGTCGGACGATCGTACCGGACAGTACTTCGTGACGCTGACCCCGGGCAAGGTCTATTCGATCACGGCGCGCAAGAAGGGATATCTCTTCCACAGCGAACGATTCGAGGTGCCGCCGGGAAGCGGCGAGCAGACCATCCAGAAGGATATCGCACTCTCGCCTCTCGCAGGTGGTGGTGATCAGCTCCTCGTCTTCTTCGACTACGACAAGACGGAACTCAAGAGCGAGTCCATTCCCGAACTCGAGCGCGTCATCGAGCTGCTGCGCGATCACCCGGAGATCAAGGTCGTCTTCGAAGGTCATACCGACGATCAGGGCGCCGATGACTACAACGACAAGCTCTCCCAGCGCCGCGCCGAATCCGTTCGTGACTACGTCATCACGGGCGGTGTGGACAAGGGTCGCGTGGCGGCCAAGGGCTTCGGCAAGCGCAAGCCGCTCGTACCGGGCAGCACGGACGACGCACGCGCGAAGAACCGTCGCGTCGAGATGCGCGTCCAGTAAGCCCGAAGCATTGCGGAGAGATTCCACACGACGTACGACGATGCCGATACGGGAACGCCGATCCATCCGGATCGGCGTTCTTCGTTATCGGACGATGTCGAGTCCCATGAACCACGGCCTTCGCTATCTTGCATTCCGCCCTTCGGCGTCGACCGGATTCCACCAATGACTTCCCTCTTCCTCATCTCCATGCTGACGTTCGCAACCTGGCAGGATACGTCCTTCGTATCCGTTCGTGCCTACGCGCCCGATATCATTCACGATGTCCGCTATGCGACGGCCAATAACTTCACGAAGCGCGTCCTCTATCCGAACGATTCCCTGCGTCTGCGCAGGGACGTCGCACTGGCCCTGGCCGATGCGCAGCGACGCGTCGCCCGCGACGGATACCGCATCAAGATCTTCGATGCCTATCGTCCTGTCTCCGTACAGCGTGCGCTATGGGCCATCGTGCCCGACGAACGTTATGTGGCCGATCCGGCCAAGGGCTCACGTCATAACAGAGGCTGTGCCGTCGACGTCACACTCTGCGACGCCGCCGGGAACGAACTCGATTTCGGCACGCCCTACGACGACTTCACCGAACGGGCCCACGCGACCTGCAGCGACCTTCCCGACGACATCCTCGCACGACGTCGCTACCTGCAACGCGTGATGAGCGAAGCCGGATTCGACGTGCTGCCGACCGAATGGTGGCACTTCGACTTCAGGGGATGGGAGCAGTACGGTATTCCCGACGAATGATCGTTCGACGATCGTTCACGGAACGTCAGCGTTTCGCGACAGTGACCGTCTTGCCGACACCGCCCGACGTCATCCGTACGGCATAGACACCTGGAGGACACGCGTGCATGTCGATGGCTTCACGACCCGACGAAGCCGTCGTCGAGAACACCGTGCGTCCTGTCATGTCGATGATGTCGAGACGTGCACCCGGAACGGCAGACACCATCGCGACGTCGACGACGGGATTGGGCGAAACGGCAATCGTAGCGCTCGCGTCGCCATGCAGATGGACGGATGTGGCGAGGAGCGCCGCTTCCGATCGAATGGACAGACGCTCGATGGTATTCGTGAGGGACTGGTCTCCCTGCATACCGGAGATCGCATAGAACGTGGTACCGTACTGCGGATGTTCGGCACGCAGAAGCGAATGATATGCCCGCGCGATCCTGTGCTGCGGATTCACGACGACGCGTTCACCCGGAACGTCGATCAGCAGCGTCGACGACAAGGCCCTGAGGGCGCTGTCTACACCGCCCGATACCATCACCGTGGCTTCTCCCATCGCGATCATCGCATGCAACGTGCGACCGACACCCATAGTGACGATCTTCTTCGAGACTCCGTTCCTGATCGCGTAGACGCCGTCCGAGAAGACGGCTGGTAGTTCCTGTACGTTGCCACCACAGACGACCATGTCGTCCGGCGTCGTCGATACGGCCGACGTGATGGCCGGCATCGACAGGCGTTCGTCACCCGATACCCACATGTTCGTCGTGACGTCGAACGAATACAGGAAGCGCTGACGCGGACTGTTGGGACCGCCTTCGCGGCCACCTACGTATACGGGCATGCCGCCGACCATCGCCAGATTACCTTCCTTGAGCGGCTGGGGAAGATCGGCCACCTGTATCGTCGTATGGTCCACGATGTCGTAGATCTCCGTCGTCGGATACGTGACGCGGGACTCGCGCGCACCACCGACGATGAGCACTCTGCGGTCGTCGATCATGATGGCGGCATGGCGACGGCGTTCCGTCGTCATCGCACCTACGATGGTCCATCTGTCCGTGACGGGGTCGTATTCCTCGATGGTATTCGTGCACGGTCCACGTTCCGACTCACCGATGAGACCACCGAAGACGAGAATCTTACCGTCGGGTGTGACGACGGATGGGAACTCCGAACGCGGGAACAGCATCGTCGCGGCATCGATCGTCGTGTTCGCGACCGGATCGAAGATCTCGCACGATGCGATGGACATTCCGTCGAGGCCGGCGCCATCCACATATTTCGACGAGCCGGAAATACCGCCGATGATGAGGAAACGTCCGTCCGGCAATACTTCCGTCCGGTGCCAGTGCCGCCCCGTCTTCAATGCCCCCGTGATTATCCATTCCTGTGCGGTACCGGGCATGGCTATATATATGGCCAAGCCGATACACATCACGATACGACGTATGGATCCCATGATACCCTCTCGCGTGAAAAGAAATGACGATAGATACTGGAGGCGTGTAATATACGATTCCAGAGTAGTTACCGTCATGCGGAACAGGGCCCGATCACCCCCGTATCGGAACCGCGCGACGGGGGACATCGATCCGGTGGCAGGCCATACGAACATGATACGGCATCGTCGTCAAGACACCGGGCAGACCTATTTTTGCGCCGTGAAGCCATCATCCGCGGAATCTCCCGCCGCATCCCGATATGACCGGACAACGGACATGACCGAACGTCCCCTCGGACTGTTGATCGAATACGACGGTACGGACTATGCCGGCTGGCAGACGCAGCCCAATGCCGTGACGGTCCAGGAAACCATCGAACATGCCCTCGAACAGGCCTTCGGTACACGGTGCGCCTTGATCGGATCCGGCAGGACCGATGCGGGCGTCCATGCCCGCGGCCAGGTGGCCCATACCTTCGTCATCGGTGGGCATGCCATCCCGACGGAGAAGATCCGCCCTGCGCTCAATACCCGCCTGCCGAAGGACATCCGCATCAGGGACGTGACGGAGGTACCGGCCGACTTCCATGCCCGATACCAGCCGTTATGGCGTGAATACGTCTATACCGTCGCACTCGAGGAAAGCGTCTTCATGCGTCGGTTCGCCTGGTATCCCGAACTGCCGTACGACCGCAGGATGTTCACCGCCGCCGCCACCGCGTTCGAAGGTCGTCATGATTTCACGACCTTCTCGAAGCACAACCCCGATACCGTCTCGTATCTTTGCGACGTCTCACTCTGCCGTGTGGAACCACATGCCGATCGGCTCGTCGTACGACTTCGTGCCGACAGGTTCGTCTACGGAATGGTTCGCAGCATCGTCGGCGCCATGTTCGACGTGGCACGGGGAAAACGGACGATGGACGACGTCGCAGATGCCTTGCGGAACATGGACCGATCGCGGAGCTGCCCGCTGGCACCGCCCAGGGGACTCGTGCTGAACCGTCTGAAGTATGCCGACGGCCTGTTCGATCACCATATCAGCTACTAAACCATCGGAGAGATGATGCTATCGCTACGACAAACGATACGCCGCGGACGCAACGTCATCGGCACCATCGTTGCTGCAATCACCCTGACGTACTGCGGGGCCGTCAACGTCTTCCCCGTATCCGAGGACCAGAAACTTGGAGCCCAGTTCGATCAGGAGATCCGCGCCAGTCCGCAGGAATATCCCATCCTCAACAATCCCTCGGCACGCGACTACGTTCAGGGGCTCGTGAACCGTCTGATCCAGGCACCTGACATCAAGTATCGGGGCGCCTTCGCCTATCGTGCGGAGATCATCAACGACGACAAGACCATCAACGCCTTCTGTACGCCGGGTGGATATATCTACGTCTACACCGGGCTCATCAAGATGCTCGATAACGAAGCATCCCTCGCAGGCGTCATCGGCCACGAGATCGCGCATGCGGAACGACGCCATTCGACGAACCGGATGACGACGCAACTCGGTCTGCAGACGGTGATGAACATCGTCCTCGGAAAGAACACGAACCAGAACGTCGCGCTCGCCGCCAACATGTTCGCCGGCCTCGGTCTGCTCAAGAACAGCCGCGACGACGAGATGGAAGCCGATGACTATTCCTTCCGCTACATGCGCAGCACGCAGTGGTACCCCGGAGCCATCAACTACTTCTTCGACAAGGTCAAGGGACGTGGTGGCTCGGGACTGGAGCGACTGCTCTCCACGCACCCGCTGCCGCAGGATCGTATCGATGCCACGAACGAGCGCATCAGGAAGAACAACGTCCCTCCGCCGACGGAGGCCCAACTGAATACCCGCGGCTATACGGACTTCAAGCGCAAGCTGTAACGGCACGCATCGCGACACTTCCCGCAACCCCTTCATGGCAATCGTCGTGAAGGGGTTCGCCGTTCATGGACCGAATACGGGACGCGACATCGTCGTCTTCCTTCAGACGCCAGTGCACATATCTCCCCGAGCTGTCCGGCAAGGCACGCTCCTCTCCGGCGATTCTCCGGTGGAGAACGTCGACGGCTTCTTCTCCATTCATAGCGATGGTGAGCGTATCGCCCTTGCCCAATCTACCTGTCCCATACTTCGACCAGGAATCCGGCCGTATCGTCTTCGACGACCACTATCGATAACGCCGATATGAATCCGGCGACGACACCTGTAACGCTATGCCCGACCGCATGCATCCGCTGCGAGTTCCGCCAGGTGGGTACGTGTAAGGGGCTTCGAAATGAAGCGAAGCACGAAGGGATAATTCCCTGCGCGTGATATGTCGATAGGATCGATGGTCGAAGACAGGATGACGACCTTCGGAGCGGCCGCCAGTTCACTGCTCAACGGATCGAACGCTTCGAGGAATTCCCAGCCGTTCATCACCGGCATGTTCAGATCGAGGAAGATGAGATCCGGCATCGTCCGGCCCGTACACGTGATCTGTGACACCAGATCGAGAGCCTGCTTGCCGTCCGGTGCTGCCAGCACCGTCCCCGAAAAGTTGGTACGCTCCATCAGCAGCTTCAGCAGGAAGACCGTTGTGGAATCGTCATCGACGATAAGTACCGATTGATAATTCATCGCACTACTCCTGATGTTCTTTCAGTCGAATATGGAACGTCGTCCCCCTGCCGACGACACTCGTAACGGAAATCGATCCCCCCATCGCCTCTATCTGAGACTTGACGATATACAGACCCAGGCCGCGTCCTTCCGATCCACTGTGGAACCGTTGATACATCCCGAACAGTCGGTCACCGTGACGCTCCAGGTCTATACCCAGTCCATTGTCGGCAACATCTATGAACACATTGCCCTGCATACGGTTCGCGCTGATTGTGACGATCGGATTCCGGTCCGGATGCGCATACTGGATCGAATTCGTGATCAGATGCTGCAGGATACTGACCACATGACTCCGAACATAACGCAGTCCGGGTTGTAAATCAACATTACGGCTGACGACCATCACCTTCCTCTCCAGAATGAGGTTCTCGATGGCCGACGTGACGTCGGTCAGGGCAAGGTTGAAATCGAACACTTCGACGTTCATGTCGCGGGTGTTCTTGACCATGAGCATGCGCACCAGCTCCTGGATCGTCCTGTCGAGTCCGGTCGCCGACTCGGAGACGCGGGCGAGGATTTCGCTGTTCGTACGCGGATCCTTCCCTTCCACGTCGAAGAGATCGATGAGGCCGAGCAGGTTGGCCACCGGCCCCCTCATGTTGTGGGAAGCGATGAAGGAGAACTGCCGGAGATCGGTATTGGCCGTCATCAGTTCGTCGACGAGCGAGCGCAGCTCCGACTCGCTTCTGCGCCGGACGGTCGTGTCCCGCTGTATCGATATCAGGTGGGTGTTCTGGCCCTTGACGTCCATGATCGGGAAGATGACGAGGTTGACCCAGAACTCGCTCCCGTCTTTCCGGTAGTTGACGATTTCCGCATCGACGGCTTCGTGCCGCTCGATGGAGTGACGGATACGGTCGAGTTCCGCTCTGTCCGTCTTCGGTCCCTGCAACAGTCTCGGCGAACGCCCGACGACCTCGTTGCGATCGTATCCCGTGACTTCCGTAAAAGCCTTGTTGACATAGATGATCCTCGGACCCGGCTCGTCGACGGGCTCGGCCTCGGTGATCATGATGGCGTCCTTGGAATTCGTCACGACGGATTCCAGTAATCGTGAATGGCGTTCGATATCCCTGCTTTCCGTGATATCTATCGCCACGACGAGCCTCGCGTCCTTGCCGAACAGTCTGATGTCGTGCGAGATGATCTTGACGTCGATGATTCCCCTGTCCCTCGTACGATGACGCCATTCGCTGCTTCTGTGCCGGCCTCCCGTGCCGGCGTTGCGGACGTGGTACATCCGCACTTCGGCGACATCCTCAGGAAGATGGAGGTCGAAGATGGCGGAGGAGAGGAACCAGTCCAGCGAATATCCGTAGCCGTCGATTGCCGCGGCATTGACCATGAGGAAGTGGCCCGTATGTACGTCGTAGGCCCACATCGGAAGCGGATTGCTCTCGAACAGTGCACGGTAGCGTTGTTCGGAGTCCTCTACCAGCAGGCGTTGTCTGCCACGCTCGATGCTGTACTGTACGGACTTCTCGAGATGCGTTCCGTCGAACTCGCCCTTGTAGAGATAGTCCTGGGCTCCGAGCCGAACGGCTTCGAGAGCCAGGGCGTCATCCTGCTGTCCGCTCAGTACGACGCAGGGAATGGACGGGAAGGTCGCCGTCAGCGAAACCACGGCCGCAGTGCCATGGGCATCGGGCAGTGTGAGGTCGAGCAGGACGACGTCCCATGGCATGCTCCGCAACACGGTGAATGCATCGCCCAGGGTGCGTACGCTACGTACCATCGATTCGCGAAGACGACTCCTTCCGATCAGTTCCCGCGTGTAGAGGTCGTCACCGGGATTGTCTTCGACGATCAGTATGTGTAACTGGTCGGCCATGATTTCCTATCTGTTCTCACCGATTGTAATCGCTCTCGTCACCCCGTCCTCCGTCACTGTTTCGCGATCGTGAAGAAGAACGTACTGCCGACTCCCGGTCGCGAATCGACCCATATGCGACCTCCGTGTCGTTCGACGATCTTCTTGCAGATGGCCAGGCCTATACCCGTTCCCGAATAGTCGTCCCTGCTGTGCAGACGCTGGAAGATCACGAAGATCCGCTCGAAGAATCGCGGTTCGATGCCGATGCCGTTGTCGGCGATGGAAAACTCCCATGCCGTCGGCGTCTCCATCGCTTCGATCGTCACCATGAGCGGGTCGGGACCATGATACTTGAGCGCATTCCCGAGGAGGTTCTGCCATACCTGCCGTATCTGCATAGGATATCCCTGGATGACGGGCATCGCGCCGATGGAAACGGTGGCCTGCAGCTCGCCGATGGTGAGACCGTAGAGTGTCCGGAGATCGGCGAGGAGTTCGCCGACGTCGACATCCGACAGAGGCTCGGTATGCGTACCGATCCGCGAGAACTCGAGCAGGTCCTTGATCAGTTGCTGCATGCGGTCGGCCCCGTCGATGGCGAAGCCCACGTACTGCCTGGCCGTCTCGTCGAAATCCTGTCCGTAGGTCGTATCCAGGAGATGGATGAAGCTGCGGACCATCCGCAGCGGCTCGATCAGATCGTGCGAGGCCAGGTAGGCGAAGTGCTCGAGCTCGGCATTGGAATCCGCGAGTTCCTGGGCGCGTATGGCCAGCGACTGGTTGAGTTCGAGGAGGCGACGTTCGTAGTCCTTGCGTTCCGATACGTCCTGCATCGCACCGATCATGCGTACGGGTATGCCGTCGGCACCCCGAATGACGTAGCCACGGTCGTAGACGTCGAGGTATCTGCCGTCGGCGGCACGATAACGGTACTCGTCTTCCCAGGTCGTTGCGTGTACGTCGCCGATGATGCGTTCGATGGCATGATGGACCCTGCCGACGTCATCGGGATGGATCCGGGCATACCACTGGTCGATCGTCGGAACGTCGTTCAGGGTATCGTATCCGAAGATCGTCGTGAATCCCTTGCTCCAGTAGAGAAGGTCGGTCGCGAAATCCCAGTCCCATATGGCATCGTTCGTCGCGGCCGACACCAGTTCGTAGCGCTCGTTGCTCGTGCGCAGTTCCTTTTCGATGCGCTTCCTGTCCGTGATGTCCTGCATCGCACCGATCATACGGAAGGCATGACCGGCGCCGTCACGCAGCACATAGCCGCAGTCCGAGACGACGGCGAAGGTTCCGTCCTTTCGACGGTACCTGTATTCGTCTTCCCACTTCACGTCGCGCCCGGAATCAAGTACGAAGCGCAGGCCGTCGAGCACACGATCGCGATCCTCTTCGTGGATACGATCCGACCATTTCGTAACGCTCGATACCTTCTGTTCCGAATCGTAGCCGAAGAGCGATTCGAATCCGAATCCCATGAGGACGGAATCCCCCACGAGATCCCAGTCCCATATGGCATCGTTCGTGGCCATGGTCACGACCTGGAAGCGTCTGTTCGACGCCCGCAATTCGTCTTCCTTGCGATGCCTGTCCGTGATGTCGCGGAAGTAGACCGACAGTTCGTTCTCCGACGGATAGATGGCGATCTCGAACCATCGATCGAGCTCATGATGATACTCTTCGAAACGCACGGTCCGCCCCGTCTCCAGGGCCTTTGAGAGCTGACGCTGGAACATGCGCATATCCGGGCCCGACAACCGTTCCAGAATGCTGCAGCCGACCATGTCCTCGCGCCTGCGGAGCAGCAGTCGTTCCGCTTCGTGATTCCAGTACGTGATCTTCCACGACCTATCGACGGCGATGAAGCCGTCACCGATGCTCTCGAGGATGTTCAGGAGCTGCTGCGCGGACTCGCGGATGGTGCGGGCGGCATGGCGCCATTCCGTGACGTCCTTGGCTACGGCGAAGAATACCCGTTCGTCCTCGTCGTAGCGGAGCGTCCATGAATGCCAGCGTTCCCTTCCGCCGACCTGGAACGACAACCGTGCTTCGAAGGAGCACGTCCCCGTTTTCATCACCATCGTCCAGAATGCCGTACCCTCTGCAGGGCGATCCTCGGCATGGAGGACGTCGAAGAACGGCAGGTCACCGATCTTCCCATAGGCAGGTCCCGTGAACAGCTCGGGGCGGTTCGTACGGAGAATCGTTCCATCCTCGCTCAGGATGCCGAACGTATCGGGACTCAGGTCGAAGAACTTGTCGAGCAGTTCCGACGACCTCTTGCGTTCGAGCTCGGAACCGAGATGACTGCACAACCGCGTCAGCAGTGCCACCATGCGATCGTTGCGTTCGATGACGTAGCGCGAGAACAGCACGAGTACCGCAACGACCGTTCCGTGATGATAGATGGGAATACTGACGCCCGTCTTCAGATCCGATTCGAGGGCGGCCGGACGCCGCGTTTCATGCACGGCCGACGGTACGTCGGCGATCCATTGCGTCCGGCCATCGGCGTACGTACGTCCGGGAATACCGACGCCCTTCGGGATGCGTCCTTCCATTCCGAGACGACAGAACCGTGCCAGCGCAGGATCGTCGGGATGATAGCAGGCATGGTACTGAAGATTCTTCCTGGCATAGTCGTCGATGAACAGCTCGGCCGTATCCCAGTTGCTGAAGGCGATGAGACGTTCGAGGATGCGTACGATACCATGTTCGAGGGACGTCGACGACGATATCGACAACGTGATCAGTTTCTGGATTTCGTCTTCGGTTTCGATGCCGAGTTTCTCCGTCATGTCCCGTGCGACGCAGAACAGCGTATTGTCCTCGCCCGACCAGTAGACGTTCCACGAAAGCGGCACCGTGGATCCGTTCGCATGGATGCATCTGTTGTCGAACGTCATCATGACCTCGCCGGCCATGATGGAAGACAATGCCGCGACGGTGTTCCCGATATCGTCGGGATGGACGATGGCGAGATAGTCCATACCGATCGCTTCGTCCGGTTCCTTTCCCAGTATCCGACGACAGGCCGCATTCATCGTCGTGCATCGCCATGCGGCATCGAAGGTGCAGATGATGTCCTGCGACAGTTCCATGATCTTCCGCCGTTCGGCCAATGCCGACTCGAGCATCCGCTGCTGTGCGAGCTTGACGGATACGTCGCGGGAATTGGCGACGATACCGCGGATCGTCGGTTCGCTTCTCTGGTCCGTCAGGATCGTCTCCACCCAGTGCCATTCGCCGTCGGCAGCCATGTACCGGTACGGTGTCAGTTCGACGCGTCGATCCGGCGTCACGCTACGGAGTCCATGCATGACGCGACCATGGTCGTCGGGATGGATGAAGGCGAAGAGATTCTTCCCCGTCAACGCACCCGGGTCCAGTCCAAGGACGTGTGCGTGCGTGGGGCCGACGTAGAGATAACCACCGACGTCGTCCAGGATGCTGATGAGATCGTCGCCGGTCTGCACGAGCGAGCGCAGGCGACGTTCGTTCGTCGCCAGATGTTCTTCGTATTCCTTGCGCTGCGTGGCATCACGATAGGTCAGGATGACTGCCTGGACGTCGGGCACGTCCAGCATGTTGTGGAGTACGGCATCGAGCCATACGATTCGTCCGTTGCGATGAACGAACCGGAGTGTCAGATGCTCCACTCCCGACTCTTCCTTCATGACGCTGTCGAAGGCCGACATCATCCGTTCGCGGTCGTCGGCATGGATGCGGTCGTAGCGGAAGGGACCGACGAGGTCCGCTTCCCGGAAGCCCAGATGGCGTTCGCTGGACGGGCTGACGCTCGCGACGACGCCCATGCCGTCGATCACCATCATACCATCCGAGCTCTGTTCGATCAGCCTGCAATACTGCCGCTGACTCGCGCGCAGGTGCTCGGTATGGATAAAGGCATCCGTCGTATCCCTGGACGTGACGACGACATAGCGTTCCGATGAACCCGGATCCGTGACGGATCGACATTCGACGCGATGATATGCGGTGTTACCATGGCCATCGTCGTGCATCAGCACCACGTCGGTCGAGGTGCCCTCATGGGCACGCTGGATGGCATCGACGACGATCGGCCGATGTTCAACGGGAATATGGTGTTCGAATGGAGCATCCTCGACCAGCATCGTCCTGTTCATGAGCAGGAGCTGGTTCAATGCGGCTGCGTTCCAGACCTTGATCCTGTTCCGGCCGTCGAGTAAGGTCATCCCGACGTCGGAGGAATCAAGCAGAATCTGTTTCAACATAGCTCATTGTCCATGAGCGGGCACGGTCAAGACAACCAGACCGGTGCTTCGTCCTGTGCCCTCGTAATAGCCTGCCAGATCGTGCCGAACGCCTTTGCTGCGGTATCGCCCGTAGCGGATATCGTCCGCTCTCCCTCCCTCGCTATGCCCGCGATGGAGGAAGCCGCCTTGTCGGCCATTTCCCGACGATACAACTCTACGGCAAGCACTACTGGTCCGTTGACTGTGTACGGCAGAAAAGGTTCACGACGATGCTGCAGCACTGCCCTGGCAGCGGCATCCTCGATCAGTGGAGCTGTATAGGATGGCGGACGACAGATCGCCGCCGTGGGACCAAGCGTCCGCTTGGTGGAAACGAACGGACACCGAGCGTGCCACTCACCGATCTCCTTCTCCAGATCGCTGTTGCCGACGATGAGGCCGACGCCGACGCCGAAGGAACCGAGAATGGCCGCATCCACTTCGGCTTCGCCGACGACACGTCCGTTCAGAAACATGTTGCATATCGTACTGCCTACGAAGGTGTGGGCCAGCAGCCCGCCCTCCGTACCCGCCCTGGTATGGAAGCCTACCATCATGCCGAGATCGAAGGTTCCGTCAATGCCCTCACACTGACAGAGAGGCTTGTTCGCCGACCTCGCCGGTCCCATCACCAGTTGTGCCGAATGATGCAGTTCGTCCAGCAGGACGTTCCGCATGATGCCGTGACCATCACCGACGATGATATCCGACGACGGCTCGGCACGGAGGATTCCACGGATCACCGCATTGACGTCACCAGTGAGCCAGCGTTGCGCCGCAGCGTAGCCACGTCCTTCCGGCATCAGTTGATCCGGATGGACAACGCCCGTTGCTCCCTCCATGTCGACGACGATGAAGACCTTCATTGCACTGCTTCCTGATGAACGGGAATGTCGATCATGACGGGCATCGTACGCAGCTCGACCGCTTCGAGCAGGGAGGCATCGACGACGCCCTCCGATGCGATGCCGAGCAGGACGCGATACCGACGCTTGAGCAGGGTCGACGGTCCCTCGAACCGCACACGGACGTAGTTGGACGTCCACCCGCTCCATGTCGACGTCGTATGATCGAACGCTTCGGGGACGACGTACTGTACCGTATGCTCGAACCGTCGCTGGAATTCGTCGCGACGTCGATCCGAGAGCGCCCGCAATCTCGCCGTCCGTGCACGACGCAGACGCATCGGTACGGGGTCGGGCAGCGATGCCGCAGGCGTATGTTCGCGCTCACTGTAGGTGAAGACGTGGAGATACGTGAACGGCAGGCTTGCGATGAAGTCGCAGGATTCCTCGAACAGGGCATCCGTCTCACCGGGGAATCCCACGATGACGTCGACGCCGATGGCGGCGTGCGGCATCGACGCGACGATCCTGTTCACCACATCGCGATACATGTCCGGATTGTACCGCCGGCGCATGGCGCGCAGCAGGTCGGCCGAACCATGCTGGAGAGGAAGGTGGAAGTGATGGCAGAAGACCGACGACGATGCGACGAGATCGATGTGTTCCTGGCGGACGGTATTCGGTTCGATGGACGAGATGCGTATGCGGAAGGATGGAGATCGTGCATCGACGGCCTTCATCACGTCGATCAACCGCTCCCCCGTCACCGAGCGGTACTCACCGAGGTTGATGCCGGTAAGGACCACTTCGGAATATCCGGTCCGTTCGAGATCGGCCATCTCGTGCATGACCTTGTCGTAGTCCATGCTGCGGCTATGGCCACGAGCGAGAGGGATCGTACAGAAGGTACACGAATAGTCGCAGCCGTCCTGGAGTTTGACGAAGGCACGCGTACGCGAATCGCTGTCGCTCGATCGTGCAGGAACGAAGGCGAGGTCATCCGTCAGTTCCGAAACGTAGATACGCGGAGAAACGGTAGTGCGCAGTTCGTCGATCCGGTCGGGTATCGACGTCTTTTCCGCCGCACCGAAGATTCCCTTCACGCCGTCGATCGATGCGATCTCTTCGGGCTGCAACTGCGCATAGCATCCGGTGACGGCGACCACGGCATCGGGTGACGTGCGCAATCCCCTTCTGATGATCTTCCTGCACTCCGTATCGGCCTGTTCCGTTACCGTGCACGTATTGACGACGATGACGTCCGTGGCTTCTCCGAACGGGACGATGGCATAGCCCAGACGTTCGAAACGTTCCTTCAGATCGGCCGATTCAGCATAGTTCAGCTTGCATCCAAGAGTGTGGATGCTTGCCCGTAGTTGATGCTGTTGTGCTGAGATCGACATACTGCAAAACTACGGATAGGATCACTTCGAAAACCGTGTATCTTCTGTCCGTCGATGAAAATATACGGTCGCACGCAGATCGTCATGCAGTTCGCTCAACAAGGTTATGGAAGTCATCATGAAAGACGATGTACGCTCGTCGACCGCGCATGTGATCGTGACGGTGACGGAAGAAATGACGGCACGTCTCGATGGCAGGGAGATCCATCCTGTATACTCGACGTTCTGGCTCGCCTATCATGCAGAAGTCGCTGCACGCCGTGCAATAGAACCGTACTTCGACGAAGGAGAGAATGCCGTTGGAGGCGCCCTTGCACTCGAACATCGGGCCATGGCTCCCGTCGGTGCCGTCGTCGACGTCGAAGCACGCGTCGTGAACGTGGAAGGCAATCGCATCGTATGCGCGATCACCGCCATAAACGAGAATACCCTCCTTGCGGAGGGTACTCAGGTTCAAATCGTCATGAGATCGGAAGCGCTTCGGAAGAAGGTCGATGAAGCGTATCGGCGTCTTACATCTTCGTGAAGACGAAGGTCGTCTTGCGCTGACCGCTGCCGACTTGCGCAGGTGCCGTATTGGCAGGTTGCGTCTTCGTGTTGCCGAAGCCCTGTACACGGCTGGGGTGTACGCCGCGGCGTACAAGTACATCGCGGATGGCCTGGGCACGACGGTGTGCAGTGGCATTATCCTCTGTGCTGTTGACTGCATCTGCCGAACCGAGAATTTCCAGCGACAGGTCGTTACGTTGGATCAGCACCGTGGCCACGGAGTCGAGCAGCGGTACGTCTGCAGGGCTAACGTTGTTAGCATCAGCGAAATTGAGGTCCACATTCACGACGAGAGCCTGATCGGCGGCACTCTGGGGTGCGATCTGCACATGTTCCTTGGGCATGAGGGCCATGACTTCGCTTGCACGGACGGTGCTCATACCGGCGCTTGCGAACGACGTGACGGCTGTCTGGATTTCTTCCTGGCGGCGTTCTGCCTTCGTATCGACGGAAACGACGTACGTGTGGCGGAGCGAGTTGTAGATACCGAGGAAGACGCGATCGAAGTCACCGACATCATGGAGACGATGTACGCGGCCACCCGTGGCGTTGGCGAGCTTGACGAGGGGTTCGTCGTTGTTCACGCCATACGTGACGCTGAATACCTGTGCGTTGGCAGCCAGTGCGTCCTTCACCACGTCATCCAGACCGGCACTCGACGAATTGTCTTCGCCGTCCGTGAAGACGATGACGACACGCTTGCTGTTGGGGATGCTCGAGATCTGGGCGATACCTTCACGCGTTGCATCGTAGATCGCCGTGCCGTCGCTGCGAAGGTTCAGACCGTTCGTCTTGAACTTGCCGAGATACTCCTCACGGCTCTTCGTGACGGGTACTTCCGTCGTGACGCGTCCCGTGAACTTCACGACCGACGCGTAGTCGTTCTCGTTGAACGTCGTCAGCGCCTGCTGGATGGCACGCTGCATGCGCAGTGCGCGGGGAACCGTCATGGAGGGGCTATGATCGAGGACGAAGGCGACGGCGAACGATTCGTTCATCGCCTTGCGCTCTTCGCGGATCGTCAGCTGGTCGGGCGACGACGGCAGTGCGAGACCGCTGGCGACGAAGTCCTTCCACAGGAGGCGTGCATCGATGCCCGACGAGATGTAGGGCGGTGCATATCCACCGATCGTACGGCCTTGTGCGTCCGTGAGAACCACTTCGACTTCCGTCTTTTCGGGAAGGATACGCTTGTCGACGATCTGGAACTTCGCCTGACCGTTGTTCAGCATAGCGCGAACGGGCTCGAGAGCCTGGCCACCAGAGAACAGTGCATGCATCGAACCGGAACCGGAACCTGCAGCGTGGGCGCTAAGTGCGGCACCACAGAGCATGAGGCAGGTCGTCAGCATCGAGAAGGTCTTGCGCGGGCCCATATCGGACTCCTGTATACCAAGTTGTAAGCGGAAATACGTACGTCTAACACCCGCAAACATACGTACGTAATTTCGCTTAGTCAAGAACTACTTACGTATATGTACGTAAAGAGTCCTTCACATAGACCGGAAATACAGCATAAGTCATTCATTCACAATGACTTGAGGAAATGTCACATTCGCGAAAAAAAAATCTATTTCAGGATTTCACCCGTGATAGCCGACCAGAACAGGAGGTCGAGCTCGTCCATCGGGATACCGATGCGGTCGGAAAAGCGGCGGAATTCCCCTTCCACCCCGAGATATCGCTTCCTGGTCGAGACGTTGGGAATCTCCATATACAGACCACAGTCGACAAGGTTCCTGAGCAGATGACGATCGATGATGGCGAGGTCGCGTCGGCCGATGTTGCGGAGAAAGTGCGAGGCTTCCTTCAGACCGTAACCGTCGATGCGTTCGACGAGCGTGTCCCTGAGCACACTGCTGTCCGGTGTGGAACGGATCAGGTCCAGCAGGCTCCCCCATTCTTCTCTCAGCCGCAGCAGGCGTCCGGACTTCGTCGTATGGAAACGTATATAGTGTTCTGCGGACCGGAGCAGTGGTGAAGGGTCGCCGCCGCGCTCCAGGAACCGCGCCTCTTCGAGGCGCATAACGACGACGTTGGCCGACGCGGCCTTCGACTGCGGAGTGCAGACGCAGAAACAGGCTTCGTAGAAGTATCGCTCCGAAGGAACGGAGGCGAAGTCCTGCAGTCGTCGGCGTATGGCCTGTCGACGCTCGTCGTACAGAGCCTGGAGATGATCGGGAAGCCTGTCCGGTCTGCGACCCACTAGACGAGTCCCCTGCGCTTGCGCATGAACCATTCCAGCGCGAAGCAGAGAATGGCTCCGGCGAGCAGCCAGGGCAGATGCCACAGTACGACTTCACGTTCCGACGTCTGCGTCGTCGCCTTCATGGATCCGAGTTTGCGAAGAATGTCACGAACCTTCCCTGCTTCGGCGGAATGCAGGTAGCGTCCCCCCGAACGCTCGGCCAGCAGCTTCAGCAGTTCCCTGTTCTGGTGCGTCGCCGCATCCTCGATGCTGACGTCTCCGACGCTGAACCGTCCGTTATCGGTACCGAGGGACTGGCCGTTCAACGTCGCGGTGCCTTCATATGAATAGTCCCCTGCAGGCAGGATGCCGACCGTCGTCATGTAGCGTCCGTTGGACCGCGGTGCGAGAACGAGCGTACGATCGAGTCCGGCACCTCTCAGACGCACCTTGACGTCGGCGCCATCGACGGCAGCATACGACGCGTCGAGCACGTTCCCGGTGATCTCCACCGTTTCACCCGAGGCATAGAAGGACCGTGTGGGACGTATGCGGACGCGCTTGCCCTGGTCCTTGACCGACAACCACCGGATGCTGTTGCCGACGAAGAGCGACAGGACGTCGACGGCTTCCTCACCGCGTGCGCGGGCAGGGCCGGTGCCGAGCAACCGCCATCTGTAGAGGCCATAGCCCATCACGGCCAGGCTTCGTGTACGATCCGTCTCCCGTTTGATCACGAGGGGATCCTGCATCGGCACATTGTTGAAGCGGACGGTCGAGAGCACGACGCTGCCCGGTGCAGGCCGCACGAAGGTTTCCGTCCGATAGATCGGCGGCAGGTCGTTCCACAACTCCGCATCCCGTTCCGTACCCGTCAGCTTCAGGATGGGATCGCTCGTCGATCCGCGGGCGACGTCCGGACTCACCAGGAATTCCTGGTTCCTGGACGACTGCACCCTGAATGGCAGGACGTCCTCGAGCGGTCCGATCTTCGAATAGTCCACTCCCTGCGACGGAATGAAGAGCAGCGACACGCCCTTGCCGCAAGCGGCGCCGATCATCGACAGGATAGCCTGCGGCGTGGAGGAGACCGGGAATCCGATCAGGATGCAGGCCTCGGCATCGTCGAGCACGGTGGGCTGCGGCATTCCTTCGTAGAAGTCAGCTCCCTGACGCTGGATGAAGGTCTTGATCTCGACGGTTGGATCCTCGGACAAGGCATTGCGAAAGAAGGAGACGTCGGCGCTCGGAGCACCGGCAAACAGGACGATACGGCGCTTGTTCCTGACGATCCGCACGAATTCCTGCGCACGGTTGTTCTTCGTCGTGAACTCGCCGGGCAGCGCGTCGACGTCGACGCCCAACTTCCGTATTCCGTCGCTCTTCGGCGTATAGGTGAACGTCACGCTCGCCCGGTGATGGCCGCTCCGTACCGGAACCTTCTGTCGTGCGACTTCCGCGCCGTTATCGTACAGGACTGCCGTCGCCTCTCCATCCGGAAGGTTCTCCGTCGTCACTTCCACCGTCACCGGTAGAGGCTGTCCCACGAAGCCGACGGAATTCGTCAGCAGGCTCTGCACCGCCAGATCCTTCGGGGGCACCGTATCGCCGATACCGATGGCGATGACGGGAAGACCCGAACGTTCCGCGACGTAGACGGGACCGTCTCCGACGTTGTCGTTACCATCGCTGATCAGGACGATCGCTCCGTAATGACGTTCTTCGGAACGGTTGGAGACGCTGCGCAGCGCCCCGCCGATGTCCGTACGATGTCCGGTGAAGTGCAGCGTATCGGCTGCAGTGCGGGCCATCGGCTCGCCGATGGCGGCGTCGAAGGCCAGGATATCGATCTCGGCTTCGGCACCGTCCGCAACGGCTCCGAGCGCGGTCTTCACCTGGACAGCCCGATCCCCTGCCTTATCCTTCATTCCATCCGAGCTGGACTTGTCCACCAGCAGGGCGATGCGCGGTGTGACGTCATCGGATCGGATGAACCGGATCAGGGGCTCGAACAGCGTCACGATCAGCAGTGCCAGTGCGAGCGTGCGAAGTCCTGTCAGCACGACCCTCATCGGCGAGTCCAGTTCGGGTACGGTACGGCGATAGCTCACCCATGCCAGCAGTGCCGCGATGACGACCGCCAGCAGGTAGATCCAGACCGAACCATTCGTGAATGCGAAGCTGAACGTATCCATGCCGTCCGATGATAAGAGCAGAACAAGACGCGAAGATGCGGCAAGTCGTGTTCATGGCAAGACACGGGACTGCCCTGTGAATAACTTTGACGACTTCCGCTTGGATAAAAGCGCATCCTTCCCGATCTTTGTTTCTCACTTCGGGGCGTGGCTCAGCCCGGTAGAGCACCTCGTTCGGGACGAGGGGGTCGGAGGTTCAAATCCTCTCGCCCCGACGCAGTGAACGAAACCCGTTCGATCTCAGGATCGAACGGGTTTTTTCGTTGGGGACGTCGTTCGGTGACACGGAAGTATGTGGCCGCCATCGCGGCCAGCATTCATCGAAGGAAACGGTCGGTCTGATCATCCCCCCATCTAGTTGACAGTGGCTGGATCTCATTTCCGATATTACGGAGGAGGTCACCATGACAAACCCGAAACGCAGACAACGGTACGATGAAGCATTCAAACGCGAGGCAGTAGCCCTCGTGATAGAACAGAAGCTGCCCTATACGCGAGCAGCGAAACAGATTGGCGTAGCCGAGGAGACGCTACGTCAATGGGTAGCGAAGTC